>Ga0207420_1000052_pt1 | contig 264852 bp, 234 predicted proteins | sample ThiBio_inoc_biof_FD_183941 | JGI IMG/M metagenome (GOLD analysis project Ga0207420, IMG submission 183941) | Wastewater bioreactor microbial communities from Cape Town, South Africa - Thiocy_inoc_biof (SPAdes) | ecosystem: Engineered > Bioremediation > Thiocyanate > Unclassified | place: South...
TTGCCATGGTGTGCACCTCGTCTCCCTGCCGGTCCAAAAGGTCGGCAGGTTAGGTCAGAACACCCTGGTCAATTTTCAGCGAGCAGAACCCTCGTTTTCTGGTCAATTTTCAACGGGCAGCAACACGGGACAGCAAACGCACGGCCTGGGACATCCACAATTGGCCGGACTCGAGGGACGATTTCCGCGATCGGGGTGGAACCCTGCAACTGCTCGGCAACTGCTCCTGCGTTGCTCTCGACGGCTGTTCCCGACGCCGTTCTACCGCATCCATCCATGGATGCGTACCTCCTGCATCCATGCAGTCGTCCTTCGTCGCGGGCATGCAGGCCATCCATGGCCATCGCCGACAATTGCTCGGCAACTGCTCCTGCGTTGCTCTACCTCCTGCATCCATGCAGTCGTCCTGCGTTGTCGGCATACAGGCCATCCATGGCCATCGCCGACAACTGCTCCTGCGTTGTCGGCATACAGGCCATCCATGGCCATCGCCGACAACTGCTCCTGCGTTGTCGGCATACAGGCCATCCATGGCCATCGCCGACAACTGCTCCTGCGTTGTCGGCATACAGGCCATCCATGGCCATCGCCGACAACTGCTCCTGCGTTGTCGGCATACAGGCCATCCATGGCCATCGCCGACAACTGCTCCTGCGTTGTCGGCATACAGGCCATCCATGGCCATCGCCGACAACTGCTCCTGCGTTGTCGGCATACAGGCCATCCATGGCCATAAAAAATGCCGACGCTGAATTGGATCAGCGTCGGCATCGGGGGCGTCTCGTCAGGCGAACCTGACGATCATCGCCGGATCTTCAATGGGCGCGACGGCGCACCGCCACCCAGCCCAGTCCTGCCAGCAGCAAGCCCATCAACACCAGGATCAGCGGATTGCGGATCGGGAGTTCGATCTGCTCCTGCAACGGCACACCTTGCGTGCACGGCAAATTGACCACTTCGAATCCGAACGTGCACACCGCCTGCGACGACGTGTTGGTCGCCACAAGAACCAGACTCGAATTGGCGGCGACCTCGATATTGAACGGCTGCGCCTGGCTGGAGCCGACATCACCGAGGAAGTTGGCTGCCTGGTTCGTCGGATCGTAGGATCCGAGATAGGCACTCATATGCGCATTCGTGGCGCAGGGATTCCCGCCGACCGTATCCGGATCAAAGTTGACCGTCACGCAGGCAGCCGCTGCGCTGGTGTTGTCGTATGTATAGGTCTCGTAATTGAAAACCGTGGTGTCGCTGAAGATTCCCGGATACGCCTTGACCGGGCAAACACTTGCTATGGCATCGCGGAAAATGCGCCCCAATTGAGTCGTCGCGCCAGTGAATTCCCCGATCACAGGACCGGCGGGACATACGGCACCACCGTATGGCTCGAATGGACCCGTGATGTGCCGAGGCACCAAGTTGCCTGCCGTGCCGTTGTCGTTCGGCGCTTGGGCGTTGACCGACAATGCCGCCATCGAAAGCCCGGCAACCAGGCCGAGTATTACTGTTCTCATGACCACAACTCCCCAATGAAGTAGATAGAATTTCCGTGATTGGCTACAGCCCCCACCCAAAGGCCGCTGGTTCCGCCGCGCGATCATGCCAGAAGTTGCATTTCACTTCCATATCCAGAAACGCGCTGCAAGGCGCTCGCGGGAAAGTCGCCGCAAGCATGCGGCGAGGTGGCGATGACCCCGGCCAATGAGGCACGGCGGCGGTCAGGTCAGTTCACGATGCCATCGCTCAGCCGCGTCGCGCAGGGTTCCGCTTTTCTTCGTGGGCCTGTTGGCAGGCGAGGCAGCGCTTGGCAGTTGGATAGGCGACCAGGCGCGCGTAGGGTATCGGGGCGCCGCAATCGATGCACACGCCATAGTTGCTTGCCGCAAGGCGGGCCTTGGCGGCAAAAATGTCCTTCAGCTCGGTTGCGTCGCGCACGACCTCCGCGTTGGTGATGTCGGTGATCAGCGAGGCCAGCGATTCATCGCCCGCATCCGAGGCGCCTGACAACAGATCTTCATAGCCTTCAACGCGCATGCGGGTGAGCCCGGCGCGGATTTCATCGCGCAACACTTGCTCACGCTGATCCAGCGTGCTGGTGAGGTGCTCGCGCTCGGTGTGGGTCAGTGTGGTCATGATTCAGATCCTGGGAGGGGTTTTGCAACGGGAACGACCGGATTCGGTCCTGAATCCCGGCTCGAGGGGCACCTGCACATGAGCAAACCAGGATTTATCCCGAGCCTTGGTTGCATCATCCGGTATCGTTCTGCATGCGCTGCACGCGCTTGCGGTACTCGTGCACATTGTCGCCACGGATACGCTTTTCCTGCGTGCCCTTCACTTCGCCGACTTTCTGCTCCGATCCCGTCACGGGTTGGGCCTCGACTGCGGTTTCGCGCTCGAAGGCGTGCGACTTGTCGGTGTTGCGATAGTAGCGGTACAACGCCCAGTACAATGCCGTTGCGCCCGCCGGGCCCAATGTGAGAAGCCAGAGTCCACCATCGTCGCTCATCACGAATTCCCCAGGATCCAGAGGGCAATGCCTTCAAGAAAGGTGCCGACGGTGATCGCGGTCATCAGCAGCTTCCACTGCTGCACCGGCACGCTGCCCATGGTCTCGCCGGTGCGCCCGTTGACGGCGATGTAATGCAGCATGCCGCCATTGCTGCCCGGCTGGTGATAGGAATAAAGCCACACCGGCAGGTACATCGCCACCCAGCGCGTGCCGTGCACGTCGAGGCGTTCCTGTTCCCAGCGCACGCCGCGATTGAAGCGATTGACCGACGTCTCGACCTGGCTGCGGGCAATCGACAGCAACTGGTCTTCCAGGCGCGGGCGCAGCTGCTCTACGTCACGATCGCGCTTCTCCGAACTGAGTCCGACGAGGTAGGAGGCGTTCCACTTGACCGCGTTCTTGGTGTCGAACGGCAGGATCGTGTTGATGATGTTGTTGGTGTTGGCGCGCGTATCGTGATTGGCGCGTTCGCTGGATGATTCCAGCGGCAGGTCGTCGACGGTGAAGTCGACATGCCGATCCACCTGGTAGACGTCGGCGTCGTAGTAGGTTTCCTTCTTTTCGCCCGAGCCACGGGTGTACTCGCGGGTCTTGATCTCGCCCTTGCCGGCAACGTCGGCGCTCGCCTTGCCATCGACGATCATGTACGGCAGGTAGACGCCGATGACGTTCTCGGGGGTGAACTGCTCCTTGAATTCCTTCAAGGCGAACAATCGCCGCTTGTCCACGAACTGGCGAATGCGGGCAACGGCATCATCCTTCTTGACGTGGAACGGCAACACCGCATCGGGCACCGCGCCATTGGCGATCTGCTCGTTGACACCAAGGACGTGGCGACACCAGTGACAACGCGCGGTCATCGAGTTTTCGGTGTTGATCGTCACCTCGGCACCGCAGCCGGTGCATTTGAAACTCATCAGGCTGGCCGAGTCGGCGGCGATGTCGCGCGCGCCGGAAGCGATGACGGTGCCACTGAGCTGATCGAGGCCTTCACCAAGACCGAATGCCTCCTCGATCCGCTCGCCGTGCCACTCGTGACGGCAGTACTGGCAGATCAGCAGGTCGCTGCCGGGCTTATGGCGGATTTCCGTTGCACCGCACTTGGGACAGTGGTTGAGGCCATCCTTCAGTTCGACCGCCGAGGTATCGATGGCGACCGGATCGGGGGCCAGCAATTCGTCGCGAATGGGCTTCGGCAGCGTGGCCGGGTCGATCGGAAAACTGCCGGGGACCGGCGGCACGTCCTGCGGCGAGCCGGGACCGCTGACGGGTGGCAGCGGCGGTGGATTGCTGGTGTTCGACATGATGCTTGCTGGACTCGCTGCTTAGCTTACAAGCCGAGTGTCTTGGATTTGAGCGCGTCGTAATCGGTCTGCGTGATCAGGCCGAGATCGAGCATTTCCTTGGCTTTTTTCAGCTTGGCGATCGGATCTTCCGCAGGTGCCGCGGCAGGCGCCACCGGCTGCTGCAAGCTGCCGATGCCGCCCATCATCCCCGAGGCCATGCCAATGCCCATCATGCCCGCCGCACCGCCGTTTTCACCGGCCGACTGCATGCCCTGCGCGACACTTGCCTGCAGGTTGGAATTGCCGCGCGCACCGGCGAGCGCATCGGCGCGCTGCACGGTCTTCAGCAGTTCCTTGGTGTTCGCGTCGTACTCGATGGAGACGATGGCGGTCTTGGCAATGACCAGGCCGCGGTCGGATTTCCATTGATAGGCATTCTCCACCGCATCGGACAGGCTCTTGGCGAAACCCACCGAATCCTGCTGCAACTTGGTGATGCGGTTGCCCTTGCCCGGGTCGTTCGAGTACAGGCTGAACGCCGGTGCCAGCGAGCCGACCACTTCGTTGAAGAGCTGGCTGGCCGCCGCGTTGTCGAGATCGGTGAAGTCAAAGACCTTGCCGGCTTGCAGGTATGCGGCCGGAACGAAGTTCTTCACGAAGAGGATGGGATCGACGATTTTCAGCGTGTACGAGCCGCGCGTCACCGCGCCGACCTGGGTGCCGAGGAAGCCGTCGTCCCAGTAGATTTCCGATTGCGTACCGAAGCGGTTGTCTGGCAGTTCCTTCAGCGAAACGAAGAACGCGGCCTGCTGCGAACCCGGCTGGCCGCCAAACTTGAAGCGCTCCCAGCTCTGCTTGATCAGCGATTCGACAAGTCCCCCGCCGGAGAAGATCGACTTTGAGTTGATGTCGTCCGAGCGCCATTCGTAGCCACCCGGCTCGGCGGCGAAGCCGGTGATCGCGCCGTCCTGGAACAGCAGCAGCCCGTATCCCTCGGGTACGACGATCTTCGAACCATTGGTGATGATGTTCGATGAACCCTTGGTATTGGAGCCACGTCCGGCATTGGTGCCTTGTGGCACTGCTGCGAACAAGGCCGCTGTCGCCGGCAAGCCAGCCGGAACCGTGTAGAAATCCTTCCACTGGTCAGCGAGCGCACCACCGATCGAACCCACCACCGCCTGTACAAGACCCATGACATCTCTCCGCGATTCGTGGCCGGCATCGTACCCGCCATGCCCGGCGAACTATACATTCCCGGATCAACGACGTGGCGGAATCCGGGTTGAAGGAGAAGGAAAAAAAAAGCAGACCCGAGGGTCTGCTTTTTTCCGTAGTGACCCGATCAACTCAATCGACCGAATAACTCTGCAGTGACACCGGTGTCGTGCCCGCCGTGATGCCGGCGCCCGTGTTGTCGTAGCAGTAGGAGTTGATCGTTGCCGGGAAACCACCCGCCGCACCCGTGTCGAGTTGCAGCCACCCATAATTGATTGCGGCGGTCGACTCGTTGTAGAAACGGACGCCAAGATACTTGCCGGTATTGGTCGTCTGCCAGTTGACGAAATTCGCAGCTCCACCACCACCTGAGGCGACACTATAGGTGCCGGTGGCATCAATGAGGGCACCCGCGCTGAGGGCCTGGTAGACGGTACCAACAGCCAATCCGCCGGCGCTGTTCGCCGGAGCGGACGGCCAGAAGAAATACAGCGCAGAGGCACCTGTCTGATAAAGATTGATATCCCATCCAGCTACCGCGCCACCGGATGTTCCACCGGTGCCCGTGACGATATTGAAATAAACACCGTCAATATTGGCAGGGACGGGTACGGCGGAGGGGCCGCAAACAACGGCCGCCAGAGCTCCCGTCGATGTCAATGTGGCGGTAGCAATCGCAAAAGCCGCGAGTGCCGGGATCTTGCCGTATCGGAATTTCTTGAATTGCATCATTTGTCCCCAATAATGTCATCCAATTGCAGGATGACGGTTCGAGTATTTGGCCGCGATTCCCTGGCTGGCTCCGACCGCACTTCCACCGCGAAGCCGCTCCAAGGGCAAATCCTAGCAGGAAACGACGGTGAAGTTGCCTAGCCCTGGAACAGAAATTGCGAACTCCCTCGTAGACTGAATGGAATGCGGCTCATGCCTGAAGCGAGCACGTGGCGGAGCATCCAGTTGTCGATTGGCCTCGATAGCGACCTGACCTTTACGGGTTGACTCGGCAAGTCCATCGGCCAGGTTGGCAGTTGGCACGACTCCTGATCGCGGTGTCGGCAGCGCCGTTCCAGCACCACTTGCCGGGGCGAGGATACGGGTTCGGATAAATCGTCTCGCGCGAGATCTCCCCGCTGGACAGCGCCGTGCTGACCATTGGCGCGCTGCAGGCCGGCAGCAAGGAAAACATCATTCCGGACAAGGCCACGCTGAAGCGCAACATGCGCACCTACGACGAGCACGTGCGCGAACACATGCTCGGTGCGATCCAGCGCATCTGCTGCGCCGAGGCCGACACCTCGGGCGCGCCGCAGCCACCGGATTTCGTCGAACCCAGCCGCTATCCATTGACCGAGAACGATGCTGAAGCCGCCGCGCGGGTGGCCGAGGCATTCCGCACCGAGTTCGGCGATGCCGCACGTGACACGCAGCGCGCATCCGCCAGCGAGGATTTCAGCGAATTCGGCCGCGCCTGGAAGGTGCCTTGCGTGTCCTAGTTCGTCGGCGGCACCGATCCGGCGACCTGCTGCAAGGCGCTGGCCGAAGGCAGCGTGCGCAGGATTCCCGGCAACCATTCGCCGCGCTTTGCGCCGGGACTGGAACCGACCTTCGAGATCGGCGCGCGAGCCATGCTGGCCGCGGCTTCGGTGTGCAAGCCGGCGCAGGAAATCGACCCAGGTTCGTGATGCAGGCTTTCGAGAGCGAACCAGTGCTAGTCCGGCAACTCATGCGGGCACAGGTGGCCCGAAATGGGACGCCAGCGTTGCGTAATGATCGGCGGCGCGGGCAACCCCGACCCGCGTTGCCTTGATGCAGTCGTCAGTAGCCGCTGCCGAAACCGGGGCGCTCGCGCAGCATCTTGAAGCGGGAAAACCCCAGGGCACCGAGCTGATCGAGATCGAAGTCGATCATGCCCATCGCTTCGCGTGCCTTGAACGGCACCGAGCACAGCAATTTCTCCGGACTGCCGATCTTGTTCGCCTTCGATACCGAGGGGTAGCAGATCTTCGATGGACAGGTCAGTGCGCAGCCGGCGTTGGCGAACAGCGTGATACGCGACTTTTCACCGATCGCGGCAAGGAACGCCTCGTCCTGGTTGAGGCGCATCGGCAGCACGACGGTGTCGTACAGCTCCAGGGCACGGTCGATTTTCGCGTGGCTGTCAATCTCCTTGATGACACTGGCCTCGATGCGATAGTGCGGGAAATCGCGCCGGATCCATCGCGCAAGCTTGTCGTTGGTGACGATGACCGCATTGCCTGGCAGGTGGTATTTCTCGAACATCCCGCTGTAGCTGGCGTATTCGTCTTCATCGACGATGTGATTGGTGAGCGGGAGACGCACGCCGATGTGGTGCGCGTACATCGCCTGCACATCGGCATCGCTCAGCTGGGGAGCGCGAAAGAAGCGCCCACCATACAGCGAACAGCGTTCGACGAAGCCAAACAGGCTGTCCACCTGCGCCAGCGGCATGCGCGGATACGAGGCGCGCAGGAACGCCATCACCGGCAATTCCATCGGTTTGCCGCGTGCCGACAGGGTGAAATCGAAATGCGGCTGATAGCTCGCTTGCGCCGCCGGCCGATCGAGCGCAGCAGAGGCGGCGGGAATCGTCGACTCACGCGTGTCGAGCGGGACTGTGGTTGCATTCATCGAGGTAGCGGCCGCGATCGGAGTGGTGCAGTCAATGGCGGGGAGTCTGTTACCCCAGCACCAGTCCGGCCTTGACCAAGGTCAAGATGCGGCAACGCATTCCTGTCGTCCCGTTCGGCTGGCAACAGGCGCACCGGCATTCCCGACGATCGCGCCTGGCTTGCCTTGTTGCGACATTCCCATGTCATCCAGCGCGACAGGTGTTCCACTCGCAAGCTGATGATTCGTTCCCACCAGGGAATTCACGATCATGCAACGGGGCTTGTCCTCCGGGGGCTTGCAAGTCCGCAAGCTTGTACGTACATTAGTACGTATGGACGATTTCCTGCTGACCGACAACCAACGCCGTGTACTGGAATACATCCGCCAGCACACGCTTGAACGCGGACGACCACCAACCCTGCGCGAGATTGCCGATGCGCTGGGTTTTGCCCGGCACAGCTCGGCCCAGGATTACGTCACCGCCCTGGTGCGCAAGGGTGCGCTCGAACGCGCGCCGCATCGCGGCCTGCGCCTCAATCATCGCTCAAGGACGCCGGCGGCCGTGATGCTGCCCCTCGTCGGCCGTGTGGCCGCCGGTAGTCCGATCCTCGCCACCGAAAACATCGAGGGTGAATTCGGCATCGATGCCAGCCTGTTCCGCCCGCGCCCGGATTATTTCCTGCGCGTGGTTGGCCTGAGCATGCGCGATGCCGGCATCCTCGATGGCGATCTTGCCGCGATCCATCGCACGCAAAGCGCCGATGACGGACGCATCGTGGTCGCCCGTGTCGATGACGAGGTCACCCTGAAAACCCTTGAGCGCAAGCGCGGACGGATTCGCCTGCTTCCAGCCAATCCCGATTTCGCGCCGATCGAGATCGATCCGCAACGCGAGTCCTTCGCGATCGAAGGACTCTATGTCGGCATGATCCGGAGAACGTAGTGTCTCGACCTGGAAGTTCGCAAACACCGGGGGCATGGCCGCGCGCAGCTGGCGTGTCCCGGCACACGTGGCATGGCGAGTCCCATGAGCCGGAACCCGCCAGGCGTGACCGGGCCGCACGCGAATGCCGTGAAACATCCGGATCGAGGTATTGAATGTCCGCCGTCCTTGCATCGCCTTTTCTTGCCTCTTCTTCGCGTCCCCGCCCTTCCACGCTCAGTGAAGTACTCGGGCATCCCGGCATCTGGCGGGGCGGTGCCGAACCGGTCTTGCCGGTGCGTACCCAGGCCAGTGGCAACGCCTCACTCGACGCCTTGCTGCCGGGAGGCGGCTGGCCGATTGGTTCGCTGATCGAAATCCTCATCGGCAATGACGGCCTCGGGGAACTGGGACTGCTGCTCCCGGCGTTGGCGGCCTTGACCCGCAGACGACATCGCGTGGCCATCATCGCGCCACCCTACCTGCCCTACCCGCCAGCTCTGGCGGCAGCGGGCATCGATCTCGATCACCTCGTGCAGATCGATGCCGATGTTGCCGACTCGCACTGGAGTGCCGAACAATGCCTGCGCGCCGGATGTTGCGCAGCCGTCGTGCACTGGTTGCCGGATGCCGATTACCGGCAATTGCGCCGACTGCAACTGGCAGCGGAAACCGGCGGTGCCCTGGCCTTTGTCTTCCGCCCGGCGCAGGCCAGGGACCAATCCAGTCCGGCCGCTCTTCGCCTTGGAATTTCCCATTCGGAATCAGGAACCTGCATCGAAGTCTTGAAGTGTCGCGGCATCATGGATGGACGCTTGAAACGGCGCTTGCCGTTGCGCACGGAAGACGCGCAGGCAAGCCGGCAAGGCAACGCCCAAGCTGCGCGAATGACCGCTCAGGCCGATCCGCGGCCCTGATATTTCCCGGCGACGTAGTTCTCCACGACCTCGATGAAATCCATGGCGATGTTGTCGCCACGCAAGGTCATCGCCTTTTGCCCGTCAATGAACACCGGCGCCGCAGGTGATTCCCCGCTGCCGGGCAGCGAGATGCCGATGTCGGCGTGTCGCGACTCGCCCGGCCCGTTGACGATGCAACCCATGACCGCAAGGGTCATGTTCTCGACACCGTCGTACTTGATCCGCCATTCCGGCATCTTCGCCCTGACGTGCTCCTGCACCGACTTGGCGAGCTCCTGAAACAGCGTACTGGTGGTGCGCCCGCAACCCGGGCAGGCGGTGACCATCGGCGTGAATGCACGCAGACCCATCGTCTGCAGCAGTTCCTGGGCAACGATGACTTCACGCGTGCGCGATTCGTCCGGCTCGGGCGTCAGCGAAATGCGGATCGTGTCGCCGATGCCTTCCTGCAACAACACCGCCAGTGCAGCCGTCGAGGCAACAATGCCCTTCGATCCCATGCCTGCCTCGGTCAAACCGAGGTGCAGGGCGTAATTGCAGCGCGCAGCGAGATCGCGATAGACCGCAATCAACTCCTGCACGCCGGAAACCTTGCAGGAGAGGATGATCTGGTCGCGCCCCATTCCGAGTTGTTCGGCGCGCGCCGCGGAATCCAGCGCCGAGCGGATCAAGGCCTCGCGGGCGACACGTGCCGCGGACCAGGGCTCGCTGCGCGCATGGTTCTCGTCCATCAGCGTCGCCACCATGTTCTGATCGAGCGAACCCCAGTTCGCGCCAATGCGCACCGGCTTGGAGAAACGCAAGGCGGTATCGATGATCGCCGCGAACTGACTGTCCTTCTTGCGACCGAAACCGACGTTGCCGGGATTGATCCGATACTTCGCCAATGCTTCGGCGGCAGCCGGCTCATCGGCCAGCAATTGATGCCCGTTGTAGTGGAAATCGCCGATCAGCGGCACCTCCACACCCATCATAGCGAGACGATCACGGATTCTCGGTACCGCCGCCGCAGCCTCGGCATTGTTGACCGTCAAGCGCACCAGCTCGGAACCGCTGCGGGAAAGCTCGGCGATCTGTCGTGTGCTGGCGACCACATCGGCCGTGTCGGTATTGGTCATCGACTGCACGACCACCGGTGCAGCACTGCCGATCAGGACCGCACCAATGCGGACACCGACGCTGTCACGCCGCGTCATCGCGCTATCGGGAGAACTGCTCATTGACGGGCTGGGTCGCGATGCGTCCGGAAATTCGGAATGGCCAATTATGCCGCATCCCGTGCAAGCACCGGCGCGATTGCAGCGTCGCTGCCTGCCGCGTCGGCTGGCAACCCGCTCCGCTCCTCCAGCATGGCCATGCCGGGGCGACGCTGAGCACATTGCACGATCGCCGCGCCAGTTGCCTGCACATGCACAACCGGCGCCAGATTGGGGATTGCCACCTTGACCTAGGCCGGTTCGTCCTCGGCGACTCGTTGCGGATTCGCCGCCGAAAGCCCCTCGTCCGGAAGATCAAGCGCAGGCAAGGTAAAACGCAGATACGCGCCCGCCGACTCCATGAGGCCGGCACCCGATACATCGAAGGAACACGCCGACGACGGCCAGCGGTGCGGGTCCTCCGGCAACGTCAGGCGAATGGATCCGGCATCCCGCTCGAACAATCCCGGTGCAAGCAGGGAGCTGTAGACAGCCGTATCGTCCGCTCGGATCGGTGCAAGCAGGATGCCGCGCCGGTCGCTGAGCGGATTGCCGCTGGCGTCAAGCGCACTGATGCCAACTGCCAGTGATCGCCGCGCCAGCAAGGCAATGCCCGCATCGATGCGTGCCTCGTCATCGACACGCATCCAGCGGATCACGCCGACCATCCAGTCCGGTGGCAAACCGCCACCGTCCGGCAAGGCCAGGCCGACCAGTTCGCCGACTTTCGCCTTCACCGCCTCACCCGAACCGCGACGCTCCCAAAGCAGGCGATAGCCGCCAAAACCCTGATCGATGATCCGCGCCGGCATGGCCTGCGCACGCAGGTTCTCCGCGTTGCCATGCACCCAGGAAGCGGCGGTGTCGCTGCCGGACAGATGGATCGTCGTGCCACGGATGCGGCGCAGAAACGCTTCGAAATCGAGGTTTCCTGAAAGCATGAAATGCAGGTCGTGCAAACCAATCACGCTCTGCAGCTCGTAGCCCCCCGGCAATCGGATATCCCCGCGCTCGCCTGCCGAACTCCAGCCATCGACAAGGCGCTGGGTCAGGTCGATATCGACCTGGATCGGCGGGCCGCCGCGCATGCGGAACGTGACCAGGCGCAGTCCCGGTGGCAGGCTGGCGATCTGCGACTCGACATGATCCAGCACCTTGGCCAGGCTGATCGACATCAGGCCATGGTTGCCTGATTCGCGCTCCTCGGGCAGATAACCGGGGCCGCTGTCATTGTCCGCGTCGACCGCATATGCCGCCAAAGTTTCGCCGGTACCCGCGCCGAATTCGCAGTACGGCGCGAATGCCGCGGTCAGCGCAATCACCTCGACCAGCTCGCGCTGGGTGAAATGGTACGGATTGGCCAACGCCAGCAACAAGGCGTGCGTATAGGCCGTCATCGCGGTGATCGGCGCGCCGACCACGGCATCGTCGACGGCACGGTGATCGAGGCCGAGCGAAGCGATGAACCGATAGACGTCATGCAACTCCTGCCATGCCCCAGGTGGTGGCGTGCGATAAAGCAGATAGGCCCGATGCAACCGCGCGCCACCGTGGATCAGTGCACGAACCGCTGCCGTGGTCACCTGCTTGCGCCGCAACATCGGCGCACTTCCGTTCGGGGCGCAGAAATCGTACAAGGCGATGCGATAGCCGCGGGCAAGTTCATTCTGGAACTTTTGCGCCAAAGTGCCGAGTTCGGTGCGTTGCGGCGGCAGCGGAAAACTCGCGCCGATGATCTGTTTCTCGACCAGCCCCGCCAACTGGTTGACCGGCACCCGCAGGATCTCCAGAGCCTCCAGCCGCTCGGCCGGCGCGGTGCGCATGCGGTTCATGGCCCGCAGCGCCTCGACGAGCATGCGCGCGGTGGCCGAGAAGTTGGCCAAGGGCAGCGCATCGACCCAGGCGCGGACGGCGCGTGCTTCGGTATTGAAATCACCCGCCTTGGACATGCGCCGATCGGGCAGGTCCCGCAGCAGACGGCGATGAAGTTCACTCATGGCAGTGGCCGTTTTGCCGGAAAAGTTCGGCATCGGCATAACTTAGCAAATATCGAGTCAGCGAGTCGGCATGTCGCCCATCCCGCAGCCTATGCGGGCCGCTGTCAGCGCGCGCGATTCAACGCTCCGGTGAGCATCCGCGCCAGCAGACGCTCCTTGAGCGACGTTGGCCGGGCGAGACCCATGCGCGCCAGCAACTCGCCGTCCCGCGCTCCCGGGGCAATGACCGCCGCGGCGATCCGGTGCCAGCCGGATGCCTTTGCCATGGCTGCCTTCAACCAGCCAAGCCCGCCCAGCAGGCGCAATTCAATGTCATTGAAATCGCTGCCAAAGGGATAATCGAGGAGCAGGCCCTGGTCCCGCGCGGGTTTGAGCCGCGCCTGCAGTTGCGCCGCGGTATTCGCCGCCCACGCCGCCGGGATCACGAAATCCGCGGCAAGCTTGTGCGCTCGAATCGCCTCATCGACCAGATGCCGGTGAAATTGCGCGTCGCTGATCGAGATCATCGAGATCGCGCATTCCTCATCGGTCTTGCCACGCAGATCAGCGATGCCGTATTCGGTGATGTAGATGTCGCGCAGGTGGCGCGGGATCGTCGTATGGCCGTAGTTCCAGCGGATGTTCGATTCGAGTCGGCCATGCGCGCGCCGCGTCGCGCGCAGCATCAGGATCGAACGACCGTCGACAAGTGCATTGGCGAGGGCGACGAAGTTGAATTGCCCGCCGACGCCGCTGACCACGCGACCATCCTCGGTGGCGTCCGAGGCGGCGGCACCCAACGCCGTGGCCAGCATGCAGGTATTGAAGAAGCGTGCATTGCGGCGTTGCAGGACGGCCAGTCGCTCATGCCCGAGCTGCAGTCGATTCACCTCGGAAATCCGACTCATCTCGAGCCCGGCGTAGTCCTCGCCCTCGAGATTCGCCAACCATTCGTACAAGGCATGCGTGCCAAGGCAGAAACCGCCCTGCAGGTAGTATCCGCCAAGCAGCTTGCGCCCCTCGATGTGGCGATCGAGTGCCGCGAGGGCCTGCTCGTCATCGAGGTCATTGGCCACCTCGCCGCCATCCGCCAGGCGCAGGCGATCGCCCGCAATCGCACAGCGGCCATCGAGCACACCGATCGCCACGAGATGGCGCAGGGACTTCGCATCAAGCCGTGGCGGCAGCACGTCGAACGCACGCAAGGCACGGGCGTCGCCAGTGCGCAGGGTTTCACCGATAGCCCCGGCATCGAGTGCTTCCTGCACCGGCAGATCCTGGTAGACACGACGGGTCAGGATGCCGTGACGGCGCAGGTGCATGAATCCATCCATGACCATTTCGCTCGATCCGTGCAAGCCGCTCGTGAACGGTGCCAGGCCGCCAACCCGCTCGGCCAGGCCAGGCGCGACACCACCAGCGCCCAGCGTTTCGATCAACTGCCGGTAACGATCATTGCGCTCATGGCGCAGGACCAGGGCCGCGACCAGCGCATCGGACAAGGCGCCGATGCCGATCTGCAAGGTGCCGGCATCGCGGACAAGGGTGCTCGCGTGCAGGCCGATCGCATATTCGACATCGTCGACGCTGCCGTGCGGCAAGGCAAACAGGGGTTGCTGCGGTGTGCTGCAGAGGATGATGTCGAACAACGCGTCTGCCGCGCCGACATCGGCGTCGCCACCGAGGAACGGCAGTTCCTCGCAGACCACGCCCACGCCCAACGGCCTGGGCAATCCCGCCTCGCGCATGAAATCAATCAGGTCGAGGGTGACATCCGGATTGCAGCCAAGGCTGTAGCGGGCTTGATCGCCCTGCCCGCGCCGGGCAACCAGTTGCGCGACCACGTTGATGCCGGCATCGACCAGGTCATGGGCGACCGCGGTGTAGTTGAGGCTCACGTAATCGCGTTGCGCCTGCGTCGAGCCGAGCATCGCACCCGACTGGAAATAAAACTCGTGGACGCGGATGTTGGCGGGCAGCGCATTGCCGCGCATGGCCGCCACGTAATCCAGATCGGGATAATCCGCACCGAACTGGCGCGCAAGGAACGGCTCGGCAAAGCGCCGCTCGATGTCGCTGCCCGGCTTCGGCACGGCCAGCGACAAGGCCGTGTGGATGGTCAGTTGGCGCGACGCATCGGCAGCGATGCGTCGATACAGCGCATTGACCAGGTGATTGGGCTTGCCGATCCCGAGTGGAATGGCAAGCACCACATGCTTGCCGCAGGATTCAAGAATCCGCTCGACGCATTCCCCGATGTTTTCGATGTGGCTAATCCGGCGCATGAAAATCCCGCTCTGGCTGCGACGACATCCTACTGCGAAGCACAAGCGCCGACGGATGAGTTGCCATGTTGCCCTCCAGCTTGGGTATGATTCCCGGGAACAGGGTGCGACAAAATGTCAGAGCGGTTCAAAATCGCCATCATCGGATCCGGGCCGGGGGGCTTGTCGGCGGCAGCGCGTGCGGCCGAACGCAACGTATCGCACGTGCTGCTCGAGGCCGAAGCACATCTGTCGAACACGATCTACCTGTACCAGAAGGGCAAATACGTGATGGACGAGCCCGGCATCCTGCCGCTGCGTTCGCCCATTCCGTTCGAGGCGGGCCTTCGCGAGACGATCCTGGATCGCTGGAACGAGACCTGTGCCCGCCTCAAGGTCAACGTGCGCCATCGCCACGAAGTCGCCGCAATCAATCGTCGCGATGACGGCATCTTCGAGATCCGCTGCCAGAACGGCAACCGCCTCGAGGCCGAAGCCGTGGTCCTCGGCATCGGCCTGCAGGGCAACCTGCGCAAGCTCGGCGTTCCCGGCGAGGATCTGCCCTTCGTCCAGTATCAGCTCGATGACCCGGATGCCTATGAAGGTGAAACCATCGTCGTCGTCGGTGCCGGCGATGCGGCCATCGAAAACGCAATCGCCCTGGCCCGGCAGAACAATGTCGTCATCATCAATCGCAAGGACGAATTCGGGCGCGCCAAGAAAGGCAACGAAAGCGCGATCCTCAAAGCCATCGATGACGGATTGATCGAGTGCTACTACAACTCGGCACCGGAAAAAGTCGAGGCGCTGAGTGCCGGACGCAAGCCCGGGCGGATGATCCTGAATACCGCAAACGGTCGCGCGCAGATCCTCCTCGACCGCGTCATCGCGCGCCTCGGTGCCACTGCCCCGCGCGGCTTCGTCGAAGCCTGCGGCGTGGTCTTCCCGAACAAGGATCCGGCCTCGGTGCCGGCGATCAGCGCGCAATACGAATCGAATGTAAAAGGCCTCTACATCGTCGGCGCGCTTGGCGGCTATCCGTTGATCAAGCAGGCGATGAACCAGGGCTATGAAGTCGTCGAATACATCACCGGCACGGCGGTCGAACCCGCCGATGCGCCGCTGCTGAAGGCCAAGTTCAGCAACCTCAGGGGCATCGGCAGTGTCGAGCAGGCGCTTGCGCAGATCCAGAAGAACGTGCCCGTGCTCTCGCACATCACGCCGCTGCAGATGCGCGAGTTCATGCTCGATTCGGACATCCGCACGCCGGCCGAGGGTGCGGTCATCTTCGAGCGCAACGACTACACCAACAGTTTCTATTCCATCGTCGAAGGCGAAGTGCGCATTGCCGTCGAAAACAAGCCACATCCGATCGTTCTGCGTCGCGGCGAATTCTTCGGCGAAATGAGCCTGATCTCCGGCCGCCGGCGTTCGGCCACCGTGCTCGCCGGGGCAAACTGCGTGCTGGTCGAAACGCCGCGGCGCTCGATGAATCGACTGATCAATTCGGTCGAGGCAGTCAAGGCGGAGATCGATCGCATCTTCATCATGCGCGCGATCCAGTCGCGCTTCGCCTCCGAAGCGAGTTCCGAACAACTGGCCGAAATGGCGGCCAGCGCCACGCTGCAGCGTTACAAGGCTGGCGACTATGTTTTCCAGGAGGGCGAGGACGGCGATTGCCTGCAGCTCGTGCGCGTCGGCTCCCTGACGATTTCGAGGAACATCGGCGGCAAGGAAATCGTCCTGACCTATGTGGCGGCCGGCAACTATGTGGGCGAAATGGCGCTGATGGGGGAATCGAAACGTTCCGCCAGCGCGCGCGCCGCCATCGCAACGGAAACCATCCGTCTCGACGGGCCGGTGTTCAAGCGCCTCATCAGCCGCATTCCAGCGCTGCGCCTGCGCCTGCAGAAGGAATTCAAGGAACGCACCGCAGCCAACCTCGCCATGCAATCGATGCCGGGCGGCGGCGACATCATCTCGTTCCTGATGGCGCAGGGCGCCGGCGAAGCCACCGACATCCTGCTCATCGACGAATCGCTGTGCATTCGTTGCGACAACTGCGAGAAAGCCTGCGCGGAAACCCATTCCGGCACCTCGCGACTCGACCGTGAAGCCGGGCCGACCTTTGCCAACGTGCACGTGCCGACTTCCTGCCGCCATTGCGAGCATCCGCATTGCATGAAGGATTGTCCACCGGATGCCTTGCGCCGCGCCCCCAACGGCGAGGTGTTCATCAATGACAACTGCATCGGCTGTGGCAACTGCGAGCGCAACTGCCCGTACGGAGTGATCCACATGGCCAGCAAGCCACCGAAGAAGCCCGGCCTCCTGCAATGGCTGTTGCTCGGCCGCGGCCCCGGACCCGGCGAGGCTCCCTACGATCCGGATGCGGTGAAGGACCCGAAGGCGAAGAAGGCCGTCAAGTGCGACATGTGCAAGGATCAGGCCGGCGGTGCCGCGTGCGTACGCGCCTGCCCGACGGGTGCCGCGATCCGAATCAGCCCGGAGGAGTTTCCCGCCTATGCACAGTCACGCCGTTGAGCGGATGTGCCCGCATCGCGCCATGCCCTGCCGGTTCGGGCGGGCACCGCGGCGACCTGCCGATTCCGGCGAACGCCAGCCCGGGGAGTAAGGCGTGCACGATTCCATCCTGACCCACGCGAAATCGCGTTACCTGTGGATCTCGCTCGGCCTGTGCGTGATTTCCATCGCCCTGTACATCTGGCACGACCCGGGCATCGCGCCAAATGGCGGAACCTGGCTGGGTTACACGCTGGGCACGGTCGCCGCACTGCTGATCGTCTGGCTGCTGCTGTTCGGCATCCGCAAGCGCAGCTATTCAACAACCATGGGCAGCACGCTGGGCTGGCTCTCGGCGCACGTCTACCTCGGCACCGCCTTGATCCTGATCGCCCTGCTCCACTGCGGTTTCCAGTTTGGCTGGAACCTGCATACGTTGACCCTGGTGCTGATGCTGATCGTGATTTTCAGCGGCTTCTTCGGCGTCTACACCTACCTGCGTTATCCAACGCTGATGACGCGCAATCGCGAAAGTGCAACCCGCGATGCGATGCTCGACGAGATCGCCGAAATCGACCAGAACGCGTTGTCACTGGCGGATGGCATTGCCCCGGAAATCCATGCCGTGGTGCTGCGTTCAATCGAGAACACGCGCCTTGGTGGTGGCGTCTGGACGCAGTTGCGCGCACGCGACGGCTCCGATATCGCCATCGCGCGAATAAAGGTGGCAATTGAAAAGCGGGAAACGCAGATCGGCGCTCCGCCACCATCCATGCAGGCCGGGCAGACCATCCTGGCAATGGTCGATTTTCTTGCCGGGCGCGCCGACGACAAGCAGTCCGAAGCGCTGCGCAAGCTGATCGACATCCTCTCCCGCAAGCGCGCGCTGGCCACGCGGGTGGCGCGCGACATCCAGTATCAGGCAATCATGGAGATCTGGCTGTACATCCATGTGCCGCTGTCGATCGGCCTGCTTGCCGCCCTGATCGGCCACATCATTTCCGTGTTCTTCTACTGGTAGGACGAAGCCCGGCCGATGCCCACGCCCGCAACCCATCCGAATCACGCGAGGCCGACGCCATGCGCTGGCTGATCCGTCGCGTGCTGAAAAAAGGCAAGAGCTCGATATCCTACGAGGACGATACCCACTTCGGCGAAGTGCTCACCATCGGCCGCGCCTCCGATCAGGCCATCTTCCTGCCTGATCTGCGCGCGGCGCTCAACCACGCCAGCGTCACCGCCACCGGCAATGGCCAGTACCGCGTCGAATCACTGATCGTCGCCGGTATCCGCGTCAATGGCGAAATCACCTATGCGATCACGGTCGGTCCTGGCGCGATCATCGAACTTGGCTCCACGCGCCTGACCCTGCTCGATGCGCGCGGGGATTACGACGCGGCTGTCGAAGTGTCGGCGATCGACAAGAGCGAACAGGCGCAGATGCAGTCCCGGCGCAAGAAGCCGACCAGCCTCTCGCAGACCTGGATCAGCAAGCGCTGGCCGTCCTGGCTGTTGTTCCTGTTGATCCTGGCGTTTGGCCTGTTGCTGCCGGCGGCGACCCATGTCGTGCCCGGTCTCAACAACGTGCTGCGCCATTCGCCATTGCCCAGCACCATGTTCTGGAACCCCGGCGAGGTGGACTCGGCGCACCGCTACTTCGCCGCTGACTGCAAGCGTTGCCACGAAAACGCATTCCTGATGGTCCGCGATTCCGCCTGTACAACCTGTCATGCGAGAACGAAGGCGCATGCCGACCCGGCGAAGTTCAATATTCCGGCACTCGGCGACGCCCGTTGCGGCACCTGCCACCAGGATCACAACGGCGAGCGCGGCATGGTCAGCACCGATCAACGCCTCTGCGCAAATTGCCACGCGGATCTCAAGGACCGCAGCAAAGGGGCCAGCCAGCTGGTGGACATTTCCGATTTCGGCACCGCCCATCCCGAATTCCACGTCAGCCTGCCGGGCTGGAACGCCAGCGACGAATTCACTCCGAAATCGATGCCCTGGTCGAACGCGCTGAAGGAGAATTCCGGCCTCAAGTTCAACCATCTCAAGCATCTGAAGCCCGACGGGCTGAAGACGCCGGATGGCCTGAAGATCCTCACCTGCGCCAACTGCCATCAGCCCGACGTCTCGGGTGCCGCGATGAAGCCCATCGCCTTCGAGACGATGTGCCATGACTGCCACACGCTCGGCTTTGACACCCTGGCGCCCGAACGCGAGGTGCCGCATGCCAAGGTCGAGGCAGTGACCTACACGCTGGACGAGTTCTACGCCAAACGTGCACTCGAAGGCGGTTACGCCGATGCGCGCGCGCCGACCATCGTGCAGGAGCGCCGACGTCCAGGTTCGCCGCCGATGTCGCGCCAGGAACAGGTCGAAGCCCTGGCCTGGGCGCGCGACCGCGCACGCGAGGCGACCCGGACCTTGTTCACCGGCAAGGCATGCGTCACCTGCCACACGGTCAACCCGCCGCCCGCTGGCGAAAACGTCTGGCGCGTCGCCCCGGTGCGCGTATCCGGCATCTGGTACACCAAGGCGCACTTCACTCACGCCAAGCACCAGACCCAGGCATGCGTGGATTGCCACGAGGGCGCGCAGAAATCCGAAGCGTCCAACGACCTGCTCATTCCCGGCATCGAGAACTGCCGCGAGTGCCACGGCGGTGCCCATGCGCGTGAGCAGGTCGCCACGACCTGTATCGCCTGCCATGCCTATCACCGCTCGACGCAGTTGACGTTGGACCAGGGGCAATAGGCGCAATTCTTCGACTGAGCTATGATCGGCGGAGGGTTCCGCATGCAGGCTCGCAGCAGGCAACGGGAGGAGGGATGGGGATCATCAGGTGGTGTGCGCTGTCGTTAGGCGTGGCGCTGTTGTTCGCGTGTGGCGGCGGCAGCAATACCGGTAGCGACGAAGGTACCAATCCAGGTACGCCTCCCGGCAATGGCGACTCGGGTTGCGCTGGATCGTGCGCGAACTCCAGTTCCTTTCTGACTGTCGAGGACATCCAGAAGGTCATCGCACAGGCGGTCGCCGAGGCGCAGGCGCAGGGCAAGCCGGCAACCATCACGGTCATCGACCGCGTTGGCAACGTGCTGGCCGCCTATCGCATGACCGGCGCACCGAGAACGCAGCGGGTCGATTCCGAGCGCGGCGTGGTCGGCGGACTTGAGGGACTCGAGATTCCCAGCGAGCTGACCGCCATCGCCAAGGCGCTGACAGCCGTCTATTTCTCCTCCGAAGGCAATGCCTTCACATCGCGAACCGCCGGCCAGCTGGCGCAGGAGCATTTCGCTCCCGGCGATATCACGGCACCCTCCGGTCCGCTGTTCGGGGTGCAGTTCTCGCAACTGCCCTGCTCGGACATCAGCCGCCGGTTCAATGGCATCGGCCCGGATGCCGGCCCGCATCGCTCCCCGATCGGCCTTGCCGCCGATCCGGGTGGACTTCCCTTGTACAAGGCCGGAGTGCCTGTCGGCGCGATCGGCGTTTCCGCCGACGGGATCTATGGCGTGGACACCAATTCCGGCGACATCGACCGCAACTTCGACGAGATCGTCGCAGTCGCCGGCACATTCGGATTCGCTGCACCGCTGGATCGGCGCGCCGATCGGATCACCGCCGGCGGCCTGACCCTGCGTTATGCCGATATCGAGTTCGCCCAGCTGGCCCGCGATCCGGCCACGGCACCCGCCTTCGCCAGCCTCGGCGCGTCGGCAGGTGAGGTGTTCGCGATACCCGGATTCTTTAGCGGCACCATCGCCCGCGGCCTCGCGTTCGGCCAGATCGAATCCGGCATTCGACCGGATCCGGTCAATTTCCCCGGTCTCGACGCGTTCGTGGTCGACGATGGCACCGGAACCAACCGCTTCCCGCCGATCGATGGAACGGATGGACCGGATGCGCTGACGGCCAACGAAGTACTGACCCTGTTGCGCGAATCGCTCGCGGTCGCCAACCGCACGCGCGCGCAGGTGCGCAAGCCGCTGGGGTCGCCTGCCGGCGAAACCGTCGTCGTCGTTGATACCAATGGCGTGGTGCTGGGAATCGTGCGTTCACGCGATTCGCTGCTGGATGCGGTGGATGTGACCACGCAGAAGGCGCGCACCGCGGCCTTCTTCTCCGGCGGCTATGCCGCGGCCGATATCGCTTCGGTTACGCCGCAACCGCTCGGCCTGCTTTCGAGCAGCCTTGACCTGGGCAACGGAAGCATTGCGTTCACCACCTTCGCGCCGATCAGCCCGTTCGACTATGTCAGTGCCCTGCGGGCATTCCTGCCGCAAGACGGCGCACTGGCCGATGGTGCCGTTGCCTATTCCAACCGGGCGATCGGCAATATTTCGAGGCCGTTCTATCCGGATGGCGTGCCGGGGCGTCCACCCGGTCCGCTGAGCCCTTCGATCGCCAGTTGGAGCGTCTTCAATACCGGTCTTGAGCTGGATCTCGTCTATCCGCAGACGGCACTTTTCGTCGCCTCCTATCTGCAGGAAATCGGCCTGACCGTCAGCCTGGACGGAACCGAGCTGCCACCGATTGGCGAGGCGCCGCGCAACTGTACCGGCATCGACCGTCTGCCCAATGGCATCAGCCTGTTCGGCGGCAGCGTCCCGATCTATCGTGGCGGCACCTTGGTGGGTGCCATTGGTGCGTCTGGTGACGGCACCGACCAGAGCGATCTGGTGGCCTTCCTCGGCTTGCACAACGCCGGCGTCACCCTCGGTGGCGCGATCGGAAACGCAGCGACTGGCATCCGCGCAGACAACCTCGTCCCGCAAGGCGCGCGCCTGCTTTACGTGCAATGCCCGCAGGCACCGTTCCTGAACTCCAACGAACAATACGTATGCGAGGGCAAGTGACATGCGTATCGCACCTCCACCTCGCCATGCGTTGATCACCGCACTGACTGCGACATTCATGCTGGGCGCAACAATGGCTTCGGCACAGGTCAGCCCTGTGCCGACAAGCTGGCTGCAACTGGTCGGCCTGCTGCCGGCACCCACCTACGATCCCTACGAGTCGCAGATTCCGCGCAGGCGCCCCGGCCATCCGCCGGAACCGCTGCCGATGTTCGTCGAACAGAATCCGGATGCGCTCAATCCTGCGCCCGTGGATCAGGCTGGTGCCTTCGTGCCGGTTCCCGATCGCTGGCGCATCATGGAGTCGCTGGGCGTCAATACGCCCTGGTACGATCCTTACAACCAGAATGTCCTCAAGGGTGACAAGCCGATGTTTGGCGAGGACTGGTTCTTCGCCATCACCGGCATCTCCGATACCCTGATCGAACCCCGCGGAATTCCGACACCGGTCGGCCCGCAATCCGGCCCCGGACCGGGTTCCAACGATGTGCTTGGGCAGACCGACCAGATCATCGCCGCGCAGACCGCCATCACCAGTTTCCTGCTCTACAAGGGCGATACCGCGTTCAAGCCGCCAGACTACGAGTTCAGGGCCACACTGGCATTCAACTACAACCGCGTGCAGACGGAAGAGGTCCGCGCGCTGCAATTGGATCCGACCTTTGGCAAGACGCGTGACGATGGCTTCATCGGCGTGCAGGAACTGTTCTTCACCAAGGACTACCGCACTGCCTCGGCCCGTTACGACGTCGACGAGGTGCGAATCGGCATCCAGCCCTTCTCGTCGGATTTCCGCGGGTTCCTGTTCCAGGACAACCAGTTGGGCGTGCGCTTCTTCGGCAATCGCGACAACAACCACTGGCAGTACAACCTTGCCTGGTTCCGGCGACTCGAGAAAGACATCAATTCCGGACTCAACGACGTCACCGAATCACCGCGCGACGACGATGTGTTCATCGCCAGCCTGTACCGGCAGGATTTTCCCGTCGTCGGCTTCGTCTCCCAGGCAATCGTCGCGTACAACCGCAACCGCGAGGACTCGAGCTTCTACGACTCGAACGGATTCATCCAGCGCCCTGCGGCCATCGGTCGCGAATCGCCGCGCACCTATGATGTGGGTTATATCGGCTACAACGGCGACGGCCACTTCGGCCGGCTCAATCTGACCGTTGCCGCCTATGCGGCGATCGGCGACCAGTCGTCGGGCGTGTTCGTGCCCGACAAGACGGACATCCGTGCCGGATTCCTTGCCGCCGAAGCCTCGATGGATTTCGACTGGATACGCGTTCGTGGCTCCATGGCCTACGCCAGCGGCGACAATGATCCATTCGATGACCGCTCGACCGGCTATGACGCCATCTTCGAGAACCCGATCTTCGCCGGCGCCGACACCAGCTACTGGGTGCGCCAGAACATTCCGCTGATCGGCGGCGGCGGCGTGGCCCTCGCCAGCCGCAACGGATTGCTGGCCAACCTGCGTTCGTCGAAAGAACAAGGGCAATCGAATTTCGACAATCCGGGCCTGCAACTGATCGGCATCGGCGCGGATTTCGACGTGACGCCGCAATCCCGACTGTCGACCAACATCAACCACCTGTGGTTCGACAAGACCGAAATCCTCAAGGCGGCGCGTGCGACGTCGGCCGTCGACAGGAACATCGGAACCGACGTTTCCGTTGCCTGGATCTGGCGACCGCACTTCACCCAGAACGTCATCTTGCGCCTGTCTGCGGCAACCTTGCTCCCGGGCAAGGGGCTGAAGGACCTGTATGGCACCGACACCAAGTATTACTCCGTGCTTGGCAACCTGATCTTCACGTACTGAGGGGGCGCGCAGGACAATGAAGCGATCCATCGCTGCCATCTGTTTCGCAACACTCCTGCCCTGGGCAGGCTGGGCATTCGCCTCCGGCGGAGGCGACGAGGAAGTCGAGCGCGAATATGTCACCGCGCCGAACGCTCCCGCCTTCCAGACCTGGGAACAGGCGGACCAGAAATCGCACGGCTGCATCAGTTGTCACACCGACAGCGACCGCAAGACCATGCACGCGAATCCCGCCGTTGTCCTCGGCTGCACCGATTGCCACGGTGGCGATGCGACGGTTGTCGCTCCCGCCGGCGGGCATGACGAAGTCGCCCATCACGACGCCGCGGAGCGCGCCCATGTGCTGCCGAAGTTCCCTTCGCGCTGGAAGTCCAGCGCGAATCCGGAACGCAGCTACACATGGTTGCTCAAGGAATCGCCGGAGTTCGTCCGCTTCGTCAATCCAGGCGACCTGCGTGTCGCCCGCGAGGCCTGTGGGGCCTGTCACCTGCCCCTGATCCAGGCCAACGAAAAGAGCCTGATGGCGAATGCCGCGATGTTCTGGGGCGCGGCCGCCTACAACAACGGCATCCTGCCCTACAAGCATTCGATCTTGGGCGAAGCCTATGACCGCGATGGCAAGCCGGCTGCCGTGGAAAGCGTCATTCCCGAAGGTCTGGACACCAAGCGCCACGGCGTCCTGCCGAAAATCGCCCCGATGCCGGCATGGGAAACGGTTCCGCCGGGTGATGTGTTCCGCATCTTCGAGCGCGGTGGACGCAACATCAACAACATCTTCGCCGAAATCGGACTGCCCAACGAATTCGGTCAGATCCAGCGCCTGGAAGAACCCGGCCGACCCGATATCCGGCAGTCGTTCCGCGGCCCGGGTACCGGCCTGCGCGTTTCCATCCCGGTTCTCAACATCCACAAGACGCGACTCAACGATCCCTTCATCTGGATGTTGGGCACCAACGACAACCCCGGCGATTTCCGTTCGTCCGGATGCAGTGCCTGCCATGTCGTCTATGCCAACGACCGCGACCCGCGCCATTCGGCGATCTACGCGAAATTCGGCAACATGGGTACCAGCCAGCAGGTGGATCCGACCATTCCAAAGAATGTGCCCGGCCACCCGCTCAAGCACGAGTTCACCCGCCAGATTCCGACCAGCCAGTGCATGATCTGCCACATGCACCAGCCGAACATGTTCATCAATACCATGCTCGGTTACACCATGTGGGACTACGAGTCCGACGCCCCCTTCATGTGGCCGGAAAAGCAGCAGTACCCAGATGCGGAAAAGATGCGCAAGATCCTGGATCGCAATCCCGAAGAAGCCGCGATTCGCGGCAAGTGGGGGGATCTCGACTTCGCCAAGGACGTTTCCCTGCTCAATCCGCAGCTGAAGGATACCCAGTTCGCGGATTACCACGGGCACGGCTGGAATTTCCGTGCCATCTACAAGCGCGACCGCAAAGGCAACCTGCTCGATGCCGGCGGCACCCGCATAGCCGACGACGATCCGGACAAGTGGAAGAAAGGGGTGCACCTGTCTTCGATTCATGTCGATGTCGGCATGCAGTGCGTCGACTGCCACTTTTCCCAGGACAACCACGGCAACGGCTACATGAAGGCCGAGGTGATGGGTGCAGTGGAAATCCAGTGCCAGGACTGCCATGGCACGGCGGACGCATTGCCCACGCTGAAGACGTCCGGCCCGGCCGCTTCGAAGATCGGAACCAACCTGCTGCTGATCCGCAACCCGGATGGAAAGAAGCGCTTTGAATGGGTCGGCGACAAGCTGATCCAGCGTTCGGCGGTGACCCCGGACCTGGAATGGACCATGTCCCTGGTCAAGGACACCACCGACCCGTTGTCGGGCAGCTACAACCCGAAGGCGACGCGGGCGCACACCATGGCCATGGGCACCGATGAGCTCAAGTGGGGTGCCGACGTGGCGACCGACCAGCGAGCGCACGGCGAGGACAAGATGCTCTGCTACTCCTGCCACACCTCGTGGACGACGAGTTGCGGCGGCTGCCACCTGCCGATCCAGGCCAACTGGAAGACCGAGCGACACAAGTACGAAGGCGGTTTCACGCGCAATTTCGCCACCTACAACCCGCAGGTCGCGCGTGACGAGATGTTCTTCCTTGGCAAGCACGGCAGCATCAAGGGCGGCAAGATCGCGCCGGTGCGCTCGTCCTCCGCCCTGGTCCTCTCCTCGACCAACATCAACCGCGAGAAGATCTACGTGCAGCAGCCGCCAGTTTCCTCGTCCGGCTACAGCTCGCAAGCCTTCGCCCCGCACTACCCGCATACGGAGAGGAAGACCGAGACCAAGGATTGCGAGGATTGCCATCTTTCCAAGAAGAATGACAACAACGCCATCATGGCGCAGCTGCTGCTGCTCGGCACAAAGTTCATCGACTTCGTCGGCTACCACGCCTGGGTTGGTGGCGACGGCGAAATCGGCGCGGTCCAGGTGACCGAGTGGGATGAGCCGCAGGCGGTCATCGGCAGTTACCTGCATCGTTATGCCTATCCAGACTGGTTCGCGGATCACCAGAAGCGCAAGCAGGAACTGCAAAAGGCCGAGGAACATTCCGCCGGCGTCGTCAATTGCCTGCAACTGCGCGGCGAATACCTGTTCGCGGCCGAAGGCAACAAGGGCGCACAGGTCTACGATGTCGCCAGCATCGGCAACAAGGGTGTCTCGCAGAAGTTCGTCACTGCGCCGGCCTCGCCGTTGGGTCAGGACACCGCGATCAAGTCGAAGAACGCCACCTGCATTGCCCTGGCGACCACCCAGCCGGTGGCACCGGAACGCAACACCGGTGACCTGATGCGTGTGGACAACCAGGAGCAGCCCATGCACCCGGTCTACAAGTACGCCTTCATCACTGACGCCGAGGAAGGCCTGATCGCAACCGACATCGAAACCCTTGCCGACCGCGAACCGCGCAACAACTTCCTCACCCGCGCGATGACCTGGAACGAAAACGGCGTGCTTGCCGGTGCACGGCACCTGACCATCGCCGGCACCATCTTCTACGTTGTTGCCGATGCCGGCGTGGTCGTGCTCGATCTGGAAGATCCGCTGCAGCCGCGCTACCTGAAGACGATTCCGATTGCAGATGCGCGCGCCAGCCAGGTGCAGTTCCGCTACCTGTTCGTCACCGCCGACGATGGCCTGCATGTGGTCGATGTGACCCACCCGGAACAGGCCCGCGAAGTCGCCGGTGCGAAGGTGGCCCTGGCCGACGCACACAAGCTGCATGTCGCGCGCACGTTTGCCTATGTCGCCAACGGTGCCGAAGGCCTGGCCATCATCGACGTGACCAATCCCGAGCAGCCCAAGCTCTACCGGATGTTCAATGCCGGCGGCCAGCTCAATGACGCCCGCGATGTCATTGTCGGCACTACCAATGCCTCGCTGTTCGCCTATGTCGCCGACGGCAGGAACGGCCTCAAGGTGATCCAGTTGACCTCACCGGAACTGCAACCGAAATTCTACGGTTTTGCACCGGATCCAAACCCGCAGCTGATCGCCTGGTACCCGACGCGCAAGCCTGCGCTCTCGCTTTCGCGCGGCCTCGAGCGTGATCGCGCCGTCGATGAAAGCGGCCATCAGGTCGCCGTCTTCGGCCGCATCGGTTCGCGTCCGTTCAATCTGGAGGAGATGCGCCGACTGTTCCTGCGCAAGGATGGAACGCCGTGGTATGTCAGCAATGCGGTTGACGACAACAGCACGCGCGCCGAATCCCCGGCAACGGGCAGCCCATCGCCTGAGCGCCGGCCATCCACCGCCGCAGGCGACCAGCCGCCCGTCACGCCCAGGCGCTGAGCGGTTCGCGCATGACTGACAGCGCGAACCTGGCCACGCTCAAGCGCCTGCATGCGGCATTTGCCGCGCGCGACGGCGCGACCATGGCCGCCTGCTACCACGCGGATGCGCATTTCCGGGATCCGGTGTTTGACCTGCGCGGCGCGGAGATTGGCGCGATGTGGCGAATGCTCTGTTCGCGCGGCAGCGACCTGCGCATTGAATCCTCGGGCCTCGTGGTCGAGGGCGACCTCGGGCGTGCCGACTGGCAGGCCTGGTATTCGTTCTCGATGACTGCGCGCAACGTGCACAACATCGTCCACTCGGAATACCGATTCCGCGACGGCCTGATCGTCGATCAGGTCGATGCATTCCCGTTCTGGCGATGGTCACGCCAGGCGCTGGGAGCGGTGGGATTGCTGCTGGGCTGGACACCGCTGCTGCGTGACAAGGTGAGTGCCAAAGCCGGCAAGGCACTCGCCCAATACATGGCATCCGGCAACGTCGAACGCTGATCCGGCGCGAACGGTTTGTTCATTCGCGAATGACTACACTGCAGCGATGCCAGACCCGCAGAAATCGCTGCCTCCCTACCAATCCAGTGGCTCGATGCGCCTGCTTGCCGAACAGGCATTCAGCCGTGCCGCCGGCGCGCCCTTGCTGAATGGCAATCGCGTCGACCTGCTGATCGACGGCCAGGCCAATTTCGATGCCTGGCTCGGCGCAATCCGCTCGGCGCAATCGAGCATCCTCTTCGAGAACTACATCTTCCGCGATGACGAGCTGACCCGCGGCATCCGCGACGCCCTGGTCGAGCGCGCACGCGCCGGCGTCAAGGTCATGATCATCCGCGACTGGCTCGGCTGTCTCGGCCAGTCCGGACAAGGCCTGTGGCAACCGCTGCTTGCGGCTGGCGGCGAAGTGCGCACCTTCAATCCACCGAATCTGGGCAGCCCGTTTGGCTGGGTCTCGCGCGATCACCGCAAGCTGCTCGTGGTCGATGCGGCGATCGGCTTTCTTGGCGGCGTGTGCGTCAGCGCGAAATGGCTGGGTGACGAGAAAAAGGGCATTGCACCCTGGCGCGATACCGGTGTCGCCGTGCGTGGCCCGGCGGTCGGCGACCTGGCCGCTTCCTTTGCCGAAACCTGGTCGCAACTCGGCAGCGAGCTTCCGCCAGGATTCCTCGATCCGTTCCATTCGATCGAGATCGCCGGCAACACCGACCTTCGCGTCATTGCCACCTTGCCCAGCATGGCTGGCTTGTACCGCCTCGATCAGTTGATCGCGGCCATGGCCAGGCAGCGTCTGTGGCTGACCGACGCTTATTTCGTCGGCATCGCACCCTATGTCCAGGCCTTGTCCGCCGCCGCCCGCGATGGCGTCGATGTGCGCCTGCTGGTACCGGGCACCAGCGACATTCCCGCCGTCGGCAGGCTCTCGCGAGCCGGTTATCGGCCGCTGCTGGAAGCCGGCATCCGGGTTTTCGAGTGGAACGGCTCGATGCTGCATGCGAAAACCGCCGTCGCCGATGGCCGCTGGAGCCGTGTTGGGTCGAGCAATCTCAACATCATGAGCTGGATGGGAAACTGCGAGCTCGATATCTCCGTCGAGGATCAGGAGTTTGCACAGGGCATGGAACGGCAGTACGAAACCGATCTTCAGAATGCAACCGAGATCGTGCTCAGCGAGCGCAGCCGCATCTGCCTCCTCCGGCAACAGGCCAGGCGGCGAAAGCGTTTCGCCCGCCAAGGCGGAAGTTCGGGACGTGCCGCGGCTGGTGCCCTTCGTCTGGCCAACTCGATGGGTGCGGCGATCACCAACCGCCGCATGTTGGGCCCGGCCGAATCGATCTCGCTGGGTGGCGGCGGCTTGCTGCTGGCGGCAACCGGCACCATCGCGGCGATCTGGCCGAAGTCCATCGCCTGGCCCCTGGCGGTGTTGTCATTCTGGTTCGCGAGCATCCTGCTGGCCCGCTTCTTCTCGGCGCGTAAGCGCACGCGGCAAGCAGACAGGCCGGACGATCACCGCGCGGATTGAGACGACGCCGCGGTCCGGTCTGCCATGACTGACTGGTCGCCCCGCCACATTGCAGGCAGACTTGTCGACCCGACATCCATGGCAGGTTGTCCCGAAAAGGCCAGGTGCATCCCGTCATGAAGCGTGAATCCAGCGACGAGAATCCGGCCAGGCGCACGGTGCTGACGCCATCGGCCCTGAACCGCATGGCTCATGACCTGCTTGAGGATGCGCTTCCGTCGGTGTGGATCGAAGGCGAACTCTCCAACGTCTCGCGCCCAGCTTCAGGACACCTGTATTTCACTCTCAAGGATGCCGCCGCCCAGGTGCGTTGCGCGATGTTCAAGCCACGCAGCACCTGGCTCGGATTCAAGCCGACCGATGGCCTGCATGTGCTGGCCCGCGCCCGAGTCAGCCTGTACGAGGCGCGTGGCGAGTTCCAGCTCATCGTCGAACATCTCGAGGAAGCAGGCGAAGGGGCCCTGCAACGGGAGTTCGAGCGGCTGAAGAAGCAACTGGCCGCCGAAGGCCTGTTTGCCAGCGAGCGCAAGCGACCGATCCCGCGCCTGCCACGGCGCATCGGCATCATCACATCGGCCAGCGGAGCCGCGGTCCGCGACGTGCTGCATGTGCTGGCGCGGCGCTTGCCGATGGTTGAGGTCGAAATCCTGCCGGTGCCGGTGCAAGGCAAGGAAGCTCCCGCCGCCATCATCGCCATGCTCGATGCCGCGGCGCATGCCGCTCGCCATGATGTGTTGCTGCTGACCCGCGGCGGCGGCTCGCTGGAGGATCTGTGGGCATTCAACGACGAGTCACTGGCGCGGGCCATCGTGCGCAGTCCGATCCCCGTGGTTTCCGCGGTCGGCCATGAAGTCGATTTCTCGATCAGCGATTTCGTCGCCGACCTGCGCGCGGCAACACCTTCGGCCGCCGCCGAATTGCTGGTTCCCGATCGCCTCGAACTGGGCCAGCACATCGAGCACCTGTGCAGCCGCTTGCTGCTGCGCATGCGTCGACGCATCGAGGCGTCGAGCCAGCGCAGTGACCACCTGCTCGCCCGCTTGCATCTGCAGCGGCCGACCATGCGCCTGCAACGCGGCCGCGAACGCCTCCTGCAGATGCAAGCCCGCCTGATGCGCAGCGTCCGCCACCAGCGCGAGCGCCAGCAGGATCGCCTGGCGCGGGCGCGAGATCGCCTGCTGGCCGCGCATCCGCGGCGGAAGATGCTGGCCGCGGGCGATCATGCCGACGCCCTGGCCATGCGCCTGCACAACAACGTCGCCCATGGCCTGGAACGCCGGCGCGCCCGCCTCGCCGAACTGGCGCGCGCGCTGCATGCGGTGAGTCCACTGGCGACTCTCGGCCGCGGCTACGCGGTCCTCATCGATCGACAATCGGGAGCGGTCATTCGCAGCGTGACCGCGGTCGATCCGACGACGCGCGTGCGAGGCGTCCTCGTCGATGGCGAGATCGCCCTGCGCGTCGACGACAGCGGTTGACCGGCCCGGACCTGCCGCCCACAATCGGATCTCCGCCCCGCAATTCCGCAATCCCTGCCGCACTCGCATCACCGGCCCGGGAAGCGGCCGGAATCATCGCAAGAACCATCCACCCCTCAGCATCGAGAATGGAGCACTGCGCATGAAAGCTTCGGATCTGTTCATCAAGGCCCTTGAAAGCGAAGGAGTCGAATTCGTATTCGGCATTCCCGGCGAGGAAAACCTCGACCTCCTCGAATCACTGCGCACCTCGTCGATCAAGCTGATCCTGACCCGCCACGAGCAGGCGGCAGGGTTCATGGCAGCGACCTATGGGCGACTCACCGGCAAGGCCGGCGTCTGCCTGGCCACCCTTGGCCCGGGTGCGACCAACTTCGTCACCTCGGCAGCCTATGCCCAGCTTGGCGGCATGCCGATGTTCATGATCACCGGACAGAAGCCGGTAAAGGCATCCAAGCAAGGACATTTCCAGATTGTCGATGTCGTCGACATGATGAAGCCCCTGACCAAGTACACCCGGCAACTCGTCTCTGCCGACAACATCCCGGCTCGCGTCAGGGAATCGTTCCGCCGCGCCGAGGAAGAACGGCCCGGCGCGACCCATCTCGAACTGCCCGAGGACATCGCCAAGGATGAAACCGATGCGATCGTCCTGCACGCGAGTTTTCACCGCCGGCCGATTGCCGACGAGAAAGCCATCCTGCGCGCGGTCGAGGCCATCCGTGAATCGCAACGGCCGATCCTCATGGTCGGTGCCGGCGCCAACCGCAAGACCAGCAGCAAGATGCTGCGCCAGTTCGTCGAAAGATTCGGCATTCCGTTCTTCACCACGCAGATGGGCAAGGGTGTCCTCGACGAAACCCATCCGCTCTGGCTCGGCAATGCCGCGCTGTCGGATGGCGATTTCGTCCATCGTGCAATCGAGCATGCCGATTGCATCATCAACGTCGGCCACGATGTCATCGAGAAGCCGCCATTCTTCATGCGTCGCGGCAAGCGCACGGTCATCCACGTCAATTACCTCAGCGCCGAGGTCGATACCGTCTACTTTCCGCAGATCGAGGTGGTCGGCGACATCGCCAACACGATCTGGCGCTTCAACGAGATGCTCGAAAAGCAGGCGCACTGGGATTTTTCCTACGACGACAACGTGCGCGAGCACCTCAACCGGCACCTGGCCAAGGGAGCCGACGACGCGCGCTTCCCGATGTACCCGGTGCGCGTCGTCGCCGATGTGCGCAAGGCAATGCCCGACGACGGCATCCTTTGCCTGGACAACGGCATGTACAAGCTCTGGTTCGCGCGCTACTACCGGTGCACGCAACCCAACACGATCCTCCTCGACAACGCGCTGGCAACCATGGGTGCCGGCCTGCCTTCGGCGATTGCGGCGAAGATCGTCCATCCCGGGCGAAAGGTGGTCGCGGTTGTCGGTGATGGCGGCTTCATGATGAACTCGCAGGAAATCGAAACCGCCGTGCGCCTCGATCTCGATCTGGTCATCCTGCTGCTGCAGGATGATGCCTACGGCATGATCAAGTGGAAGCAGGCCAACATGAAATTCCCGAATTTCGGCATGGACATGGGCAATCCCGACTTCGTCAAGTACGCCGAGAGCTATGGTGCCCACGGACATCGACCGGCTTCCGCCGCGGAGTTCGGCCCGCTGCTGGCGAAGTGCCTGGAGACACCCGGCGTCCACCTGATCGACCTGCCCATCGACTACTCCGACAACGACCGCGTCCTCAACCGCGAGATCAAGGAGCTCAGCGCCGAGTTGTGATGCCACCACTGGCCACCGCGCCCGCGCGCGATCCGCCATCCATCCATTGCCGCAGGAGCGCAGCATGCTCAAGTCCAGCTATCCGTATTACCTGGCCAATGCAGCCCGTCAGCCGAACACCGATCTGGAAGTCACCGACAAGTACTCCGGAAAGGTGGCCACGCGTGTGGCGCTTGCCGATGCCGGCGCAATCGATGCCGGCATCGCCGCGGCCGTGACGGCAGCCCCGGCCATGCGCGACTTCGCTCCCTTCCGGCGCCAGGCCGTACTCGAACATTGCGTGCGCCGCTTCCGCGAACGCCAGGATGAACTGGCCATGGCCCTGTGCATCGAAGCCGGCAAGCCGATCCGCGATGCGCGCGGCGAAGTCATGCGTCTGATCGACACCTTCAAGGTTGCCGCCGAGGAAGCGGTACGCATCAATGGCGAGGTGCTCAATCTCGAAATCTCGGCGCGTGCAAAAGGCTATCGCGGCTTCACCCGACGCGTGCCGATCGGCCCCTGCTCCTTCATCTCGCCGTTCAATTTCCCGCTCAACCTGGCGGCGCACAAGGTTGCGCCAGGCATTGCCGCGGGATGTACCTTCGTGTTGAAACCCGCCAGCCGCACGCCCATCGGTGCACTGATCATCGGCGAAGTGCTCGCCGAGACCGACCTGCCCAAAGGTGCCTTCTCGATCCTGCCGGCGCATCGTGATGGCGCCGACCTGTTCACCACCGATGATCGCCTGAAGCTGCTCTCGTTCACCGGATCGCCCGCTGTTGGCTGGGACCTGAAGGCCAGGGCCGGCAAGAAGAAGGTCGTGCTTGAGCTCGGCGGCAATGCTGCCTGCATCATCGATGCCGATCAGCGCGAGCGACTCGATGCCGTGATCGAGCGTGTGATCTTCGGTGCCTTCTACCAATCCGGGCAAAGCTGCATCGGCGTGCAGCGCATCCTCGTGCATGAGGACATCTACGATGACTTTCGCGAACGCTTCGTCGCCGCGACGCGCAAGCTCGTAGCCGGCGACCCGAAGGACGAAAACACCTTCATCGGGCCGATGATCGACGAGAAGGAAGCGCGGCGACTCGACGAGTGGATCCAGGAATCGGTCAAGGCCGGGGCGAGCCTGCTCTGCGGCGGCAAGCGCACCGGCGCAATGCTGGAGGCAAGCGTGCTCGAACATGTCGGCACCGAGCAGAAGGTCAACTGCATGGAAGCCTTCGGGCCGGTGGTCACGCTGCAGTCCTTTGCGGATTTCGACGAGGCGCTCGCTGTCGTTGATGACAGCGAGTTCGGCCTGCAGGCTGGCGTGTTCACGAACGACATCAACAAGGCCATGCGCGCATGGGATCATCTGGATGTCGGCGGTGTGGTCATCGGCGACGTGCCGAGCTTTCGCGTCGACAACATGCCCTATGGCGGGGTCAAGGATTCCGGTCTTGGCCGCGAGGGCATCCGCTATGCCATCGAGGACATGACCGAACTGCGCTTGCTGGTCATTCGCGACCACCGCTGAGGGCCGGCCTGACCAGCGTGGCACCCGCACACGTCCAGGGGTCCGTCAGGCAAACCGTGAGACATTGAACGGCGCCAGGTCAAACGACGGCTTTTCGCCAGCAATGACCTCGCTGACCAGCAGCCCGGTGACGGCAGACAGGGTCACCCCGAGCATGCCGTGGCCGGTGGCCATGCACAGGTTGTCGATGCCCTGCACGCGCCCGAGGATGGGCAGGTCATCCGGCGTCATCGGCCGCCAGCCATACCATTCTTCCTGCATTTGCACGCCTTCGGGTTCATGCAGGTAGATCGCCGAGGATCGGCGCAGGGCGTCGAGACGGGTGCGATTGAGGCTGCTGTCGTAGCCGGCGAATTCCATCGTGCTGCCGAGACGGAAGCCGGAATCCCAGGCAGTCACGCAGACGCTGGCTTCCTTCAATGTGAGCGGCAGGCGCGGACAGATCTGCGGCCGCGAATAAGTGATGGAATAGCCCTTGCCCGGCTGGATCGGCAGGCGCAGGCCGATCGAGCGTGCCAGGGCCGGCGACCATGCGCCCAGCGCAAACACCACCTCGTTCGCCGAATAGTCACCGCCGCTCGTGCGCACTTTTGCGACGCGGCCGCGCCCAAGCTCGATTCCGCTGATGCAGTTATGTTCCGCGATGCGCCCACCGCGCTCGCGAACGACCCGGGCAAGCTCGTCGACGAAGCGGTCGGGACGCAACTGCGCATCGGCCGGATTGAAATAGCCGCCGGCCACGCCTGGCTTGAGCGCCGCTTCCATCGATTCGATGCGCGCACCATCGAGGGATTCGACCGGAACACCGACTTCGGTCAGCGTTCGCGCATACCACGAAGCAGCCGCCAGGGCCTTGCGGTCGCGATAGACATGCAGCGAGCCGATTGCCTGGTACTCGCAGTCGAGCTTCTCGCGCTCGACCATGCCGGCAATCAGTTCGTTGGAACGCAACAGCAGGGGTGATTTGGCAGCAGTTGCCGCCGCGAAATCCTTCCAGTTGCAGCGACGCCGAAAGGCCTCGAGCCAGCGCAACAGGCCAGGATCGAGCCGCGGCTTGATGCGCAATGGCGCGTCGCGTTTGAGCAACCAGCGCAGCGCCGTGCCGACCACGCCCGGCATGGCCAGCGGCATGGCGTGACTGGGGGTCAGGGTGCCGCAATTTCCGTGCGAACTGCCGCCGCCAACCTGGCCCTGGTCGAGAACGGTGACATTCCGGCCCAGTGCAAGCAGGTGGTACGCACAGGCCAGGCCAATCACGCCGCCACCGAGAATCAATACATCCGCTTCATGCTGGGCCATGCCCGTGATTCTACCGAGTTCGCCGCGATCGCGGCAGGCATGCCGGGGGCCGCCAGGCCTTGCCAGGGCAATGCCCTGCTCGTCCACGGCTTGCGGCGAAACGTCATGGTTTGTCAGCAAGTGACGAAAGCGGAGCCTGGCCCCGGCAGCCCGGCCTGCCGCATCCACCGCGCCGCAGGGGCTGATCAGCCAGCGCGCGTCAGATTTGCAGGGAACCGGGAATGCCCGGCTTCACTTGGCACGGAGCCTGCATATTCCATTGCGGTTCCGAAACTTCTCGGGAGATTCCAATGAATGCTTCTTCCAATGAAATGCTGCTGGCGCTGCGCTCACCGACCTCCGGATGGCTGGCCGCCGTGATCTGCGCACTCGATGAGGCCTTGCTCGACCCCGAATTCAGCGAACAACACCGGCAGATGCTGCGTGGCCTGCTGGATGCCGGCCAGGTTCCGGAAAACGTCGCTGCCGCGTCCCACGAGCGCCTGCAGAAGTTCGAGGAAGCCGTGCAGACCCTGCACGAGGCCCTGGTCGGCGAGGATGTCCACTTCGAGGCACCCGTCGCGGCCCGTCCCCAACTCAAGCTTTGCGCCAGCGCTGCATGATTTTTTGAAGACGCCGCCCGTTTCCGAATCCGCGTGTGGCGTCTTTTTTTCTTCCCGATTGACACATCGCCCGGCCTGATCCAAGGTCGGGCGATGTGCTTTCTGCGCCTCGTCATCCTCGTGCCGCTTGTCCTCTGCGCCTGTGGCAGGACCCCACCGCGGTCGCCGGCCACGCAAACCGAGCTTGATCGATCGCGTCCTTCGGCCACGACCGATGTCGCCAATGCGGTCCTCTTCCGCGCCATGTCCCTGGTCGGCACGCCGTACCGATATGGCGGCAACACGCCGGAATCCGGTTTCGATTGCAGTGGTCTGGTCGGTTATGTGTTCCGCGATGCCGCCGGTATCGCCCTGCCGCGCACGACTTCGGACATCGGCGACCTGCATGGCCGTGAGGTTCCCTTGCAGCGCCTGCAAAGTGGCGATCTCGTCCTCTTTGCGGCGAGTCGGCGCATCAGCCACGTCGGCATCTATGTCGGCGACGGCCGGTTCGTGCATGCGCCAAACAGCGGCGGAACCGTGCGCCTCGACCGGCTTGATGCGCCGGGCTGGAAAGACACGTTTCGCACGGGCAAGCGCATCATCAATTGATCGCGCGCGCCGTGGCACGCCGGCAGCGGATCAGTGCTCCACGCCACCCGTGCCGTGCACGTGCTTGTGCGCAATCTCCTCCGCGCTCGCCGCACGCACGGCGAGGATTTCCACGTCGAAATGCAGGGTCTTTCCGGCCAGCGGATGATTGAGGTCGACATCGACAACGCTTGATCCCACCTTGATGACGGTGACCATGCGTTGACCGCCTTCCTTCATGGCCAGCGCGGTGAGCATGCCCGGCTTGAGGCGCGTGGGGTCGCGAAAATATTTCTTCGGCACGCGCTGGGTCTGTCCCTCGGTGCGTGCACCATAACCTTCATCCGGCGGCACATCGACTTCGACACGATCACCGGCAAGCCGATCGATCAATGCTTTTTCCAGGCCCGGGATGATGCCGCCGTGACCGATCAATGCCTCGATCGGTTGCCCCGAGCTGCGTGAGGATTCGATTTCCAGCCCGCCAGCGTCGGTGAGGATGTAGTGCATCGAAACAACGGTATCTTTGGCGACCTGCATGCTCTGCTCCGGCTTCATCGTGCGGTTGTGAAGGCGCGCGAGACTACCAGCAATGCGCGCATCGCGCAGCGCCCCTCAAGCCGGTTGCACGACCCGTGCACGCCGGGCTTTCAGCTCCTCGACCAGTTGCAGGCGCTGTTGCGCCAGCTTGTGCGCCCTCGCCAGTCGCTCCGCATTGACGCACTGCGTCGACCCAAGCGCATTGCGGAAGCGGCAGAACTGCTGATAGGCCTCGAGGACATGGCGCATCCGCCGCGCGATGAGCTCGAGCATGATGGCATCGTCGATCAGGCCAATGACTTCCAGATGATCGGGAACGAGATCATCCGGATCACCAAAATAGACCAGGGCTGCCAGCGCTTCGCCGCGTTCCGGCCCCGGCAGGTTCCACTCCTCGTCCTCGAGCAGCACCACAAGGCGCTGCACGTGGACCAACCGCTTGCGCACGTAGGCAGGAACCCGGTCAATGCAGATCGCATCAAGCGCCTGTTTCGCCGCATCCAGGATGTCGACCTCCTCCGCATGCGCAGCCAGTTGGCGCGCACGTGCGAACGCACTTTGAAAGCGTTCGAGATCGGCAGACTCCAGTTCGAATGTGATGCGCATGGCCGCAGACAATAGCCCGATCTGCAACACGCGGCATAGCCCACAAGCCACGATCCGGAAGGACGCTGCATCGTGCGCTGGCTGATTTCCCGAAAAGCCTGTAAGATTGCCGGGTTAAGTCGCGTTGACCCCCGTTTCCCTTCCGGTCATTCGAGTCCCTGCCCGTCCAACGGCACGGCCGGATCCTCACCGCTCGTGGTCCCGACGCCCGAAACCGGAATGCCCGTCTCGTTGACCGGCGTCCGAAAATTTCATGCCTGCAGCGCGGTTCATCAGGGACGCTCCGGGTTATCCATCAGGAGTCTCACCATGAGTTTCGACACCCTCGGGCTGTCGCCAGCACTGCTGCGCGCGCTTGAAGAACAAGGCTACAAGGAACCCACACCCGTACAGTCCGCCGCCATTCCCGTGGTCCTGGCCGGCCAGGATCTCATGGCAGGCGCGCAGACCGGCACCGGCAAGACCGCCGCCTTCGCCCTGCCCCTGCTTGAGCGCCTCTATCCGGATGGCAAGCGCATGCCGCTCGCCCGGCGCCCGCGCGCGCTCATCCTTACCCCCACGCGCGAACTTGCCGCCCAGGTGCAAGAAAGCGTGCGTGGCTACAGCAAGCATATCGGCGTGAAATCAGCGACGATATTTGGCGGCGTCGGCATGGGCCCGCAGATCGATGCGCTGCGTCGTGGCGTCGACATCATCGTCGCCACGCCCGGACGCCTGCTCGATCACATGCAACGGCGCACGGTGGATCTGTCGGACATCGAGGTGCTGATCCTCGACGAGGCCGATCGCATGCTCGACATGGGTTTCCTGCCGGCCATGAAGCGCGTGCTCAGCGCCTTGCCAAGCCAGCGCCAGACCCTGTTGTTCTCGGCCACGTTCTCCAGCGAGATCAAGGCCCTGGCCAACCAGTTCATGCGCTCGCCGCAGGAAATCCAGATTGCCAAGCCAAACAGTGTCGCGGCGACCGTCACCCATCGCGTGCATCCGGTCAACATGGAAGCCAAGCGCGACCTGCTCCTGCACCTGCTCAATCTCGACGGCAGCCAGACCCTGGTGTTCGGTCGCACCAAGCACGGTTGCGACAAGCTGACCAAGCAGCTCGAGAAGGCGGGTCTGCGCGCCGCGGCAATCCACGGCAACAAGAGCCAGAACCAGCGCACTCGCGCCCTCGCCGATTTCAAGAGCGGCCGCATCAACGTGCTCGTTGCCACTGACATTGCCGCACGCGGCCTCGACATCGACCAGTTGCCCATGGTGATCAATTTCGATCTGCCGATGGTCGCCGAGGACTATGTGCACCGGATTGGGCGCACCGGGCGTGCGGGCGCCGAAGGCCTGGCCATTTCACTGGTGAGTCGCGCGGAAGAAGGACTGCTGCGTGATATCCGCAAGTTGCTGAAGCAGGACATCGCGATCGAGAACGTCGAGGGTTTCGAGCCTTCGCAACCGCTGCGCCTGGATGGTCCCGGTGCCGGGGCTCGTCCCCAGCAGGGCCGTCCGCAGCACGCGCGTCGCCCGCATGCGCAACAGCCGCGTGGCAATGGCGAGCACGAACATGCCGCCGCCAACAAGCAACGCCGCAGCTGGCGTGGCGGCAAGCCCTCGGCCACGCGCCAATCCTGATCATTGCCTGAGGCCATCGCCCGCTGGAGGCAGCGGAGCGATGGTGTTCTCGCTTGCAGCCGTTGGCCTGACGCGGCTTCTGCGTTGTCGGCATTCATGCCATTCACGCCAACCATGGCATCGCCTGCGACTGCTCGGCAACTGCTCCTGCGTTGCTCTCGACGGCTGTTCCCGACGCCGTTCTACCGCATCCATCCATGGATGCGTACCTCCTGCCTCCGTGCAGTCGTCCTGCGTTGCAGGCATACAGGCCATCCATGGCATCGCCTGCAACTGCCTCCTGACTTACAGGCATACAGGCCATCCATGGCATCGCCTGCAACTGCTCGGCAACTGCTCCTGCGTTGCTCTCGACGGCTGTTCCCGACGCCGTTCTACCGCATCCATCCATGGATGCGTACCTCCTGCATCCGTGCAGTCGTCCTGCGTTGCAGGCATACAGGCCATCCATGGCCATAAAAAAGGGCGGCCGGTCTTGCCGGCCGCCCTGGTTCGCCAACGCTGGCGAATTACCTGTTCGCCATTACGGCGTGAAGCTGGTCGACAGGGTCACTCCCGAGAACGCCGCATAGGCGCGAACGCTCACGTAGTAGGTACCCGCGGTCGGTGCCGCGAACGTGCAGGTCTCGCTGTTGCCTGACTTGTACGGACGGCAGGTGTAGCTGGACGTGGTCGGTGCCGAACCGAGACGGACATAGAGATCCGCATCACCCGTGCCACCGGCGATGGTGAACGACAGGTTGCTGGCGCCCGCCGGGACCACCAGCGTATAGACCGAAGTCCAGGCATTCGTGGCGGCGGACAGGTTGCTGACCAAACTGCCACTGCACAACACCGTTCCCGACGGCGTGCAGCTGCCGCCACCGCCACCCGTCGAGTAACTGCCGGTCAGGCTCATGCCGCTGATTGCCGAGTAGGCATTGATCATGACGTAGTAGGTGCCGGCTTGTGCCGTGGTGATGTTGCAGGTCTCGGCATTGCCGGAAGCCCAGGAACGGCAGTCGTAGCTTGAGGTGGTCGGTGCCGAGCCGAACTTGACGTACAGGTCACCATCGCCGCTGCCGCCGCTGGTCACGAACTTGAGTCCGCTTGCACCCGCAGGCACGACCATCGTGTAGACAAGCTGGCCACCGGTGGCCGCTGCCAGACCAGTCACGGCGACGCCATTCTGCAGCACGTTGCCACCACCGCCGCCACCGCTGCTCACGGTTACGGCCTTGGTCGTCGCATTGCTGGCACCGTTGTTGTCGGTGACGGTCAAGGTGACGTTGTAGGTGCCGGACGCCGCATAGGTGTGGCTGGGATTGGTCAAAGTCGACGAGCTGCTGTCACCGAAGTTCCACGAACGCGAAGCAATCGTGCCATCGCTGTCGGAGGAGTTGTCGGTGAAATTGGCAGTCAGCGCATTGGTGGTGAAGCTGAAGCCTGCCGACGGCGGAACGTTGCTTGCCGTCGAATAACTGCCGGTCAGCGAGACACCCGCAAACGTCGAATAAGCCTTCAGGCGCACGTAGTAGGTGCCGGCTTGGGCCGTGGCGATCGGGCAGGATTCCGCATTGCCCGACTTGTACGGACGGCAGTCATAGACCGTGTCCGTCGGCGCGCTGCCGAACTTCACGTACATGTCGGCATCACCGGTACCGCCGGACATGACGAAGTTGAGGCCGGTCGCACCCGCCGGAACCACCAGCGTGTAGTTGACCGAGTTGCCGGCGGCCGTACCGATTCCGGTGACCGTCACGCCATTCGTCAGCGGGCCGCCGGTGCTGCCACCGCCACCACCGCCACCACCCGAGCAACTCACGCCGACCGAGCTGAATGCCGCGGTGACTGCCGCGGCGCTGAGGCCGAGGTCGGTCGCTGCGGTTTCGACGCCACAGGCGCCGCTGTTGAAGGTGCTGCTCGGCGTCCAGTACAGGCTGTTGGCGCGAGCGAAGACCTTGAACGCGCTGGGTGTATTCCAGCCCGAGGTCGTGGCCAGATTGTAGAATGCCTTGTTGTACACGCCCGAGGAATAATGCACGTCCATCGAGCTGGTGTAGTTGGCGGCATTGTCGATCGAGGCACCATCCTGGGGCGGATTCGCCATGTAGCGAAGCGCACCGGATCCCTTGAAGATCTCGGGACCGACGAGGAAGTCATTGCTGCCCTTCCAGTAGTACTCGGTCGCCTCGCCGCCCATGTCCGAATAGGCTTCGTTCATGCCGCCCGACTGGCCGGAATAGGTCAGGTTGGAATGCTGCTCGGTGAAACCGTGGGAGACCTCGTGGCCGGCCACGTCGACGCTGACCAGCGGATAGAACGTGGTCTTGCCGTCGCCGAAGCTCATGCTCGAGCCATCCCAGAACGCATTCTCGTACTGGCTGCCGTAATGCACGCGCATGACCAGTTGGAAGGTCAACGCCTTGACGCCGACATACGAGGAATACATGTTCTGGATCACGCCACCGAAGAAGTGCGCATCGTTGATCGGCGAGTAAGCGCCGTTGATGGCCTTGTAGGTGTTGTTCGGGCAGGTGAAGGTGTAGGCCGTCGTGCTGGTTCCGGTGCTGCCATTGAGGTTGACCGATTTCACATCGGTGTTGTTCATGGTGCAGGTGGTGCCACTCTGGCTGACATCGAGATAGCCATAACGGCCACCCGATCCCCAGGTGTACTGGCCGGTCTTGGAGTTGCCGCCGGGTCCCGTGCCGATCAACGAGGTGGCCAGGCCATCCCATTGCTTGAGGACGGCGCCGCTGCGCGCATCGATGATGAAGAACGGCCGCACCGGATCGCTGCTCGCATTGCGGTCGGCGGCAAGCAGGCCAATGCCCCTGTCGGCGAAAAACGAAACGACATAGACGAGGTGGGCGATGTCGTTGTCATCGACATAGATCATCTTCTCGCTGGATTCGTTGCGGGTCTGGATCGACGTGGCGCGAACACCGAGACTGGCACGCTTGGCCAGGCTGAATGCGCTGTTCGCGCTGAGCAGGGCCGTCATGTCCGCCACATCGCCGGCGATCCCGCCGACCGAGCGACCAAACAGCGAACGCAGGTTGCCGCTCTTGTCATCGCTGGCGACGATGTGCTCGCCCCACACCGGGACTCCGCGGAAGGTCTGCTGATAGCGGTAATGCGTGGTGCCGTCGGCATCCTTGACGACAGCAAGCGTGGCCAGGGCGGATTCGGCGTCAAGGCCGAGCATTTCGGCATGCCGTTCGTTGCTCAGCGAGGGGACGGCGGTGCCACTGATGGCTCGGGCATAGACAGCATTCAGACTCTCGACGCTTTGATCATGCAGGTCACTACGGGTTGCCGCCTGTGCCGAGGCGGCCAGAAACCCCATTGCCAAAGGCAATAAAGCAAGATTTATAGAATGACGCAGATTTAATTTGATCACGGATTGGTTCCCAAGTTTAGTAATCGTTCGCCACAGAAGTGACCGTGAATACCACACCGATTCCGGGAGGATGGCCCAAACCATCCTGTGGAATCGGCAGCCGATTCCACCTGAGTGCATGCCTTTGCGATAAGCCCCGAATTGCGCCGTCGACCCCCCTGGCCCGCAGCGCAGCCACGGAAACTAGCAAGTTGCATCTGGAATGTAATGACGCGATGCAATGCGGTTTTTCAGCGCAGGATGGCAGGAATCCTGATCAGGATCGTCGACGCGAAAACCATTGCATGCAGGGAACGCGCCCGTGGATGGCGAATGCAGGCACGGCCGCACCAGGCGCTGAGGAAATCGGCGGCAAGGCAGACTCGGTCAAGGTCTGCGCGGGCGATCGTCAAGCCTGGGGTTGCGCGGCGCAGAAATCGGCAATGTCGTCGTAGCCGGCAAAGGCGGCATCATCGCCGCAACCCGGGCAGGCCGGATCACGTGCCAGCGACAGCTCGCGAAACGACGCATCCAGGGCATCGAAGCACAGCAGGCGGCCGGTCAGTGTGCGCCCCTGCCCCAGCACGAGCTTGATCGCCTCGTTTGCCTGCAACATCCCGATGATCCCCGGCAACACGCCGAGCACGCCTGCCTCGCTGCAATTCGGTGCCTCGGCAGCCGATGGCGGCTGCGGGAACAAGCAGCGATAACACGGCGAGTCGGTGTTCCGTGGATCGAATACGCTGACCTGCCCGGTGAAGCGGTGCACGGCGCCATAGACCATGGGCATGCGCAGGCGTCGGCTTGCGGCGTCGAGCAGGTAACGGGTCGGAAAGTTGTCCGCACCGTCGATGACCAGATCGTGCCCTTGCAGCAGGGATTCGACGTTGGCGGCAACAATCCGCGTCTCGTGCGTATCAATGCGGATGGTCGGATTCAATGCGCTGAGGCCGATCCGCGCCGATTCGGTCTTGGCCATGCCGATTCGCTCGTCGACATGCACGACCTGGCGCTGCAGGTTCGAGCGCTCGACCTTGTCGTTGTCGATCAAGGTCAAGGTGCCGATGCCGGCGGCGGCGAGATAGAGCGCAACGGGCGAACCCAGGCCCCCGGCACCGACCAGTGCGATGCGTGCCCGCGCCAATCGCGCCTGGCCGGCGACACCAACCTCGGGCAGGAGCAGATGGCGGGAATATCGATCCGCCGCATCGGCATCCAGGGATCCCGCCGCGACCGGCAGGCCTTGTGCTTGCCATTGCTGGAAGCCGCCGCGAATCGAAACCACATTGGCCAGACCAAGTCCGATCAGTTGCTCCCTGGCGCGCAGGGAGCGTTGGCCGCTGGCACAGATCAACATGACTTGGCGCGATCGCTCCGCAGCCAGCAGCTCGACCAGCTCGGCAATCCGCGCGCAGGGCAAGCCGATTGCGCGATCCGGCATGCCGCCGGCGCGCTCGTCGTCCTCACGCACATCGACCAGCAAGGCCCGCGCCCGCAGCCGCGACCAGGCCTGCGCCGGCTCGATCTCGATTTCTCCGGCACCCTCTGCCATGGCCTTGTTCGTGTTCATCTCCACTCAGGATACGCCAGGCAGCAGCAGGATCTGCACCGGATCGCCTGCCTCGATGTGCCGACAATCCTCGGCGACAATGATCAGCACGCTGGCGTCGATCATTCCGCGCAGCATGGCCGAACCCTGCGCCTGCATGGGTGTGACCCAGAGCGTGCCATCCTCGCCCACCGTGCACGCCGCACGCAGGAACTCGGTTCGATCGTGGCGCTTGTCGATGGCTGTGGTCAGGCGTGCATGCCGCAGTGGTGGATCGATCTCCTCGGCCGCCTGCAGCGCGGCCAGCGCCGGGCGTACCAGGCACAGGTAGGTGGCGATCGTAGACACCGGATTTCCGGGCAGGCAGAACACCATGGCTTTGCCGATTTCGCCAAACAGGACCGGCATGCCGGGACGCATGCGCACTTTCCAGAAATGAATCCGGCCAAGCTCGGCAATCAGCCCGGGCAAGTGATCGGCCTCGCCAGCCGAGACACCGCCGGAGGTGATGATCACATCGAGCTGGGCGGCCGCTTCCAGCAATGCCGAACGAATCAGCGCGCGATCATCAGGCAGATGGCGGAATGGCAGGTTGGCACCTGCACCGCTGCCGGCAGCGGGCGCGCAACTGTCGGCGTCGAGCATGGCGGCAATGCTGAATCCATTGCTGTTGTGGATCTGCGCCGGACCGCAAGGCGCGCCGGGCAGGACCAGTTCGTCACCCGTGGTCAGGATGCCGACTCTTGGCCTGGCGAACACGGCGATCTGCGCCAGGCCCATGGCCGCCAGCGCGCCGATGCGGGTCGCCCGGATGCTCTGTCCGCGGCGCATGACGCACTCACCTGCGCGAATGTCCTCGCCAGCCGGGCGCACGTGCGCGCCGCTGCGTTCGCCCGCGCGCACGATGATCGAACCCGCTTCCTCGACGACATGCTCCTTGATCACGACGGTATCCGCACCCGCCGGCATGGGTGCTCCGGTGGTGATGCGCACACATTCGCCGACTTCAGGCGACAGTCCACCCGCAGCGCCGGCAAGGCGGCTGCCGATGATGCGAAAACGCCGCTCGCCGGCAGCCGGCAAAGCCACGCCATGCAGGGCGAAGCCATCCATTGCGGAGTTCGCGAAGGGCGGCAAGTCAGTGGCCGCAATGACGTCGTCGCAGAGGATTCGTCCCACAGCGGCGGACAAAGGCACCACTTCGCTGGCCGGTTTGCGTTGTGTGCAGAATTCAACGACATGCGCACGCGCCGCCGCGACTGAAAGCTGGGTGGGAAAATCAGTCATCTCGCTGCATCCGCTCGCTCATCAGGGCAAGCTCCTCGGGCGTATTCAGGTTCAACCAGGCGTCTTCCGGCAATGCGGAAAGATCCACTTCACGGGTGTCGAGCGAATCCTGCCAGCGCGTCACGCCGGCTCCGCTCGCCAGCGCCGCCGCGGCGGCCGCTGCCAGGCCCGCGCGATACAGGGCAAACAATGGCTGTCGGCGATGGCCATCATGGGCGACAAGGACATCGACCGGACGGCCCAGTGCGGCCTGGCGAAGCGCGGCAAGGATTTCAGGTCGCGGCCTGACGCAATCAACCGGCAGCGAATACAGCCACGCCGTGCTGCAGGCAGCGAGCGCCGCGGCAATGCCAGCGAGCGGGCCGGCGAATGCACCTGAATCGTGATCGGCGATGGTCGGCGCGAAGCGCGCGTACTCATCCAGGTTGCGGTTGGCAACGATCAAGTGCGGTTGCCCTGCTGCCAGATCCAGTGCTTCGAGCGTCCAGGCAATCAGCGGGCGTTCCTGCAGGCAGACCAGGCCCTTGTCGCGACCGCCAAGCCGCTTTGCCGCGCCGCCGGCAAGTATGGCAATGGTGATGTCTCCGGCGGCTGCGGCTGCGCTCGTCATTGCCGCATGATGCCGGCTGCCCGCCCTGCTTGCTAGCCGCGCTTGGCGTTGCGGATCATGCGTTGACGGCGCTTCAGCTGGCCCTCGGTGAGAACGTTCTTCTTGCCCGCATACGGATTCTCGCCTTCACGGAAATCTATGCGGATCGGCGTCCCTTCCAGCTTGTAGCGCTTGCGGAAGAAGTTCTCGAGATAGCGCCGGTAGGACTCCGCCAGGTGCTTCGTGCGCGAGCCGTGGATGACCACGGTTGGCGGATTGGAGCCGCCGGGGTGGGCATAGCGCAGTTTCGGTGCATGACCGCGCACCAGCGGTGGCTGGTAAGCCGCATAAGCCGCCTCCAGCGCGCGGGTCAGATCGGCAGCCGTCAGTTTCTTGTTGGCCGCCGCGTGCACGCGATTGACGCGCTTCATCAGTTCGCCAATGCCGCTGCCGTGCAAGGCGGAAATCGTCACGCGCGGCGCCCACTCGACGAAGACGAGTTTGCGCGCCAGCGAACTCTCGCATTGATCGCGATCGTACTTCTTCAGTCCATCCCACTTGTTGACCGCGATCACGAGGGCACGTCCGGCATCCAGCGCATGGCCGATCAAGCCGGCATCCTGGTCGGTGACGCCCTCGTTGGCATCGAGCAGGATGACCACGACATTCGCCGCATCGATGGATTGCAGGGTCTTGATGACGCTGAATTTCTCGACCGCGTCCTCAATGCGCCCGCGACGCCTGACGCCGGCAGTATCGATCAACGTGTATTTCCGGCCATCGCGCTCGAGCGGAATGCGGATCGAGTCGCGCGTGGTTCCGGCCACATCCGAAACAATCACGCGATCCTCGCCAAGCAGGCGATTGACCAGGGTCGATTTGCCGACATTCGGGCGGCCGACAATGGCGACTCGCACACCGCCCTCATCCTCGCCACTGATCTCCTCGGCCTGGCCTTCCGGCAGCAACTCGTCGACGGCTTCGAGCAGATCACGCGTGCCGTGGTTGTTCGAGGCCGAGAGTGGCAGCGGCCTGGCCACGCCAAGACGGGCGAAATCCGCCAGCGCGATGGTTTCATCGAGGCCATCAATCTTGTTGACCACCAGCAGCAGGGGCTTTGAAGTCCGCCGCAGGCGCTCGAGGATGGCCTGGTCGGTGGGCAGCAGGCCGTCGCGGGCATCGACCACGAGGATGACCAGGTCCGCTTCGGCGATGGCCAGTTCCACCTGGCGCGCAGTCAGTCCGGCCAGCCCTTCCTCGGTATCGGCAAGCCCGCCGGTATCGACCACCACGAACGGGCGCTCGCCCAAGCGGCAGATTCCATAGTGGCGATCACGCGTGACCCCGGGCATGTCGGCGACCAGGGCATCGCGCGAACGCGTCAGTACATTGAACAGGGTGGATTTGCCGACGTTGGGGCGACCAACCAGGGCGACGACGGGAAGCATCGCGGGCGCTCCATATCAGGTTGCAGCGGCACAGGATAAGGCCGCATGCCGAAAAGACCAGTCACCGGCTCCAGCCGCGCGCGAGCACGGATGGAGCCGGGACGCATTCCTACATCGGGGTACGGAACGCGGCAAGATTGCCGCCCGCATTCTCGACAAAGACCACATCGCCGCTGACCACCGGCGCACTCTCGATCGCGTTCTTGCCGACCCGCTGGCGCGCGGCAAACGAACCATCGGCGAGATTCAGCCAGTGCACGTAGCCCTCAAGGTCGCCGACCACCGCAAAGTTGCCGACAACGGCAGGTGCACTCAGCCAGCGATGCAGCAATCCATCCTGCTTCCAAAGGTTTGCCCCGCTCTGGCGGTCGAACGCCCAGACGTTGCCTTCGGCATCGCTGACCACCACCGTCGAACCGCCGACGGCGAGCCCGGCAAAGCTCGACATGTCACGCGTCCACAGCGAACGCCCGGACTCGGCATGGAGCGCGGCAACCTGGCCGTTGTAGCTGGAGGCGAAAAGCTCGCCGTTGTCGAGCACCAGTTGGCCATCGGCATCAGCCAGGCGTTCGACTTCGGTACGACCTTCGCCGGCCGCCAGGATCTGCACCCAGGCCGGGGCACCATCCGCATCACGCACCGCCACCAGGCGGCCGGTGTCGAAGCCGTCAATGACAAAACCGTTGCCGATCAGCGGCGACGAATTCCCGCGCAGGCTGAGTACCGGCACGGTCTGCTCATAGACCCAGCGCCGCGAACCGTTGACCGGATCAAGCCCGTAGAGGCGTCCGTCCTGGGTGCGCACCGCAATCACATTGGCGGAAATCGCCGGAGCCGTGATGATTTCCGAACTGAGCTGGACCTGCCAGAGCTCGCTGCCATCCTGCGCCGAATACGCCCGCACCTGGCCGTTCAGGGCCCCGACGACAACCATGTCCGCGCTGGCCGCCGGCCCGCCCGACCAGGAAATCTTCTTCACCTCGGTTGACCAGAGGCGACGCCCGTTGGCGGCATCCAGGGCCTGCACATCGCCATTGACACTGGCAACGTAGACACGATCGCCGACAACCGCCGGGTTCATCCGTGCACCGGATTTGCCGGTGCCATCGCCTGCCGAGCCCGACCACAGCTTCTGGATGCTCACGGTCGGGGCAAACTCGACCAGCGGCTTCGGCGGTTCGACGTTGTCCTTCTTGCCGAGACTCTTCAGCCAGTTGCATCCGCCCAGGGTCAAGGCCAGGGCGACGAGGACGAGGACGACGATTGCGCGCCTCATGATTTCTTCGGTTCCGCGGCAGCAGGCGACAAGCCGCCTTGTTTCATTTCGATGAAGGCGCGCTCGGGTGCCTGCTCATCCATGTGGGTCAAGGCTTCAGCATAGGCCGAGCGGGCGTCTTCGATACGTCCGAGCTTGGCCAACGCATCACCACGCAACTCGCTGGCCTGGGCCGGGAAGTTTGCCTTGGCAACCTGATCGAGCTTGGTCAGCGCGGCCTCGGCTTCGCCCTTGGCCAGGCTCAGGCGTGCCTGCCGCAGCGCAATCAGCGATTTCATGGCGTCATCACCGGCCGCTTGACTGGCCCAGTCCAGATCCGCACTGGCCGCCGCCAGATCACCCTTTTCAACCTGCACGGCTGCCTGACGCAGGGCGGTCATGGTGGCAAACGCGGTCTTCGGGTATTCCTTGCGCAGGGTCTCGGCAATCTTCGCCGCATCCTCGTTGCGCTTGGCGTCAACCGCTTCGGTGAACGCCGAATACTGCACGGCGGCTTCGGAAAGCGTGCGCAATTCGCGCGCCTTCCATTGCTGGTATCCGAATATCAGCAGCAAGCCAACGACGACACCGATTGCGATCGACATCGCGTTGCTTTGCACCCATTTGCGCACCAACTCACCTTGTTCGTGCTCGTCAAGAACTTCAAATGCCATACGCATCACCAAATGAGGCGCCACGAGGGATTGCCGATAACCGGCAGGGCGGCGCGAGGGGCGCTAGGGTAACAGGATTCAAGCCAGCGCCTGTGAAAAAGGCGTAGGTCGACGCCGCAATCAGGAGTCGACGCGGCTCGCCAGCTTGTCGCCGCCGAACAATCGCAGGCGGGCGACGTTTGCCCGCTGGAACGGGGCAAGATCGACACGGATGCCATCGGCAACCACTTCGGCACCTTCGGCATTGCCGATGCGCACGGTCAGGGCCGTGTCACTCGCGTAATTGCGCTCGACGCCGGCACCCAGCAATCCATATTCGATCCGGATGCCATTGGCATCGACAACCTCGACCCAGCTGGCCAACTTGAGCTTCAGGCTGAGGCTGTGCTGTCCACTTGTCACCGGCATCGAAGCGGAAGAACCATCGGTCTTCGTCATCTGCTGGCTGGTGCTGAACGGTGCCATCGAGGCAATGATCGGCGCGGGCGATTCGGCAAGCGGATCCAGCTCGGCAATTGCATTCATTACCGGATCCGCGCTTGGCGAAGCGGCAGCGGCGGGCGTCTCCGATACTGCCGCACCGGACTTGTCGGCGATGGCAGGCGAGGCGGTGGCAACTTCGCTGGCTGGCGGCGGCGCATCAAGCAGGACCGTGCGGGCGAGGTTTTGCTCGAGTCCACCATGCGTGGCCAGCCACACTGCCGGCCCGACCACGAGGGCGGTCAGGATCAAGTAGGTTGCACTGACCGAATAGCGATCCATCAGGTAGCGCGAGCGCGACACCCTGCCGGTGGAAACCAGGGGTGCCTGCACGCCGCGTTCCGCAATCACCTTCTCGGCGAGAATCTGCGGCATGTCGAGAAGCCGGGCGTAGCTGGTCAGGTATCCCCGCAGGTACACGGCATGCGCGATCCCGCTGAAATCGTCTTCCTCAATGCGCTTGATCAGGCGCGCCTGCAGTTTCAGTCGCGAGCCGACATCCTCGCACGTCCAGCCGCGCTGCTCGCGCGCGAACCGAAGTCTCTGTCCTATCGTGGCATCCGTGAGTTCGGGTGCGCCTGCTGCGGTCAGATCGATTGCATTCGTGGGATCGGATTTCTGTGGAAGCTCCGCGGAACACTCCTGCAGATCCTGCTTGGCGGCACCTTCATTGCTCACTGACTGGGTCTCCGGGATCGACAACAAATCAAGCTGACTGGCATCAGCTTCGTTAATACCCATGTCCCTCTGGGTGCGTTTCTTGTTCTTGCGCCGCGCCATGGTCAACCCGGGTTTCCGGAAATGACCGGGGCATCCAGCGATCGAGCTTGCTGCGATTCCGGGAACTTCTCGCGCAAGCGGCGCGTGTAGTCCTGGGCTGCCTTGCCATTGCCGAGACGCAGCTCGATGTTGCGTCCCAACAGCAGGGCATCTGCACTTTGCTGACCGACCCCTTCGTAGCGCTGGATGAAAGCCCGAGCCTTGAAAAAATCATTCTTCAGGTACAACGCGCTCGCCAGTTGGTACAGCGCCTCCGCGTTGTCGGGCTCGCGAGCCAGTGCCGCACGCAAGTCATTTTCAGCAACATCCAATTTGCCACCCTTGATCGCACATGTGCCGGAATTGGTCAAGGCCACGGCGGGTGTTTTGTAGAAGGGATCTGCGATGGCGCGCACAAAATAGACGGCCGAATCGTCATAGCGGCCGATCTTGCACAGGAAAGCGCCGTAATTGTTGTTCTCGTTGCCCGATTTCGGCATCAGTTCCGCGGCGCGCCGGTAGTGCTGCTCGGCTTTTGCGTTGTCGCCAATGCGCTCGTAGAGCAAGCCGATGACGGTGTGCGCATCGGCGTGGTTGTTGTCGGCGGCCAATGCCTTGTTGAGGTTCTCCAGGGCGACTTCGAGCTTGCCCTGGGCCATGTATTTCTGGCCAAGGTCGGTGTACAGCGCCGCCGCCTTGGTCTTCGGGTTCTCCGGGTTGCTTTCCGGAGCGGGGCGCGTGCTGCCACCACCGGTGGCGCAACCGCCGAGCAAGGCCAGCATGAAAATCGCCATGAGGATCCGATCAAGCCGCATCTGCCACGCCTCCCTCGATCTTCTTCTGGAATTCCGCCTGGCGACGCGTGCGATCCATGACCTGGCCCTTGAGCTGGCCGCAGGCCGCGTCGATGTCGTCACCGCGCGTGCGCCGCACCATGGTCAACACGCCGGCATCCAGCAGGATGGTCTGGAAATCACGAATTGACGATTCTTCCGAGCGCTCGAACTGCGTGCCGGTGAATGGATTGAACGGGATAAGGTTGACCTTGCTCGGCACCTTGCGCACCAGCTTGACCAGTTGCCGGGCCAGCTCGGGGGTGTCATTGATGCCCTTCATCATGGTGTATTCAAAGGTGACCGTCGTGCGCGGGCTACGCTGCGTGTAGCGCAGGCAGGCATCCATCAGCTCGGCGATCGGGTACTTCTTGTTCAGTGGAACGAGCTGGCTGCGCAACTCATCGTTCGGCGCATGCAGCGACACGGCCAGCGAGACATCGCTCTCGGCGGACAGGCGATCGATCATCGGCACGAGACCGGCGGTCGACAGCGTCACGCGCTTGTTGGCGAGGCCGAAGCCGAGGTCGTCGCGCATGATGCTCATGGCGCGCACGACGTTGTCGAAATTGAGCAGCGGCTCGCCCATGCCCATCATCACGACGTTGGTCAACTTGCGCTGGTGGTGCGGCACATTGCCGAGGTGCCTGGCCGCCACCCAGACCTGGCCGATGATCTCGGCCGTCGACAGGTTGCGATTGAAGCCCTGCGTGCCGGTGGAGCAAAACGTGCAGTTGAGGCCGCAGCCGACCTGCGAGGAAACACACAAGGTGCCGCGCGAGCTTTCCGGGATGAACACGGCCTCGATGGCGTTGCGCGGATCCATGCCGAGCAGCCATTTGTGCGTGCCGTCAGTCGATTGCTTCTCCAGCAGCACATTCGGCGGAACAATCTCGGCAACCGCTTCAAGCTTGCTGCGCAGGACCTTGCCGACATCGGTCATCTGCGCGAAATCGGTGACGTGACGGTGGTACATCCACTTCATGACCTGGTCGGCACGGTAGGGCTTCTCGCCGGCTTGCGCGAACCAGTCGCGCAAGCCCTGGCGATCAAGGCCAAACAGATTCGTCCGGGTCGCGGTCACGGCCATCGACTCAGCGTGCCGTCACTTCGGAGCTGGCGAAGAAGTAGGCGATTTCCACCGCCGCCGTTTCCGGCGCATCCGATCCGTGCACGGCATTGGCGTCGATGGAATCGGCAAAGTCGGCGCGGATGGTGCCGGCAGCGGCCTTCTTCGGATCGGTCGCGCCCATCAGGTCACGATGCACGGCGATGGCGTTGTCGCCTTCGAGCGCCTGGATGATGACCGGGCCGGAGATCATGAATTCGACCAGGGCGTTGAAGAACGGGCGTTCCTTGTGCACCGCATAGAAACCTTCGGCTTCGCGGCGCGAAAGCTGTTTCATGCGCGCGGCGACAATCTTCAGGCCGGCTTTTTCAAAACGGGAATAAATTTCGCCGATGACGTTCTTGGCGACTGCATCGGGCTTGATGATGGAAAGAGTGCGCTCCAGCGCCATTGTCTTTGAACCTGTGATGGGAAAATCAGGGAATGAGGAGTATCGGAGGACGAAACCCGCGGCTTTCCGGATAGTTAGCGCACTATCCGACCTCGCATTCTAGCTAGTTTTTCCATTGATTTGCACCCCGAAGGGGCGATATTCCATGCTTTTTCGGCGTTGCCCAACGCGCCCGGCGGGCTTATGATTCAAACGGTCGTTTGGTTTTACCCATCCGCTCGGGACTTTCTCAATTGAATTCACCGCACTTTTCGACCAAGGAACGCATCCTCGGCGCCGCCGAGGAGTTGTTTGCGCGCAACGGCTTTGCCGGTGCTTCCTTGCGCGAGTTGACGGCAACGGCCAAGGTCAACCTCGCCGCGGTCAACTACCACTTCGGCTCCAAGGACAATCTCGTCAACGAGGTCTTCCGCCGCCGTCTCGATGAACTCAGCGCACAGCGCCTGCATCTGCTGCAGTCGGTGCTGGCCAAACCCAAGCCGACGCTCGAGGAAATCCTTGCCGCCTTCATCCACCCCGCATTGCTCCTGTCGCTGGACAAGTCCGGCGGCGCCACCTTCGTGCGCGTCCTGGCGCGCGCCTATGCCGAGCACAACGAGCGCCTGCGCAAGTTCCTTTCGGAAAACTACGGCCATGTGCTGAAGGAATTCGCCGCCGCCTTTGGCGCGCAGTTGCCGCACCTGGACAAGGAAGAACTCTACTGGCGCATCGACATCATCGCTGGCGCGCTGACCTACGCAATGGCCGATTTCGGCGTCATCAAGCGCCGCGCGGCGATGTCCGAGAAAATCCACCGCGAACGCGCCGCCGAGCACCTGATCCGCTTTGCCGCGGCCGGCCTGCGCGCGGAATGACCCGTCACCCCATTTGCGCGGCTGCGGCCGCGCCTCCCTTTTGTCCGTCCTGCCGAGGTATCGCATGAACCACTCCCCTCTCCGCATCCGCAAGGTTGCCGTGCTTGGCGCCGGCGTCATGGGCGCACAGATTGCCGCTCACCTGACCAATGCCGATGTCGAAACCATCCTCTTCGACCTGCCGGCGAAGGAAGGCCCGAAGAGCGGCATCGCGATCAAGGCGATTGCCAACCTCGGCAAGCTGTCACCGGCGCCGCTGGCCGAGGCCGCGCGCGCAACGTCGATCACGCCGGCCAACTACGACGAGCATCTAGATCTGCTCAAAGGCTGCGACCTGATCATCGAAGCCATTGCCGAACGCCTCGACTGGAAGCTCGATCTTTACAGGAAGATCGCGCCGCATGTGTCTGATTCTGCTTTCATTGCCAGCAACACCTCGGGCCTTTCCATCAATGCCCTGGCCGAGGCTTTGCCGCCCGCCATGCGCCCGCGCTTCTCCGGCATCCACTTCTTCAACCCGCCGCGCTACATGCACCTGGTCGAGCTGATTCCGGATCGGCAGACGGATCCGGCCCTGCTTTCCGGGCTGGAAGCCTTCCTCACCACGACCCTCGGCAAGGGCGTCGTCCTCGCCAAGGACACACCGAACTTCATTGGCAACCGCATCGGCGTGTTCTCCATCCTCGCCACCATGCACCACACCGAGCAGTTCAAGCTCGGCTTCGATGCGGTCGACGCGATCACCGGGCCGGCCATTGGCCGCCCGAAGAGCGCGACCTACCGCACCTCCGATGTCGTCGGCCTCGACACCATGGCGCATGTCATCAAGACCATGGATGACACCTTGCCGGATGATCCCTGGCACAAATACTTCAAGGCACCAGCCTGGCTGACCGCGCTCATCGAAAAAGGCGCGCTCGGGCAGAAATCCGGCGCCGGCTTCTTCCGCAAGGTCGGCAAGGACATTCAGGTGCTGGACCTGGCCAAGCAGGATTACCGCCCGGCCACGGAAGGGGCCAGCGAGGAGGTCGGCAAGATCCTCGCGATCAGGAATCCCGCGGAAAAATTCGCCGCGCTGCGAGCCTCGGCGGACAAGCAGGCGCAGTTCCTCTGGGCCATGTTCCGCGATCTTTTCCATTACACGGCGTTCCACCTCGGCGATATCGCCGATACCGCGCGGCACGTCGATTTCGCGATCCGCTGGGGTTACGGCTGGAAACTGGGCCCGTTTGAAACCTGGCAGGCAGCCGGCTGGAAGCAGGTGACGCAATGGATTGCCGAAGACATTGCCGCCGGCAAGGCGATGAGCAATGCACCCCTGCCGGCCTGGGTCAGCGATGGCCGTGATGGCGTTCATGGCAAGGATGGCTCGTGGTCACCAAGCCTCGGCAGGAACGTGCCGCGTTCGGACGCGGCGGTCTACCGGCGCCAGTTGTTCCCCGATCCGCTGCTCGGTGAAAGCTTCGACAACGGCACCACGGTCTGGGAGAACGACGGTGTGCGCCTGTGGCATCTTGGCGACGACATCGGCATCGTCTCGTTCAAGACCAAGATGAATACGGTCAATGACGCCGTGCTCGATGGCCTGCAGGCTTGCGTGGAAAAATGCGAGCAGCAGTTCAAGGCCATGGTCATCTGGCAGGCCGGCGAGCCGTTCTCGGCCGGTGCCGATCTCAAGGGCGCGCTCGGCCTGGTCAAGGACGGCAAGATCGCCGAGTTCGAAGCCATGGTCGCCAATTTCCAGGCAACCAGCATGCGCATTAAGTACTCGCTGGTGCCGGTGGTTTCCGCCGTGCGCGGCATGGCCTTCGGCGGCGGTTGCGAGTTCCAGATGCATTCGGCACGCACCGTGGCCGCGCTGGAAAGCTACATCGGCCTTGTCGAAGCGGGCGTCGGCCTGCTGCCGGCCGGTGGTGGCCTCAAGGAACTTGCCTTGCGTGCATCGCGCAACAGCATCGACGGCGACCCGTTCAACGGCATCAAGAAATCCTTCGAAGCCGCCGCCATGGCCAAGGTCTCGACCAGCGCACTCGAAGCAAGGCAACTGGGCCTGCTGCGTGCCGATGACGTGATCGTCTTCAACAGCTTCGAACTGCTTTACGTGGCCAAGCAGGTTGCCGCTGCGCTGGCCGAAAGCGGCTGGCGACCCGCCTTGCCTGCACGCGACATCACGATTGCCGGCGATGTCGGCACCGCTTCGCTGAAGATGATCCTGGTCAACATGCTCGAAGGGCGCTTCATCTCCCCGCACGACTACGAAATCGGCAGCCGCATTGCCGACACCTTGTGTGGTGGCGTGATCGAACGCGGCTCGCAAGTCGATGAAGCCTGGCTGCTCGCGCTCGAGCGCAAGCACTTCGTCGAACTCGCGCAAATGCCCAAGACCCAGGAGCGCATCGCGCATACCTTGACCACGGGCAAACCGCTGAGGAACTGAATATGGGGAATCGGGAACAGGGAATCGGAAAAGCCGCTTTTTGCAGGCGACGAAAAAGTGGCTCGCTCGAACTTTTCCGTCGAGACTTTTCAGCTCCTGATGCCACTCGCTTGCCCTGATCCATTCCGATTCCCAATTCCCGGCTCCAGCCCATTCCCTATTCCCTAGTCCCCATTCCCGATCGAGGAACGAGATCATGTCCAAACAACTACAAGACGCCTACATCGTCTCCGCCGTGCGCACACCGGTGGGCAAGGCGCCGCGCGGGGTGTTCCGCAATACGCGGCCGGATGACCTGCTCGCCCATGTGATCCGCGCCGCCGTGGCCGGTGCACCGGGCATCGACCCTTCGCGCATCGACGATGTCATCATTGGTTGCGCGATGCCGGAAGCCGAGCAAGGCATGAACGTCGCGCGCATCGGCGTGCTCCTCGCCGGATTGCCGAACAGCGTGCCGGCGCAGACGATCAACCGCTTTTGTTCGTCCGGCGTGCAGGCCATTGCCCTGGCGGCCGATCGCATCCGCACCGGCGATGCCGACCTGATGCTCGCCGGCGGCACCGAGAGCATGAGCATGGTGCCGATGATGGGCCACAAGATCGCCATGAATCCGCTTGCCTTCACCGACGAGAACATCGCCATCGCCTACGGCATGGGCATCACCGCCGAGAATGTCGCCAGCGAGTGGAAAGTCAGCCGCGAGGACCAGGATGCGTTCGCCCTCGCCTCGCACGAGAAAGCGCTTGCCGCCATCGCCGCAGGCGAATTCAGGGACGAGATCGTGCCGTTCAAGCTCGATGACCATTATCCCGATCTGGTCGGGCGTTCGATCCAGACCGACAGCCGCCTGATCGATACCGACGAAGGCCCGCGCCTGGACACCAGCGCGGCCGGCCTGGCCAAGCTGCGTACCGTGTTCAAGGCGGGCGGCAGCGTCACCGCCGGCAATTCCTCGCAGATGTCCGATGGTGCCGGGGCGTTGATGCTGGCCAGCGAGAAGGCGATCAAGGAATACAACCTGACCCCGATCGCGCGCTTCGTGTCCTTTGCCGTTGCCGGCGTGCGCCCCGAAGTCATGGGCATCGGCCCGATCGCGGCCATCCCCAAGGCACTCAAGCTCGCCGGATTGAGCAAGGAGCAGATGGACTGGATCGAGCTCAACGAGGCATTTGCCGCGCAGGCACTCGCGGTGATCCGCGATTTGGGTCTCGATGCCAGCAAGGTCAATCCGCTCGGCGGTGCGATTGCGCTGGGTCACCCGCTCGGCGCGACCGGAGCCGTGCGTGCGGCGACCTTGATCCACGGCCTGCGTCGCCGCCAGCAGAAGTACGGCATGGTGACCATGTGCATCGGCACCGGCATGGGCGCAGCCGGCATCTTCGAGGCGCTGCATTGAGCTGACGCCTGCATCGTTGTTTCTGAATGCCTCTCCAGCCAGCGTCCCCACAGGACATGAGTGAGAGGCAACAAGGCAAGACCTTGCGCATGGCCGATCGCATCAAACCGCGACGGCCATCGGCGTCCCATGCTGGCGTGGCTGGCGCGTGCGCAGGCGCTGATCGACGGCGTCGAAGAACGCATCGGGAAGTTCGGCGCTGACTGGCACCTGCCAGCAACGCGAATCGACGAACGACACGCACTTCACGGCGTCCTTCTCGGTCATCAGGATCGGCAAACCGTCCCCGAAATCGAGATCCGCCGGGCCCAGCGCGTGATGATCGTCGAAGGCATGCTCGATGACCTCGATGCCCTGCCGGCGCAGGCTGTCGAAGAAGCGCCCTGGATTGCCGATGCCGGCCACCGCGTGGACGCGCTGGCCGGCAAACTGCGCCAGCGGGCGCGGCGGCTCCGCGCCATTGACCGACAAGGCACCGGTTCCAGGCAGGCTCATGGGAATTTCACCGGGGCGCGGCTGGCCGCCATTGCTGACGATGAAATCGACCCGCGCAAGGCGTGCATCTGATTCACGCAGCGGCCCGGCGGGCAGCAAACGTCCGTTGCCAAGACGCCGTTCACCGTCGATCACGCAAATCTCGATGTCACGTGCCAGCGAAGGATTCTGCAGCCCATCATCGGCAAGGATCACATCGACACCCGCCCCCGCCAGCAGGCGCGCGGCAGCGACACGATCGCGGCCAACCGCCACCGGCACGCCGCTGCGGCTGCGGATCAGGCTGGGCTCATCGCCGGCAATGGCGGGATCCGGTGCATCGTCAAGCAGCACTGGCAAGCGTGCGGTGCCGCCATAGCCACGGCTGACCACGCCGGGCTGCCAGCCACGGCTGCGCAAGGCATCGATCAAGGCCAGCACCAGCGGCGTCTTGCCGGTGCCGCCCGCGGTGATGTTGCCGACGACGATGACCGGCACGCCCAACCGCGTCGGCTTGCGCAGGCCGCTCCGCCAAGCCAGGCCAACGACCGCCCGAAGCATTCGATAGACCGGCACGAGCAAACGCATCCACAGCGGCACGGGTTCCGCGCCATACCAGATGCGATCGATGTCGGCCTGTTTCATGTCGGCTGCGGGCTGGACATCTCTTCATCGCGGAACTGCACGCGATGCAAGGCCGCGTAATGGCCGTTGCAATCGAGCAATTGTCGATGCGTGCCACGCTCGACGATGCGTCCTTCATCGAGCACGACGATCTGGTCGGCATGTTCGATCGTCGACAGGCGATGGGCGATGACCAGCACGGTGCGATCACGCAGCAAGCGCTTGAGTGCATCCTGGATCAGGCGTTCGGATTCGGTATCGAGGGCGCTGGTCGCCTCGTCGAGGATCAGCAAGGGCGCGTTCTTCAGCAAGGCGCGCGCGATGGCGATGCGCTGGCGCTGGCCACCGGACAGCAATGCCCCACCCTCGCCGGCCTGGCTGTCGAGGCCATCCGGCAGGCGCTTGATGAACTCCATGGCATTGGCCGCCTGGGCGGCTTCCTCGATGGCCGCGCGCGATGCACCGGCAAGCGCGCCGTAGGCGATATTGCGCGCGATCGTGTCGTTGAAGAGGACGATCTGCTGGCCGACCCAGGCAATCTGCCCGCGCAGGTTTGCCAACCGCCAGGCCGACAGCGGCACGCCATCGAGCAGGATGCTGCCGGAATCCGGTTCGTAGAAACGGGGAATCAGGCTGGCCAAGGTCGACTTGCCGCTGCCCGAGCGGCCGACCAAGGCGGTCACGCTGCCGGGCGGGCAATGCAGGCTCACGCCATCCAGCGCCGGTGCCGCCTGGCCCGGATAGCGCAACACGACATCACGCAATTCAATCTCGCCACGGCAGCGATCCAGCGCATGACTGCCGCCATCGACCTCGCCCGGCGTATCGATGACCTTGAACAGATCCGTGGCCGCGGCGACACCGCGCTGCATCATCGCCTGCACCGTGGTCAGGCGCTTCAGCGATGGCAGCATCATCAGCATCGCCGTGATCAGCGACATGAAGGTGCCGGGACTCATCGTCTGCAGCGTCGCCGGCCGTGTCGCGAAGAAGATCACCAGGGCCAGCGCGCAGGCGGCGACGATCTGCACGATCGAGGTCGACAGCGCATTGGTGGAAGCGATCTTCAGATTGAGCGTGCGGTTGTTCTCGTTGACCCTGGCGAAACGCGCGCGTTCGGCATCCTGGCCGAGATAGACCTTGACCTCGCGCTGGCCGCTGACGGCTTCGTCGACGATGCCGGTGACCGAACCCACCGAGTGCTGGATCTTGCCGCTGATGCGCCGATAGCGCCGCCCGACAATGGCGGCGACGGCGGCGATCAGGGGCGCCATGATGAACAGCATCAGCGTCAGGCGCGCACTCTGGTACAGCATCACGCCGAGCAGGCCGAGCACGGTGAGGCTGTCGAGGATCATCACCTTGACCGCATTCGTGCTGGCCTGGGCGACCTGCTCGACGGTATAGGTCAGGCGCGAGATCATCTGTCCGGAAGCTTCGCGATCGAAGTGCGAGGCCGGCAAGTCGAGGTAGCGCGAAAACACCTCGCCGCGCAGGGTCTCGACAACGTCGCGGCCAATGCGCGCCAGGCCGTAGTCGGCGACATAGGTGGCCACGCCGCGCACGACAAACAGGCCGACAATGACAAACGGCATCCAGAAGATCGCCACGGCGCTGCGGCTGATGAAAAGATCATCGAGCATCGGCCGGATCATGGCGGTGAAAACCGCCGCCACGGCGGCATCGAAAACCATGCCGAAGATGCCGGCCAACGCCCACAGCCGATAACGCGCCGCATAGCCGAGCAGGCGTCGATAGGTGGCAAAGGCGCTGGCCGCCACGCTCACTCCGCCAGAAGATCGCGGCGGCACGCCGGCATCGTCACTTGGCCGCTTCCGCCTTGGTCGGCGTGGTCGCCAGGCTGAGGCGATCGAAGCCGAGTTGGCCCAGTGCATCCATCGCCGTGATCACCGCCTGGTGCTGGGTACGCGCATCGGCACGCAGGATCACCGGACGCGTGCGCTCTTCGCCGGCAATGCGCAGGATCGCCTCCTTGAGCGTGTCGATGCCGGGATTGAGCACTTCGTTGTTGTCGATGTAGAAGCGCCCTTCGGCGTCAATGAGGATGGTCAGTGCGTGCTCCTCGCGCGCCTGCTCGGTCGCCGAGGCTTCCGGCAGGGTCACCTTCATGCTCGAATGCTGGACGAAGGTCGTGGTCATGACGAAGAACATCAGCAAGGTCAGCATGACATCGATCAACGGGATCACGTTGATCTCGAAATCGTCTTCGCGGCGGCCGGAAGTCAGGCGCATTGCCGGTCAACCAGCGCTGCGGGCGGGTGCCGCGTCGGCAACGACGGCCAGCTCGTCGATCAGCGCGATCACCTGCACTTCCATGTCGATGACCAGGTCACTGACGCGACCACGGAAATAGCGGTGGAAGAAATACGCGGGAATCGCCACGACCAGGCCGCTGGCCGTGCACACCAGCGCCTCGCCGATGCCACCGGCCATCTTCAGCGGGTCGCCGACGCCGCTGACCATGACCGCGAAGAACATGCTGATCATGCCGAACACCGTGCCGAGCAGGCCGAGCAGCGGCGAGACGATGGCAATCGTGCCCAGCGTGTTGAGGAAGCGCTCCAGCCGATGCACGACATGGCGGCCGGTATCCTCGACGCGCTCCTTGATGATCTCGCGCGGGCGGTTGCGCACGACCAGGGCGGCGGCGAGCAGTTCGCCCAGCGGCGAGGTCTGGCGCAAGGCGTCGATGTGCTTGGGATCGAGCTTGCGCGTGCGCGCCCAGGTCATCACCTGTTCGCCAAGTTCGGGCGGAATCACCGACTTGCGGCGCAGCGTCCAGAAGCGTTCGAGGATGATGGCCAGGGCAATCGCCGAGGCGATCAGGATCGGAACCATCGGCCAGCCACCCGCAATCAGGATCTCAAGCACTTGCTGCCACTCCTCGTCTGTCGGTTCGAACGGCACGCTGGGCGTACCGGAGGCGGATGATAGCAGCGCGAACCGGATTCAAGCCTGCCGCAGCAGGCTGTTGCAGTCGCTCGGGCGAGTGCGAGAAAAGGAAAAACGGGCCGGGAAAGCGCGGTTTGCATGCGGCAAATGCGCATTCTGAGGTTCGTTTCGCCGCTGGATCGTGCCGACTGAGCAGATATCCAACAGCCTGTCAGCGGATACGCCACCACGCGCGCGACTCATCACGCCCCTGCCTGGCCACATAGCCGCCGGATGCGAATCGCACGTGCAGGTAGCCGGCATCTGCCGTGTTCAGCAGCGGAATCGAGCGTTCGCGCAGGCGTGCGAGGACATCGGCATGCGGATGTCCGAAATGATTGTGGTAGCCGCTGGAAAGGAGCGCCAGTTGCGGATCGAGCGCATCGAGGAACTCCGCCGATGAGGCCGTCTTGCTGCCGTGGTGCGGCAGGCTCATCAGCAACGGATGGCGCAGCGGGCCAATCCTTGCGGCAATGGCCGCCTCGACCTTGGCCGTGGCATCACCGGTCAGCAACAGGCTGCCGGCCGAGCCACTGACCACGAGAACACAAGAGCGATCGTTGCTTTCGGCCGCAGCCGTGACGGCGACGATGCGAAAATCGACGCCGTCCCAGCGCCATGACTCGCCATCGCGACAGGCATCTGCGGCGATGGCGAGGCGTGCGGGCTCGCCACTTTCGATGACGGCTCCGGGAAATGCCCGCTGCACGGCCGCGGCACCACCGGCATGGTCGCTGTCGCCATGGCTGAGGATCATGCGGTCGAGGCGCTCGACACCCAGCGCATGCAGCGATGGAATGACCACGGCATCACCCAGGTCAAAGCCGCTTGGATAGCGCGGCCCGGCGTCGTACAGCACGGTGTGTGCGGCGGTCCGCACGAGCACGGCAAGGCCCTGGCCGACATCGAGCATCCACACCTCGAAGCCGGCCGCGGCGGGCGGGTGTCGAATCGGCACCAGCAAGGGCAGCAGCAAGAGCACGCCAAGCGCGCGCGCCGGCACGCCGCGTGGCATCAGGATCCAGATGATTCCGGCCAGGGCCAGGGCAAAGGCCCAGATCGGTGTCGCCGCAAAATAGACCTGCGCCGAGGGCAAGGCCGCCATCCATTGCATGACTTGCCAAAGCGCCTGCAGCAGGACATCGGCAAGGTCCAGCAGTGGTCCGCCGATGGCCGGCAGGTCGACGATCAGCAAACTGCCGGCAACGGTGAGCGGCACGACCAGGAAGCTCACCCACGGCACGGCAAGCAGGTTGGCCAGTGGCCCGATCAACGAGCCCTGGCCGAAAAACCAGATGGTCATCGGCAACAAGGCCAGGCTCAGCACCAGTTGCACGCGCGGCAATTCCCGCCACAGCACCTGTTTCGTGCCGATTGGCCGGGTCACGGCGAGCAGGATGGCGACACCGGCAAAGGACAACCAGAAGCCCGCCGAAAGTACCGCCAGCGGATCCCAGATGACGATGACGGTGGCCGCCAGGGCCAGCGCCTGCGCCACCGAACTTGCGCGCCGCGCGTAGCGGGCAAGCAGGGCGATGGCGATCATCAACAAGGTGCGGATCGTCGGCACACCCATCCCGGCGAGCAGTCCGTAACCGAATGCGCAGGCCATCGCCACCGGTGCCTCGAGCAGTGGGCCGGGAATGCGCAAGGCCAGGCGCGGCCAGGCCTTCCATGCGAGGCGCGCGAGCAGCGCGCCAAAGGCGGCAAACATGCCTACATGCAGGCCTGAAATCGCGATCAGGTGGCTGATGCCGGTGGCACGCAAGACCTGCCAGTCGGCATCGGCAATGGCCTGCTGGTCGCCCACCGCCAGCGCACGCAGCAATCCGCTCGATTGCGCATGCTCGAAGCGCTGCGCAATCGCCGCGGCAATCTCCTGCCGCCAGGCATCGATGCAGGGGCCGCCGGCCGCAGCGAGCGGCCGGCTCTGCCCGCCATTGCGCACATAGCCCACGGCGACCACGCCACGCAGCACCGCGCCGCGCTCGCCATCGAGGCCGCCGGGATTGACCAGTCCGCGCGGCGGGCGCAGGCGCAAGCGCAGTTGCCAGCGCGAGCATGCTGCCAGCGGCGGCGCTTCGTCGTACCAGTTCAGGCGCGACAATCCCTGCAGGGCGATCGCCTCGCCATCGAGCGTGGCCGATTCGATGACGAACTCGAAACGCGTGCTGCCCTCCTGCACCTCCGGCAGTCCGCGAACGTGGCCGATGACCTCGAAATCACGCCCGTGCAGATCGACCGGCAATTGCCGGTCGAGCGCCATCGCCGCGCAGGCCAGGGTCCAGGCAAAACCGAGGGCAAACCACGTTGGCCAAGCGCTCGTGGGCGGCAGGCAGAGCAGGATCAGGGCAATGGCCGCCAGGGCCAGTGACAACCATGCCGGCGGCAGGCCCGGCAACAAGTGCACGGCGACCGCGCCGGCAAGCAGGCCGATGGCCCGGCCTGGGGTCAGTCGTGGCAAGACAAGGCGCCATCGCGGCGTGTTGCCGTGGCGCTCGATTGATTCCCTTGCGGCCATCCCATCGATCCTTCCTGGAAGCGATTCATGCCCTCACGCCGCGCTAGATCTGGCTGGCGGCATTCCGATCAAGCTCATGCAGGATACCGCCACGCAACTCGAACATGCGATCCATGCGCGCGGCAAGGCCGCGATCGTGGGTGACCAGGATCAATGCAGTGCCAATCTCGCGGTTGAGTTCAAGCATCAATTCATAGACCTGCGCCGCATTGGCCTCGTCGAGGTTGCCGGTCGGCTCATCGCCCAGCACGCAGGCCGGTCGCGTGACCAGGGCACGAGCCACCGCTGCACGCTGGCGCTCGCCGCCGCTGAGTTCACCCGGCTTGTGCGCGATGCGCGCCGCCAGGCCGACCCGGCCAAGCAGCTCGGTCGCCAGTGCGCGCGCCTGGGCGATCGGCGTGCCGCGGATGAGCAAGGGCATGCAGACGTTTTCCAGCGCGGTGAATTCCGGCAGCAGATGGTGGAACTGGTAGATGAAGCCGAGCGAACGGTTGCGCAACTGGCCACGGGCGCGATCGGACAGGCGCGACATGACCTGGCCTTCGACCTCGACTTCACCGCCGGTGGCGGTGTCGAGGCCGCCGAGGATATGCAGCAAGGTGCTCTTGCCGGTACCCGAGGCGCCGACAATCGAAGCAGTCTCGCCGCGCTTCACGCTGAAGCTGACATCGTGCAGCACATCGGTGCGCAGGTCGCCTTCCTTGTAGATCTTGGCGACCTTGTGCGCACGCAGGACGATGTCGGCGGGTTTTGCGGATTTGGCTTGCATGTCCGATTCACTCATGGCGCAGGGCCGCCGCAGGCTGGATCCGCGCTGCCCGCCAGGCCGGATAGAGCGTCGCGAAAATGCAGAACAGGAACGCGGTCAGGGTGATCCAGCCGACGTCGCTCCATTGCAGGTCGGAGGGCAACTCGCTGATGTAGTAGACATCGGCGGAAAGGAAGGTGACGTGGAAGGTGCGCTCGATCCAGTGCACCAGCGCCGACAGGTTCAACGACAGCAGCACGCCGAAACCGACGCCAAGGACGATGCCGAGGGTGCCGACCAGCACGCCCTGCACCATGAACACGCCCATGATGCTGCGCGGGGTCTGCCCCAGGGTGCGCAGGATGGCGATATCGGCCTGCTTGTCGGTGACCAGCATGACCAGGGTCGAGACGAGGTTGAACGCCGCCACGGCGACGATCAGCGAGAGGATCAGGAACATCACCTTCTTCTCCATGGCGATGGCCTTGAAGAAATTGCTGTGGCCCTGCATCCAGTCCGACACCCGATAGGCCTGGCCGAGCTGTCCGGAGAGGTCGCGCGCCACGCTGTAGGCGCGGAACATGTCATCCAGGCGCAGGCGGATGCCGGTCGGGCCATCGAGGCGGTACAGGGTTTCGGCATCCCGCATGGCGACAACGGCCAGCGCGCCGTCGTACTCCTGCATGCCGACCTCGAAAATGCCGCTGACCGTGAAGCGCTTGAAACGCGGCTGCACGCCAACCGGCGAGGTACTCACCTCGGGCGTGATGACGGTGGTGAAGTCGCCGACACCGACGCCCAGCTTCATCGCCAGTTCGCGACCGAGGATGATGTGGAAACTGCCGGGCTTGAGATCGTCCAGGCTGCCCTCGACCATCTTGCGGTCGATCTCGGAAACCTTCGGTTCGTAATCCGGCAGCACGCCGCGCACGATGGCCCCGGACACGCGCTCGCCCTGCAGCATGGCCTCGCGTTCGACATACGGCGCGGCCCCCAGCACATGCGGATTGACCTCGGCGCGGCGCAGCGCCTCGGGCCATTCGCGCACACTCTCATCGACGCCCTCGACCGTGGCGTGCGCGACCATGCCGAGGATGCGGTCCTTCAGCTCCTTGTCAAAGCCGTTCATCACCGAGATCACCGTGATCAGCGCGGTCACGCCGACGGCAATGCCGAGTATCGACACCAGCGAGATGAAGGAGATGAAATGATTGCGACGCTTGGCCCGCGTGTAGCGCAAGCCGATGAAGAATTCGAGTGGACGAAACATGCCGGATTGCGATTCCTGGTGGGCGCTGGCGTGGCTGGCGCGCCCATCAGGGACAGCGCAGACGTGGAAGAGTGCCGGATTCCCTGCCCGGCCGGCAAGGCTTGGCCCTGATCTAGCCGATCGGGTTGGATGCGCGCACGGTCGCCGCCAGCACGAGGATGAGGCGGCGACGCAGGTCGGCGTCGCTGTTGTCGGTGGTCAGCAGGATGCGCTGGTGGCCGGGTTGCTCCTCGGCACGGAACTCCAGCAGCAGCAGGTTGCCGCGTTGCACGTGTGCAACGAGGCGCGCGCTGCGCTCGTTGCCTTCCCCATCGACCAGCAGCCAGCCGCCGGCACCATGGGCTACGCGTCGAGTCGATGGCCGCAAATGCTTGCGCAAGGCCAGCACTGTCAAGACCAGGGCGGCCAGGGCAAGGACAAGGCGCATGCCCAGGGAGAGACCACTGAGGAACACGGCAAGGATGGCCAGTGCGGCAACGCCCACCACGGCGATGGCGACCCGGCGCGAGGGCCGGTAGTCAAACGCGATGGCGGGTGCGGATTTCATCGATGACCGCAGCCTGCTCCGCATCCGTCGGCACGCCGCGGCCCAGCAGCCAGTCCCAGATTTCGGGATCCTGCTGTTCGAGGAGTCCGGCAAATCCCCGGCGCAATTCGGCCGAGGCTGCGGCATGGCGTTCATCGAGCCACCAGCCAAACAGCTGGTCAAGTTCGCGCGTGCCGCGTCGGCACCGCCAGCGCAGGCGCTTCAGCTCCGCATCGGAATCGCTCACCGGCAGAATCAGCTGCGCCGCTCAACCATGAGTTTCTTGATTTCGGCAATCGCCTTGGCCGGATTGAGGCCTTTCGGGCAAGTGCGCGTGCAGTTCATGATGGTGTGGCAGCGATACAGCTTGAACGGATCCTCGAGGGCATCGAGGCGTTCGCCGGTGTCCTCGTCGCGGCTGTCGACGATCCAGCGATAGGCCTGCAGGAGGATGGCCGGGCCGAGGTAACGATCGCCGTTCCACCAGTAGCTTGGGCAGGCGGTCGAGCAGCAGGCGCAGAGGATGCACTCGTAAAGACCATCGAGCTTGGCGCGATCCTGCTTCGATTGCAGATGTTCCTTCGCCGGTGCCGCGCTTTGCGTGCGCAGCCAGGGCTTGATCGAGGCATATTGCGCGTAGAAATGCGTCAGGTCGGGGACCAGGTCCTTGACCACCGCCATGTGCGGCAGCGGATAAATCGGCACGTCGCCCTTCGAGCAATCCTCGATCGCCTTGGTGCAGGCCAGGGTATTGGTGCCATCGATGTTCATCGCGCACGAACCGCAGATGCCTTCGCGGCACGAGCGGCGGAAGGTCAGGGTCGGGTCGATCTCGTTCTTGATCTTGATCAGCGCGTCGAGAACCATCGGCCCGCACGTCGCCAGATCGACCTCATAGGTATCGATGCGCGGATTCGCGCCATCATCCGGGCTCCAGCGATAGACGCGGAATTCGCGCACCTTCTTCGCTCCCGGCTTGGCCGGAAAGCGCTTGCCCTGCTGGATCTTCGAATTTTTCGGAAGTGCAAACTCAGCCATGACTCGAATTCTCCAAGCGAATCCCAACCTTGATCCGCAGCGTTCAATGCATCAACGACAAATCAATCGGTTCGACCATCAGGTAAAGCATCGCGGCTGAAGCCGCCTCCTACAACGAAGCAGAAACGCCTCGACGGTTATCGAAACCCGCGCCGTTGTTCGACTCCCGACTCCCGACTCCCGACTCCCGACTCCCGAATCCCGAATCCCGAATCCCGAATCCCGAATCCCGAATCCCGAATCCCGAATCCCGACTCCCGAATCCCGAATCCCGAATCCCGAATCCCGAATCTCCAATTCCGGCTTTCAATACACCCGTTTCGCCGGCGGCACCACCGCGACTTCGTCGGTCAACGTGAACATGTGCACGGGGCGGAAGTCGAAGCTGCTCTTGCCCGACTCGTCAACCTTGACCAGGGTGTGCTTCTGCCAATTTTCGTCGTCGCGCTCGGGAAAATCCTCGCGCGCATGCGCGCCACGGCTTTCCTTGCGCTGCTCGGCCGAGTTGATCGTGGCCACCGCGTTGTACAGCAGGTTCTGCAATTCGTAGGTCTCGATCAGATCCGAATTCCAGACCAGCGAGCGGTCGCTGACCTTGACGTCCTCGAAACTGCTGAACACCTTGGCCATCTTCTCGCAGCCCTCGGTCAAGGTCTTTGCCGTGCGGAACACCGCTGCATCGGCCTGCATCGTGCGTTGCATGTTGAGGCGGATCTCGGCCGTCGGCGAACTGCCGTTGGAATTGCGCAGCTTGTCCAGGTTGGCCAGCGCCTTGTCGCAGGCCGATGCCGGCAGTTGCTTGTGCAAGGCACCGGGCTTGATCGTCTCGGCGCAGCGATTGGCCACGGCGCGACCAAACACGACCAGATCGAGCAGCGAATTCGAACCGAGCCGATTGCCGCCATGCACGGAAACGCAGGCCGCCTCGCCGATCGCATACAAACCGGGCACGACGTGATCGGGATTCCCGCCCACCCGCTGCACGACTTCGCCGTGATAGTTGGTGGGAATGCCACCCATGTTGTAGTGCACGGTCGGCAGCACCGGGATCGGCTGCCTGGTGACGTCGACATTGGCGAAGATGCGCGCGCTCTCGGCAATGCCGGGCAGCTTCTCGTGGATGACCTCGGGACCGAGATGGGTCAGGTCGAGCAGCAGGTGATCGTGGTGTTCGCCGACGCCACGGCCTTCGCGGATCTCGATGGTCATCGAGCGACTGACCACATCGCGCGAGGCCAGGTCCTTGTAGTGCGGCGCATAGCGCTCCATGAAGCGCTCGCCGCTGGAATTGCGCAGGATGCCGCCTTCGCCGCGCACGCCTTCGGTGATCAGGCAGCCGGCACCGTAGATGCCGGTGGGATGGAACTGCACGAACTCCATGTCCTGCAGGGCCAGGCCCGAACGCAGCACGAGGCCGCCACCGTCGCCGGTGCAGGTATGCGCGGAAGTCGCGCTGAAGAAGGCACGCCCGTAACCGCCGGTGGCAAGCACGACGCCGTGGCCGCGGAACAGGTGCAGGGTGCCTTCGGCCATGTCGAGGGCAAGCACGCCCCGGCAGACGCCTTCCTCGTCCCAGATCAGGTCGAGGGCGAAATACTCGATCATGAACTGCGCATCGTGGGCGAGCGACTGCTGGTACAGGGTATGCAGCATGGCATGACCGGTGCGATCGGCCGCCGCACAGGTGCGTTGCGCTGGCGGGCCCTCGCCGTACTTGGTCGTCATGCCGCCAAACGGGCGCTGGTAGATCTTGCCTTCCTCGGTGCGCGAGAACGGCAAGCCGTAGTGCTCAAGCTCGATGATCGCCGCCGGCGCTTCCTTGCACATGTATTCGATCGCATCCTGGTCGCCGAGCCAGTCGGAACCCTTGATGGTGTCGTAATAGTGGTAGCGCCAATCGTCCTCGCCCATGTTGCCGAGCGCGGCGGAGATGCCACCTTGCGCCGCCACCGTGTGCGAGCGCGTCGGAAACACCTTGGTGATGCAGACCGTCTTCAAGCCCTTGGCGGCGAGGCCAAAGGTGGCGCGCAGGCCGGAACCGCCGGCACCGACGACGATCATGTCGTACTCATGTTCCTGGATCTTGTACGCAGACATTCTCAGGCCCCCAGGGCGAGTCGAAGCACGGCGAAAACACTCGCCAGGGCAGCGAGGAAACAGACGAAACGCACGATCAACTGGCAGGTTATCGCCAGTCCCGGCGCATGCACGTAATCCTCGATGACGACCTGCATGCCAAGCTGGCCATGCCAGAACATCGCGATGAGGAAGGCGATCAGCAGGATTGCATTGAACGGCCGCGCCACGGCGGCGCGCGCGCTGGCGTAATCGGCACCGGCCAGGCTTACCAGCAGGGCGACGAAATAGACGGCCAGCACCAGCAATGCCACCGCGGTGATGCGCTGGATGATGAAATGCCGCGTACCGTCCTTGGCCGAGCCAAGTCCGCGCGCGTTCTTCAGTGGCGCGCGCAACGGATCGATGTTGTTCATGCGATTCCCCCGCAACTGTAGACCGCGACCCAGACGATGGCGGTCAGGATCAGGCTGCCGATCACCGAGATCCAGCCATTGCGCACGAACTGCGCGATCGAATAACCCCAACCGACATCCTGCAGCAGATGGCGGATGCCATTGAGCCAGTGGTAGGCAAGTGCCCAGGTCCAGCCGAACAGCACGAGGAGGCCGAACCACGAGCCCGCCAGCGAGGTGACGCAGGCCCAGGCATCCGCACCACTGGCCAGGGCCAGCAAGGCGGCAGCGACCAGCAAGCCGCCAAAGACAAGGATGATGCCGGTCGCGCGATGCACGATCGAGGTGACCATCTGGATCTGCCGGCGATAGACCTGCAGATGCGGAGACAATGGGCGTGCGGTGGATGGCATGGAAGCTGGCCTTGTGCGTTTGGCTGGCGAACCGGTGGTTCGAAACCGGGATTCAATTCCTAGAAATCAATGCAACGACCATTCTTTTCCCAATCGCCATAGCGCGTCGGATCAAGTCCGCCACGGCCGTCAATCTCGACAGGTTGCCGGTCATCCCGTCTCGACTCACCCGCTTCGGCGGGTATTGCAGGTTGCGCTGCTGGGTCGGGATCGCGATGTGTCATGGCTGGCTATCTGGAATCGAATCGCTGGAGGTGGATGGGCAGGTTGCCATGCGCGGCGACCTTTGCGCCTTGCAGGATCGTGCGGCAGTCCGGGCGAGGCACTGCATCAAGCCAGGAAGCCCCGCGCCACGAGCAAGATGTCGCGACAAAGCCCGCGAGGAGCCACAAAATCTTAATGCCCGGGGGCGATTCTGACAACCTCGAGCGCACTTGCGTCCCTGCAGGTGAGGTCGCATCGTGGACACATCGCCCCTTTCCGATGAGCCCCGAACACCGTGCCCGATGCGCTCGCCCCAGCACAGATACTCGAAATTTCCGGCCTCGATGCACGCGCTTTCGCCCACGCGCAATTCACCAGCAATGTCGATGCGCTGGTGGATGGACAATGGCAATGGAGCGCCTGGCTCGATCCGGCGGGTCGCGTGCGCAACGTCTTCGCCCTGCTGCGCAGCCGCGAGGATCGCCTGCTGGCATGGCTGCCTCGCGGTGAGGCGGCAAGCATGGCGCAGCGACTGTCCATGTATGTGTTGCGCTCGAAAGTGCGCATGCAACCACTTGCCGGGCGCTGGCTGCTGGACCTGCACGCGACCGGCGGAGGCACGCCGGAGCAAGCTGCAGACATCTGGCTGCTGGATCTGCCGGGCTCGCCGCCGCGCCATGCAGCGATCATCGACTGCGACACCGAGCCGCCCCTCGATGCAGATCGCCTGCAAGCCTGGGTTCGCGAGGATATTGCCGCAGGCCTGCCGTGGATCGGCAGCGAAACCGCCGAGGAGTTCACGCCGCAAGCACTTGGACTCGAGCGGCTTGGCGCGATCAGCCTCGGCAAGGGTTGCTACCCGGGACAGGAAATCGTTGCGCGCCTGCATTATCGCGGCGGCAACAAGCGCACCTGCGTGCCGCTGAAACTGGAATGCGACCTTGCTCCCGCGCCGGGTGCCGTGATCGAAATCGCCGGCACGGCATCGCTGTCGGGTCGGATCCTGTATGCGGCGCAGCCACAGGATGGCATCTGCGCGGCACTTGGCGTGCTGCCGATCGACCTGCCGGAAGATGCCCGCATGCAACTTGCGTCCGGGTGCGGCGTGATCCTCGCCACTTGAATCCCGGGACCGTCTGGCGTAATGGTGGTATGCGCCTTGCATGGCATTGTCCAACTGCTTCACACCCAGCCGAGGAGACGAACGCATGAGCATCCCGACCAAGCCACGCCGCATCTTTCGTCTGCTTGCCGCGTGTCTGTGTACGGCCGTCGCCAGCACCAGCGTCCAGGCTGCGGAATACCGCTTCACTCCAGAGCCGGCCTACACGCCGGCCGCCGCCGAGGAAATCTACAAGCCCCTGCTTGAATACCTGAGCAAGGCCACCGGCGAGAAATTCGTGCTGGCCCCGGCCGCCAACTATGCAAGCTACTGGCGCGACATCCTGAAACCCGAGCAGACGGATTTCTCCTACGACGAAGCGCAGTTCGCCGATTACCGCATCAACCACCTCGGCTTCATTCCACTCGTGCGCCGCTCGCAGGCGACTTCCTACACCTTGCTCGCCAACCCTGATTTCGAGGGCAAGAGCCCGAACGCCCTGCTCTCCTCGCGCATCGCGACGATGCCTGCACCGAGTCTCGGCTATGCGGTGCTGATGCAGATCTTCCCGGATCCCGTGCAACAACCGGACATCAGTTCCAATGCGGCATCGTGGCGCGACTGCCTCGACATCTTCAACAGCGGTGAAGCCCAGGCGATGATCTTCCCGACCTGGATGATGGAAACCTTCGGCAATCCGTCGATGGTCACCTTGTTCACCTCGCGGGAGTTCGCCGGCCCGGCCATCCTCGCCTCGCCGAACGTTCCCGAGGATGTACGCAACAAGGTTCGCGATGCCCTGCTCAATGTCGAAGGCGCCCCGGAACTCGGCGACCTGCTGCTCGAACTCGGCATTACCCGGTTCGTCGCCGCCGAAGCCAAGGACTACGCCGGCGCGCAAGGCATGCTCAGCGGATTCTACGGCTACAAGAAATAAATGACACAAAGATACAAAAATAAACAGCGTATTTCAGAAAATACGCCATGATTTCCCGTTGCGTCATTTGAATCCAATGTTCACCGATTTGCATCCTGAACGCCTCGTTCATGTTTGCGCAAAAACTTGGTGACAAGCCGGATTCAAACCATTATTCTGCGCGCCGAGTCGTATGTGGTGGTGGACACACCCACCGGATCTCTGTTGGTTTGACGTAATTTTTACATTTCGTCGCAGGGAGAGTACGCAGCAACGGGACAGGACGATCGCCGCGACAGGCCGACGTCACAGCCCGCAGATCAGGCAGCGAATCACGCGCCGATCCAATTCCAAGATCGCAGCAAGCCGCACGGGGTGGATTTCACGTCATTCCCGAATCGAATTGCCTGCGAACCGTGGTGCTTGAAACAGTTTCATTCGGGCACCTGATGGTCGAGCGGAAGCAATACCCGCAGCGGGCTGCAGCACGAACCGTGCAAGTCCACTGGATTCCGCCGGCCTTGCTTTGCAGGAGAAACTGGACGATGAAATTGGCCTGGCTACTCTGGCTGGCATCGATACTGCCGCAACATGATGCAGATCGAACCTGCCTTGCCACGATGGTCTACCTTGAAGCCCGCAGCGAGACTTCGCTGGGTCAGGCTGCGGTGGCCGAAGTCGCGATGCGTCGTCTGGATGACGGCCGCTGGGGCGACGATGTCTGCGAAGTGGTCAATGCACGTCTGCAATTCGCCATTTCGACAACCAACAAGAACTACATGTTGCGCAATCCGGAGGCCTGGTCCAAGGCCTGGCAGGTTGCTGGCCACGCCTTGCAGATGTGGGATCTGCCCATCGAGAAACGCCAGTTCGTGGTTCCCGATGCGGATCACTTTGTCGCCGAGGAACACGCCGCGCCAACGTGGAGAAAGGGCGAGCCGCTGGCAGTGATTGGCGCGCACAGTTTCTATCGGGTCAACTGAGCAATCCGCAGCATTGCAGCGCGCCGCATGCGCGCCGGGCAACGGCGTTGCCCCAAGTCCTCCCGTCCGCGTCCATCCGGCACGCCTCGATTCATATCCGCGTTGCCACGCTTCGGGTAGCATCGCCGCTCCCCGGAATGACTCGCCATGCAAGATCAAGTCAGCCTGCTCGATGAATTGCGCAATCTGGATGCCGTAGCCGCTGCGCACCTGCTTGCGACCCAGCCCGATACCGCCATCGCCGAACTCCTGCAAAAGATGGGTCCGGGTCGCGGCCTCGCCGTGCTCGATCGCTTTGGCCCGGAGCGACGCAAGCGCATCGCTTTTGCCGCCGGCCAGGGCACCAGTGAACAATGGCAAAGCAGCCGCACCTGGAACGAGGGTTCGGTTGGCCGCCTGATGGAGCCGCCGCCGGAAACCTTCCTCGCCACGGCCGAGGTCGGGGCCGTGCTGGAACGGTTGCGTCCGGTGGCGTCGGTCACCTTGATGACCTATGTGTTCGTGGTCAACGAGCAGGACAAGCTCATCGGCCTCGTCACCTTCCGCGAGATGGTCTTCGCCCAGCCCGAGCAGCGCCTCGAGGAAATCATGGTCTCGCGTCCGTTCTCGCTGCGGCCGGAAACCGATGTCGTGGATGCAATGCGCGAAGTCGTGCGTCGCCACTACCCGGTCTATCCGGTCTGCGATTCCGAAGGCGCGCTGATCGGCGTCGTGCGCGGTGCAGTCTTGTTCGAGGAACAGGCGTTCGAGATCAGCGCCCAGGCCGGCGTGATGGTCGGTGTCGAGAAGGAGGAGCGCCTGAGCACGGCATGGCCGCGCAGCCTGCGCTTCCGCCACCCATGGTTGCAGCTCAACCTGCTTGCCACCTTCATCACCGCCGCCGTGGTCGGCGCGTTCCAGGGCACGATCAACCAGATTGTCCTGCTCGCGGTATTCCTGCCGGTACTTTCCGACCAGTGCAACAACACCGGCTCGCAGGCGCTGGCGGTGACCCTGCGCGGCATGACCTTCGGCGATCTCAAGGCCGGCCAGGGCCTGCGCCATCTGCTCAAGGAAGCCTGGCTCGGCCTGCTCAATGGCTCGCTGACCGGCGTGTTCGGCGCGCTCGCCATGTACCTGCTGGCCCGGCACCAGGGCAATGCCGACGCCGGCATGCTCGCCTTCATCACCTGGCTGGCAATGGCCGCAAGCTGCGGCATTGCCGGCATGGTCGGTGCCGGCGTGCCGCAAGTCCTCAAGCGTGCCGGTGCCGATCCAGCCACGGCATCCAGCATCTTCCTGACCAAGGCCACCGACGTGGTCAGCCTGGCGATGTTCCTCGGCCTTGCCGCCTGGCTGGTGGCACGCTGATCCAGAGCCGGCCGATTGCGGCGATTTGCCCGAGGCCCCGATGTTGATCGACAGCCACTCGCATATCGATACCGAAGCGTTCGACGCCGACCGCGCGGCGACGATCGCGCGCGCGCGCGCCGCCGGCGTGCACGCGCAGATTGTTCCAGCCATTGCCCGGCATGGCTGGGCGCATCTGCGCCAGATCTGCCAGGCGCATGCCGGCCTGTATCCGGCCTATGGCCTGCATCCGATGGCCGTCGCCCAACATGAGCCGCAACACCTGCTCGATCTGGCTGCGATCATCAAGGATGAACAGCCGCTCGCGATTGGCGAATGCGGACTCGACCTGTTCGTCGAAGGACTCGATCGCGACCAGCAATATCACTACTTCAACGCCCAGCTTGAACTCGCCCGCGATCACGACCTGCCGGTGATCGTGCATGCGCGACGCGCCTTCGATGAAGTGGCCGCCTGCCTGCGCCGCATCGGCGGCCTGCGCGGCGTCGTGCACAGTTTCTCCGGAAGCCGGCAGCAGGCCGAGCAATTCTGGAAACTGGGATTCTCGCTGGGCATCGGCGGCCCGCTCACCTATCCGCGCGCCAGGCGCCTGCGCGACATCGTTGCGCGCATGCCGGCAGAATTCCTGCTGCTGGAAACCGACTCGCCCGATCAGCCATTGCACGGCCATCAAGGCCAGCGCAACGAGCCGGCCCTGCTGGTCGAGGTGCTGGCCGTGGCCGCCAGCCTGCGCCAGCAAAGCGAGGCTGATCTCGCTGCCGAGACCACGGCCAACGCCCGCCGCCTGTTCAACCTGCCGCAGGTTTCCCGCTGAGCGCGAGCAGCTTGGCGATGGCGCAGGCGACGCTGGCAAAGGCAAACGCGGCGGTGACATGCGTGGCCGCGCCAAGACCCGCGCCGCAATCGAGCTTGAGGCCGCCCTCGCCTGCCTCGGGACGCAGGCCGCAGACACTGCCGTCGGCCTGCGGGTAGCGCACGTTCTCCAGCGAGTAGATCGCCTGCACGCCGAAATATCGCTTCGGCCCGCGCGGGAAACGAAACTCCTCGCGCAACTTCTTGCGGATCAGGGCGAGCATCGCATCGTGCTCGGTACGCGAGAGATCACGCACGCGCACCAGGGTCGGATCGACGCGCCCGCCGGCGGATCCGCAGACGATCAACGGCAGCTTGCGCCGACGGCACCAGACGATGGTTTCCACCTTGGTGCGGAAGGCGTCGCAGCAATCGATGACGAGGTCGTAGCCGCGATCAAGCAGGCGTTCGAGGTTCGATGGCGTGAGGAACTCGGCAATCGTGTCGACGCGGATCGCCGGATTGATCGCCCGCGCACGCTCGGCCATCACCTCGACCTTGGCCCGCCCGTACTGGCCTTCCAGCGCATGCAACTGCCGATTGGTATTGCTGACACAGACGTCATCGGCATCGATCATGGTCAATTGTCCAACCGCGCTGCGCGCCAGCGCCTCGACCACCCACGAGCCAACGCCACCCATGCCGATCACGCAGACATGCTTTTGCGCGAGGCGAGCGCTGCTGCCCGCGCCATAGAGTCGATCGAGGCCGCGAAAGCGCTCGTCGACCGGTGTGGAAATGCTTGCGGTATTCATGCGGCGCGGGAGATTAGCACGCGCACGCGCCGGCAGCCTCGCCGCAACCCATGGCGGTGCTTGGAAACTCGACACATCGACGTCGTACCATGAGTGTTCATTCTCTTGCGGAGCTGCATCCATGCGTCATGTCGTCACCCTGGTCATCGGCCTTCTCGTTGGCGCGATCCTCGCCATCACTGCCCTGCGCACCCTCAACGCGCGCAAGGACGCCTATCCGGAAGCGCTGATGAACGTCATGAAGCACGAACTGGTTGCCGCCAACGAGGCGGCGACAAAGCCGGCCTGCAACGAAAACGCACATGCCCTCGACAAGCTGACCCTGCTCACTGGTGACATCCTCACCGCGATGCCCGACGAAGGCGCCCCGGATCGCGTGTTCCACCAATACGTCAGCAACTTGCACGACAAGGCCATCGCCGCCAGCCAAAGCGATTGCACGCAACGCAAGCAAGCCCTGACCGAAATCAAGCACGCCTGCGACGACTGCCATCGCGACTACCGCTGACGCGCGGGCCGCGATTGCACAGCTAAGCGCTTCAGTGGCCGCCGCGACAGCAAGAGACGCCTGCCGCAACTGCTCGACATGCTGGTAGCACTTGGCCGTGCCGTGGAAACGGATGGGCGCCATGGCGGAGTCGGCAGATAGCCGGCTCTGCGCTGCATCCCGCACCGCAGTGACGCCAGCGGCGCGTCAGGCCGCCATCGAATGCGCGTAATACGGACGCTCGCGGTCATCGAGGATGGCGTAAAGGGCAGCGAGGTTGTGCGGATCGGGATCGAGCCAGGCATCGACGTTGGCGGGCTTGATCGGGATGATGCAGCGATCGTGTCCGGCGGCGGCAATTTCGGCGGGCGGCTCGTCGGTGATCGCGGCAAAGGACAGCAACTCCTCGCCATCGCCTTGCCAGCGGGACCACAGGCAGGCGATGAGCATGTCCTGCGGCGGTTGCGGGCGGAATTCGAGGATGACGTTTTCCTCCTTCTCGCCGGCGGCCAGTGCGCGGCCTTGCAGATCGTGGCGGCTGACGTTCTCGTAGAACGCACTGATCACGGCGATGGCGTGGCTGTAGCCGAACTGGGCTTTCCAGAACCCTTCGAGATTGTCGCGGCGGGCGTTGTAGGTGCCCGGGTACTTGCGATCGTAAAAGGCCGGCTTGCCCTGTGGCCGGCACTGGTAGCGCATCGGCTTGACCACGCGCCGGCCATCCTCGATGAGCAGCACCGGCGCGTAATGGCCGGGGAAGATGCGTGAATCGCGCGGCAGCAGTTCGCGACGCTTGATGTCGGCAATGCGCGCGAGCAGCCACTTGACCTTGTTCGTGGCGATGCGCCGGCTTTCGCTGGCGGCCTTGGTAACGCGTGCCTGCAAGCTGCGCTCGGCATCGGCCAGGCGCTTGCGCTGCTTGAACAGCTCCTGCTCGTGGCGGGCCAGCTCGGCGCCATCGAAATCCGCGATCATCGCGGCAATCGCGCGCTCATCGGCCGTGCCTGCCTCGGCGAAGTTCGCATCCATGGCCTTTGGGATGCGCAGCGGCATGCCCTCGGCGCGATGGCCGTAGAGTTTGACGAACTGGTGGATGTCGATGTCCGCGCCGAATTGCTTGACGTAGCGCTTGAAGGATTCCTCGACCTGGGCCGAATAGCACACGGTGCTGCCCTCTCGCTGTGGTGCCCGGAGCGGGGATCGAACCCGCATGGCCTTGCGGCCGAGGGATTTTAAGCCAGAGCATGGCATCCGCACCGTGCTAACGCTGGACTTGGATGAGGCTTGCTGTAGCAGGTTTTCCGCCAGACCAATGCCTTCGATCATATCCCGGTGCGCGATGCAAACCGCCCCGGTTCCCCTCCGCCTGGCTCCTAGCCGGCCCCTGGAATCGGGGCCTTTCAGGAGCACCTCATGGCAAAGATCAAACTCACCAAGTCCGTCGTTGACACGGCGCAGGCGCAAACCTGCGACGTGGAACTCCGGGATACGCTCGTTCCGGGCTTCTTGTGCAAGATAACACCAACGGGCCGCAAGGTCTTTATGGTTCAGTACCGCACGAACTCCGGCGTGCGGCGCAAGCCCGCCCTCGGCCAGTTCGGCGAGCTGACGGTCGAACAGGCCCGATCGCTGGCACAAGACTGGCTGGCCGAAGTCCGGCGCGGCGGCGACCCCGGACTCGACAAGGCCGAGGCCCGCAAGGCGCCGACGGTCAAGGAGCTGTGCGGCCGGTTCATGGACGACCACTCCAGGCCGCACAACAAGCCCAGCACGCAGGCCGGCTACCAGTACCAGATCGACAGCTTCGTCATCCCGGCCTTCGGCAGCAAGAAGGTTCACGAGGTCACACGCCACGACATCACCGCGCTGATGAAGCGCATGGAGAAGTCTCCGACGCAGGCCAATCGCGTGCTGTCGCTTGTCCGCAAGATGTTCAACCTGGCCGAGCTGTGGGGCTACCGGCCCGACGGCTCGAATCCCTGCCGCCACGTGCCCAAGTACCCGGAGAAAGGCTCGACCCGCCTCATCACCGACGAACAGATGGTCAAGCTGTTCGCCTATCTGGACAAGGCCGAGGCCGAGGAACTGGAGCATCCGATCCACCTGCTGGCTGTCCGGCTGCAATTCGAGTTCGCGGCCCGCATGTCGGAAATCCTGCTGTTGCAGTGGGATTGGCTCGACTTGCCCAATGGCCGGGTTGTCTGGCCGGACAGCAAGACGGGCGATATGTCGAAGCCGTTGAGCGAGGAAGCCCGTCGGCTGCTGACGAACGCACCTCGCTATGGCAAATCGCCCTACATCTGTCCAGCCATCAACGATCACGACAAACCACTCGGCCCCCATTCCTACTACCAGGCATGGCGCCGCATCCTTGATCGCGCCGGCGTACCGAAGGTCGGCACCCACGGCATCCGCCACCGCTCAGCGACCGACATTGCCAACTCCGGCATCCCGGTCAAGGTCGGCATGGCGCTGACAGCGCACAAGACCGTGGCGATGTTCATGCGCTACGTCCACACCGAGGACGACCCGGTACGTAAGGCGGCCGAATTGGTGGCCAGCCGGCGCAAGTCGGTCATCGGCATGCGCCAGGAGCCGAAAGAGGTGACCACATGACCAGTGGCCAGCGGTCAGCCCTGTCGGCCCAGATTGTCGTATCGCTGTCACGACAATCTGCCCAGCGACCCTCCCCGCCCGGGCATCGCGCGGGGGTCTGGAAAAGTGTACCCGTTTCGGGTATAGTTTGGAGGTCAAGATGAAGCGCGTTCTCAAGCGAAAGGACTTTGCGCGGTGGCAGGCAAGCGAGAAGCTGCCTGATGCCGCCTTGTGCAAAGCGGTTCAGGAGATGGAAAGCGGTCTGATTGAAGCGGACTTGGGCGGCTTCCTCTATAAGAAGCGGGTTGCACGCCCCGGCAGCGGCAAGAGCGGTGGTTACCGCACGCTGCTGTCGGCCCGCATCGGTAGCCGCTACGTGTTCCTGCATGGGTTCCCCAAGAGCGACAAGGCGAACATCACGCAAGACGAGAAGAAGGCGCTGCAGTTCGCCGGTAAGGTGTTTCTGGAACTGTCCGCGGAGGCTTTGTCGAAGGCGTTGCGGTCGGGCGCGTTATTGGAGGTGCATTGTGAGCAAGATCATTGAATCCCTGCGTGGCGACTTGGCTGCGCTCCACGAAGCGGGAGCGATCAGCAAGGTGACGATGCGCGAGTTCGACGCGATCTGTCCGCCGCCGGTGCGGCAACTCAGTGCTGCCGACATCAAACGTCTGCGCGAAGCCTTGAAGTTCAGCCAGCCGGTGTTTGCTCTTCATTTGCACACGTCGGCCTCGACCGTGCGCAAGTGGGAGCAAGGCGAAACCCATCCCACCGGGCCGACCCTCAAGCTGCTCAACGTCATCGCCGACAAGGGACTACAGGCAATTCTTTAAGCGAGCAAGCTGGCCAGTAGCCCCTACTGCACCAGCCACAAACCCGGTTACGATCTTCAAAACATGCAAAACCATGGAGGTGACAGATGGCAGACAAAAGGAATGTATTCATCAGCCATGTCCATAAGGACGATCATGGGCTCCAGAAGCTCAAGGATTTGTTGGCTCCGAAAGGTCTGGAGGTCCGGGATTCCTCGATCCATACAGGAAAGTTCAACAATGCCACTGATGAGCACTACATAAAGACGCAGATCCTTGCGCCTGCCATCAATTGGGCTGGGGTGTTCATTTGCTATGTCTCTCCCCAAACCAAGAACAGCGATTGGGTGAACTGGGAAATCGAATATGCGGCCAAACAGGGCAAGCGCATTGTTGGTGTTTGGGAGCATGGTGAGAAGGAATGCGACCTACCAGATGCGCTGAAAGAACATGCGGACGCCTTGGTTGGGTGGAACGGTGATTCAATCATTGACGCGATCAACGGGAAGGACTCGTGGGAAAAGCCTGACGGCGGTGCCTGCGACCCGGTTCCACTCAAGCGGCATCCCTGCTGATGACACGTATTCACTCCTATGTAGTGCGGTACGACAGTGGTTTTGCACCCAACCCCTTCTATAGCTACTGCACGCTCGCGACTTGCAAACCCAGTATCCGCAGAAGCGCTGACATCGGCGATTGGGTGGTCGGTAGTGGAAGCAATGATCGAAGTGTCCGACGCGGTGGGCATCTCGTGTATGCGATGCGGGTCACCGAAGCAATGACATTTGACGAGTATGGCCGAGACCCGCGGTTTGAATCCAAGAAGCCGTACCGCAATGGCAGCCGGAAGCAAAGTTGCGGGGACAACATCTACTTCAGGGCTGCGGCTGGGGTTGCTTGGCAGCAGCGAGACTCATTTCACTCCCGCCCCGATGGCTCGCTCAACCCTGACCATGTGGCCCGTGATACAGGCGTCAACAGGGTTTTGATCAGCAACGATTTCGTATATTTCGGGGGTGAGGGCCCTGCGTTTCCTGATGAATTGCAAGATCAGCAAGGTCGCCCTCTATGCAAAACGGGAATAGGCCTCACAGCCTTTGACGATGCGCAATTGGTTGGAAATCTTGAGCAATGGATTCGCAACTTGGCAGTGAGCGGCTACCAAGGCGCCCCATTCGAATGGCTGACTCTTCGCAGGTGACCGATGAAAAAGGAAGGCTCCCTCTTGCTCTCGGATTACGCTGCGGGAATTGCAGCCACAGACGTACTCAATCCGAACGACTTCAATCCGGTTCTCCAAGGGCTATATGGAGAAGTTGGCGGAATAATGGCCACGGCCAAAAAGCACGTTCGAGATAAATCAGCATACCCTGGCTACAAGAGAGCGGCGGAAGAAGAATTCGGCGACACTCTTTGGTACTTGGCTGCAATCTGCAGGCGCCTGAATATCCCTCTTGAGGATATCTTCGGGGAAGCCGCCAACCACGGAAATTTTAAGAATGTTGGCGCTGCAAGTGATATCGCTGAAGGTGCATTGGCCTATATCGCAGTGCCTATTGCGGCGACTGCATCGTTAGATGCCACCCTGGCACGTTTGGGGCAGTCAGCAGCAGCCCTAATGGGAAGCACCCCTGCGCGCACTGATTTGGTCGCGTTCGCGCGGGCTTACCTGGATGCAATCCATGCGGCCGAACTAGCATTTTCGGAAGTGGCTCGCGCCAACCTTCGGAAAGCGCGCGGCGCGTTCTTGGAACCACAAGCAGATGATCTGGTTGACCTTGATTTCGACAGTAAATTTGGAATCGAGGAACAGCTACCCAGAGAATTCAGAATCCGAGTCAATCAACGAGGCAGTGGTAAGAGTTATCTCCAATGGAATGGCGTATTCATTGGAGATCCCTTAACCGACAACATTGCCGACCGCGATGGTTACCGGTTCCATGACGTCTTCCATTTTGCGAATGCGGCGATCCTGCACTGGTCACCCGTGATGCGGGCATTGATCAAACACAAACGAAAGAGCAATCCGAAATTCGATGAAGAGCAGGACAGCGGTCGAGCCATCGTCGTTGAAGAAGGGGTTTCAGCTTGGATTTTCTCAAGAGCCAAAGAATTGAATTTCTTCGAGAACCAGGAAAAGGTCTCACTCGGAATTCTCAAGACCATCGGCGAGTTCGTGAGTGGTTACGAGGTAGAGAAGTGCCCACTGAAGCTCTGGGAAAAGGCCATCTTGGAAGGGTATGCGGTCTTCCGACAGCTTAAGGAAAATCAAGGCGGCTGGATCATTGGAAACCGAGAACAACGCACCATCAAATACATGCCACTTGAGTCTGAAAAATGAACATCCACCCATTCGTTGAGGCAGTTGCTTCGCTGCAATTCGAAGACTGCTTCAATCCGTATTCGGATCGATGTGAAGTCCATGATCGGCGCGATGCGCCGCGTCGCCGTGCTGCAGCACTTTCCGCCATGTTGCGTCGTGCAACAGAGGAGCCTGTAGATGCGATCTGGATCGGGAGAGACCTCGGATATCGCGGAGGGCGCCGCACTGGGCTAGCCCTGACTGACGACGTTCACATGAGCCAGCACGCCAAGCGCTGGAATCTCGATCTGATCGCTGAGCGGCCGACGATAGGAAGTGCTGTAGCTGAACGAACCGCGGCGGTCATATGGGGCATGCTAGAACACATTGATGCTCGCATCTTCCTCTGGAATGTCTTTCCCCTTCATCCGCATGAATCTGGAGATCCATTCACCAACCGCCAGCACAACGCGCACGAAAGACGCGCCGGCGAAGAACTGCTCCAACAACTCATTGTCTTGCTGAAGCCTTCTCGCATCGTTGCCATCGGCAATGATGCCACCGCTGCGGCCCATCGCATCACGGATTCTGTACCGGTAATTTGCGTGAGGCACCCTAGCTACGGAGGACAGACACAGTTCCAGACGCAAATCTCGGAACTCTATGGGCAACCAATGAGTACCGGATCGTTGTTTTGACGAGATGTTCTGACTTCTAGCGAGCGGCGATCGCTGCTTCGATCCAACTCGACAGGCTGTCGCTGATGGAGGTATAGACCGCGCTACTGGTGCCTCCCGGCGGATCGTAGACGCGGACGACGGAGGATAGCTTTCTACCGTCGTTCAAGGTAAATGAGTCGAACGGATTGGCCCCTGCCACTGATGGTTGCTGGTTGTGGTCCAAGAGCTTGTGGACACGTATCCCCAGGAGTCCCTTTCCGCTGTTCCATGACTGCTCAATCTCATATCGAATCCAGGGGCGATTTGCCGTTTCCGCACCAACCAAAACAATTGTGCATGTCCGCCCTTGCAATTGATCGTCAATCCAGCGCTTGATCGCGGTATCACCGCCTCGCTTCACTTCTTCCCATTTATTATCGCTTGCTGACGGGTTGCCCTCTACAACCCCAATATTGCGTATCTTGGATGCGCGCCAACTGTCGCGTTGATAATGAAAGCTGTAGAAAACTTTCCGTGGCATGAATAATCCTCGGTTGATTTTTTAGAGCACGGGATCGGGAAACGAACTGACTCTACTTGCCAGCCAAGGGCACCGCCAGATGCTCATGGAAGAGCTGAGCAAAGTCCACATCGACAAGCGCTTCCCCGGTGAAATAGCTATGGTCCTTGGCGAGATTCAGCGCCGCTCCGCCTGGCGAGGACACCGGGAGCACCTTGGCTGCAGGATGGAAGCGCCTGAAAAGCTCATGTTCAGCTTCTACCCCATCCATTCCACCAATAAACACAGCAGCGCTTAAGTCCTCACGCGAGAGCATCTGTTCGCGCATGACAAGCAAGCTTGCCGCCCTGTCATTAGGGACTGCATCGGTGAAGACTACATTTTGGAAATGCTTGTTCTCTTCAGGGAAGATTTCTGCAAAGAACGTGCTCTGATACAAGACAACAGACTGCGAGTAGTCGACCCCCAAGTCTTCACTTATGCTCCAAATCATCGGGGTAATCGCAGGATGCCCACCCCACACGATCTTGTGCTGGCGAATGACTGCTATGACCAGTTCTCTCACCGCACATTGGATAAGAAATGGATCGGCGGTTTCGTGGTAAGTGCCACGCCCTACAAGTGGCACGCTGGCCGAGAGGAAGATTGCACTCATGGCTACGCCTCCCAGTCCGCGAATTGCCAACCCGCCTCGCTGGCTTTAACCCACCTAGCGGAGTGAATGTGCTGTCCTAACCAGTCCAGATGGCCCAGCCACCTGGGATGCAGACCTACGTGATCGTAGACCACGGCAACGGATTGTTCCGGTGAGTTCGTAGACGCATCGTGCAGCGTAGTTGACGTGGGAACACCGACCGTTGGATAAACAACTACATTCCGCCCATCGGGCAGTTGGACATATACAGCTCTATTGGCGCCCACTCCGACGACTTGGCCGCCGATTGTTTGAATGGCATTGCGCAGATTGCTTACGAGGTTGACAGAGCGAACCGCGTGACTCTGGCTGCGAACTTCCTCCAGTTGAAGACAAATGCGATCCACCGCACCGTCTGCGATGCGTCCGGTCGTCGGATCGACTTCTTCAGGTAACAGTTCCGCCCGACTGGCCGTTGCCGTGCGCGCAGAAGGCGTTGTGTCAGGCCAACCGACCCGCAAGACGCTGATGCCTTTGGCCAAAGCGCGTCCGAACTCAGCACTCGTCCAACGGCTTTCAAAATATCCTGGCGTGTCGAGCATCAGCAGGACATCCGAGTCACAAAGCCGGTGCCATAGCATTGTCTGGAAATCTTCTGCAGGTGGAATACCATGTGTATCGAGAAATACATCAAATAGCCGAGCAGACAGCGCATCGAATAGCTGCAAGGCTGCTTCCCTAGCCTCGCCCCGACGATAGCTTACGAACACCCGGCGCTGTCGAGGAAGGAGCCCAGCACACTCCAGCAAAGCAGACGCGACACGTTGCGGCCCACCTGCGGCGTATGCTAAGCAGTTGAGCGGCTGCAGCAATGCGGGGATTTCTGCACTGACTCGATTGACGTCAGAGGCGACCGGGAGCAATGGGATGCCTCGCGCCAGCAGTCTTGCCACATTGGCAAGAGGAGGCTCATGACCTCCGAAAAATGCCGCAGCAGACGATCGCTGTTGGTCTGGATTGAATTCATCGGGACAAACCTCCCATCCAATCTCATGCCCCAACCGCAAATTGAACATGCCGACAGCCTTTCCGATGACTTCTTCAAGTTCGGAAATTTGAACTGCAGTTGGTGTTCCAAGCAGGGCAAGTTGATATAGGGCTGGCATGCCGTTCCTTGCAATGGCAGTGTTCTAACCAAGCGAGACCCAATACGGGAATCTGTTGTTTCTAAAGATACCCGATTTTGGGGCGTCCCCGAATGGGCCGCGCTGTCGTACTTCGCATCGAGCCACCGTTGGCGTCTCGCCCCTACGGGCGTCCATCGCTGACGCCTCCGGCCTGGACAGGCCTGCGCGCTCCGCTTGCCAGAGTTCATGCGTCGCATGGAGACGGTCTTGCTGTCCCTACACCGTACCACGGCGTTCTCGCCGTCAAGGGCCTCGCGCCTTCGGCGCTTGCGGCCGTGGCCGTCTTCGACCCTGTGACAGCTTGCGCTGCGCCGTGCTGGGCCCGGTTGCCCCGCGATCCTCGATCACAAGAAGCCGTTAAGCCTCCACTCCTACTATCAGGCGTGGCGGCGCATCCTTGACCGTGCCGGTGTGCCGAAGGTCGGCACCCACGGCATCCGCCACCGCTCGGCGACGGACATTGCCAATTCGGGCGTGCCGCTCAAGGTCGGCATGGCGCTGACAGCGCACAAGACCGTGGCTATGTTCATGCGCTACGTCCACACCGAGGACAATCCTGTGCGCCAGGCGGCCGAGCTGGTGGCGACCCCCGGCGCCAGACCATCACGAAGGCGCGGCAGCGCCAGCCCCAGGAGGCCACGACATGAGCGCCCGGATGCCCAAAGCAGTAAAAGGTGCCGCCCCTGCCTGCCGGCTACGCCGGCATCCACGACGGCATGACGGCCAGCTATTGAGAGATTGGCCGCCGCATCGTGGAGGCCGAGCAACAGGGCAAGCGTCGCGCGGGATATGGCGAACAGTTGATTGCCCGGCTGTCCGCCGACCTGACCGTGCGCTTCGGTCGCGGGTTCAGCCCGGACAATCTGGAGAACATGCGGCGGTTCTTCGCCGCATACCCCCGGCCTGTGATTTCCGAGGCACTGTCTCGGAAATCGGGGAACGGGCTGCCCGCCGAGAAATCCGAGACAGTGTCCTCGGAAATTCGCCCTTCTGCACTACAGATGGATCGACCGCCTAAGCAACGCCGCGCTGGCAGGACACAAGTTCGCAGCCTGCCGCGTCGCCGGTACTGAAGCCGGTGCGCTTGTACGCTCCATCGGCTTGAAGCCCGCGCGCTCGAAGAACGGCGCGGCCGTCGTGGTCAGCAACCAGGCTTCGCGCCCCCCTTCGTCGAAGGCGCGGCGCAGCAGCAGCGCGAGCATGCCGCCGCCGATGCCGCGATGGCGCGCTTGCGGCAGTACCACCAAGGAGCGCACCAGCACGTTCTGGCCCATGCGCTCGAAGCCACCAAAGCCCACGCGCTCCCCTGACACCGTGACATAGGCGAAGAATCGGCGTCCCGGCTCGGTCAAGTCATCCGTGGGAAGCCCGGCCCCCTGCAGCGCCAGGGCAAGGTCGGGATCGCCGCCGGCGATTGGCGCGTCTATGAGGAGCAGCGTGCCGTCCTCTTTGCGGATCTCGCCTGCCTGCCGCTGCGGCAACAGCTCGACCACAATGTCCGAAGGACGGCACAGCCGCACACCCAGCGCAGACACCACGATGGGCCGATTGATGAGGATCGGGTGCGCCAGCATCTGGTCGATCAACTGGTCGTCGCTCCAATGCATGGCGTCCAGGCCCAATTCCTTGTAGGGCGTGCCCTTGACGCGCAGCACATCCCGCACGCGCATGCCCATCCGCGCGATCAGTGCCTTCAGGATTTCCCGGTCAGGCGGCGCTTTCAGGTACTCGATGATCGTGGGCTCGATGCCGCTTGCACGGATCAGTGCCAGCGTGTTGCGCGACGTGCCGCAATCCGGGTTGTGATAGATCGTGACGATACTCATGCCGGATGTCTCGCTGCGTTGCGCGGGGCCTGTTCGTACCAGCCACGAGATCGGTTGACCAGGCGCACGACCAGCAGCATCACCGGCACCTCGATCAGCACGCCGACCACGGTGGCCAGCGCAGCGCCGGAGTGGAAGCCGAACAGGCTGATGGCCGCTGCCACGGCCAACTCGAAGAAGTTGCTCGCGCCGATCAGCGCCGAGGGGCCGGCAATGCTGTGCTTCTCGCCCACCTTGCGGTTGAGCCAGTAGGCCAGGCCGGAATTGAAGAACACCTGGATAAGGATCGGCACCGCCAGCATGGCGATCACCAGCGGCTGCTGCAGGATGGCTTGGCCCTGGAAGGCGAACAGCAGCACCAGCGTCAGCAGCAGCGCCGCGATCGACAGTGGACCGATGCGCGCCAGCGCGCGGTCGAACGCCGCCTGGCCCTGACGCAGCAGCGCTCGGCGCCACACCTGCGCGATGATGACCGGGATGACGATGTAGAGCACCACCGAGGTCAGCAGCGTGTCCCAGGGCACGATGATGGCCGACAACCCGAGCAGCAGCCCGACGAGGGGCGCAAAGGCGAAGACCATGATGGTGTCGTTCAGCGCCACCTGCGACAGAGTGAACATCGGATCGCCGCCGGTCAGCCGGCTCCAGACGAACACCATCGCCGTGCAAGGTGCGGCGGCCAGCAGGATCAGGCCGGCGACGTAGCTGTCGAGCTGGTCGGCCGGAAGCCAGTCGGCGAAGACCTGGCGGATGAACAGCCAGGCCAGCAGCGCCATCGAGAACGGCTTGACGGCCCAGTTGACGAACAGCGTCACGCCGATGCCGCGCCAGTGCTGGCGCACCTGGCCGAGTGCGCCGAAGTCCACCTTGAGCAACATCGGGATCACCATGATCCAGATCAGCAGGCCGACCGGCAGATTGACCTGGGCCACTTCCATGCGGCCGACGGCCTGGAACGCGCCGGGCGCGAGCTGGCCCAGGGCGATGCCCGCGACGATGCACAGCAGCACCCACACGGTCAGGTAGCGCTCGAAGACGCTCATGGCGGGCGCCGCCGGCGCGCGGCCGGCGGTATCGGCTCCTGCGGTCATCGTGCTGGCCTCACTGGCGGCCAATGTCGCGCAGCTCGCGCTGCAAGGACATGGCATCGAGACTTTTCAGGGGCAGCGACAGGAACAGCTCGATGCGCCGGCGCAGCGTGATCGCGGCGTCCGTGAACGCTTTGCGCTGCTGTTCCTCCGTGCCTTCGACGGCCGCTGGGTCGGGCACGCCCCAATGGGCCGATACCGGCTCGCCCGGCCACAGCGGGCACGCCTCACCGGCGGCGTTGTCGCAGACGGTGAAGATGAAATCGAACACCGGCGCATCCGGCGCCACGAACTCGTCCCAGCTCTTGCTGCGGTAGCCGGTCGCCGGCAGATGCAGGCGCTCCAGCGTGGCGAGCGCCAGCGGATGGACTTCGCCCTTGGGATGGCTGCCCGCCGACCAGGCGTGAAACCGGCCCTTGCCCAGCTCGTTGAGGATGCCTTCGGCGAGGATCGAACGCGCCGAATTGCCCGTGCAGATGAACAGCGCGTTGTAGGTGGCTTCAGTCGTCATGCGTGCCTCGCGTCAGCAGCAAGATGCAGCGGGCTTCGCGGCGCGGCCATCGCTTGGCGCGCAGCACGCCGCAGCGGCGCCGCTTGCGGGCTGGGATGCTTCGTTGAAGACGGGGATGTTGCCCAGCGTGTGGAAATGCTCCCAGGCCACACCTTGCGGGTCGGTGATCCAGTGCTTCTCGCTGCGCGCGTAGCAGCAGGTCGTGGTGCCTTCGTCGAGCAGTGCCATGTCGGCGGCCTGCGCGCGGGCCTTCAGGCCAGCCAGTTCCTCGGCATCGTCGGTCTGGATGCCCAGGTGGTCGATGCCCGGCTTGCCGCCGCGCGTGGAGATGGCGAAGTTGACCGGCGGGTCTTCGAGCATCCACTTCGCGTAGTCGCTCTCGGTGCGCGCGGGCTGCGCGGCGAACAGTTGGGAATAGAAGCCGATGCTGCGGTTCAGGTCATCGACGTTCAGGTGGACGTGGAAGCGTTTCATGGGAAGTCCTTTCAGCAGGTGGTGCAGATGGCGGAAGACGGGCTGACCTCGCACACGCCGCCCTGGCAGCAGTGCTCGGTCAGGTAGCCGATCAGGCCGTTCATGCGGCTGTACTCGGCGCGGTAGATCAGGTTGCGGCCCTGCTGCTCGATCGTGACGAGGCCGGCGTGCGCCAGCTCCTTCAGATGGAAGGACAGGGTGTTGCGGGCCACGTCGAGCTGGTCGGCCAGGATGCTGGGCGTCAAACCCTCGGGGCCGGCGACGACCAGGGCGCGGAACACGCGCAGACGCTGGGCATGGGCCAAGGCACTCAGGGCGGAAACAGCTTGGGTCTCGTTCATTATTCGATAATACAACATTTATTGAATCATTGTGCAAGTCATCAGTAGGCAGAACTGCATGGCGTCCCGGCGTCCCGGCGTCCCGGCGTCCCGGCGTACCGGCGTACCGGCGTACCGCCGTCGGGCTCGCGGGCTGCGCCCCGCGCTTCGTGCCGAATCGCGGCCATCCGGCTTGATCCCTGACGCCTCCGGCCCTTGAGGGCCTGCGCGCTCCGCTTGCCCCAAAAGCCGACTGTGTGCAGTGGGCGGGGTGTGGGCGGTCTTGCTGTTCCCTTCACCGTATCACGGCGTTCTCGCCGTCAAGGGCGGCGCGCGCTTGTGCGCGCTTGCGTCCTGGCGGCCGTCTGCGACCCCTGACTGCTTGCGCTGCGCCGTGCTGGCCACGGTTCCGGGCAATTCCGCCCGAGCAACCGGAGCACGATCATGTCGCAACTGTCCTTTTCCTCGTTCGATGCCTCGCTGATGGTGCGTGACGCACAGGGCCGCTACCTGCTGGCGACGGCAGACCAGATTTTGGAGGCCGCGCGCCACGCCATCGAGCAGAAGATGCAGCGTGGTGCCTCGTTCAGTTCGCCGGCGGCAGTCAAGGAGTACCTGCGCGCCAAGCTGGCTGGCTTCGAGCACGAAGTGTTCGCGGTGCTGTTCCTCGATACGCAGCATCGCCTGATCGAGTACGCGGAGATGTTCCGCGGCACCATCGACAGCGCATCGGTGTATCCGCGCGAGCTGGTCAAGGAGGCGCTCCGGCTCAACGCGGCGGCGGTCATCGTTTCGCACAACCACCCGAGCGGCAATCCAGAGCCGAGTGGCGCTGACAAGGCACTGACCCAGCGGCTCAAGGAGGCGCTGGCGCTGGTGGATGTCCGCACGCTGGATCACATCATCGTGGCGGGCGACAGCACTACGTCCTTCGCCGAACGCGGCCTGATCTGACCAAGGGGGCTTCGGCCCCCTTTTTGCTGTGCCCGGTGGGCAACTCCGGCCCTCGCGGGCCTGCGCGTGCTACGTACTTTGCCGAAAGCCGGTGTGCTTGGGGGGTGCGAGGGAGGCGGTCTTGCTGTTCCTTCATCGTGCCACGGCGTTCTCGCCGTCAAGGGCAGCGCGCCGTTGGCGCTTGCGTCCTGGCGGCCGTCGTTGACCCCTGACTGCTTGCGCTGCGCCGTGCCCCGGAAGGGTCGGGCAATTCCGCCCGGCAACCTTTCAGGAGTTCACCATGAACAACGCACTCATCACCGACGAGCAGCACATCATGCTGCTGGCCAACGGCCGCGAATCCTTGGAGAACCCGGACTTCGATCCGGCGCCCGTGGTCAAGCTGTTCACGCCAGATGCCGGCGCGACCTGGCTGCTGACCGAGATTGATCCCGATGACCACGACCACGCCTTCGGTCTTTGCGACCTGGGCCTGGGAATGCCGGAAATCGGCTGGGTCAGTTTGGGCGAGCTGGCGACGGTGCGCGGCGGGCTGGGCCTGCTGATCGAGCGCGATTTGTCCTTCCGCGCCGAGAAGCGGTTGAGCGCCTACGCGCGCGATGCGCGGCTGGCGGGAAGGGTCATCGTGTGACCTCGCAAGCGCGTCGCCCTTCGGGGTGACGCGCTTTCTTTTCTTTTTGCGGCGCCTGCATCAGCAGCAAATATCAGACTTCACTTCAACGCCGTCAGCCGACAACGCAGCGGTTCGTGGCTATGCGCCGCCGCCAAATATCTCATCAAATGTTGAGTGATTGAAAAACTCATCCGTAGCCGGCACCGAGTAATTCGGCACACTCGAAACATACCCGCAGAAAGTTCCGAACGTGGGATCTCGTCCCAACGCACCCGGCGATGTGACATTCGACTTGTAAATCACGGCCGCGCTCGGGTCTATGAATCCAGTGACGACAAAGCAATTCGCTACAAGCTCGGAACAAAAATAGCGGCCTTTCTCGATAGGTGCGGGTGTGTACGTTCCATTGAAGAACGCATGGAGCTGTTCAGTGAGTGAAAGCTGGTGAACGTCGCTTCTCTTCTTGAAAGTCACCACGTCGCGCAGGTTGTATTTCGCCCCGGACGCCACGATGGAATCTACAAAAGCGTTCATGGCTTGAACGCGCTCTGGCGGTCGCCACGCATCGGGTTGGCGGAACACTGCGACATGATCGTAGCGTTTGATTAGGTCTTCAATCTGAACCTTGCCTACGCCGCCTGAGACCGTTGCTTCTGCCGCGACACAAGGTCCGATACAAATTGCGGCGTGCGTGTATTCGCTGTCCGTAACGCGAGTGATGCCCTTCCCAACCGGGTCGATTTTTGCATCTTTATAGCAAAGCAGAACGTCGCCTGCGCGAATCTCGTTGGCGTGCATCATCTTCATTTTCTTCTCGTCATTGAGTTCAAGTCACACATATCAAGCGTAGAGAATAAACGAGCAATTTGTGCGTCTCCGCTTCGCGGACCGCGCTGCTCCAGGTTCGCTGTTCGCTCATCCCTTACGGGACTGGCATTCGCCAGCCTTCCACATCCCTGACGCCTCCGGCCCGGCTTCCAGCTTCGGGCCTGCGCGCTTCGCTTGCCGTGCGGTCTGCATATCGAGGCGGCCGTTGCCATGTCCAGCCGTCTTCCCTGACTCCATCACCTTGTCCGCGACTGTAGCCCGCGGCCGGGTGCCGTCAAGGCGCGCAGGGCCGTGTCCTCGGCTGCGCCTGCGGGCCGCACCAACCCTGCGCTTGCCTCCTTGACGGCCCCCGTCCGCGCGCTCCTGACCGTCGCGGGCGATGAACTCAGGAAAGACGGTGGCAACAGGGCCAACCGGGTTCCTCGTGCCGACCGCACCGAACAGCCGAAAGGCTGGGCTCCGAATCTAGGAATCCGGTGTGCGGTGTGAACAGCAAACCCTTCTTTGTCAGGAGAAAGACCATGCAACTCGCATCCCGTTTCGCTTCCCGTTCGCCGGTGCTGCGTTCCGACTATCCCTTGTCGGATGACCAAATCCGCGCCGTGGCCCCGTCCATCTTCGCGGACGCCCCGCACGAAAGCCGCTCCGAGCGGTACAGCTACATCCCCACCGCGACCGTGCTGCAAGAACTGCGCGGGGAAGGCTTCGAGCCTTTCATGGTGACGCAGACCCGCGTGCGCCACGACGACCGCCGCGACTACACCAAGCACATGATCCGGCTGCGCCACGCCAGCCAGATCAACGGCCGCGAGGCCAACGAAATCATTCTCCTGAACTCCCATGACGGTACCAGCAGCTATCAGATGCTGGCCGGGATGTTCCGCTTCGTGTGCAGCAATGGCCTTGTCTGCGGCGACACCGTGGCCGACGTACGCGTGCCCCACAAGGGCGACGTAGCCGGGCACGTCATCGAAGGCGCTTACGAAGTCCTGCATGGCTTCGACCGTGCGCAGGAATCCCGCGATGCCATGCGCGCCATCACGCTGGACGCCGGGGAATCGGAAGTGTTCGCCCGCGCTGCGCTGGCGTTGAAGTACGACGAGGACAGGCCCGCGCCCATCACGGAATCGCAAATCCTGATGCCGCGCCGCCATGACGACGACCGCCGCGACCTGTGGAGCGTGTTCAACCGCACGCAGGAGAACTTGACCAAAGGCGGCCTGTCCGCCCGCGCCGCGAATGGTCGCCGCCAGACCACCCGGCCCGTGCAGGGCATCGACCAAAGCGTGCGCCTGAATCGCGCCCTGTGGCTGCTGGCCGATGGCCTGCGCCAGTTGAAAGCCTGAATCCCCACGCGGCAGGGGCAGGCAGCAGCCTTTGCCGCTTCTCTCGCTGCTGCATCCCAACCGCTAGGAGAAATCACCATGAACGCCGTACTCAAAACCGAAACCGTCGCCATCGAAGCCGCCGCACCGCTGGAAGTGGCCGACCCGACCAAGAACCTGATTTTGGTTCCGCTGTCGCAACTGTTGCCGCGCCGCTCCAAGCGCAACGTCCGCACGACCCCGCGCCAGTCCATCCCCGAACTGGCCGCGAGCATTGCCCGCATCGGCCTGCTGCAAAACCTGATCGTCATCCTTGCCGCCGATGGCGAGGCTTACGAGGTGGTGGCAGGCGACCGCCGCCTGACCGCCTTGAGGCTGCTGGCGAAGAAGAAGCGCATCCCCGCCGACTACGAGGTGCCGTGCCTGCTGGTGGCCAATGCGTCCGCCCGCACCGTCAGCCTCGCGGAGAACGTGCAGCGCGAGGCCATGCACCCCGCCGACCAGTTCGCGGCTTTCGCCGCGCTGGTCAAGGAAGGACGCCCCATCGAGGACATTGCCGCCGACTTCGGCGTGTCCCCGCTGGTGGTGCAGCGGCGCTTGAAGCTGGCGAACGTCTCGCCGCGCCTCATGGCCGATTACCGGGCCGGAGGCGTCACGCTGGAACAGTTGATGGCCTTGACCATCACCGACGACCACGCCGCGCAGGAAGCCGCGTTCTATGGTGCGCCGGAATGGCAGCGCAGCCCGTCCAAGCTGCGCGAGCGCCTGACCGAGCGCGAAATCGACGCCGCGCACGCGCTGGTGCGCTTCGTCGGGCTGGACGCCTACCGGCAGGCAGGCGGCGGCATCCGCCGCGACCTGTTCGCGGAAGGCGATGCCGGAACCTACCTCACCGATACCGCAGTGCTGGAAACGCTGGTGCGCGGCAAGCTGGATGCGCTGGCCGAGGACGTGCGCGCCGAGGGCTGGGCATGGGTGGAGGCCGTGCCGCATCTGGCCTACGAGGAACGGCAGGCTTTCCAGAACGCCCCGCGCCATCGCCGCGAGCCGACCACCCGCGAGGCCCGCCGCATTGCCTCGCTGCAAACCCGCCTCGACAAGATCGACGCCGAACTGGAAGAAGCCTGCCAAGGTGAAAGCAGCGAGGACGAGGCCAAGGCCGAGAAACTGGAACAGCGGCGCGATCAGGTGATCGGGGAACTGCAAGACGCGGAGGACGCCTTGCAAGGCTATGCGCCCGAGGTGCGCGAGGTGGCCGGTGCCATCGTCACCATCGACCGCAACGGCGAGGCCGTCATTCATCGCGGCCTGCTGCGCGAAGCCGAGGCGAAGGCGCTGCGCACGCTGGAAAAGCTGCGGCGCGGTTTCGGCAGTACCGAAGGCGAAGCCGCCAACGACGAGCACGAGGACGCCGACGACGCGCCCAAGGCCGCGAGCCTGTCCGACCGGCTGGCGCAGCGGTTGAGCGCCCACCGCACGGCGGCGCTGCAAATCGAAGTCGCCCGGCATCCGCAGGTCGCGCTGGCCGCGCTGGTGCATGGCATGGTGCAGAAGGTCTTGCAGCCCGACGCCTACGGCGATGGACTGCCACTCGGCGTGCGCCTCACGGCGCAAGACAGGCTGGAAGGCATGGCCCCGGACTGGCCGGAATCGCCTGCCGCCGTGGCGCTGCGCGAACTGCAACAGGTAGCCGGTGAAGCCTTGCCGGAGGACAGCGCCGAACTGTTCGCCGCGCTGCTGGCGAAGTCGCAAGACGAACTGGTGCGGCTGCTGGCCGTGTGCGTGGCTTCCACGGTGGACGTGGTGACGCCCCGTGCCACGCCGCACCAGCCCGGCAAGGAACTGGCGCAGGCCGTGGGCCTCGACATGGCCGCATGGTGGAAGCCGACCGCAGAAGGCTACTTCAAGCACGTTTCCAAGGCCGTGATTCTGGATGCCGTGGGCGCGTTTGCACCGGAATCCGTCACCCGGCTGGCGAAGCTCAAGAAGGCCGACATTGCCAGCGAGGCCGAGCGGCTGGCCGATGGCACCGGCTGGATGCCCGCCATATTCAAGGCCGAAGGCCCGCAGGAGGCCGCGCAGGAAGAAGGCCCGGAGCAGGACGCCCCGGAGGATACCGAGGCAATGGCGGATGAACCCGCCGAGGCACTGGCCGCTTGACCCGCGCCGAAGGCAAGCGCCCCGGCCTCGACCGGGGCGCTTCGCTTTGTGTGGTGGCGCATCGAGACGAAGGAATAACCGCGATCAGCACCGCGCCCAGGCCGTTCCGCCCTAGGCGCGGTGGACGCGAAATCCGGGTGCGACAGTGGCCGCGCCCGGTGTTCAAGGCCAATAGCCGAATTAAAACGCCGCCGCCTTCGCGCTGGCTCAGGCGGCGGCGTTGAAGGCATCGCTGTAGTGCGCGATGCCTTCCGGCACTGTCCCATGCAGGGCCAGCGCCATGAAATAGCCGGGCGGCACGCCCGGCAGTTGCAAGCCCGCATGGGCCTGGAAGCCAAAGCGCGTGTAGTACGTTGGATCTCCCAGCAGCACGCAGCCTGCGGCCTGCATAGCCCGCAGTTCAGACAGCGCCTGTTCCATCAGGCGCGAACCGATGCCTTGCCCCTGCCTTGGCGGCAGGACGGAGATCGGCCCCAACCCATACCAGCCCTCGGTCTTTCGCCTGTGCTCATGGGTGATCGTTACTGGCGACAGCGCGACGTGACCGACGACGCGCCCATGTTCTTCGGCCACGATGGAAAGCGTCAGTTCGTTGGCGGCACGCAAGGCGCGCACGATGAATTGCTCGGTGTGGCTGGTGTGTGGTGCATCAGCGAACGCGGCGATGGTCACGGCCTCGATGGCGGCAATGTCGTCCGGGGTTTCGTGTCGGAGCTGGAGGGTCATGGGCTTGTCTTCGATTGCTTCCTGAAAATATAGAACAGCCTGGGCGTGTCGGCGCACTGCGCCGCCGGGCTTTCGGGCTGCGCCCCGTGCCGCCTTTGCCGTCACGGCCATTCGGCTTCAATCCCTCACGCCTTCGCGCCTGCGGCGCTGCGCGCTTCGCTTGCCTCCAGGGGAAAGTCCCGCGGGCTATCCCCGCCGCGCGATGCTTGGCGCCCCTCGATGACGCCGAACCGGCTGCGCCGGATCGGCCCGGCCAGCGCCCCGCCGCGATGGGCGAGGCGCTGGCGAACACGCTGGCGCTCGCTGCGGCAGGTTGTGCAGGTGCGAGCCGTCCTCAACGCTGGCGGTTCCTGCCCATCACGTCACGAAGGACGGTTCACGGACAACCCGCCCGGCATCGCTATGGAGCTTCCACGCCACGCCTCAAGAGCGGCGCCGCAAGGTGCGGCGGGGGCGTTCTCGCCTGTCGTCGGGTGGTTGACCTGGCCCGCGTCAGTGGGCGAGCCGGAGAAGCCTTCGTGCGGGGATGCCGAGCCGGCCCCATCTCCTTTCGGAGCGGTCCGGCCCAAGGCGTCCTTGTCTCGTTGTGAATCCTGGCGGTGGCGCGGCTGCGCCTCGGGCTTCATGGCTGCAACCGTCCGGCGAAAACAATTTCCCCTGCGCTGCGCGCATTCCTCGCGGGCCAAGTTCTTTTCGCCTCCCGGCTCTCCACTGCGTTGCGACCGCAAGCGGTGCAGCCAGCCCGTCCCCCGCCGGCCGGATCACAACAAGGACGCGATGGGCGCGAACCTTGTTCAACCGAAAGGAGAAAACATCATGGCCAACATCGGCACCTTCACCACCGACAAAGACGGCTTCACCGGCACGCTTCGCACCCTGACGCTCAACGTCAAGGTCAAGCTGGTTCCCAACGACAAGGGCAGCAGCGAGAACGCCCCCGATTTCCGCCTCCAGGCCGCCAGCCACGACATCGGCGCGGCGTGGAAGAAGACCAGCGAGGCTGGGCGCGAGTACCTGTCCGTGACCCTCGATGACCCTTCGTTCCCGGCAGCGGTCTATGCCCGCCTGATCGAAGGTGAGGACGGCACGCACGACCTGATCTGGTCGCGCAGCAAGCCCCAGGCGGCGTGACCGCCGCAGCGCCCCGCCCATCGCGGCGGGGCGATGTGCTGCTAATAGCAGCACATCACCGCATCACGCGCGCGGCTCCGCCGCGTCGCGTTCGCTCAACACCGCCTCCAGCTCTTGGCGCACCTGCGCCAGCAGCTCGTCGGCCTTGCGCGGGCTGTCGCCCGCGTAGGCCAGCGTCAGCAGCGTGAGCGGATGGATCTCCATCACCTCGCACAGCTCGGCCAGCTTGTTCAAGGTGGGGCTTTTCAGGTCGCGTTCGAGGGTACTCATATAGGTGCGGCTGGACACGTCAGAGAAGGCTTCCTGGCTCAAGCCACGCGCCTTTCTGACTGTCTTCAACGCCTTCGCCAATGAGTTCCCAGCCGCCACCTATGGTTTCCTCTCAAAAACCAAGATGACATCCCATTGCGCCCTATAGGGCTACAATCTATAGTGTTCATTTGGTGTTCTCCGTTTTTGTGCCTCTACGGAAATCCGTATCGGCGGATTCCGGCAAAGCCATAGAACCGCATCCGTGCTTGCGCACGAAGGCGCAAATCCGGTTTCGTGGTTCTGCGCTTCGACGTGAAACCGCATTCGTGCATCATTGGATTTGTGGGATTGCCGACCATGCCCCAGCCATTCGCCACCGCCCCGGAGCGCGCGCAATTGCTCGCCAACGGCGAGGCCCGCGCCGCTGGCCGGGCCATCGACCCGGTGCCCGTGGTGCGGCTGTTCACCCCGGACGCGCACGTGACCTGGCTGCTGGCCGCACTCGATCCGGCCGATGGCGACACGGCCTGGGGCCTCATCGACCTGGGGATCGGGATGCCGGCACAGGGCACCGTCAAGCTGTCCGAGCTGGCCGGCATCGTTGGGCCGCGCCAGCAGCCCGTGATGCGCGACCTCTATTTCCGTCCCACGCGCACGCTGTCGGAGTACACCCGCGCGGCCGAGCGTGACGGAGCCATCCCGGACTGAACACAGCCCACTGTGACTTTTTCAGTCTGATGTCATGCCGGGCAGGTCTCAATCGGCATTCTTGCAGCGTAGCCCCACCAGTCTGATCCAAATAGACATGATGGCTGGCGCGGGCTGCGGCAGGCTGGCCTGTGCAGCACTCCAACTCGGGGCGCTGCCGCCGCAGCATTGAGACGAATACCGCAACGCATCGGAGCCAATCGGTCTTGACAACCCGATCCATCTTTTTGACCCATAACCTTTTGACGATGGCGATGTAGCGCGTAGTTCTTCCGTGGCGGCGAGTCCTGTTCGCAGGAGGAGGCGTCATGGTCGATCACAGCGCCGAGCCTTGGTATCCGACTGCCGCGTATCTGTACGTGCTGCATCTGGACGGCCTTGCGCTTGCCTGGGAATACCTGCGCCGGCATCCCGACTACCGGCTCGACTGGCTGCGCCGTCATCGTCGGCCACAAGCAGCCCAGCAGGCGGCGCATCACTGGGGCTTGCGCCTGCTGGAAGACCCGGCACTGGATGCGCGTGACGCGCATCCGGCCTGGCTGCCTGGTCATGCCGCCGTGGTGCAGCTCTACCCCGATGCCGATCCGCCGCTGGACGCGGCGACGTTCGCGTTCTGGCGTATCCCCGGCCACAAGCAACTGCTGCATGACGGCAAAGGGCTGGCGCTAATCGCGCGCAGCCCAGGCCACTGCCTGCGCTGCGCGCTCGCGGCCGGCCTGGAGGACGGCATGGCTGTCGCCTATGCCTATCGCGGCGGCGCTGCCGCGCCTGCACGCGGACAGGTGCCCGGCGCCGCTCTGGCCGATGCCAAACCCAGGCCAACACCTACCGCGCTGCTGGAACTGCACAGCTTGCAGGCGCTCGACGCGACCCTGGCGGGCGCGTCCTTGCGTGAAGTCGCGGAAGGACTGTTCGGCGTGGATGCCGCAGCCGATTGGTACAGCGATGGCGGGCTGCGCTCCAAGGTGCGCCGCCTGGTGCGTCGCGGCGATGCGCTGATGCGCGGCGGCTACCGCCACCTAGCACAGCTTCCGCCGCTTGAGAAGGGTCGTTTTGAAGACCAAGAAAAACGACCCTGAGCAGGAGAGCTTCGTTTTCTGAGACTGCCTCCATCCCGGTTGCGCTGGTGCAGCCGGCGTTTTCAACCGATGGAGGTTCACACCATGCGTCCCGCTCCCTTGCGGCCTGCCGCCACTGTCTCGACCGCTGCTGCGCAGCCCCAACGCTATCTCACCAACGACGAAGCCGCCGAGTACCTCCGCCTGTCGCCGCGCACGCTGGAAAAGCAGCGCGTGATCGGCGGCGGCCCGCGCTTTCGCAAGTTCGGCCGTCGCGTCATGTACGCCGTGGCCGACCTCGATGCCTGGGCTGCCGACCGCAGTTTCGAGACGACTTCCGATCCCGAATACGCCGAGCACCACTCGGCCGACAGTCGTGCGCGCTGATCGGCGGCGCGCGGCAGGCCATCGCCATGTCCAGCACTGCGCTGCCGCCCCGGCAGCGGCCGTTGCAGGAGCGCGAACAGCTCGACCTGTTCCGCGCCTTGCCCGGCGACATGGCGCCGCGCGACAGCCAGGACTTGATGGCCTATCCGTTCTTCTCGCTCGGCAAGTCCAAGCGGGTCAGGCCCATCGACTTCCGTGCGGGCAACGTGACGATCCGCGTGGAGGGAACAGCCGAGCACGGCATCGCCACGATTTGGGATGCGGACGTGCTGATATGGGCGGCCTCGCAGATCGTGGAAGCGAAGGACGCGGGCCTGCGGCCGTCGCGGCTGATGCGCGCCACGCCTTACGAGATCCTGCGCTACATCGGGCGCGGCAAGTCGCTGCGCGACTACCAGCGCCTCAAGGCCGCGCTCGACCGGCTGCAATCGACTACGGTGGCCACGTCCATCCGCGAGACGACCGGGCGGCGCCTGCACCGTTTCTCGTGGATCAACGAATGGAAGGAACTGGCCGATGCTCGCGGCACGCCGCTGGGCATCGAGCTGATCCTGCCGGACTGGTTCTATGCGGGCGTGCTCGACGCCGCCTTGGTGCTGACCATCGACCCGGCGTACTTCCGGCTGACCGGCGGCATCGAGCGGTGGCTGTACCGCCTGGTGCGCAAGCACGGCGGCAAGCAAGCATACGGCTGGCAGTTCGACTTTCGCTACCTGCACCAGAAATCCGGCAGCACTGCGAAGCCCTACGACTTCGCCTGCGACCTGCGCGCGCTGGTCGCGCGGCAGTCGCTGCCCGGCTACGTCCTGGGCATCGAGCGGATGCCGGACAGCGGCATGGAGCTGCTGACGTTCCGACCCGTGCCGCATACGGCACGGGGATAACTCCGGGAAAACTTGTGAATGGTGTCGTGCTATCAGGCGTGCGGGGTATCGTGCTATCAGGCGTGGGACTATCGTGCTATCAGGCGTGCCGATCGGCCGCAAACCCGCGCCAGCATTGGGTTTCGCGCCCCTCTAACTTCCCTAACTTAAATTCTCTAACTTTTAGTAGGGAAACGCCGCTGCGGTGGATAACCACCACGCGGCCACAAACGGCAGGCAATACCAGCCGGCAGCCGACAGGTTTTGCAGACCGATCAAAGCAAGGCTTTCCAGCATGGAGGGCCTCGTCATGATCGTCGCTCTGCTCAACCAGAAAGGCGGCGTGGGCAAGACCACGCTCGCCACGCACATCGCCGGCGAGCTTGCGATGCGCGGCCAGCACGTCGTCCTGCTGGACGCCGACCCGCAGGGTTCATCGCTGGACTGGACGCAACGCAGAAGCCAGCAGGGTTTGCCAAGGTTGTTCAGCGCCGTGGGCCTGGCACGCGAAACGCTGCATCAGGAAGCACCAGAGCTCGCCAGGCGGGCCGATCACGTCGTCATCGACGGCCCGCCACGCATCGCGGCACTGGCGCGCTCCGCGCTACTGGCGGCCGAGCGCGTGCTGATCCCCGTGCAACCCAGCCCCTACGACCTGTGGGCCAGCGCCGAGATGGTGGCGCTGATCCGCGAAGCGCAGGTGTTTCGGCCTGCGCTGCGTGCGGCCTTCATCATCAATCGGCGCATCAGTACCACCGTCATCGGGCGCGAAGCGCGCCAGGCGCTGGCCGACCAACCGCTTCCTGCGCTGCGCTCTGAAGTGCATCAACGCATCGTGTTCGCCGACAGCGTGGCCGCTGGCCGGCTTGCACGCGAGACGGCGCCGGACAGCGCCGCCGCGCGGGAAATCACCGCCCTGGTGGACGAACTGCTGCGGTGGCCGATATGACAGCGAAGCCGCCGATACGCGCAAAGCGCGTCGGCATCGGCGCGCGTCCGCCCGCGAATCCGCACGCCGAGGCGTGGATTCGCCAAGGCGACGCCGATGCGCTGGGCAAGGGCGACCTCTACACCGCCCGCCTGACCCTCGACATCACGCCCGCGCTGCGCGCGCGCATCAAGGTGTCGGCCTTCACGCAGGGCGTGACCGTGGCCGATCTGCTGCGCGGCCTGCTGGAGCGTGAGTTTCCAGAGCATCGCAGGGAGAACGCACCATGACCGCATCCGCTTCGCCTGCCGCTGGCGCGGCCACGGCTGCGCTCGAAGCACCTTCCGGCCAGCCTGCCAGCGCGCCGCTGACGCGCGTGGCACTGGCCTACATCGAACCGCGCTTCAAGCTCTACCTGCGCTTCGGTGAACCTGCGCGCACGCACCAGCTCGACCGCTGGCGGCGCTGCGCGGTGTTCCAGCCGGGCGCTATGTTCTGCCGCATCCGCTGGCAGGCCAACGACTACGGCACGATTCGCTGGCAGCTCATGGTGATGCAGGCTTGCACGCCGCTCGATGCGGCGCAGCGCATTTCCGGCGTGCAGCCGGGCGCGCGCCTGCTGCTGCACGCCGAGGGCGAGAATCAGGTGCGCGCCGTGCTGGAGCGCATCGACGCCATCGAGGCGCTGGGCATCGCGCCTATCGGTGCCTCGCCCGTGTACTGGCGCACGCTCGCCAACCGGCTCGCTGCGCGCTTGCCGCTGCCCGAATACACCGCCGAGCGGCACGCCGCATGGCTCATCGGGAGGGCGCTGCCATGACCGCCGTTTCGACTGCCGGCACCGCGCCGCGTCCTCGCTCGCCCCGCGCACGTTTGCGCGCTCGCATCGTGCTGGCGGGCCTGTCCGCTTGCGGCCTCGCTGCGCTGGCCTGGGCGTCCTTCGTGCATCCGCTGCCGCGCCTGATCTACAACCCGTCCGACAGCGTGGCGGTCGGCTGGTATCGCGTCGATCCGCTGGGCCACGGCACCGGCTCGCTGCCACGTCCTTTGTCTGTGGACAGCATCGTCCTGACCACGCTGCCGCCAGATGCCGCTGCGCTGGCCGCGCAGCGCGGCTACCTGCCGGCGCGCGTGCCCCTGCTCAAGCGCGTGGGCGCCGTCGCGCCGCAGGAGGTGTGTATCACTGACCGCGTTGTCCGCATCGACGGCGTGCCTTCGGCCGCCGTGCTGCCTGCTGACCGCTGGGGTCGGTCGCTGCCATCCTGGCAGCAATGCCGCCGCCTCGAACCTGGCGAACTGTTCCTCTTGAGTGTGACCAACCCGGCGTCGTTCGACAGCCGGTATTTCGGGCCGGTCAGCGCATCCGCCGTGATCGGCGTCGCGCATCCGGTCTGGCTGGAATCCCGCCCATGAAGGCCGTCGATTCGCTGCACGTCGCCGTGCATCTCATCGTGCCATCGGGCGTGTCGTTCTGCTGTTCGTCGCCGTGTCGTCGCGCGTGCAGTGCGGGTGCCAATCCTACGCATTGGGCACCGCACTTCGCGTTGCCTTCGGCGCAGCCGTCCAACGTGCAGGCGTCTTGCCTCGAACGCGCCCGGCCTGCGGCCGTGTCCGCGTTCGCCGGCGCGCTGGCTGCTCGCGCAGCAGCGCCGCCGGGCCGCCGCTGCCCGGAGCGCCAGCGAGGGGCAAAGGCGGAAGGCAAGACAAAAGGACGCGGCACCGGGCCGCGTCAAAAGCCAGTCTGCACATGGGGGTTGCGCGGCACGCAGCGGCTTCGCCGCCGTGCCGCTTGTGGCGCGAAGCCGGCGCCGATGCGGGCATGTCTGCGTGCTTCGCACGACCGGACACGCCGGAGCTTGCAGGGAACGCAGCCATGACCGACCGCCGCGACGACGATTTCCGCATCCGCCCCAGCGCCCCGAAGAATCGGGGCCAGGGCTTCGTCTCCAAGGTGCTCAAGCAGGCAGGCAAGGCCAGCAGCGGCAAGTCCGCTGTGCGCCGTCCTGGCACTGCCAGCGGCACCGGGAGGGGCACCGGCCAGCGGCCCGGCTCGCGCCTGGGGCGCGGCCACACGGCGGCGCGCTTCGCCGGGGCGAAGCTGACGCCCATGTCTCGGCGTGTGACCATCAAGACGCTGTTGGTCAACCAGCGCCAGGCCAGCCCGCAGTCGCTTGCCAAGCACCTGCGCTACATCGAGCGCGACGGTGTGGGCCGCGATGGCGAGCCGGGCCAAGCCTACGGGCCGCAGACCGATGCCGCCGACCTCGACGCCTTCAAGGAACGCTGCGCCGACGACCGGCACCATTTCCGCTTCATCCTCGCCCCCGAGGACGGCGCGGAACTGGAAGACCTGCGCACCTACACGCGCCACCTCATGGGCCGCATGAAGGCCGACCTGGGCACCGGCCTCGATTGGGTGGCGGTCAACCACTGGAACACCGACAACCCGCACACGCACATCGTCGTGCGCGGACGTGACGACACGGGCAAAGACCTCATCATCGCGGGCGACTACATCGCCGACGGCCTCCGCCACCGGGCCGCCGAACTGGCGACCGAATGGCTGGGGCCGCGCACCGAGCTGGAGATCCAGCAGACCTTGCAGCGCGAGGTGGAGCAAGAGCGGTGGACGAGCCTGGATCGCACCTTGAAGCGCGAGGCCGGCGACGATGGCCTGGTGCATGTCGAACGGCTCAACGAACCCCGCTTGCAGCGCCAACGCCTGCTGCTGATCGGCCGCCTGCAACGCTTGCAGCGCATGGGCCTGGCCGACGAGACGCAGCCGGGCACCTGGGCCGTTCATGCCGATGCAGAGAAGACCCTGCGCGCCCTGGGCGAGCGTGGCGACATCATCCGCACGATGCAGCGGGCAATGAGTGGGCAGCCGCGAGAACTGGTGGTGTTCGAGCCGGGCGACGATGGCCGAACTATCCTCGGGCGCGTGGCCGCGAAGGGGCTGGCCGACGAGCTGCGCGACCGGGGCTATCTGGTCATCGACGGGGTGGACGGCAAGGCGCACTACGTCGCGCTCAATGCCCGCGACGAGCTGGCGAACTACCCGACCGGGGCCGTGGTGGAGGTGAAGGGATCGGCCGACGTGCGCGCGGCCGACAGGAACATCGCCGCGCTGGCGAGCAATGGCCTGTACCGTACCGACCATCACTTGGCCGTGGCACAGGGCCAGGCCGTGCCGGGCCGCGACCCGCAGGAGGTTGTGGCGGCCCACGTTCGCCGGCTTGAAGCCCTGCGCCGGGCCGGCATCGTGGAGCGCGTGACCGAGGGGCTATGGAAGGTGCCGGGCGATCTGCCCGAGCAAGGCCGCCAGTACGACGCGCAGCGCCTGGGCGGCGTGGCCGTGGAACTGAAATCGCACCTGCCCATCGAGCGGCAGGCCCGCGTGATCGGGTCCACCTGGCTCGACCAGCAGTTGATCGGCGGCGGCTCGGGCCTGGGCGATCTGGGCTTTGGTGGCGACGCCAAGCAGGCCATGCAACAGCGCGCCGACTTTCTGGTCGAGCAGGGGCTGGCCGAGCGGCGCGGGCAGCGCGTGATCCTGGCGCGCAACCTGCTGGGCACGCTGCGCAACCGGGAGTTGGCACAGGTCGCCAAGGACATTACGGCCGAAACGGGCCTGGAGCATCGCCCCGTGGCCGACGGACAGCGCGTGGCTGGCATCTACCGGCGCTCCGTCATGCTTGCCAGCGGGCGCTATGCGATGCTCGATGACGGCATGGGGTTCAGCCTGGTGCCCTGGAAGCCGGTGATCGAGCAGCGGTTAGGGCAGCAGATTGCAGCGACAGTGCGCAGCGGCAGGGCGACTTGGGAAGTTGGTCGGCAACGCGGGCAATCAATCGGCTAACCACTTGCTACCGATCACAGTATTCAGTTCAAGCCGTTTGTCGTTCCTTGGCGATGAATCTCAGTCCAACCCCAGGTTCAGTCACGATATAACGGGGTGCGGAAGCATCGTCTCCAAGTTTGTGACGCAACTTGCCGACAAGAATGCGTAAGTAGTGAGCATCTTCGTCGTGCGTCGGTCCCCACAGTTCCCTTAAAATTTGCGTTTGCGTGATCAACCGTCCTGGTTGGAGAGCCAATAGAGACAGTAGAGAAAACTCCTTACGACTTAAAGTGACGATCTGGCCATGAACCGTCACTTCCCGGTTTACCAGATCTATGCTGACAGTCCCATCGTCATAGACTGGACCTTCCTCCAGACCAGATCCTACGGTTCGCAGGAATGCGCGAATACGCGCCATGAGTTCCTCGACACCGAATGGTTTGGTCACGTAATCGTTAGCGCCCGCATCTAACAAGGCTACCTTTTCCTCCTCGCCGGACCGCACCGTCAACACTATGACAGGCACGCGTGACCACTGCCGAAGCTCTTTGAGAACTTCCTTTCCGTCCTTGTCCGGCAGCCCCAGATCAAGAACGACGAGATCCGCCCCCTTACTGGCTAGCAGCGTTAGTCCCTCGCGTCCCGTTCCTGCCAACAGGGTGGCATAGCCCTGCGAACGCAAACTGATGTCGATGAACTTGCGAATCTGCGGTTCATCATCGATTACAAGAATCCTGGCAGCCGGCGCGCTCGCAGTCGATTCATTAGGTCGTCCCATCATCTTCTTTCGCCTCTTGCTTGGCATATTCGCCCCACGGCAAGGTCAGACGGATCGTGGTTCCCTTGCCTTCCCGTCCGGGCAGTGCCTGGACGCTGCCCATATGGGCGCCCACGATGCCTTGGACTATCGTCAATCCCAGACCAGTCCCTTGCTTGCCCCGGTCGCCACGCTCCACGCTGTAGAACATATCGAAGATGCGTCGTCGTTCGTCTTCTGGAATGCCGGGACCACGGTCCGAGACGTCTACTTGCAATTGACCATCTTCATTGCGCTGGACCTTCACGTGGATGGGAACTTCCAGAGGGGAGAACTTTGCCGCGTTTTCCATCACGTTGAACAAAGCCTGCTCGATTAGGGCGGGATGGACATGAATCGGCGGCAGCCCCGAGGGAATGTCGAGCTCCAGGCGGATATTCGGCTCGTACCGTTGCAGACGCCTTGACGCCGACCCCACTAATTCGTCTATACCGATCCAGTCGCGCGTCAACGTCAGGCCCTGCTGCCCAAGTCGCGTCATGTCGAGCAGGTTCTGAATGTAGCGATCCAGGCGTTCGCCCTCAATATGAATGGTTTCCAGCAAACTCTGCTGATCCTCCGTTCCCATGTTCTTGCCGTACCGCGCCAGACTGTCGGCCGCCCCTATCATCGATGACAAGGGCGAGCGCAGATCGTGCGACACGGATGACAACAACGCGGACCGCAGACGCTCCGTTTCTCCCGTGACCCGCGCCTCCTCCAATTGTGATACCAACCGCGTGCGTAGCGCCGCCTGACCAATGTCTTCCACCATGCTTTCTGCGAGGCGGCGCTGCTCAAACGATAGACGACCCATATCCGACCGGAACCTTAGTCCGGCCACGCCTAGCGCGTCTTTGTCCGAACGCACTGGGAGGAACAGCCAACTGGAACTACTCAAGGTGTCTGTGTAACGCCCGCTCATTTGTCCGTGTTGTTGCGTCCAGTCCGCCGCCATCAAATCTTTATCGGTAAGCGGGGTTGTGGCTGCGGTAGGCCCCGATTCCCCGTTGATGCGTATCCATGCTTCGGCATGAAGGGTCGATCTTAGTATCGAGGCGCCTGACGCAATAACCTGTCCAAGATCGGCTGCCTTGGCAAGTTGGCGTCCCAATTTCTGCATTGCTGTAGCGTGAGTGTTGGCGGCTCGCAGTGCCACTACTTGTCTGCGTAGTTGCGAAGCCAAGCGCCCCGCGATCAGTGCTGCTGCGAGAAACAGCATTACGGTTGCGACGCCCCGAGGGGCGCTGATCAGAAAGGTAAGCTTTGGCTCGATAAAGAAGAAATCATAGGCCAAGAAGCAGAGAACTGCAGTGATAACTGCTGACGCCATGCGAGTGCGTGACGCGACCAGCACAACGGCGACGAGAAAGATCAGCGACAGATCCTGTAATCCTAGAACTCGTTCAGCCAAGGCTGCTGAACCTATGGCGGCAGCGCTGGCCAGAAGAATCAGCGAGACTTCCCGTTTCGTAATTCGGCTGCTGGCCGTGTCCGTCCAATATATCGTCTGCTGCCGCGCCTGCGGTGTGCTGACAATCGTCAGTTCGTAGCGAGCGCCGCGCTGAAGCAGTTGCTGCGTCAATGTACGGTTGAACATTCGGGCGAAAGGACGCTCGCGTGTGCGACCGATCACAATGGATCTTGCGCCGCGCGCTTCCGCAGCGTCCAGCAATGCCTGCGTGACGTCGGTGTTGTTCATCACCTCCGTCTCCCCGCCAAGATTGCGCGCTAGCGCAAAAGCCTTGTCGATCTCCATCAAACGTTGCTGCTCAGCACGCGCGTTCCTTCTGAGCCATGAGATCGGCTGGGCGATGCTGCCTACTTGCTGTGTCGCGTCGGCAGACCTTCCTGTGTCTACGGTGACCACTGACCATGGCGAGCCACGTCGCTCGGCCATTCTGGAACCCGCTCTCACGAGATATTCGGATTGTCCCCGGCCATCAATGGCGATCAGCACATGGTGTTGGATGGGACTGCCTGCCAGCCCGCGTGCGGCACGCTTTTCGCGAAGGTCGACATCGACGTGCTCCGCCACCGTTTGCATTGCAAGCTCACGCAAGGCGGTGAGATTGGACGGTGAGAAGAACGCCTGTAGCGCTCTCGCAGCCTGTTCGGGAATATAGACTTTCCCATCGTTCAGACGTTCTATCAGTTCGCGCGCAGGCAAATCGACCAGACGAATGTCACGCAAACGCTCAAAAATAGTGTCAGGAACAGTCTCGCTTACTCGAATACCTGTAATCTGGTGCACAACGTCGTTCACACTCTCCAGATGCTGGATATTGACCGTCGTGTAAACGTCGATACCGGCGTTGAGCAATTCCTCCACATCCTGCCAGCGCCGCTCATGACGGCTTCCAGGGGCATTGCGATGGGCCAGCTCATCTACTAAGGCAATTGCCGGCTTGCGTGCTAGCAAGCCATCCAGGTCCATTTCCTCCAGTTGCCGCCCTCGATACTCAATTGTTTTGCGAGGCAGCAGTGGGAGCCCCTCGACCAGAGCCCGGGTCTCGCCACGGCCATGGGTTTCGACGATACCAATAACGACATCCACCCCTTGGCGGTGCAGTTCTCGCGCACGGGCCAGCATGGCGTAGGTCTTGCCAACGCCAGGCGCAGCACCCAGAAATACCGTCAACCGCCCGGCAGATTCTCGCTTGAGTTCACCCAGTATGGCGTCGGATTTTATGGGTTGGGTCGCTCCCATAAGGCGGTCCTCGTAACTCGGTAACGTCCTAGAGTTTTGGGCAACGTTTTTAGCGTTGCCCAATTATTCCATAGGATTAAATTTCAGAAGAATGGGGTCAGTAGAATGTCTATCAGCTTGATTCCAATGAACGGCGCGATGAGGCCACCGACCCCGTAGATCAGTAGATTGCGCCTGAGCAGGTGGGATGCAGGTTCGGACCGATATTTCACGCCACGTAGGGCAAGCGGTATCAAGGCGACGATGATCAGCGCATTGAAGATCACCGCGGATAGAATCGCCGAGCTGGGACTGTGCAAGCCCATCACGTTCAATGCTCCCAATGCCGGATAAGTGGCGACGAACGCGGCCGGAATGATCGCGAAGTACTTCGCCAGGTCATTCGCTACACTGAACGTGGTCAATGCCCCTCGCGTCATGATCATCTGCTTGCCCACCTCGACGACACGCAGAAGCTTGGTGGGATTGCTGTCCAGATCCACCATGTTGCCCGCTTCTTTCGCGGCTTGAGTGCCGCTGTTCATGGCCACTGCCACGTCAGCCTGTGCAAGGGCGGGTGCGTCGTTGGTGCCGTCTCCCGTCATCGCCACCAAGCGGCCTTCGGCCTGGTATTTGCGGATCAGGCTGAGCTTGTCTTCAGGCGTCGCTTCTGCAAGAAAGTCGTCCACTCCAGCATCAGCGGCAATCGAGGCAGCGGTAAGCCTGTTGTCACCCGTGATCATGACCGTCTTGATGCCCATGGAACGCAGCTGGGCGAAGCGCTCCTTGATTCCATGCTTGATGATGTCCTTGAGTTCAACCACACCGATGACGCGGGGGCCGTCAGCCACAACCAGGGGGGTGCTGCCGCGCCGAGAAATTTCCTCGACTGTCAGATTGACGGCCTCAGGGAACGTCCCACCGGCATGCTCCACATAGGCACGAATCGCCGATGCAGCCCCTTTGCGCAGTTGCCGATTATCGATGTCGATGCCACTCATGCGTGTCATCGCACTGAATGCAATGGGCTGCGCACCATCCAGTGTCCGAGGCTTGACATTGAAGCTGCGCTTGGCCAGCGTCACGATGGAACGGCCTTCCGGCGTTTCGTCGGCCAGCGAAGCCAGGTAGGCAGCGTCGGCAACAGCCTGCTCCGAGAGGCCTGGAGCGGGTACAAACCTGACGGCTTCACGGTTGCCTAGGGTGATTGTGCCAGTCTTGTCGAGCAGGAGCACGTCAACGTCACCAGCAGCTTCGATCGCACGGCCGGAGGTCGCCAGAACATTGGCGTTCATCATCCGGCTCATGCCGGCGATGCCGACCGCCGATAGCAGCGCGCCGATGGTGGTCGGGATCAGGCACACGAGCAAGGCAATGAGGACCGTGATGCTCACCGGCTGCCCTGCGCCATTGACCTGTACGCCGAACATGGAGAACGGCAACAGGGTCACGCACACCAGCAGGAAGATCAGCGTCAGGGCGACCAACAGGATGTTCAGCGCAAGCTCGTTAGGTGTCTTGCCTCGCTTGGCACCCTCAACCATGGCGATCATGCGGTCAAGGAACGCCTCACCAGGCTTCGCTGTGACGCGCATGATGATCCAGTCTGAGAGCACGCGGGTTCCGCCGGTAACTGAGCTGAGATCGCCCCCAGCCTCGCGGATCACCGGGGCCGACTCCCCTGTGATGGCTGACTCATCGACGGAGGCAACCCCAACCAGTACCTCACCGTCCGCTGGGATGGTTTCTCCGGCGTTGACGTGGACGTAAGCACCCACGGCCAATTCGTCGCTGGGGACGGGCCAGCTCGTACCGTCTAGCTTAGGTTCCTTGAGCACACGGGCAACCACTCGCCGCCGAGAGGCGCGCAGCGCTTGAGCATGCGCTTTGCCGCGGCCCTCGGCCAATGCCTCGGCTGCGTTGGCGAAGAGCACGGTGAACCAGAGCCAGGCAGCCACTGCAAAGATGAAGCCCGCCGGGGCGTCGCCATCTCCTCGCACAGCCTGAATCCCCAGAACCGTTGCCACGATGCTGCCGATATACACGACAAACATCACTGGGTTCTTCATCTGCACCCTTGGAGACAGCTTACGGAACGCTTCACCAATAATCGAGGACCATGGCAGGGCGCCGGGCTGAGGGTTTGGCGGCTTACCAGATGGGCCGGTGCTATTAGTAGACGTGATGACTTTTGTTTGGGACATAAAAACTCCCAGCTTTATTGAGTGACTGGCCGGGCCTTGAAGGCCTCGTCCAGTGCAAGGTTGAGTTCCAGCACATTGACGCGGGGTTCGCCAAGAACGCCGAGCTGACGTTGCGCTGTGTTCTGTTCCAGCACCGACAGCACATCCTTCTCAGGCACATTGCGCGCCTTTGCCACCCGGGGCACTTGCAGCCGGGCGTTCGCTAACGAAATGTGCGGGTCAAGGCCGGAGGCAGATGCGGTCACCGCATCGACCGGTACCTTCGCGTCAGCTGCCAGACCGTTTTCCTCCCGGTAGGCTTTGGTGCGCTCTGCCACGGCGTCGAGCAGTTTCTTGCTCAGCGCCCCCTGGTTGCTCGCGCCGCTGTTGGCAGCGTTGTACGGCTGGTCGATCGAATTGGCTGGATCGTTCGGGTCAGTGCCGGAGGTGGCACTGGGGCGGCCATGGAAATACTGAGGCTGCGTGAAAAGCTGGCCAATGACACGCGAGCCGACGGCCTGTCCGTTGCGAGTAATCAAACTGCCTTGCGCCTGATCGCTAAAGAGCAGTTGGGCCACACCAGTAGTGGCCAGTGGATACACCAGTCCGGTCACGATCATGAAGAGCACGGCAGAAACAAGCACCGGGCGGGTGACACCGCTGAATGCCGATGTCACAGCCGGGCTGACTTGTGTTTGAATTTCAGTCATAGCTACTCCTTAGAAGGTCTGGCCCGTGAGCAACAGTAAGTGCTCCACGATGGGACCCAGAGCGAGAGCGGGCAGGAAAGTCAGTCCGCCGACGATGAGGACGATGAAAACCAGCAGCCCCGTGAACAGGGGCGTGGCTGTCGAGAGCGTTCCTGCGCTGGCCGGAATGCTGTTCTTGGCTGCCATTACTCCAGCGACCGCGAGCATGGGCAGCAGCGTGAAGTAGCGGCCCACGAGCATGGCCAGGCCGATGGTCGTATTGAAGAAAGGCGTATTGGCATTCAGGCCCGCAAACGCAGAGCCGTTGTTCGCCGTGCCTGACGTATACGCATACAGGACTTCACTGAAGCCGTGTGGCCCGAGGTTGGCCAAGCTTTCCATGGTGGCCGGGACCAGGCATGCGATGGCCGTGAATCCGAGGATGCTCAACGGATGGGCGAGCACGGCGATCATCACGTACTTCATCTCCCGTGCCTCGACTTTCTTGCCAAGAAACTCAGGAGTGCGGCCGATCATCATGCCCACAAGGAACACCGTGAGGATGGCGTAAGTGACCAGATTGATCAGACCCACGCCATCACCACCGAATACGTTGTTGAGCATCATCTGCGCCAACGGAACGAAACCGCCCATCGGGGTGTAGGAGTCGTGCATCGAGTCCACCGAGCCGGTGGTTGCGGCTGTGGTTACTGCTGCAAACATGCTGCTTTGAGCCACGCCAAAGCGCAGTTCCTTGCCTTCCATGTTGCCGCCACCCTGCAGAGCGCTTTGCGTCTGATCCACGCCCAGGGGCGTCAACATCGGATTGCCGCTATGCTCCGCGTTGTAGATCAACGCAAGAAAGCCTACGAACATCACAACGAAGGCGCCAAAGAAGGCCCAGCCTTGCCTGCGGCGCATGATCATCGAGCCGAACGTGTAAGTCAGCGCAGATGGGATCAGCAGCATGCTGAGCATGTGCAGCGTGTTGGTCAGCGGCGTCGGATTCTCGAACGGATGTGCGGCATTCATGCCGAAAAAGCCACCGCCGTTGGTGCCGATGTGCTTGATCGTCTCGAAGCTCGCGACCGGCCCCATGATGATCTGCTGCTTGGCTCCTTCGAGCGTGGCGACAACTGCGTCGGCACTCAGCGTTTGCGGCATGCCTTGCCAGACATAAACCAGTGCCATCACGAAGCACAGTGGCAGCAGGAGCCGATAGAGCACACGAGTGAAATCCACCCAGTAGTTACCGATGTCGCCGGTGGACCTGCGGCTCAGGCCCCGGATGAACCCCCCTGCGGCAGCCACGCCCGTTGTTGCGCTAACGGACATCAAGAAGGTGATGACCGCCATTTGTGAGAAGTTGGACAGGCTGCTTTCGCCTGAATAGGCTTGCCAGTTGGTGTTGGTGATGAAAGAAGCCGCAGTATTGAATGCCAGATCAGGCGTTTGAGACGCCCTCTCCAGCGCATCGCCAGGCAAATACTGCTGCACGCGCAGCAGAACGTAGCCAAGGAGCATCATGGTGGCGTTGCTCAGGACGAGCACCATCCCGTAGCGTTTCCATGACATCTTCTCCGACGGGTCAACGCCAAGAACTCGATAGGTACCACGCTCCAGAAAACTATGCGCAGGACTTGTGAAAAGACGTGCCATCCATTTCCCGAGCACCACGACCAGGCCGGTCATGATCACAAGGATGATGGCGAATTGGACAATGTCGACAGTCATCTTGGACTCCGATCAAATTTTTTCGAGGCCAACGATGAACCCCGCCGTGATTACGAAAAATCCGCAAGCCAATGCCAAAAACAAGAAATCACCCATAAATGCACCTCGATTGATTTGAATAATTTTGTGATCAGAATTTTTCAGGCCTAATCAGTGCGTAAAGCAAATATGCAAATAATCCGAACGATATCAATCCGATAATCAAATTCATGATCCACCTTTATTGAGAATTGCCAGGCTGCTGGCAAGTTAATGATTTCTAGAAAGAGGCTTGCAGAGCGAACTCAACACGAGAGCCCGCCATACTGGGAAACATTCTTTTTGCGGCGGAGTCCGTCCCGTGCAGCGTCAGCCTTGCCTCGAATGGGGCTTGAAATCCCCACACCACGCCCAGGGAGCCGTGGGTGTAGCTATCCGCGTAGGCGCTGTCCAGGAAGTAGCGCGCTAGCGTGCCCTCGAAACGCCATTTTTCATTGACGGGGTATCGCACGCCGATGAGCGCATAGGTACCAGTTGTCTTGCTGGCCATCGCGTTCGTGGAGCGCCCCACCGACAGCCAGTAGTTGTCGCGCCAAGTAAGCGCCGCGTTGACTTCGTTCCAGTTGGGGGAGCCTTGTGTACCGGGGTATTGATAGCGCAGGTAATACGCATCAAGCGCCCAGTCTTCTGCCAGCTTGCCGCTCCAGCCCAGAGCGATATCGAATTCGCTACTGGCATTGTTATCTGGCTTGAACTTGACGTTGGAACCCCAGGCCGAAGCATAGAAGCCGGAGTCGTGGGCGTACTTGACTCCTGCTTGAACCGCTGGCTTCTCACGTGTCTGTGAAGAGCCGCGCCACACGTAGTCCGACGTCAATGCAACATTGCCGGAGACTTGCGCTTGAACGCTGGTTGCCGCCCCAAGCAGCAGCACGCTGATCGCAGCAACGACCTTTCTAATCGCCTGAATTTTTTCGAAATGCATGATTTTTCTCGCGAACGAATAGCGAAATGCCCATGCAACCAAGTATTCAGTGAAGGCGCGTAAATTTTCCATTCATGAACAATCTCCACGCATAAATTCTACGTAAATTATGAGGATCTTCGCTGTCGCACACGAGTTTAGTGAAGTCGGTCAAGCGCCTCGACGTTCGCGTACGCGCGCGGCGGCTGTGATCGTAAATTTATGTTGAATTTACGACGAGCGGAGTCTGCTTGAGGTATGGTTTTCAGGCCTCCGGCGTAAGAGTATTCAATCAAATACAAGACGCTATCCTCATTGACACTGTTGTGGTTGGATTCGTCTCCTTTTTGCGCACTGCAAAAATGAGCTGCATGGCTTGCAAGTCGACTTAAAGAATCGCTACCGAGCTGAAATTTTCAAATATGCGCCAATCTTCTTAAAGCTGCATATATGGGTGATTGATTTGACCGAAAATGAAACGTCAGCGAGATAGAAAGAATGGAGTTACGCCACCTTCGATACTTTCTCGCAGTTGCAGAGGAGCTTCGCTTTGTTCGTGCTGCCGAGCGACTGCACATCGAGCAATCACCGTTGTCGCGCGCAATCAAGGAGCTTGAGGAGGAGTTGGGTGTCCTGCTATTTGCGCGCACCACGCGCAGCACGCAATTGACCCGTTCTGGCAAGTTGTTCTTGGAGCATGTGCGCCGTGTATTCACCGCCTTGGAGCAAGCACGGGATAGCGTGCGAGCGGCAGCTAACGGCTTTCACGGACAATTGCGCGTAGCATTATCGGACGGCATTACACCGTCGCGCTTGCCGGCATTGCTGGCGCAATGCCGGCAGGAAGAACCCGAAGTGGAACTCAGATTCTTCGAGATTCCACTGTCGCAGCAGATCAAGGGACTGCATGACGACTCGTACGACGTGGGATTTGCGCAGTCCGACGAGGTAGGCGATGGCATCTTCGCTCTACCTGTCTGGAGCGATCCGCTCATGGTTGCGGTGCCAGCTCGGCATCCACTGCTGGCCCACAAGCGGATTCCTCTGGACGAACTGCTGCGCTATCCGCTTGTCCTGTGTGACCCACAAATCTGTGAAGGCCATGCCAAGCATGTCGAGCGAGTATTGCGCCGTACCGAAATGGAGCCGCTGATCGCGGAACGAGTGGCATCCGCCGACCTGATGATGGCGCTGGTGGCGGCAGGCTTTGCGCTTGGGCTGGCAGGTGCGGCGCGCATTGCTGCCAGCCGTGAACCTGGCGTAGTGGCCCGGCCTCTGGCGTCGCGCGTACCGCCGCTGACCACTTATTTGCTGTATCCCGAAAGTGAGCCGCTGGAAGTGCTAGAACGATTTATTGGGCGCGTACAGGCGATCGAATCCCTGGAATCTCCCAGGCCTATGCGAGGCCGCTGTTCTGACATATCGGAGGAACCCGCATCATGAGGAAGATACTTCCGCTTTTACTGGCTGCCGCGTTGACTGCTTGCGGCCCGTCTGAGATGCCTCAGAAGGCCGACACCTCGGAAGCGAATATCCCGACGGTGGAAGAACTGGCGGCCAATCCCGAGCGGCTCAAAGAGCTGCGCCAGCAATGCAAGACCGACCGACCGAAGCTGGGCGACTTGCTGTGCAACCGGGTGACCGAGGCCACGCGCAAGCGATTCTATGGCGACGGCGAAACGCCGTACACACCACCGAAGGAACCTCCTAAGTTCTGATCGTTGGCGGTTCGCCGAATCGCCTTAATTTTTTTTGCTCGATACGCCGCAATGCGCCTGCGCTTGCGGCGTTTTTCGTTGGCTCGCCGTCGCACTCATTCTGTCTTTTTGCTCGACTTTTCTGCCGAAAACGGTCTTTGACCGGCACTGACCCGGCACCGATCCTGACGCCTGCGGCACGCCTTTGTGTCGCTCTTTCCATGAGGAATCAGCTCAGGAGAAATCGGAGGCCAGGCCATGCAAGGGACGAACGTGCTGTTCGGTCAGATCGCCGTCGTATTCGGCATCGTGATCGCCGGCGTGTGGGGCGCCACACAATGGACAGCAGCCGCCCTTGGCTATCAAGTACGCCTTGGCTCGCCCTGGTTCGACTTCCTTGGCACGTCGATCTACCACCCCTGGAAGCTGTTTGAGTGGTGGTTCTTCTTCGGGGCCTATGCACCGGAAGTATTCGACACCGGCGGCGCCATCGCCGGCGCCAGCGGCATGGTCGCCGTGGGCGTTGCCATCGCCATGTCGGTCTGGCGCTCGCGCCAAGCTCGCCTCGTCACCACCTACGGCTCTGCGCGCTGGGCCAACGCGCAGGACATTCACAAGGCGGGCCTCACGCAACCGGCCGGCGTGTTCCTCGGCCAGCACGACCGCCAGTACCTGCGGCATGAAGGCCCGGAACACGTCCTGACCTTCGCGCCTACGCGCTCGGGCAAGGGCGTCGGCCTTGTGGTGCCGACGCTGCTTTCCTGGCCCGCATCCGCCGTCATCCACGACATCAAAGGCGAGAACTGGCAGATCACCGCAGGCTGGCGCTCACGTTTCTCGCATTGCCTGCTGTTCAACCCGACCGATGCAAAGTCGGCGGCCTACAACCCGCTGCTGGAGGTGCGGCGAGGCGCGCATGAGGTGCGCGACGTGCAGAACATCGCCGACATTCTGGTCGATCCCGAAGGCGCGCTGGAGAAGCGCAACCATTGGGAAAAGACTTCGCACGCGCTGCTGGTCGGGGCCATCCTGCATGTGCTCTACGCAGGCGAAGACAAGACGCTGCGCGGCGTCGCCAACTTTCTGTCCGACCCGGCCCGCCCGTTCGAGCTGACCTTACACCGGATGATGACCACGCCGCACCTCGGCGATGGGCCGCATCCGGTCGTCGCATCGGCGGCGCGTGAAGTCCTCAACAAGAGCGACAACGAACGCTCGGGCGTTCTGTCCACGGCCATGTCGTTCCTCGGCCTGTACCGCGACCCGACCGTGGCCGAAGTCACCTCGCGCTGCGACTGGCGCATCGCTGACCTGATCGCGGCCGAGCATCCGGTATCGCTGTATCTGGTGGTGCCGCCTTCGGACATATCGCGGACGAAACCGCTCATTCGCCTGATTCTCAACCAGATCGGGCGGCGCCTCACCGAATCGCTCGATGGCTCCGATGGGATCGAGCGCCGCCACAAGCTGCTGCTGATGCTCGATGAGTTCCCTGCGCTGGGGCGCCTGGACTTCTTCGAGACGGCGCTGGCCTTCATGGCGGGCTACGGCATCCGCAGCTTCCTCATCGCGCAGTCGCTCAACCAGATCGACAAGGCGTATGGGCAAAACCACTCCATCCTCGACAACTGCCATGTGCGCGTGACGTTCGCCACGAACGACGAGCGCACCGCCAAACGGATCTCCGAGACGCTGGGCACGGCCACCGAGCTGCGCGCCCAGCGCAACTACGCGGGCCATCGGCTCGCGCCGTGGCTGGGGCACCTGATGGTGTCGCGCCAGGAAACCGCGCGCCCGCTGCTGACGCCGGGCGAAGTCATGCAGCTTCCGCCTGAGGAGGCCGTGGTGATGGTGTCCAGCGTGGCGCCGATCAAGGCGAAGAAGCTGCGCTACTACGCGGACGCTAATTTCAAGCGTCGCGTGCTGCCACCGCCCGCGCTGGCGGATGGGCAGTACGCCGACGCGCCGCCATCGCGGCCCGACGACTGGAGCGGGCTGGCGATTCCTGCCGTGCCCGCCACACCGGCCACGGCATCCGCCGATGGCCTGGAGAACTTGGGAGCAGCCGACGACGGCGGCCCGCGCCGTCAGCCCGAACTCTCCGAAACCGTCGCCTACGACCCCGAGCTGGCCGCGCCTGTGGCCGACCTCGGCCTGCTGGACGACGACGACCTGCCGCTTCCCCTTCCTCGCCAGCTTGATCCGGCCATGCAGCGCACGGCCCGGCTGGCTTCCCTCGACCCCAACGACGGCATCGAGCTATGACCCAGCACCGTTTGAATCTCTTCATTCAGCCCGAGCACGCCAAGCGGCTGGACGAACTGGCCGCCAAGAAAGGCGTGTCCAAGTCGTCCATTGTCGCAGCGGCGCTCGCATCGTGGCTGTCGCCCGATGCAGCCGACCAGCGCGAGGCGGCCATCGCCAAACGCCTTGATCGCCTGTCGCGCCAGGCGGAGCGCATGGAACGTGACCAGAACATCGCCATCGAGACGCTGGCACTGTTCATTCGCTACTACCTCACGGTCAGCACGCCAGTCCCCGAAGCGCACCAAGAGGCCGCTCGCGCCCAGGGGAAGGCGCGCTTCGAGCAGTTCGTTGAACAGTTGGGCCGCCACCTGCTGCGCGGGCGCAGCCTGGTGCGCGACGTGGTGGAGGAGCTGCATCCCGACCCGATGCGGATGGAGGACGCGGCGGCAGCCGCGCAAGCGCGGGAGCGTGCGTCATGAGCGCCGCTCCGCAGTCCATGAGCGCCACGTCGCTCGACCGCCGCATCCAGATGTTGCGCACGGCGATGGGGCCGCTGATCGCCACCGCGCTCGAAGACCCGGACGTGGTGGAGGTGATGCTGAATCCCGATCGCACCCTTTGGGTGGATCGGCTGTCCAGCGGGCGCGCACCGATGGGCGTGGAGCTGTCCGAAGCGGACGGCGAGCGAATCATCCGCCTCGTGGCCGCCCACGTCGGCGCGGAGGTGCATCGCGGCCAACCACTGCTGTCGGCCGAGTTGCCCGAAACGGGCGAACGCTTCGAGGGCATCTTGCCGCCCGCCTCACCGGGGCCGGCCTTCGCGTTGCGCAAGCGCGCCATCGGCGTGATCCCGCTGGAGCGATACGTCATCGACGGCATGATGACCAGCGCCCAGGCGGGCTTTCTCGTTCGCGCGGTGCGCGAGCGGCAGAACGTCTTGATCGCCGGCGCCACCAGCAGCGGCAAGACCACGCTCGCCAATGCCTTGCTCGCGGAGATCGCCGCCACCGGCGACCGCGTGCTGGTGCTCGAAGACACGGTGGAGCTGCAATGCGCGGCTCGCGACCACGTACCGCTGCGCACGCGCGCAGGCGTGGTGTCCATGACGGAGCTGGTGCGTTCGTCCATGCGCCTGCGCCCGGATCGTGTCGTCGTCGGCGAGGTGCGCGGCGCCGAGGCACTGGATCTCATCAAGGTGTGGGGCACGGGCCACCCCGGCGGCATCGCCACGATCCATGCCGGCTCCGCGCTCGGCGCGCTGCTGCGCCTGGAGCAACTGATTCTCGAAGTGGCGGTGAACCCGCCGCGTGCGCTGATCGCCGAGGCGGTCAACGTGGTGATCCACATCGCCGGGCGCGGGCGCAAGCGCCGCATCGAGAGCATTGCCCGCGTCGTCGGCTTCGACGGCGTGGGCTACCAACTGGCGGATGCCCTGGAAACGCCGTTCCCCGAGCTGCTGCCGATCCCCGATGCCGCACCTGCTGCGGCGACATCCCTGTCCCCTGACTCTCTTGGAGAACTGCCATGACACACGCCCATGCTTTCCGTGTTTCCGTAAATCCGCCTTCCCACCTGGCCGAGCTGTCCGGCTTCGCGCGGTTGCGCAGTCTGGCCCGCCCTGCGGCGCAAGGGCTGCTGCTGGCCGCGCTGCTGCTGTTCCTGGCCGGAACCGCGCAGGCCGCCGGTTCCTCGATGCCGTGGGAAGGCCCGCTGCAATCCATCCTTGAATCCATCCAGGGGCCGGTGGCGCGCATCGTCGCGGTCATCATCATCATCGCCACCGGCCTCGCGCTCGCCTTCGGCGACACGTCGGGCGGATTCCGCAAGCTGATCCAGATCGTGTTCGGTCTGACTATCGCATTCGCGGCTTCGAGCTTCTTCCTGTCGTTCTTCAGCTTCTCCGGCGGGGCCGTCGTATGAGTGCCCCGGATACCTTCGCAGCCGGCTTCGAGGTGCCGCTGCATCGCTCGCTGACCGAGCCGATCCTACTGGGCGGCGCACCACGAACGGTCGCCATTGCGAACGGCACGCTGGCCGCCGCTGTCGGGCTGGGCCTGCAACTGTGGATTCCGGGTGTGGTGCTCTGGATCGTCGGCCATTCGCTGGCGGTGTGGGGAGCGCGCGTCGATCCGCAGTTCATGGCCGTGTTCGCCCGGCACATCAAGCACCGCCCGCTGCTGGACGTGTGAGGGGACGCCGCCATGCTGAACCTTGCCGAATACCGCCAGCGCCCGGCCTTGCTCGCCGACTGGCTGCCGTGGGCCGGATTGGTTGCGCCGGGCGTCGTCTTGAACAAGGACGGCAGTTTCCAGCGCACGGCCCGGTTTCGTGGGCCCGACCTCGACAGCGCGACGCAAGGCGAGCTGATCGCCACGTCGGCGCGATTGAACAACGCATTGCGCCGCATGGGTTCGGGCTGGGCGCTGTTCATCGAAGCCGAGCGCCGGCTTGCCGCCGACTATCCGCACTCGGAGTTCCCAGAAGCCTTGTCATGGCTGGTGGACGAGGAACGCCGCGCCACCTTTGAGGACTCGGGCAACCACTTCGAGAGCGGCTATCACCTGACGCTGGTGTACCTACCGCCCGAGGAGTCGCGCGCCCGAGCGGCGGGGATGCTGTACGAGAACCGGCCCACCGAAGGCGTGGATTGGCGCGGCCGGCTCGATGCCTTCGTGGCGGAGACCGATCGCGTCTTCGACCTGCTCGATGGCGTGATGCCGGAAATCGCCTGGCTCGATGACAGCCAGACGCTGACCTACCTGCACGCCACCATCTCGACGCGGCGCTATTCGCTGGCGGTGCCCGAAGTGCCGTTCCATATCGACGCGCTGCTGACCGACTGCGCGCTGGTCGGTGGACTGGCACCCATGCTGGGCGATCAGCACCTGCGCGTGGTGTCGGTGCGGGGCTTCCCGACTTCCACTTGGCCGGGGATTCTCGATGACCTCAACCGCCTCGGCTTTGCCTATCGCTGGAGTACGCGCTTCCTGTGCCTGGACAAAGCCGAGGCGGAAAAAGAACTTGCCCGCCTGCGCCGCCAGTGGTTTGCAAAAAGGAAGAACGTCATCGCGCTGCTGCGCGAAACCATCTTCCAGCAGGAGACGCCGCTGGTGGACACGGATGCCAGCAACAAGGCCGCCGATGCGGATGCCGCATTGCAGGAGCTGGGCAGCGATCAGGTTTCTTTCGGCTACCTCACCGCCACGGTGACGGTGCTCGATGCCGACCCGGCCGCAGCCGACGAGAAGCTGCGCATGGTGGAGCGCGTCATCCAGGGCCGGGGCTTCGTGACCATCCCCGAAACTCTCAATTCGGTGGAGGCATGGCTGTCCTCGCTCCCCGGCAATGCTTACGCCAGTGTGCGCCAGCCCATCGTCTCGACTCTGAACCTGGCGCACATGATGCCAGTGTCGGCAGTATGGGCCGGGCCTGAACGCAATGCCCACCTCGACGGCCCGCCGTTGATCGTCACGCGCACCGAAGGCGCCACGCCGTTCCGGCTGGTGACGCACATCGGCGACGTAGGCCACACGCTGGTGGCCGGCCCGACCGGCATGGGCAAGTCGGTCTTGCTCGCCACGCTGGCGATGCAGTTCCGCCGCTATCGCGGCTCGCGCATCTTCGCGCTCGATATGGGCCGCTCGATGCGCGCCACCATTCTCGGCCTGGGCGGCGAGCATTACGACCTTGGCACGGATGGCGAAATCGCCTTCCAACCCTTGGCCCGCATCGACCGCGAGAGCTACCGCACCTGGGCGGCCGAATGGATCGAGGGCCGCTTGCTGCACGAAGGCGTCGCAGTCGGCCCCGACGAGAAGGCCGCTATTTGGTCGGCGCTGGGAAGCCTCGCAGGCGCGCCGGTGGAGCAGCGCACGATGACGGGGCTTTCCGTGCTGCTGCAATCGAACGCGCTGCGCCAAGCGCTCGCGCCCTATGTGCTAGGCGGCGCGCACGGCAAGCTGCTGGACGCCGACCATGACCGATTGGGCATGGCCGACGTGCAGTGCTTCGAGATGGAGGAGCTGATGCACAGCAAGGCCGCCGTCATGGCCGTGCTGCATTACCTCTTTGCGCGCTTCGACGAACGCTTTGATGGCGCTCCCACGCTGCTGATCCTCGATGAAGCGTGGCTGTTCCTCGATGACCCAGTGTTTGCCGCGCGCATCCGCCAGTGGCTCAAGACGCTGCGCAAGAAGAACGTCAGCGTCATCTTCGCCACGCAGTCGCTGGCCGACATCAAGGATTCGAGCATCGCGCCCGCGATCATCGAAAGCTGCGCTAGCCGCATCTTCCTGCCAAACCCTCAGGCTACCGAGCCGCAGATTCGCACGATCTACCAGGGCTTCGGCCTCAACAACCGGCAGATCGAAATTGTCGCCACCGCGCAGCCCAAACGCGACTACTACTACCAGTCCCGCCTCGGCAATCGCGTGTTCGACCTCGACCTGGGGCCGGCGACGCTGGCGTTTGCGGGCGCTTCTACGCCGCAAGACCAGCGCGACATAGACCGCGTGCTGCTGGACGCCGGCGTGCCCGGCTTCGCGGGCGCCTGGCTGCGCCATCGCGGCCTCGATTGGGCGGCCGACCTGCTGCCCACGTTCCCCGGCCTCGCGCCGGGTTCCCTCGCTGACCAACCCCTGGAGAACCTGCCATGAAAAAAAAGCGTTTTGTCGCCGCCGCCATCGCGGCCATGCTTTGCACCGCCACCGCCCATGCGCAATGGGTCGTGGTCGATCCCACGAACCTCGTGCAGAACACGCTGACCGCGATCCGCACGTTGGAGCAGATTAACAACCAGATCCAGCAGCTTCAGAACGAAGCGCAGATGCTGATGAACCAGGCGCGCAACCTCGCCAGCCTGCCGTCCAGCGTGGTGAACCAGTTGCGCGCCAACCTGGCGACGACCGAGCGGCTGATCGCCCAGGCCCGAGGCTTGGCCTATGACGTGACGAATCTGGATCGGGAGTTCGCGCGCCTGTATCCCGAGCAGTACGCCGCCACCGTCAGCGGCGACCAGATGTACCGCGACGCGCAGGAGCGTTGGCGGAACACGCTCAACGGCTTGCAGACCACGATGCAGATGCAGGCGCAGGTGTCGCAGAACCTGGGCGAAGACGAAAGCGTGCTGGCCGATCTTGTGGGCAAGAGCCAGTCGGCCGAAGGCGCGCTGCAGGCGATGCAGGCCATGAACCAGTTGCTGGCCTTGCAGGCCAAGCAGTCGATCCAGTCGCAGCGGCTTCAGATCACGCAAGACCGGGCCACTTCGCTGGAGCTGGCGCGGCAGGCGGCGGCCACGGAGCGCGCCCGCGAAGTGCGGCGGCGTTTCCTGGGCGAAGGCACGCCGTACACGCCGCAGCGCGTGGATTTCTACGGTAACTGACGGGAGGCCGCCATGCGATGCGTCCTCGCCCTGTCGGTTTCGCTGCTTATGGCACTGGTGGCCGCGTGCAGCGACCAGCCGGCCGACAACCTTGCCGATGCCCTGGCCACCGATCCCATACGGCTCAAGGCATTGCGCGCGCAATGCGCGGCCGACCGCCAGACCACGGGCGAGGACGCTTGCCGCGCCGCCGCCGAAGCCTTCCGACGGCGCTTCTTCTCCGGTCAGACCGGGCCGGATGAATACCAGACGCTGGCCGACCTGCCGCCGATCCCGCCGAGCTTCGATGAACCGGGCGATGGCACGGCGCCGGCATCGCCGGCCGAACCGGAGGGCACGCCATGAATGACGTGACCATCATCGACCAGTTCCTCAATATCTTCTCCGCCTACATCGACTCGGGTTTCGGGCTGTTGCAGGGCGAAGTGGCCTTCCTCACCGCCACGCTGATCGTCATCGACATGACGATCGCCGGACTGTATTGGGCGATGAGCCACGCCACCGGCCAGGGCGAGGACGTGATCGCCAAGCTGCTGCGCAAGGTGCTCTACGTCGGTGCCTTCGCCTACATCATCGGCAACTTCAACTGGCTGGCCGGCATCGTGTTCCGATCCTTCGCCGGGCTGGGCCTGACGGCCACCGGCTCGGCGATCACCATGGAAAACTTCTTGCAGCCGGGCCGGCTCGCCAAGACCGGCATCGACGCCGGGGCGCCGATTCTGGAGCAAGTCGGCGAGATGGCCGGCTTCCCCGAGGTGTTCGTGAACCTCGATGCCATCACGGTGATGTTCCTCGCGTGGCTGGTCGTGGTGCTGTGCTTTTTCGTGCTGGCGATCCAGCTTTTCATCACCCTGATTGAGTTCAAGCTGACCACGCTCGCCGGGTTCGTGCTGGTGCCGTTCGCGTTGTGGAACAAGACCTCGTTCCTGGCAGAGAAGGTGCTGGGCAATGTCGTTTCCGCCGGCATCAAGGTGCTGGTGCTGGCCGTGATCGTGGGCATTGGCTCGGGCCTGTTCGCTCAGTTCCAAGTCCATCCCGCCGAGCCGTCCATCGACCACGCACTGGTCATCATGCTGGCCTCGCTCACCTTGCTGGCGCTAGGGATCTTCGGCCCTGGCATCGCCACGGGCCTCGTCTCCGGTGCGCCCCAGCTCGGCGCGGGCGCGATGGCCGGCGCTGCGGTGGGTGCTGCCGGAGCCGCTGTTGCTGTCGGTGCCGCCGCGACGGGCGTAGGCGGCGCGGTCATGGCCGGGGCGCGCATGGCGCCTGCCGCGGCCAAGCTCGCCGGCAGTGGTGCGCGTGCTGCCACCTCGACGGCCAGCAGCGCACGCTCGGCGTTCCAGGCCGGTTCCGCCGCCGCAGGCGGTGGCGCGAAAGGCGCGATGGCCGGCTTGGGAAATGTCGCCAAGACCGGCGCGCAGTCTGCCGGACGGGGTGCAGCGTCCCGCGCATCCGCCTTCGGCCAGAAGATGACCAGCTCCTTCCGTGCCGGGTGGAACGGCCCGACTGACGACGGTGCGGGTGCGGCATCCGGTGGAGCCGGAGCATCCAGCCAGGCCTCCACAGGCGAAGCCGCAGCGGGCGGCGCCAACGCGCAGAAGCAAGAACAGCCCGCTTGGGCCAAGCGGCTGCACCGCCGCCAGCAACTCACTCATGCCGCGACCACCACCGCCCACGCGCTGCGCGGTGGCGATGGCGGCGGCTCCGGCCAGGGGCCGAGCCTGCGCGATTCCAATTCATAAGGAGAACTGACCATGCGATTTAAACGACCGCAGGTGCGCTACGCCGACACGCCGCAGCCTGCCACTCCGTACCAAGCTGCCGGCCAGGTGTGGGACGAGCGCATTGGCTCGTCCCGCGTGCAGGCGAAAAACTGGCGCCTCATGGCCTTCGGCTGCCTCGCGCTTGCGCTGCTGATGGCGGGCGGCCTGGTCTGGCGCTCGGCGCAGTCCATCGTCACGCCCTATGTGGTGGAGGTGGACAACGCGGGCCAGGTGCGCGCCGTGGGCGAAGCCGCTACGCCGTACCGGCCCAGCGATGCGCAGACGGCGCACCACATCGCGCGTTTCGTCACGCTGGTTCGGTCGCTGTCCATCGACCCGATCGTGGTGCGGCAGAACTGGCTGGACGCCTACGACCACACCACCGACAAGGGCGCGGCCGTGCTCAACGACTACGCGCGCGTGAACGATCCGTTCGCGCGCATCGGCAAAGAGTCGGTAACGGTGCAGATCACCAGCGTCGTGCGCGCCAGCGACACGTCGTTCAACGTGCGCTGGACGGAACGCCGCTACGTCAATGGCGCCGCGGCTGGGCTGGAGCGGTGGACGGCCGTGGTGTCCATCGTGCTCCAGCCGCCGCGCACCGAAGAACGCCTGCGCAAGAACCCCCTGGGCATCTACGTCAATGGCCTGTCGTGGAGCCGCGAACTGGATTCTTCCGAAGGAGCCAAGCCATGAATGCACTTTTCCGTAGATCCGCTTTGCCGGTGATCCTGCTTGCATCAACCATCTTGTTCACAGGCTGCGCCACGCAGGGCAAGCCGCCGCCGGTGATTTCGCTCGATGAGCCGGTGCAGGCGCAGCCACTGCCCGAACCGCCTCAGCCAGTGGAAGTTGTGACTGTGCCCGAGGTGTTGCCGATGCCGGCGCAGTTGAAGCCAGTGCCCGAGGGCGAGGAAGCCAAGCCTGCGCCGGAACCGGCCGACGAGAAGGTGCGCGTCTCGCGTGCCAACGCCGAGGCACGCATCGCGCCCACGCGCGAGGGCTATGTCAACGCGATTCAGGTGTGGCCCTTCACCGATGGCGCGCTGTATCAGGTCTATGCGGCCGTGGGCCGAGTGACCGTGATTGCACTCCAGCCGGGCGAGGAACTGGTGACGGTGGCCGCTGGCGATACCGTGCGCTGGATCGTGGGCGACACGTCCAGCGGCAACGGCGCCGACCTGCGCGTGAACGTGCTGGTCAAGCCGATCCGCTCGGGTCTCAAGACGAATCTGGTCATCACCACCAGCCGCCGGACGTACCTGCTGGAGCTGACCTCGACCGAGAAGACGTGGATGGCGTCGGTGTCCTGGGAGTACCCGCGCGACCGGATGCTGGCCTTGCAGCGCCAGGCGCAGGCGGCCAGCGCCGCCGCGCCTGTCGGTACCGGGCTATCGCTGGAAAACCTGCGCTTCCGCTACGCGATCAGCGGCAGCAGTCCGCCGTGGAAACCACTGCGCGCCTTCGATGACGGCGAGAAGGTCTATATCCAGTTCCCGCCGGGCATCGCACAAGGCGAGCTGCCGCCGCTGTTCGTCATCGGTGCGCAAGGCGACGGGCAACTGGTCAATTACCGTTTCCGTTCACCGTACTACATCGTCGATCGTCTTTTCGGCGCCGCCGAGTTGCGCTTGGGTGGCGACAAGGGCGACATGGTGCGGATCGAGCGCACGGATGGCACGCGGAGGAACTGACATGGGCCAGGACGACACCCCCGACCTTGCCACGCCGCAGGCGGGCAAGATGGCGCCCGAGGCGGTGGCGCTGCGCGCCCAGCCGCGTCCGGTCACGCGCCTGAACCGGCGCACGCTGGCCATCCTCGTCGGCGGCCTGTCGGTCGCCGTGCTCGGGGCCACGATCTGGTCGCTACAGCCGCAGCGGCGCGGGGCCAACGAGCAGACCGAGCTTTACAACGTCGATCGCGTGTCCAAGTCCGAAGGGCTGGATGGCCTGCCGGCCGACTACTCGAAGCTGACGCCGAAGGTGCCCGAGCTGGGGCCGCCGCTACCGGGCGACCTCGGACCGGCCATCGTGGCCTCGCAGCAGCCGGCCGTGGCCGCCTACTCGGCGCCCGGCCACGACCCGAATGACGCCTTGCGCAAGGAGGCGGAAGCCGCTGCGGCTTCGTCGGTGTTCTTCCGCTCGGGCGGCCAAGCCGCCGCCATGGTGGCGCAGGCGGCGCCGGGTGCAGCAAGCACGCTCGCGGCCTTCGACCCGCTCGCTGCCGGGCCCGCTTCGACATCGGCCCAGCCCGCCGACCCGACCGCCGTGCAGAACCGGCAAGATCAGAAAGAGGCATTCCTGAAAGCCGGTTCTACGGAAACCCGCAATTCCGGCAACCTGGCGTTGCCGGCGTCGCCGTATCAGGTGATGGCGGGAACGGTGATCGCCGGTGCGCTGGTGACGGGTATCAAGTCGGACTTGCCGGGCGACGTGATCGCCACGGTGACGGAGCCGGTCTATGACTCGGCCACGGGCAAGTTCCTGCTGATCCCGCAAGGATCGCGCATCCTCGGGCGCTACAACAGCCAGGTCAGCTACGGGCAGAGTCGCGTGCAGGTGGTGTGGAACCGGGTCATCCTGCCCGACACGTCCTCGCTGGCGCTCGACAACCTTGTCGGCACCGACCCGGCCGGCTACGCCGGCCTGGAGGACGACGTGGACTGGCATTGGAATCGCATCATCGCGGGCGCGGTGCTGACGACGCTGCTGGGCGTCGGCGCTGAGTTGGCTGCGCCGGAGAACCGGCAGGACGGCAACCGCATCGTCATTGCCGGACGCGACAGCGCACAGGACAGCATCAATCAGGTCGGCCAGGAGATGACCCGGCGCAACATGAACATCCAGCCGACGCTGACGACGCGGCCGGGCCTGCCGGTTCGCATCATCGTCAACCGGGATCTGGTGCTGCGGCCGTACCAGCCGCTGTTCTTCAATCGGGGAGTTTCGCAATGAGCGCGACCAAGAAGCTGCGGCTCGGGCCGCTGCCCAAGACCGAGAGCGTCAAGCTGACCTTTGCCTGCCCGGCCAGCCTGAAAGCCGACCTCGACCGCTACGCCGCGTTGCACGCGCAGGCGTATGGCGAGGCGGTCGATGCCATGACGCTGATCCCGCACATGCTGGAAGCCTTCATGGCCGGGGATCGTGGCTTCAAGCGCACACAGCCCAAGAACGGAAAAGCCGCCCCTGCGTGAGCAGGGGCGGCTCTGGATTGGTGCCCGAGGCCGGAATCGAACCGGCATGACCGTGAGGTCGAGGGATTTTCTTACCACTTCGGCTTTCGCCGCCGTCCTGCTCACACAGGGCGTTCGTGGTCTGGAGCACGCCTTCACCATAGCCTTACAGCCGTAGGTGCCCGCCGTCTGCTCTCTACACCTTCCCAAGCGCATAGCTTGGGCTTGGCTCGGCGTTGGCTCGGATGCCGAAGCATCCAGGGCTTTCGCCGAATTTGACGGGCTTCACTTCGGGCGTTTCCCCCCGAAGGCTCAAATTGTTCAAGTCCCTTGTGTCTACCGATTTCACCACTCGGGCGTAGCGCGGTGCGCTGGAAACACCTACCTCTATCTACTGGCGCCTAGTTGGCTCCTGATCGCCAAGCCAAGCTATGAAGCTACATCTTGGATGCTCGCAAACCGTTGTCACTATTGACCTTCTGGCCCGGTAGTTCAAGCAGAAAGGACTTGACAGAACAGATTTTAAGTCCCTTGCGTATACCAGTTTCGCCATCCGGGCCAGCGCGCAGGATGCCCGATGAGGCCCGCTTCGACCAGCGCTTCAACGCCGACGCAGGGCGATGTCATGTTTTCCCTCGAAACCGTGTGTTCCCCCGACGAGGAGACAAGAACGATCTGATGGCGGCGATCGTCATGCCGCCGGCCAGGGCCAAAGGCCTGGTCGGGCACGGACGACAAAGCCATTTGCCAGAACATCCTGCCTCGCTCGAATCCATCGCCGGCATGCGCATGCATGACGGCGGAACCACGCAGAAATCGAGGGAGTAAACGAAATGCTCAAGTACATCCTGCTGGCCGCTGCCTGGCTGTTGCCGTGTGCCGTGGCACATGCGCAGGCAGCAACGCCCTGGGAGGTCGCCGTCAAGGAGTCGATCGACGCAACCCATGTTGTCGATCAGCCCCTGGCAGCGGATGGCTCGCTGGTGCCGAGCGACCTGACCCTGGATACGAGCTTCCTGAATACCGGGATGTTCGCATTCTGGCCAACGCCAGCACCGCCGAATGCCACGGACATTGAAGATGGCCTGCGCGTATTCCCGTGGAGCAACTGCAACCCGCTTTGCACGCACAAGGGCTTTTACGTCGTCGGTCGGGTCAAGAATACCGATGGCACCTGGCAATCGAGCATCACGCGCAGGAAGGCAGACGGCTCGCTGGACCTGGCTTTCGGCACGTCCGGCTGGATGTATCCAAGCTCCCAGGCCAGCGATGTCGTCGATGCCGCGCTCGGTGCCGGAAAAATATACATCCTGACAACCGTGGATCTTGGCGGCATTCCGGTCATGCGCGTCACCTGCACCGATCTGGCCACGGCGGACAGTTGCTTCACAGGTTTCGGCGGCTTCGTCAGCTTCGGCGCATCGGCCAGCGGTGCCATCCGCAGCGCCCATGCGCGACGCATCGTCTACGACGCCCGCTACGGGCTGTTCATCGCCGGGCGTGTGTGGACAACCGCGCGCGGATGGGAGCTTGCAGCCGCCCGCCTTGATGCGGATAGCGGCGGCTTGGTCACCGCATTCCACGGTGACGGCACGAACGTCGGCTTGCCCGCCTATGCGGCGCAAACGGCTGCGGACATCGACATCCTGGAGTTGGCCGTCACACCGGCCGGGAATCCCGGCACCGAGCGGCTGTATATCGCCGGCACGGTCAAACTCACTGCCGCCGACTACGATGGATTCGTGCTCGGACTCGATCCGCTCAGCGGATTTTCGACAACGGGCTGGTTGTGGCCGCAGGTCTATTTCGAAGGCGACAATCTGGACTTCAAGAAGGATGCGGTCACCGCCCTGACCGTGCTGCGCACGGGTCGCGTGGTGATGGCGGGCTGGTCGGAAACCGACGTTGCCGGGGAGCGTGTCGCCTTCATCCAGCGCGTCAACAATGACAACAGTGTTGATTCTTCGTTCTGCACTTCAGGGTCTTCCGGAAAATGCAGAATCCCCGTGCGCCCCCTGGTTGGCGTTGTCAACGACGAATTACCGGTGGCGTTGGCCGAGCGCTACCAGAACCGCGATCTGGTGGTCGCCATGAAAACCCGGACAAGATCGGGCGATTACCATCCAGCACAGGCCGTCATGCAGTTCAGCTCCAATGGCAACGTGCTCCACGCGCTGCAGACCCTGGATTTCGCCGCGGATCCTGGCGACGCGCAGTGGTCGCGTCCATTCGACATGTGGGTCGGCAATATCGCATTCGTCACCGCCCCGGTGAACGAGGTGGTCACGGTCGTCGGCACGCGCTTGTACCTGCCCACCGACTACGACGGCACGCTGTCGCAGATGCTCGCCAACGACAGCATCTTTGCCGACCGCTTCGGCGGCACGCAGGGTGATTGAACGGCGCTGATCGGCGACGCTTTGGCGCAATCCGGCGGGATCCGGGTTGCGCCGTTTTTTCCGCAGGCCGCGGCAACGGATGGCGATTGCGCGACTGCACGAGGCAAGGTGCGCGTGAGCCGTACCGGTCACGACGCAGAGGTCTTCTTCATCCCCGGCGGTCTGCCCATGCCAGCATCACGCACGCATTGCCTTGGCCCGCGCATCGCCCTTGCCGCTTGTCGAACAAGCCCGGGCAACGGGCGCTTTTGCCGCAGGCGGTTGAGAAGCCGATCACCGACACGCATACTCGCGCCATCGGTCAGCCGACAGCGCAGGTGCCAGGAAGTTGCTTTCAGCCAAGGTTTGTGGCGCATGAACCATCCCGCAGCGGTTCCGGCCGAGGACACGCTGGCCCTGGTGCAACGCTGCGCTGCCGGTGACAAGGCCGCCTACAACCAGTTGTTCGAGACGATCTATCAGGATCTGCGGCGGCGTGCGCACCTGCAAGTTGCCGGTCGCCGCGACGGCACCATGTCGACCACCCTGCTGGTTCACGAGACTTACCTGAAATTGGCTGGCACGCGCCTGTCGCTGAACGATCGCACGCATTTCTTCGCCATTGCCGCGCGCGCCATGCGCCACATCCTGATCAACGCGGCGCGCGACCGTGCCGCGCAAAAACGCGGCGGCGGCCAGCAGCAAGCCACCTTCGACCCGGATGCGCTGGCCGCACCCGAGTTGAGCCACGACCTGCTCGGCCTTGATGCCGCCATGCAGGCGCTGGAAGCCAGCGACGCCCGCCTGGCGCAGGTGGTGGAACTGCATTTCTTTGCCGGTCTCGACTTTGCCAGCATTGCCGAACTGCTGGATCTGTCCGAGCGTACCGTGGCGCGTGACTGGCGCGCCGCACGCGCAATGCTGCGCATGCACCTGGAAGACTCTGCGTGAACACGCGCTGCGCCGCCCTGCTGCGCGAAGCACTGGATCTGCCGGAATCGAAACGACGCGCGTTCCTGGAGCACGCCAGCGCCGGTGATGCCACCTTGCTGGGCAGCCTGTTGCGCCTGCTCGAACTCGACGCCGACAGCGATCCATTGCTGGATGCGCCGCTGGATGGCGTCGTTGCCGACCTGCTTGCCGATGACGCGGATGCCGCCGACGAAGTGGACGATGTCGCCGCTGGCGATCGCATCGGCCCGTGGCAGATCATCAGCAAGCTCGGCGCAGGCGGCATGGGCAGTGTCTGGCTGGCTGAACGCGCCGATGGCGTGTACGTGCAGAAGGTGGCACTGAAGACCATCAAGGGTGCTGGCGCAGTTCCGCCGCGAACGCGCTCTGCTGGCGCGGCTGAAGCATCCCGACATCGCCAGCCTGATCGACGGCGGCGTGGACCAGCGGGGTCGCCCGTGGTTCGCCATGGATCACGTGCAAGGCCTCGGCCTGCGCGCCTGGATCGACCGCCAGCCAGCGTTGGAGGCACGCCTGCGCCTGTTTGAAAAGCTCTGTCGCGCGGTCGCCCACGCGCACCAGCAACTGGTGATCCATCGCGACATCAAGCCCGGCAACGTGCTGGTGCAAGCCGATGACGAGCCCAAGCTGCTGGATTTCGGCATTGCCAAGCTGCTTGCCGATGACGATGTCGAGCAGACCCTGACCGTGCAGCGCTTCGCCAGCCGCAGCTATGCCGCGCCGGAGCAACTGCGTGGCGAGGCGGTGACCACGGCCACCGATGTCTACGCGCTGGGTGCATTGCTGTTCGAGATGCTGACCGGCACGCGCTACGCCAGCGTGCACGAGGGCGATGGCGCGCCAACGCCGGCGAGCCGGGTCGCCAGGCAGGATTCCACCGGCCAGTCACTGCCGGCGACGCTCCTGCGCGGCGATCTCGATGCCATCGTCACGCGGGCGCTGGCCGTCGAACCGGAACGCCGCTACGCCACGGCACTGTCGCTGGCCGAGGACGTGCACGATCATCTCGCTGGCAAGACCATCAGCGCGCGGCCTGATGGCTTCGCCTATCGCACCAGCAAGTTCATCCGTCGCCACCGGGTCAGCGTGGCAATTGCCATCATCGGCTTGCTGGGCCTGCTCGCAACCAGCGGCGTGGCCTTGTCGCAGGCGCGCGCGAAGACTGCCGAAGCGGCACGCACCCAGGTCGCCCTGCAGCGCTCCGAGGCAATCCGCGGTTTCATCGAATCGGTGTTCCTCGACGCCGATCCGTCCCGCGCGCGCGGCGAGAGCACCACCGCTGGTGAACTTCTCGAAGCGGCGCGCACTCGCGTCGCCAGCGATCTCGGCGATCAGCCCGATATCGCCGCGACCATGCTCAATCAGATCGGCAATGTCTATGTGTCGCTGGGCAAGGACGATGTCGCCAGCGAGATCCTGCACGAAGCACTGGCGATGAACGCACGTGCCGCGCAGCCGTCGCTCTCCGTCGAAGCCCTGGCCGGTGGCCGCCTGGCCTACTACGATTTCGTTGGCGGCAACGCCGAACTGGCCCTGCAAAAACTCGAGCGCATCATCACCTCCTTGCGCCCACGGCCGGAGCTGGCGGGGGAATTGTCCAAATCGCTGCAATTCAAGGGCACGGTGCTGCATGCGATCGGTCGCAACGAGGAAGGCCTCGCCGCCAGTGCCGAGGCGGCAAAGGTGCTCGCCACGCATGCCGAAACGCTGGCCGCCGAATATGGCGTCGCCCTGGTCGTCTACGCCGACGCGGCGGCAGGTGCCGGCCAAGGCTTGCCGGCATTGCAGGCGGTCGAGCAGGCACTGGCCTTGCCCCTCGTCCGGGATCACGGCGCGCCGGCACTCGAACTTGCCGTGCTCGGTGCCAAGGTACGTGCCCTGCAGGCCTTGCAGCGCGATGCCGAGGCCGAGCCGATCCTCGGCGAAGTCATCGAGGCATCGAGCAAGCTGTACGGAGCCAATTCCGCACGCACCCGCTACTGGGTCTATCGGCAGGCGCAGGTCCTGCACAAGCTGGGTCGCCTCGACCAGGGCCAGGCGCGCGTGGATGGCTTGCTCGCGCAGCCAGCCAGCGATACCGAGCAGCCCATCGCCCGATCCGCGTTTGCGCTCACCGCCGCCGAGATCGCCATCCTCCGGCACAGCCCCGATGCACCGAGGCGCATTGCCGAGGCGCAGGCTATCGCCTGCTCCGCAAGCGGCAACGCGAGTTTCTGCGAGCGCAGCCGCGCGCTGAAGCCATCCACGGACTGAATCACCGTCACCCAAGCAAGCCCACGGCCAGGCGCGCCACGGCAATCGCTTGCGACTGGGCTTCTCCAACGTGCCCAGCAGACGTGTCCGCTTGTCGTGCCGCAGGAACTCTGCGCGACGCAACAGCTTTGCTGTCGCCCACGGCGGGAAATCGATTGGAATGTCGCGAGCTGAAGACGCATGCACCGCCGCGAGGCTGCGAAACCGCCATCACACCCAAGAAAAAACCCGCAAGCGCGGGTTGGATGCTTGATTCGGCTGGAGGCCTGGGTCGGAATCGAACCGGCGTACGCGGCTTTGCAGGCCGCTGCATGACCACTCTGCCACCAGGCCGGTGGGATGGCGAGCTTGATGCGTCGTCATCAGAAAAACAAAAACCCCGGTGAGGCCGAGGTTTCCGAGCCGGCAGCCACCTGGGTACTGACCGGATCTTCACGAAACCGCTGCTGGCAGCCGGTACATCGTGCAAAAAACTGGAGCGGGAAACGAGGCTCGAACTCGCGACCTCAACCTTGGCAAGGTTGCGCTCTACCAACTGAGCTATTCCCGCGTGGGACGCGCATATTACGGAATGCACCGAAAGAGTCAACCCGTTTGTTCGAATTGATTGGTTTGATCGGTCGCGCCCGGGCCTGCGTGCCGCGGACAGTGGCCCTGCACTTCAGATCTTGCCGCTGTCGGCATCGCGCATGATCGGCCAGGCGGCACGCACATAGATGAAGGCCGACCAGATTGTCAGCACGGCGGCAAGAACCAGCAGGCCCTCGCCGATCCGGTACAGGCGCAATTCGGGCAGATCTCGCTGGTGCAGGCAGACGACGATGGCGACGATCTGCATCATGGTCTTGAACTTGCCGATCCAGGCCACGCTGACCGCGGCACGCTGGCCAAGCTCGGCCATCCACTCGCGCAGGGCCGAGATGCTGATCTCGCGGCCGACGATGACCGCGCTGGAGACGGCCATGAGTGCAGTCGGGTTCTGCTGCACGATGAGGAACAGGGCGACGGCGACCATGAGCTTGTCGGCGACCGGATCGAGGAAGGCGCCAAACGCGGAACTCAGGTTGTAGCGACGCGCGATCCAGCCATCGAGCCAATCGGTGATGCCGGCGAGGATGAAGATGCCGGCGGCGGCCAGGTTCGACCAGCTGCGCGTCGCCGGGAAATACTCGGGCAGGTAGAAGACGACCACGATAACAGGCAGCAGAACGATGCGAAACAGCGTGAGCAGGGTCGGCAGGGTCAGGCGCATGGCTCAGCAATTATCCATGGAGTGCGGCATAGATCCGTTCGGCAAGCTCACGATTGATCCCGTTGACCTGCATGAGTTCTTCGACACCGGCGCGGGTGACCCCGGCCAGCCCGCCAAATTGACGCAACAGCGCGGCCCTGCGCTTGGCTCCGACACCGGCCACTTCTTCGAGACTCGAGGCTTCGCGTGCCTTTTCCCTTCGCCCGCGATGACCGGTGATGGCAAACCGATGAGCTTCATCGCGGACCGACTGGATCAGATGCGAGGCAGCGGACTCCGGCCCCGGCCACAGAGTGCGGCCGGAATCGCCAAGGATCAAGCTTTCATGGCCGGCCTTGCGCGCCTCGCCCTTGGCCACGCCGACAACCTGCACGCCCTCGACGCCCAGCGTGGCCAGCACATCGAGCGCCTGGCGCACCTGGCCGAGCCCGCCATCGATGAGCAGGATATCCGGCAGGAGTCCCTCGCCGGCCTGGATGCGCTTGTAGCGGCGCTCCAGCGCCTGGTGCATGGCCGCATAGTCATCGCCGCCGGTGATGCCGCTGATGTTGAAGCGCCGATACTGTGATTTTTCCGGGCCTTCGAGGCCAAACACCACGCACGAGGCCACCGTCGCCTCGCCCATCGTGTGGCTGATATCGAAGCATTCGATGCGCTGCGGCAGCTCGTCGAGCTGGAGCAGGTCGCGCAGCGCCTCGAAGCGCTTCAGCAGGGTCTGTCGGCTGGCCAGGCGGGCCGCCAAGGCGGCCGCCGAATTGGTCACCGCCATGTCGAGGAATCGCGCCCGATCCGAGCGCACCGAGGCTTTCAGCTCGACCTTGTGCCCGGCGTGTTCGCTGAGTGCCTCGCTCAACAGGCGCATGTCCTCGGGCGCATGGCTGAGGATCAACTCGGCCGGAACCGGGCGCTCGAGATAGTACTGGCCGAGGAACGAGGCGATCACCGTGGCCTCGTCGGCATCCAGGCCGAGGCGCGGGAAGAAATCGCGCGAGCCGAGACTGATGCCCTCGCGGAAGAACATCACGCTGACACAGGCAATGCCGTTGCCGATCGTGCAGGCGAGGATGTCCATGTCACGCCCGGCCCCCTGCACATAATGATTGGCTTGCACCTTGCGCACCGCGGCGATGCGGTCGCGCATCAAGGCCGCGCGCTCGAAATCGAGCCTGGCACTGGCCTCCTCCATCTGCGCGATGAGTTCATCGAGCAAGGCGTTGCTCTTGCCTTCGAGGAAAAGGATCGCGTGGCGCACGCTGGCCTGGTAATCGGTGACTGAAACGAGATTGACGCAGGGCGCGCTGCAACGCCCGATCTGGTACTGCAGGCACGGCCGCGAACGATTCCTGAAATAGCTGTCCTCGCAATTGCGGATGCGAAACAGCTTCTGCAGCAGGCTCAGGGTTTCGCGCACGGCGATGGCGCTCGGATACGGCCCGAAATAGCGCCCGCCACCGGTGCGCGCGCCGCGATGGAACGCCAGTCGCGGAAAATCACCCGCAGTCAGGTGGATGTACGGATAGCTTTTGTCATCGCGCAGCAGGATGTTGTAACGCGGACGCAGGCTCTTGATCAGTTGCGCTTCGAGCAGCAAGGCCTCGGCCTCGGTGCGCGTGAGGGTGATTTCAATGCGGCTGATCTGCGCAACCATCGCGGCAATGCGCGGTTGCATGCTGGGCTTGAGGAAATAACTGCCGACACGCTTTTTCAGGTTGCCGGCCTTGCCCACGTACAGCAGGTCGCCGCCCGCACCGAGCATCCGATAGACCCCGGGGGCGCTGCTCAGGTTGGCGACAAAGGCCTTGCCGTCGAAGGGGGGGTGTTCCTGCATGAGCAGGATTGTCGCGTGGAACGCATGAATCGGGAACCGCCGGCAGTGCGGAATGGCGGATGCGCCGCGCTTGTCCACCCTGCCGGCTGTTCAAGCCGCTGGATGGACATCCATGCCTGATCCAGCTCCCTACTCGCCAATCGGCACGCGTTTGCCGACGCCGCTGGCGAGGTCGATGCGGACGATTTCGTGGGCGTTGGTATTGGCCAGCCACAAGGCGCCGGCGCCGATCGACAAGCCGCCGGGTTCAAGCAGGCGGTAGTTGACGTTGAGCGCACGCACCGCGCCGCTCTTCAGGCTCAGGGCCTTGATCTTGCCGTTGTAGCTGTCGGCGATGAAGACGATGCCGCGCGGATCCATGGCCACATCCAGCGGATTCTGCAGGCGCGCGCTGTCGCGGTTGCCGGATGCATCGCCAAATTCGTAGAGGCCGCTGCCGACCAGGGTGGTGACGCGGCCATCGATCAGGCGCACCAGGCGGATCGCCGACGACGACGCGTCGGCAATGATCAGCTGCAGGCCACTGGTGGTGATTCCCGAGGGCTGCGCAAAGGCCGCTTCAAGTGAAAGCCCGTCCTGCAGGGCGAGCTTGCCACTGCCGGCAAAGACATCGACGCGATTGCGCGTGAGGTCGAGTTCCCACACCTGGTTCTGCGCGGTCGACAGCACGTAAAGTTTGTCGGCCACCACGGCGAGGTCGGATGGCGTGCCGATGGGCGTTTCCGTGGGCTCCGCGTTGCGTGGCCGCAGGCGCCCGGGCTCGCCATTGCCAAGCACGGTTTCCACTTCGCCGTTTTCAAGGCGCACGCGACGTACCGAGTGGTTGCCGCGATCGGCGACATAGAGGAAATCGTCGCGCAGGGCGAGCCCTTGCGGATCGGCGAGGCCGCATTCCTCATTGCGTCCATCCCAGTAGCCGCGATCACCGGAACCGAACTGGCGCAGGATGCGGCCATCGTGATTGCATTCGAGCACGCGATGATGGCCGCTGTCGGCGACAAACAGACGCGTGTCGGTGGCCAGCAGCTTGCCCGGAAACAGCAGTGGATGACGTGCCTCCGGCCGTGATGCCGGAATGGCCGGTTCGTACTCGCGCAGGTCGCGCTCGGCGGCTTCATCGAGCAATTGCGCAATCTGCTCATCGAGATCCTGGCGCCGGCCTTCGCCGGGCAGGACGGCGGCAAGCAGGCCTTCGGCATCGATCAGCACCACGCTTGGCCAGGCGTCTATCTCGTAGCGTTGCCAGAGTTCCATGTCGGCATCACTGGCCACCGGATGCCGGATACCCAAACGGTTGACGGCCTTGAGCACGGCGCTGCCATCGCGCTGGTGCGGATACTTCGGGCAGTGGATGCCGAAAACGGACAGGCCGTCGCTGTAGCGGTTCTCCAGCCAGCCGAGATCAGGCAGGAGATTCCAGCAATTGACATTGTCGTAGCTGAAAAACCAGAGCAGGACGACGCGCCCGCGCAGGGCCGAAAGCATCGGCGCCTCGCTCGCGTTCACCCAATCCAGGGCGGCCGGAAACTCCGGCGCGGGTGATCTTGCTTGCATCCTCCCTCCTTTGCATGAGTGCCGCGACGATGCGCGGCCGGTGGCCCGGTTCAGCGCAACCGGCCCCGGATCAGGGCCATGATGCCATCGCGAGCCAGATCCAGCGCACGTCCGAAGTCGCTGGCGCCCCCATAGTACGGGTCGGGCAGTTCGGCAGGCTCGGAAATGCCGACAAACGGCAGGAACAAGGCCACGCGATCGCCTGCATCCGCAGGTGCTTTGGCCAGCGCGGCGCGCAGATTGGCGTGGTCCATCACCAGCAGGTGGTCAAAGCGCGAGAAATCGGCCGCGCACAGCTGGCGTGCGCGATGCGCGCGCATCGGGTAACCGTGGGCCTCGGCCAGCGCGATCGAGCGCGGATCGGCCGCATCGCCAATGTGATAGCCCTCGGTGCCAGCCGAGTCGACTTCGATATCCAGTCCGGCCCGGGCAAATTCGACGCGGGCAACCGCCGCCACCGTCGGCGAGCGGCAGATATTGCCCATGCAGACGAAGAGCAGCTTCATTGCCTGGCCTGGGCAAGGATCTGCTCGACGCGAGCGAGATCCTCCGCCGTGTCGACACCGGCCGGAAACGGCTCGGGGGCGATGGCGACGGCGATGGCGTGGCCGTGCTCGAGGGCGCGCAGCTGTTCCAGCGATTCCGCGATTTCCAGTGGCGTGCGCGGCAGGCTTGCCAGGGTGCCGAGGAATCCGGCGCGATAGGCGTAGATGCCGATATGGCGCAGGAACGGGATTCCGACCGGCAGCTCGTCGCGATTGGCGGCAAACGCATCGCGCGGCCACGGCAGCGGTGCGCGGCTGAAATAAAGCGCACGGTTTGCCGCATCACGCACGAGCTTCACGCAGTTCGGATCAAACAGCTCGTGCGCGGATTGGACCGGCGTCGCCAGGGTTGCCATCGGGCAGTTGCTTGCAGCCAATGCCCTGGCCACGGCTCGGATGCCGCTGGCTGGGGCGAGCGGCTCGTCGCCTTGCAGGTTGACGACGATGGTGGCCGCGTCCCAGCCGCGCAATGCCGCGAGTTCGGCAAGGCGATCGCTGCCCGAGGCGTGATCGGCACGGGTGAGCACGGCATCCACGCCGCTGCCGACCAGTGAGTCGACGATGCGTTGATCATCGGTGGCGACGATGACTTCACGCGCACCCGCGTGCAGCGCGCAACGTGCCACGTGCACGATCATCGGCACGCCGGCAATCGGCAGCAGCGGCTTTCCCGGCAAGCGCGTGGAGCCATGGCGGGCGGGGATGGCAACGACGAAATCGAGGACGGAATCCATCGGGCGATTCTGGCTGAACCGGATCCATCCGGCCAGCCCGCGGCGGCCAATCCACGGCGCTGCGCGATGTACAATGCGCGCCTTCCCCGAGTCGGTGCCCTCCTGAAGTGAATCCCGCGAGCAGCGTGCCGTCCGCGCTTCCGCCGCGAGCCGCATTGCTGATGGCAGCAAGTGCCACGTTGTTCGGCCTGATGGCGATTGCCATCCGCTATGCCTCCAAGCAGCAGCACCCGTTCGAGATCGCCTTTTTCCGCTGCCTGTTCGGCGCCCTCTTCGCCCTGCCCCTGCTGCGCGTGCATGGCCTGGAAATCCTGCGCACGCGGCGCATCGGTTTCTACATCGCGCGCTGCGCCATTGGCATCGTCTCGATGCTGTGCGGGTTCTGGGCACTCGTGCACCTGCCGCTGGCGCAGGCGGTCGCCCTGTCCTACTCGACGCCGATGTTCGTCACCATCGGTGCGGTGATCGCGCTGGGCGAAGTCGTGCGCATGCGTCGCTGGAGTGCGGTCGTCATCGGCTTCATCGGCGTCATCGTCATCGTGCGTCCGACAGCCGCCGATTTCAGCAGCGCCACCCTGGTCGCCTTGCTGGCAGCGGCCTTGAGCGGCATGGTCACGATCAGCATCAAATACCTGGCGCGCACCGATCCGCCAGATCGCATCATCCTGCTGACCACCCTGCTGTGGGTGCCGCTGAGCCTGCCCGCCGCCTTGACCGTGTGGAAGTGGCCGGATGCCGGGATCTGGCCGTGGCTGATCCTTTCAGGCGCGCTTGGCACCGGCGGCCACTATTGCTGGACACGGGCGCTGAAGATGGCCGAGGCATCGGCACTGGCACCATTGAGCTATCTGCAACTGCTCGTGGTCGGCTTCCTCGCCTGGGCGTTGTTTGGAGAAAACGTCGATGGTTACACCGTGATCGGTGCGGTGATCGTGATCAGCGCCAGTCTCTACATCGCCCGCCGCGAAGCGCAGGTGGCCAAGGCGGCGCTGGTTGGCAAGGGCGAGACGCAACTCTGAGCAGCGGGCCAGATGCGGGCCGCGCTGTCCGTCAACGACTGGCGCGACGGCGGCGCTGCCACCACCAGGATGCGCCGCTGACCAGCAACCAGGCGAGGAACAACGGCCAGCGCGGCATGGGTGCCTGCCAGGTTCCGACTGACGAGGGCGCACGCAGCCGTTGCCGGGTCGCTTCGCGGGTTTGCGCGCGGATCAGGTTGTCTGTCGCCGTCGCCGCGAGGACATGGATCGATCGGCGCTGGCCTGCATCGAGCAGGCGATGCCAACCCGCCTCGCCCGGCCACCATGCCGCGCAGTTGCCGGCATCGCTGTCGATCAACAGACGCTGGCGCTGGCCTTGCGCGTTCTCGATGAGCGCATCCGCGCCGATGCCGCAAATTGCCGCACGCTGGTCGACGCGGACCGGCTGCGGCAGCGACGCCGCGGGCGTGCCGCGCGCGCGCGCCAGGGTCGAAAACACCTTGCCCCAGAGTGTGCCGTAACGCGCCGTGTCGCCGCCGGTCGCCAGTCGCCAGGTATCCAGCGGCAACCACACGGCGATCCGGCCCTGGCCGTGGGCACGCCAACGCGCCAGCACCGAGGCATCACTTGCACTCAGCAGCGCGACTGAATCATCCGCCACCACACGCAGCGGCAGTCGCGCCACCTCGAAGTCCGCGCCGCCATCAAGCAGGCGTGCCGAATGCGCCAGATCGGCATCCTCGATGGCAAAGCCCAGCGCGGCCCAGTCGGCCCGGGTCTGTGCGGACAGTGGCCCGCCAATGCGCAGCAACAGGCCCATGCCCTCATCCACCGCGCTGCGGATCAAGGCCTTGCTTGCGCCGGGCAAGGCCGCCCAGGCGCGCTCGTCGATGACCAGCAGATCCGTCGCCTGCAGGGTTTGCGTCGTCAACCCGGTGTCGTTCCGGCGTTGTTCGATGCCGCGGCTCAAGCTGATCCGGCTTGCCAGCGCGCTGCCGGAATCGATGATCCAGCGGCGCAGGTATTTGCTTTCGGCATCGGCGCCACCGGCCAGCAGCAAGGCATTGATGGAATCACCGGCCTCGATGACGACGCCAAGCGCCAGCTCATCGACCACGGCATTGTCGGCATCGAGCAGTTGCAGGCGATAGTCGGCCTCGGCGGGGGGCCTTGCCGTCACCTCGAGTCGGAATCGACCCGCCGCATCGACGAGCGCCTCGGCGGCGACCGCGCCACTGCGATCAAGCAGGCGCAACTGGCCGCCTTCGACGCCGGCAGTCTCGCCATGCATTGTCCACAATGTCCCGGCGCGCACCGTCGCCGGCCATTGCACATCGAGCAGGCCGCGCAGCTCGGTGCCAGGCTCGAATGCAAGCCCGCGCCGGCCGAGCGCCTGCAGGTCATGTTCGGGCAAGCCGTCGCCGAGCACGCGCAGGTTGCCGATGGCCGGATTGCGTCGCAGCGCCGTTGCCAGATCGGGAACGACCTCGATCGAGGCATTCACCGCGACCACGCCGGGCAAGGCATACACGGGCACGCGCGAGTCCAGTTCCGCCAGTTGTTGCGTGGATACGCCGGCACTCAACACCACGGCTTCGACGCGCGTGGTTTCAATCAATGGCGGATACAGCAGCAGCCAGAGCAGGCCCGCCATGGGCAGCGGCGCAATGACGGCAAAGCCGCGCCGCGATGGCCCATGCCACGTGCGCCACATGCCGATCGCCGCAGTCAGCGCCAGCAGGACCAGGGTTGTCCATTGCAGCGCGCTCACGGCACGGCCTCCTGCTGCAGGAGTTCGAGGTAGCGGCGACCGCTCGCATCCGGAGCAATGCGCGAATGCGCCGCCGCTGCTGGAACCGGCAACAGCGCCCAGAGCTGGTCGAGCAGGCGCATGCGGCATTCAGCACAATCCGGCCGCCGCTGCAACTCATCGACCGCGCCCAGCACGCCCAGCGTATCCGGCAGCGTCGTCGAGGGTGCGCGCAGCCATGCCGCCAAGGCATCGAGATCGCTTGAATCACCCTCGGCAAGTTGCTGATAAGCATCGGAAATGATTTTCCGATCCACGACAGGATCAGCCAGCACGCCGCGCCGATCGCGGAGCCCGCTGCGCTCGCCCGACAGGCGTCGGCTCTCGTCGACCGGCGGCAGCTCCAGGCCGACGCGAGCCAGGTAGATGCGCGTGGATTGCTGCACCTGCTTGATCAGGTCGAGCGCACGATTCTCGAACGGCAAAGCCTTGCCCGGTTCGCCCTGGCGCAGATGCAGTTCGGCCTGCCACATTTCCGCGAGTGCGGCCTTGAGGATCTTCCTGGTCGCCGGATCGAGCAAGGTTGCCGCTTCGGCGTGATCATGGGTATGGCCGAATTCGGCGAGGATGTCCGCCTCCTTGCCAAAACCTGCCGCCGGTTGTGTCGCCGTCTCGTGATCGTGATCGCCGCTCAGCGCATCCTGCTGGGTTGGCGCATCGTCGTGATCTTCATCAGGCGCATGGGTCTTCTGGCCGCCCGACTCGAACTCCTCGCCGAGGAATTGCCCGTAGCGCAGGCGCAGGATCTTCTGGTCGACGCCGATGGTGTCGGAGCGCGCCAGGAAACGCTCGTCGTCCAGGCGTGGTCGTTCCGCGATCAAGGCCTCGGTGTCGATGATGATCTGCCGCTGGCTGCGGAAATAGGCCGGCAACACTTTCTGCACAATGCCATCGACGCCTGCGCTGTCGCTGCCGGGATCCGCCGGCCAGCGCAGGATGTAGCTGGCGCTGCGCGCCTGGTTGGCCTGCGGTTGCCGATTGTCGCTGACGAGCAGGCGCACGATCAGGTCATCGCCTTCGGCAAATCCCGAGGCGGCGAGGTCGAGGTGGCGGCGGTAGCGCCGATGTCGTGGATCGTCACCGGCCTCCGCGCGCAGGCGTTCGCTGCGCTCACTGACCGTGACCTGTTCGCCGCTGCCCTGGGCAAGGGTGATGGCAAGCTGCGCATTGGCGACGCCGTAGTCATCGGCTACTTCGAAATCAAGCGACCACTGGCGCTGCCCGGCCTCAAGCTGGGTCAAGGTTTTCTCGGGCGCGATGACCTTTATCTCGGGGATCTGGTCGATGATGGCATCGAGGCGGTACAGGCGATCATCGGCCAGCGCTGGTGCTGCGCCGACGACAATCCGGTACAGGCTCGATTGGCTCAGGGTGATCTCGGCCTGCCAACCGTCCTTGCCCTGGATCAGGGCAACTTCCCGGCCATCGAGGAAAACCAGCTTCGCCTGCCCGGGATCCGGTTCGAAATGGATGCGCCAGCGCAGGATGGAGCCTTCGGCCGCCGCCGCTTCGAGTGCCGATCCGCTGCGCGGCGGCAGGCCGGTGTAAGCCGGTGCCTCGATGTCCAGGCGCGCTGCGCGGATCACGGTCCGCGTGTCGGCAGGGGTTTCCTGTTGCGGCGGCGCATTCGTGCGCTGCGTATCCGTATCGGCATCGGGCAGGAAAAACGATGCCAGCACGAGCACGCCAAGCACGCCGGCAAGCGGCCACACGAAGCGCGGCAGTGGCGCGCGCGCAATCTCCGGCAACGCCTGCGCGCGCAGGCGGGCGAGCACGCGCTCGCGCTGCAACGCCTGCAGGGGCGCGAGGTCGCCCACGCTCGCCAGCAGCAGGTCCGCGCTGTCTTCAACAACGCCTGACTGCGCATCCAGCCGGCGCACCGCCATCCGCGCATCGACCATGCGCCAGGCGCGCACAAGCAGGACCAGCAGGATCGCGCAGGCGACAGCGACAGAGGCGGCAAGGACAGCAGCCGAGGCAAACCGGCTGATGAGGAAAACCGTTGCGACCAGGATCAGCGGCAGCCAGCGCAGCAGATCGACGATCGCGCGTCGGCGCAGGCGTGCCTGCCATTGGCGCAACACGGCATGCATCGTCATGTCCCCGCCCTGCGCGTTGCCAGCACGCGCTCGATCAGGAAGACGATGCCGATGAGCAGGCCGAGCCACGCAGTCAAATCGGTGGATTGGGCGAATCGCGGCAGCGCCTCGGTCGCCAGCCGCGGCTGCACGGCCTCGGCATGCGCGCGCGCAGGTGGCGGCAAGCGCGGCTGCAGCAGGGCCTGCAAGCGCTCCGGGAAATCGGCATCGAGCACGGCCGGCATGGACTCTGCAGTCAGCGGCCCGCGCAGGTGGATGAGCTGGCCGTTGCCGAGGCTTTCCTCGCCTGCAAGCACCACGCCCTGCTCGTCGCGCCAGAGCACCGCTCCGGCCGCCGCATCGTCATCGACAAGCAGCGCCCGTCCGCCCTCGCCAACCCAGTTCCTGAGCACGTCCGGGATTGGCGATCCCAGCCAGATCACGGCATCGGTCTGCGCCGGCAAGGCTGCGCTGGCGGCTTGATCATCAATTTTCCAGCGCACGGCATCCGTCGCATCCCGGCTGGCGAGCGCGGCACGGAACACACGCAGCCCTGCGTCATCGGGTGTCTGATGGCGCAAGGCCAGCGTGTACTCGACTGGCGTGCGCGGACGTTCCTCATGCACTGGCGATGGCACGACAATCCAGTCGATCGCGCGGCCGAGGCGGATCCTTTGCGCATCGAGGCCATGCATTTCATCGGGCACGACGACGCTCAGCGCATCGGCGTCCGCCAATTCCGCATCGAGTTCGCGCAACAGGCTTGAAAGCGATTGCGCGCCTGCAGGCGGTGCCTCGTCGATCGCCGGGAAACCGCTTGCCAGCCAATGCCACTCGGCCGGCGCGGCCGCAATCTTCTGCCGCGCGGCGTCGACATCGACACCGGGCACCACGGCGATCCAGTGCCGCGGCGCACGCCACGAGCCATTGAGGATCGGCTGCGCCAGCAGCACCGCCGCGAGGGCAACCAGGAGCAGGCGCGCCAGCAGCAGCCAGCGATCCTCGAAACGCAGGCGTCGACGCGGTCGCTCGCTTTCGCGCAGCCAGCGCAAGGCCGGAAAATCAATCAGCGGGTGGTCGGATTGGCGAACCAGGTGGATCAGCAGCGGCACGATCAAGCCGGCCAGTGCGATCAGGCCCAGCGGCAGCAGCAAGGCAAGGCTCATCGACGCTCCTGCGCCGGCTGCGCCGTGCCGAACATGCGTCGCAGCGGCTCATCCAGCGGCCGATCAAGCACATGCTCGACATGCAACACGCCGGCTGCCGCCATGCTCCGGGCCAGCGCCGCACGCGCGGCGGCAAAGCGCTCGATGAAATCCTGACGCGCCACAGCGGCGTCGACGCGCAATTCGACACCCGTCTCCGGATCGCGGAAGCGCATGCCGCCCTTGAACGGAAAGTCACGTTCGGCCGCACTCAGCAACTGGATCGAGAGCACTTCACGACGCGCCGCCGCCAGGCGCTGGATCAAGTCGGTCAAATCGTCATCGAAGCCGTCGCCGAGAAACAAAACCAGCGATCCCGGGCGGATGCGCTCCCACAACGGACGCAACTGCTCGGCCGCCGGCAGTTGGCCGCCACTGGCAAGGCGATCGAGTTCGAGCAGGCAGCGATCACGCTGGCGCGCCCCGCCACCTTCGGCGACCAGGGCCAGGGCATTGGCGGAAAGTCCAATCAGGCCAAAGCGATCGCCCTGGCGCAGGGCCAGTTCGATGACGCAGGCGGCCAGCAGTTTCGCTGCCTGCAGCTTGCTGAAATCAGGCCGTGCCGGATCCGCCACGGCCATCGAGGCGCTTGCATCGATCACGATCCAGATCGTCAGCGGGCTGTCGCGTTCGGCCTCGCGCACGAAATAGCGATCCGAGCGCGCATACAGTTTCCAGTCGATCCGCCGCGGCTCGTCGCCGGGTTCGTAACCTCGATACTGGGCAAACTCGAGTCCGGCACCGCGGCTGCGGCTGGCATGCATGCCGAGGCCATCGCCACCGGCAGCCGAACGCGCACGCAAGTGAAGATCCCGCAAGCTGGCACGCAGTTCGTCAGGAAGACGCATCGGGGCTAACCCGGCAGGGCAACCGCGCGCAACAACACTTCAATCACGTCATCGGGACTGCGGCGTTCGGCTTCGGCGGCAAAGGAAAGCAGCAGGCGATGGCGCAGCACCGGCGAGGCCAGCGCCTTGATGTCCTCGCGGGTCACCGCCAGGCGACCGTGGATCAAGGCCCGCGCCTTGGCCGCCAGCACCAGTGATTGCCCCGCACGCGGACCGGCACCCCAGCGCACCCATTCGCGCACTTCGGCAATCTCGCTGTGCTGCGGTCGCGAAGCACGCACCAGGCGCGTGATCCAGTCCATCAGGTCATCGCTGACGTGCACATCGCGCACGAGTTGCTGCAAGGCGATCACTTCCTCGCCATCCATGACTTCGCGGACCTTGCCCGCGGCGCGACCGGTGGTGCGCGCGATGATCGATCGCTCCTCCGCCTCGCTTGGGTAATCGACGCGGACATGCAGGAGGAAGCGGTCAAGCTGGGCCTCGGGCAGCGGATAGGTGCCCGCCTGTTCGAGCGGATTCTGCGTGGCGAGGACGAAGAACGGTTGCGGCAACGGATACGTCGTGCCGGCATAGCTGATGGTGTGTTCCTGCATCGCCTCGAGCAGGGCTGCCTGGGTTTTCGGCGGCGTGCGATTGAGCTCGTCGGCAAGCAGCAGGCTGGTGAAGACCGGGCCCTTCTGGAACTTGAAGACGCGCTTGCCGGTGCCGTGATCCTCCTCGAGGATTTCCGTGCCGAGGATGTCGCTGGGCATCAGATCCGGGGTGAACTGGATGCGCCGGAATTCAAGGTTCAGGGCCTCGCCAAGCGAGCGCACCAGCAGGGTCTTGCCAAGCCCCGGCACGCCTTCGAGCAGGCAATGGCCGCCCGCCAGCAGGCCGATCAGCAATTGCTCGACGACTTCGTCCTGGCCGACGATCGCTTCGGCGATCGAGTCGCGCAATGCGGCCAGCTTGCCGATGCGCTGCTGCACGTTTTCTTCTGTAACCACGTCATTCATTGCCGGATTTCCATCATTGGAACAAATGCCGGACCGATCCCGCAGCGATCATCCGGCGGCTAATTCGTCATCGCATAGACCACGACATTGACGGCGAACTTCGTGTTGTCTTCGGCGAGAAAGCGCTTGTTGCGCCAATCGTAGTCCCACTCGCAGCCATAATCCTTGTTGCTGTAGAGCACGCCGAGGCGGCCGTCGATGTCGATGCCCTTGAGGTAATCATGGACGAGATCGTCGCCCCAGCCATTCAACTCGAAGCCGGTCGCCGGCGGCCCGTCGAAGTTGAAGAAACATGAATACAGCGGATGCGACTTGCTCAATTTGCCCAGCGCATCGCCGCCGAAGATCTTCGCCATCTCGCCCTCGAAGGAGCGCGCGAACAAGCCGTCAATGTCGTGGTTGCAGTCATCGACGAAGACGAAACCGCCGTTGCGCACGTACTTCTCGAAATTGCGCCGCTCGTCCGGGCTGAACTCCACCAGCTTGTGTCCCGCCAGGTAACAGAACGGCGCTTCGAGCATGCGCGGATCGGCCAGTGGCAGGACATGCTCGTTCGGATCGACGCGCAGCGTCGTGTACTGGATCAAGGCATCGATCAGGTTCGACGGCATGCGCTGGTCGACATCCCAGTCACCCGACTCGTACATGAGCCGGGTGAAGCGAAAGTCATAAGAGCCGGGAATGGGGAATGGAGAATCGGGAATGGAGGACGCGCCGCGCGCCCGTGCGAGCGGCGCAAGTGCGACACTGGTAACCAGGAGACGAAGAAAGTCTGCGCGCGTCATTGGACCATCACTTGCCAGTGCACGCTGAATGGCGGCCGGCCGGGACAGCGCACGATTGCCCGGCTTCGACCGCTCTTCACCATTCCCTAATCCCAAATCCCGAATCCCGGCTACACAGCATCCGACAACGAGGTGAACGTGAAGTCGCGGATCTTCAGCGGCGGGATCATCATCACGAACGGGGATTCGTCGTCGCCGACGCGCACCGGCTTGCCGATCTCCTCGATGTTGTTGAGCATGATCACCGGCGATTCGTTGAAGCGGAAGTTCTTGATCGGATACTTGATCTCGCCGTTCTCGATGTAGAAGGTGCCATCGCGGGTCAGTCCGGTGAGCAGCACGGTCTGTGGATCAACCATGCGGATATACCAGGTGCGCGTGACGAGGATGCCCTTCTTGGTCGACTTGACCAGGTCCATGGTCGATTTGTCGCCGCCGACCATGATCAGGTTGCCGGGCTGGCCGACCGCCTTCTTCTCCTTGAGCTTGGCCCAGTAGCGCGAGTACTGCATGTACTCGACCTTGCCCTTGGTGATGATCGGCGTGCGCTCGCGCGGCAGGCCTTCGTTGTCCCATGGCAATACGCCGGCCACCGGATCGGCGGGATCCGCATACAGGGTCACGCGTTCGTCGTAGAGCTTCTCGCCAACCTTGTTGCCGCCGCCTTTTTTCGACAGGAAGCTGCGGCCCTCATCGGCCTGGCGCGCATCGAAGCCGAACATCATGAAGGAGATCAGGCCGGCGCTGGCAGCCGGCTCCATGATGACCGTGTACTTGCCCGGCTCGAGTGCCTTGGCATCCCTCGATGCGGTGGCTTTCTGCACCGCGACCTTGATTTCATCGGCGGCGTTGAACTGCTCGACATCGGCAAGGTTGCGCGCCACCCAGCCCGAACCGGTGCCATCCTCGGTACGCACGGTGCAGGTGAAGTCGAGATTGGTGCTGGTCTGGTAGGCGAAATTGCCGTTGCTGTTGGCAATGGCCGAAAAACGCGCGCCATCGGAAAGGAATCCGGCGGCCACGCACTTGGCCTCCTTGCTCGGTCCAATCGAAGCCGCAGCCACACTGGCACGGAATTCCGGGGTGATTGCCGCGGTCTTCTCGAAGTACGTCTTGGTCTTGGCATACGCCTGCTTGCCGATGGCAGGCACGAATTCCGGGTTCTCCGGGGCCAGCCTGGCCAGTTCCTCGGCACGGCGCACGACTTTTTCCAGCGACGCGTCGTCGAACTCGTTGATCGTCGCGGTACCGACGCGCTTGCCGAAAGCCACCTGCACGCCAAGCTCGGCATCGCTGACGATGCCGCTGGTGGATACCGCGTTGAGCGCGTAGCGGATGTTGCCATCCACGGAACCGCCAAGGGTAGCCGTGCACTCGTCAGCCTTGGACAGCTTGATGACCTTGTCGAGGATCGCCTTGGCGTCCTGTTCGGAATAGATACTCATCGATAAGACTCCTGTTCTCAACCGAGGCTGCGTGCGGTGTTGATGACATTGATACCGTTGAATCGAGCCGTGCTCGAACCGTGCGATACCGCGGATACCTGTCCCGGCTGGCCCTTGCCGTCGAAGAACGAGCCATTCAGGCGGTAATCACTCTGATCGCAGACGGCGACGCAGGCATTCCAGAACTCAGGCGTGCGCATCTGGTAGGCCACGTCCTCGATCATCTGCGTGATCTTGCCGTTCTTGATCTCGTAGAAGAGCTGGCCGCCGAATTGCGCGTTGTAGCGCTGCTGGTCGATCGAGAACGAGCCGTCGCCGACGATGTAGATGCCGTTCTCGACATCCTTGACCATGTCGGCAGGCGACAACTTCTGCTTGCCGGCTTCCAGCGAGACATTGGCCATGCGCTGGAACTGCACGCTCGACCAGGAATCGGCGTAGCAGCAGCCCTGAGAATGATCGAGGCCGAGGATGTGCGCCTGGTCGCGGATCACCTGGTAGTTGACGAGGATGCCGTCCTTGATCAGGTCCCAGCGCTGCGTCTTGACGCCTTCGTCGTCGTAGCCGACCGCACCGAGCGAGTTCTTCTGCGTCTTGTCGGCAACAATCGTGACCTTGTCGCTGCCCCAGCGGTAGTCCTTGGATTTCCACTTGTCGAGGGTGGCGAAACTGGTGCCGGCGTAGTTGGCTTCGTAGCCAAGCACGCGATCGAGTTCGGTCGGATGGCCGACCGATTCATGGATGGTCAGCCACAGGTGGCTCGGATCGAGGACGAGATCGTACTTGCCCGGCTTGACCGAAGGTGCCTTGAGTTTCTCCTGCGCCTGCTTCGCCGCGGCAACGGCATCTTCCAGCATGTCGTAGGAATTGCCATAGCCGATCACGCCGCCGGGCAGCGCGAACTTGTCTTCCTTGCGCCCATCGAGGTACTCGAAACCCATGCCTGCCGGCATCGACAAGCCATCGCGGCTGCGGAACTTGCCGGTCGCCTTGTCGATCGCGGAAACCGTCATCGGTGCCCAGATGCGGTGGATGTCCTGATCGATGTAGGAACCATCGGTGGAGGCAAAATACTTCTGCTCGTTGACCTGGAACAGCATCGAATTGACGAAGTTCGCACCGGCCTTGATCGCCGCCGCATTCACGCCCAGCAGCAGCTCGACCTTGTCCTTGATCGGCACTTCCATTGAATTCTTGACGATCGGAGTGGCCCAGGAGACCTCGCCGACACCCTTGACCGGGGCGAGCTGCACCGGTTCGACGGTCAGCTTGGAGTTGGCCTTGGCGATCTGCACGGCCTGGCGCGCGGCCTTGGCGACGGAGTCCGCACCGAGATCGCTGGTTGCGGCAAAGCCCCAGGTGCCATTGGCAATCACGCGGATGCCAATGCCGGTCGACTCGGTGTTGACGACGTTCTGCACCTTGTCCTCGCGGGTGATGACGAACTGGCGCAGGTAACGACCGATGCGCACATCGCAATACGTCGCGCCGTCGGCCTTGGCCGCCGTCATCGCGGTGTCGGCCAGGCGCTTCTTCAGCCCCGCATCCAGCTTGCCGACCAGCTCCTCGGCGGCAATGACCCGGCCATGGGCCGGAAGCAGCAGCACGCCGAGACCGATGCCGCTGGCCTTGATGAAATCACGTCTTTGCATGGTGTCCTCCGCCTTGCAGTTGATTCGATGGATCGATCCCGCTCGATCCGTTGTTGTCTCGCGAGGGATGCGTTCCCGCCGCAATGCGCTACCGATCGAGGATGGCGCTTGCCGGTTGTGCCGTCATGTGGCGAATGGCATGGTAGCGATCAGCATCAGCCCAGGCTGCGCGCGGTGTTGATCACGTTGATGCCATCGAAACGCGCCGTGCTCGCTCCATGCGAAACCGCCGACACCTGCCCCGGCTGGCCCTTGCCGTCGAAGAAGGTGCCGCCAATCCGGTAATCGCGCTCGTCGCAGATCGCCGAACAGGCATTCCAGAACTCAGGCGTGCGCATCTGGTAGGCGACATCCTCGATCATCTGCGTGATCTTGCCGTTCTTGATCTCGTAGAAGAGCTGGCCGCCGAATTGCGCGTTGTAGCGCTGCTGGTCGATCGAATAGGAGCCGCGGCCGACGATGTAGATGCCGTTGTCGACACCCTTGACCATGTCGGCAGGCGACAGCTCCCGCGTGCCCGGCTGCAACGAGACATTGGCCATCCGCTGGAACTGCACGCTCGACCACGAATCGGCGTAGCAGCAGCCCTGCGAATGATCGAGGCCGAGGATGCGCGCCTGGTCGCGGATCACCTGGTAGTTGACGAGGATGCCGTCCTTGATCAGGTCCCAGCGTTGCGCCTTGACGCCTTCGTCGTCGTAGCCGACCGCGCCCAGGGAATGCTTCTGCGTGCGGTCGGCAACGATTGTCACCTTGTCGCTGGCGTAGCGGTAATCTTTCGATTTCCACTTGTCCAGGGTGGCGAAACTGGTGCCGGCGTAGTTGGCTTCATAACCGAGCACGCGATCGAGCTCGAGCGGATGGCCAACCGATTCGTGGATGGTCAACAGCAGGTGGCTCGGATCAAGCACGAGATCGTACTTGCCGGGCTTGACCGAGGGCGCCTTGAGTTTCTCCTGTGCCTGTTTCGCCGCGGCAACCGCGTCTTCCAGCATGTCGTAGGAATTGATGTAGCCGATGACGCCGCCCGGCAGCGCGAGCTTGTCCTCCTTGCGGCCATCGAGATATTCGTAGCCCATGCCCATCGGCGCGCCCATGCCTTCACGACGGCGGAACTTGCCCGTGCTCTTGTCGACCGCGCTGACCTGCAGCGGTGCCCAGATGCGGTGGATGTCCTGATCGATCCAGGAACCATCGGTGGAGGCGAAATATTTCTGCTCGTTGATCTGGAACAGGTTCGAGCTGACGAAGCTCGCGCCGGCCTTTATCGCCGCCGCATTGGCCTCGAGCAGGCGCTCGATCTTTTCCTTGATCGGCACTTCCATGGCATTGCGCACGATCGGCGTCGCCCAGGACACCTCGCCGACGCCCTTCACCGGCGCCAGTTGCACGGGCTCGATGGTCAGTTTCGAATTGGCCTTGGCGATCTGCACGGCCTGGCGGGCGGCCCTGGCGACACCTTCGATGCTGAGATCGCTGGTCGCGGCAAACCCCCAGGTGCCGTTGGCAATGGCGCGGATGCCCACTCCGGTCGACTCGGTATTGACGACGTTTTCCACCTTGTCCTCGCGGGTCATCAGGAACTGGCGCAGGTAGCTGCCGATGCGCACATCGCAATAACTGGCGCCACCCTCCTTCGCCGCCGTCATGGCGGTATCCGCCAGACGCTTCTTCAGACCCGCATCAAGCCGCGTCAGCAGTTCCTCGGCGGCAATGGCACGCCCGCAAGCGGGAGCCAGCAAGACGCCGAGGCCAATGCCGGACATCTTCAGAAAATCGCGTCGTTCCATCGTGTTCTCCACATCGGGATGGGCAGCCAGCGCAACTTGCGAACACCAGGTGCCGCCTGCACGCAGCCGATCCTGACCCAATTGTCTGCCCGCGTCATGTGTGGATCGGCACGGTCGATCCGCGACGATCGGATGCTGGATGCAGGCTGTGCATGATGCCATCGCGTGAAGCGGGCGGCAGAGATCGAAGCGGGAATGCCCCGACTCAGGAACTGCACGAAAGCATCGAGCAACCCGCGCGATTCCTCGCCCAATCGGGGCGACGCTGGGCGTAGCGCTCGTTGCCGGGTTGATCGTCATACGGGCGGCGCATGACCTCCAGCAAGGCGTGGATTTCCGATTCATCGCCATCGTTGGCCTTGTCGATGGCCTGCTGGGCCAGCCAGTTGCGCAGGACATAGCGGGGATTGGCGGCACGCATGCGCGTACGGCGTTGTTCCGCGGACTGCGCATCGTCTGCGAGCCGACGCCGATAGCGGGCCAGCCAGTCCTGCAATGCTGGTGTCGCCTGTTGCCGTTTCGTCTCGTCGTAGAACGCTGCGCTGAAGAAATACGGGACGAGATCGGCCGCGCTTGAATCGGACAGCGTGCGGAAGAAGATCGTCATGTCGATCTCGGCTGTCGCCATCAGCTCGTGCAGTCCCTGCATCAGGGCCACATCGTCGTCGCGGCATTCCAGCAGGCCGAGCTTGGCGGCGATATTGGCGCGATCGGCTGCCAGGTACGCCTCCGCATGGCGTTGCAGGCCGGCCTGCAGCGGCTCGATGGAATCGAAGGCAGGGGCCAGCGCCTGCGCCAGGCAGGCCAGGTTCCAGTGCGCGACCTGTGGCTGCTGGCCGAAGCGGTAGCGTCGGTGCTGGCGATCCGTCGTGTTCGGCGTCCAGTCCGGATCGAAGTTGTCGATCCAGCCATATGGGCCGTAATCGATGGTCAAGCCGAGGATCGACATGTTGTCGGTATTCATCACGCCATGCACGAAACCGACCCGCATCCAGTGCGCGATCATCCTCGCCGTGCGCGCACAGATCTCGCCGAACCAGTCCGCGCGCAGGCTTTCGCCCTCGCCCCGCAACTCGGGGAAATCACGGCGGATGGTGAAATCGATCAACTGCCTGAGCAGGGCAGTCTCGCCGCGCGCCGCGGGCAGCTCGAAATTGCCGAAACGGATGAAGGATGGCGCGACCCGGCAGACAATGGCGCCTTTCTCCGCTGCCGGATGGCCGTCGTAAAACATGTCGCGAACGACATCCTCGCCGGTCGCGATCAGGCTCAAGGCCCGTGTCGTCGGCACACCGAGATGGTGCATTGCTTCGCTGCAGAGGAATTCGCGGATCGAGGAGCGCAGCACGGCGCGGCCATCGGCGCTGCGCGAATACGGCGTCGGCCCGGCACCCTTGAGCTGCAGTTCCCAACGCTGACCAGCCGCATTGATGACCTCCCCCAGGGAGATGGCGCGACCATCGCCCAACTGCCCCGCCCAGTGGCCAAACTGATGTCCACCGTAGTTGGCGGCAAACGGCTGCATGCCAGTCAGCAAGGCATTTCCGCCGAAAACATCGGCAAAGAGCTGCGATTTGACCTGATCTTCGTCAAAACCGAGGGTCTCCGCCATTTCAGCCGAGTGCGCGATCAGGCGTGGCGCACTGACCGGCGTTGGCGAAACCGGCGAATGCAGGGCACCGCGAACCTCGCGCAGGCGCGGGCCGGTTTCCGCATCGGCGGGCAATTCGCGGACAAACGCGTTGTCGAAATGCAGTCGGGGGAGCATGTGGTTCCTGCACCAGGGAGATGGTCAACAGCCTGCTTCAACATCGGTGTCGCCTTGCGCCATGACAAGCCCCGGATGAGCCGGCCTGCCATGGCTTTGCAAGTTTTGCGGCTGGCCGATATACTTGCGCGCTTTGCTCAAGCCCGTTCGCCCCGAGGTTTCCAATGAAAGTGCTTTCTTCGCTCAAGTCCGCCAAGGCCCGCCATCGCGATTGCAAGATCGTGCGTCGCCGCGGCAAGGTTTTCGTGATCTGCAAGAGCAATCCGCGTTTCAAGGCGCGCCAGCGCTAAGCGCAACAGCGCAGATTGACGTTGAAAGGCCGCGCAAGCGGCCTTTTGCGTTTGCGGGTCTGCGACACCCCCACGGGATTTTTGTGCAGGACGGCATGGAACTCGTGCCACGCTTCTGTTAAAACTGCGCTTCGTTGGGGAACCATCATTCAAATCAGGAGGTTCGGCGATGAACTTGAAGTTTGTTCTCGGTAGCACGCTGCTTGTTTCCGGCCTCATTCTGGCCGCTCCCGCAGTGCACGCCGATACCGTAACCCTTGCCCAGACCAATGTCCGTGCCATTGCGGCACCGGAACGCGGCCTCAGCATGAGCCAGGTGGAAAAGCGCTTTGGCGCGCCGCAGGCAAAACTGCCCCCCGCAGGTGGCGACACCGCCCTGCACCCGGTGATCAACCGCTGGCAGTACAACGGCTTCACCGTGTATTTCGAAAAGAACATCGTCATCCACAGCGTCCGCGACGGCGCCTGAGCCGAACCCGATAAATGACCGAGACAGCGATGCGCCTGCCGGCCGAATGGGAGCCGCAGGCGGCGATTCTTGTTGCCTGGCCACATGCCGGAACCGATTGGGCCGAGCGCCTCGAAGCGGTCGAGGCGACCTATGCCGCGCTGATTGCCGGCATCACCCGCTTCCAGACCGCCATCGTCCTGGTCGGCGATGAGCGGGTTCACGCGCGCGCGGAGGAATGCCTGGCGCGGAAATCCATCGATCCGCAGCGCGTGCGCTACATCGAACTGGCCTATGACGACACCTGGCTGCGTGATTCGGGGCCGATCACGCTGCGTGACGGCACGCAATTCACGCTCGATGATTTCCGTTTCACCGGCTGGGGTGGCAAGTTCGAGGCCAGCCTCGATGATCGCATCGTCGGCGAATTGATCGCGCGCAAGCTGTTCGTCACCGCCCGCCATCGCCATGTCGACTGGGCGCTGGAAGGTGGCGCGATTGAATCGGATGGCCAGGGCACCATCCTGACCACCTGGAAATGCCTGCATCTGCGCCATCCGCAGCTGAGCCGGGCAGAAATCGAAGCAACCTTGCTCGATACGCTGGCGGCCAAGCGCGTGTTGTGGCTGGATCACGGCCATCTCGAAGGCGACGACACCGACGCGCATATCGACACCCTTGCCCGCCTGGCACCGGACGATGCCATCGTCTTCCAGGCTTGCGACGATCCTGCCGACAACCACTACGCCGAACTCAAGGCGATGGCGGAGGAACTGGCCGCGCTGCGCACGCTGGCAGGCAAGCCCTACACCTTGCACGCATTGCCGTGGCCGCAACCGATTCTCGATGAAGGCCGCCGCCTCGCCGCCTCGTATGCCAACTACCTGATCATCAACGGCGCGGTGCTTGTTCCGGCCTATGGCGATGCGGCGGACGACGAAGCTGCACGCATCATCGGCCGCGCCCATCCGGGTCGTGAAATCGTGCAGGTGCCGTGCCGGTCGCTGATCTGGCAAAACGGCAGCCTGCATTGCGTGACCATGCAGTTGCCGCACGGGGTGCTCCGCTAGGGCAGGTCGTGCCATGGGCAGCCTGATTCCGCCCTCAACCTGCATTCCACGCTAACATCCCGCTTTTGCCCGCATCCGAATCGCATGAGCCGCAAATCCCTCAAAGTCGCCCTGCTCCAGGAAATCGATCACGGCAGCACGCAAGCCAACCTCGCCGCGATTGAGACCGGCCTGCGTGAAGCGGCGGCGGCAGGCGTCGAACTGGTCGTGCTGCAGGAACTGCACAACGGCCCGTATTTCTGCCAGCACGAGAGCGTCGAGGAGTTCGATCGCGCCGAGTCGATTCCCGGGCCGTCGACGGAGCGCCTCGGTGCACTGGCCGAGGAACTCAAGCTGGTCGTGGTCTGCTCCTTGTTCGAGCGCCGCGCGGCCGGGCTGTACCACAACACGGCCGTGGTCTTCGATCGCTCGCGCAGCATTGCCGGCATCTATCGCAAGATGCACATTCCCGACGATCCGGCGTTCTACGAGAAGTTCTATTTCACGCCCGGCGACCTCGGTTTCGAGCCGATCCAGACCTCGGTCGGCAAGCTCGGCGTGCTGGTGTGCTGGGACCAGTGGTATCCGGAAGGCGCACGCCTGATGGCCCTGGCCGGTGCGGAACTGCTGCTTTATCCCACGGCGATTGGCTGGGATCCGGCCGACGACGAGAAGGAAAAAGTCCGCCAGCACGATGCCTGGATCACCGTGCAGCGCGGCCATGCCGTGGCCAATGGCCTGCCCTTGCTGGCGGTCAACCGAACCGGCTTTGAAGCGGCAGCCGATGGTGGCCGTGGCATCCAGTTCTGGGGATCGAGTTTCGCGGTCGGCCCGCAGGGCGAATACCTGGCCCAGGCGTCGGTTGATCGGCCGCAATTGCTCATTGTCGATGTCGATCTCGCGCGCAGCGAATCGGTACGTCGCATCTGGCCCTTCCTGCGCGACCGCCGCATCGACGCCTACGCCGATCTGCTCAAGCGTTATCGCGATTGAATCGGAAACCCATGCAAGAAACCCATGCAATCCCCGGCTCGCCAGTCGCCATGAGCGAGTCTCTCGCCGCGCAACCAATCGCCCGCATCCACCGCGATGGCGTGGAGTACGTGCTGCTCGGCACCGCCCACGTTTCGCGCGCCAGTGTCGAGGCCGTGCGCGAGATCCTCGAACACGAATCCTTCGATGCCGTTGCCGTCGAACTCTGCGAACCGCGCTACAAATCGATGCGCGATCCGGAATCGTTCCGCAATCTCGATTTGTTCCAGATCATCCGCCAGGGCAAGGCCGGTCTGGTTGCCGCCAACCTTGCCTTGTCCGCGTTCCAGCGGCGCCTCGCCGAACAATTCGGCATTGAACCGGGCGCCGAGATGAAGGCGGCGATGGACGGTGCCGAGGCGCGCGACCTGCCGGTCTGGCTGATCGATCGCGAAGTCGGCATCACCCTGAAACGCGCCATGCGCAGCGTCGGCTTCCTCGATCGCCTCGGCATCATCGGCGGCCTCGCCGGCAGCCTGATCACGCGCGAGGATGTCGAGGAAAGCGAGATCGAGAAACTCAAGGAAGGCGACATGCTCGGCAGCATGTTCAATGAGTTCGCCAAGGAATCGCCACCACTGTTCGAAGCCCTGATCGCCGAGCGCGATCGCTACATGACGGCACGACTACGCGAGGAATCGGCGGATGCGCAGCAGGCGGGCAAGCCGGTGAGGAAAGTGCTTGCCGTGATCGGTGCCGGCCACCTCGCCGGAATCCGCACGGCCATCGAGACGCAGACCGACGATCCCGCGCCCATGCAAGAGGCGCTTTCCGCCCTGCCGCCCGGTTCGCCGTGGCCCAAACGCATCGGTTTTGCCATCTTTGCCCTCATCGCCGTCGCCATTGCGGTGCTGTTCTATCGCGGCACCGACACCGGCACCGAAGCGCTGTGGACCTGGGTGCTGTGCACGGGCATCGGTTCGGCGCTGGGTACCCTGGTCGCTGGCGGCCATCCGCTCAGCGCGCTTGCCGGATTCGTCGTGGCACCGCTGAAACCCTTCCGCCCGGGCGTTCCGGTCGGTGCAGCCAGCGCCGGCGTGGAAGTCTGGATCCATCGCCCGCGGGTCGCCGATTTCGACAGCCTGCGCGACGATGTCATCCATTGGACCGGTTGGTGGAAAAACCGCATCTCGCGCATCCTGCTGGTTTTCGTGCTGACCAACCTGGGCATGATGTTCGGCACCTGGGTCGCCGGTTTCCGAATCATCAAAGCCCTGATTTGAGCCACCCTCACACCTGCCTGCGGAATCTCCGATGAGTCTTGCCCGTTTCTTCTCCAAACCGCGTTGGCAATCGAAAGACGCGGCGACACGCCGTCATGCCGTAGCCACCGAGCAGGCCAGCGAACTGGTCGCGCAACTTGCGCGATTCGCGCGCGAAGATGCCGATGCCGGGGTTCGCCTTGCGGCAATGAAGCGGCTGGCCGATCCTGGCCTGGCGCAAGCCATGGCCCAGGATGATGGCGACGAGGGCGTGCGCAATGCGGCGCGCAACCTGTTTGCCGAATTGCTCACCGGCACGCATGCCGCGGCACCACCACTGGCTGACCGCATCCGCCTGCTGCGCGCCCAGGACGATGCGCGCCTGATTGAACAGATCGCCACCCAGGCACCGGAAGCGGCGCTGCGCCTGGCGGCACTGGCTCGGGTCGAGCGCCCTGCCCTGATCCTCGAACGTGTCACTGCCGATGCGGATGCGGCGGTGCGCCTGGCCGCGCTTGAACGCATCGACGATGAAAGCCAGCTCGCGCGCATCAGCGAACGTGCACGCAAGGGCGACAAGGTCATCAGCCGCCTGGCCGGCGAGCGCCTCGCCGCACTGCGCATCGGGCGCGGCGATGTTGCCGAAATCACCGTGCAGGCGCGCAGCCTGTGCGAGCAACTCGAACGACTGTTGCGTGAGGGCGAGGGCGACGAGCAGGCGGCGACGATCGCGGCTGCCTGGCAAGCGCTGGGCAAGAACGTGCCGCCAGCGCTGCTTGCGCGCTACCAGAGCGCACGCGAATTGTTCGAGCTCAGCCGTGACCCGGAACGCATCGCCCTGATGTGCCAGCGCAGCGAAGATCGCCTGCGCCTCGGCAATGAATTGCGCGCCATCGAAGCGGGATTGCGGGAACCGGCAAACGCCGCGCGCGAAGACCTGCAGCAGCGCTTCAACGCCTTGGCGGAACTGCACGCCCGCTACGCCAATGACGAGGACGAATTTGGCGCCGATGTTTCCGTGCGCTTCACCCGCGTCGGCGCGCAACTGGCCACGCTGGCAGCCGTGCCGGTCGCAGCGCCGGCCGCCGCGCAAGCCGAAACCGACAACCGCCACGAGCAGGCCGCCGCCGAACGCGCGGCACGCAGCGCAGCAGCCCGTGCCGAACGCGAACAAAAGGAAAAGGAACTCGCCCGGCAGATGCAGGAGGCGATCAGCGCCACGGCAACTGCCATGGCCGCGGGCAAGACCGCCGAGGCGCATGTCCAGCACGAGCAGTTGGCGAAGTTGCGCCGCCAGCTCGGCCAGGTTCCGGCGGCGTTGCGCGAAGCGCTTGCCGACGTCGAAAGCAACTACATCAGGCTGGCCGACGCGCAGCGCTGGAGCGATGACAAGCGCCGCCAGCAATTGTGCGAGGAACTCGAAGTGCTGCCGGAGGCGGGCCTGCATCCGGATGCGCTGGCGACACGGGTTCGCGAGATCCAGGCCGAATGGACCACGCTTGACCGCCTCGAGGCACATGCCGCACGCCGCAATGACGGTCTCGCTCGCCGCTTCCGCGCGCTTTGCCAGAAGGCCATCGCACCGGCCAAACCGTATTTCGAGAAGCGTGACGAACTGCGCAAGCAGGGCAGCGAGGAAACCAGCCAGCTCATCGCCGAAGCCAGGGAAGCGGTGGCGGTCGAGGATCCCGATTGGCGCGCACTCGCCGCCATGCGCAAACGCAGCGTCGAAGGCCTGCGCACGCTCGATCGCGTCAACCCGCGCGAACGCAAGAATCTTGCCGCTGAACTCAAGCAGGTACTCGGCATCATCGATGAGCGCATCAAGACGCAGCACGCACAAATCGAATCGGCGAAAGCGGCATTGATCGCGCGCGCCGCCGCCCTCGCCGAACAAGCCGACACGCGCACGGCAATGAACCAGGCACGCGACCTGCAAAAACTCTGGCAGGCCGCCGGCAACGGCAAGCGCGCGCGCGACCAGGCGCAATGGGTCGTCTTCCGCGCTGCCATCGACGCGGTGTTCGCGCGTGCAGACAGCGAGCGCGCCGAGCGCACCGCGCAGGATCGCCAGGCTGTGGAAGCCGCCGAAAGCCTCTGCGCCGAACTCGAAGCCGTGGCCAGCGCCAACGGCGCCGCGGAACGCAGCGAGGTGCAGCGCATCGAATCCGCGTGGCGCGCACTTGCTCCCGGCGATGCGGCCTTGCGACAACGCTTCCAGCGCGCCCGGGATGCCCTGGAAGCCTTCCAGGCAAAGCTCGACAAGGACAAGCGCCGGGCTCATTTCGATGCCTGGATCGCCCACTACGACCTGTTGCGCCAATTTGAAACAAGGCAGATCGACGGCGAAGCACTGACCGCCGCGCGCGCACGACTGGCACCGCTTGTCATTGGCGCGGACGCTTTCCAGACGCGTATCGAGGCCCTGGCCGACGGATCCGCCATTGCCACCGCGGATGCCGATGACCTGCGCGATTGCGTGCTCGAGGCCGAGCAACTCGCCGGCCTCGAATCGGTCGGGGAAGATCGACAGCGGCGCATGGACCTGCAGGTCGAGAAGCTCGCCGCACGCATGCGCGGTGTGCAGGCGCCTGCAGCCTCGGCAGCGCTTGAGGAATTGATGAACCGCTGGATCGAACTCGGTTTGCCTGGCGATGGCGATGGCGAACGGGAAGCACGGTTCAAGCGCGCGGCGGCGGCGATCCTCGATACGCTGGGCTAGCTATGCATCTGCGCCAAGCGGGATTCGGCGCCGTGCAAACAGGGGCCTCGGGCACGAATGCCCTTCATGCATGAATCCGGCTATCGGCGCAGGCACATTGGCATTGCACGAGCAATGGTTTCCGCTGGAACCTTTTGGACGTCCATCTAGTTTGACGCATCGCAGCAATTGTGATTGATTGGAGTCGCATCGATCGCTGATCGATGCCACAGCGACGGGAATCCGCCGTGTTGAACTCCTCGGGCAACCCGTCATGGATCGGCGCGCCCGACTTTTGCGCAGGATGCTTCAATGACAGCGCTGCAGGCTACCGGGCTTTACGATCCCGCTTTCGAACACGACAGTTGCGGCTTTGGCCTGATTGCGAACATCGACGGCAAGGCCAGCGCCTGGCTTGTCGATCAGGCGTTTTCGGCACTCGCGAAGATGTCGCATCGTGGCGGCGTCAATGCCGATGGCATCACCGGTGACGGCTGCGGCGTCCTCATCTATCGCGCCGAGTCCTGGTTGCGCGCACTCGCCGGCGAAGCCGGCATCCTGCTCTCGACACGCTTCGCCGCCGGCCTGGTTTTTCTCGACAACGATGCCGGCAAGGCCAACGCTGCGGCGCAGCAACTTGAACGCTGCCTGCGCGAGGAAGACGTTGCACCTGCCGGCTGGCGCGACGTGCCGGTAAGCGATGCACCTTGTGGCCCGCTCGGTCGCGCCAGTCGACCGCGCATCCGCCAGATCTTCGTCAATGCCGCCGACGGCATGGACGAGGCGGCATTCGATCGCGCCTTGTTCCGCGCACGCCGGCGCAGCGAACTGGCCCTGGCTGACGATGCCGGCTTCTATGTCGTCACGCTCGCCGCGGCAACGATCGGCTACAAGGCCATGGCCGCGCCGGGGCAACTGCGCGAAGTCTTTCCGGATCTCATGCGCGCCGAACTTGAAAGTTCGGCGGTGACCTTTCACCAGCGCTTCTCGACCAACACCTCGCCGAACTGGAATCTCGCCCAGCCCTTCCGCATGCTCGCCCACAACGGCGAGATCAACACCATCCGCGCCAATCGCAACTGGGCGCTCGCGCGCCAGCCCAAGCTGCACTCGCCCCTGCTGGACATTTCCGACATCGGCGATCACGTCAGCCGCAGCGGTTCGGATTCGCAGAGCCTCGACAACATGTTCGAGTTGCTGGTCGAAGGAGGCATCGACCTGCTCGCGGCAACGCGCATCCTCGTGCCGCCGGCCTGGAGCGCGGATGAGAATCTCGATCAGGACCTCGAAGCGTTCTACCAGTACTACGCCTTGCACACCGAACCCTGGGATGGTCCGGCGGGCCTGGTCATGTGCGATGCGCGGCATGCCGTGTGCGCGCTGGATCGCAACGGCCTGCGCCCGGCGCGTTGGTCGCGGAGCGATGATGGCCATCTGATTGTCGCCTCCGAAGCCGGCCTGTGGGATGTGCCCGAGCAACGCATCGTCGCCAAGGGCCGGCTTGGACCGGGGCAGATGCTGGCGGTCGACCTGCGCGAACATCGCCTGCTCGACAGCGCCGCGATCGATCGCATCAACGCCGCGCGTGCGCCGTATCGCCAGTGGTTGCGCGAGGGCGTGATCTATCTCGAATCACACCTGATCGATCCGGCGCTGGCCGCCGAGCCGATGCCGGCGGACATGCTGGCGCGCTTCCAGAAACAATTTGCATTGACCTGCGAGGAACGCGACATCGTCCTCAAGACCCTCGCCGAAACAGGCGCCGAAGCCACCGGTTCGATGGGTGATGACACGCCGATTGCGGTGATGTCGCAGCAATCGCGTTCGCTGTATGACTATTTCCGCCAGGCATTTGCGCAGGTGACCAATCCGCCGATTGATCCCTTGCGTGAACGCATGGTCATGTCGCTGGTCTCGCAGATCGGTCTGGAAGGCAACCTGTTTGACCTCTCCGCCGACAGCGCGCGCCAGGTCCTGCTCAGTTCGCCGGTGCTTTCGCAACGCAAGCTGCGCCAGCTGCTGGCCTTGCCGCACCTGGCCGATCGCCAGATCCGCATCGATCTCTATTACGACGAGGAAATCGGCCTCAGGAAGGCACTGGAAGACATCTGCCGGCAGACCGAGAACGCCGTGCGCGACGGCGCAGCCATGGTGCTGTTGTCCGATCGCTATCCGCAACCGGGCCTGACGCAGATCCATGCCCTGCTCGCCACCGGCGCAATCCATGCGCACCTGACCCGCACGCAACTGCGCTGCGACTGCAACCTGCTGGTGGAAACCGGCACCGCGCGCGATGCGCATCATTTCGCCTGCCTGATCGGCTTCGGCGCGACGGCCGTTTATCCGTTCCTCTCCTACCAGACCTTGTTCGACATGAACCAGCGGGGCGAGATCAAGGGCGGCGAGAACGAAACCGTGCACGAGATCGGCCGCACCTATCGCCACGGCATCCGCAAGGGCCTGCTGAAGATCCTCTCGAAGATGGGCATCTCGACCATTGCCGGCTATCGCGGCGCGCAGTTGTTCGAAATCATCGGCCTCGATCGCGAAGTCGTCGACATGTGTTTCCCCGGCACGCCCTCGCGCATTGCCGGTGCCGGCTTCGTCGACATCGAGAATGAATACCGCACGCAACTGGCGCGCTCGCGCAATCCCAACTACACCTTGCCCGCCGGCGGCCTGCTCAAGGCGCTGCCGGATGGCGAATACCACATGTACAACCCTGGCGTGGTCGGCCATCTGCAGGCTGCCGTGCGCAGCGGCGACATGCGCCACTACCGCCAGTACGCCGATGCAGTGAACTCGCGCCCGCCCTCGACCCTGCGCGACCTGCTCGCCGTGCGCGAGGGCGCGCAGGCGATCGCGCTCGACCAGGTCGAGGCGCGGGAAACCATCGTCAAGCGTTTCGACTCGGCCGGCATGTCGCTGGGCGCCTTGTCACCGGAGGCGCACGAGGCGCTGGCGATCGGCATGAACCGGCTTGGCGCGCGCTCCAATTCGGGCGAAGGCGGCGAGGATCCCGCCCGCTACGGCAGCGAGAAGACCTCGAAGATCAAGCAGGTCGCCTCCGGTCGTTTCGGCGTCACCGCCGCCTACCTGGCCAGCGCCGAGGTATTGCAGATCAAGATTGCGCAGGGCGCAAAGCCCGGCGAAGGCGGCCAGCTCCCGGGCGACAAGGTAAACGGCCTGATCGCCCGCCTGCGCCATGCAAAGCCCGGCATCGGCCTGATCTCGCCGCCGCCGCATCATGACATCTACTCGATCGAGGACCTCACCGAACTCATCCACGACCTGCGCGAAGTCAATCCGCGCGCCCTGGTTTCGGTGAAGCTGGTTTCGCATGCCGGGGTCGGCACGATTGCTGCCGGCGTGGTCAAGGCCGGTGCCGACCTGATCACCATCTCCGGCCATGATGGCGGTACCGGCGCGAGTCCGATCACCTCGATCCGCTATGCCGGCACGCCGTGGGAATTGGGTTTGTCGGAAACCCACCAGACCCTGGTCAGGAACGGCCTGCGCGATCGCGTCATCGTGCAGACCGATGGCGGCCTGAAGACCGGCCTCGACGTGATCAAGGCAGCCATCCTTGGTGCCGATTCGTTTGGTTTCGGCACCGGGCCGATGGTTGCGCTCGGCTGCAAATACCTGCGCATCTGCCATCTCAATTCCTGCGCCACCGGCATTGCCACGCAAAACGACATCCTGCGTCGCGAGCATTTCATCGGTGCGCCGGAGATGGTCCAGCATTTCTTCCAGTTCATCGCCGATGACGTGCGCGAACGACTGGCGGCGCTTGGCATGCGCTCGCTGCATGAGCTGGTCGGGCGCACCGACCTCCTGCATGTCCTGCCCGGCATCACCGCCAAGCAGGCAAAGCTCGATCTCGGCAGCCTGCTCGTGCGCGCCACGGCCAACGGCCCCGCAGCCGACCTGTGCGCTGCCGGGCCGCTGGCACCGGCAGCCACCGAGCTCGCCCTGGCCACGGCCCGCGATACCCGCGAAGCAGTTGCCCAGTGCAGTGGTGGAAATTTCCGCTACGCCATCAGCAATGTCGATCGCGCAATCGGTGCGCGCCTCTCCGGTGAAATCGCGCGGGCACACGGTGATCAGGGCATGCTCGATACGCCGATCACGCTCGAACTCGAAGGCTCGGCCGGGCAAAGCCTTGGCGCCTGGAATGTCGGTGGCCTCAATCTCGTGTTGACCGGCGAGGCAAACGACGGTGTCGGCAAGGGCATGACCGGCGGCCGCATCGTCGTGCGCCCGGCCGCAGGCGTGAAATTCTCCAGCCAGGAATCCAGCATCATCGGCAACACCTGCCTGTACGGCGCAACCGGCGGCGAGTTGTTTGCCGCGGGACGTGCCGGCGAGCGTTTCGGCGTGCGCAACTCCGGCGCGATCGCGGTGGTTGAAGGACTCGGCGACCACGGCTGCGAATACATGACCGGCGGCACCATCGTCGTGCTCGGTCGCAGCGGCCTCAATTTCGGTGCCGGCATGACCGGCGGCTTCGCCTATGTGCTCGATCTCGAGCGCGATTTCGTCGATCGCTACAACCACGAGCTGGTCGACATCAACCGCATTTCGCTTGAAGGCATGGAAAACCACCTGCAGCACCTGCGCGCGCTGATGCAATTGCACATCGAGGCGACGCACAGCGCCTGGGCCCGCCAGTTGTTCGGCGATTTCCGCGATGTGCTGCACAAGGTCTGGCTGGTCAAGCCGAAGGCCGCAAGCCTCGCCGCCTTGTCGGCCGAACTGCGGGAGGCGGCATGAGCGAACGCCCGTTTCCTTTCCTCAAATTCGCCCGCGCCCTGCCCAGCGAAATCCGCATTCCCATCCGCGTGGTCAATTTCCGCGAGATCCATGCCGATTTCGTCGGCAGCGAGCGCGTCGACCAGGCCTCGCGTTGCATCGATTGCGGCAATCCGTATTGCTCGTGGGGCTGCCCGCTCGGCAACCGCATTCCGCAATGGTTGAAACTGGCCCGCGAGGGCCGCGTCGAGGATGCCGCAACCTTGATGCACGAAACCAATCCGCTGCCGGAAATCTGCGGCCGCGTCTGCCCGCATGACCGCCTCTGCGAAGGCGTCTGCACCTTGGAGGAAGGTTTCGGCGCAGTCAGCATCGGCGCCATCGAGCGCTCGATCACCGACGAGGCAATCCGCCGCGGCTGGCGTCCGCCAGAGGCCTCGCGCAAGACCGACAAGCGCGTCGCCATCATCGGCGCCGGACCCGCCGGACTTGCCGCCGCCGATCGTCTCGCCCGCGCTGGCGTCAGCGCCGACGTGTTTGACCGCCACGAGGAAATCGGCGGCCTGCTGACCTTCGGCATTCCATCGTTCAAGCTCGAAAAGGACATCGTGCGCATGCGCCGCCGCGTGCTCGAGGAACAAGGCGTGCGTTTTCACCTCGGCGTCGAGGTCGGTCGCGACATGGCCTTTGCCAGTCTGGTCGATGACCACGACGCCGTGTTCATGGCGACGGGCGCCTACACGGCGGTCGATGCCGGCTTGCCGGGCCAGGACCTGCCCGGCGTGATCGTCGCCCTGCCCTTCCTCATCGCCAATGCGCGGCAGCAACTCGGTATCGCGACTGCCGCGGATGTGCTGCCCGATCTCAAGGGCAAGCGCGTCGTTGTCCTCGGCGGCGGCGACACGGCGATGGATTGCGTGCGCACCTCGGTGCGACTCGGCGCCGAGCGCGTCACCTGTGTCTATCGTCGCGACGAGGAAAACATGCCGGGCTCGCGCAAGGAAGTGAAAAACGCGCGTGACGAAGGCGTGATCTTCCGTTTCCTCGCGCAACCGCTGGCCATTGTCGGCAATGGCTTCGTCGATGGCGTGGCGATTGCCGATACCCGACTGGTCGCCGATGGAGACGGCCGCGCCCGCGCTGAAATCGTCGCCGACAGTGCGCAGACGATTCCCGCCGACATCGTCATCCTCTCGTTCGGCTTTCTTGCCAGCCCGCCGGACTGGTGCGCCAGCGCCGGCATCGAACTCGACGGAAACGGACGGCTCAAGGTTGGCGGCGCATCGCGACTGCCGCAGCAGACCACGCATCCGAAGGTGTTTGCCGGCGGCGACAACGTGCGCGGTGCCGACCTGGTCGTGCGCGCGGTGCTCGATGGCCGTGAGGCGGCGCGGGCCATCCTCAGCCAGTTGGGGGTGGTCGCCTGACTTGGCTGGCGCTTCGCGTTAGTCTTCCCGCATGACCCGCATCCTCGTCGTCGATGACCACCCGTTGTTCCGCCTCGCCCTCGTGCAGGCCGTCGGCAACCTCGAGGAGGACATCGAGATCATCGAAGCCGATGGCCTCGACTCCGCCCGCGACGTGCTCGGCCGACGGCCGGACATCGACCTGGCCTTGCTCGACCTGCACATGCCTGGCAGCCATGGCTTGATGGGCCTGGTCACCTTGCGCAGCGAATTTCCGGCCGTCGCCGTCGTCATGATCTCGGCCAATGACGATCCGCTGGTCATGCGTCGCGCGCTGACTTTCGGCGCCGCCGCTTTCATCCCCAAGCACAGCAGCATCGCCGAGATCCAGGGCATGCTGCGCTCCGTGATCGCCTGCGAGAATCCGCCACGACCGGTGCTGCATGACCGCAGCAGTGAAGCCGCCCACGACCGCGAAGTGGCCAAGCGCCTTGCTTCACTGAGCCCGCAACAATTGCGTGTGCTCGGCCTGGTCGCCGAAGGCCTGCTCAACAAGCAGATTGCCGATCGCCTGGAAATCCAGGAGCGCACGGTGAAGGCGCACATGAGCGCGGTCTTCGAACGCCTCGAAGTGCGCAACCGCACCCAGGCAAGCACCCTGCTGCGCTCGCTCGAAATCACCGATCCCTCACGCAAGGTCGCGGACTGAAGCACGTGCAAGCGGAATTGCACGATTCACGGCGGTTTCCTTCCACACCGCTGACGCCCTGGATTCCATGACTGATCCGAATCCGCTTGTTCCACAACGACAGGCTCTGTGGCGGCGCGCCAGTGAACCAATCCTTTCAATCGCACTCCCACTTTGCGGTCGCAATCCCGCGATCGCAAAGCGGAGGTGGACAATGTTGGGAAGAATGATTCTTGCGCTCGCGCTTGCATTTGCGGCAACGGCGCCGCTTTCGGCGCTCGCAGCGGGCGAAGCCAATGCCGGGGCGGAAACCAGACCCGCACTTGAGGTCATCATGTACTCGACGGCGACCTGCACGTATTGCCAGAAGGCGCGGCAATGGTTCAGCAGTCACCAGGTGGCCTGGGACGAGCGCGATATCGAAACCTCTGCAACCGCGCAAAAGCAATGGAAGGAACTGGGTGGTGTCGGCACGCCACTTGTCGTCGTCAACGGCAAGCCCTTCCAGGGCTTCATGGAAAGCGCAATCGAAGCCGAGATCGCCAAATATCGCTGAGGCCGCGTGCAGTATCCTGCTGCGGGCCATGCATGCCTGATTGCAGGTCCGCGGCAATGTTCGATCCATGCGGAGGAGCACCGTGGCAACAGTCTTCGAGAAGCTGAACCTGAAGGATCAGCGCGAGATCCTTGTCGTCAACGCACCCGCATCATTTGCGACCGAGCTTGATTCGCTCAGGGGCGTGCTCGTCCAGCATGATCCGGCGAAAGCCACCCGCGTCGACTTTGCCCTGGCCTTTGCCACGACGCAGGCCGAGGTTGATGCGCTGGCCGGCCTGCTCGTCCCTCGCGCGCACGGTGATGCCGTGCTCTGGTTCGCCTGGCCGAAAGGAACATCGCGCCGCTACCGCTGCGGGCTCAATCGCGACACTGGCTGGGATGCGCTGCGCAAGGCCGGCTTCGACAGCGTGCGCGTTGTCGCCATTGACGAGGACTGGTCGGCACTGCGGTTTCGCCGCATCGAGTACATCAAGCCCCGTGCCCGCACTTGATGGCACGTGCACAGCGATGCGTGTCGGCAGCGGCGGCTGCCTGTAAAGTCCGCGTTTTGCCGGTGGCGAGTGCGGAGCGTGGCCGAGATGGACAATCCTCCCGATGGGCGGCACAAGGACAGCGATCCGGCGGCAAGACCGTTCGTGACCCCGTGTCGCCAACTGCAGTTGGACGCGCCGTGGCGCTGGCTCAGGCTCGGCTGGCAGGATCTGCGCAGGGCACCTGCCCTGAGCGCGATGTTCGGCGCGGTCATCGTCGTCGTCAGTGCGGCAATATCCTGGTTTGCCTGGTCGCTTGGCCGCTTCGCCCTGCTTGCCGTGCTGCTCTCCGGCTTTGTATTCCTTGCGCCTTTGATCGGGGTCGGCCTGTACTCGGTCAGCCGCGCCCTGCTCGATGGCCGCCAGCCGCGCCTGGCCGACTCATTCGTGGTCGCCCGCCGCGTGCTCGGTCATGCCAGCATTTTTGCCTTGATCCAGTTTGTCATCGTGTTGGTGTGGTCACGCTCCGGGATGATGCTGGTGGCATTCTTTCCCGAGCAGGAAGGCAACACGCATGTGCTGATGGAGTTCCTCGCCGTCGGCTCGCTGGTTGGATCGGTCTTTGCCGCGCTGACCTTTGCGATCGCGGCATTCTCGCTGCCGATGATCGCCGACCGCGAAGTGGACATGGTCACCGCCTGCATTTCCAGCATCAATGCCGTACTCAGGAACAAATGGGTCATGCTCGAATGGGCGGCGATCCTTTGCCTGCTCACCGCATTCGGATTTGCCAGCGCCCTGCTCGGGCTCGGCCTGGTCATGCCCTGGCTCGCCTACGCGACCTACCACGCCTATCGCGAGACAATAGACGCGTCAGCCTGGCCGCCGGCCTGACGGGAATACCCGTCAGGCGCGACGCCCGCCGCCTGAGCCGAGCGACGCTGCGCATCGGCACTTGCGCTCAAACGGGATTCGGCTTCTCCGGCCAGTAGTAGGAATCCGGATACGCGCGTTCACCGAAGATCGCCGTACCGATGCGGACTTCAGTCGCGCCTTCGGCAATGGCCAGGGCGAAATCACCGCTCATGCCCATCGACAGGCGCGGCACATCGTGGCCGCTTGCCATGGCCTGATCGCGCAACTCGCGCAACATGCGGAAACATGTGCGCACCCGGGATTCATCGTCGGAATTGACCGCCAGGGTCATCAGGCCACGCACGCGCAAGGTGTCGAAACTGCGCAAGGCATCGAGGAACCCGGGCAGTTCATCGGCGGGCAAGCCATACTTCGTTTCCTCGGTGGAGGTCTTGACCTGGACCAGCACATCGAGCACGCGGCCCTCGATCTGCATGCGCTTGTGCAGCGCCTCGGCCAGTTCCATCCGATCCAGCGACTGCACTTCGCTGACCAGGCGCGCCACTTCCTTTACCTTGTTGGTCTGCAGGTGGCCGATCATGATCCAGTCGATCGCGCAATCAGCCAGCGGCTCGTACTTGGCCTTTATTTCCTGCACCTTGTTCTCGCCAAAGCGGTGCAAGCCGAAGGACACCGCCTCGCGGATGACTTCGACCGGGAACGTCTTGCTTACCGGCAGGATGTCGACTTCGGCCGGGTCGCGTCCGGCCGCACGACAAGCAGCATCCACGCGCTCGCGAACCGCCTGCCATCGTGCCTGCAATCCACTTTGGGGATGATCCGGACTCACGGCACTCCGGCCTGTCCGCGATGCGTGCTGCCGCCTGCTGCGGAGGGCTTGGCCGCGGCGGGTTTCGCCTTGACTGGTTTCGCCTTGGCGGCTGGCGGTGCCCCGGATTTCCCTTCGCCGCCGTCCTTGCCGTTGTCATCGAGCGTGCGCAGGCGCACGTGATCGGCCCAGCCGGTGCCGCCATCGAGCAGCAGGAAACCGACCTCGACCATGTTCGTCGTTGCCGGTGCGATGCTTTTCAGCTCGACATCCGTCCACGCCGTATCGCCCGTCATGGGTGCCGCGCGAACCTGATCGAGAATGTTTTCGTGATCGCGGAACGTCATCACCATGACCCAACCGCGTTTGCCGACATCCGCGGTCTTCAGCTTCGCCGTGAATGCAACCGGCTTGCCTGCCAATTCCTTGCTCTCGACGCGTTGCATGATCAGGCCGTAAGCCTGCTGGGTCGTGCGGCGCATGCTGATGCTGTGCTTGCCATGGGCGGGATCATTCGAATCGGTGCTGACGACGTAGGCACCCACGCCGGCGTGCTGGGTCCGCGACCAGCCCGGAATGCGCGTGCCGACGATGGCCTGTTCAAAACCGGCGTTCTTCAGCGGGATTTCCGCCGCCGCCACGCCACCCACCATCAGCAATCCCGCAACGAGCAAGACACACTTCACCATGAGGCACTCCGATCGGACCGCCATGCGGTCGCTGGTCAAACCCCGAAAGGGGTCGCAAGATTTCGCATCTTGGCCACAGATCGATCCAGCGGCAAGCCCGCAGGCTTGATTACGGCGGCACTGGGCAGGTCCGCGACGCGCGCCACACGTCGTACCAGGCACAAGCAAGCGGCAAACGCTTCGTCTGTCGGCACCAGGGCCATCAGGCCGACCAGGCAGTTTGAATACTTGTACAATGGCCATGGCGAACGGGTCATGATGCGGCAATCACTGCTGTTGCAGGACACAACCTATGTCTATGACGAAGCTGGCCATCACCTGGGCAAATACCTCGGAATCGGCAACAAGAATCCGGGCGAGGAGGTCATCTATCTGGATGACATGCCCATCGCGATGACCATCGGCGGCGTACTGAGTTACCTGGAGACGGATCACCTGGGCACGCCGCGTGTCGCAGCCAACCCGGCAACGAACGCCTTGCAGTGGGAGTGGGATTTCTTCGGCGATGCGTTCGGGGCCAATGCCGCGACGAGTGCACCCAGTGGCGGGATCGATGTGAAGCTGCGCTATCCGGGGCAGTACTCTGACGGTGAGTCGGGGTTGCACTACAACTACTTTCGGGATTATGAGCCGGGGACGGGGCGGTATATTGAGAGTGATCCGATTGGGTTGGGAGGTGGAATTGACACATACGCTTACGCCCTCGGAAATACATTCCAGTTTATTGATTCGCTTGGTCTATGCAGTTGCGTCGCAGATCCAAATTCTGGCCGATATGGACCCAACGGTGGGAAAAGGAACTGGCTTTTTCGTGAAGTCTGGAGTGTAATTTGTGACTACAACTGCACTAGCGGAAACAAAGCATCGACGGTCTCGGGCTCGCGAACTGTTACGTTTTGGTTTGAAAGTGGCTATGAGCTCAGTTGTTACGGAGTGAACTACGTGAATAATCCTCCGATATCTTATGAGTATAGGATTACCAGTGCAGATTCCTTCGATCCGCGAGAGTCAGATGTTCCTGAGCTTCGCAGGTGGGCACAACAAAACTGCGAGGATTGTGAAAAATGAAGCCACTACGGTCATGTAGTCATGATTCTAGAGCTGTGACGTCGCTGCTACTAGCTGCGATCATCTTTGCCACGCCAATGGCGTTCGTGGCGCTTAGGCATATCACCATTAGCGAATTCCAAATAACCAGTACGAACACGCTCGTTTTCCGCGCGGTGGTGCCAGGTGCCGCAATAGCCTTGCTGTGTCTCTCGTGGGCGGCAGTAGTCTCGAAAAACTCTTTGTTTCGCATGTTTAGCCTTACTGGAATAGGTGTGATCTTTGCGACATTGGTCTTGGTTGTGCGCTTTCGTCTATTCATCTTGTGAGCCCGCAGGCTTGATTACGGCGGCACTGGGCAGGTCCGCGACGCGCGCCACACGTCGTACCAGGCACAAGCAAGCGGCAAACGCTTCGTCTGCCGGCGCCAAGGCCATCAGGCCGACCACCCAGTTTGAGTACTTCTACAATGGCCGTGGCGAGCGGGTCATGACGCGGCAATCACTGCTGTTGCAGGACACCACTTATGTCTATGACGAAGCTGGCCATCACCTGGGCAAATACCTCGGAATCGGCAACAAGAATCCGGGCGAGGAGGTCATTTATCTGGACGATACCCCCGTCGCGATGACCATCCGCGGCGTACTGAGTTACCTGGAGACGGATCACCTGGGCACGCCGCGTGTCGCAGCCAACCCGGCAACGAACGCCTTGCAGTGGGAGTGGGATTTCTTCGGCGATGCGTTCGGGGCCAATGCCGCGACGAGTGCACCCAGTGGCGGGATCGATGTGAAGCTGCGCTATCCGGGGCAGTACTTTGACGGTGAGTCGGGGCTGCACTACAACTATTTTCGGGATTATGAGCCGGGGACGGGGCGGTATTTGGAAAGTGATCCGATTGGGTTGGAGGGTGGCGTTGGGACTTTCGCATACGCGTCAGGAAGACCAAGTTCGTATGACCTGCCCCCATTCCTAGGGCCATCTGCACTTGTACAGCCGATTGCGCGGCACACCCAGCTCGCGTGCAAGGGTGGCTGCGGGCTTCTTCGCAGCCTTCAGCAATCGAATCGCTTCTCGTTTGAACTCTGCTGTGAATCGACGACGCTTTTCCATCGAACACCTCCTTGCGGGGATTGTCCCCGTTTTGTGGTGTCCGAGAAATCAGGGGTAGTCCAAGCCTTGAATCTTGAATCGACTTGCAGCCTCGATGCCTCTCCTTGCTGCGATGGGTCGCCCCAGTTGAAGAACCGCAAAACCTCGTCGCGTCGGGCGAGCGTGTCGCTGCAGCCGAGATCGATCAGTTCGCGCGTGTACGCCGACTCGAACAAGAGGTAGCTGACGAGTGCCGCGCCGCGCGCCGATTCGCCGCGACCGGAAACGCCCACCGCGCGCAGCAGGGAGCGGACCGCGAATGGCAGGCTGTCGATGTGCTTGCCGGCGAGGTCGTCGAGCCGTTCGCTCGGAGAAATCATCAGCACCTCGATCGGGCGCAGCGTGGTCCGGCCCAGCGCGTCGACTGGCAGCAGCCCCAGCGTGGTGTTGATGCGCTGCAGGCGCTCGGCATCGGCGGTCAGCGAATCGAGGAAGATGTTCGACAACGCATGGCCGGCAACCTGGGCCAGGTTTGGATACTCGCTGCAACCCGCGCGCGGGCCGGCTGGCTCCTTGATGCGTCCGCCGCCGACCACGAGGATGCGCTCCGCACCGAGATGGATGGCCGGGGAGATGGGTGCCGACTGGCGCATCGAGCCGTCGCCGAAATATTCGATGCGCCCCTCGATGCGCAGCGGAACCGCCGGGAACACGAATGGAATCGCCGACGAGGCAAGCAGGTGTTGCGGGGCAATCGCATCGCGCACGGCGAACCGCTGCGAGCGCGTCCACGGCTGGATGTCATCGACCGCCTCGTAAAAAGTCACATGCAGGCCCGAGCCGTAACTCGACGCGGTGACGGCAAGTGCGCGCAGGCATCCCTGCTGCATCAGTTCATGGATCCGCGTCGGATCGACCCACTCGCGCAGCGAGGATTGCAGGGGCGAATTGTCGAGCAGCGATTGCGGGCGCCTGCCCTGCAATGCCGGAATCAGCCAGCCGAACATCAGCATTCCCAGCCAGCGGGCACCGGTCCTGATGATGCCGGGCAGATCCGCCCGATAAATCTGGCCGACGCGGAGATTCGCCCAGACCTCGACAAGATCGGCGATCGCCCGATCAAAATCATCGGCGCGCGTGGCCAGCGCGGCGGCATTGATCGCACCGGCCGACGTGCCTGCAATCACCGGAAACGGATTGCCCGAGACGATTCCCGCGTCACGCCGGATCTGCGCGATGCCCTTGAGCACACCGACCTGATAGCCGGCGCGCGCACCGCCGCCGGTCAATACCAGCCCCGTGATCGGATCCGTCATGGTAGCCCCTGCGCATTCATCAATCGGAAGATAGCAGGCTGCGAGCAGTGGTTGCCGCAGGAAGGCGCGTCGGAGCGAGCGCATTGCCTGCGGCTGCTGCCAGGCCGGCACGCGGCGTGACGCAGCGTTCAACAGCCACGCGGATTGCGCCCTCTATTTTGGCCCCGGCCATCCGGCAAACAACGAAATATGCGTGGAATACGCATTTTTCAGGAAGATTTCGCCGAAGTTCGCTGACGATAACGTATCGTTCACATCATTTTTCGTACAATGCACGGCTCTTGCACACGCCTGAGGCGTGCGCGCCGGGAACATTCCGCTTGCGGCCATGCACGGCCCCCGGCACTGAAGAACTTGTCTCGCAAGGGGTCATGGCAATCCACCTGCCATTCGAACCTTGGCGGTCGCGCCTTGCGCCCACCGCCCATGAATCCGCCAGTCCAAGGAGATCAAATGTCCAGCAAACCGAAATCCAGCCCGGCCAGGGCCAGCAGCGCCTCGCAAACCTTCTCCCGTCAGAAGGCAAAGCCGGGGGATCGCGTCCTCACCAGCGAAGTGATTCTGCGCGATATCGCCGAGTTCAAGAAACGCGGTGGGCGCATTGATGTACTCGGCAACACGCCACTGCGCACCAAGAACACCTCGACGGCTTTCCATTCCCGCAGTTCGGCAGCCGGCAAGAAGCCACCGACAGCGGTTGCCGGAATCGACAAACCGGCCAACTGATCCCTGCCCCACCTTGCTGGCGCAAGCCGCGCTGCGGCCTTGCGCATTCCGGAACGAGGGATTGCCAGTCGCGTGCAACTGGCAATCCCCATTCTTCCGATCCATGGCGGCAACATCTGTTGCTGCAGGGTTTCGCGGCGTCAACCTTCGCGTTCGCGGTTGAAGTTCACTTCGAGTTTTTCGACCTTGAGCATGATCCGAATCGGCTCCCTGGGCTTCGGCACCGGGATCACAACGCCTTGGCCGCTGATCATGATGCCCATCGAGCGCAGGCCGTCGACATCGAATTCGACGACCATTGGTTGCGGATCATCCCGGCCGCCATCCCCGCCCGCGGATCGTTCACCGAGTTTTCCCGACTTGCCTTCGACCTCACGCTTGCTCTTGTCTTTTCCCATGTCATCCTCCTGGTGGGTGCCCATTGCGATGGGCGGTCGTGGTTGGCATGCATGCGGCGGGGATCATTGCGCCCCCGCGAGCAGGCCAAGACGTCGGAATACGGTGTTGCTGGCGATCAGGGTCTCGGCGATGCCGGCCCTGCGTGCCGTCGCCAGGCGCGCGCGCGCCGCCGGCAGGTCGCCGAGCACGGCCAGGGTTTCTGCATTCAGCAAAGCAACCTCGCCAGGCTGGGTGCCGAGGGCTTCGGCGCGATCCAGCAGCGCGCGGGCCTTGCCGGGATCACCCAACTCGGCGCGGTACAGGCCCAATGCAGCGATGGCGCGTGCATCGTTTGGCTGCGCCGCAATGTAGTCTTCGGCGCGCGTCGCTGCTTGCTCATAGGCGCTGCGTGCCTGTGCCGCGTTGGCGGGATCCGCCTTCAAGGCCATGCCGAGATTGGCCCAGACCATGAAATCCAGCGGATTGAGCTGCGTGGCTTGTTGCTGCAACGCGGCGGCCCCGGCGTAGTCGCCGGCCTGGTACTTGAGCAGGCCAAGATTGGTCAGTGCTGAATAGCTGGGTTCGATTGCAATCGAGCGATCCAACGCGCGTGCGGCTTCGGCATTGTTGCCCGCTTCCATGTACAGGCCGCCAAGCGCGACCCACAGACTGCCATTGCCTGGCTCAAGCTCCACGGCCTTGCGGTACGCAGCGATCGCCTCCGGCACATGCCCATCCAGGTACTGCCGGTAGCCGATTTCCGCATGGACTTGCGCATCATCGGGACTGGATTGCAGCGCCTTGCGGAAATATTCGTCGGCCAGCTCCCCGTGACCTTGCGCGACATACACCTTGGCCATGCCGATTTGCGCCCGCGTGCGCACCGCCGGATCCGATTCGATGCGACGGTATTGTTCGAGTGCATTGTCGGGTTCACCCTGCACGCGATAGAGATCGCCCAGGGCCAGGCCGACGTCGGCCAGCGAGGAGTCCATGTTCAAGGCGCGCTGGCAGGCAATGCGCGCGTTGTTGAACGCACTGATGCTGTGCAGGTCTTCGAACTTCCAGATCTCGGCACGGCAGATGCCTGCCTGCGCGCGTGCAAAGCCGCTGTCCTTCTGCAAGGCCTTGGCAAAGCGTTCGATGGCCTTGTCCTGCGACGCAGCTGCGTTGGCATCGCGCAGCAGGTGCAAGCCCTGCAGGTAGTCGTCAAACGCAACCACGTCGCGGGTCGGTGCGAGGCGCCGGGCCAGTGCCTCGCGCTCACCCGGGATCACCCCGATCAGCGATTGCACCACCTCATTGGCGATCTCGCTTTGCGTGTCGAAGACATCGGCCAGTTCGCGGTCGTAGGATTGTGTCCACAGGGTGAACCCGCTGGAAGTGTCGGACAGGCGGGCATTGATGCGCACGCGCTGCCCCTGCCGGCGCACGCTCGCCTCGAGGACGCTGCCAACGCCAAGCTTCTCGCCGAGCGCCTCCACCTCCGTCGCTCCGGGGCGTGCCGTCGACGCGATCAAGGCCGCCACCTTGAGCCCATTCACGCCCGCCAGCGCGGCATGCATTTCCTCGGTCAGTCCCTCGGCAAAATAACCGTCATCCGGGTTGCTGCTCAGGCTCATGAAGGGCAGGATCGCAATCGAGGCCGCTGGCTGCGCCGGCAACCGCCCCGCGCGCATCAAGGCGAAGGCGAGCGCGGCCAGCACCACCGCACCCAGCAACAGGCCGACTCCGCGTGCCGACAGCCGTGCGCTCTTTGCCGCTGGTGTGCCGGGGATCTGCGCCACATCATCCCGCGGGGTTGTCGGCTGTGGCTGCGTCGCCCGGCGGCGTTCGCGATTGCTGTGCACTTCGGCAATGAAGCGGTAGCCCAGGCCATGCAGGGTCTGGATGTAGCGCGGATTCTCGGCATCGTCACCGAGCGCCTTGCGCAACTGCGCCACCACCCTGTTGAGCACGCCAGGCGTGACATGCCGGTGGCCCCAGACGCGATCGAGCAATTCATCACGCTCGAAGACCTTGCCTGGTTGCTCAAGCAGGCTGACGAGGACGGCAAAGGCCTTGGGTTCCACGGCAAGCTCGGCGCCATCCCGGGTGATCCGGTGCGCCGCGGGTTCGACCTCCACATCGCCGAAGCGATAGACGCCCGTCTCCGAGGTCACTGTGCGGACTCCAATGATCGGCCCGGGCGAACGATATACCCGTTGACCCGGAAAAATCATGAAAAACCCGATTGCCGCATGATTTCCAAGGGCTCACCACCGGGCTTCCTCAAGTCTTTCAGGGCGCCAGGGAGGACGCTGGAATTGCGCGGAATCGCCGCGCTCAATCCAGTCCAAGGAGTCCGCCATGAACATGAATCTCGCAACCCTGCCGCTGCCCAGCATGGGCGACAACCGCTGCGGCCAGCGCCGCCGCCAGCGCATCGCCGGCCTCGACCTGGGCGCGCGCGCAATGCGCCGCTTCCAGCTTGCCGCCGAGTCCCTGCATCCGCAATTCGCGGTGCCCGACATCGATGCCATCGCCAGCGCCGCCCGCCATCTGAAGCAACAGTTCGGCGGCACTTGGCGCGCGCCCTGCATCCAGTTGCGCCTGCGCTGCCTGACGGCATTGCGGGCCATGTCGCAGGAGCAGGCCTGGGGCCTGGCGGTCGAAAAGCAGGAGCGCATCGCCCTCATCGACCGCTATGCCAGCGCCGAGGAGCGCCTGATTCCGCATGCGGTGCCCGTTGTCGGCGGCCTCGATGATGCCCTGCTGGTGGACCTGGCCTGGCCGTCGCTGCAGCCGGACCTGGACGACTACCTGAGTTTCCGTCGCCTGCGCACCGAGGAAGCGGCAATGCGCGGCAAGCATGCCCATGAAATTGCCTACGGCCGCGAGCAATGGGAAGAATCACGCCTTGCGGAAATCCGCCTGCTTGCCCGCAGCCGGGCTTGCGGACGTGAGGACTATGCCGCAACCGCCGTGCCCTTCCTGTTTCGCTTCCACTGATGTTTCGCCACAGCCGGGCGCCCCTGGTCAACGGGGCGCCCGGGGCCGGATGCGCTGCGCGCGGCGCATCCCTGCTTTCCAGTCGGGCACGGCCGGCGTCGCCACATTGCTGATCCGCGGCACCTGGCACTCCACTTGCGGGACACGGGTGCTCGGCGGAGACTGCGCAGTCATCCCAGCGAGCGGAGCCGCGCCGTGAATGCAAAAGTATCCCCGAAGCCGACGCCAGCCGATGCCGACACGTTGCAGCGGGACCGCAGCGCGGCCAAGCAGCTTTTCTTCGGCGACATCTTCGAGGAGAACCTGTTTCCCTATCCGAAGATGCGCGAGCGTGACCGCGAGATGCTGGCACCGATGCTCGATGCCATCGATGATTTCCTCGCCCCGCAACATGCCGACTTGAAACACTGGGATCGCGTGGCTGAACAACCGCCCGAATTCATCCAGGCGCTGCGCGACATGGGCCTGTTCGGACTCATCATTCCCGAGGAATTCGGCGGCCTTGAACTGTCCAACGCAGCCTATGCGCGGGTGCTCGCGCAGACCAGCTCGCACGACAGTTCGGTTTCTCTGACGATCGGCGCGCACAGCTCGATCGGCATGAAGGGCGTGCTCCTCTTCGGCACGCCCGAACAAAAGGCGCGCTACCTGCCGAAGCTGGCCACTGGCGAGCTGATCGCCGCGTTCTGCCTGACCGAAGCGGGCGCCGGTTCCGATGCGGCGTCGATCCGCACGCGGGCGACGCGCAACGACGACGGCAGCTGGACCCTGAGCGGCGAGAAGATCTGGATCACCAACGGTGGCATCGCCGGCCTTTACACGGTATTCGCGCGCACCGACACGGCCGAAGGCAAGATGACCGCCTTCGTCGTCGAGGCCGGCTGGCCCGGCGTCAGCCACGGCCCGCACGAGGACAAGATGGGCATCCGCGCCTCGTCGACGACCACCGTCGCCTTCGCCGACGTGCGCGTGCCCGCCGAAAACGTGCTTGGCGAGGTTGGCCGCGGTTTCAAGGTCGCCATGGCCATCCTCAACAACGGCCGCACCGGGCTGGGCGGTGGCGCGGTAGGCGGCATGAGGAACCTGATCAAGCTGGCGATCGCGCAGGCCAGCGAACGCAAGCAGTTCGGCAAGCCGATCGCCGAGTTCGGCCTCGTTCGCGAAAAGATCGCGCAAATGACGATCGACTGCTTCGCCGCCGAGAGCGCGGTGTGGATGGTTGCCCATTACATTGATTCGGGTTGCACCGACTATTCGGTGGAAGCCGCCATGAGCAAGATTTTCGCCAGCGAGGCGATCCAGCGCGCCGCCCACGAGGCGTTGCAGATTGCCGGCGGCAACGGCTTCATGCGCGAGTTCCCGTACGAGCAGGTCGTGCGCGACGCGCGCATCCTGACCATCTTCGAGGGCACCAACGAGATCCTGCGCCTGTACATCGCGCTGTCCGGCCTGAAGGATGTCGGTGCCTCGCTGGGCGAGCTCAAGTCCGCGCTCGGCAACATCTTCAATGATCCGATCAAGGGCTTTGGCGTGCTTTCCGGCTATGCCAACCGGCGCGCCCGCGAGACCACCGGCGTCGGCACCGACAAGATCCTGCGCGAGCTGCATCCGGTGTTGCGCAAGGCGGCAGCAACCTACGAGAAATACGTCGTCGAACTGTCCAAGGCCTCCGATGCGCTGCTGAAGAAATACGGCAAGGGCATCGCCGACCAGCAACATGCGCAGAAGCGTCTCGCCGATCTCGCCATCGACCTGTTTGTCGGCTGCTGCGTGCTCTCGCGTGCGGACATGCTCGTGCGCGAAAACGATGCGCAGGCGGAAAGCGCCTTGCACATCGCCGAGATGTTCACCCGCCAGGCGCGTCGGCGCATGTCACGCAATGTGCGCGGCATGGAACGCAACGAGGATGACCTGCTCGATGCGATCGCCGGCAAGCGCATCGCCGCCGGCAGCTATCCGTGGGATGTCGTCTAGGGCAACGCTCAAGGCTTGCCGCTGGCCTGATCCTTTACCTGGACGACCCTGTCATTGATGACCCACAGCGTGGTCGTGCGTTCCTTGCCCTGGTAGGTCCAGATCTCCATCGGCGGTGACCCGGCGTCGCCCTCGATGCGGTCAAGCCGGTCCGGCTTGCCGCCGGCTTCGCGCACGCGCTCGATCGAGTCGCCGCGGGAGATCAGTTTCTTGCCGACCAGCGCACTCTGCGCCTGCACGCTGCCGGCAGCGAGCAGCAGGATCCACAACCACCGACACGCCATTGCTCGACACCTTTTCCAGGACACGGACAGTCTCGCCGATTGTTGTTTCATCGCCATTGCAGGGTCGGCGGGCGAGCGTCCCGGCGACAGCAACGATGGCATCACGCCTTGCGCATTGGCCTGCGCGCAAGCCGGCAACGCCTTGCTTCCACAGACCTGGCCGACAGTATTCAAGCCAGCAAGCCCCCGTCACCTTCGCGGTGGCCGACACAAGCTCGCGGCTTTGATTACACTCGGCCATCCTTCCGCGTCCGGATAGTACCGTGATACGTGTGTTGTGCCTGTGCCTGGCCTGCTGCCTGTTCGCCTCGTCCGCACTTGCGCGCGATGTCGAGGTGATGCGCCTGACCAGCGCCCCGGCAGACAACACGCTCGCTTCGGTGCGGACCGCCGAAGCGACAGCGTGGGTCGAGGCCGACGCCATCCGCAAGCAGGAACAACCGACCTGGTGGCGTCTGCAGATCGCGCCCGGGGCCGACACGTCGACGGAATGGATCGTCGCGCTCAAGGAGACCTACGACGCCGAACTGGTGGCTTACCTGCCGCCGGAATATCGCGCCCAGCCAATTTCCATCTTCGACCCGGCATGGCAGCAGATCGGCTCGCGACATCGCCTGAGCCTGCGCCTCGCCGGAAACGACGCCAGTGCGCCGATCTACCTGCAACTGTTCAATGGGCGCCAGCAACCGATGCAGGTCAGCGCGGCACCGCTGGCCGATTACATCGCCGTGGACCTGGACCGCGTGCGTTTCACCAGCATGATCCTCAGCGCCTTGCTCTTGCTCGGCGTGGTGGCTGCCGTCTACTCGGTGGCGTTGCGGCAATGGCACCTGCTGCTGTTTGGCGCGTGGGTGATGAGTGCGGTGATCTACGTGCTGGTGATGAGCGGCGAGATCGTCGCATTGCTGGGCGACTCGCCTCTGCTCCGCCATGCCATGCGCTTGCTGGCCCTGTCGATCAACCTCGGCATGGTGGCCGTCTACATCTTCATCATCCGCTTCCTGTCGATCCGCGAGCACTACCCGCGCCTGGCGCGCGTGATGTACACGATCCTCGGCGTGATCGTGCTGCTGATTGGGGTGTCGATCCTCGATCCACGTACGCTGATCGCCAACCAGTTCGTCAACATCGCGGTCGTCGTACTGGCCCTGTTGTCGCTTGGCGTGGCCGCAGGACGCGCCCGCGCCGGCTCGGTCCATGCCTGGTTCTTCCTTGGCGGCTGGGGCTGCCTGACGTTTGCCGGAATGACCCGCGCGATGTATTTCCTGCAATATCGCGGCACGCCGGACTGGCTCGAAATCGCCCATCCCAGTGCACAGGTTCTCGGTGCGCTGGTGCTGGTGCTGGCCACCGCGCGCGCCGTGCGTCATGCCGAACGCGAGCTGCTCATGGCGCGCCGGGTCGCCGCAACCGATGCACTGACCCGCTTGCCCAATCGCAACCAGTTCGACGACGATCTCGCTGAACTGGTACAGCAAGCCGAAGAAGACGATCAGCAGCTCAGTGTCATGTTCCTCGATCTCGATCACTTCAAGGCGATCAATGATCGCCATGGCCACGCCATTGGCGATCGCTGCCTGGTCCTGGTCGGCAACATCCTGCGCCGCCATGTGCGCGCCAGCGACTTGATCGTGCGTTACGGCGGCGAAGAGTTCGTGCTCGCGCTGGAAGGCGCAGGACGCGAACGCGGCATGGCCGCCGCGGAGGAACTGCGTCTCGCCGTGGAGCAGGAAGGACGCGAGATCGAGGGCCGCGCCGTGCATCTGACGGTGTCGATCGGCCTCACCGATTACCGTGCGGGCGATCAAGTGGAGAGTCTTCTCACCCGCGCCGATGCGGCGCTTTATCGTGCCAAACGCGAAGGCCGCAACCGCCTGGCGGTCGATTTGTCGACCTGAGTGGCAACACGGCGGCTGGCCGTCGGCCTGCGAACCCACGCCTCGCGACACAGCGCGGCGGGTTTGCACACGGGTGAAGGGGATGACCCGAAAAGATCTGCGCATGGCGGCGACGATGCCGACGGTTTCCGGCGTCCCGAGGCCCTGACCTGCGCCTTTTTCATGCGCTGCGCGCTGCTTGATCTGGATCAGGTCATCTCCGTGCACCTTGGACTATCACTGCTCTTCGACTCAACCAGGGAGGTTTCAGGCCATGAACATGCTTCGACAATTGTTCGCATTCTGTCTTTGCCTGCAGCTCGGCGTGGCAACCGCGGCGGCGACGGACGAGCTCACCCGCGGCGGCACGATCTATTCCACCCACTGCGTCAGTTGCCACGGCAGCAGCGGGCAGCCCGATGTCGAATCGCCGCTGGTCAAGAGTCTCGGCATCGTGCCGGCCAATTTCGCCGACACCCTGTTCAACAGTCGCGAACCGGTGTCGACCTGGAAGACCGTGGTCACCCATGGCGGGCCGGCAATGGGCTTTTCGGTAATGATGCCGGCATTCGGTGGCACGCTGAGCGAGGCCGACATCGATGCCGTGCTGGCTTACATCAAGACGGAAATCGGCGGCGCGCACGACTACCCGGATGGCGATCTCAATCTATACCTGCCGCTGCGCACCAAGAAGTCCTTTCCGGAAGACGAGTGGGTATGGAAGCTGCGCTACAGCGGACTGGACGGCGACGATGCCTGGAAGAACACGCTGGAATATGAATTCCGCATCGGCAAGCGTGCGCAAGGCGTTCTTGAACTCACCCACGAGGCGGATGGCGACACCTCGCGCCTGGGCCAGCTCGAACCGGGGTTCAAGTACGTTTTCAAACACGATCGCCGCGCCGGTTTCATCATGACTGGCGCGGCCCAGTTTGCCGTACCGCTGAACAATGACGCGCATTGGGAGTTCCTGCCCTATGTTGCGGTCGGCAAGATCCTCGACGACGATTTCACTTTCCAGGGCAGTGCCCGGCTCAAGCTGGATCTGGAAGATTCCAACGAGAGCAGTTCCGAGCTCGCCGGTGTCGTGCACTGGACGCACACGACCTGGCCACGCAACGTCTTCCCTGCTCTGGAGATCGTCGCCGAGATTCCGTTCGAGCGTGGCAGCGGCCCGGGGCGCAAGGATGCCGTGCAATACTCCATACTGCCTCAGGCGCGCATCGGCTTGAACAAGCGCGGAAACATCGCCCTCAACGTCGGTGCGGAATTACCGCTCAACGACACCGAGCGCTACGACTGGCGAGGCTATGTCTACTTCATCTGGGACTTCGCCGACGGTGGGCTGTTCGACGGCTGGTAGGCCGGTTGCAGGGCAACGCCGATGCATTGCGCCGTGGCGGCCACTGCTCCCGTGGCCGCCATGGCACCATCACTGCACTTCAAAATCATTGCCGAAGATGCGGTCCGCGCGCATGCGCATGCTGAGTGCGCTGGATGCATCACCGTCGTAGTTGCTCTGTGTGCCGGTCACGGTATAGCGACGCGTGGCGATATCACCGACGATCGCCTGGAAGCCGGCATCGTCGGGATACTGGCCGCCGGTGTGGGTGAACTCCTGCGACTGCACCTTCCACGCCATGTGCGTGGTGTCGGCCAGCGCAAGGAAGCCATTGCGACCCGTGAACGGTTCACTGGTGTACTGGCTGCCGACAATTGCCAGGTAACGATCCGCCGACACGTAGTCCTGTGCCAGGGTCATGTCCGTGGCCTCCATGGAAGTCGTCTGCGAGCATGCGGCCGGGTCGGCATTGCTGCCGCCACCTTTGGCAAACGTGCGTGTACCAATCGAACCCGTGTCGGCATTGAACTGGAATACGCTGAAGCCGTTGCGGCAGGGGCGCGCAAACGTGTTGAGGACATACAGCCGGTTTTCATCGCCCTGCGGATTGCGCAACTTGCTGCGAAAGGCCAGTCCACGCACGTTGTCATCGGTCCCTATGTAACCGTCCTTGACCGGATAGTGCGGATCACTGCTGCCGGTGTACGGATCGAAATGCATGATGAACAGATCACCTTGCGTGCCGGACAGGCCTTGCTCGTTGATGAACTCGCCGGCGATGTAGATCGGCGTGGGCGCGTTGTAACTGATCACGCCGCGCTCGGCACGCACGAGGCAGTTGATCGGCAATTCCCCGAGACCGCCGACATGGTGCTTGCAACCCGGCAGCACGCGCATTTCCCTGCCCGAGGTGGCCCAGGCGGTATCCAGCACCGGCGTCCGCGCAGGTGCGGGCAGTGTGTAGCGCGACAGGCTGACCTGGGTACCGGACGAGCTGGCCAGGTACATCCAGTTGTTGAGCAGGATGATGGCGGCACCGATGTCATCCGCGTTGGGCGTGGCCATGTTGGTGACGATGCCCTCGTAGGCACCATCGGGAGCAAAGGTCACCAGCAGCGAGTCTGTCCGCGTCGAGCTGCCCGGTTCCAGCGCATCAATGAGCACGTAGACATGGCCTGCGGCGCCGATCGAGACGGCGCGGACGTCGCGGATCCACAGGTTTTCCGGCTGGGTTGCCGGCTGCACGAGCAGGTATTGATGCAGTTCATCGGTGTATCCCGCGGTCGGATTCGACCAGGTCAGACGCTGGCCGCTCGCGCTGTAGCGCGTCACCACCAGGTAGTTGAGGTCACCGAAGAAGTTCACCGTGGCCATGCCGGCGACGATGGTGCTGCCATCCTCATCGAGCGCCATGCGTTGTCCCGACGCGCGTGGCGGAACCGAAGGCGCAAGGTTCACCAGCGGATCAAGCACCACTCCGTTGTTGCCGAAGGTCGCATCAACCGCGTAAGGCTCGTTGACATCGATGGCTTGCGCCCTGCCGATCATGGCGAACATCAAAATGACGCCAGCCCAGCACATGTTTTGAACCTGCATTTTCTCCAGCTCCTGCTTGAATTACCGGTTTGCATGAAGGACACGGCATGAATGGTGTCCACACAAGCAACACACGGTTTCGCGCAGGAACATGACATGCCCCGCAGCAAAAGCCGGGACAGTCGTCTGGTTGTGGCAGTGAATGGCGACGCCTGCCTTGCCACGGCGCGCCCGCCGAGCTCGCCGCGGGCTTGCCCAACGAGGAACTCGCCTCAGGCCTTGCGATAGGTGTCCAGGTCGATGCCGCAACGTCCGGGTGCCAGGACATTGTTCGGATCCAGCGCGCGCTTGATGGCGTGCTCGACGTCGCGCTTGACCGGTCCGTAGCTGCGTGCGACGCGTTCCTGGAAGCGCGTATTGACGCGATACACCGCGTAGCCCTCCTTCTCGAACTCATCCAGCAATTCGTTGAAGCAGGTGTCGGCGCGCCTGGTTTCTTCCGCATCGGTGCGGTTGTAGAGGACATCGATCACGTGGTGCATGTCGCGCGGGGCGACGATGAACTCGGCGACGTAATCAAGGCCATGCTTGTGCAGGATGCGCTTGGCCAGCGCCGCCTGTTTCCGGCACTCGCTGCCGCGCGCCTCGCTCACCGGTGCAAACCACATCGAGCCGCCACCGCCGCGCCAGTTGTACAAGCCGAATTCCTGCAGGTTGGGCACGCCGGACATGAGCTCGGCGCGGTACTTGAAAGGCTGCTTGTCACCCGCTTCCTCCGCGGTGACGATGCGCCCCTTGCCGAGTTTCCCGAAGGCGTCGGTGACGATCTTCCAGTTCACGTCGACTTGTTCACGTGTTCCATACAACGCGGCATAGAGATTCCAGGCACCCATGCCGGTGTCCTTCTGCATCTGCTTGATCACACTGTCCGGCGTGTGCCCGGGTTCGCTGATGTACTGCGCGCGGGTCAGGTGTGCGCTGCCGGCCTCCCACAGGGTGCTGGCGATCACCACCGAGTTGGGGATGGTGCCGGACATGCGCAGCGGACGCAGCAGGTCGACGATCTCGACGATGTCCTCCTCGTTTTCGAAGATGATCTCGAAGGGCTTGAAAACCGGCGGCTTGGGCATCAGCCAGAAGCCCATCTTCGTGCAGATGCCGTAGTTGGCCTGGGTGAACATGCCATCCAGGGTTGGGCCATAACCCCACTTGAAGATCTGCCAGGTATTGCTGCCGGGCACGCCGCCCATGCCGGTCCGGTAGACATCGCCATTGGCCAGCACCACCTCCATCCCGCACTGCATCATGAAGTGCTCGCCGTACGGGGTGTAACCCACGCCACGATCCATGGTGTTGCCGACCGGCCCGGCAATGGCCGAGGGGGCGGAGAACGACAGCATCACCGGCAGCTTGTTTTCCTGGATATGGTTGTAGAGCTGGCCATAGGTGACACCAGGCTCGACCAGTGCGTAGCACATCTCCGCATCGATCTTGATGATCTTGTTCATCTTCTTCAGATCAAGAATGATCTGACCGCGCTGCACCGGCGCGGCGGATCCGTAACCGAAGTTGCGACCGGTGGAAATTGGATATATCGGAATGCGGTGTTCATTGCAGATCTTCACAATGCCCTGGATCTGCTCGACGGTGGTTGCCGTGAGTGCCGCCGATGGCGCATGCGCGGCATTCTCGACGGGCATCATGATCTTGTTGTACGGAACCAGTTGCTCGGAGCGGACCAGCACGTTGGCATCGCCAAGCAGGGCGCGGAACTTTTCCAGGGCTTTGCCGAACGCTTCCTGCGTGACCCCGCGAGGCAACACGGCATTGGTTGGCTCAGACATGGATCCGACTCCTTCAGGCCAAGATTGAAAAGGACACGAAACTGCCGATCAGCGGCACCTTGCCCGCGGGCAACAGCGGCGCCGCACCCGGGTTTCCAGTTCCCATAGACGCCAACAGAAAACCGATCGCCGCCGCCCATTGGTCGATGTGTTCGCCATTGCGTGACGGGCCGTCAAGCTGGTGCGCGACGACGGCACTGTCCTGACGCTCCTCGTCGAGGGTGAAGCCGGCGCCACAGGCGAGCAGGTGCCGATGCAGATGCCCGGCGCAGCCATCGGCCATGCCGGCCGTCAGCAGGCGATGACGGCTCAGCCTCGCTGTGGCGGTGTGCTGGCCGAGCCACGGCACGCTCGCGCCGGCGCTGCGCGCAAGGGCCAGCAACGGCGTGGCCAGTGCATCATCCAGCAGGCCAATGACCCGTGCGGATTGGCGATGGCGCAGTTGTTGCTCGAAATCCAGAAGGAAAGGCAACTCGTGGCTGGCCTGGCGCACCTGTGCCATCGAAGTGCCGATGCCAGCGCGGACACCATGCACGAACGTCGAGTCGGCCGCAGCCGACGAGATCAGGACCAGGGTGGGCGTGGACAAGGCCGGAGCCGGCAGGCCTGCCGCCGCCAGCGCGGGCAAGGCGCTGCCGAGAAACGGACTGGCAACGCCAAGCAAGGCCATGCCCTTGATCAGGGAACGACGATCAATGGTCATGGTGAGCCTCCAGGCTGCGCTTTCGCGGGCGGCGGTGTCGGCCGTGGCGGCAGCGGCGGCAGGCTCGCCAGGTATTTGCTCAATTCGCCGAGCGCTGCATCATCGACATACGAGGCCGGAAACGCCGGCATGGCGTTGAAGCCGTTGCGCACCATGATCTTGAGGTACTCGACGGGCAGCTCGCGCCCCTGCAGCACCGTACCGACGCCGACCTCGGGCTTGTGGCAATACCCGCAGACGTTGTTGTACAGATCCGCGCCGCTGCGCCACTGCGGTTGTCCTTCCGCCTGCGCCGGCATGACCAGCATGGCCAGCGACAGGTTTGCGCCGGTGACCATGATCTTCTTCAACGACATGCTGTCTCGGGGACGCTTCATCACTCGCTCCTTGGTTGCAGCCGCTGCAATGACAGGAAGGTGCACTCGACTTCGGCCGGGATGCTCAGGATGCGCGCAGGACTGGCTTGACCGTCACTCCGCTTGCGGAATCATCGAACGCCTGCTTGATGTCGGCAAAATCGTAAAAGCGCACCAGGCGGTCGAATGGAAACTTTCCGGCCTTGTAGAACTCCACCAACTTCGGGATGAACACCCTTGGCACCGAATCGCCCTCGATCACGCCGATCATGCTCTTGCCTTCGGCCATGAGGTCGTTGTGCACGTCGAGCTCCATCTTCGGCGTGACGCCGACGATGGCCGCCGTGCCCAGCGGGCGCAGCGCGTTCAGGCATTGCCGCACCACCGGTGGCGCGCCGGTGGTTTCCACCGCGTAATGCGTGCCGCCACGGGTGACGGCCTTGATCTCCTTGACCACATCCACCTTCTTGCCGTTGAAGGTGTGCGTGGCACCCAATTCGCGCGCCAGTTCGAGGCGGTTGTCGTGCACATCCACGGCAAGGATCCGTGGGCAGCCGGCAATCTTCGCCGCCATGATCGCACTCAGGCCGACGGCACCGCAGCCATACACGGCGATGGATGTGCCGAATGCTGGCTTCAGGCGATTGAGCACGGTGCCGGCGCCCGTCTGGATACCGCAGCCCAGGGGTCCAAGCAGGGCCAGATCCACATCCTTGTCAACCTTGACCACGTTGCGCTCATGGACGACGGCGTGGCTTGCAAACGAGGACTGGCCGAAGAACGTGGAGAGTTCGGTGTTGCCCTGATGCAGACGCGCCGTGCTGTCCTCCATGCGCCCGCCGAAATTCAGCTCGTTGAACGTCGCACAGACCGTGGGATGCCCGGTCAGGCAATTGTCGCAGTGGCCACAATGGGCGAAGGACATCACCACATGATCGCCGACCGCGACGCTGGTGACGTTGGCACCGACCTTCTCGACCACACCGGCACCTTCGTGTCCAAGCACCACAGGATACGGGGAAACCGCCAGGTCACGTCCCACCGCGTCGGTATGGCACACGCCGGTGGCCACCACCCTGACCAGAATCTCGTTTGATTCCGGCCCCGACAGCCTCACCTCCTCGATCGAGAACGGTGCGCCCTGGGTGCGGGTTACTGCCGCCTGAATCTTCATGCCAGTCTCCGGTTCGGGAATACCCACCCAGGAAAACCTGTACCTGCATGCCAGTCACGAGGCAAATGCCCATCCAAGCCGAACCACGCACTCGAATGGCTCGCAATGACCTGCATTGAAACGGACCGCAAAGGCCGGGCCTCGGCAAGCTGCAGTCTACGCCACGCCCCTGCTTGGTCAAGCACAGTGACTGTCGGCAAGATGAAGAGGTCGGATCCCGCTTCCATGCTTTTGCTGCATCGTCCCGGGATTGCAGCCGCCAGCAGGGATGCCTGCGCCAGCCAGCAAACACCGCGTTCAGCATGCGGCGGCCAGACTGTCCGCCGAGGCAATCCAGGGCGCATGCGCACGGCTTCCCCGCCCTTTCGCGAGCGCTGCGCGGGATCTGTGGAGCAGCGCACACTTTGCCCAACATGAATGGCCCGGATGATGCAAGAACCCTCGCAAGCAGCCTCGCCATCGAGGTTTGCGTGAAAGGCCAACGCCATGTGGATGAACAGAATTCGCCGGAACCTGAACCTTGCCCTGGTCCTGACCTTCGGCATCGTCACCAATGTCATGATCCTGCCATTTGCGATCTACCGGCTGTTCAGCGGACAGATCGTCGCTGGCAGTATCGACCTGGTGATTGTTGCCTGCATCAGTCTCGGCTCCGTGCATGCCTACGTGACCGGGCGCACGCAAGGCGCGGCATTGTTCCTCGCCATCACCTACTCGAGCGGCTGCATCGCGATTGCCTATGTCGCCGGCGCGGCGGGCCCGTTGTGGATGTATGCAGTGTTGTTGTCGAATTTCCTGCTCGTTGAACGCAGGCGCGCAATGCTGATTTCCGCCTGCGCCATCGCTGCCGTCGCCGCCAGTTCGCTGGCACTGCCGGAACTGGCGCACAAGGCGGCCTTCGTTGTCTCCGGCATGGTGGTTTGCCTGTTCTCGTTCGTGTTCGCGTGGCGCTCTGAACTGCAACACCAGCAACTGGAAGACCTTGCCGCGCTCGATCCATTGACCGGTGCGCGCAATCGTCGCGGCATGCACGCGGAAATAGAAATCGCCATGGCGGCGAGCCGGCAAGCCGGCAAGCCACTTGGCCTGATCATTTTCGACCTCGACCATTTCAAGCAGGTCAATGATCGATTTGGCCATGAGGCCGGGGACAATGTCCTTGTCGAAGTGGCCGATCTGGTACGTCGAATGACGCGCAAGAATGACAAGTTCTTCCGCCTTGGCGGCGAGGAGTTCGCCTTGCTCATTGCCGATGCCAAGACCACCGACTTGCGTGAGATAACGGAAAAAATCCGCACCGGCATTGCCCGCAAAGTGCGCTGCGGGGACACCCCGGTGACGGCTTCGTTTGGTGCCAGCCTGCTGCGCGCGAGCGAAACCGAATCCGAGTGGCGCGATCGGGTCGATGCCGCCATGTACCGTGCCAAGCGCGAAGGCCGCAACCGCTCGGTGGTCGAAGGAGTGTGCCTGCCGGCGGGCGGCGAAGGCGGTACCCTGGCGGCCAATGAAAGGTCTCACGACCTGGCCAACGATCGAATCGTGCCAATCGATCAAACGCGGCCCACGCCGGCGCAGTTTCCGCCGAGCCAGCGCACGCAGTCGCTCCGCCGGAATTTCCGTCGCTGACACTGGAAGTCCCACCCATCGTGCAGCGTGGCAAAGCGGCCGCTGCTTGCCGTGACCGGCCGCACCGGGAGAAATGACGCTGGCACCGCTGGTTCAGCCCTGCCCCGGATCCACGTTGCCCTGACCTGGCGGCTCGGGTCGCAGCCATAACCACGTCGCGACCAGGGCCATCATCGTGCTGACGCCGGCGGCCAGCCACCAGCGTGGCGAAAAGAGGAACAAGATCACCGCGGTGGCCGCCATCATCGTCGTCGCCAGCCACTTCGCATTGCGGCTGACCGCGCCGGTCGCATGCCAGTCGCGGATCATCGGCCCCATGACCGGATGTGCGAGCAGCCAGTCGTGCAGGCGACGGGAACCGCGCGAGGCGGCGTAGGCGGAGAGCAGGACGAACGGAACCGTCGGCAGCACCGGCAAGGCGATGCCGATGATGCCCAGGATCAAGCTGACGTATGCCAGCAGCCACCACGCCCAACGCCAGCTGCGCGAGGATTCCGGGTTCGGCGGCTCGCTCATGTCGGTGCGCCCGCGATGGCACGCATGGGCGCAACTTGGCAATCAGCCATCAACCGGCACCCTGCACTCAGTCGTGGATGACCCGGTAGCACGGAACATAGGCTGCCGTGCCGGGCAGCTTCATGCGCTGTTGGGAAACGAAGCTCGCCAGCAGGTCATCCAGCGCCTGCATGATCTCGTCGTCGCCACGGATCAGGAACGGGCCGTGCTGTTCGATCGCACGCATGCCGTCGATCTTTACGTTGCCGGCAACGATTCCCGAAAACGCCCGCCGGAGGTCGGCGGCAAATTCATGCCGCGGCTGTTCACGATGCAGATTCAGCGATGCCATCGCCTCGTGCGTCGGGTGGAATGGATACTGCAGGCTTTCATCGATGCTGATCGCCCAGTTGAAGAAGAACGCATCGCCACTCTCCAGGCGGTACTTGCGCACGCGCTCGACGCCCTTGGCGACCTGTCGCGCAACCAGGCCCGGATCGTCGATGATGATCTGGTAATGACTGGCGACTTCATCGCCCAGGGCAAGACGCAGGAAGCGGTCGATCTGCTCGAAATAGGCCGCCGATTCGCTGGGGCCGGTGAAGATCAGCGGATACGGTATCCCGGCATTGGCCGGGTGCAGGAGGATGCCGAGCAGATAGAGGATCTCCTCGGCGGTGCCGACGCCGCCGGGAAACACGATGATCGCGTGCGCGGTGCGCACGAACGCCTCAAGGCGCTTCTCGATATCCGGCATGATGATGAGGTTGTTGACGATCGGGTTCGGCGACTCGGCGGCAATGATGCCGGGCTCGGTGATGCCGATATAGCGGTTCTTGGTGCGGCGCTGCTTCGCATGGCCGATTGTTGCTCCCTTCATCGGCCCCTTCATTGCGCCCGGGCCGCAGCCGGTGCAGATGTCGAGATCGCGCAGGCCAAGCTGGTAGCCGACATGCTTGGTGTAATCGTATTCGTAACGCGAAATCGAATGCCCGCCCCAGCACACGACAAGGTTCGGCGCGACGTTGGCCCGCAGCACGCGCGCATTGCGCAGGATGTCGAACACCGCGTGGGTAATGCCTTCCGAATTGGCGAGGTCGAAGCTGCCGGCTTCGATCTGGGTAGACACGAAGACGATGTCGCGCACGACGGCAAACAAGAGTTCGTTGATGCCGCGGATGATCCGGCTATCGACGAAAGCATGTGCCGGCGCATTGATCAACTCAAGACCCACTCCGCGATCCTGCTGCAGTACCTGGATCTCGAAATCGGCGTGCATCTCGCTTGCCGCACGCGGATCATCGGTCACCAGGCCCTGGGTCAACACGGCCAGCGCACAGCTGCGCAGCAGTTGATGCAGTCCACCGGCACTGGCATCGCGCAAGCGCGCCACTTCCTGGCGGGAAAGGACATCGAGGCCCGAGGCAGGTCCGATGCGTGCGCTGACGGTCGACGGCCGGGACGGGGATGGATCTGGTTTGTTCATTGATTTCTCGTCGGCTGCACTGCCTGCGCGAAAGGCACTCGGCAATGCGTGGAGGGTCCGCCCCTGGGCGGTCGGCTAGGATCCGCGAATGCAGTGGATCGGGTCAATATGCGGGTGGCGCTACACGGGCTCGTGGCGCACACGGCCAGCAACTGCTCGGCAACTGCTCCTGCGTTGCTCTACCTCCTGCATCCGTGCAGTCGTCCTGCGTTGTCGGCATACAGGCCATCCATGGCCATCGCCGACAACTGCTCGGCAATTGCTCCTGCGTTGCTCTACCTCCTGCATCCGTGAAGTCGTCCTGCGTTGTCGGCATACAGGCCATCCATGGCCATAAAAAAACCGGCGTCCTTGCGGACGCCGGTCGATTCACACCAGCAAGGCTGGATCGGGATCAGAACTTGTAACGGAAGGTTGCCTGCACCGACCAGCGCGAGACTCCGGTGTTGACGCCATCTCCGTTGACTTCCTGGATGCTCGTGGCGTCCGCGCGGTTGAAGCGGTAGACATACTTGCCGGTTGCCGGATCGATGCCGGCGAAATTGGCAATGCGCTGCGTCGAGAAGAATCCGTAGTCGTCGATCTGTCCCCAGTCCTTGTCGATCAAGTTGCCGATATTCATGATGTCGAAGGTGAACTCGGCCTTGTGTCCATCCATGAAGCCCGGGATTTCCTGGGTCAGGCGCACGTCGAAATTGTGCAGGAACTTGGCATTGAACGAGTTCGCCGGAGCGACACGACCACGGTACTTGTTGATTTCCGGATGCGCGTCGAGGTAGGCGAAGAATGCAGCTTCCTCCTCGGCATTCGGGAAGATCACGTCACCCGGGCCATTCGGCACGTAGAACAGGTCGTTCGCGCTGCGGCTGTCGCCATTGGCATCGTTGGCAAACACCAGGCTGTACGGACGACCGGTGCGGCCTTCATAGACGACGGACGCCGAAGTCTTGTTGTCTCCGAAGAACTTCCATTCCTTGGTCAGGATTCCGGTGAAGCGATGCTTGAACGCATAACGCGAGTCATACGCCACATCCTCGTTGGCGTTGTAGATCGCGGCATTGTTCCAGTTGGAGGTGTTCTGCGAACTTGTGCCCGGGCTGACTTCCTTGGCTTCGGTATGCGTGTAGCCGGCAAGCCACGACCAGCCGCTCTCGGTCATCGGCTTGGACAGGCTCAGGGTGATCTGGTTGCCACCACCCTTGTCCGTGTTGCGGATCAGGATCACGTCGCCGATCGAGTTCGGACGATTCGCCCGTGCAGTGACGCCACGCCCCGAAATCGGCGCACTGGAACCCCAGTTGGCAGGGTTGTAGCCGGCCTGGTTGTAGAACATCGAGCGTCCATCCTGGCTGACGCCGGTCGGCGCACCCAGGTCGAGACGGTTGAAGAAGATGCCGTCCTTGTTCCAGAACGAAAGCACTTCGGCCGAGGCGACGATGCCTGCCCAGGGCAGCTCGTGGTCAAACGCGAGGTTTGCCTTCCACACTGACGGCAGCTTGAAGCCAGGTTCGACGATGTCGACGTTCTGGCGGCCACTGACCGAGAAACCCGTGGTTGGCTGGTTGTTCGGATCGGGATTGAAGATCGGGCCAATGCCGCCGCTTACGCTGGAGCTGTATTCGACATAGTTGCGACCGGTGTTCTGGTAGGCGCCGGCCAGCCAGACGTTGGGCGGCGAACCCATGAACAAGCCGATGCCGCCGCGCACTTGGGTCGGACGCTCCGACTCGATGTTGTAGTTGAAGCCAAAGCGTGGCTGCACGACCGAGCTGTTCGGCAACTTCGTGTTGTCGTAGCCGTAAATGTCCTGGATGTTCGAGTTGTAGAGCGGCGTATCCGGGAAATCGGGCGTGTCGACGCGCAGGCCGAAGGTCAGGTTGAGGTTGTAGGTTGCCGCCCAGCTGTCCTGGACGAAGACGCCGGTGTTGGTCAACTCGTACTGCGCGGGAATATCGGCATAGCTGCCACCGGGCGTCGGTGCGCGGTAGTCGTACTGGCGCGGATTGCCCGATTCGAAATCAGCAATGCTGCCAAAGCGATAGGTGCCGTTCTGGTTGCGACCGTAGTAGTTGAAAATGTCGTTGTTCGACCAGTCGACGCCAAACTTGACCGTGTGATCGCCGAGGAACAGGTTGCCGGCAGCAAACAGGCTCTTTTCCTTGGTGTTGATGACGTTGACGTGGCGGTTCTGCTCGGTGCCGAGGAACACCGCATCGTTGCCGAAATCGATGCGGATCTGCGGCAGGAACGATGTCGGTTCGGCAACCGCGTCATACACGCGATAGGACGCCTTCAATTCGGTCGAGAAATTCTCGCTCCAGTCACTGAACAACTCGCCGACATAGCTTTCGAATGTCTTGTTCTGGTTGTACCAGTGCGTGTTCAGCGAGACCGAGGTGCTGTTGAAATTCGGGATCTTGGCGACATCCTGGGCGAGCTTGCTGTAACGGAAGCTGGCGCGATGGTTCTCGTTGATGTTCCAGTCCAGCTTTGCCGCGTATTCCTCGATGTCGGTGCCCAGTGCGCTGGCGCCTTCGAGCGAGCCGGCGTTGAACCCCCAGACATTCTGGGCGATGCTCTGGATCTGGGCGATATCCGCGTCCGTGATGTCACCGTTGCCATAGGGCGAATTGACGACATCCGCGCCGGGAGCCGAGCGCTTGAACTTCTCGTAATTGACGAAGAAGAACAGGGTGTCCTTGATCAACGGGCCGCCAAAGGTTGCGCCGTAGGTCTTTTCATCCTTGAAGCCGGTGAAATCATTGCCGTTGCGGTCGTCGCCGACCATGTTGTCGTTGCGGTAGACGCCATAGACGCTGCCATGGAACTCATTCGTGCCCGACTTGGTGACGGCGTTGACCACCGCACCGGATCCGCCGGTGGTGGTGACGTCATAGTTGGCCAGGCCGATATTGATTTCCTCGATCGCGTCCATCGACACCGGCTGGCGCTCGGTCGGGAAATTGTTGCCCTCAAGGCCAAACGGATCGTTGGTGGCGACGCCGTCGATGCGGATCGCATTGAAACGCGTGTTCTGGCCACCGGCGGAAATGGCGCCGTCGGCCTTGCTGACCTGGGCAATGCGCGGATCAAGGCGCATGTAGTCCTGGATGTTGCGTCCAGCCGAGGGCAATGCCTGGATCTGCTGGTTGGTCAGGTTGGTGCCCGTGCCCATTTTCTCGGCACTGAACAGCGAATTGGCGGTACCGGTGACGACGATCGTTTCAAGGCTCGCCGCAGGAACCAGGCTGGCACTGACCGTGTTCGCATCGCCGATCTGCAGATAGACGTTTTCGCGGGTTTCGGTCTGGCCATCCTTGGTGATGGTGATCGTGTAGGGGCCGCCGACACGCAAACCGCGTGCCGAATAGCGGCCAGCCGCATCGGTGGTCACATGACTGACCGTACCGGAAGTGCTGTGCGTGATCGTGACCTCTGCTCCCGTTGCCGGCTGACCTTGTGCATCGGTCACCGTGCCACCGAGGTTTGCCGAAGTGCTCTGCGCATAGGCGCCGGACATCGCAAACAGCGAAGAAAGCATCAACGGCAGCAGCCGCATCGTCAATCGCTTGTTCATTACTACCTTCCTCAAGATGATTTGAAACAGGATTTTGGCAAAACCAGCCGTATCGCGATCGCGCGATGGGCTCATTGAAACAACTACCCCGGGAACTGACGCAAGGCTTGCAGCATCGCCATCCAGCCATCGTCGGCATGGGCTGGCAAGCAATTAACCGTAGTTTAACCCGGGATCGTGACAGATTTCTAACAAAAACATCTGAACGTGCAAGGCAAGGCCCGGGGTCGCCAGGATCGCGCGCGCCGACGCCCCGGCAGCCAGCCGGTTGCAGGGCTGGAAAATAGCTGAACAAGAAAAGGAGTGACCCATGAAATCATGGGCTTGGCGTGGATTCCGGAGAATGCACTTCAACTCAGGTTGCCAGCTTCACATAGGCAACGGCGCCGTCCAGGAACATCTGCACCGAAAGCGCCACCAGCAACATCCCCATCAGGCGCTCCAGCGCCACCAGTACGCTCGCGCCCAGCCAGCGATAAAGATAGGTGGATGAAATCAGCAGGATCGAGGTCGCCAGCCAGGCCAGGAACAAGGCGATGCTCCAATCCACGGTACGCCCCGGATTGCTGTTGGCCAGCAACATGACTGCGGCCATGGTCGAAGGCCCGGCCACGGCCGGGATCGCCATGGGCACGATGAACGGCTCGGCCTCGACGTCGCCGCCGAAAATGCCGTCGCGCGAGGGGAAGATCATGCGGATGCCGATGAGGAAGAGGACGATGCCGCCGGCGATGCTGACGGATTCGGGCTTCAACTGCAGCGCACTGAGCAGGTACTTGCCGCCGAACAGGAAAACGAACAGCACGACCAGGGCAATCAGCAATTCGCGGATGAGGACCAGTCGCCGCCGCTCGGGCGCCACGTTTTTCAACAGGCTCAGGAACAACGGGATGTTGCCAAGCGGATCCATGATCAGGAACAGGAGGATGCCGGCCGACAAGGTGCTCATCGAAGTGTCCTCAGTGCGCCGGCCGCAGATCGAGTGTGCAGCCGCGCATTGGCGCACCTGCGGCACTGAGCAGCCAGGCCACCGCCGCGGCCGTCGCCTCGGGCAATTCGCGTTCCAGCGTGTTCTCGCCAAAATAGGCCATTCGCCGCAAGCCGGTCCGCATGGGCGGCGGCAAAACGGCGTGGATGCGGACCGGGCTGTTTTCCGTTTCCTGATTGAGGATCGAGGCCAATGCGCCCAGCGCGGACTTGGCCACGCCATAACTGCCCCAGAACGCCTTGCCGACGCGCCCGGCATCTTCCATGACGAACACCACGGCCGCGTCGTCGTTCGCCCGCATCAGCGGCAGGCAGGCCTGGGTGATCAGGAATGGCGCGTTCAGCGCCACCTGCTGGATGCGCAACCAGTCGACCGGCTTGAACTGATCCAGTGGCCGCAGGCCATCGAAGAGGACCGCCGCATGCACGATCGCATCGAGGCGGCCGCACTGGAAACGGATCGCCTCGGCCATGTCGAGGTAGTCGTCCGCCGTGGCACCTTCGAGATCCATCGGATAGATCGCCGGCTTCGGTGCGCCGAGACCTTCCAGTTCATCGTAAAGCGCTTCGAGTGGGCGCACCTTGCGTCCGACCAGGACAACGGTCGCCCCGGCCTTCGCGCAGGCGATGGCGCAGGCGCGGCCAAGCCCGCCGGTGGCACCGGTGATCAGCACGACTCGATCGCGCAGTGCGTCGCCAGAGATGGCCGCGGGCTCGCTTCGACGCAGAGGCAGCATTGCGGTCAAGCCTTCTGCAGATCGCGGACGATGCGTTCAAGATCACCGCTCTCCTGGAGCTCCACGGTGATGTCGCAGCCGCCAATCAGTTCACCGCCTATGAAAAGCTGCGGAAACGTCGGCCAGTTGGAGAATCGCGGGAGGTTGGCCCTGATCTCGGGATCCTCGAGGACATTGATCGAGACAAACGAGGCACCGACCGAGCTCAGGGCCTTGACCGTGCGGCCGGAGAATCCGCACATCGGATACTCGGGCGTACCCTTCATGAACAACACGATCGGGGCGGATTCCACGGTGGATTTGATGCGTTCCATGATGTCCATGCTGGTCTCGGTTGAAGATGCTGGCGACAAGGTCGGGCAATCGCCCATTTTAGCAGCCCGCATGCGTTCCGGTTGATTTGCAGTGAAGCAACTTCATATGCTGCGGAGTGCCTCCATTCACGCCTCGTGCAAGCGGATCCTGCAACGATCCGCTGTTCGTCGTTCCCTCCAACCATTCCAACGCCGCCAGCAAGGAGATTCCAATGGCTATCGAACTTCCCCCGCTCCCGTGGGCCCGTGACGCGCTCGCTCCGCATATTTCCGCCGAGACCATCGATTTCCACTACGGCAAGCACCATCAGGCATACGTGACCAATCTGAACAACCAGATTGCCGGCAGCGAATTCGAAAACATGGCGCTGGAAGACATCATCCGCAAATCCAGCGGCGGCATGTTCAACAATGCCGCACAGGTCTGGAACCACACGTTCTACTGGAACTGCCTCGCGCCAAACGGCGGCGGCGAACCCGGCGGAAGACTCGCAGATGCCATCAATAAGTCTTTCGGCAGCTTCGCCAAGTTCAAGGAAGAGTTCACCAAGATCTCGGTGGGAACATTTGGCTCAGGCTGGGGCTGGCTGGTGCAGCGCGCCGATGGCGACCTTGCCCTGGTCAGCACTTCGAACGCGGCCACACCGCTGACCGGCAGCGATCGCGCGCTGCTCACCTGCGATGTCTGGGAACACGCCTACTACATCGACTACCGCAACGCGCGTCCGAAATACCTTGAAGCATTCTGGAACCTGGTCAACTGGAAGTTTGTCGAGAGCCGGATGGCGTAGAGCCGGGATGACCAGCCGCTCGGCTGTTGAAAGGCGGGATTCGGGAATTGAAATTCCCGCTTCCCTATTCCTTGCCGAGGAGCGCTGCAATCACCGGCGCGATCTGCTCCTGCCGGCCCAATGACCGGCCAAGGCGCTGCAGGGGCTCGACCAGCCCCGCAGCGCTGTCCGCGCAAATTGTCGTGTGGCCGACTTTGCGACCTTCGCGCGGTGGCTTGCCATAGTCATGCCAATGCGCGCCCATTTCACCGAGCACCGGGTTCGCATCGGGCAATTCGCCGACCCAGTTCAACATGACGCTGCATCCGCGCGCAGCGGTGTCGCCGAGCGGCAAGCCGAGCACTGCACGCACATGGTTCTCGAACTGGCTGCAGACCGCGCCTTCGATCGTCCAATGTCCGGAGTTGTGCACACGCGGGGCCATCTCGTTGCCGAGCAGCTTGCCATCGAAGGAAAACAGTTCGAGGGCAAAGACGCCCACGTAGTCCAGGCGCTCGGCCAGTGCATGGGCGCGTGCCACCGCAAGCTGCTGCAGAGTTTCATCGACCACCACGGGTGCCAGGCTCGCCGAGAGGATGCCGTTGCGATGCCAGTTGCGGGTCAATGGATAGTGGCGGAATTCGCCACTGCGCGAACGCACAGCAACCACTGAAATCTCGCTGTCGAAGGCAACGAAGGCCTCCAGGATCAGCGGCACCCCGCCCAGCACCGCCCACGCAGCCTCGATATCCGCAGGCTGGCGCAGGACGAACTGGCCCTTGCCGTCGTAACCGAGACGTCGCGTCTTCAGCACCGCCGGAAGTCCGGTCCTGGCCACGCCCGCGCGCAAATCATCGATGCTGTCGACCGTGGCGAACAACGGCGTTTCAAGGCCGACCTCGCCGAACAGGGTCTTCTCCTGCAGGCGATCCTGGGCGACTGCCAGTGCCGCCGGGTTCGGGAACACGCATGTATGCCCGGTCAGCCATTCGGCGGTCACGGCCGGCACATTCTCGAAATCAAACGTCGCCACGTCGACCTGCCCGGCAAATTTCAGCAAGGCCTCGAAATCACGCCAATCGGCGCGCAGCAAAGGCGCGACCTGCCCTGCACAGGCATCCTCCGCGCTGTCGACGACGAGAAAGCGGTGGCCAAGTGGTGCGCCGGCGAGCGCAAGCATGCGCGCCAGTTGCCCTCCACCAAGTATGCCGATGGTCGCCACGACTACTCCTGCCTCGGATCCGGATGGGCGAGTACGATTTCAGTCTGCTCGCGCCGGAAGGCTTCGAGTCGCGCGGCGACGGAAGGATCACGCAGGGACAGGATTGCCGCCGCAAACAAGGCTGCATTGATGGCACCAGCCCGACCGATGGCGAATGTGGCCACGGGAATCCCGGCAGGCATCTGCACGATCGAGAGCAGGGAGTCCATGCCATTCAAGGCCTGTGACTGGACCGGCACGCCGAGTACGGGAATGCGGGTTTTCGCCGCCAGCATGCCAGGCAGGTGCGCGGCGCCACCGGCACCGGCAATGATGGCGGCGAGTCCGCGCGAATCGGCTTCCGCCGCGTAGCTGAACAGCAGATCCGGCGTGCGGTGCGCCGAAACCACGCGAACCTCATGGGCGATCTGTAAGCGATCGAGCGTTTCCACCGCGTGGCACAGGGTATCCCAGTCGGATCGGGAGCCCATGACGACGCCGATTCGCGACAGGTCTGCAGTGTCTGTCATGTTCGTATCACGGCAAAATCGCTATTGTACGCATATTGTCCAATCAACCAGGACAAGGCCGGCATCAGCCAGAACCAGGACAGTCCATGGACAAAAACCTGCTTGAAATCCTTTGCTGCCCTGCATCAAGAGTAGCGGTGCGCCCATCACGTCGCGACGAACTTGAGGCACTGAACCGGGCAATCAAAGCCGGCAGCGTCGTCACGGTGGCAGGCGTGGCGATCAAGACACCTCTGGAGGAAGCCTTGATAACGCGCGATGGCAAGGTCATATACCGCGTTGAAGACGGCATTCCGGTCATGTTGATCGACGAGGGGATCGGCACCTTGCAGGTGAACGACTTTCCTTCGTAGCAGGACCGGCGGATTTGTGAACCACGTCACATTAGACGGGCTAATTCCACATGAATCCGGGTCGTTCTTGATGCATCCTTTGCATGCAGCATTGCGCACGCATGCGCTGACCCCGTGAAGCCGATGGCAACGCCTGAAGACAAACCCAGCAAGATCGTCGAACTCAAGCAGCGCCAGGCCGGCGCAGGCGGATCGCCGGATCGGTTGGGCGAGTTGCTCAAGCTGGTCCGTGGCATCGCGCTGAAGCGCGTCAACGGCCTCGTCAGCACCCTTTTCGAAAACGTCGACGACGCACTTTTCCATCTCGCCGAGCGAGCCGAAAGCAATGCCGTCCAGGTCCAGTTCTTCGATGGCATGCGCGAAGTGCGCAAGAAGCGCCAGCTTGTCGAGCGCGTCTTCCAGGAACAGCTTTCGCAGATCTTCAATGATTTTGCCGACGGCAAGCTGAAACCGGTTCGCCCGGAAGTCGCCAATCCGTCAAACGCGGGCTTGAGCCTGGTCGACGATCAGGAACTCGAGGATTCGCTGGCCATTTCGAGCATGGTGGCAAAGTCGGAAAACCGGCTTGCGCGGCCCCTGCACCTGGTCAATCAACGCCTCTCGGTCATCAGCGGCGGCAATGTCGTCGAGGATGCGAGCAACCCGATCGGCCCGGCACCGTTGTGCCAGGCGTTCCGCTCGGCGGTGCGCGAGTTCGATCTCAATGTCCAGGTCAAGCTGATCATCTACAAGTTGTATGACCGCTACGTGATGGCCGGGCTTGAACCCTTGTACGAGGAGGTCAATACCGAACTGATCCGTGCCGGGGTGTTGCCGCAGATCCGCCACCAGTTGCCGCCGTCCATGCGCAATCGGGCACCGCAGGGGCCGCTGCCCGGCGCAGCGGGTGCCGCTCCGCCACCCACGCCCGACGGGCAAGTGGCACAGGGTGGTGGCAGCTATGGCGATGTCGGCTACGACCCGGTCGCTGCGGAACTGCAGGCCGAGTTGTATTCCACCTTGCGCAATCTGCTGGCCAGCCGCCGCCCTGCGCACCACGAGCATGGCGGAGACGGGTTTGCAGGATATGGGGCCACAGGCGGCATCGTTCCCAACCTGAGCCCGACCGACCTGCTCAGCGCATTGACGATATTGCAGAGCCAGTCGCAGGCATCCCAGGCTCAGGCCGAGAGTGTTGCCGATGCGGCGAAGATCGTGCAGCAGCTCAAGCAGGAATTGCTCGATCAGGCACAGCGCCTCGGCGGCACGGCAACCAGCAATTATTCCGTGTCCTCGGCCGACGAGGACACCATCGACCTGGTCGGCATGTTGTTCGAGTTCATCCTGCAGGATCGCAACCTGCCGCCACAGATCCAGGCGTTGATCGGGCGCTTGCAGATCCCGTACCTGAAGATTGCAATTCTCGACAAGCACCTGTTTGCGCAGAAGACCCATCCCGCGCGGCGACTGCTGGACGCAATGGCCGAGGCTGGCAAGAGCTGGTCGGCGGAATCGGATGTCGACAACAAGCTGCATGACCGCATCAGGACGGTCGTCGAAACGATCCTAAGTGATTTCGATGACGACCTTGCCGTCATCGAGCATGAGCTGGCGGGATTCGAACAATTCCTGCACCAGCACAAGCGTCGCGCCGAACTGGCCGAGCAACGTGCCGCGGAAGTGACGCGTGGCCGCGAAAAGCTGCATACCGCGCGGCGCGATGCCGCTCGCGAAATCCTCGCGCGGATCGGCAATCGCGAGCTGGCACCGGTCATCCACAATGTCCTTTCGCGTCCCTGGGCCAACTACCTGGTCCTCACCGATCTGCGTCACGGCAATGACTCGGAGGAATGGAAGAACGCATTGCGTTTTGCCGACGAGTTTGTCTGGAGCTCACTGCCGAAGACCACCGAAGCCGAGAAGACGCGATTGCGCGCCCTGCTGCCCCAGCTCGAGAAGACGCTGAAGCACGGCTTGGGTACCGTCGCCTACCATGAAGGCGACGTGCGCTTGCTGATGCAGGAGCTCTCGCGCTTCTACCAGGGTTTGTTGAATGGCGAGGCGTTCGAGGTCAAGACCGCCGAGGTGGTGATTGCCGAAAATGCCGCATCCGAGCAGTTGGCCGAGGCGGAAAAGGCAACCGTGACCGGCGAACCCCCGGTGCCGCCAGTCAACCAGAGCCCGGTCGAGGAAATCATCCTCTCCTCGGGCAGCATCGAAGCCGAGCCCGAGGAATCGCCAGCGAGCGGCGACGAGTTTGTCGAAGCTGCGCAACAGATGAAGGTTGGCAACTGGATCGAGTTCATCGACGAAAGCGGCAACCGTGAACGCGCCAAGCTTTCCTGGGTCAGCCCGATCAGCTCGAAATACCTGTTCGTCAACCGTCGCGGACTCAAGGTCTGCGACAAATCGGTCGCCGCATTGGCCATCGAACTGCGGCGTGGCTCCGCCGTCCTGCTTGAAGAGGTTCCGCTGTTTGACCGCGCCCTTGATGCGATCGTCGAGCGCCTGAAGCAGACGCACGCAACGGAATCGCCGTCACCCACTGCTTCCTGAGGGTTCCTCGGCACCGGTCGATGGATTACCCTGTGCGGTTACCGTGGCCAGCCAGAGTCGATACGGCAGCGCCATGCGGACAGCCAAACCCAGGATCCAGCGCATGCATGATTTCGAACACTCCGAAACTGCCGAAGCCGGCGGCATTTCAGATCCGATTGCACTTGCCAGGCCGGATGCCAAATCCATCCGCAACGATGTCAGCCGCGCCCTTGCCGAGGATATTGGCAGCGGCGACGTGACGGCCGATCTGCTGCCGCAATCACGACAAGCCACGGCGCGGGTGATCACCCGCGAGGCCGCCGTGCTTTGTGGCCAGCCATGGTTCGACCAATGCTTCATGGCGCTCGACGCAAGCGTTCGCATCAACTGGCTGGCCGACGAAGGCTCGGCTGTTCGCCCGGGCCAGCCGTTGTGCGACGTCAGCGGGCCAGTCCGCGCCCTGGTGACGGCTGAACGCAGCGCGTTGAATTTCCTGCAGACGCTGTCTGCCACCGCCACCGTGACGGCCGCCTATGTCAATGCGATTCGCGGCACGCGCGCATGCATCCTTGATACACGCAAGACCTTGCCGGGCCTGCGCTTTGCGCAGAAATACGCGGTGCGCACGGGCGGCGGAAAGAATCACCGCATGGGCCTGCACGACGCAATCCTGATCAAGGAAAACCACATTGCCGCCGCGGGCTCGCTGGGCGCAGCCGTGGCGCGCGCACGCCAGCTTCACCCGCAGGTGATGGTCGAAGTGGAAGTGGAGAATTTCAGCGAGCTCCGGGAAGCACTTGAAGCGGGCGTCGACCGCATCATGCTCGACGAGTTCGAACTCGACGAGCTGATGCAAGCGGTCGCCGAAGTCGATGGCCGCGTCCCCCTGGAAGTATCCGGAGGTGTCGGCATCGATCGCGTCCGCGCCATCGCTGAAACCGGTGTCGACTATATCTCGATCGGTGCCCTGACCAAGCACATCCGCGCCATCGACCTGTCCATGCGCATCGCCATGGGTTGATGCCTAGTCAGAATTTGCCGAGCAACTTGAGAACGCCGGCAACCACGATCGCGACAACGACGATTCCACTGACCACCCAGCCGATCGGCGAGCTGGAACCCTTCCCCGGGGCGGGCCTGGTGACTTCTTCGGCGGCAGGCGCCACAGTCGCCGGTGTCGGGGCTCCCGGTGCCAGCAGCAGGAAGCGCACGGTGTCCAGGCGCAGTTCATCACCGGGCATCAGCATTCCGGTATGCACGCGCTTGTCGTTGATCCAGGTACCGTTGGCCGATCCGAGATCCTCGACCATGACGCCTTCGGCGGTGACCTGCAGGCGTGCATGGTGGCGCGAGATCTCCTCGGCCTGGATCGGGATGCCGCAGTCGCTCTGGCGGCCAATCGTCATCGTTCCGGTCAGCGCGAAATTGCGTCCAAACGTGGAGCCGGAAACTCCGCGCAACATGAATTTCGGCAAGGCCATGCGCACGCGGGTTCGCCCGTCGGCGTCATCGGCAACGGGGGCGGCCGCGATTACCGGTGCCGCCGTGCTTCGATCCGGTGCCACGACGCGACAGCCAATACGCCCAAACAGGAGCAGGTCACCGGCCTTGAGCGGACTCTCCTGCGTGATCTGGCGTCCATTCAAGACCGTCGCCACGCTCTGGTCGCGGATGCGAACCTTGCCCTTGCCCTCGCGGACCTCGATCTCGCAATGATTGACGGCAACCCCGGGTGCTATCAGCACCACCTGGCAGTTGCTCCCGGAACCAATCAATGTGATGCCGTCAACCAGATCCACGGCAGCGTGCTCACCATTCGGAAATATCAACTTCATCACATCTTCCCCAAGGCGCTTGCGCGCTAGATTATTTTTCCAGTTCACGAACCAGGCGAAAGCCGAGACTGTTCAGGGCCACGTCTTCCGAGTAGCTGTCGCTCTCCAGCACGCTCTCCTTGTCGGCAAGCGAAAGCCAGCCGCGACCACGCAGGCCGTGTTCGCGACAGCCGTCGGACAAGGCTGCACCTTTCCCGCAGGAGGCAACCCATTCACGCACGTTGCCGTCGATATCGAATACCCCGGCCACCGCAGGGTAGCTGCCTACCTGTGCAGTCGCCGCGTTGTCATCATCGCAAGCGGCACCCGTGCGCGCATCGAACAACTTGCGGTAACTTGCATCGGCGAGATTTGCGCTCGCGCAGGTTCCCGCAGGCGCATTTCGAGCCACCTGCTCCCATTCGGCAGGTGTCGGCAGTCGATAGCGTTTGCCGGACTGCTTGGCGATCCAGTCGGCATATGCCCGGGCCTCGGCGAAACTCACGCAGACCACCGGATGGCGATCGGTCTGATTGATGTCGGCGGATTTCCAGTCACGCTTGCGCGAGGATCGGAAAATCGATTCCCGATCGCGGCAGGACGGCTCCTTTCCGGCGAACTGGCGTTGTCCGGCCGCCCTCCACCACGCGGAAAATTCGCCACGCGTGGTTTCGTGCCGCGCGAATGCCAGGGTATTGCTGACGACGACCAATTCCGGACCTTTGCGCCCGTCGATTAGGTCGCTGAAGACATAGCCGGGCTTGCCAATGCGATCGGCCGCGCGCAGGCCATCGCGGGCGGCAGGGTTTTTCGCATCCACAGCAAGGATCTTTTCATAGGCGGCTTTTGCACCCTGTGCGTCGAGGCCGTTGCTGGCGGCCAGGGCAGCCGCAAGCCACTGGTCGACTTCACGCTTGCGTCGTGATTTCGCCTCGGCGACGGTATCGGCACCTTCGCTGATTGACCCGGCGACTTCTTCGACCTTGTCGAGATAGCTGGCGAATTCGGCCAGGTTGCCGGCTGCCATCGATTTTTCCGCCAGGTCCAGGTACGCCCGTGCCGTGTCCACGACGCCCTGCTTGGCCACCTTCGACGAAGGATCGATGCGCAAGGCCAGACTGAATCGCTCGAACGCGTTCAAACGCGGCGGGTTGGTCAATCGCTGTCCTGCCAGATCAGCACGCGCCTGGCGCACCAGTTGCGCAACCGGATCGACCACGGTCGGCACGCTGGCCAGGTCAAACGGCAAGGCCGGACCCAATTCATCAGCGCCAAACAATTCATCGCTGCTTGCATCCTGGGCACGCGGTGTCTCGCTCACCGGCGTGCCCGGGGCCTGACCAGTGGCAGCGATTGGTGATGCGATGGCTTGGCTGGCTGGCCTGGGCGCGGCTTCACTGCTGTCGGCGACTTTTGTCGGCGCCTCATTTCCCCGACCCGCAAACAGGGCGTAGCCCACCGAGCCGATCAAGAGGATGCCGAGTGCCGCGAATACCAATGGCAGCCAGGATCGCGGTGAATTGCCGACCTCCTTGCTGGCAGCCGTGGCGGCGGCCGAGGCCTCCATGCTCGGCAAAACGCCGATGCGCGTCGGTGCCTCGCTGGCACGCAGGGCCGATGCCATCGTTTCGCGTTGCAGGACCCGGGTTGGCGCATCCTGTGCTGGCGCCGTTGCGGCAACCCCGCGTGGCTCGATGCCGGCGAGCGCCGCGATGAACTCCTCCGCACTCTGGTAGCGCTCGGCCGGATCCTTGGCCAGGGCCTTGTCGATCAAGGGCTGCCAGTGCTCCTTGCCCGCCGGCAAGCGCGGAATGGGTTCGAATACATGGGCATAGGAAACCGCAAAGCCATCGGCTCCTTCATACGGGGGTTTGCCCGTCAGGCCGAACCAGGTCAACACGCCGAGGCCATACAAGTCCGAACGCGCGTCGACATCGCTGCCACGGGCCTGCTCGGGACTCATGTAATGGCTGGTTCCGACCGATATGCCGGCGCTGGTGATGCGTGCCGTCTGGCTGAAGGCGCGGGCAATGCCGAAGTCGGTCAGCAGCGGGGTATCGCTGACATCGAACAGGATGTTTCCCGGGGCAACGTCGCGATGGACATAGCCACGATGGTGCGCATAGCCGAGCGCATTGCCGATGCCTTCGAGGATGCGCAGCAGATCCTTCTCGCTCATGCCGAGGCGCACGCGTTGGGCGAAGTCTCCGCCCGACAGGTATTGCATCGAGAAGTAATTGAGCTGGGCCTGGGTGACCCCGACATCGTAGACCTGGACGATATTCGGGTGCGCCAGCGAGGCGAGCATCCGCGCTTCCTGCAGGAAGCGTTTCGAAAACGTCGGATCCGCTGCCAGTGCGGGGGCCATGACCTTGAGCGCCACTTCACGATCAAGCGAGGTCTGCAGTGCCAGATAGACGCTGGCCATGCCACCAACGCCCACTTCGCGTCGAATCACATACCCGGGGATGTCAATCGCAGTCACGCTCGCTCCCTAATTTTGCGCCACGATTGTAACGAATCACGAACAATTGTCTGCGAATTCCAGCCGGTTCAAGGAAACCCCGGATGGCGGCAGCTTTCCGCCGCCGCGAACCCTGCATCCGTGACTCGAATTGGCGCCCTTGCGCGGGCGACGGCCCAGCCCGCAAAGCGCGCTTGCGGACCCGACCTGCCTGACCCATGCAGCTGCGCCTACTTGACCACATGGAGCCTTGGTCGCTGCGGCGCCGGCTCAGGTTCAGGCGCCTCGGGTGGCGGCAGCGAGCCTGCCGGTTCGGCGGGAAACATCATGCCTTTGCCGTTCTCCTGCGCATAAATGGCAAGCACGGCAGCCATCGGCACTTCGATCGGCTGGCTCACACCGGAAAATCGAGCCATGAAGCGCACACTGTCCGTGCCGATCTCGAAGCGGGCGACCGCACGCGGTGCGACGCTCAGGACCACGCGGCCATCCTTGATTGCACTGGGCGGCACGCGCACACCGGCGACACTGGCGTCGACCAGCAGGTGGGGTGTGAGGCCATTGTCATTGATCCAATCGTGGATGGCGCGCAAGAGGTACGGCCGATTCGAGGTCATTGCTGGTTCCGACACCCTGTTTCCTCATGCATGCAAGACGCGTTCTTCAGGGGTCATGCTGCGCGTGAACACCTGACTGTGAAAAATCCGCTCGCCGTAGTCGATGATCGACTGGGCTTCCTTCGGCAACTGGATCCCCAATGACTGGAAACGCCAGACCAATGGCGCAAACGCACAATCCGCAAGGCTGATTTCGGGGCTCAGGAAGAATTTCGACGCCTTGAATGCCGGTGCATTGCTGATCAGCTCTGCCCGCAGTGCCTTGCGCGCCGGCTCGGCTCCCTTGCCGCCCTCTTCGATCTGGTCAACCAGGGTCAACCAGTCATTTTCCAGCCGCACCATGGCCAGGCGCAGTCGCGCCCGGGAAAGCGGGTCGACCGGCATCAACGGTGGGTGCGGATAGCGCTCATCCAGATATTCGGAAATGACGCTGGTGTCATACAGCACCAAGTCGCGATCGACCAGGGTCGGCACCGAGTTGTACGGATTCAGCTCGATCAGGTCCTCTGGGGGATCGTCGAGATCGACGATAACTTGGTCGTAACTGACGCCCTTGGCCGACAGGACGAGCCGGATCCGATGACAATGCACGCAATTGCGCGCCGTAAATAGAGTGAGTACTGCCCGCGAACGCTGACTCAAGGCCATGTCGGCACACCTCCCCTGGCGGACTGGACGCCCGCAAGATCAAGCGACCGTGTCAATCCCGGCCGTCCCCGTTCGTCCGCACTCTACTACGCGGAAACGAAACCGCATAGATCACCGGGGGTTGTGGCCGCAGCCCGGGGATGCGGCCGCGAGTACGGCACAGGGGAACGGACCGGGGCCAAGCCCCGGCCAGGCTCAATGGACGTCTTTCCAGTATTCCTGCTTGAGGAAATAAGCCACCAGGGTGAATACGGCAAGGAAGAGGACCACCCAGATGCCGATGGACTTGCGCTGCATGGCCGCCGGTTCGGCCGCGTACTGGAGGAAGTTGGCGACATCCCGGGCAACTTCATCGAATTCCTTCGGCTTCAGCGACCCTGCCTGATGCAGGTCAAACCCTTCGAATACCTCAGGATTGTCGCCCTGGGCCGGCTTGAACCTGGCAGTCTGCACCCCTTGCAGTTCCCACAATGCGTTTGGCATCGAGGCGTTCGGGAACATCGTGTTGTTCCAGCCGATTGGTCGACTCGAATCGAGATAGAACGACCTCAGGTAGTTGTAGACGTAATCGACGCCCTTGGCCCGCGCGATCAGGGAGAGATCCGGCGGCGGCGCGCCAAACCAGGCTTTGCCGTCCACCGGGTTCATCGAGGCGGGAATGCGCTCGCCGAAATTCGCCCCGGTGAAGTTCAGGTTCTGCATCACCTGATCCTGGCTCAGTTGCAGATCCTCGGCGATGCGCGAATAGCGCATCAGACTCAAGGAATGGCAGCCGGAACAATAGTTGAAGAAGATCTTCGCGCCGTTCTGCAGCGAACCCGTGTCCGCAAGGTTTGCATTCGAGGCCGGCAATGCGCCCTCGGTGGCCGCCATCGCCGCCGGTGCGACGGCCAGTGCCAGACCGAGCAGGAAACCGCTGAACAATCTTTGCATCGTGTGCATGCCCGTATCAGTCATGGCCGGTCACCCGCTCCGGAACCGGCTTGGTCTTCTCGAAGCCGAATGCGGTGTAAACCCAGAGGTAGATGAAGAAACCGAAATAGGCGGCGGTCAGGAAGCGGCCGATGATCGTCTCGACCGGATCCGTTCCCGGGCCCGAACCGATCTTGCCGAGCCAGACGAAGCAGATGCCGAGCACGAACAGGCCAACCCGGAATCCGACTCCGCGATAACGCCACGATTTGACCTTGCCGCGATCCAGCCAGGGCAGGAAAAACAGCACGATGATCGCGCTGAACATGGTCAGCACGCCGGCCAGCTTGTTCGGGATCACGCGCAACATGGCGTAGAACGGCGTGTAGTACCAGGTCGGCTTGATATGTGCGGGCGTCACCAGCCGGTTGGCCTCGATGAAGTTGTCATGCTCAAGGAACAGACCGCCTACGGTCGGCTCGAAAAATATGATGAAGGCACAGATCAACAGGAAGCAGCCGGTGTAGAAGATGTCCTTGACCGTGAAATACGGATGGAACGGGATGCCGTCCGCCGGTGCCTTGTCCGACCAGCGATTACCCTTCGGCCCCTTCTTGATCTCGACGCCGTCCGGATTGTTCGAGCCGACTTCATGCAGGGCAAAGATGTGCAGGACGACCAGCAGCAGCAGCACCAGCGGCAAGGCGATCACGTGCAAGGCGAAGAAGCGGTTGAGCGTGGCATCCGAGGGCAGGTAGTCGCCCATGATCCATTCGGTCAGGGCACCGCCAATGTAGGGAACAGCGCCAAACAGCGAGATGATTACCTTGGCGCCCCAGAACGACATCTGGCCCCAGGGCAGCACATAGCCCATGAACGCTTCGGCCATCAATACCAGGTAGATGAGCATGCCGAGCAGCCAGACCAGCTCGCGCGGCTTCTTGTAGGAGCCGTACATCACGCCACGGAACATGTGGATGTAGACAACCAGGAAGAACGCCGATGCGCCGGTCGAGTGCATGTAGCGGATCAGCCAGCCCCACTCGACGTCACGCATGATGTATTCGACCGAGGCGAACGCTTCCGCTGCGCTCGGCTTGAAGAACATCGTCAGGAAGATGCCGGTGACGATCTGGTTGACCAGCACCACCATCGACAGCACGCCGAAGATGTACCAGATGTTGAAGTTTTTCGGAGCGTAGTACTCCGTCATGTGCTTGCGGTAGACCGGCAGGAACGACGGTGCCCGCTCGTTGAACCATTCCTGCATGCCGGTGACGGCCTGGGTCAGTCGATTGGCCATTACGCTGCCCCCTTCATCTCGCCGATCATGATGTGGTTGTCGTCAATGAAGTAGTACGGCGGCACCACCAGGTTGGTGGGTGCGGGCACACCGTCATAGACGCGACCTGCCATGTCGAAGCGCGACTTGTGGCATGGACAGAAGAAGCCGCCCTTCCAGTCCGGATCGAACGGCTCGGGCTTGAGCTCGGCGTGCAATTTCGGCGCGCAGCCCAGGTGCGTGCAGATGCCGACGACGACAAACAGCTCGGGCTTCTCCGAACGATATTCGTTCTTCGCGAACGCCGGCTGCTGCTCGGTGACCTCGGACTTCGGGTCCTTGAGCTGCGGATCCAGGCTCGACAGCACGTCGAGTTGCGCCTGGGTGCGGCGGATGATCCAGATCGGCTGGCCGCGCCACTCGAACATCACCATCTGCCCGAGTTCGAGCTTGCTGATGTCGGCTTCGACCGGAGCACCGGCGGTCTTCGCCCGCGCACTCGGTTGCCACGATTTGATGAAAGGTATGGCCGCCATTGCGATTCCTGCACCACCAACGACGGCTGTCGTTGCGGTGAGGAACCTGCGGCGGCCCATGTCGACGCCGTCATTTGCCATCCGGCACTCCACGAGAGCTTGCTGAAAAAGGAAAAGGAACTGGGATTGAACGCGGGGGTGCCGCAATATCATGCTAGTTTAACGAAGCTGTCTGCACCGCACAATCGAGAGCAGCGTGGCAGGATGTCCACCATCACCCGCGCCAACCGTCAGTTTACCCTCATGCGCCGCTCAACCACCCGAATCCTTTCCTTCATCCTGCGCTTCAGCGTCCTCGGCCTGGCGCTGGCGTTCGTGCTGAGCCTGCTTGCTCCCGGCATTGTCGACCGCTTGCGTGGAGAGAAGGCGATGGCCACGCGGAGCGAGCCGGCCAGGAATCTTCCCAGCGCAGGCTCCGCGCACTCCGAGGGACCGGTTTCCTATGCCGATGCGGTGAGTCGGGCGGCACCTGCAGTGGTCAGCATCTATGCCAACAAGATCACCACGGTCCGCCAGTTCCGCATCGTTCCCGATCCGGTAACGCGGCGCTTGTTTGGCGCGATTGCCGCCGGCCCGGCATACAAGAAGCAGGAACACAGCCTGGGCTCGGGCGTGGTCTTCAGCGCCGATGGCTACGTGCTGACCAACAATCACGTGATCAGCGGTGCCGATGACATCCAGGTGCTGCTGTCAGACGGGCGCGTTGCCCAGGCGCGCGTGATCGGCGCCGATGCGGACACCGACCTGGCCGTGCTCAAGATCGACGCCAGCGACCTGCCGACGATTGCCGTCGCCGATCGTGGCGATGTCAACGTCGGCGATGTCGTCCTCGCCATCGGCAATCCGTTCGGCGTCGGCAAGACGGTGACCATGGGCATCGTCAGCGCGACCGGCCGGCAATTGCGCCTGTCCGCTTATGAGGACTTCATCCAGACCGACGCGGCGATCAACTTCGGCAATTCCGGAGGTGCCCTGGTCAATGCCCTTGGCGAACTGGTCGGCATCAATACCGCCGTCTACCGCAACGCCGGTGGCGACACGCGCGGCGGCGGATCACCGCAGAACAATGCCGAGGGAATCGGCTTTGCCATACCGGTGAGCACGGCCAAGGCCGTGCTCGACCAGATCATCAGCCATGGCATGGTCATCCGCGGCTGGTTTGGTGCGGAATATGCCGATGTATCCGCGCTCAGTGCGGGCACGCCGGAAACCACGCCGTTGCAGCGCGGAGTCGTCGTCGTTGAAGTGTTGCCGGGCGGACCAGCGGACAACGCCGGCCTGCGCCGCGGCGATCTCCTGCTCAAGCTGGATGCCGAGGAAATCATCGACCAGGCCGATCTGCGCAGTCACGAGGCTGCCCTCGCCCCGGGCACGACGGCGCACCTCTCCGGCTTGCGCGGTGGCACGCCGTTCTCGGTGGAAATCACCCTGATGCAGCGCCCGCAGATTACCGCCAGCGGAACCTGAAACCGGCCGGATCACGCCGGATCAGGCTTGCCCTAGAGCGCCTTGCGGTAACGATCGCGCAAGGTTGCCACGCGTTCGACATAGACCTGGGTTTCGGCATACGGCGGCACATTCGCATATTTGCGGACAGCGCCCGGGCCAGCGTTGTAAGCCGCGGCGGCGAGGCGCTCGTCGCCATCGAAATCCTTGAGCATGCGGGCGAGGTATTCGGCCCCGCCGCGGATGTTCTGCGCGGCATCGAACGCATCCTCCACGCCGAGATCGGTGGCCGTGCCCGGCATCAGCTGCATCAATCCTTGCGCGCCCTTGGCTGAAATCGCCATTGGATTGAAGGCCGACTCGGCATGGATGACCGCGCGCAGCAAGGCCGCATCGACGCCGAACTCGCTGGCGGCCAGGTCAACCTCGGCCTTGTAGGCATCGACATTGAGCGCGGTGCGGGCAAAGTTGATCGTCGAATGCAGATCGCAGGCGACGCAGGTTGAAATATAGGTGAAGAGCAAGGCGAAGCGTCCGTCGCGCGGGCGCACATTGGTGTACTCGGTGATGCCGCTGCTGCGCTCGACCTTGTAGACGGCACCGCGCAGCACCTTGGGAGCGGCGCTCGATGTCGTCGCGCTGGTCATCACCTTGGCAACCGGCTGTTCCGGCAGCGCGGCGACGGGCTCGGCTTTCGCCGATGGCAGCATTGCCGCCGATGAAACGACACCCGTGCTGGTCGCACGAACGTCAGGCCGCTCCGAATAATCGACCTTGCGCTCGGCTTGCTTGCTGCGGGCCGCGGCTGGCTTGAGCGCGTAGCTGCCAATCGCCTTGCACGCGGTGAACGAGGACTGCTTGTTGGTGTAGGCGACGCTGCCGCCCGGGCCCGCGCATTTGTACAAGGTATCCGCAAGCGCGCCGGTCGAGAACATCAACCCGATCGAGAAGAATCCGCCAAATAGCTGATTTTTCGATATTTTTTTCATCACCACCGTTCAACAACCTGGCCCAGCGGCGTTCCGGAAACGGCGCTGCGGCTCCGGAAAACGCCTTGAATTCGCCGGCGTGTTGCTGGCGAGCCTCAAGTCCAGTGCGTAAACTACTGGGTTTCCTGACAATTCTCCAGATCCCATGACCGGAAAGCTCTACATCAAGACGCACGGTTGCCAGATGAACGAGTACGACTCGGCAAAAATGGCCGATGTGCTCGGCACCGCGCACGGTCTGCAATTGACCGACGATGAGGCCGAGGCCGACGTCATCCTGATCAATACCTGCTCGATCCGCGAGAAGGCCCAGGAAAAGGTGTTCAGCCAGCTTGGCCGCTGGAAGGAACTCAAGCAGCACAAGGAATCCGTGGTCATCGGCGTCGGCGGCTGCGTGGCCAGCCAGGAAGGCGCGGCAATCGTCAAGCGGGCACCGTATGTCGATCTGGTTTTCGGCCCGCAGACCCTGCACCGCTTGCCGGAAATGATCGAGGCGCGGCGCCGCAGCGGCAAGCCGCAGGTCGACATCAGCTTTCCCGAGATCGAGAAATTCGATCGCCTGCCCGAGCCGCGCGCGGAAGGCCCGAGCGCCTTTGTCTCGATCATGGAAGGCTGCTCGAAATACTGCAGCTTTTGCGTCGTGCCGTACACGCGCGGCGAGGAAATCAGCCGGCCGTTCGATGACGTGCTTGCCGAGATTGCCCAGCTTGCCGAACAAGGCGTGCGCGAGGTCAACCTGCTCGGCCAGAACGTCAATGCCTACCGCGGACCGATGCACGAAGGTGGCACTGCCGACCTTGGCTTGCTCATCCATGCCGTGGCGCAGATCGATGGCATCGGCCGTATCCGCTTTACCACTTCGCATCCGATGGAATTCAGTGATTCGCTGATCGAGGCCTACGCGAATGTTCCGCAATTGGCCAATTACCTTCACCTGCCCGTGCAATCCGGTTCCGATCGCATCCTTGCGGCCATGAAGCGCGGCTACACGGCGCTTGAATACAAGCAGCGCATCCGCAAGCTGCGCGGCGTTCGCCCGGACATCTGCGTGTCCACGGATTTCATCGTCGGCTTCCCCGGCGAAAGCGATGCCGATTTCGCCAGGACCATGAAACTGATCGACGAAGTCGGCTTTGACCAGAGTTTCAGCTTCATATTCTCCTCGCGCCCCGGCACGCCGGCCGCCAGCCTGGCCGACGAAACCCCGGTCGAGGTCAAGCACGAACGCCTGCAGCAACTGCAGGCCGCGCTCAACGAGAACGCCCGCAGGATCAACGAGGCCATGCTTGGAACCACGCAAAGCATCCTCGTCGAAGGCCCGAGTCGGCGCGATCCCGAGGAGATGACCGGGCGCACGGAAAACATGCGCAAGGTCAACTTCGTCGGCCACCCGCGCATGACCGGCCAGTTCGTCGACGTGGTCATCACCGAGGTCATGGCCAATTCCCTGCGTGGCCGCGTGCCGCACAAGAGCGACGAGCAAGCCGCCTGATCGCTGGCCAATCCGGAGTCAGAACCAGAACGGCAAGCGCCCGCCGCTCCAGTGCATCACCCAGCCAATGCCGAAGACCGCCCAGAAGGACCGCTTGAGGCCACGGGCGAGCAACCAGACGGCTGCGACGACAAGGACGGTGGGCAGCCAACGGCTCAAGGTATCGCGCTGATCAACTGACAGGTTCATGTTCGACTCCAGTGCACCGACAGGGTGCGCTGGAAGCATCGCCCCTGCGGGCGATGCGTGGCAGGTGCGCGCGTCAGCCATCGCGCCTGACCTTTGTCACCCGCCTTTCCTTTCGGCAATCCAGTTGTCGACGACCCGCTCGATCAGGGATAGCGGCAAAGCACCGTGGCTCAGCATCTGGTCGTGGAATTCGCCGAGCATGAACTTGTCGCCGAGTTCCTGTTTCGCCTTCTCGCGCAGGGCGAGGATCTTCAGCATGCCGGCCTTGTAGGCAAGCGCCTGCCCCGGGTTGACGAAGTAGCGCTCGATTTCGGCGGTGACATCACCCTCGCCCATGCCGGTGTTTTCAAGCATATAGGCAATGGCCTGCTCGCGGGTCCAGCGCTTGTAGTGGATGCCGCTGTCGACGACCAGGCGCACCGCGCGCATCATCTCGTCGCGCAGGCGACCGAGGTTGTCGAGCGGATCCTTCTCGAAGCCCAACTCCCAGGCCAGCCGTTCGGCATACAAGGCCCAGCCTTCCGAGTACGCGGTGAACGGCAACACGCGACGGAAGAAAGGAACGTCCTGCAATTCCTGGGCGATGGTGATCTGGAAATGGTGGCCGGGGATGCCTTCGTGATAGGCCAGCGTGCGCATCGCGAATTTCGGCGTTTCGCCGGGATCGCGCATGTTCGCGTAGAAAACGCCGGGGCGTGAGCCGTCAAAGGCGCCGTCCTGGTAGTAGGCACCGGGTGCAGTCTTCTCGGAGAAGGCAGGCACTGCCTTGACCTCGACGCCGAGCTTTGGCCGCCGGTTGAAGGCATCGCCGAGATTGGCGTTGACCTCATCGAGGATCGCCTGGTAGCCGGCGATCATTGCCGCCTTCCCTTCCGGCGTATTCGCATACATCTGCTCGGGATGGCGCGCGAGTTGCTGCACGCGCGCGCCGACGCTGCCTTCGCTCAAGCCCTGCTCGCGCAGGATGACATCCATCTCGGCGCTGATGCGTGCGACTTCGGAGAGGCCGAGTTCATGGACCTGCGCCGGGCTCATGTCGGTCGTGGTGTGGCTGCGCACGCACCAGGCGTAGTAGGCATCGCCATCCGGCAAGCTCCAGGCGCCAAGGTTCTGTGTCGCCTTGGGCTGCAGTGCGGTGAAATAGGCGATGAGCCCGCGATAGGCCGGATAGACCTTGCCATCGATGGCTGCCTGCGCGCGCGCCAGCAAGTCATCCTGGCGCGCCTGATCCAGCTTGCCGCTGCCGAGCTTGGCGAGCTTGTCCTGGAAACTGGTGTAGAGCATGTTTTCCCGGGCCGGCATGGCGATGAAGCCGGACATCTGCTCGAGCACCTTGTCGACCGTGAACTTTGGCGGGACCGCGCCGCTGCTTTCACGCAGTTTCAGGCCCTCGATGACCTGAGCGAACTGCACGGGAAAGAGATCGAGGCGCTTGATGTAGCTCTCGGCATCGCTCGTGTTGTTGACCTGATGCGTGTCGGCCATGAAATTCGGCAGGTTCGACTGGATGCCGAACATCTGGTTGACCGGAAAATCGTTGTAGCGGAATCGCTCGCCTTCGACCTGGTCCTTGAGGAAGAACTCGAGCGCGTCGTAGGACAACTTGCCCTCGTCGTCGAGCGCAGCGCGATCGTAGCGATGCAGCATGTCGAGATCGGCCTTGACCAGCGCCGCCATCTCATCGGCATGCCGGGGCGAGGCATCGTCGAGCCGGTCACTGTAGAAATCGGCCCACGGCGGCAGGATGCGCATGCTGCTGAGCATTTGCGGGCTTTGCAGGGCGAACTGCAGGAAGGTCTTGCCGTAAAACCAGTCGATCTTGTACGGCTTGAAGTACCAGACGTGGACGAAGGCGACAGCCGCCACGACAACCACCAGCAAGACCCCGCGTGCCAACCATTTCAACAGTGTTCTCATTGCCCACCCCCGACGGAAATCCTGCGGAATCTAGCACCCGCCATTCAGTTTCGGCATGGCCATAGGTAACGAATTGCGGCGCGACGACTGCTGCGCCGAGGTCCTCGCCAAAGCCGTGGCCGGAGTAGCTTTTTACACCCTTGCCGGCAAGCCATCCGCCGGTTATGTTGCCGACTCGTTCCAGACCGTCATTGAGCGTCGAGCCGGGAAGCCCATGAACTATCGCCATGCATTCCATGCCGGAAATTTTGCCGACGTGTTCAAGCACTCGATCCTGATCGGGCTGCTCGAGTCATTGAAGTCCAAGCAGAAGCCGTTCTGCTTCATGGATACGCATGCGGGACGTGGCCACTACCTGCTGAACGACAGCGAGGCAATGCGCACGGCCGAAGCCGCGGATGGCGTGCAGCGCCTGCTCACTGCGACGCGCTTGCCGAGCCTGCTGCATGTCTATGTCAATCTCGTGCGCTCGCTCAACGCCGGGCGCGACGAACTGATCGAGTATCCCGGCTCGCCACTCATTGCCAGCCTGGTCATGCGCGAGGAAGATCGCGGAATCCTTTGCGAAGTGCAGGCGGAGGAATGCGCGGCGCTGCGCTCCGCCCTCAGCGGGGATGCGCGCTTCGCAATCCACGAGCGCGACGGTTATGCGGCCATGAACGCGCTGTTGCCACCCGTGCAACGCCGCGGCCTGGTCCTCATCGATCCGCCGTTCGAGGCGCAGGATGGCGAGTTCCGCCTCATCGAGAAGGCACTGGCCGACGCGGCAAAGCGTTGGCCCGGGGGCATCTACGCGGTGTGGTATCCGATCAAGCTGCGCCAGCAGGTGCAACCCTTCCATCGCTGGCTGGGCAAGAGTGGCTTCGACAAGATCCTCGTCGCCGAACTGCTCCTGCATCCGGACAACTCGGCCTTGCGCCTGAACGGCTGTGGCATGGCCATCATCAATCCACCGTGGAAGTTCGAACGCCAACTGCAGGAACTGCTGCCTGCCCTGCAGAACCTGCTCTCGCAGGGGCGCTATGGTCAGCACCGGATTGAATGGCTGTTGCGCGACTGAGCAGGAGAACCGCGTCGATGAGGTGGCGCTGCACATCGAGGTTGCCGGAGCAGCGATGGTTTGCGCCGTGGCGCCTGGCCTTCCTGCTTGCTGCGACAGCCTTGCTGCTGGGCGCCTGTGCGGCTCCCGTGTTCAGGAATGTCGGCAATCTCTCCCCGATCATGCCCAGTGACGTGCAGCAGTCACCCGAACGCCACCTCGGCAGTGATGTCGTCTGGGGCGGGCGCATCATCGGCGTCGCCAATCGCGAGCAGACCAGCGAAGTCGAGGTCATTGGCTATCCGCTGGATCGCGATCAGCAACCCATGCCCGATGCGCCGACGGTCGGGCGTTTCATCATCGTCCTGCCGGGTTTCGTCGAGCCCTTCGATTACCCGGCGGGTCGACACCTGAGCGTGCATGGCCGCGTTTCAGGAACGCGCCTGGGCCAGGTCGAGGAACATGAGTACCTCTACCCGCTGCTGCAGGCCCGCGAGGTCAAGGTCTGGCCCTGGGGCTTCATCTTCGACAAGAAGCCGCGCATCAATGTGGGTGTGGGCGTAATGATTCGCTGATCGTGGCGTCTGGCTCGTCGTGGTCGGCGATGTCCGGCTCGAAGAAGCTGAAGCGGACTTCGGGAAAACTCCGCCTCAGCTCGCGCTCGATCGTGTTGATCTGCCCGATCATGCCCAGCGCGGATTCCTCGCCGCGCATCTTCGCCTTGACCGAGACCATGACGTCGTTGCCGAGTTGCAGGGTGAGCAGGTTGTAGACCTTTTCGATTTCCGGTCGCTGTTCGAGAAAATCAAGCAGGCGTCGGCGTGATTGCGGCTCGATGCTCTGGCCGATCAGCATCGCCTTGACTTCGATCGAGATCAGTACCGCGACAACGATCAGCAGGGCACCGATGGCCAGGGTGCCGAGTGCATCCCAGAGTGGATTGCCGGTCAGCATGGCAAGAACCACGGCGATCAGGGCAAATGTCAGGCCCAGCAAGGCGGCCAGGTCTTCGCCGAATATCACCACCAGCTCGACCTGGCGCGATTGCCGAAACCACTGCCAGAGACTCTGGTTGCCGCGCGCCTTGTTGACCTCGACCAGGCACGCACGCATGGAAATGCCCTCGACGATGATGCTGAAGACGAGCACGCCGATGGCGATCCATGGCGAGGTCAGCGGCTGGCCTTCCGACAACTTGTGCCAGCCTTCGTACAGGGAAAACATGCCGCCCACGCTGAACAGCATGAGGGCAACGAGAAAGGACCAGAAATAGACGGCCTTGCCGTATCCGAGTGGATAGTCCGGCGAGGGCGGCGTCTTCGCCTGGCGCAGGCCGAAAAGCAGCAGCACCTGGTTTCCGCAGTCGGCCAGGGAGTGCACGGCCTCGGCCAGCATCGCCCCCGAACCGGTCACGGCGGCGGCAATCGACTTGGCCCCGAAAATGGCGAAATTTGCCCCGAGTGCGAAGAAGATCGCGCGGATCGAATTGCCTTGTCCCGCCATGGATGCACCGGCTTTTGTTGTTCTGGCCGCGCAGTCTAGCAATGCGCTCGGCAAGAGAAAATCAAGGCGCGAATCAGACCAGGGTCACGCCGAGCGCGCGCTGCACCTTCTTCGGCAAGCCGGCCCGCACCAGCTCGTAGGACTGGCGGACATGATTGGCCAGCTCGGCCTCGCTGAAGCCGTCCGGCTCGTTGATGCTGACCCAATAGGCTCGGGCCATGTATGGCGCCGTGGTGATGCCTGGCTGGTCGGTCATCTCGAGAAAGCGGTCCGCGCCAACCTTGAAGCTGATGCGGCCACGATCCGGGCCGAGTGCACACATGACCACGAACATCTTTCCCGAAACGCTCCAGACCAGGTCGACATCCCACTTCATCGCCCGCGTCGCGCCGGGCCAGTTCCGGCACAGATCGTCGAGTTGCTCGACCGTCATTCCCATCACTTCGGACATCATGGCTCCCTGATCGTGTAGTGGCGATCGCGCACGTCGATGCGTGGCGGGCGGCGGGATTCCTCGAAGCTATCATATCCAGCCTTCAATTCGTTCCAGAACGCAAACCACGGCGAGTTGCCTGCGCCCGCGAGACTGGTCGAATCCAGGCGAAACGGAAACGCATGCACGTCGAACGCGCGCTGGCCACCGGCAAGAGCGGCTGCGGCGAGCGTGTAGATCTCCTCGATGCCCTCATCACCCATGGCGTAACAGCCAATGGAAACGCACGAGCCATGCACCATCAGGAAGCTGCCGGTGCGCGCGTGCGCGCGATCGTAGGCATTCGGATAGCCGAGGTTGAAGGCCAGGTGATAGGCACTCTGTGCATTGAGCTGCCCGGCGGCGACGCGATAAAAGCCTTCCGGCGCCTGGTTGTCACCTTCGCGCTGTTTCGGGCCCAGTCCACCGGAATACGTGCACACCGGATAGGTGCGGAAGTGGACGAAGCGCTGCGCATCGCCCTCGATCCACAGTTCCAGTTCCTTTTCACGCTTGAAGATGCGCATGAACACCGGCGCGCCGTAACGCAAGCCAAGTTGGCGCAGGTCACGCTCCAGCGCCGGCTTCACTCGCGCCTCGGCCATTTGCGCCCGGTCCGCCTGTGCGCCGGAAATACGTTCCATCAGCGATGTCCCCATTGCCGCCCACAACGTCGGAATGCCAGCGGCGAGGACGATCGCCAAGCCTGCGACGATCAAGCCGGCGCTGCGGCGAGCCGTCATTTCAACGGTAGTTCTCGTAGGATTTTTCCTCGACCAGGGTCGAGCCGAGCTTCTCGTTGATCTCGCGCTTGCAGGCAGCGCGGTCGTCATTGCGGAAATACACCGAACGCGCCAGTTCGACGAATTCCGTGTCGAAGGCCCGGGCCTTCTCCTTGATGCGGATGCGGTCCTCGATCTCCCACAGCGCCTCGTTGACCGCCTTCAGCCTGGCGCGTTCGCTGGCAATATCCGTCGCCGACAGCGGATCGGCGGACCAGGTCGCATTCAACAGCGCAAGCTCGGTTCGCACATTGGCGAGCTTGTCCGCATTGCCGATGCGCGCGGACTTGATTTCGAGAATGGTGATCTTGTCGATCAGTTCGCCATAGGAAACGGGAACGGCTATCTGGCTCATTGCGGGGGCATGCCTGTGGGTCAAACCGTGATGGTAGGACGGATTGGACGAAATGCGAACCAACCAGGGCAACGCTGATCGATTGGCGCTGCCCTCACGTTTCCCCGTTCCGGCGACTGTGCAACCATTTGACGCAGCCATGCCAAACTCCCCTGCCCTCCGCCTTGAAGCCATCGCCTTCGTGCGCTCGCCGTATGCGCGGCGCATCGATGCGCCGCATCAACCGACCGTGACCGAAGGCACCGAGACAGGCACCTCATCGCTGGCGCGGATCGAGTTCATCGAAGGGTTTCCCGCCGAGGCGTATCGCGACCTGCAAGGCTTCGAACGCATCTGGCTGATCTTTGCCTTCCACCGCAGCCAGGGCTGGAAAGCCGAGGTGCGCCCGCCCCGCGGTGGCGGCAAGCGCAGTGTGCTGGCAACACGCTCACCGCATCGACCGAATGCGCTCGGTCTTTCCGCCGTGGAACTGATCGCGATCGAGCCGGGCGCATTGCAGGTCCGCGGCATCGACCTGCTCGATGCCACGCCGATTCTCGACATCAAGCCCTATGTTCCCTATGCCGACGCTTTCCCCGAGGCGCGGGCCGGCTGGATCGACGAGATCGATGCGCGCCAGGGGAGGCATTCCGCGCCCGGGCCGCGCAAACCGCGACGATGATCCTGGCGTTGCTCCGCCATGCCGGTCGAGGGTGCGCTGCAACAAGCTTGCGCAGGCCGCATCATTGCCGGGAATCCGATGCCGCTGGCATGGCGACCTCGGACAGCGGCACCGCCTTCAAGCGCATGGTGCCAGGACTGGAATCACCAGGTGCCTGATCCAGTCGCGCGGAAGGAAAAGCAATGAAACTGCATGTCTTGTCGGCGCGCTGCTCAACGTGAACCCCTGAGTGAGGCGGCCCGACAACTCAATCTTCCGCAGCAATCCGTGCTGCCTGCGGCGCCGGGGACAGCCACGCGCTGATGCGCGCATAGGCATCCGCACTGGCCAGCAGATCCAGATGATTGGTCTTGTAGGCGATCCAGCGCCGCGACTCGGGCAATCCCAGGTTGCGCTTCGGGCTGCGATGCGAGCCAAGTGCACTGAACAACGGCACCAGGCCATCGCCGGCCAGGCGTTCGCTCAAGCCGTTTGGTCGCCGTGCCACCGAACCGGCAATGGCGTAGCAGCGCACGCCTTCGGGAAGCGGCACTGCCTCGCGGCGGACGCGCCGGGACTTGAAGCGATCGTGATCGTGCCAGTCGGCATCATCCAGGTTGGCATGGCGCAGGTCGGTGATGCCGGCGCTGCGCACCTTGCCGAGGCGTGACAAAGCCACCGTGTAGGGACTGGCACCAAGCAACGCGTCAAGGCGGTTGCCGGTGCGTTCCAGCGGCGAGCCATCGTGCGGCGTGCCGATGAACACCAGGTCGCGCAAATGGCGAATCCAGGATTTGCCGGTGCGGCGCGCGTCTTCGCAGGCGCTGCGTGCGAGCAATCCACCCATGCTGTAGCCGATGATCACCAACTGCTCGACCGGCACCGGCCAGGCCTGGATCAGTTGTTCCAGCTTCTCCGAGAACTCGTGGCCATTCGTCGAAATATGCAGGCCGCTGTTGTAATGCAGATAGACCGGCGTGAAACCCGCCTCGGCCGCCAGAGCCTCGCCGTGATTGTGGCCGCGCCGCTGCCACTGCAGGTCGGACATGCACAGGCCATGCGCCAGCACGACTATCTTTCCGCTCACTCCCGGAATCGATCCGGCGAGCGCCGCCGGGGTCAGTTCCAGCGTTTTTCCTTCACGGCGAAACTGCATGTGGATCTGCAGGGGATTGTCGGTGGCGAGGAGGTAGTCACCGACCACGCCATTGAGCACGGCCACCAGCACTTCGCGTTGCGTCGACACGTCGTCAGGCAGGCTCTGCGGCGCAACCACGCTGAGAATGCTGTCGACGCCATGGCCGACCTTGCGCGTGACCCCGCGAATGCTGCGGTAAACGAGGCCGGTGATGCCGCGCGCAGGCTCATCGGTGGCCTCGCCGAACACGCCCGGCAGGCGCGAGATGTTGTGGTGCATGTTCTCGAGCAGATCAGTGACCGCGATTGTCGCCTCTATGGCAAGGCGGCTGTAGGCACGCAGATCGGCAGCTCGAATCGGAGAGAACCTGAGCATGACGCAGCGACTCCTGGCGGATAGGGAACCATCCAGCGCACCCTTGTAGCAGCCGCAGGTCGAGCATCTGCTCTATGCGGGCGGCAAGGCGGTGATTGGCCCGCCTCGTGCCGGAATGGCCAGCCGGCCGGCCTGATCTGCGGCATGCATGATGGCCCATGCAACGGGGCGCGTCGCCACCGATAATGTGCACCCTGGCCGTGGATTCCCCGCCAGCACCGCAGCCGCCTTCACCGAACCGGCACGCCGCCAAGGATCGCCCGAAGTCATGTCGACACCCACTGAAGTCATTGTCGCCACGCAGTCGCAAGCTCCGCCTGGCGCAGCGGTCGCCACCACCTTCCCGATCCTGGTCATGTTGAGCTTCTGTCATCTGCTCAACGACATGATCCAGTCGCTGCTGCCGGCGATCTATCCCTTGCTGAAATCCGAGTTTGCCCTGGATTTCGGCCAGATCGGCCTGATCACCCTGACCTTCCAGATCACCGCCTCGTTGCTGCAGCCGATGGTCGGCATGTTCACCGATCGCCACCCGAAACCCTGGTCGCTGGCAGTCGGCATGGGTTCGACCTTGATCGGCCTGCTCCTGCTGTCACGCGCACCGAGTTTTCCCGTCCTGCTGATGGCGGCGGCGTTGATCGGCACCGGCTCGGCGGTGTTCCATCCGGAATCCTCGCGCATCGCCCGCCTTGCTTCGGGAGGCCGACACGGGCTGGCGCAATCGATCTTCCAGGTAGGCGGCAATATCGGCTCGGCGAGCGGCCCCCTGCTTGCGGCATTCATCATCATGCCGCGCGGCCAGGCCAGCATTGCCTGGTTTGCCCTGGCGGCGATGATCGCGATCATCGTGCTCGGCCGCATTGGCCGCTGGTATCAGTTGCAGATCCCGAACCTGCGTCGCCCGGCCATGCGCGCTGCCGGCAGAGCGGCCTACACGCGGCGCCAGGTGACGATCGCCATTGGCGTGCTCGGCATGCTGATCTTCTCCAAATACTTCTACCTGGCCAGTCTGTCGAGCTATTACACGTTCTACCTCATGCACAAGTTCAGCCTCAGCGCGCAATCCGCCCAGGTGCACCTGTTCATATTCCTCGCCGCCGTTGCCGCCGGCACGCTCATTGGCGGACCGGTTGGCGACCGCATTGGTCGACGCTACGTGATCTGGGCCTCCATCCTCGGCGTGCTGCCGTTCACCCTGTTGTTGCCGCATGCCAACCTGGCATGGACTACCGTGCTGACCGTCATCATCGGCCTGGTGCTGGCTTCGGCGTTCGCGGCAATCCTGGTGTTTGCCCAGGAACTCGTGCCCGGTCGCACCGGCATGATCTCGGGACTGTTTTTCGGTTTCGCCTTCGGCATGGGCGGCATTGGTGCGGCCGTGCTCGGCCAGCTTGCCGACCATATCGGCATCGAAGCGGTCTACCGGATCTGCGCCTGGTTGCCGGCGATCGGCCTGCTCGCATGGTTCCTGCCACGCAAGCAGGATTTCAATCAAGCCAAAGGACAGTGATCAAGCCGGAAAAGACAGGAGCCCGCTTCCAGGCCAGTCGCCTGCCTATTCGGCATCCAGGACCGCTTCGAGCAGGCGCTGGATCAAGGACTGGGTGGATGCGGCGCGTTCGTTGTCGTACGCGTAACTGGCCTCGTCCATGTAGTTGGCCTGGGCGAGCTCAAGCTGGATGGCATCGACGCCCTGCTCCGGCCTGCCGTAGTGGCGGGTGATGTAGCCGCCCATGAAGCGGCCATCGACGACAAAGGAATAATCGGCCTGGGCCTCCAGCACGCCAACCAGTTGCGCACGCAGGCTGGGGCGACAACTGGCGCCGCCGACGGTGCCGAGATTGAAATCAGGCAGTCGCGCGTCGAACAGGAAGGGCACGAAGCTGCGGATCGAATGGCCTTCCCAGAGCACGCAGCGTCCGTGTTCGGCATGGATGCGCTCGATTTCGGCAGCGAGCGTGGCGTGATAGGGCTGCCAATAGTGCCTTACGCGTTCGTCAATCTCGTCGTCGTCTGGCGCCTGCCCATCCAGATAGACCGGCTCACCGGAAAACTGCACCAGCGGACAAAGGCCGGTGGTGTTCTGGCCCGGATACAAGGAGGCATCATCCGGCGGGCGATTGAGGTCGACCACATAGCGCGAGTATTTCGGCACCAGCATCGATGCGCCGAGATCGCGCGCGAACGCGTACAGGCGCGAGACGTGCCAGTCGGTATCGGGCACCTGTCGTGCCGAGGGCGTCAGGCGCGCGGCAATGGCAGGTGGAATCGCCTCGCCATCGTGCGGCAGGCTGATCAGCAAGGGTGCGCTGCCGCGATGCAGGTCATGTGTTTTCATGGGCGCAGTCTACGCGCATCGCGCGGCTTTCCAGTATCCCGGGTTGCAGATCCAGGTTGCGCTCAGTGGCGCTGCAGCGGAGGTGAAGGAACCTTCAAAGGGATGGATTCGACCGCCTTTGTCGCGCTCGATGTGCCGCAGCCGCCACAACTGGAGCAACCGAGGCCGCTGCCGCATCCGCCCTGCCTGGCCTCCAGCGGCTGCAGCCAGCGCCCGAACGCGCGCAGCACGGCACTGCGTCGTGATTGCCCCAGCAGCCTCGCAATACTTGACTGGCACAGGCGGAACGGCCCCGGTGCGACATGGCGCATGGCCAGCACCGCACTGGTCGAGACGATCACGGCGACCAGCAAGGTCTGCAGCCATTGCGTGCTCATGCGCTGAATGCCCGGGTGATCTGATAGGTCAGGAACGAGGCGATGTACGCGAGTGCAAACAGGTAACCGGCCATGATCCAGACCTGGCGCCAAGAGTTGGTTTCACGGCGCACCGTGGCCAGGGTCGACAGGCACATCGGCGCAAACACGTACCAGGCGAGCAGGGAGAACGCGGTCGCCATGGACCACTGCGCGGCGACGATGGCCTGCAGTCCTTCCTCGTGACCGGACAGCGCATACACCGTGGCGAGTGACGAGACCGCCACTTCGCGTGCGGCGAGCCCAGGCACCAGCGCGATCGAGATCTGCCAGTTGAATCCGATCGGCTCGAAGAGGACATGCAACCAGCGCCCGAGCATGCCGGCAAAGCTGTAGTTGATGGCCGGCTCGGTGGCACCTTCCGGCGCGCCCGGGAATGTCGAGAGGAACCACAGGATGATGGTCAGCGAGAGGATGATGCCGCCGACGCGCTTGAGGAAGATGTTGGCGCGCTCCCAGAGGCCGATGGCGATGTCGCGCGGATGCGGGATGCGATACGAGGGCAGTTCCATGAGCAAGGCATGCTCGCTCTTGTCGCGCCGAATCAGCTTGATCACCCAGGCCACGGCGAGTGCACTGACGATGCCGGCGACATACAGGGTGAACAGGACGATGCCCTGCAGATTGAACATGCCGGCGACCTTCTGGTTGGGGATGAAGGCGGCAATCAGCAGGGCATAGACGGGCAGCCGCGCCGAACAGGTCATCAAGGGCGCAATCAGGATCGTGGTCAGGCGATCACGCGGGTCCTGGATGCTGCGCGTGGCCATGATGCCCGGAATCGCGCAGGCAAAGCTCGACAGCAGCGGAATGAACGAACGGCCGGTCAGGCCGGCCTTGAGCATGAGCCGGTCAAGCAGGAAGGCTGCACGCGGCAGGTAGCCGGATTCCTCCAGCGCAAGGATGAAGAGAAAGAGGATGAGGATCTGCGGCAGGAACACCAGCACGCCACCGACCCCGGCGAAAATGCCATCGACGACCAGGCTTTGCAGCATCGGCATCGAGGCCAGGCCGCTGCCGACCCAGGTACCGATCATGCCGACGGCGGCTTCAATGCCTTCCATCAATGGCTCGGCCCAGGAGAAAACAGCCTGGAAGATCAGGAACATGATCACCGCGAGCACGCCGAGACCGAGCAGCGGATGCAGGACGAAGCGATCCAGGGCGTCGTCGATTTCGGCCGTTCGCCGCGGCATGCTCACCGCGTCGGCAAGCATCGCGCGCACCTCGGCATGCAGGTCGCTGCTGGCATCAACCAGGACTGCCGGCGGCAATTCACCATCCAGGCGTGCAGCCAGTGCCGCCGCGCCACCGCGCCGCACGGCAACGGTCTCGACCACCGGGATACCGAGTGCCGCCTCGAGTTTCGCCACGTCGATGTCGATGCCGCGCTTGCGTGCCGCGTCCATCATGTTCAAGGCCAGCACCATCGGCCGCCCGAGCCGGCGCACCTCGAGCACGAAACGAAGGTGCAGGCGCAGGTTGGTGGCATCGGCGACACAGACAATCGCATCCGGTGCAGTCTCGCCCGGGAAGTGACCGAGGCAGACATCGCGCGTGATGACCTCATCCGGGCTGGCCGCCTCCAGGCTGTACGCGCCCGGCAAGTCGATCAACTGGAACGTGCGCCCGGATGGCCCGCTGAATCGACCTTCCTTGCGCTCGACCGTGACCCCTGCGTAATTGGCTACTTTTTGCCGCCCGCCGGTAAGCTGGTTGAACAAGGCGGTCTTGCCGCAGTTTGGATTGCCGACCAGGGCCAGGCGCAGGCTGACGACCGATTCGATCATGGCACCGACTCGACGATCACGCGCGCGGCCTCGGCGCGGCGCAAGGCAAAACGGGTAAAGCCGATCTGCACCAGCAAGGGATCGGCGCCAATCGGGCCACGCCCGACCAGGCGCACCGGTTCGCCACGCACGAAACCGTAGTCACGCAAGCGTCGCGCGATGGGATCGCCATCCATCACATTTTCGACTTCCTGAACCACGGCATCGGCCCCTTGGGACAGCTCGGACAACCGCATTTAATGACCGCCGCAAATAAGAATGGTTCGCATTATATGCCAATCACGGCTTTGCAGCGATGCTCCCGCAAGGGGCCGCTGCCCTGCAGGTTTCCGCTGAACACCCTATGATTCCGACTTTCACCCGGATCGAGCGCATGACTGCATCCCTCCTTGTCACCGACAACAACGGCATCCGTGAAATCAGCTTGAACCGCCCGTCGGTGCACAACGCATTCGACGACCGCCTGATCGCGGAACTGACATCGGCCATCGCCGAAACCGGCGAGGATGACTCGATCTGGGCCCTGGTGCTCTCCGGCCAGGGCAGCACCTTTTCCGCCGGCGCCGATGCCAACTGGATGCGCGCCATGGCGGGTGCGAGCGAGTCGGCGAATCGCGAGGATTCGCTGCGCCTGGCCCGCCTCATGCGCACGCTCAACTTCCTGCCCAAACCGACGATTGCCAAGGTCAATGGTTCGGCCTATGGCGGCGGCATCGGCCTGATTGCCTGCTGCGACGTGGCAATTGGCGTGGAAGGCGCGAAGTTTTCGCTCAGCGAAGCCAAGCTTGGCCTCGTGCCGGCCGTCATCTCGCCGTATGTGGTGGCTGCCGTGGGGCCGCGCCATGCGCGCAAGCTGTTCATCAGCGCCGAGGTTTTCGACGCCGAGGAGGCCTTGCGCATCAACCTGCTGCACCAGCTGGTTGCGCCCTCGCAACTGACTGACGCGGTTTCCCGCAGCCTGCACTTCCTCAGCAAATGCGGTGCGCATGCCCAGGCTGAAGCCAAGGCACTGGCCCTGCGCATAGCCGGCATCACCCGCGAAAGCGCCGAGCAACTGGATCAGGAAAACGCCGCGCTGATTGCGCGTCTGCGCGTCTCCGACGAGGGCCAGGAAGGGTTGTCAGCCTTCCTCGGCAAGCGCCCACCGCGCTGGATTTCAGGGAATTGATGATGTTCGAGACGATCCTTGTCGCCAATCGCGGCGAAATCGCCTGCCGCGTGATCCGCACGTGCCGTCGCCTCGGCATTCGCAGCGTCGCCGTATATTCGGAAGCCGACGCCACCGCCCAGCACGTTCGCCAGGCCGACCTCGCCTATCCGATCGGGGGGCCAGCACCGGCGGATTCCTATCTTCGGGGCGATGCAATCATCGAAGTGGCGCGGAAATCCGGGGCGCAGGCAATCCATCCGGGTTACGGTTTCCTTTCGGAAAATGCCGATTTTGCCGATGCGGTCGCCGCCGCCGGCCTGTGTTTCATCGGCCCCTCCGGCACCTCGATGCGCAAGATGGGCTCGAAGGCCGGGGCCAAGGACCTGATGGTCTCGCACGGCGTGCCGGTCGTACCGGGTTACACCGGCGAGGATCAGGATCCTGCCCTGCTCGCCCGCGAAGCCCGGCGCATCGGCTTTCCATTGATGATCAAGGCGGCCTATGGCGGCGGCGGCAAGGGCATGCGCATCGTGCGCAAGGCCGAGGAGTTTTCCGCCCATCTCGAGTCCTGCCAGCGCGAGGCGAAGAACGCCTTCGGTCGTGACCGCGTGCTCCTTGAGCGCTATGTCGAAAAGCCGCGCCATATCGAATTCCAGGTCTTCGGCGACAGCCACGGGCATGTCGTCCATCTCAACGAGCGTGAATGCTCGGCGCAGCGCCGTTACCAGAAGGTGCTCGAAGAAACCCCCTCGCCCTTCCTGACGCCCGAGCTGCGCACGAAGATGGGCGAAGCCGCGATCGGCGCCGCGCGCGCGCTGGATTACGTGAATGCCGGCACCGTCGAATTCATCGTTGGCCAGGCTGGCGATTTCTATTTCATGGAAGTCAACACGCGCCTGCAGGTCGAGCATCCGGTCACCGAAATGGTGCTCGGCCTTGACCTGGTCGAATTGCAGTTGCGCGTCGCCGCCGGCGAAGCCCTGCCCGCCTCGCTGATCCGCAACAAGTCGATTCCGGCCAATGGCCATGCGATCGAAGTGCGCCTGTATGCCGAGGATCCCGAGCAGGGTTTCCTGCCTGGTTCGGGCCGCTTGCAGACCCTGCGCCTGCCGCAGGACTCCACCCACATGCGCATCGATTCGGGGGTGATCGAGGGCGACCTTGTCAGCGTCTTCTACGATCCAATGATTGCCAAGATGATCGCCTGGGATCGCGACCGCCATTCCGCCCTGCAACGCATGCGTGATGCGCTGGCCGAAGTCAGCGTGATCGGGCCGAAATCGAATGTCGCCTTTCTCGAACGCCTGCTGCGCCATCCTTCGGTGATCGAGGGCAGCATCGATACCGGTTATCTCGATCGCAGTCTCGACGAATTCCTCGGTGCCACGGAGCAGGCGAATGCCAGCGCCGAGGGCGATGCCTTCCTGCTCGCCGCGGCAATCGTTTCCCTGCTCGCCGAGGAAGCCGACGCACTCGCCCAGGCCGCCGCCAGTGCCGATCCGAATTCACCCTGGCGTCGTGCCGATGGCTGGCGCCTGGGTCATCCCGGCAAACGCATCATCGCGTTGCTCGATGGCGACCAGCGCATCGAGATTTCCGCGCAGGGTGCGCAAGGCAACTATCACCTTGCCATCGGCACGCACGCCTTTGAAATCAGCGATGCAAAGTTCAGCGACGGCTGGCTCAGCGCACGCCGCGATGGCATCGTCTCTCGCCAGCGCGTCTTCGCGGAGTGCGCACGCATCACCGTGCACGATGGCACGTCGCGGCGGAGCTTCGAACACGCGCCCGCGTTCGCCTTTGTCGAATCCTCAGTTTCCGATGCGGATCGAGTGCTGGCGCCAATGCCGGGGCGCATCGTCGTGGTCAAGGCCATGATGGGCGATGACGTCATGGCCGGCGATGAATTGCTGATCATGGAGGCGATGAAGATGGAACTGACCTTGCGCGCGCCACGCGCCGGCCGCATAGAAGCCGTCCAGGCCGTGGCAGGGGATTTCGTCGACGCGGATTCCGTCCTTGTCCGACTGGAGGCCTGGGAATGAGGATTCGATGGATTCCGGCAGTCTGCGCCCTGCTCGTGCTCGGCGCCTGCAACGAGACGCGTTTTGAATCACCGCCTGGCGATGAAATCGTTGCCTGTGATCCGGCGTGGAAAGGATTGTGGGTCGATGCATCGGAGCCACGCTCCAGCGACGAGCCCGACGAGTTGGCCTTCCTGGTCGACCCGGAGTGCCGCTTCCTCATGCTCGAACGTCCCGAGAAGGACGGCCCGCCAAAGCAGATCCACATCCCGGTCAACTACGTGCATGATCGCGGCAAGCACTATGTGGTGGTCGCCGACAACCAGCTTGGCGAGACGGTCAAGCTCGATCCGGTCCACGGCATCGAACCGGCGCCGGAGAAATCCTTCTTCATTGCCCGCTATCAGATCGATCATGACCGCCTGCGCATCTGGCAGGTCGATTCCAGACGCACCGCGCACAAGGTCATCGACGGCGTACTCGACGGCAGCGTGGATGACAGCCACAACGAACTGCATGTGTTCATCCGCGGCGATCGCGCGAGGATTCTCGACATCGTGCGCAAGCAGAAGATCTTCGAGGACAAACCGTCCGCCAACGTTCGTCGCAGCACGTTGAGCCTCGACGAATACGAACGGCAGCGCAGCGCGCGCCGCGCCGGCAAGCCGTCATGAGCGGCATGCCCAGGCGCGTGCGCATCGTCGAGGTTGGTCCTCGCGACGGCTTGCAGAACGAAAAGGCAATCATCCCGGCGGCAACCAAGGTCGAGCTGATCAATCGCCTGTCGCGCACGGGCCTGCGCACGATCGAGGCGACCAGTTTCGTCAGTCCGAAATGGGTGCCGCAACTGGCCGATGCCGCCGAAGTATTCGCCGCCATCGAAAAACGCCCTGGCGTGCGCTATCCGGTACTTGTACCCAATGAGCAGGGTTACGATCGTGCCCATGCCGCAGGTGCGCGCGAGGTCGCCGTGTTCTCGGCCGCGTCGGAAATGTTCAACCGCAAGAACATCAACGCCTCGATCGACGAATCGATCGAACGCTTCCTGCCGGTCATGGAAAAGGCCCGCGCCGATGGCGTGGCGGTTCGCGGCTACGTTTCAACCGTGCTCGGCTGCCCCTACCAGGGCGAGGTGCCGTTGCGCGATGTGGTGCGTGTCGCCAGCCGCATGCACGCCATGGGCTGTTATGAAATCTCTCTCGGCGACACGATCGGCATCGGCACGCCGGGCAAGGCACGCGACATGTTGCGCGCGGTCGCCGGCGACGTGCCGATCGAGGCCCTTGCCGTGCATTTCCATGACACGCGTGGCCAGGCCCTGGCCAACGTGCTCGCCTGCCTGGAGGAAGGGGTCGCCGTGGTCGACAGTTCCGTCTCCGGCACCGGCGGTTGCCCGTATGCGAAAGGCGCCACCGGCAACGTCGCCAGCGAGGACGTGGTCTACATGCTCGAAGGCATGGGCATCGACACCGGCATCGATCTACCTGCCTTGATCGAGACCGGCCTCTGGTTGTCGAGCCAGCTTGGCCACGAAACCGCGAGCAAGGTCGCCCGCGCCAGTATTGGCTGAGCGGTGCTATCCTGCCTGCGCGCAGGATCGCAAGGGAGCACCTGCCGAACGTGAATGGGATTCACGCATGGTCGAGAAAGTGGAATTTTCCGGGGCGACAACCCATCCGACCGACACCGGGACAGCCGATGCGGACGTCTGGGCACAACTCGCCGAGTTTGCCTCGCGCGCCGACGCCGATCCGGTCCTGCGCCTGCTCGTGGGCGAGGCGATCACTGCCCACCGCAACCTGCGCGGGGTCACCGCGACAATCGCCAACCGCTACCGCGCGATGATCGACGCCGTGCCCGATGCGATCACCATCCATGACGAATCCGGCCTCATTCTCGATGCCAATGCCAGCGCCTGCCAGTTGCTCGACCTGGATCGCGAGCGACTGCTTGGATGCGCGATCGAGGATGCATTCCCGAAACTCGACGACACGTTCATCAGTCGCCTGCACCGGGCATTCGATGCCGACGAAACCGTCACCGCAACCTCGACGATCCGGCGTGGCGCTGACGAGGAAGCGACGCTCGAACTGAACGCCCACGGCTATCTCGATGGCAACCAGAAACGCATCATCGCGGTAACCCGCGATCTCGGCCCGCGCGCCCTTGCCGAGCTGCAATTGCGCAGTTCGGAGGCAGAGCTGCGGCGCATCCTGCACGAGATGGACATGGGCATGCTCGTGCGCAACCGCATGGGCCACGTCGTTTCCTGCAACCCGGCAGCGTGCCGGATCCTGCAGACCAGCGAACCCGACCTGCTTGCCTTGCGCACGGACCAGATTGCCGACTGGCAGTTCATCGACGAGGGTGGAACAACGATTGTCCATGATGACTTGCCGTGGGCGCGGGCCCTGCGCACCGGCAAGGCCATCGAGTCGGTGATCTGCGGAGTGCGCTCGCCACAGATGACCGATCCACGCTGGCTCTCGGTAACCGCCATGCCGCGCGACGGCAGCGCCGATGGCGAGGCCGATGAAGTGGTCTCGGTGTTTGCCGACGTCACTGCGATCAAGCACGAGGCGTCCTTGTTCGCGCATGCGCAATCGCTGACCAATCTCGGCGCCTGGCAGTTGGGCCCGGATGGCGAGCGCATGTCCTGGTCGGCGCAGATGCACGCGATTTTCGATGTACCCCTGTCGACGCCGGTGTCACGCGAACGCATGCTCAACCACTTTGCCGGCATGGATCAGCGTCGCCTGCGGCAAACCCTGGACGCGGCGAAGCCCAGCGAAACCACCGAAATCACTGTGCGCATGACCACCGCCATCGGCCGCCGACGCCAGGTGCGCATCCGCGTTCGCGCGCTGCCGAAGGATTCCGCCCAGGGCAGCGTGATTGGCTGCGTGCAGGACATCACCTCCGAGACCGATCAGGAAACCACGGGCGCCCTCGATTGATGCGTCGACCGTATTCCTCCTTGTCTTGCATGCGCATGCGATGCAGCGTGTAGTATCGGATTTCCGACCTGTCGAGGCGACCGCGTGCCAGCCAAAATCGCTCCCGAACGAAATCGCGGCTCGATCATTGCCTGCGGTGAACTGCCTTCCAATCAGCGCACGTCCGTCCTGCTTGCCCGCCTCATTGGACTGGTCGGCGATTCGCCGCGCGTGATCCTGGTTTCCGCCCCGGAAAAGTCCGATGACGATGACATCGAGCTGGAGGCCATGCTGACTGCTGCCGGCTGCACCCAGTTGCATCGCCATGCCCTGACCAACCGCGCCGGCGCGGAACAGCGGCAACTGCTCGATCTGGTCGAGCAGGCCGATCTGGTCATCCTCAATGCCGAGCAACCGCTCAAGCTCAGCACCCTGATTGGCGGCAGCAGCCTGGCGCGATTGCTGCGCCGGCGCAATGCAGCCGGAATGGCGGTCTGCGGCGTCGGCGCCGGTGCCGCCCTGCTTTGCGAACACATGCTGGCATCGGGAACCGCCGGGCCGACGCCGCGTGTCGGCAGCGCATCCCTTGCACCGGGACTTGGCCTGACCAATCGCGTGGTCATCGACCAGGGCGGCAATGCCAGCGATCGACTCGGCCGCCTGCTCGCCGCGCTTGCCCTCAATCCGTTTGCCCTCGGTCTCGGCATCGATGCCTCGACCGTGGTCGCGATCGGCCCGGACAATGCGCTCGAGGTATTCGGCACGGGCGGCGTGACCATCATCGATCCCAGTGAAATGGCCGATTCCAACGCGGCCGAACTCGAACCCGGCGCACCGATCCGCATCACCAACATGCGCCTGCACGCACTCACCGCCGGCACCCGCTTCGACCTCGATTTCCGCCGCGCGATCGATTGAGACATCGCTCACTCGATCATGAGACGGGCGGCGGATGCGCTGCGCGATTCCACAGCGACAGGCAATGTCCGCTTTTCCCGCGCTTTCCTGTTTCTCCGGAAGCCTGCCGCGCGTTCGCGGCTTTCTGGAGACTTCCCGATGCGACCTGCCCTCTTGTCAGCGCTGTGCCTGCAGGCCGCCTGCGCGTTGGCCTGTGCACCCGCCAGCGCGCAAGCCCCTGCCGCGTCTCGATCCATCCTCGTGCTCGATGCGTCCGGTTCGATGTGGGGCCAGATCGATGGCCGGCCAAAGATCACGATTGCACGCGACGCAGTGGATGTGATGCTGGAGGGCTGGAACGACGGCAATCTGGGCCTGATCGCCTACGGCCACCGGCGCAAGGGAGATTGCGAGGACATCGAGCTTCTGATCGAGCCGACCGGGTTCGACCCTGCCGCGATCCGCCGGCAGGTTGGCGCACTGAATCCGAAAGGCATGACGCCGATTTCCGCCGCCGTACGCCGCGCCGCCGAACAGCTGCGTTTCACCGAGCACAAGGCCACGGTGATCCTGGTCAGTGACGGCGATGAAACCTGCCAGGCCGATCCCTGTGCGCTGGGCGCGGAACTGGAAGGGCTGGGCATCGACTTCACAGCACATGTGATCGGCTTCGACATCGAAACCGGCAGCCAGGCGCAGCAGCAGCTGCAATGCCTGGCCAGCAGCACTGGCGGGCGCTACCTGGCCGCAAGGGACGCGGGCGAGCTCAATCGCGCCTTGCAAACCATCACGCAGGAACCCACGCCTGTGGTCGAACCCGGGAAAACCGCCGAAATCCATTTCAACGACGGCTGCGTTGCCTATGACCAGGAAAACTACACCGGCAACCGCATGCAAATGGGCGGCTCTGCGGACAGCAGGGTGCGCGAAGTGCCGGAAGCGTGGCGAAATGGCATCAAATCGCTCGCATGCAAGGCGGGCTGCGGCATCCTTGTGTTCACCGAGCCTGGCTACGATGGCGAAAACTACAGCATCCCCGACGGCTCGCAGTTTCCAAGCATGCCCAGCGATTACGCCCGGCCGTTCGGTTCTTTCGACATGGGCTGCAGCGCGATCATCGAGCAGGAGGATTCCAGTGAAGGCGGCGCGGAGCAAGGCGAAGTCCCGGACGCCACCATCAAGCCGGACGTGGAATCGCCCCCCGACGAATCCCCCACGGAGTGAGCCATGCGCAATAGTGTACTTGTCATTTTTCTTGCGATCGCCGCCGCCCTGGCCGCTTGCGGCAACCCGGAAGCACCATCCACCACCGCACCGCCTGCCGATGGATTGCGCGATGTCATCGATGCCGCTGCCACGAAATCGCCGCCAGCCGATGCGCCATTGCAGCCGGGACAGACCGTTCAAGGCACCATCGAGGCCGACGTCGGGCGCGGCATGCAATCCTTCCGTTCACTCGCGACGAAGGTCGCCGATGACATCGGCCAACAGATGGACGCCAGGCTCGACACCGGCGCGGGCCGCAAGGCCCTCGACGACGCCAACCGCAAGCTCGACAAGCTGGGCACCGGCACGCGAATCGACGCGGGTGACGTGCGCGATTTCGTGGGCGGCATGGCGGGCAAGGTCTTCCACGATTCGGATGTGCGCAATCTGGCAATCATCTCGTCGCTGCAGGTTTCGCTAAGCGGCAAGGCAGCCGATGGCGGCAAGCTGGAAATCGCACTGAGCTTCGACGACAAGAACCTGAAACTGTCCCGTGCCAGCCTGAGTTATCGGCCTGACGCGCGCGCGATGTTCGAATTCCACGAAACCGAGAAGGATGCGCAGCCACAAGTCGCAATCGAGCGCTTCGAGAAGAATGCGGACGGCAGCTATGCGATTTCAGGCAGCTTCAGTGCAACCAACGTACCCGCATCGAAATTGGCGAAGAAGCTCAAGGGAACGACATTGCCACAAATCGAAGGCCGCTTCGATTTTGCTGCGCTGCCGCTGAAGGAGATGCCGAAGATCGGGGGCTGAGTGCGAATCGCCAGGATCCCCATCCTGGCGATCTTCCGTGCGGTTCGCGGGTTGTCATCGGAGCGGTACTGGCGCGGCAGGTCGGCTGTTCGACCCGAATTTCACTCTTCTCGATCACCGGATCCGGCGCGTCGAAGCGCCAGGTGTGGTCGATGTCCGCCGCTGCCGGCAGGAACAGGCCACGCCATCCGTTCGTCAACCACCGCCGAGGGTGTCGTCAGGATCAGGGTGCGCGCAGCGCTTCCAGATTGGCACGGAAGGGTTCGGCCTCGGCACCGAGCGTGGCGAACAGGGCGTCGGCCTGCGCCAGCGCCTGCCGCGCCGCATCGGCTTCGCCGCGATGACGATGGTTTTCGGTACGCGCCAAGGCGGCACGCAGCTGCAGCGAGGCAGGCAAGGCGCTGGTGTCTTCGGCCATGAAGGCGGCAAGCGGCTCGCCCACATCCTCGTGGCGTTGCAGGACGAGCAGCAATTCGGCTCGGGTGATGCGTGCAGCCTGGGTGAGCGGGCTGGCGGAACCTGCGTGCCGTTGCGCCATGGCCTCCGCTTCGCCGGCATATTCCAGCGCATCGCCGTAGCGTTTCAGGCCTTGCAGTGTACGAGCGTAGTTGCCGATCAATGCCGCCGTCGCAGCAGAAGGGCCGAACAATTGCCGACGCAGGGCCAGGGCCTCGGCAAAGGCGCTTTGCGCGGCGGCCAGATCACCCTTGCGGAACTGCGCGGCGGCGAGGTTGTTGAGCGTGTTCAGGGCATCGTTGCCGGATCCCAGTTTCAACGCGCGCCACAGCGCCATTGCTTCCTGCGATGCGGCAATGCCTTCATCGATGCGCCCGGCCTGCACGTAGGCTGCGCCGATGTTGGTGGCAAGTACGGCGGTCTCGAAATGTTCGCGACCGGAGTGTTGCACGCGTTGTGGCAATGCAGCCTCCAGTGTTTCAAGGGCCGCCGCCGTATCGCCTGCCTCGCGCTGCAAGCGGGCCTGCAGGGCTCGCGAGGTCAGCAGCACGTCGGCGTGGCGTTCGGGATCGGTGTTCCAGAATGCTTGCGCTTGTTCGAGCAACGCACGAGCCTCGTCTGGATTGCCCATGCGATGCACCGTTTCGGCAAGCGTGAAACGCACGTCGGCACCAGCGACGGGATCGGCAATGACGGCATCAAAGGCCAGCCAGTGTCGCAGCAGCGGCTCGGCGGCAGAGTAATCGCCCAGATAGAAATGCAGCTCGCCAAGGGCTTTGAGGACTTGCGCGTCGGTGGCGGGGTCGTCGGCAAAACTGGCCTGCACGCGCGCGGCGGCCTGGTCAAGCACCTGCTTGGCGGTTAGCGGTTCGCCGTCGCGGGCGTGCTGCCCGGCGTCGCGGAACATGTGAGCCAGGTAATCGCGCACGGCCTTGCTGCGACGAGCCTCCACCTGCGCAATATCGCGTTCGCGCAGTGCTTCCTGGCGCGCCATCGAGATCGCGGCGAGCGCGCCGACGAGGCCCACGAAGACGAACAGCAGCACGCTTGCGGCCAGCCAGTAGCGCCGCAGGAAGCGCCGCGCACGATAGCCGAACGCGCCACCGCGTGCGGCGACTGGCGCGTGCTCAAGATGTCGGCGCACGTCCTGCGCCAAGGCCTCGGCGGATTCGTAGCGCGCCGCGGGTTCGGGCCGCAGCGCCTTGTGGACGATGGCATCCAGATCGCCGCGCAACTTTCTTGCCGCGGTCTTCGATGCCGCTTGCGAACTTGGCGACGGCGGCGGTCCGGCCTGTGCGCGTTGCAGCAGCGCCAGCACGCCAGCGCCGGCCAGCTCGCCCCAGGGCGAACGATCGGTGAGCAGTTCATGCAGCAGGACGCCCAGCGCGTACACGTCGGTGAGGGTGCTTTGTTCGCCACCGGAAAGCTGTTCGGGCGCGGCATACTGCGGCGTGAGGTGCAAGTCGCGGGTATCGCCGTGGGCCGCGTCGATCGGACGCGCGATGCCGAAATCCAGCAGCATGGGCTGGCCATCGGCACGCACCAGGATGTTGTCCGGTTTCAAATCGCGATGGACGATGAGATGCCGGTGCGCGAACGCCACCGTTTCGCAGATTTGCGCGAACAGCGCCAACCGGGCGGGAAGTTCCAGCCCGCGCTCGCGGCAATGGCGCGACACGGGCACGCCTTCGACGAGTTCCATCACCATGTACGGCGCGCCATCGGGCAGGCTGCCTGCATCGATCAGGCGCGCGATGTCGGGATGTTGCAGCCGCGCCAGCAGGCGTGCCTCGCGCAGGAACCGCGGCGCATCCTCAACGCCGTGGCGCAGCAGCTTTACTGCCACCTGTTGCTCGAAGCGGCCATCATCGCGTTCGCCCAGCCAGACCTCGCCCATGCCACCGCGCCCGATGCGGCGAACCAGCTTCCATGCGCCCACGCGACGACCTTCGTGTTCGCCTGCTGGCACGGCGGATGCTTCGAGGAAGCCTTCGGACGCAGTCACGGCGCGCAGCAGTTCCAGCACTTCGGTGCGAATCGCCGCATCGGATTCCTGCAGATGGAGAAAGGCTTCACGTTCGCCTTCGGGTTGTTCGAGCGCCGCATCGAGCAAGGCTTCGACGCGGGCGAAGCGTGCCGATTCAGACATGCCCATCGGCTGCGCCCTCGCCCAATTCGCGAAACAGCCAAGCCCGCGCCTTCACCCAGTCGCGACGCACGGTGCGATCGGTGAGCCCCATCGCCTGCGCGGTTTCGGATTCGCTGTAGCCGGCGAAGAAGCGACACTCCACCACCTGCGCCAGGCGCGGACTCAACGCGGCAAGTCGTTCCAGTGCATCATTGACCTGCACGATCTGTTCATCCGCGGCATCCGGAACCTGCATGCCTTCCTCGCCGAGGCTCATCGGGCTTTCACCCTGGCCGCGCTTGAAGGAAAAGCGCGCCTGCGCATCGCTCACCAGTACCTGCCGTATCGCCAGGGCGGCGGTCGCCAGGAAATGCCGCTGATCCTGCCAGGCGGGAGTGCGTTGAAGCTTCAGCCAGGCTTCGTTGACCAGCGCCGTGGTGCACAGCGTGGCACCTGCCCCGGCGCGGAACCGCTCGCGGCGCGCAATGCGGCGCAGATCTCCATAAAACAGATCCACCAGCACACGCAGACCGGGATCGTCGAGCGCAGGGCGAGCGGCAGCGGGCGTTGCGTCATGGGAGGTCATGCGCGGGAGTGTAGGGGGTTTTGTGGCGTCATTTCGCACGTGGCGAGGCGCAATCGCGGATTCGCCTGGCGTGCTTGCAGCCGGGTCGGCTTCTTGCCGCGAAGGCTCCCGGGCAGCATCCACGCCGGGCTCGCAACTTCGCAGCCGTGACGAAGTCCGAGCCCTGTCCGGTTTCGGCGCTGTTTCCTGTTTTTTCCGTCTCGTCGTCGAATTTCCGGAGTGTGTACATGCGTCGCTTCTGCCCATGGCCCGTCGTCCTCGCCTTCACGCTGCCCCTGCTCTCGCAAGCGGCCACCTTCAGCGTCACCAGCACCGCCGACAGCGGCGCGGGTTCGCTGCGGCAGGCGCTGATCGATGCGGGCACGGATACCACGTATCCCCGCGTCATCCAGTTCAATGCGCCGTTCCCTGTTGGCGGCGTCATCGAACTGCAGACCACGTTGCCAACGTGGTCGAACGACATCCTGAAGATCGAAGGCAATGGCCGTGCGCCGGTGCTGGATGGACGCAACGCCGTGCGTATCCTCACGGTGGCAGCTGGTACGCGCGAAATCACCTTGCGCGGCCTCACCTTCCAGCGCGGGCGCACAACGACGGGAGTGGGCGGATGCCTGTGGTATTCCTCCCCTGCCACCGGCACCGATCTCCTCGTTTACGAATCGCGTTTCGAAGGCTGCAAGGCCGTCGCCAACCAGGGCAATGCCTACGGCGGTGCGATCGCCTGGTTCAGCGCCGGCAGCACCACGTTCATCGACAACAGCATTTTCGAAGGCAACAGTATCGGCGTCGTCGGCAACAGCAATCGGAGGGACATGTTCGGCGGCGCGGTCGCGCTCAATGGCCAGCGCGTCAATATCACCTCCACGCGCTTTTCCGACAACGTGGCGGAGCGTGTGGGCGGTGTGGTGCAGGGACTGGGCGGGGCCGCATATGCGGCCACGACCTCGCTGGCGTTGCTCAAAAACGTCGAGTTTGAATCCAATCGCGTGATTGATGCCGATGCCGACGGCGCACTCTCGGCTGGCGGCGCGGCGGTGGTGGCATGCCTGGAAAGCGAGTGTTTGCTGGACATCACCAATGTCGGCTTCATCGACAACAACGTTTCCGGCGAGACCATCGGCGGCGGAGCGCTGGTCAGCCAGGGCGGGCGCCTGGCCATGCTCAATGTCAGCTTCAGCGGCAATCGCGCCAACGACGGCGCCGGAGGTGCGCTGTTCGCGTTGGCGCCAGGTGAACTGGGTGCCCGACACCTGAGCTTCACGGGCAACCAGGCCGCCATCGGCGCGAATCTGGCGCTGAGCGGCGTGGAGGTGACGGAGTGGGCATGGTCGCTGTTCGGCCCCACCGCCGCCGGTTCGGGGACGAGTTGTGCGTTGGAATCCATCGTCCTGACCGGCCCGACCAGTGCCAACCTGTTCGAGAGCACATGCGGCGTGCTTTCCGCGTCTGGCGGCAGCATCGGTCCCACCGGTTCGCTGGCACTGGACCGTTCGGTGTTCCCTGCCACGCTGGCTCCCGCCTATGGATCGCCCGCCATCGATCCCGCGCTGGGGCAGGAACTGTGCATCACATACGACGCCCGTGGCATGCCACGCCCGCAGGATGGCGACGGCGACGGCATCGCACTTTGCGATGTGGGCGCTTACGAGGCACCGGTGCGGATCTTCGCCAACGGCTTCGACTAGGCATCTGCGCAGTCGCGCTCACTCAAGCGCGATCCGGCCACGCGCCGGCGCATGCCGATCGCCACGCAGGGTCAGCGGATGCGCCAAGCGTGTCCGCCCTGCGTTCCACCCAGATCGATCGCGCCCATGCGCAGGCTGGATTGGCGCAGCGCATCCACCATCCGGCTGCCGGCAAGCTAGCGACGGCTGCGGAAAAACTCGCGCAACATCGTGCCGCTTTCATCGGCGAGCAGACCGGCCGCCACCTCGATGCGATGGTTGTGCAGCGGCGAGATCAAGGTATCGAACACGCTGCCCGCAGCACCAGTTTTCGGATCCGCTGCGGCATACACGACCCGCGCGACCCGCGCATGCACCAGGGCCATCGCGCACATCGCGCACGGCTCCAGTGTCGCGTACAGGGTCGCACCCGGAAAACGGTAGTTGCCGAGCTTGGCGCCGGCATCGCGCAAGGCAAGGATCTCGGCGTGCGCACTCGGATCATTGAGCGTGATGTTGCGGTTCCAGCCTTCGCCAATCACCTGCCCGTCGACAACCAGCACGGCACCGACCGGCACCTCAGCATCCGCATCGCGCGCATGCGCGGCGAGTTCCAGCGCGCGCCCCATCCAGCGCAGATCAACAGCACTGAATTTCGGAGGCACAACTCGATCATCTGATTGTGGATTGTCGCTTTCGATTCCCATTCGATCATCACCCTACCCGGACTTGCAGTTCGTTGGCCACGGCCAGAGCGGACTTCTGCCAGGACGTGGAAACGCAGTCTGGTTTGCCCGGGTTCTTCTACGTTCCGAAGATTTTCGGTCCTTGATCAGGCGTTCGGCTTGCCGGTTACCGGGTTGAACGGCATACGGTTGATGCTCTCCTGATGCAGCTTGACAGTCCAATGCCCGCCGTGCTCCTGAGTCAAATGAAGCAGATCGTAGGTCTTTAGCATTTCGAGCAATCCTGAGTAACCGTAACTATCTGGCGAGAAGCCGGGATCAGTTCGCCGCAAGTAGTGGCCGAGCGTGCTCAATGCGACCTTTCCTTCTGGCGAATCGGCTGCCATGGCTGCCACCGCGCGCACCACGAACAATGGACGTTGCTTTCCTGGCTTTGAGGCCTGATCGCTCGTCTTGGGTCCAGCTCCGACAACGATTGAAACGGCTGATGCATCGCTATCGGAAAGAACGTTCGCAATTTCCGGCTTCCATTCGGAGAAGTGGTCGCTGGCATTGCGTAGCGCCGGAGGCGTCTTGCCTTCGCCTACGATGCAAACGGTCGCACCACGCTCACGGAGCTTGCGGCAGAGATACGCAAAGTCGGAGTCGCTGGTGACGAAGCAGAATGTATCCACCTTGTCATCGAACAGAAGCTCCAGCGCATCCAGTGCCAAGGCAATATCGGCCGTGTTCTTTCCGCTCGCATACTGATATTGAAGGCACGGGGTGAAAGCCTGGTGGACCAGTTCGTCCTGCCAGCGATTGCTGGCGAGCGTTCCCGAATTGCCGTAGCCGCGTCGAACGACCACCCGCCCGAAGCGTGCAACAAAGCGCAGGGCATGATCCAGGATCACTGGTGGCACGTTGTCGCAATCCACCAGAACAGCAACACGCGATTCCTTTACTTCTTGCTCAACTGACATTGAAGAATCCCCTTGAGCGAATCCCATGACTTCTGTCGCGAACGGACGCTCACTCCCACTCGATCGTCGCCGGTGGCTTGCCGCTGATGTCGTAGACCACGCGGGAGATGCCGCGCAGTTCGTTGATGATGCGGTTGGAGACGGTGCCGAGGAAGTCGTAGGGTAGATGCGCCCAGTGCGCGGTCATGAAGTCGATGGTTTCCACCGCGCGCAGGGCGATGACCCATTCGTAGGCACGGGCGTCGCCGACCACGCCGACCGATTTCACCGGCAGGAACACGGCGAAAGCCTGGCTGGTCTTGTCGTAGAGATCGGCCTTGCGCAATTCCTCGATGAAGATCGCATCGGCGCGGGCGAGCAGTTCGGCGTATTCGCGCTTCACTTCACCGAGGATGCGCACGCCGAGACCCGGGCCAGGGAACGGGTGGCGGTAGACCATCGCCCGCGGCAGGCCGAGCTCCACGCCGAGTCGGCGCACTTCATCCTTGAACAGCTCGCGCAGGGGTTCGACGAGGCCGAGCTTCATGTGCGCCGGCAGGCCGCCAACGTTGTGATGGCTCTTGATCACGTGCGCCTTGCCGGTACCGCTGCCGGCCGATTCGATGACATCGGGATAGATCGTGCCCTGCGCCAGCCAGCGTGCATTGGCGAGCTTCGCGGATTCCTCGTCGAAGATCTCGATGAACAGGTTGCCGATGATCTTGCGCTTGGCTTCCGGGTCGCTGACGCCTGCGAGCGCGCTGAAATAGCGCTCGGCGGCGTTGACACGGATGACCTTGACGCCCATGTGCTCGGCGAACATGGCCATGACCTGATCGCCTTCCTGCCAGCGCAGCAGGCCGGTGTCGACGAAGACGCAGGTCAGCTGCTCGCCGATCGCCCGATGCAGCAGGGCGGCGACAACCGAGGAATCGACACCGCCAGAGAGGCCGAGGACGACTTCATCCGTGCCGACCTTTTCGCGCACGCGGGCAATCTGGTCGTCGATGATGTTGGCTGCGGTCCACAGCGTGCGGCAGCCGCAGATGTCGACGACAAAGCGGCGCAGCAGGGTTTCACCCTGGCGCGTATGGGTGACCTCCGGATGGAACTGCACGCCGTACCAGCGCTTGTCCTCGTTGGCCATCGCGGCGACCGGGATGCGCTCGGTGCGTGCGGTGACGACGAAGCCGGGAGGTGCAGAGGCGACGTGATCGCCATGGCTCATCCAGACATCCAGCCGTGGCGGCAGCCCGGGATGATCGTTGAGGCCATGCAGCAATTCATCTTTTGCCACTACTTCCACTTCGGCATGGCCAAATTCGCGAGCATCCGCGGCTTCGGTCGAGCCACCAAGCTGGGCAGCCAGCGTCTGCATGCCATAGCAGATGCCGAGGATCGGCAGGCCGCTGTCGAAAACCTGCTGCGGAGCGCGCGGTGCTCCGGCGAGGGTGGTGGATTCCGGCCCACCCGAAAGCACGATGCCCTTCGCACCGAACGCGGCAATCTCGGCCGGATCATGATCCCAGGCCCAGATTTCGCAATACACGCCCAGCTCGCGGATGCGCCGCGCAATCAGCTGCGTGTACTGCGCACCGAAATCGAGGATGAGGATCTTGTCGCTGTGCAGCCGGGATTCGGGATTCGGGATTCGGGATTCGGAAACCACTGACATTGCTGCCTCGTTGCTGTGTTTTGCACCTGCCAATCCCGAATCCCGAATGCCGAATCTCGGCATTCAATCAGCCCAACTGATAGTTCGGTGCTTCCTTGACGATCTGGATGTCGTGGGGGTGGGCTTCGCGGACGCCGGCGCTGGTGACGCGGACGAATTGCGGGCGCGTGCGCATGTCTTCCATGGTGGCGCAGCCGCAATAGCCCATCGAGGCACGCAGGCCGCCGACCAGCTGGTGGATGATGTTGCGCAGCGGACCGCGATAGGGGACGCGGCCCTCAATGCCTTCCGGAACGAGCTTCTCTGGATCGGACGCATCCTGGAAATAACGGTCGCTGGAGCCTTTCTCCATGGCCGCCATCGAGCCCATGCCGCGATAGCTCTTGTACGAGCGGCCCTGGAACAGCTCGACTTCACCGGGACATTCCTCGGTGCCGGCGAACATGCTGCCGAGCATGACGGTCGAGGCACCGGCAACGATGGCCTTGGCCAGGTCACCCGAATAACGGATGCCGCCATCGGCGATCAGCGGGATTTCATCCTTCAGCGCATTGGCGACCAGGTCGATCGCGGTGATCTGCGGCACGCCGACGCCGGTGACGATGCGCGTGGTGCAGATCGAGCCGGGGCCGACGCCGACCTTGACCGCATCGGCCCCGGCATCGCGCAGGGCCAGTGCCGCATCGGCGCTGACGATATTGCCGCCGATGACATCGGTGTGCGGAAAATTCTTCTTCACCCAGGCCACGCGATCGATGACCGATTGCGCATGGCCGTGCGCGGTATCGACGATCAGCACGTCGACGCCGGCCTCGACCAGTGCCGCCACGCGGCGCTCGGTGTCGCCTCCGACACCCACGGCCGCACCGACACGCAGGCGCTCGTGGTCGTCCTTGGCCGCGTGCGGGTTGTCGCGGGCCTTCTGGATGTCCTTGACCGTGATCAATCCGCGCAGCTGGAAGGCATCGTTGACGACCAGCACCTTCTCGATGCGGTACTTGTGCAGCAGGGCAAGCACCTCGTCCTCGCTGGCGCCTTCCTTGACCGTGATCAGGCGATCCTTGCGCGTCATGATGTTCCTCACCGGATCATCGTGTTTCTTCTCGAAGCGCAGGTCACGACTGGTGACGATGCCGACCAGTTCCTCGTTGTCGACCACCGGCACGCCGGAGATGCCGTGCTCGCGCGTGATGCGCATGACATCGCGGATGGTCGTGTCGGGTCGCACCGTCAGTGGATCGCGGATCACCCCGGCCTCGAATTTCTTGACCAGGCGCACTTCGGCAGCCTGCTGCTCGGGGGACATGTTCTTGTGGATGATGCCGATGCCGCCGCATTGGGCCATGACGATGGCGAGTCGCGCCTCGGTCACGGTATCCATCGCGGCGGAGAGTATCGGCACGTTGACGCGCAGGTTGCGGGTCAGGCGCGAGGAGGTATCGACATCGCGCGGGAGGACGGTGGAATGACCGGGGACAAGGTAGACGTCGTCAAACGTCAGGGCTTCGGCGAGTAGGCGCATGGGTCGCAGGCAGGCTGAGCAAGTCCGCTATTCTATCGGTTTCGCCCCTGCTCCCGCCAATGCAGACCAGCCCGATCCCCTCCAGACCCGAACGCAGGCATCGATTGGCCGACCTTGCCCAGGGCATTGCCCTGGTCGGCATCGTGCTCGCTGCGGCGCTGCTGTTCCTTGGCCGCGCCTGGCTGGTTGATGCGATAGTCGGCACCTACACCGGTTGCCACGGCTGCTTCGTCGCCCCTGCCCTCGGTGCCGACGCCTGGCTGTGGGCCGGCCTGCTTGGCCTGATGGCCCTGGTTGCGCTGAGCCGGCGACGCCTGCTGCGCGGTCTCCTGATCCTGCTGGCATTTGCCCTGCTGGCGATCGCGGCGGCCGACCTGGTCATCTTCGACCTGCTCAACCAGCGCCTGCATCTCGGCGATATCGGCCGATTCGGCGGGGAATTCGCGGCCAACTGGAGCGTGCTCGAGGCAAACCTGCACGCGCCCTGGGGCTGGCTCAAGCTGGCGGGTGCGCTGCTTCTGCTCGCCCTGCCCGTGCTGGCCAGTGTTTCCGCACGACCACGGCCACGCATGGCGCGGATATTCGGCGTGCTTGCGCTGTGCAGCGCCGTGGCTGCCCTGGTGATCCACTTGCGCGACCCGGTGCACTATGTCCACGCCGTGTTGATCGACAACGTCCTGACGGTCAACCTGCCGCAAACCAGCGTGCGCCCGTTCAGTGCTGGATTCCTCGACACGCAACGAACGCTCGCCGCCGCCGTGCCGCAGCAGTGCGAGCGCAACGCGCAACCGCAGCGACCCAGTGTCATTGTCGTCCTCGTCGAATCCCTGTCGTCCTGGCAAAGCCGACTGCTCGGCGGTGCAGTCGACTGGACGCCGCGACTCGACGCGATTGCCCGCGACAACCACTATTTCACGCGTTTCTACGCCAACGGCTTCACCACCAGCGGTGCCGAAGTCGCCATTGGCAGCGGCCAGTTGCCGATCTATCCACCCGGCGTGCTCGAATACACCTTCGACCACTTTGCCGAGCGCCGCGGTTCCCTGCCTGGCCTGGCCACGGCCAATGGCTATGAATCAGCCTTCTTCACCCCCGGCGATACCGGTTTTCTCGATCTCGGCCGCTGGCTCAGGCAGATCGGCTTCGACACGATTTCCGGTGCCGATGATCCCTGGTATGCGGGGCGCGAGCGCTGGCAGTTCAACTCCGTCGAGGACAGCGTCTTCTACCAGCGCTTCCTCGACTGGCTCGACCATCGCGACACGGCCAAACCGTTTGTCTCGGTGTTGCTGACGGTGAGCAGCCATCCGCCCTTTCTCGATCCGCGCAGCCACAAGGTCGATCCCGAGCGATCGTTTCGATATGTCGACGAACAGATCGGCGTTTTCCACGAGGCCTTGCGCCAGCGCGGCTTTCTCGACCATGGCGTGCTCATCGTCATGGGCGATCACCGCACCATGACGCCGCTGCACGAGGATGAATTCGCCGCGCATGGCGAGCGCGCCTACGCGCGGGTGCCGATGGTGGTCAGTGGCAAGGTGGAGATGCCGGCGGTGGTCGAGGATGCCTTCCAGCAGACCGACCTGTTGCCCTCGCTGGCCTGGCAGTTTGGCGCGGAACATTGCCGCTCCGCCTACAGCGGGAATTTCCTGCGCAGCGATCCGCAAGCACCGGCCATCGTCGTGCATGCACGCGGCGATGATCGCAACCGCATCGACATCTACGAGGACGACAGCGTGTCGGGATTCCTGCTGGATGGCGATGAAAGCCGCTGGCTCGGTGAAGCTCCAGCCGATGCGGAACACATTGCCGCGTGGATCAACGTGCAGCGTGCCGAGGCCGCCGCACGCGGCCTGCGCGTGCGCCAGGCCGGCAAGCGCTGAATCAGTCGAAAAACGTCTCGGCGGCTTCGAGGGTGTTTTCCATCAGCGTGGCGACGGTCATCGGGCCGACGCCGCCGGGTACCGGGGTGATCCAGGCCGCGCGCTCGGCAGCGGCGGCAAACTCGACATCGCCGGTCAGGCTGCCATCGTCGCGACGGTTGATGCCGACATCGATCACCGTGGCACCGCGCTTGATCCACTCGCCGCGAACCAGGCCGGGGCGGCCGACGGCAACGACGAGGATGTCGGCGGCAGCGATGAAACCCGGCAGGTCCTCGGTGAAGCGATGGCAGACCGTGGTCGTGCAACCGGCCAGCAGGAACTCGAGCACCAGCGGGCGCCCGACATGATTGGACACGCCGACGACCACCGCGTGCTTGCCGCGCACCGGGCGATCGGTATTGGCGAGCAGGGTCATCACGCCTTTCGAGGTGCACGGCCGCAAGCCGCGTTGGCGCAGCACCAGACGGCCGACGTTCTCGGCCTGGAAGCCATCGACATCCTTGTGCGGATCGATGCGGTTGATCAGGGCATTGGCATCGACATGCTTGGGCAGCGGCAACTGGACGAGGATGCCGTGCACGGCAGGATCGGCGTTCAGGCGATCGATCAGCGCCGCCAATTCGGCTTCAGGCGTGGTTTCCGGCAAGTCGAACGCCAGCGACGAGAAACCGACCCGCTCACAGGCGCGCCGCTTGTTGCGCACATACACGGCCGAGGCCGCCTCGTTGCCGACCAGGATCACCGCCAGCCCCGGTCGCGGCTTGCCGGCGCGCACGCGCGCCTGCACCCGCGCAGCCAGGCGGTCGAGCAATTCATCGGCAATCCGCTTGCCGTCCAGCAGACGTGCGCTCATCGATACTCCATGGGAATGCGTGCATTATCCATGTCGATGCCAACGCGCTCAAATTCGGATGCCGGGATTCCGGCATCCCGCCGCCAGGCCACTGCCGATCGAGACCTCCCATGAACGACATCGCCACCGAACTCGAAGCCGCCGCGTTTCGTCGCCTGTTGCAGCACCTGCACACGCGCAGCGACGTGCAGAACATCGATCTGATGACCCACGCCGGATTCTGTCGCAATTGCCTTGCCGACTGGTATCGCGAAGCCGCCGAGCAGCGCGGCCAATCGCTGGACAAGGAACAGGCACGCGAAATCATCTACGGCGAGCCGTTTGCCGCGTGGAAGGCCAAACACCAGCGCGAAGCCAGCGCCGAGCAGCTTGCCGCATTTGCCGCCTCGCAAAAGGCGCACGCCTAGCGCAACGTTGATCAAGTGGCGGCATCCGCACGGGATGCGCGCACGCTGATCCACGCGCCAAGCAGGAGCAATCCCAGCGCCACGGCCTGACTCCAGTGCGCGGCGACGCGACCACTGCCGAGCAGGAGCAGGCTCGACAGCAGCGGTGCCGCATACGACAAGGTTCCAAGCAGGGCCAGGTCGCCATGTTTGGTGCCGCGATCCCAGAGCCGGAACGCCACGCCGACCGGGCCGAGTCCCATCAGCACGAGCACGATGGTCTGCGCACGATCCGGCACCACCGTCTGCTCGATGAGCAGATGCACCACACCGGCAAGCAGCGCAACCAGCAGGCAGGGTCCGGCAATCGCCGCGCTGGGCACGCCGGCGTGACGACGGTTCAACACCGAATATCCCGACCAGATCAAGGCCGCTGCGAATGCCGCGGCATAACCCGGCAGATGCGCGGGATCGATTGCCAGCGCCCGCCCCTGCACCAGCATGATGATGACGCCGCCCAGGCCGAGCACGGTGCCGATCAATTGCCCGGGCTTCAGGCGCACACCGGGCAGGAAGGCGGCAAAGACGACGATCAGCAGCGGCCACAGATAGTTGATCAGGTTGACTTCGATGGCCGGGGCATGGCGGAAGGCGATGAAGTACAAGGCGTGATAGCCGAACAAGGCTGCCAGGGCGAGGACAAAGGCCGGCCACGGCTGCAGCAGTCGATCAAGCCGCGCGCGCGGGCTGCCCGGGGAAGCCAGCAACGAGGCCAGACCGCCAATGGCAAAGCTGATGGCGAGTACCTCAAAAGGCGGCAGGCTGGCCGTGAACACCGCCATCAAGGCCAGGGACGACCACAGCAGGATGGCAAAGATGCCACTCCAGGTGGCCGAACGGCGCAGGTCCCTCATGATCGGACAGGCCGATCGCCGCTGATTTCCGGCAAGGCGACCGGATCTGCGAAAATGGCTGATCGCAACCGAACCGTTCGTTGTCCATGCCGTATACCCCGATCGTCGCCACCCTCGGCTATGTGCTTTCCGCCGATCGCCGCCAGGTCCTGCTGATCCACCGCAACGCGCGCGCCAATGACCAGCATCTGGGCAAGTACAACGGCCTTGGCGGCAAGATGGATGCAGGCGAGGACGTCGTCGCCTGCATGCGCCGCGAAATCCGCGAAGAAGCCGCCATCGAATGCACGCGCATGAGCCTGCGCGGCACGATCAGCTGGCCCGGTTTCGGCAAGCTCGGCGAGGATTGGCTCGGCTTCATCTTCCTCATCGAGGAGTTCAGCGGCACGCCACTGACGCAAAACGCCGAAGGCACGCTGGAATGGGTGGCCATCGAACGCATCCTCGATCTGCCATTGTGGGAAGGCGATCGCCACTTCCTGCCGCTGGTCTTCGATGCCGATCCGCGCACATTCCACGGCGTCATGCCGTATCGCGACGGACGCATGCTGTCGTGGAGCCACTCGCGGATCTGAGCGCCCGCTCATGGCAGGGGCAGCAAGGGCTTTGGTGAATCCTCGATTGCCGGCGGCGGCTCCGGGCGCGGATCGAGCGGCGATGCCTCGCTGCGCTGCCCGGGTTGCGGGCGCACTCCGGGAATGCCTTCGATCACGTCCTGCAATGGATCCTGGGCAACCGTTGGCTGGTCTTCCGCATGGCCCGGCGCGCTGCTGCCCTCGCCGCCGGCCGCCGCGTTGCCTGTCTCATCCAGCCTGATGCTGTCCTTGCCGATGAGGATGATCTGCGGCTTGTCCCAGCTTCCCTTGACCTGATAACGCGAGCGCGCGGCACGATTGATCGACTTGCCGATCAAGCTCTGCACGACCAGCCCGGCCGCCGCACCGACCGGGCCGCCGGCAAGTGCACCGACCACCGGCAAGGCCACTCCGGCGCGCGGCGTCACGATCATCTGCTGGTCGTAATCGCGCTCGCGCAATCCGGTGCGCCCGCTGATCGAGATATCCGCGGCTGGACTCGAGATATGCAGATTGCTGGTCTGCGCATTGCCATCGGCAAGCGTGAACGTGCCCTTGATCGAGTTGAAACTCATGCCTGATTTGAACAAGTCGCTGAAATCGAGCGACAGTCGGCGCGGGATCTCGCGCAGCGACAGCAGGCCGAACAGGCGACCGCCGGCACCGGGCTCGACATCGAGGATGCGCCCTTCCTGCACGCTGACATCCAGCGAGCCGGTCATGTTGGCGAGAGCAAAGGCGGTCGGCGATCCCGGCCAACTGGCATCGATATGCGCCATGGTCTGGCCACCGTCGATGATGCCGGCAAAACCAAAGCTGTCGAGCATGCCGCCGAGGCTTTCGGCAGTCAGCTCGACAACCATGCGCGAGCGGTTGTCGCCGGCTGTGCCGCTCCACGCACCGCTGGCATGGAGGTCGACATTCGGCGATTTCGCTTCCAGCAGATCAATGCGCATGCCCTCGCCATCCGGAAAACTCTCCAGGCGCAACTCGCCAAGCGAGGCGGCACCCAGTTGCAGCTGGCCGATCCACAAGTGCAGCGGCGGGATCGAGGCCGGCGCGATATCGACCAGGGCCGCGCCACCCTCGTTGCCAGGCATGGGATCCGGCCAGTGCACGCGCTGCATCTGCGCGGTGATGCCGCGTCGGCGCAGATCGACCGTCGGCACGCTGAGATTGCCTTGCAGCGAGTCGCCGGTGATGTCGATCTTCAGCGCCTCGCCGTCCGGAACCAGCGCCAGGCTCAGGTTGGCAAAGCTGCGCCCGGCCATGAGCAGCTCGTCGACAGTGACATGCACGCCCTGCAACAGCTCGCCACCGCCGCCACCCGTGTTGAACAAGCCGATCCAGCCACCCGCATCCAGGGATTTCGCATGGCCGCCGATGAGCAGGCCGCTCGCCGGCACGTCGTTCGAGGCCGTGGCCGGGCCGAGATCGAGCCTGGCCGCAAGCGGCCCGTCCGGCCCCGGCAGGCGTCCGCCAATGTGCAGGATGTCGCCAAGGCTGGCGCTGAACGGCTGCCCGACCAGCGGCATTTCCAGTTGCAGCAGGAAGGGCAGCCGTGCCTCGGCCGGCTTGCCGAGCGGTGCCGGGAGATTGATGGCGATGCCCTGCAGATCGCTTTGCAGGCGCAACGACTTGCGCCCCCTGGCGGCACCGGCATCGGAGCCGATGGCCAGATCGATGTTCCATTCGGCCTGGCCGGGAAAACTCGCCATGGACGGGGCAAGGTCGGTTGCCCTGGCAAAGACGGCCGCCGCCGGCAGCACGCCGCGAAGATTCGCTTCAAAGGAATTGTCCGGATCCGTGGCCGAGCTGCCGATGGCGATGCCGAGGCGGACCGGCATTCCGTCGAGGCGCGCATCGAGGGCATCGGCCAGCACCCCGTCCCGGGCAATGCGCACGCGACCCGCAGCCTCGGCAAAGTGCAGGCCCCAGGTCCGTTCGTCGAGTTGTGCCGCGCTCAGGTCCACGTAGCCATCGAGGGTCATGTCCTCGCTGTGCTTGAGCGGCACATCCAGATCGATATGCACGACGCCCTTGCCGCCGATGCCAAGGCCACGCAGGTAATCGGCATGCTCGGCACCCACCGGGGTCGCGCGCAGATAGGACAGCAGATCCTTGCCGTTGGCCTGGCCATCGATCGAGAGTTCCAGCAGCGGCTCGTGGAAACTGGCGATCGTGGCGTCCACCTCGGCGAGTGCGATCGCCATCGAGCTGCCCGCATGCGCGGTGGCTTGCATGCCGTTGTTGATGAAGCGCGCGCTGACCGCGAGATCCTCGCCACTCGGCCAATCGCGCAGGAAATCCAGCTTCAGCCCCTGCAACTCGGCGCGCGCATCGAAGCGGCCGGCATTGTCATCGAATGGCCAACTGTCGAGATCGCCGCGGACCAGGGCATGGCCTTCGCTGATGCGGCCGACAGCGAGCGCGCGATCCAGCCATTCGACGGTTGCCGGCGGCATCACGTTGACTGGCCAGAATAGTTTCGCGGCATCGACCGTGCCGTCGCTGATCCGCGCGTACACATCCAGCGCCGGCCGCGTGCCGTCGCCCTGCATGTCGGCACCGCCGTGCAGGCTTGCGGCAAAGCCATCGCCTGCCAGGTCGAAGCGATGACTGCGCAGCTGCCAGCCCTCCTCATCGGGCCAGGCCACCACGTCGCCACCGAATTGCGTGAACACGAAGGGCTTGCGGAACACCTTCGGGTAGTCAATGCGGGTTTGCTGATCGAGCAGTTGCAGCCACAGCGCCTGGTTGTCGCCGCGCACGCGCCCTGCAAGGCGCTCGATTCCCGGGATCGCCGCCGCCGGACGACTGCCACAGCGCGAGATCTTCGCGTCGACATTGAAGTCCTGCAGACTCGACCAGCGCAGGTCGAGCGCATCGACCGCACAGTGCGGATTGGCCAGATACAACCATTGGCGCAGGCGCTCGGGCGCCAGGTTGCCGAGCATCGCCAGCGTGCCGAACGCGCCCAGTTCCAGCGTGCTGGCGCGAACATGGGTGGAAGGTTGTCCAGCGCTGGTGTACTCGGCGATCACGCGGCCGCCGGTCGCCGACGCATCGGCAGCGCCGGCGGAATAATCGGCCAGGTCGAAACGCCAGCCCGTCGGCTGGCGTTGCCAGCGCGCGCTCAAGGCCAGCCGATCAAGCGCACTGCGCGGCAGCACGCTGAGCGTGTCATCGACCTTGACCTCGCTGCTGGCCTGCAGGATTGTCTGGCCAAGATCCAGCTTGAGCTGCGTCTCCTTGAGCAGGCCGCCCTGCCAGGTGGCCCAGAACTGCAGGTCGCCCTTTGCCGCGACGACGCGGATTCCGCCCGGCGCATGCGCCCCGCTCAACTCGCCGATGTCGACCTCGCGACCGGCCACATACACGCGCCCGGAGCCTTCGCCAAGGTCAATGTCGGCAACCAGCGACAAGGGCGATGACTTGCTGTTGCCGGTGCCGACCTGGCCGAGCACGCGCGTGATGCGCCCGTGGTTGACCACGCGCAATTCGGGGATGCGCAAATCCAGGTCGATGGCGTGACTGGGCGCACGCACGGCCAGCTTCATGTCGACGAGGACGACGGCACCCAGCGAGCCCATCGATCCCCCACTGCCGCCGCCACTGCCTTCGAGTTCCAGGCCGCGCAGCTTCCACTGTCCATCCGCGGCCCGGCTCAAGGCCAGGTCCGGCCCGAAAACGCGAAACTCGTTCCAGGCCAGGTTCTTGCGCAAGGGCGCAAACAGGTTGATTGCCAGCTCCGAACGCGGCAAGCGCAGCTCGGCGTCTCCCGCGGCGGTTGCGCCAATGCGCAGGTCATCGAGAACCAGCCTTGGCCCGGCCTGCGTCCACATGCCACTGAGCTGGCCGATGCTCACCGGCCGCTGCAACTGTGCCGACAGCCAGGCCTCGACGCGGCGCGGATTGTCGGCCAGCCAGGGCAAGGCCAGTTGCGCGATGGCGACGACGACCGCGGCGGAAATCACCAGGGTGACGAACATCGCCTGCACGAAGAAGCGCAGCTTGCGCAGGCGTCGGCGCAGCGGCGTCATGGGCAACGGCCGTTGCGCGAAATGCTGTCGATCAAGGCATTCATCGGCAACGCAAGTTCGTTCCCGCCAATCCGTCAAAGCAGGACGACATCGAACTGCTCCTGCGAATAGTGTTCTTCGGGCTGGAAGCGGATGGTCTTGCCGATGAACTCCTCGAGTTCCGCCACGGCCGTGGAATCCTCGTCGAGGATGCGCACGACCACATCCTTCGCCGCCAGCACCAGCAGCTTTTCCGCATCGAACTGGCGCACCGCGCGGGTGATCTCGCGGAATATCTCGTAGGTCACGGTTTCCGCCGTCTTGATCGAGCCGCGTCCGCTGCATGCCGGACAAGGTTCGCAAAGCTGCCGCTCCAGGCTTTCCGTGGTGCGCTTGCGCGTCATCTCGACCAGGCCCAGCGGCGACATTTCATAGACGGTGGTCTTGGCGTGGTCGCGGACCAGCGATTTTTCCAGTTGGCGGATGACCTGGCGCTGGTGTTCCTCGTCGATCATGTCGATGAAATCGATGATGATGATGCCGCCAAGGTTGCGCAGGCGCAGTTGCCGCGCCGCCGCCTGTGCCGCCTCGAGATTGGTGCGATAGACGGTCTCCTCGAGATTGCGCGTGCCCAGGTAACTGCCGGTGTTGACGTCGATCGTGGTCATCGCCTCGGTCTGGTCGACGACCAGGTAGCCACCGGATTTCAGCGGCACCTCCTTCTTCAGCGCACGCTGGATCTCGTCCTCGATGCCGTAAAGATCGAACACCGGGCGCTCGCCCGGATAGTGCTCCAGGCGTTCGACCAGATCGGGCATGAACTGGCCGGTGAATTCGAGGGCGCGATCGAGTGTCTCGCGTGAATCGATGCGCACGCGCTCGATGGTCGGGCGCATGAGGTCGCGCAATGCGCGCAGGGCCAGTGGCAGGTCCTCGTAGACGCGCTTGCCGACCTTGGCCGTGGCAATGCGTTGCTGCAAGGCACTCCACTGCTTGCCGAGGTAGTCGATGTCCTCGCACAGGGCCTCGCGGCTTTGTCCTTCGGCATTCGTGCGCACGATGTAGCCGAGCGGGTTTTCGCCGATGGTCTCGGCGAGGATCTCCTTCAGGCGCATGCGCTCGGTTTCATCCTCGATGCGCACCGACACGCCAAGCACGGTGCTGTACGGAAGCAGCACCAGGTAACGCGAAGGAATCGACAGATGCGTGGTCAGGCGCGCGCCCTTGCTGCCGATCGGATCCTTGACCACCTGCACCACGATCTCCTGGCCATCACGCAGAAGATCGTTGATCGGTGGTGTCGCCGGCGTGGCCGACTCGGCATTTTCGCCAAGCAGGACGTTCTGCGGACGGACGATGTCCGAGGCATGCAGGAACGCGGCCCGGTCCAGCCCGATTTCGACGAACGCCGCCTGCATGCCCGGCATGACCCGGCTGACCTTGCCTTTGTACACATTGCCGACATAACCGCGCCGGCTTGCACGCTCGATATGCATCTCTTGCAGCATGCCGTTCTCGACCAGCGCAACGCGGGTTTCGCGCGGGGTCACGTTGATCAGGATTTCTTCGGTCACGACAAGGTGTTGGCACAAGAAGTTGAAGCGTTTTATAGCTGGGGCGAGCGCATGTTGTCGAATGCCGCAAGCACGTCAATCGCGCTCCTGCAAGCGCCGGGGATCGCCTTTGACCGCGGAAACCGCCGGAAATCGCCTGAGCAACTGTGAAGTTTCGTGCAGGGGCAGGCCCATGACCCCGGAATAACTCCCGCTCAGATGGCTGACAAACGCGGCACCGCGGCCCTGGATGGCGTAGGCCCCGGCCTTGCCGAAAGGCTCGCCACTGGCCACATAAGTCTCGATCTGGCCCTCTTCGAACGCCGCAAACGTCACCTCGGACAGTGACACCGCATGATCTTCGGCAGCAGCCGTGAGCAGCCAGACCACGCTGATGACACGATGCGTGCGTCCGCCCAGCCGGCCCAGCATGCGTTTGGCATCCTCGGCATCCAGCGGCTTGCCGAATACCTCGCCATCGAGCTCGACCTCGGTATCGGCGGCAATGACGACCGCGCCCGGCACGCCGGCGACTTGCAGCAAGCCGGCCCCGGCCTTCTCGCGCGCCACCCGGCTGACATAGTCAAGCGCCGGTTCACCGGCCGCACGCACTTCCGGGATATCGACATCCAGCACATCGAATGCCATGCCGATCTGCTCCAGCAACTGGCGACGGCGGGGTGACTGCGAGGCGAGGAAATACATGACGGTGATCCGATCCGGGACATGCCAGAGTGCCAGACGCACCGCCCCCGCGGCGAGTTCCGGCGAACCCGGTTCGCGGGCGGGCGCGATGCAGGCGCTGCGCACATACTTGGGAAACCCCGCAGCATCCGCCAATGGAGACAGAAATGAGCCAAGGTGCCTTCAGCAAACTCGCCAAGCGTGCCGCCCGCTTCACCGGCCAACCGCTGTGTTTCGGCCTCGCCGCCAGCGTTGTCGGAGCCTGGATCATCACCGGCCCGATTTTCCACTTCAGCGACACCTGGCAGTTGGTCATCAACACCGGCACCACGATCATCACCTTCCTCATGGTGTTCCTGATCCAGAACACGCAAAACCGCGACACCTACGCGCTGCAGATCAAGCTCGACGAACTCATCCGCGTCACCGAACTCGCCCACAACACCCTGCTCGACCTGGAGGAACTCGACGAAAAAACCCTCGACCGCTACCGCGCCCACTACGCCGCCATGGCGCACAAGGCACGCAGGGGCCGCATCGTCGACGAACTGCAGATCTGACACGATTTGTCTCGTACCAAGATCGCAACGATCAGTCAGTGCGGCGGAAGATGGGCGGAATCAGCAACGCAACCATGTCAACGCCGCAGATGACCCAGGCAATCCAGACAATTGCCTGCATCAGCAGAAGTTGATGGCGAGCATTGGAAAGCTGGTGATGAGCTGCCAGGTCATGCCCGGCCAGCATGGCTGCGCATGAACATTCAAACCCGCGAGTGCCGACCGCAAACCTTCGGACACACGATTCAAGTCGACCATGCGCTCGTCGTGCATCTCACTCCCTGAGATTCGCAGTTGATAGAAACGACAAAGGCCGGTTTCTCGGCCTTTGTCTGATTTGGTGCATCTTTCAGCTTTTGGCTGATCAGCTTGTTAGCGGAAAGAGCGCATTTCCTGATCTGCTAGTGCGCTTGAAGTTACACTTATCACATCAGAACGTCAACAGGGGGCTGTTGTGGCAAATATCAAATATCGCGTGGCGCTTGATCTCGGTGCGAACTCGCTCGGTTGGTGTGTTTATCGATTGGACGAAAGCGACAATCCAGATGCCATTGTTCGCATGGGTTCACGAATATTCTCGGATGGCCGCGATCCGAAGACCCTCGCCTCGCGAGCTGCCGATCGCCGGCAAGCCAGGCAGGCGCGCCGCCGCCGCGATCGACTGCTCAAACGTCGTCATAAGCTGATCATGGCGCTTGTCGACAATGGCTTCCTGCCGAAAGACCAAGTCGCCAGAAAGCAGTTGCAGGAACTGGACCCTTATCTTTTGCGAGCGCGAGGCTTGCATGGCGTTCTGACATTGTTCGAATTCGGTCGCGCCCTATATCACCTCGGTCGCAAACGCGGATTTCGCAGCAGCCGCAAGGATGGGCGCACTGAGGAAGCCGCCAAGGAAGCCGGCAAGGTACATGCCGCAATTGCGGCATTGCGCGAAAGAATCGACAGCGTAGGCTGCGCTACCGTAGGCGAGTATCTCGCCACGCAAAGGGGATACCGGAAAGATCGGCAAGATCCAAGCAACAAGGACGAGGCCCGCGCGCTCGAAGCAGCCAAGCATGTCGGCATCCGTGGCCGTCGACGCAATGATGGCGAATATGTCCTTTATCTTCAGCGCGAAATGGTCGAAGAAGAATTCGACAGACTATGGTCAGCGCAGGAGGCACATCATCCCGACCAACTCACCGAATCCGCACGCGAGCAATTGCGCGACATCATATTGTTTCAGCGACGTCTACGCCCAGTGGAGCCAGGCCGTTGCCAGTTCGAGTTGAGTGAATATCGGGCACGCCTTTGCGCTCCTCTGCAACAACGCTTTCGAATCCTCCAGGATCTGAACCATCTTCGCGTACGCGATGGGATAAGTGACCGACCCCTCTCGCTCATCGAGCGAAATGCCATGTTGGACACCCTATCGCATGATCCGGGATTGGTGACCTTCAGTGCCTTGGCCAAAGCAGCCGGCTTGCGCAACTCCAAGGAATTCAACTTCAGTCGAGATGAGAAGCGCAAAGGATTCCGAGGTGATGCCGTAGCCGCGCGTTTCAGCGCAACGAATGCCATCGGGGATCGCTGGCAAACCTTAACGCCCGAGCAGCAATATGCGATTGCCGTTCTTGTCGAACAGGCGGAGCAAGCCGAAACCTTGGAAGCAGCGCTTCTGGCCCTTCCAGGACAATCAAACGCGAGCGATGAAATCCTCAAGGGGACTTTTGATGAATCTGAGCGCCACTTCATATCCGATGCCCTGCGCACTTTCCCGATAAAGTTTGATGCCACGCAGGCTCGCACAATTGCGTCATTCAATCTGCCGGATGACTACGGCAGCCTGAGTCTCAAGGCGCTGTCCAAAATAGTTCCCGAGCTGGAACGAGACGTGATCAACTATGACGAGGCAGTTCGGCGCGCGGGCTACCAGCATCATTCGCGGTTCTATACCGGCGAAATCTTCAAGCAACTGCCCTATTACGGAAAGTTGCTGGTTGGCTACACTTCACCTCAGCCAACTGCACGGGACGACGACGAAAGGCGCTTTGGAAAGATCCCAAATCCCACTGTCCATATTGGCTTGAACCAGGTGCGGCAATTGGTCAATGCGTTGATAAAGCGTTATGGCCATCCCTATCAAATCATTATCGAACTGACCCGTGAATTCGGTGCTTCGGGCGATCGCCGGCGCGAAATCAGCAAGCGTCAAGCCGAAGCCCAACACCGCAATGAGCGCTACGACGAAGAACTGACCAAACTCGGCGTCCGCGTCAATCGTGAACCGCCCCGGGTTTCGTGGAGGCTGTTTGGTTTAAGTCACGCCGCCATTGCGACGGGACTGGCGAGATGCCGGTAGTAGTTTGCCTCGGCTTCTGCCGGCGGGATATAGCCGATGGGTTCGAGT
>Ga0207420_1000053_pt1 | contig 264202 bp, 231 predicted proteins | sample ThiBio_inoc_biof_FD_183941 | JGI IMG/M metagenome (GOLD analysis project Ga0207420, IMG submission 183941) | Wastewater bioreactor microbial communities from Cape Town, South Africa - Thiocy_inoc_biof (SPAdes) | ecosystem: Engineered > Bioremediation > Thiocyanate > Unclassified | place: South...
ACTCCATAAAAGAAATGTTTACAAGGTCAAAAAAGTCGAAATTAAAAAGTTTATGTATTTTTAACAATGACAAATCTTTAGCTTAACTTGCTGATATTTTAGTACAAAGAATGGGGAATACTATATAATACCCTTCAAATTTGTACGGTTTTCCCGAAGCTTGAGGTAATTTATGCCCGAGATATAAAGATTTTAAAGGATCGCCGGGATTGGCATTAAATTTTCCTCTAAACATAGATCCTGAATATATAAGAACCTCGGGAGCCAGTTTGGGTTTTCCTTCAATGGTTTTCAGTTCTAAGGCATACTCACCGGAATAAGAATCGGCAGTCTTATGGGTCGGATATTCCGGAATCTTACCTAAAGTTGCGATAGAGACTCCCTGATTGCCCGAACTCCATTCTGTATCAGACAGAATAGGGTATTTCACTAATCCTCCGGACTCTTCCCACTCTTCAAAATCATACCTCAGCGATGTAGAAGCATGGACGGCCCTAACTTGATATTCTTTAGAATACACTCCATCTTCGGAAGTAACTTTATAAAGAACAATTTTTCCATCTGTAAAATTTTGCGATATACCTGATGCCGGGGTGACCGTAGCTCCTTCAGAAACAAATATGGCAGGATGTAAGTTACTTAAATCTACATCTTCTTCCACGACCAGTTTTATTGTCTGATTATCTTCAGATATTAAGGAGCTTATAAAACCTTGATCAGTTATTTCAAAACGCTCTATATCGGCCTCCTTATTTAATGCTTCTTCTTTTATACAAGAAATCATCACTATTGGCAATACCAATACATATATGGTTTTTTTCCACATAATACAAAACAGGCTAAATTTATTTTCAATATTAAACCACCACCCCCAAAGGAGGTGGATTTGGTAAAAAGATGAAGGCATAGCCTTCAAACGGGGTCTTTGAAATGTAGTTGGGTTAGTCAAACAAAGTAAAGTTTTGACTTTTGGTCTCTTCTTTTTTGTCTTGCTCCTCTTGGTACCGAACATAACGTCGAATCATATCTTCGTTCAGACCAACGGTGTTGACAAAATAACCCCGAGACCAAAAATGATTGCCCCAATAAGGTTTCTGTTTCAACTGGGGGTAACTCTTGAACAACTTGATCGCAAGTTTTCCTTTCAAGGTACCCATCAACTCTGAAACTGAAACTCTCGGTGGAATGGACACCAATAGGTGGATATGATCCGGTTGAACGTTCAACTCTTCAACATCGCAGCCTTTCCACTCACAAAGCATCCGGACATCTTGCTCGACCAAATCCTTGACGATGCCAGTCAAGATGCGGAAGCGATATTTCGGACACCAGACGATGTGGTAATCACACTTCCAAACTACATGACTTTGCTGCTTGTACTTACTCATCCCGCAAAGTTATCAATTTTAGGCATAGCCCCAAAGAACATGACCACCACCAAAGGTGGTGGATTTTTAAATTGAATTAAAAATGAATCATGACCTACTTCACAAAGATTATTATTCTATTAGGGTCCGTGTTGTTGACTGTTTCCTCCTATGGACAGATAAATACCGGAAAAAGCGAAAAAGAATGGAACATTACCACCGTTTCCTCTGTGTATCAGTTGAAAGTTTCTTCGGGTGGAGATGTTCAGTTTGTTTATTATGGTAATAAATTACAATCCGACAAGGCGCAGGGGAGTATGGGGACCGAGGTTCCGGTACGCGGAGGATACGTGTCGGCCCTCCCTGTGCTGGAGGTTGTTTTTCCTGACGGAGTGAGGGATTTAGAGCTGGAATACGTTTCGTCCGGAACATTGAATGTCGATGGTTTTGAAACCCTGAAAATTACTCAGAAAGACAAGTTTTATCCTTTAACGGTTCATTCTTATATCCGTGTATTGCCCGGTTATGACCTGATTGAAAAATGGGTGGAAGTGGTCAATACGGCAAAGAAAGGATCCGTAAAAATTGAGAACTTACAGTCGGGATCTATTTTTCTGCCCGAGAATTCTTACGAGCTAACACACTTTTCGGGAATTTGGGGAAATGAGTTCAGGCCGAACACAACCCCATTGACGCAAGGTACAAAAACTATTCAGGTAAGGGATTTCAAATCTTTCGGCTCATCTACGTTTTTTATCCGTCCCGAAGGGGAAAACGGTGCTCAGCAGGGAGAGGTCTGGTTTGGATCCCTCCAATACAGTGGTAACTGGCGCGTTGATTTTGAAAAGTTTTTTAGAGGAAATGTACAAGTCGTAGGAGGGATAAATTTTTGGGATCAGGAACTCTATTTGAAGCCGGGTGAATCTTTTACTGCTCCGCGAATGGTCTTCGGGTATTCTAATGCCGGAACGGACGACGTAACACTGAAACTGACTTCTTACATCCGCGAACAATTATTGCCGGAAAAGCACAGGGATGTGATAAGGCCGGTACTATACAACAGTTGGTATGCAACCGCTTTTGATGTGAATGAAGAACATCAGCTGGCTCTGGCGAAAGTGGCAAAAGAGATTGGGGTTGAGATGTTTGTCATTGATGACGGATGGTTTAAAGGAAGAATAGATGATAAAGCGGGGTTGGGCGACTGGACGGTAGATAAGAACAAGTTTCCCAATGGATTAAAGCCTATGATAGACCAGATCAATGCTATGGGGCTTGATTTCGGTATCTGGATCGAACCCGAGATGGTGAACCCCAACAGTGATCTATACAGGGCGCACCCCGATTGGGTCTTCTACTTCCCGAACCGCCAGCGGCATGAAGTCCGGAACCAATTGATGCTGAACCTTGCACGGGAGGATGTCTATCAGTACGTTTATAAAAGTATTTCCGGATTACTGAGGGAGAATAACATCAAATTCATTAAATGGGATATGAATAAATCCCTGACCGATCCGGGCTTTATGTCCGCCCCATCCGACGAACAACGTGCGGTAAGGATCAAATATGTGGAAAATCTATATCGCCTGGTAGGTACTTTAAGAAAAGAATTTCCCGATGTATGGTTCGAAGACTGTTCCAGTGGCGGAGGAAGGATTGATATGGGAATGGCCCGGTTTTTCGATTTCAATTGGGCCAGTGATAATACCGATCCCGTTGAACGGATATTCATCCAGGATTCATACCTCTCCATATTCCCGGCCAATACCATGATCTCCTGGATTACTCATGAGGACTGGCACGGCCAGAATCACCCGCTGGAGTTCAAACTTGACGTAGCCATGGCCGGAGTATTGGGTATAGGATATGATATTTCCAAATGGAATGATGAGGAAAAAGCGATTGCCGGGGAGAAAATAGCCCGATATAAAGATATCCGGAAAACGGTGCAGTTTGGAAATCATTACCGGTTGGTATCTCCTTATGAAAACAACAGGAGCATATTGCAGTTTGTTAGCAAAGACCTTTCTGAAAGTGTTGTATTTGTATATAATTTAGCAGAATATCCTAAAGCAACCAGCCTTGAAGCAAAAAAGACAAAAATAGTCCGCCTGAAAGGCCTTGATCCGGATCGTTCTTATACCATTGAGGGTATCCAGGGTCTGTTTAAAGGAGATTATCTATTGAATTACGGAATCAATTTTCCTGTAAATGGAGCTTTCAAAAGTCATATTTTCAAAATTACCGCACAATAAAGGGTTAGGGGTGTCAATAAGTTTTTCATGAATTTTTTCAAATTCATCATCCTTTTTTTTATCTTTGCGTTATGAACCAACTGATTTCCCATATAGAATACCTTTTACATACACACAATTGTGTAATTGTTCCTTCACTGGGAGGATTTGTTGTTAATACGACACCTTCTCACAGGAATGGGCTTTCGGCCTTCAACCCGCCGGTGTGCGAGTTGGTATTTAATCGTGAGCTTTCGCACAATGATGGATTATTGGCGGAGTCTTATATGCGTACCGACGAAATTTCTTTTGAAAGTGCTGTACAAAAAATCAGTGATTCAGTCCGGCAAATTAAAAATCTGTTACGTTCCGAACGATCTGTTGATCTCGGCGATTTAGGAAGTTTCAGGATGATCGATGAGCAACGATTCACCTATCAGTCAAAACCCTTTATGCGGCCCGAACACTTCGGGCTATCCGTTGCGTCGTTGAAACCGATAATACAGATACAGCCGCCTGCGCAGTTGGCAGAAATATCGGGAAGCAGCAAAAAACCCGTAATAAGAAAAGTGGGCGTTGGCGCTGCCGTGGCAGCAGTTATTGCGGCAATAATGCTTCTCTTCCCCATTCAGGACAGCACACTTCGTCATCAGACGGCTCAATTTTTTTCCGAAAGTGAATGGTTTGGTCCTAAAGCCGAAAAAGCAACAGAAAGCGCTTCAATCGTTTCAACTTCGTCCGTTACGGCAGGAGTCGAAAATACCTCCATCATCCCCCAAACCGAAGAAGTTGCGCCATCATCAGATATTCCCAGATTTTATATCGTGACGGGCGTCTATCAAGTTCGCAAAGTGGCGGATGATATGATTGCCCTGTTGCATTCTGAAGGTTTTTCAACTGCTTCCGCCATTGATCGGCCCGACCGCATCGACGTTTTTACTTCGTCTTTCTCTACACGCGAGGAAGCCGAACAAAACCTGAGACAACTCAAACGGGATTTTCCCGGCCATAAGGATGCGTGGATACTGAAAAAATGAAGATCAGGGAAAAAATTTTTTCGTTTTTATTGTTGTCTTTGCTGGTTTATCCGGTAAACGCACAAGAGAATCCAACCAGAAAAGATAGTCTAAGGGTTGCTTCAGATAAACCATTACCCCTGCAATCCGATTCCGTCCTGTCCAACGGTTTTACAATCACCATACCAACCCTACACCCGATCATCGGAAAAGATGGGTTACAATACAACCGGTTCAATGATTTTTCAGTTAATCCTTACCTTATGCCCCGCACATATCCCTCAAACGTCCAGTTCTACGGAACCGGGTCGGATAATATAAATTCCAAATCACGAACCGCGGCAGCAATCTACTCCCCGGTTCCACGAATGAGCCTCTATTCTGCGGCTACGCTAGGACTTGTTGAAACGCCTTTTTTCGGAAAAGCGAATTACTATATTCTGAGTGCCGGGGCCAATTATTTGCTTACGCCAAACTTAAACGCGGGATTATCCTGGATGTACAATTCAAACTTTAACGTTATTCCCTTTTGGAGTGTTTCTGCAGATTTACAGTACGTAGCAGGCAGAAACCTGATGCTCGAAGGCAGTGCCGGCTTTATGAAAACCGGTGCCAATATGTTTAACCTGGATCAATCGGCGGTTTTGATCGATTTACATGCCAGATATCGATTATCTGATGACTGGTTCCTGAACGCCTATGGCGGATTTCCGATGATGCAAAACAACTCTCAACCGGCCAAACCTATGATGCCTGAGCTGAACAATACGTATTACGGCGGAACTGTTGAATACTGGTTTCAACCCACTGTAGGCGCGGAAGCAGGTGTAATTTGGGGACGCGATGTGTTTACCGGCAAGATGCGCCCGCAACCGAAACTGGAACTTAAATTCAGGCCGGGAAGATGAAAAGATTAATTAAGCAATTTACCGAATCAGCAGCTCCTCAATAGCACGGATAAACTGTTGAGCCTGCGGAATAATCACATTTACAGTTTCCTTGTCAAAAACAACAAAATCGTCGTAATCCCCGGCTATTCGGTTGTTAAACAGTTGCGCATAAAAACGGGCATAGTCGGGAGCCAATTTACCAGTGGTTATAAAATGCAAGCCCAACAGTTGTTTCACTCCGGCATGGGTGTGTGCCTCAAATTTGTTTTTGATGAGCAAAGCGCCTGCAGCGTAATAACAAGCGTAATACAAGCGGTTTATAGCCGTATTGTAATATTCTCGTGAAGCAGTCAACGGCCTCGGCGAAAGTTTCTTTGGCGCGTTTAAATCGATAATCCGACAAAGCCCGGCGACTTTCATCATCCAACTGCTATTTCATAATTCTATTCCTTCGTTTACAACGTTAATATAGAAAGGAGTTTTAAACGGACGGTTCTCCCATTTTTTTCTACTGACCACCAAAGGGCTTACGGTTATGCCACTGGCAAACTCCACATCGAAGAGGGGAAACACGATGCTCTGTTCTTTTTCGGGAGTAAGTTGTTCATCATCAACAATAATCAGCAAGTCAATATCACTATCCTCACGGGCATCGCCCCGCGCATACGACCCGTAGAGGATAACTTTTGCCCCAGGTGCCGTTTGACGAATACTGTCACGTAGTTGACTAATGATTTCGGCATGTTGCATAATTTCACTTATTTCATTATCCAGTTGTTTCTACAAAGTTACAATAATTTATAAAGCGTACGAAATGAATTAATAATTATCTACGCCACCCTCCATTCAAATACCGGGTGACGAAAGTAGCGTCCTGAACAGAAGCCAGGCAACAACAAGCGTCAGGAGTATGTTAAATCCCTGCGCAACAAGAAACGACCAGATATATTTTGAATTTTCTTTCTTAAAAATATCTTTAAAACTCGTTTCCAGGCCAATACAAACAAAAGCCAGCGAGAAAAGTAACCCGCGCGATTCCTGGGCAATCTTTGAAAGGTTTTTCCCGGCTGCAGGTTCAAAAGCAAAACTGAATACCAACGAAGCTATAAGAAATCCGAGGACAAATTTAGGGAACCGCTCCCATAAAACACTCCCCGAGGGGCGAATATTGGAATTTGTACCTTTGTAAGACCAGTAAATGGAAATAGCAAAAGCAGCAACACCCAGCAGCACATTCTGCGCCGATTTAATGATAACGCTGTATTGTTCAGCCGTTTCCCCGATAAACTTTCCCGAAGCGACCACGGCGGCCGTCGTATCGATAGTTCCTCCCAGCCAGGCACCGGCAACCTGCTCACTTAATCCCATCCATTTGGCTATGAAAGGCAGAATGTACATCATCGGGATAGCCACAATGAGAACAAGCGAAACAATGAAAGAGAGCTTTTTCGGATCGCCCTTGATAGCTCCGCAGGTAGCTATGGCAGCCGAAACACCGCAGATGGAAACAGCGCTCGACAACATCATGGACATTTCGGGATCGACACCCATTCTCCTCGAAACCCAGAAACTAAAGTACCACACACTGAAAACTACAATTATAGCCTGAACCAATCCCAGGCTGCCGGCTTTCATAATTTCTCCGAAAAGTATGCTGCTGCCCAGGATAACTAAGCCCGCTTTTATATAATACTCGCTCCGTACGGCGGGTTCCATCCACTTTGGTAATCCAATCGTATTTCTCACGATCAATCCGATCAGCACAGAAAAAAAGACCGATTCCAAACCCATCTTTTTCACAAAAGCCACATTAGTTATCAAATCAGCTAACAATACAAGCGCATATATAATAACAAAGGAGAGGATAAATTGCCCTTTATCTTTTTTCCCTAAAAAAAGATACCCCAAGTAAGATAACGCCGCAATTACCACAAACAAAACTATCGGATTTTTCATATAACCCGGCATCAATACTACAAGCGACAAAATTACTCCACCGATGAGCGTAGCTGTCCAGTCTTCGTTCTTTAATGACTTTAACATTTTGAATGATTTTTTTTGATTTTCCTCGCCAAAGATATAAATAAATTTTATTTGCCAACCCTTTCTCATCCGTTATTTACGTCATTTCGTCGATACAATCCACACGTTTGTCTATTTCATTTGCTATCCAGGTAACATCCGGTTAATTTTGTTGTGATTTTAGACGTTCACTTATCAAATCAGCCGGACAAATAATAATCGTATATGAAAAGATTTGTTTTATTTATCGGATTTCTGCTCATCGGAGTTTCAATTTTTGCTCAAAACAACGGTAGGATTGCGGGAAAAATTGTGGATCAAGAGACAAAAGAACCCGTTCCCCAAGCCAACGTTCGTATTTTACAGCAGAAAGACAGTGTCTATTTCAACGGAGTGGCCAGCGACCTGGAAGGGAATTTTGCCATTTCAGTCCCTTTCGGAAACTACATTGTACATATTACTTATGTGGGGCATAACGATTTTTTTCGCAATGTAACTATTAACAATGCAAACAGGACCGTTAATTTAGGATCCGTCGGGCTCGGGACAGACAATATCCTGCTCGATGCTGCAGTGGTAACCGCCAAAGCTCCGGAAATTGTTATCAGGGGAGATACTGTTGAATATAATGCCGACTCATACAAAGTGACTGAAAGCGCCGTTCTGGAAGATCTTTTGAAGAAAATGCCGGGTGTTGAAGTAGATTCGGAAGGAAAGATAACTGTCAACGGGCGTGAAATAAAAAAGATCATGGTAGATGGCGAAGAGTTTTTCAGCAGCGACCCGAAAGTGGCTTCGAAAAACCTGCCCGCCAAAATGGTTGACAAGTTGCAAGTGCTTGACAGGAGAACCGATATGGCGCAAATGACCGGCTTTGATGACGGCGACGAAGAAACGGTCATCAATCTGATGGTAAGGCCCGGGATGAAAGAAGGCCTGTTTGGAAACGCTTTTGTAGGGTATGGAACAAAAGGCCGGTACGAAGGGAATACGATGGTCAATTACATGAAAGACAAGAATCAATACACAGCTTTGGGCGGTTTCAACAATACCAACAACGCCGGATTTTCCGATTTGGCGTCTTCGATGTTTGGAAGTGGTGGCGGCGGTGGCAGAAGAATGTTCTTTGGCGGACAAAATGGTATCACCACGTCCGGGAACGCAGGTTTTAATTTCAGCCAGCAATTTAGCAGCAAACTGAAACTCGGGGGAAATCTCCGGTACGGGCTTACCGACAATAACACACTTTCTAAAACACATACGCAAAATATCCTTAGCAGCGGCAACACGATAGAGAATGAAGAGAATTCGAACAATAATTACAGCCAGAATTTCAATATGGATATGCGTTTGGAATGGACACCCGACACGTTGACAAAAATTATTTTCAATCCCGAAGGATCGGTTTACAACAATCGCAGAACCGAACTCAGTGACTTTTCAACCACAACCGAAACCATTGGAGACTCTATAAATTACGGAGATTCAAAATATAATTCCGATGGAAACGGTAAGAATCTTTCTGCACGGCTGGATGTGAGCCGCACACTGGGTAAAAAAGGCCGTATATTGAGCGTTCAGTTGCGCGGTGGAATGTCTGATTCCGAAAACAGGGGAACAAATCTTTCCAATACTTTTTACAACGGAACAAAACCGGACGATATTATCGATCAGCGATTTATCAATACTAACGACTCCAAAAACTGGCGCGGTTACATATCTTATGTTGAGCCGTTGGGCAACAATAACGCTATTCAGTTTGCATATCAGTACCGACAAAATATTTCCGAATCCGATAAAGATACTCGCGTTAAAGACGCATCAGGTAATTACACGGTTTTAGACGAACAGTACAGCAAGCGTCTGGAAAATAATTTTACCAATCAGGCAATTGAACTTAATTTTCAGGCGGTTCGCAAGAAATACGATTATACAATCGGGTTCTCTGTGCAACCTTCGAGTTCACAAAGCAAAACTTTTATCGGAGAAAATAAAATCAGCGATTTCACCCGCGACGTGATCAATTACGCACCCATGGCACAATTCAACTACAGATGGACACGCCAACACAACTTAAGGCTCCGCTATTTTGGCAATACCAACCAACCCTCGGTTTCACAATTGTCGCCGGTAGTGGATGTTTCGAATCCGTTGAATATAACTTACGGAAATCCCGATTTAAAACCATCTTTTGAACACAGGCTAAACCTTCGCTATCAGAACTTCAATCCCGAAAAGAACCGCTCCATGGGCCTCTTTGGCGATATTCGCTATCTGAACAACGACATTGTCTCGTCCACCATGACCGATCGTGAAACGGGACGCAGGGAAACCACATTCGAAAACGTGGCGGGGAACTGGAATGCTAATGGCCGTATGATGCTGAACGTTCCTTTAAAGAACATTAAATTCTCTATTTTCTCCATGTCATTCGCCAGCTATAATCATACAAACGGGTTCTCAAACCTGGAGAAAAATTTAAGCCGCAGGCTGAATTTGGGTGAGACATTAGGATTGAACTACCGGTCGGATATTTTCGACTTCGGAATCCGCGGCAACGTCAGTTACAACAAGGTAAAAAACAGTTTGAAAGGACAACGCGACCAGGAGTTCCTGAATTACGGCGGAAATGCCAATACCACCCTTTATCTTCCCTGGGACATGTCCATTGAGAGTGACATCAATTACAGCACCAATTCCGGCTATTCCGATGGTTTTACGCAAGACGAGTGGCTGTGGAATGCTTCTATCCAGAAACAATTATTTAAACAAAAAAACGGTACTATCCGTTTAAAGATATACGATATTCTGCAACAACGCAGTAACATCAGCAGATCAGTGACATCCAACTATATTCGTGACACAACAACCAACACGCTCACAACTTATTTTATGGTACATTTTGTTTATCGCTTCAATATTTTCAAAAACGGTGCAACACGAGAAGACATGACGCCTCAGTATGGTCCCGGAAGAAGATTTGGCCATGGACACGGCGGTTAATGTCCAAAAAACTTAACAGGAAATGAAAAATCCTATTAAAAACAGCGCAAGAAAGACATACGCAGTCGTTATCGTACATATTCTGCTATGGAGTATGATTATAGTTGCGCCCTATTTTTTTATTGACAGGGAAAGGATTTTCCGCTGGGATCTGTTCATACGTTCCCTGCCCGATACATTGGGGTTGCTTTTGGTTTTCTACATCAATTATTTCGTACTGATAAAACAGTTTTTATTCAAAGGCAAAACAAAGGAATTTATTTTCTATAACCTACTGTTGATTATTGCTGCCGCTACGTTGATGCATTTTGGAAATGACCTGTTGCGATTGATAAACCCGGAGCATGTACCACGCCGCGGGGGCCACCGGTTTAAGCCTTCGCCCTGGCTTTTCATTATCCGGAACTTAACTACTTTGGTAACCATGGTGGGATTGAGCGTTGCCCTGAGAATGACATTTCGCTGGTTTGAGGTAGAGAATGAGAGAAAAGAGCTGGAAAAAGCGAAATCAGAAGCCGAATTGCAAAATATGAAAAACCAGATCAGCCCTCATTTTTTGCTCAACACCCTCAACAACATCTATGCGCTTATCGAGTTTAACCCTTCAAAAGCCCGGCAGGCTGTACTTGATTTAAGCAAACTGTTGCGGCATATCCTGTATGACAACGACAAGCCACTTGTGCCGTTACAACAGGAAGTAGATTTTATTAAAAATTACGTTGATCTGATGCGCATAAGACTTGCCGATAATGTAACGCTCAGCACACAACTCTCAGTAAAAACAGACAGCGAGACACCCATTGCACCATTAATTTTTATATCTTTGATTGAAAATGCTTTCAAGCATGGGATCAGTGGCGATAAACCGTCGTTTATAGACATTTCTTTATCGGAAATGCCGGACGGGAAAGTCAAGTTTATTTCCCGCAACAGCCACTACCCCAAGTCGGAGGCAGATAAAAGCGGTAGTGGGATCGGGTTGGAACTTGTAAAAAAACGGCTGGAGATGGTTTATCCCGGGCGATATCAATGGGATTTTGAAATTGCAAACAATACCTACTCTACCACCTTGATTATTGACACCAAGGAGAAGAATGATTAAGAGTGAAGAGTGAAGAGTGAAAAATTAAGAACCAAGAACCAAGAACAAAAGACAAGAGAACTAAAAGTGAAGAAAGAAAAGTTATGAGTAAACCTACTTTTCGTCAATCGTAATTCACTTTTCACTCTGAACTCTGAACGTTGAGCGTTGAACGTTGAACGTTGAACATAAATAAATGAAACTGAATTGCTGGATAGTTGACGATGAGCCTCTGGCATTGGAATTACTCGATTCTTATGTGCAGAAAACACCTTTTTTGAACCTGACTGGCAAGTACTCCAGCACCTTGCAGGCGATGAACAATATGCCTGACAAACGCATAGATGTGATCTTCCTCGACATTCAGATGCCTGACGTAAACGGTATGGAGCTTGCCCGGCTCCTGGATAAAAACACACGGATTATTTTCACTACTGCTTTCAGCGAATACGCGCTGGATGGTTACAAGGTCAATGCGCTGGATTATCTGCTAAAACCTTTCTCCTACTCCGACTTTTTAAGCGCTTCGAAAAAAGCATTGGAGTGGTTTGAAATGAAAATCGCTTCGGAAGAAAAGGGAGAAGCCGAAGTTTCGGGGATTTTTGTCCGGTCGGATTATAAACTGTTACATATTCTTTTCGAAGACATTCTTTTGGTTGAAGGATTGAAAGATTACATCAAAATTTTCACCGACAAAGAAGCGAAGCCTATCCTTACGCTCATGAGTTTGAAATTGATGGAAGATGAATTACCGTCCGCACGGTTTATTCGTGTGCATCGGTCATTTATCGTGAATCGTGACAAGATCGTACGTGTGGAAAAGAACCGCATTATCATCGGAAAGCACGAAATCCCTATCGGCGAAACTTACCGTAAAGCGTTCTTACTTGCTATTCGTTATTAGCGGATATCGCTCAGGATGTAAAATGCTTTCCATCTCACAGCATGATCACCTTCCATTTCCACATCGAAAACGTGATTTATCTGAGCATTCTTGAACCAGGGATAATCCTTATAATTCAGAAAAAAATCGCCTTCGGGAATAGAAAGTAAAATACCGTTTGTCTTTAAAAGATTACTCATTTTCTGCGATTATTCTTAAAATTTTCGTTATCTCATATTCTTTGAATCCCTTGCTTTCAGCCAACTCTATAATCGGTTCGAGCCAACATTTCGCCATTTTCTCTCCACTAATAATACATAAAATACTCTATTCCAGCAACCTCGTATAAATCTCAAAATTTTCATCATCAAAACAGACGAAAGTGACTTCTTCCACAGACTTGGCCGGAAAACTCTTCACAGCCCCCACGGCTATTTCAGCTGCTTTCTCCTTCGGAAACCGGTAAACACCCGTGCTGATATTGGGAAGGGCAACCGATTTTAACCGGTATTCATCGGCAAGCTGAAGCGAATGGACGTAACAATTCCTCAGCAAGTTTTCTTCGTTCCGGGTTCCGCCATACCAGACCGGGCCAACGGTGTGAATAACGAATTTAGCCGGTAGCCGGTAACCGCCGGTTATCTTTGCCTCTCCTGTTTTGCAACCGTTTAACGTTTTACATTCGTCCAACAACTCCGGTCCTGCTGCACGATGAATGGCTCCGTCCACCCCACCGCCACCAAGCAAAGTAGTGTTGGCCGCATTTACAATGGCATCCGTCTCCAACCGGGTTATATCGGCTTTTAACAATTTAATTTTCATCTCTCAGACAATTAAAACCACTTCCTCTTTTTAAAATACCAAATCATCCCGACCACAACCGCAATCATCACGCCCCATACCACAAAATATCCGTATTTCCAGTGCAACTCGGGGAGATTATCAAAATTCATTCCGTAAATACCCACGATAAAAGTTAGCGGGATAAAAATCACCGAAAAAATGGTGAGTACGGTCATCGTGTCGTTTAGTTTTGTGCTCATCGACGAATGGTACATGTTCAGCTCATCGTAGAGAACTTCACGATAATAATCGAGCAGATCGACCGCCTGATTAATATTATCCTGCAGTTCCTTATAATGTTTTTCGTTATCTTCCTGTATCAAATCCGTATCCAATTTCATCAAGCCCATAATCATTTCTTTCGCCGGCTTTATATCTACCCGTAAGTTGTTGAGTTCATGCTTGAAAAGACTAATAACTTTAAGTACCTCTTTATTGGTGTTCATAATAAGCCTATCCTCAAGCGTTTCCACCTTTTCGCCGTAAACACCTAAAATATAGATGTAATTATCGATCACTACATCAAGCAAAGTGAACGCCAGATAATCGGATCCGGATGTACGGATTTTGGTTCTATGCTTGCGGATCCTTTCCCGGACAGGATCAAACACATCGCCTTGCTTTTCCTGAAAAGTGATCAGGATCTTATCCATCACTATAAGGCTCAAATTATCGACCGACACCCTGTTCTTCTTCTCATTGAACTCCATCATTTTTATGGACACGAAAAAACCGTTATCGAATTCTTCCGCCTGCGGACGGGACGATGGCTCCATCACATCCGAAAGGATATCGCCGGGAATAGAAAAGGTCTCCGATATATCTCTGATAATTTGCTCGTTGTGCAACCCATCAACGTTTATCCAGGTGATGGAGTCAGAACTTAAGTACTTCTTAAGCTCGCCGGTATCTTTTATCTCCGTTTCTCGTACCTCTTCCAAATCAAAATCGATTACCTGAATACGTACGTTCTCTATTTTCTTCTTTCCCCTGAACTTCAGCTCATAGGGTGAAAGGCCGATGTCTTCTTTCTTTTTAAGCGGGATGTAAGGCATATGACGAGTTATGTATACTGCAAATATACAGTATTATGTCGAAATAAAAAACAATTGCGGATTACGAAAAAAATTTCATAACCCGCAACTCGTAAATCTAATCACAATTCGTCTTACTCTTCTCCCAACAAAATCTTCACAATCTGAATAGCCGACTTCGCCACAGGAGAACCCGGGCCGAAGATGGCAGCAACCCCTACTTTGTAAAGAAAATCGTAATCCTGGGCGGGAATTACTCCTCCGGCGATAACGATAATATCGGGACGGCCTAACTTAGCCAACTCTTCAATTACCTGAGGAATCAGTGTTTTGTGCCCGGCTGCCAACGACGATACACCCAACACGTGAACATCATTTTCCACTGCCTGGCGGGCAGCTTCCGCCGGAGTCTGGAACAGCGGCCCCATATCCACATCGAAACCGCAGTCGGCATAACCTGTGGCTACTACTTTTGCCCCACGGTCGTGTCCGTCTTGTCCCATTTTCGCCACCATAATTCTGGGTTGGCGACCCTCTTTTTTAGCAAATTTTTCGGTCATGGCGCGCGCTTCCTCAAGCGTGGCGTCCGATTTTGATTCTGATGAATACACTCCTGATATTGTTCTGATTACTGCATTATAACGTCCTACAACTTTTTCGCAGGCATCGGAAATTTCGCCCAATGTAGCGCGAACCCGTGCCGCTTCGACCGATAGTTCAAGGAGATTTCCCTGTTTAGTTTCCACACATTTGGTAATAGCTTCCAACGCTTTGCGCACAGCTTCGTTGTCGCGTCCGGCCTTGAGTTGTTTCAAGCGGGAAACCTGCTGTTTGCGCACTTCGGTATTGTCCACTTCGAGGATATCGATAGGGTCTTCTTTCTCCAGGCGGCAAACGTTTACACCGATGATTTTTTGCGTTCCCGAATCGATACGCGCCTGGGTACGCGCCGCAGCCTCTTCTATACGCATTTTGGGAACTCCCGTTTCGATGGCTTTCGCCATTCCGCCCAATTTCTCAATTTCCTGAATCAACGTCCAGGCCTTGTCCACCAGTTCCTGCGTAAGCGATTCCACATAATACGAACCTGCCCACGGGTCAACCTGTTTGGTGATCTGCGTCTCTTCCTGGATGTAAATCTGAGTGTTACGTGCAATACGGGCCGAGAAATCGGTCGGAAGCGCGATGGCTTCGTCCAATGCGTTGGTGTGCAACGATTGCGTATGCCCCAGCGCTGCAGCCATGGCCTCAATACAGGTACGCCCCACATTGTTGAACGGGTCTTGTTCGGTAAGCGACCAACCCGATGTTTGCGAGTGGGTTCTCAGCGCCATCGATTTCGGATTTTTCGCCCCCATACTCTTCACGATCTTTGCCCAAAGCAATCGTGCTGCACGCATTTTGGCAATTTCCATAAAGTGATTCATGCCTATTGCCCAGAAGAACGACAAGCGTGGCGCAAAGGCATCGATATTGATACCCGCGTTGATACCTGCGCGCAGGTATTCGATACCGTCCGCCAGTGTATAAGCCAACTCGATGTCGGCTGTGGCTCCGGCTTCCTGCATATGATATCCCGAGATGGAGATAGAGTTGAACTTCGGCATCTTCTGCGATGTGAACTCAAAGATATCAGCAATAATCTTCATCGAAAATTCGGGCGGGTAGATATAGGTATTCCGCACCATAAATTCTTTCAGGATATCGTTCTGAATGGTTCCGGCCATTTCTTCGAGCTTGGCTCCTTGTTCCTGCGCGGCAACAATATAGAAAGCCAGAATGGGTAAAACAGCGCCGTTCATGGTCATGGAGACGGACATCTTATTCAGCGGGATCCCGTCGAAAAGGATTTTCATGTCTTCCACCGAGCATATCGACACGCCCGCTTTACCTACATCACCCACAACACGTTCGTTGTCGGCATCGTATCCGCGGTGCGTAGGGAGATCGAACGCAACGGACAACCCTTTTTGACCTGAAGCCAGGTTGCGGCGATAGAACGCATTGGATTCTTCGGCGGTGGAAAATCCGGCATACTGGCGAATCGTCCACGGACGCATTACATACATGGTAGAGTAAGGCCCGCGCAAGAAAGGCTCCACTCCGGCAGCATACCCGAGATGTTCCATTCCTTCAAGGTCTTCCTTTGTATATACAGGTTTTACCGGAATTTGTTCCGGCGTAAGCCAATCGGCTTTTATTTCATTTTTCTCAGCCCACTCGGCAACGTTTGTCGCTTCGAAGCCGGCCGATTTAACATCGATATTTTTGAAATCAGGTTTCATATTTTTAAAATTGCAGAGCAAAGAGTAAAAACCTTATGTTTACTTTAGCCCTATTTGTTTGTAAATTTATAATTCATATTGTGTATTGCTTCGCTTAAAAAGTTCAAAGTTCAAAGTTCAAAGTTCAAAGTTCAAAGTTCGTAATTCATTTTCAAACTGTCTTTTGTCTTTGTTCTTTGCTCTTGGCTCTCTATTCTTCACTTTTCATTTTTCACTCTAAATAAACGGTGCAATGAAATTTGCAGCTGCCAACAGCACACTGAACATCAACACAAGTTTTGCGGTCAACGTATCGAGGAACTGTATCTTTGCAAGATTGTCAATAGTAGCAGTTTTCATCAACTTGATATTATTTATTGCAACCGGAAAAGTAATAAGAACCAGAAAGACAAGGGGATGCAGGAAGTGCATCATCACGGCAACGGCAACTACAAGATAAGCAGCCAGTAACAGCGTTTGATACACAATTTGCGAACCTTCAAGCCCCAAGTTCATCGCCTGCGTTTTAATACCGGCTTCTTTGTCCTGAAGCATATCGCGGGTATTGTTGGCATGGAGAATAGCCACGACGAGCAATCCCACAGGCATGCTGATCAGCAATGTTGACCAGATAAGCTCCGTTGTCATTACATAGACAACGCCTAAAGCGATCGACAATCCATAACAGATAAATATGATCAAATCGCTCATGCCAGCGTACTTGAACTTATAATAAAGCGTGGAGCTTATAACCCCTATTATCCCAATAAACAGCAGGGGAAGCCCTGTATTCACCAACAGATAGATACCCAGCAGAATACCGGCAAACAATACTACATATCCGTAAATCAGCACCGGTTTCGGCTTAAATATGCCGAGAACGATAAGGCGGATGGGGCCTGTTTTTTCCAACTTATCCACTCCGCTCACGTAATCGTGATATTCACTGATGAGGTTTCCTGCAGCGTGGAATATCACAGCTCCGATTATCGCCAATATTCCAAACGACCAGTTCACCTCGGCAACAATTCCGGTCTTGTACATGTAAAACACGTACGAGAAGGCTATCATCGCCGGTGATCCTGAAGCCGGCCACGCCCACGGATGGGCAACTATTATCCAGTGTTTGAACTTGGGCATATTTAATTAGAATAAAGAACAAAGAGTAAAGAATAAAGACATTTTTAGTCAGCCCTTTGTTAGATTATTTATCAAGTTGATTCTTAAAGACTACTATCATTTTTTCGAGTTCAACTATTCTGTTTTGAAGCGTTTCATACTTCTCAGAATCAGTATATCCTAAATTCGATGATACAAGCAGTTCCGTTTCTAATTCATACAAAGAGCCGAGAGATATTTCAAGAAAACGTGCAAAATCTTTGTTGCTTGACTTGGCAGAACCTTCTGCAATATTTGTAGGACAAGATACTGCTGCATCCTGCATCTGAGATTTCAATCCAAATCTTTCGCAATCAGGAAATGTATTTGTCAATCTGTAAATATCTGTTACGAGCTCTACAGATTTCAACCAAATATTAAGTTTCCTGAAATTATGCATCGTCTTTGTTCCTTGTTCTTTGTTCCTTGCTCTTATAATAATCTTCCGTTGAACTCTTTCAATGTTTCATACACATTGCTGCGAACGTGGATGAAATATTCAATTCCGCGAGCTTTCAAATCGTCCATACAAACAGGGGCACCTGCAATCACAAAGATCTCTTTTCCGCCTTTCAGCAGATCGAAAGCTTTGGGAGCGAGCTCCACGTACTCGTCGTCGCTTGAGCAGAGGACCACTACATCGGCACCGGCTTTACGGGCAGCATCTACACCCTCTTCCACTGTCAGGAAACCGTTGTTGTCGATGATCTGATACCCTGCACACGAGAAGAAGTTACTTGAGAATTGCGAGCGCGCCAAACGCATAGCCAGATTTCCGATAGTAAGCATAAACACTTTCGGCGTTTTGCCGCTTTTTTCGGTAGCTAGGCGAAGTTCGTTGAACTGTTCTGCCAACCGGCGTATCGTTAATGGCTTTAATGCAGTTTTATCTCCGGTTCCGCATCCGCACGAATGATTTTTCGGATCGGCCACTTTTTCGGCCATCGTTTCAGTGAAGTTCGGATACTGGTTGGTTCCCAGCAGAATCTCCTTTCGGTTAGCCATTGCGTTGAAACGGGCATCGGACGATACAGCAATGGTATCTTGCACGGTTCCGGCTTTAAGGGCCTCGTAAAATCCTTTTTCTTCGGTTTCAAGAAAAAGTTTCCATGCTTGTTCGGCGAGCGACACAGTTAACGTTTCTATATAGTACGAGCCCGATGAAGGATCGGTAACCTTATCGAAGTGCGCTTCCTCTTTCAATAACAATTGCTGATTCACAGCAATGCGTTCCGCAAATTCGGCAGGCGTTTCAAACGCTTCGTCAAAAGGACGCACCGTCAACGAATCAACTGCGCCGATAGTAGCTGACATAGCTTCGGTTTGCGTACGAAGCAAGTTCACGTACGGATCAAAAAGCGACTGGTTGAACCGTGAAGTGGAAGCGTGTATATTCATTTTAGCCGCACAAAGGCAAGTGCCGTCCGCGGCTGTATTTTCGCATTCTATGTAAGGCGGGCAAGGCGGTTTATAAGCGTTCACAACTTCTGCCCACAACCAGCGTCCTGCGCGAAATTTGGCAATCTCCATAAAATAGTTGGAACCTACGCCAAACTCAAATTTAATTTTCTTGGCTACCAACGACGGGGCGAGCCCTTTTCCGATAAGTGCGCTCAACACCTGATTCCCGTAGGAAAGGCTGAAGCCTAACTCCTGGTAGCTGTATGCTCCCGCATCGTTCAACAGATTTCCGGTAATGGAAATGCTTCTGTAACGGGGAAGTGGAGCCGTGATTTGCACCATCTCGACAGCATCGTCAATCCAGTTGGGCACATCCACTCCTTTTTTCAGGATTTTCCGGAACGGATCATACTCAATCGAGCCAAAACACTCCAACAGATTCAGGTTTTTTGATGTAATGTAAGCCACCACCAACCGGGCAAGTTCGTGCGTTTTGGAGATGCAGGTCCTGAAGTTCAGCTCCACTTTATCGGGAGCAATACCCTTGAGAAGAAGTTCAAGATTTTCCGCCGAAAGGTTATTCTTCGGGAGATGAAATCCAAACGATGTGACACCTTTTTCCAACAGCGACAATGCTTTTTTGTTGGCTTCGGCATAATCATTCACGTCAATATCCTGACGCACGTACCAAACATTGTCCTTTCTTGTGCTACGCACGTAAGGGAATTGTCCCGGCAGATTCTCAGCCGACAATAATCCTTCAATGTCTTCGGCCCTGTAGAAAGGATTTACATTAAAACCTTCGTTTGTTCTCCACACCAATCTTTTTTGGAAATCAGCCCCTTTCAGGTCTTTGGTAATAACTTCCATCCACTCCTCTGTGGATACCGGGGGAAAATCGGTAAAAAGTTTTTCTTTCTGATTACTCATAATTTACTCATATTTATTATTTTGGGTTTTTTCAAGCATTATTTTTGTTCCTTGTCTTCTATCCTTACTCTTCTATCCTTGTCCTCAACAAGTTTGCAAAATTACTCTTTTTTACTTAGTTAAAAAAGTGTTTTAGGGATTTGTTTTTGAGAAGTTAACCGGAAAAAAAGGCACTTTTCTTTGCTTTGCCGACCGATATTAGCGAATGTTTTGTAAATTTGGCGGAAAATAAGAAACAAGACGTTCAAAGTTTAAGGTTCAGAGTTTTTAGTTTTTAGTTTTTCACTTTTAGTTCTCCTGTCTTTTATCTTGGCTCTTGATTCTTGATTCTTGGTTCTTGGTTCTTGGTTCTTGGTTCTTGATTCTTGGTTCTTGATTCTTGGTTCTTGGTTCTTGGTTCTAATTTTTAATCGTATGAAGCACTTTTTTTCTTTTTTTGTATTCATCGCCTGTTTCGCAGCCGTTGCGTTTGCACAACAGACAAACGTAAAAGCCATCAAGCGCGGGGGACAATCAAGTGAATGGGAGGAATATCCGTTGAATACCGTGAAGAAAACTCCGGCAATGGATGCCGACAAGTCTAGAGGGATGCTTCCGCCTTCTCTGCGGGTGTACCTGCCCGATCCCGCCAAATCTACGGGACGAATGGTCATCGCGTTGCCCGGCGGAGGATATCAGAATCTGGCTGTTTTTCATGAAGGGTTCGATTGGGCGCCCTATTTCCTGAGCAGAGGAATTGCGCTCGCCGTGCTGAAATATCGGATGCCGCAGGGTGATCCTTCCATTCCGTTTGCCGATGTGAGGGCCGCTTTCGATCTGGTGAAACAGCATGCTGCAGAATGGCACATTAATCCCGGTGATATCGGTATAATGGGTGCATCGGCAGGGGGGCATTTGGCTTCAACCTACGCCACGCACACAACCGGGACCGACCGTCCCGCCTTTCAAATTCTGCTTTATCCGGTTATTACTATGGATGAAACGTTCACCCACACGGGATCGAGAAAGAATCTGCTCGGGGAAAATCCGTCGAAAGAGCTGATCAACAAATACTCAAACGATAAACAGGTGACTCAAGAAACACCTCGGGCGTTTATCATCTTTGCCGCAGACGATAAGGCTGTCCCTCCGAAAAACGGGTTCCGGTACGTTGAAGCATTGCAACAGAACAACATTCCGGTGACGTTTCTTTTATACCCGGAGGGTGGTCATGGTTTTGGCTACCGGGAATCCTATTCGTACCATTCACTTTTTTTATCCGAATTATCGGAGTGGTTAAAAGGGTTTTAGGGATCAAGTTCTCCTTCACTTGTATCGGCCAAATAAAAAATCGCATTATCCGAAGAGGAATATTTATGCCCCACATCAAGCATAAATCCGCGCATCGGATAGACGGGATAGTCGGTCGTAACGCCTTTAGGCAGCGAATGCGACTGTTCGAGCATCTGCCGCATCTCTAAATTTCACTTTCAGTTTTTTACCAAACATTTCCTTGTAACCGGGAACAAACTGAGCGGCTACCTGACGCGGATAGGTTTCTGCAATAATTTGTGTTATTATCTCATTATATCCACCCTCGTCCCCCAACATTTTATGAAGAATAGGTGTTAAAAAGAAACAAGGGGGGAAGATTTGTGTGTGATTCCCGGAAAATATGTTTAACTTTTGTGTCAACTCAAAAAAATATAATTATGGATAATTCAAATGCCAGAGCTGTCAAAGCCATTGAGATTAACGGCAACAGCTATCGTTACAGTTCATTGCGACACTTGTCCGGAGGCTCCGTTGAGCACTTGCCCTTCAGTATTCGGATCCTGCTGGAAAACGTGTTGAGGAACTACGATGGGTTCAGCATTACCGACGAGCATATCCAAACACTGGTCAACTGGTCGCCCAAAACCACGGATAAAGATATTCCGTTTAAACCGGCCCGCATCCTGATGCAGGATTTTACAGGAGTACCGGCTGTGGTGGATATGGCTTCGTTAAGGGCCGAATATGTCCGTCACGGGAAAGACGGACAAAAGATCAACCCGGCCATTCCGGTCGATTTGGTTATCGATCATTCGGTTCAGGTAGATTATTACGGGACCGATTATTCCTACAACAAAAACGTGGAACTGGAATACGAGAGGAACAAGGAGCGTTACGAACTGTTGAAGTGGGCACAGAAAGGATTGAAAAACTTCACCGTTGTGCCGCCGGGAATGGGAATCTGCCATCAGGTGAACCTGGAGTATCTGGCCCGTGGAATCATAAAACGCGACGGCTGGCTGTTTCCCGACACGTTGGTAGGAACCGATTCGCACACACCGATGGTAAACGGGATTGGGGTTATCGGCTGGGGCGTGGGCGGAATTGAAGCCGAAGCCGCCATGCTGGGACAACCCATTTTCTTTACCTGTCCCGAAGTTATAGGGCTAAAGCTTACAGGCAGGATTCCGGCAGTCTGCACAGCCACCGATATGGTATTGTCCATCACGAAAGTGCTGCGTGAAGAAGGTGTGGTAGGAAAATTTGTAGAAGTCTTTGGCGACGGACTGGACAATCTGACGGTAACCGACCGGGCTACCATAGCCAATATGTCGCCCGAATTCGGATGTACGGTAACCTACTTTCCCATCGATAACCGGACACTGGAATATATGCACGTCACCAACCGTTCACCGGAGCAAATAAGCATCGTGGAAAAATACTGCAAAGAAAATCTGCTCTGGAGAACAGGCAACGAAGAGATCACCTATTCATCGGTGGTGGAGTTCGATTTATCCACTCTGGAGCCTACGGTCTCGGGACCCAAACGTCCACAGGACAAAATTCCGGTAAAAGAGTTGGGAAACAAATTCTCCGAACTACTCGAAAAAGAACACAGCCGGAAATACCAGCCTCCCACACAGCGTTCGGAGTCGGCATGGCTGGCCGATGGCGGTTCGGGTACAGAGTTCACCTTTGGCAAAATGCCTATCGAAAGCGTCGCTCCACACGAAGTGATTATGGATTCTCTGCAATCGGTACGTATCAAATACAAAAATAAAGAACTTACGCTCAGTGACGGGAGCATCGTTATAGCTGCGATCACCAGCTGCACCAATACATCCAACCCTGCCGTGATGATCGGTGCCGGCTTGCTGGCCCGCAACGCGGTGGAGAAAGGGTTAAGAACCAAATCGTGGGTAAAAACTTCGCTGGCACCCGGATCAAAGGTGGTAACCCGGTACCTGGAACGTGCGGGGCTGAATGAATATTTAGACGCACTCCGGTTTCACACCGTGGGTTACGGCTGCACATCGTGCATAGGCAACTCCGGCCCGTTACCGCCACAGATAGCGGAAGCGGTTGAAAAAGGTGAATTGGTGGTAGCGTCGGTTTTATCGGGCAACCGGAATTTCGAGGCACGGGTCCATCCTCAGGTAAAAATGAATTTCCTGATGTCGCCCATGCTGGTAGTGGCTTATGCACTGGTCGGGCGTGTCGATATCAATCTTTTGAAAGAGCCGTTGGATTACGATCCTAACGGGAACCCTGTCTTTCTGACAGATATCTGGCCCAGTCGGGAAGAGATTGTTAAAACCATCAACGAATGTGTGAAGCAAAGTGATTTTAGCGAAGTGTACAATATTATCTTCGAGGGTTCAAAAGATTGGCAGGATTTAAAAGTGAACCTCTACGAAAATTTTGAGTGGAACAGGGATTCCACTTACATTAAAGAAGCTCCTTTTTTTAAAAATCTCACTGTGAACCCCGATCCGGTAACCGATATCCGCAACGCACGCGTGCTCCTTTACCTGGGCGATTCGGTAACCACCGACCATATTTCGCCGGCAGGCTCATTCCGGGAAGACAGTGCGGCAGGAGAATACCTGAAAGCTCACGGAGTAGAAAAACCGGATTTCAATTCTTACGGGTCGCGTCGGGGAAATCACGAGGTGATGATGCGGGGCACCTTTGCCAATGTGCGTATCAAGAATAAGATCGTTGACCGGGAAGGCGGTTTCAGCCGGTATCTTCCGGCCAACGAAGTAAAAACCGTTTACGAAACAGCGATGGCTTATCAGCAGGACAATACGCCCTTGATTGTTTTAGCAGGCAAAGAATATGGTTCGGGGTCATCCCGCGACTGGGCCGCCAAGGGAGCTTTCCTGTTAGGTGTTAAAGCCGTTATAGCCGAAAGTTTCGAACGCATCCACCGGAGCAACCTGGTAGGAATGGGCGTTGCGCCGTTGGTATTTCTCGAAGGGCAGAACGCAGGAACCCTGGGTCTGGATGGCACCGAAACCTATACTATTTTCGGGTTGGCCGACAATCTGGTTCCCCACAAATTATTAGAGGTTGAAGCTGTACACCCGGACGGGAAAGTGACAGTATTTGAGGTAAGAGCACGTTTGGATTCCGCTATTGAAATTGAATACTATAAAAACAACGGAATCCTTCGGTACGTGTTGAGGAATTATTTGAAGAACAGTTGAAAGCAACCCCTCTGTCGAAACATTATAACTCTTTCATTTCCATTAATAAACCTGCAATTTTCTCAACCACTGCTTCAGCATATCTCTCACCTTTTTCGGCAGTGGATTTTTTAGGATTGCCTATGCCCGTGTCTTCCGAAACCAGTTGCCAATGACGCGGCAACCAACCTACTTTCTGATTGATCGACTCCATGGGCAAGGGAGTTACTTTGCCGTCTCCGGCTTGTTCCATCTTCACCAAATCGGGACGATAATGGAGCAGCACCGATGTTTCCTGTTCTCCGGCGTGGTCGTCCAGTTTTTCTTCAAAGTAGCCCCCGGTAGGAACAATAGACCACCAATCCACCACAATAACGGTAAAATCGGGGTATTTTTTTGCCAAATCGCGGACGTGTCCCTTAAATGTATTCCCGCCGTGTCCGTTTACGATAACCAGTTTTTTAAAACCTTGCCCGTGAAGGGAATCCACCACATCACACAAAATAGCTTTTTGCGTTTCGCTGTTCGTGTGGATGCACAACGGCAAATTCCATTGTCCGGGATTTTGCGAGCCAAAATAAACAGGCGGTAAAACTGCACACAAAACACCGGATTTCTCATAAGCAAGCAAAGCGCTATCCAGCGCGATACGATGCGATAAATAACAATCTGTAAGGTAGGGCAAGTGATAGTTATGCGGTTCGAATGCGCCCCAGGGCAACACAACCACATCGTACCGGACGCTTTTCACATCCATCCAGTTGGCTGATCTTAAATCAATTGAGTTCATATGTTGTTAAGTTAAATTAAGTTTAGTTCTCTTATCCGCTTTTCTTATCAAAAGGAAAATAAACAGCATCATCACAATTTCCGTGAGAATCACATACGGATATATACTCATTCCAAAATTTTCGGTCAGTATGCCGGTCAGGTAATTAATGATTATATTCCCTGTAAGTGCGATAAGCATTGCAAAACTGAAAGCTGTTCCCGATACTTCTTTGAAGATTTCGCCTATCACACCCAACATAACCGGAAACCCGGGCGCCAAACCGCCGCCGATAAGGAACATTCCAAGTAGGTGCACGTAATACGATGCCGGCATAACCAGACAGATCAATCCGGAAGAGAACAACAACAGCGACAACCGGACCAGTCGGAAATGATACCAATTCTTCAACACGCTTCCGGTGAGTATCCTCATGCAAACAAGCCCTGAGATCGAAACCGATAACGCCACCAATGCCCTGCTCTGCGGCACGCCAAGCCTATCAATAAAAAATGATACCGACCAGTTGTTGATAATGGCTTCGAAAGCCGATTGAAAGAATAAGTAAAAACAGATGGCCATAAACAGCTTGTTTCTTACAAAAACAGGAATAAGTGCTATTGATATTTTTTCTTTCTGAACGGTTAACGGATAATTAATCAGAAGAAAAACTACAGCAATGAGCAAGCTGATACTACTGACAACATCAATAACCGTAACATAATGCATTTCGTTTATCCTACTCAGGATCATAGGCATGGAAAATGCACCTATGCCATAAAACATTCCCAGCCAATTCAGATTTATGATCTTATTTTTCCCCTCGCTCAGGTCGGAAACCAGCGCGCTTGTACTGCCATTGATAATCCCGCCACCCAATCCGAAAAAGAAAATACTGCCTCTCAGCCAATGAATGGAATGCAAGTGCGCTATCCCGAAAAATCCGAGAGCCAGAAGCAACGAAGCAGTGGAAAGTACCCATCTATACCCAAATTTGTCCACAACAGGCCCAAACAAAACCGAGCCAACAAGCAAACCGATGGGCAGGATGGAGAACAAACTTCCGGCGGCGATGTCGGTCATTCCAAAACGGGTTTTCAGCATCGGCAATAGCGAGCCGATGATCACCATGGAAATCCCGAAGAGAAATATACCCGTAAAGTTGGCAATAAATGGAATTGTTTTAGTTTTCATAGTTCAGAATCAAGGTCAAACAACATGATCTCCGGGCGAAACATATCCGTTAGAAATGCAGTAAAACGTAAGTCCCGAAACGGTTTTAATGCCGGTTTTCGATATAATGTTTTTTCGGTGCGAAAGCACTGTGTTCAGGCTTATGTTCAATTTGTCGGCAATCTCTTTATTTAAACGCCCTTGAACAATCAGCTTCAATACTTCTATTTCCCTGTTTGTCAACTGTTTGTTCGATCCCCGTGATTTGTATTCGTCGGAAAACGTATGGTTCAGATCTTCAATATGCTCGGAGTCTAGCTCCCTGAGTTTCGGGCGCAACAGTTTCTTCAGCAAACGGTTATAAATATGCAATTCTTTTTCGAGGGCGGTTATTGAGAAAATAACAGCGTAAGCAAGGTTCTGGTTATAATTTCCCGAAATATGCTTGATTATTATGTTTTTCAAATCGTGCAATAATTCGTTCGGGTAATCGCTTAGGTGTTCCAAGCCTTGCTGCAAATGATCCGAAAGCCCCGATTTGAACTGATAGAACATCTTATGCAGCAGTTTCAATTCTTTATTTTCGCCGTCGTTCATCGCGATAAAAGGTGTAAAGTGCTTTTCTATGTTTGGAACCAATACCTGCATGTAATTCTCAACGGTTCGTTTAAGATAATCCACAATAAGCGAAACATCAAACGTATCCAAATCCTCATCCGGATCATATTCCTCATCCAGGTAAACATTCAGGATAGCCAGAATGAAATTGATGTTCAGATCATTTTCCAGACAAATTTTTCCGATAGTTTTCTCCCCCACCCCAAGCTTTATGCCGAACCTGTTCACAACAGGAATCAGCTCACTGTGCTCGGTCAGCAATTCAGATAAAACTACGTTTTTATTCATGTCTGCCATTTATTTTCGGAAAGATTTTTCATTAACCGAAGCCAGGCGGCTCCGCCTGTATTCTTTATAGAAATGCCGGACAGCATCTATAGGATGGCGAAGCAGCATCCTTGGGCCTGCGAAACGCATGACCTCTTTAATTTTCAGCCGCATATCACTTTTGTAGCAATGAACGGGGCATGATCCGCAAGTAGGTTTGTCTTCGCCGAAGGGGCAGTTTTCAAGTCGTTTCATCGCATAATTTTTTAATACAATGCACTCTTCACACAGCTCCAATGCGGGTTTATGGTTCGCCCGGCAATAAATAGCGATCATCTTGTCCACCACTTTTTTTTCACCTTCGTTCATATTATTTATTTAAGTTCCGCATATATCAAGCTAAATGATAATCTTACTGAAAGATTTAGCTGTATTTACGAGTAGTTGATACAAAAGTTGCAACCTTTACCTACATTATTTTCAAAAAAGAACTGTAAAAGTAACATTTTTATCTTTTCCCTCAAAATCGGGATAAAATTACTTACTTTACTTCTTTTTCGAAACGGGAGGGAGTTGTACGTTACGCATTTGCCGAAGGATATAAGATTGCCGTTGCATCATGTACGAAGAGGGGGATTTAGAGCTGAATCTCAGAGGATTGGGCAACGTAGCAGCTACCAATGCCGATTGTGATGCCGAAAGTTTTGCCGCCGTAGTATTGAAATGTTCCCGTGCAACTGCTTCAACACCGTAAATTCCGTTTCCCGTTTCCATACTGTTCAGATAGACCGTTAAAATGCGTTCCTTTGACCAAAAAAGCTCAATCAGTACCGTAAAATAAGCCTCCGCTCCTTTTCTGAACCATGACGACCGGGGCCAGAGAAACACGTTTTTTGCCGTTTGCTGGCTGATGGTGCTTGCTCCCCGGGGACGTTTACGGGTTTTATTTTCTTTGAGGGCTTTTTCAATTTCCACCCTGTCGAAACCGTTGTGATCAAAAAAACGCTGGTCTTCCGAAGCGAGAACGGCACGTCTCATATTGTCGGATATATTTCCGGACGATACCCATTTATGCTTCACCTTAGGCCTTTCCCCATCTGCAACCTGCTCTACCACCCTTATTCCCATCAGTGGTGTAAAATACACGGGAACAAACCTATACAATATCACGGATACGATGCTCCAGATAAACAAGAACAGAATTATTTTAATGAGGAAACGGAATATTTTTTTCATAGCAATTTGAATCTTACCCGCCACCTTCCATCGGTAAAATCGTGGCTGATAATCTCGAAACGCCCGATTTCCGATGTATTTTCAACATGCGAACCGATGCAGGCGCAAACATCATAATCCCCTATCCGGACAATGCGCAACGTTTCTGACACATTACCGGGAAGTTTCGACAAATCTACTATTTCAGCTGCTGCAGAGATCGGCAGGAACTCTTCCGAAACCGGTAAGTTACGGCTGATAACTTCATTTACCTTCATTTCAATAGCCTGCACCTGCTCATCGGTGGGCGGTTGTGGCAGTAAATAATCTGCTTTGCTTTTCTTGCGTTCTATGTGTGTGTTTTTCGAACGGGCACACCCGAACATCTGCACCATTGTCTGGTTCAAAATATGTTCCGTTGTATGCATTGGCGGATATTCTTGTTTGTTGTGTCCGTTAAGTTCCATAACCAATTTTAAAGCACAAAATTAATAAAAAAAAGCTGTTCCCGAAAGAACAACCCTTTTCGAATTTGGGATACGGCTCAAAGCCGTACCCCGAATAAGATTCTCAGCGGAAAGCTTTAAATCTTCTCAAACTTGTCGCGCGGCGTTTGACAGAATGCGCACCTTTCATCCACTTTATCGGCAGCATAAGTATTACCGCAAACAGGACACACTTCATAATCTGCCGGCAGCACACTTTCGTCTCCGGATTGCAAAGCAGCGAGCGAGCTACTATAAAATGCTTCATGCTTCTTTTCGGTATCCATAGCCCATGTGAAAGATTTCACGGCATCGGGTACCTTTTCGGCTTCGGCATCCTTAATAAACTGCGGATACATGGTTGTTTCTTCATACGTTTCGCCCTCGATGGCAGCCTGCAAATTCTCGGCAGTTGTTTTCACTTCGTACTCGGGAGTAAACGATTCCATCTTTTCACCCAATTTCTCCAACACTTTTGTGTGATTGGCCGCATGAATAGCTTCCGCTCTCGATGCAGCATCAAAAAGCTTGGCAATGGTATCGTTACCTTCTTCGCGCGCTTTTTGTGCAAAAGCTGCATACTTGGCGCTCGCCGTTGTTTCGCCCTTAATTCCGTCTTTCAGATCTGCAATGGTCTTAACGGGTTTCTGGTTGCAACTTGCAAATACCAGCAAAGAGGCGATCAGCATCATTGTAAAATAAATACTCTTTTTCATCTTTTATCGTTTTAAATTTGGTTGTGGTTTTTATACATTAAAGAGGCATCATGTAATTGTACACCAGCGTTCCACCGAAAAATCCCGTAATAAATACGCTCACCGTTGCTAACGCATAAAGCACGAAAGCCATGTTTTTCAGCGTTTTATTATCTTCTTTCTTCTTCAAACTCAAATAGATGCGGATTGAAGCGGCAATCAATAACAGCACCAGTGTTACCGTGGCAAATAACTCGTGTGTTTCGCGAATCTGTCCGGCAGAACCCTCCATCTCAGAGGTGAAAAGCATTCCCGACAACCAAGTTGCTGCGGCTGCTAATGTTCCGATAATCAACAAGTAGTAACCTGCTCTGGTAAGACACACTTCTTTCTTGCAAAAGAAATAGGAAATCTCTAAAAGGAAGCCAACCGAGACCAATGCAATGGGAAAATGCACCAACATAGGATGCAAATGTGAAACTGTAAACATAAAGCTCTGATTTTTACTTAAACTTTTTTCTTTATAACGGTGCAAAAGTAGTACTCAATTGAAAAAATTATGCCATAAGAGTGTTAAATTTTAATAATCTTTAAATAAATAGAATCATTCAATATAAATCAGATGTGAACGCCGCTTGCAGAGCGGTTTTTCACATAATCATCTTCATTTTTTCTTCGTCATCAAATAATTTCCCTGATTATTTTTTTCGAGGTAATAGCCTTTATTCAGTTCTATGCGCCACCCGTTGCCGATGACTTCATCCTCCTTAATTTCCAGCGGCTCGGAAACTACCACCCATACTTGTCCGGGTGACAATAAAGCACCTCCGGAAGTCACCGTCAGGATTCCCCAGTTATCGCTAATACGGACGGTGGGATAGACCGTTCCTTCGTCCACATCCAAGGGAATCAGGTTGACAGGATTGAACGACATGTTCATATTTCCCAGCTTGATCTCAAGGTGCGGCTTTTCCAGGAATTTATCCCGCAATCCGTTCACCGTTATGGCGTTCTTTTCGCTTCGTATAGTCTCTTCATCCCGAATTTTCCTGCCGTGATAATCTTCGGCCACCTGCCCCACATATGAAGGCAGTATTATTCGCATATCCAGTTCAAAAGCCTCTTCAAAAAATTCCGTAAGATCGGTTTCTCCGGTAATGCCTTTATTCCAGTTATTGTCTTTCTGATAAAGGAAAAAACCATATACCGGAACGGTTTCATAGGCAAAGGATCTGACAAATGTGGGTGTCTTGTCGTAATTTTCCAGCCTGTCGATAAGGTATTCGCGCAACTGCCATTTATCGCGTCCGCTCATCATTTGCCCCGTGTAAGTGGCGAGGCCTTCGAGCAGTTCCAGTTTATTCTCCGACAGTTGTGATCCGCTATAAATCAGATGGCGGTATCTCCTGAAAATCAGTGCATTCCGTAGATGTTCTTCCGCCAGGGAGAGCCTTTTGGCCTTCAATGCCTTTATCAGCGCTTCTATTTCGAGCCGGAGATATATCCTGCCGTCTTTGTCATCCAGGTGATAATTATCCGATCCCCCTATATCGTAACCCAAAGAAAGTTGTGCGCTGTGAAACAATTCGTGTGTGATAAGATCAATCCGTTGGTACTTGTTGGCCGGAAGCGGCAACACGACCGTTGCCCATGTTTTTCCGTTCCAGTCGAGTGAAGTATTCTGAAAACTGATCTCTTTAGGTAAGGTTCCAGTGTAGTAACCGTCTTTTACCACCAGTGCGTTATCTTTGTCAGGCTCATTGCAATATACCACACGTGTATCCGGATTGACGAACATGATAGGCCCGTAGATATCCTTATCCCATATTTTAATGTTCTCACGCGTTGCCTGCTTTACCTGATTGAAATAATACGGAATACTGTCTGTATTTATAACCGGGTTTTGTGCGCCGGCTACAGAAATAGAAAAAGAGATCAATACTATACAGACAATGCTTTTCATTTCTCTTTAACATCTTGAGGCGAAAGATACGAAAAAACATTTTCTTTTTAAAAAAAACAGTCAAAATCTTTTCTTTCAATCTGTTAAAAAAGCAGTATCCATTTCTTTCACTACCAGGGAGGCGAGCGTCATTCCAAAAATCGCCGGCAGGTACGACATTGTACCGTTGATTCGCGCTTTTCTTGTATCCCACTGTGATACAGGAGCATTTTGTTCCTCCACGGATAGTTTCTCTCCTCTGTTTTCACGCACCTCATTGCTGTAAACACAAAGAAATTTTTTCTCCAATCCGCCTGATTTTTTAATTCTTGTCCGTAGCGCGGCAGCCAGCGGGCAACCTTTCACTTTCCAAAACTCATCTACCCGGATACACGACGGATCAATCTTCAACGCCGCTCCCATTGATGAAAAGAAAACTCCCGGCATTTGCGAGGCAAAACGTATAAGATGGGCTTTGTTGGAAAGGCTGTCGATAGCATCAATGATGAAATCATACGTTTCGAGCTTAAAGGAACCGGCAGTCTCGGGGCTATAGACGGCCTGTATAGAAACAACTTCGGCATGAGGGTTTATCTCGAGCAATCGTTCTTTCAGCACATCCACTTTCGCCCGGCCAATAGTTTGGGTGGTAGCCATCAGTTGACGGTTGATGTTGGTTACGCCCACTTTGTCGGAATCCACCAGCGTAAGATGTCCAATCCCGCTTCTTATCAGCATTTCCGCACACCAGCTCCCTACTCCGCCCACACCCAGGATAATGACCCGCTTTTGGGCTGCGAGCTCCAAATACCTGCTTCCCATCAGAAGTCCGGTCCGTTGAAATATCTCTTTTTCACTAATCATAAAGCCCTTTTACTTTTTCCCTTTATCTATCCGCAAGAAAATGAAGAGCAAGATGGTAAATCCCCACAACGACGAACCGCCGTAGCTGAAAAACGGCAACGGGATCCCAATCACGGGCATAATACCAATCACCATCCCGATATTTACAAGCAAATGGAACAAAAATATACTCACAACGCCATAGCCATATACACGTCCGAAAGTAGTGGTCTGGCGTTCCGCCATCGAAATAAGCCTCAGGATGAACACGGCAAAAAGCACGAGGATAACCGTTGAACCGATAAACCCCCACTCTTCGCCTATCGTACAAAAAATAAAATCGGTATCTTGTTCGGGAACATACTTCAGCTTGGTTTGCGTACCGTTTAAAAAACCTTTTCCGACCATTCCGCCCGAGCCGATGGCTATCTTCGATTGTCCCACGTGATAACCCGACCCCCGCAAATCCTGCTCCATCCCCAGCGCCACCTTGATACGCATCTGCTGGTGCGGCTGCAGCACATCGTTGAAGACGTATTCGCTCGATTCAACAAATGCGAACGAGCCAACCACAAACAGCAAGATATACAAATAGGACTTTTTCCAAAACCGAAGCGCCAGGTAAGCCAGGTAAACCGTAACCAGCCCCAACGCCACAAGCGCCAACAGGCCGGGGTCAACCTGAAGGTTGAAAAAATGCATTCCCAACCCGGCGGCAAGGACAATCAAAGCTAACCCGATAATTATAAAGGCTGTTCTCCTGCGTTTTACGTAGTTCCGGACCATGGCAGCAGCAAAAATGATAATCAGCACAATCGCCGTGAATTCACCAACGGACAACATCCCCAATTGAGCATCCGAAAAACGGATGGCCAGCACAAAATAGAGAATTGCCGCCACTCCCATGAAGAGGATCCCGCCGGGCAACCCCTCGCGATACAAAACCAGAACCAGGCTTAAGTAAACCAGCGCAGTACCCGTTTCGCTTTGCAGGATAACCAATACCAACGGAAGCAGGATCAACGTGAATACGATGATCAGGTTTTTTCTTTCCATCAGGTGGAAATTGTAAACATTGAAGATCTTTGCAAGCGTAAGCGCTATGATAAACTTCATAAATTCGGCGGGCTGCAACCGAACCGGCCCTATCACCAGCCACGAACGCGAGCCTTTGATGTCGGGAGCAACGATAAGGGTAATGATCAGTAGCGCAATGCCGATAACGTAAGCCACAAAGGCATATGTTTCGTAAAACGAAGTGTCAATTTTTATAAGGACAAATGCAAGCACCAACGATGTTCCTATCCATACAAGCTGCATCCCGGCACGTCCCGAAAGGTCGAACATGCTTACAGCATTTTCCAGGTCGAAACTGGCCGCGTAAATATTAACCCAACCCAGCACGACAAAGATCAGGTACATGGTTACGATGAACCAGTCCACCCGCCCTTTTTCCTCTATTTCCTTACTCCCCCTGTACATCCTTCACCCGAGTTACAATTGAATCTATTCGTAGAGCAGGTGCATTTCTTCGGTATGCAAACGGCAAAATTACCCGGCTGGCAATGGTTCTTTCCAACTCCTGGTCTTGCGGCATAACCTCACCCATCAAATACTTCTGCATCATCAATCGTCCGATAGGAACGGCGTTTGTAGCGCCAAAACCTCCGTTCTCCACAATCACGGCAATAGCCACCTTCGGATCGTCTTTGGGTGCAAAACCGATAAAGAGCGAGTGGCTGTCGCCGTGCGGGTTTTCGGCAGTCCCCGTTTTGCCGCAAACCGTCAGGTACGGTTCCATATTTGCCCGGCGGCATGTACCGTGCGTTACCGCATCCGCCATTCCCGCAACTGTCAGCTCAAAGTGCTCACGGTGGATATTCGATTCCCTGCGTTTGCTGTAGAGTGTGTCCAACGGCGCTCCTTTCCGCGCTTTCACCACATGCGGCTTGTAGTAATATCCGCGGTTGGCGATAATAGCCGTATAATTGGCAAGCTGAAGGGGCGTGGCCAAGATCTCGCCTTGCCCGATAGCAATGGAAATGATGTTGTGGGCGTTCCACCTGTCGTTTTTAAACGCATTGGAGTAATACTTGCTGTTAGGAATAAATCCTCTTTTTTCCGAAGGCAGGTCGATATCCGTTTTGTAGCCGAAACCCAAGTCAACCATATGTTCTTTCCAAACCTCAAAAGCCTCGATGGTGCTGCTGTATTTGGCCCGGTTATTCAGCATGGCGTTAAGCCCGTAACAAAAAAACGAATTGCACGAAGTAGCCAGCGCAGGCTGCAAATTGAGTGGCGAAGCGTGTGGGTGGCAGGCGGGGCGCCCGCCCAATGGCGGATAACCGCCATAACAGCTATACCGGGTTTCGGGAGTAATGATCTCCTCTTCGAGGAAGACCAATCCTTGCGAAGGCTTAAAAGTTGATCCGGGCGGATATAATCCCGAAACGGCCCGGTTAATTAACGGTTTGTAGGGGTCCTGTTCGAGTTGGAGGTAGTTCTGGCTGAAATTCTTTCCGGTCAGGATGGACGGGTCGTAAGACGGTGCGGCCACCATGCAAAGGATTTCGCCTGTTTTAGGCTCTATCATGATGATAGAACCCACTTTGTTCTGCATCAGGTATTCGCCGTAAGCCTGCAGGTTAATGTCTATTGCCAGCGTTAAATCGCGTCCCGAGACGGGCGATTTGTCAAATTCGCCGTCACGGTATTTTCCCTGGATACGGCCGTGCGCGTCGCGCAAAAGTACCTCCACCCCTTTCTCGCCACGTAAATCTTCCTCATGCGATAACTCTATTCCCGATTTGCCCGCATAATCGTTTTGGACATAATACGGGTCGGCGGCCATTTTGTTTTTATCCACTTTGGCAACGTATCCTAAAATCAATCCCATATAGGGATATTTGTATTGCCGTTCAGTTCGATTTTGAATATAGACCCCGGGGAATTTATACAACTTCTCCTGCAGCAAGCCATATTCTTCCACATCGAGTTGCGACATAAAAAGCTGTGGGGTATAGGACGAGTAACCGGGATTTTTTCGTCTGTCCTTCATGTCGGCTTCCAATTGCAGGAAAGTAGTTTTATCTATGTTCAGCGTATGGCAAAAATCGAGGGTGTCAAGCTGTTTCATTTCACGGACAACCATCATCACATCGTACGTAGGCTGATTGAATACCAGCAGTTCGCCGTTCCTGTCATAAATTGCCCCGCGCGCCGGATAGAGTGTTTTTCTGAAAAACGCATTGCTGTCGGCGAAATTACGATATTCAGGTTTCAGTATCTGTAAATTAAAGAGTTGAACAATATACACCAAAAGCACTATCATTACAATAGATGCAATGACGTACCTTCTTTTCCCGTATGACTTGTTGTCGTTAACCACTTGTTTTTTCTCTCCTGATTACCAGGGAATCCAATGCCAGAATCAGGACAATTGTCAGTAGCGAAGATGAGCCGATCCTGATCATTGTACTGGTGAAATTAAAGAATGTGAAAGCTTCGATAAAAAAGAGCAGCGTTTGATGCAATAATACCATCGTTACGGTAAATTTTATAAAAGCTGCTGCCGACGTATGGATGCCCGGTATCAAATTCTCATATTCATTTTTGGGATAAAACAGGTTTAATATAATGCTTCTCAGTGCGGCTACAATGGTTGTGGCCGCGGCATTCATACCGGGCGTATTGAGAAAGGCATCAATAACAAGCCCCATTAAAAAACCTGAAATAATAACATAAAACCGATTTCTTCCATAAGGCAGTTTAATGAGGAAATAGATGTACAGGATGGGCACAGCCACTCCAAAAACGGTGATGCGGTTGAACAACAATACTTGCAGCAGCACCAATATTACGAACCATAAGATCTCTTTAAACAGGGGAATCGCTTTCATTATGGAATCGAGTTTTCTAATTGCTTTTGCTCGTCGTAATACTTATCATCGATAATGTGAATATCCCTTACGGAGTAAAAATCCGTAGCTATTCGCACATTTAACGTATTGAAATTATCATCTTTAGACGGGATCTGCCCGATAACGTACCCGATAACAATATCCTTCGGGAAGATACGCGAAAAACTGGTCAACACCGTATCACCCGGTTGAAAAACTTCGTGTTTGGGGAGTTCGCCTATCTGCGCAACATTCAAATCTTTGCCATCCCACGAAATGGATCCGGTATTGTTGGAGTTTTTCAGCTTGCCACTCAACCTGAATTTCGGATTTATAATGGGGATGATCACCGAGAACTTGGGAGAAACCGTTAACACCACTCCCACCACACCGTTTTGCGAAACCACTCCCATATCGGGCTTAACGCCGTGTAGGGAACCTTTGTTTACCGTGATGAAATTGTTGGGGCCCGAAAAGCTGACATTGGTCACTTCGGCCGGGATAAACGAAAACTGTGAAACCGGAATGGAGTCACTCAGAAAAGCGTTCGTCGTCAACGTATCCATTTGCATATCCTGCAAATGGGTCTTCAGGGAATACAATTCCGATTCGAGTTGTGCATTTCGCTCCAGCAAGAGTTTGTTGTTCTTGCTTAAATGGATAAAGGTTGTTGCCTTGTTCGAAGTTTCGTAAAACCAACCTGTTACATTGTTTGCCGATGAGAGATAAACGCTTCTCTGGTATGAATTATAAGAAAACAGAAGATGGAAGCTGAAAACAATCAGAACAATTGCTACCAGCCACGAACTATTTCTGATAATAAAAGTGAGAAGGTTTCTCATCCTATCTCATCAAGAAAGTAAATTTATCAATGTTTCTTAAAGCAATACCTGTTCCTTTAGCTACTACGTGCAACGGGTCATCCACTACCTTGAACGGGATACCGATTTTATCGGTCAATCGCTTGTCTAAACCGCGGAGCAGGGCACCGCCGCCTGTCAGGTAAATTCCGTTGCGTACAATATCGGCATACAGTTCCGGCGGAGTTTGTTCCAGTGCGCTGAGCACCGCCGAATCCACCTTCGATATCGATTTTTCCAGGCAATGGGCTATCTCCTGATACGAAACAGGTACATCCATAGGTAGAGACGTCATACGGTTGGGGCCGTGTACCACAAAATCTTCCGGCGGATCTTGAAGTTCAGTCAAAACAGAACCCACATTTATCTTGATCTGCTCGGCGGTCCTCTCTCCCACTTTCATGTTGTGCTGACGGCCCATATAATCCATAATATCTTCGGTCAGGTCGTCTCCGGCAATTTTTATCGACTTGTTCGATACAATCCCGCCCAGCGAGATCACAGCAATTTCGGTTGTTCCCCCGCCTATATCCACAATCATGTTCCCTTCGGGGATCTCTACATCCAGACCAATCCCCAAAGCGGCAGCCATAGGTTCAAAGAGCATATAAACATCACGTCCGCCGGCATGCTCGGCCGAGTCACGGACAGCACGGATCTCCACTTCGGTGCTTCCCGACGGGATACAAATCACCACGCGGAGTGACGGAGAGAATAGCCCTCCTTTATTTTTTGTAGCCATTTTAATCATTCCGCGAATCATCTGTTCAGCGGCGTTAAAATCGGCAATCACACCATCCCTCAAAGGCCTGACCGTATGTATGTTCTCGTGTGTTTTTCCGTGCATTTGCCGGGCTTTTTCGCCAAGCGCGATCATCCTGTCGGTCTTGCGGTCCAATGCCACTATAGACGGCTCGTCCAGAAGAATTTTTCCAACATTGTTTACAATGATGGAATTGGCGGTACCCAGGTCCATCGCCAACTCTTGTGTAAATGAAAATAATCCCATATTTTTAACTTTTAGCCGTTAGCGCGAATAGCCAACAGCCGTTTTATTAATGTTTAAAATGCCTGATTCCGGTGGTTGCCATTGCCAAACCGTTTTTATCGCAGTAGGCAATTGACTCTGCATCTCTGATGGATCCTCCCGGCTGGATCACAGCCGTTATTCCGGCTTTATGCGCTATTTCAACGCAATCGGGGAAAGGGAAGAAAGCATCTGATGCCATCACTGCCCCCTTGAGGCTGAATTGGAACGTCCCGGCCTTCTCTATCGCCTGATTCAGCGCGTCCACACGCGATGTTTGTCCGGTTCCACTGGCAATCAACTGTTTGTCTTTTGCCAAGACGATAGCGTTCGATTTTGTATGTTTCACCAGGATATTTGCAAACAACAGGTCTTCCACCTCTTTTTCCGTTGGCGCCTTTGCGGTTACCACCGTTAAATCTTCCTTTGTCTGGACACTTGTATCTTTATCCTGTACCAAAAATCCGTTTAATGCCGAACGGATCTGTCTGTTGTTTGTTTCTTTTCCGGTTGTTTTCTGTTTCAGGATGATCCTGTTTTTCTTTTGAAACAAGATATGGAGCGCCTCCTGCGAATAATCGGGAGCAATGAGCGCTTCAAAGAAAATCTCGTTTATGGCTTTTGCAGCCTCGGCATCCACTATGCGGTTGGTCACCACAATCCCTCCAAAAGCCGAGACCGGATCTGCCGCCAAAGCAGCATCCCAGCATTCTTTTACCGTGCTGCGGCAGGCCATGCCGCAGGCATTGTTGTGTTTGAGGATGGCCAGCGCCGTTTCATCAAAATCGGCCATCAGCGAAACAGCTGCATCTATGTCGAGCAGGTTATTGTACGAGATCTCCTTGCCGTGCAACTGCCCAAAGGCCTCATTAAAATCGCCGTAAAAAACGCCTTTCTGATGGGGGTTCTCACCGTACCTCAATGTTTTGCCATTGTCGGCAGAAACACGTAAAACGCTGTCTTCTCCTTTATCAAAATAATTTAAAATGGCTGAATCGTACTCGGACGAAACGGCAAAAGCTTCTTTGGCAAACCAACGCCGGTCTTCGATATCGGTATTTCCGTTTTTTTCTTTCAACAGGTCGAGCAACGGTTTATACTGCTTCTGGGAGGCCACAACAATAACATCGTTAAAGTTTTTGGCAGCCCCGCGGATAAGCGAAATTCCGCCTATATCTATTTTCTCTATGATCTCCTCTTCCGGTGCGTTTGTAGCCACTGTTTCCTCAAACGGGTAGAGATCCACAATGACCAGATCGATGGAAGGGATATCGTACGACTTGATGATTTTCCGGTCTTGTTCGTTATCGCGCCGATATAAAATCCCTCCAAAAACTTTTGGATGCAGCGTCTTAACGCGTCCGCCCAAAATGGACGGATAACCTGTAACATCTTCTACCGATTCGCACTCATAACCCAGCGACTGGATAAAATCACGGGTCCCTCCTGTTGATATGAGCCTTACATTTAACTGGTCCAGTAACTTCAATATCTCGTCTAAACCGTCTTTGTGATATACAGAAATGAGTGCTGAATTTATTTTCTTTGACATTAATGAAACCTTTTTTTAAAGAGTACAAAGGTACAAAATCTATCGTAATTTTGATGAAATTGGAGTTTGTTTTATGAAATTTTGAGAAAAAGCAACTGGATAAGACTATACGCCTGGATGGTACTATCCGGATAAAAGGGAACCAGGAGCAAATCCAGAACAGTTTCCGCTGCTGTAAACTCTTTTTTCACGTGCCGAACAGACATCTCCATAGCCTCTGTTCCGACAGGCCGGAACGGTAAGACGTTCAGACACAGGAGTAAATCAACAGTGGGAAGGATACAAAGCAGGTTACCACTTCACTCCTGATTTTGCGATTTTAACCGTATCTGTATAAAATAATATATTTTACGCAATTTACAATAAATATTTCGTGAATTATATAAAACAATTATAAAAAGCAATGTTTATTTGTATTGTGCTTGTTCGTACTTATATATATCATGTTTTAATGCTTGTTTTCTAACGTTAGGGTTTGCTAAAAAATCGAAATAGTTCTTTGAAATAATTGAAATTTAATTTATTATGAGACTTTTCCGAGTCAACGGATTTGAATTTACCTTTGCGGTCATAAAGATCATTATGCATAAAGACGAATGCGTTTTGCTCAATTAGTTGAGTTTTTAGACCGTAACCATTTTTAATTATCCCGTTCGAAGTATCCGGGACACCTTACCCAAAGGGAGCCTGCTACATCTTCGACCGTAGCTACAACTATTTTGTTAATTTGTTTATGACAGAACAGATTGAGAGCACATTCGTTGTTCGTGTAAAGAAGAACCTCCAGTTCAGGCAAATCTCATGGGAACACAGGTTGCCAAAGAACGTTACTCCGACTCAACCATCGATCGGGTTAGTCGTTTATAAAAGTTCTAAAGCATATCCGATTCCTTTGCGCAAAGTGGCCTGTCGGGATGAAGAGCGGCAACGTGAGTTTATCTTCCTTACCAACAATTTGGACCTCCCGGCTCTTATAGTCGCAGATAGGAATCTCACTTACCGGCAAAACTAATCTTAGAGATCTCTCCGACAAATCGACCCGGGTATCATTCTGAAGCAGAAGGATATAAATACTATCCGGCAAAATTAAAATGGAGAATTGAGCAGCTTGACAGCGTGTTGATTAATGATTTTCCCGTAGTAAGGCAAAAGATATTAAACAACGAGGAATTATTCCCTGAATATACGGGAGCCAAGCCTGAAGGATTGTCAATGAACAGTGTAGCGAGCAGTGGAGATATTTATGAAACTGCTCAAAAAATCAAAAACTGGTTATCGTTTGATAAAAAGAAAACAGGAAATAAAATACGATGGGCCTCCGTTTACGATGAGACTAATTTATATTTTATCATTTCAGATGAAATTGGGGTAACGGAAGGAAACATCCAGATTGAAATTGAACCGCGGAGGTTATGGCCTGTAAAATATTTCAACTATCCTATAGGAAAAAACAATGCAGGATATCAAACAAAAAAAATCGATAACAAAACGCTTAATATTATTACTATTCCTTTCTCTGAGATAGGAGATGAAGCCGGACGGAACGCTCCTGTAAGAATAAATTTACAGTATGGAGGTAATGTGTGGATACCAAAAAACCCGTTGCCCGCGCGTTTATTGTTAGGGAACGCCAACCCAACGGACCTGGGATGGATATTATTTAAATAACAAAGGCATATAACTGAATATAAGATTTATTACATGAAACATAAACCTAAATATTGTTTATTCTATGATAATCACACGATGAAGGCTATTCCCGATGTGGGAGAAAATTTCGACGTAGAAACCTTTACCGATAGAGTCAGAGACTGCGGAGTCGATTATCTCGTATTCCATGCTCGTTGTAATCAGGGGCTTGCATACTATAATACCCGGATCGGGACAAGACACCCTTCGTTAAAATACGATCTTTTCGGCAAATTGTCAGAAGCCTGTCAACGGAAAGGTATTGCATTGGGAGCGTACTTTAACGCGGGTATCAGCAGTGAGGAAGGATTGCAACATCGGGAATGGACAACCTTATATTTCGACGGCAGGTCGTTACGTGAGCCGCGTTTTACACCGCATGTCCGTACAATGTGCTACAATTCGGAATATCGGGACCATTTGATTGGAATGGTAAAAGAGGTGCTCTGCAAGTATCCCGTTGCGGGGCTGATGATTGACTGTTTGATCAATTACCCCTGTGTATGTCCGATTTGCGTACGAGAAATGAAGAAAAGAAATATTGACTGGTCGGATTTAAGTGCGGTCACACGTTTTGCAGAAATTTCAGCGGTACGATTAGCGAAAGATATCGCGGAAGAAGCGAGGAAAATAAATCCCGATTTACTTATTTCCAATAACTATCCGGGTTACGAAGAGTTATCAGGTATAAATACTTATTTTGATGTTGTGTCTTTACCGGCATCGGATGACGGATACGAGTTTATGCCCGTGATGGCCCATTACGTGAGGACGTTGGGCGATTATCCGGTTTTGAATATGACGGGCCGGTTTTATGAATGGGGTGATTTCGGAGGGTTACGTCCCGAAGAAGCCATCAAGTCGGAGTTACTTTACGGGCTGGCCAACGGGATGCGCCCCAATATTGGAAGCCATTTTCACCCGCGGGGCGATTTGGAGGAGCCTGTTCTAGAGAGAATAAGAAAAATATATACCGGTTTGCAGGCAAAAGAAGAATGGTACGACGGTGCAAAACCGGTAACTGAAATTGCAATCGTCTATCCAAAGAAAATTGCAAACATACGGGGCGACAGACAACTCAAAAGCGCGGTGCGTATGTTGAGCGAATTGAAGCAACAGTTCGATGTGGTGACGCTTGCGTCGGATTGGAGCAAATACAAGGTGCTGATATTTCCCGACGACATTGTATTTGACGAGGAAACGGCAAAACGCGTCGAAAAACACGTCAATGAAGGAAAAGCGATTATTTCAACGGGATTCTCCGGTCTTGACCCCGAGAAGAAACATTTTGCGCTCGAGCAGGAATGGGGCATCAAATTTTTAGGAGAAGATCCGTTTGATCCGGCTTATTTTGCCGTAGGGGAAAATTATAACAAGGGGTTGCCGGAAATGCCGCTCTCTTTATACTCCAACGGCATTGAAGTGGAGGTATCCGGCAAAACAAAAACAGAGGCATATCTTATAAAACCATATCACAACCGGGATTGGGATGGAGAATATGCCTTTTATTATAATCCGCCCGACAAAGTGACGGAAAAGCCGGCGCTTACAATTAACGGGCAGGTAGCCCATTTCAGCCACCGGATATTCTCCGGGTATTACGATAAGGCATCCGTGGAGTTAAGAACAGTCTTCTCCAATGTGCTCAACCGGCTTTTCCCCAGACCGTTAATAAAAACGGGGAAGTTACCGTCATTCTCCCGTGTTTTTGTCACGGAACAACCGGGAAGGAGAATGGTGCATTTGCTCTCTTATCTGCCTGAAATGAGAGGAAATACACAAATGATCGAAGAACCTGTAGAGCTTAATAATATAACAATCTCCCTTCGCCAGGATGATAAGGAATTTAAGAATATCTACCTGGCACCCGAAAAAGAAAGGTTGGCTTATACCGTTGAAGACGGTTATGTCCATATAACTGTACCTGAAAGTAAAGGATACTCTTTACTTGTTATTGAAGAATAAACGAACAATAAATATATGCAGTCATGAAAAAAATTATTATTCCATTATTTGTATTGATTAACATCATTTTAATGTCGTGTGCGCAAAAGAATGAAAGTGACAACCATGAAAATGACATTGTTATCGAAAATGAGCAATTTAAATTGGTCATCGGAAATAATGCTATTGCCAAAAGTTTGATTCTTAAATCTACAAATGAAGAGTGTTTGATGCAGGGAGAAAATATCGCCATTATCTCAGTGACTCAAGAAAGACCGTATCATAATGAAATAAAGTTGAGTCACCCCAATAAGAGAACAACATATCAGGCCGATACTATCTACCGGGAGGGAGATAAACTCATTGTCGGATTTGAATTAATACCATACAAAGCTGTCATTCAAGTCAGGGAAACACCTGCTTATATAGGCTTTAGCCTTCACGATTTTATCACGGACGGCATTTACCCCTCATACCTTAAAATAACTCCTCCTCCAGCTACCGAAGTATGTATTTTACAATTACCTATCCGTAACAGAGAGAATTTTGGCGAATGGTTAAATGTCAGTTGGGATAATAAGGCCGCTATTAATGTATTGGGCACAGATGAATACGCCTATATCGATTTTGAAAGACGGAATGGGTATAAAATATTGAAGGCAAGTGCGATTAAGGATATAAAATTTAAAGGGACCGGAGCAGCATTAATTGTTTCTGAGACCGATAAATTACTGGATAATATTGCTCAGATAGAAAATGACTTTAATCTGCCAAAAGGCGTGGAAAGCCGGAGAAATGATTTTATCAATGCTTCGTATTATTGGACGGCAAACATAAATCCAGCGAACGTTGATCAACATATCAAATACGCCAAGATGGCTGGTTTCAGGTTGATGAATATCTATTACCCCAGTTTTGAAGGCGAGGGAGGATATAGTATAATTGGGAGTTATGAAATTAACAAAACATTATATCCCAATGGAAAAGAAGATCTCCGAAAAATGCTGGATAAAATTAAAGCGGAAGGAATCGTCCCCGGGGTTCATTTTCTTCATTCGCATATTGGAAGAAAAAGCCGGTACGTAACTCCCGTTCCCGATTATCGGCTAAATCTCGTGAAAATATTTAATTTGTCGGAAAACCTGGGAAGGAACGATACGACTGTATATGTAGAACAAAATCCCGAAGGATCAGTCATGGCGGAAGGGTGCCGGGTTCTGAAAGTGGGAACGGAACTTATTTCGTATGAGAATTTTACTACTGTGCCGCCTTATAAATTTACGGGATGCAAAAGGGGAATCGATAACACTACGGTAAACAGCCTGCCCAAAGGATCATTCATCGGCATACTGGATGTCAGCGAATTTGGTGCTACCAGTGTTTATATAAATCAGAAAACAAGCTTACAAGATGAAATTGCGGAAAAAATTGCAGCTATTTACGATGCAGGATTTCAATTTTTCTATTTTGACGGCTCCGAAGGAGTAAATCCTCCATTTGGTATCAACGTGGCTTTGGCACAATACAGGGTATTTAAACGGTTAAACCCCCAGCCGTTATTTGCAGAAGGAGCTGCTAAAACGCACTTTAGCTGGCATATGTTAAGTGGAGGAAATGCTTTTGATGTTTTCAGTCCGGAAGTATTGAAAGAAGAAACCAAAAAATGGCCGGCGGAAGAAGCTCCCCGGATGAGGCAGGATTTTACGCGAATCAACTTCGGATGGTTAGGTTATTGGGTTCCAAGTGAGACAACCATAGGAACACAACCGGATATGTTGGAATACGTCACCAGTGTGGCAGCCGCTTGGGATTGCCCAATTTCCATCCATTCTAATCTTCAGGCATTTGAAGCTCATCCGAGAACTTCGGATAATCTGGAAGTAGTGCGAAGATGGGAAGAGGTCAGAGCGAAGCATTGGCTTACGGAAGAGCAGAAGAATGAACTGAAAAATACAGAACAGGAACATCATTTATTACTGAATGAACAAAATCAATTTGAATTGGTGCCTTATGAGCAAATCTCCGTGGCAGGAGGTAGCAAAGAAATCAGGGCTTTTATATTTCAGAGAAAGGGAGAATATTACGTTGTTTATTGGCATATATCCGGTAACAAAAAGCTTCAACTACCGTTGAAATCATCTGATATTGAGCTATATAAAACATTAGGTAAAAAAGAGCCTGTCATGACCGATCCAGACGGTAACATTATTATTCCAGCAAACGATAGACGGTATATCCGAACGAATAAACTTACCAAAGAAGAAATACTAACCGTACTGTCTAAAGCTAAAATTATCGAAGAATAAATGAAAAAAAATTTTACCCGTAGAAATTTTTTAATTACAAGCACTACCGGCCTCGTCGGAATGACTGTTTCACCCACTATGGGGTTTGCTGAAAAGAGTGATATTTCCACAGAAAACACCATAAAAAACAGGATCGTAACCCCTTTCGTTTCAGAAGTTGAACGCCTTGCCGTGGAAGAACCGTATGACTACCACAAACATCTTTCAACGGCTCCTGTTCATGTATGGAGAAGGGACAAGAACATCACGGCGGAAAAGGATGAGATGACCATTCTCAATCACGGGTGGAAACTGGTTTACTTGAAACAGGCAGGTATTGTCACCTCAACCGCCATTCAGGATTTTCAGGATTATATGGATATTTCACACGGCGTGAAAATAGAGCTCGAGGAGAAGTCCACCTTGAATGACTGGAAGAAATTAAGTCAATGTATTGTTGCAGGAACGAGAGAGCAACTTCCCGGATGCGGGTTAACCCTTAAAAGCCCCAAAGATTACGAAATACAGGTAACTCCCCGTCGTATTGTTGTGTGTGGTTATGACGAGCGGGGAGTGATATTCGGCCTTTATAACCTGGAAGCAAGAATGAATCTTCGTGAAGCTCCTTTTTTACCCGACAACTTAAAAACAGTTCGCCACAGTTTATACCATACGCGCATGGTTCTATCGTGGATGGGATGGATGGAATGGCCTGACGCGCTTTTGTCCCATCTTGTCCATGACGGATTTGACGGTATTTTTGCCGGCGTATATACCAATCCGAACGGGGACCGGACAACAGCCGACAATTCAACCGATTTTTACGCGCGCCTGATGTACGGGGTGCGCAAACAAGATCCCACAAAAATAAGAGATCTGATTAAACGGGCGTCCAAATACGGTTTGAAAGTTTACACGCAGATCATTTTTCAATACTTGGGAACCGAAGAAAGCGAAGCGGAATTGCGTAGACTGGTACGCGATATTGTCCGGGAATTTCCTGAAATCAATGGATACATTCTCTTAACGGAGGGATTCTGGTACAAAAAATGGGGAGGAGGCCACGGTGCAAATAAGGAGTACCTTCAGGATTGGGCTAAAAACTGGTCGTATGCCGTAGGAGTAGTGGAAGAAGAGTGTCATAAAGTGAACCCCGCCATAGAAATACTTCCATGGGAATACAATATCGATTTTCGTCCCCAAAATACGGAAATAAAGCGCTATTTCATTCAACAACTCCCAGAGAACACCACTCCCATGCTCACCTGGGAAAATGGAAAAAGTTTTGAAATAGACGGCATGCAGGGATATTTACGCGATTATTCCTTAAATCAAATTGGCCCGGCCGAAGTGACGAAAGCACAAATAGAGGAAGCCAAAAATCGTAACATGCGGGTCTTCTCTAAAGTAGATACCTTTGCCAGTTGGCAGTACGGAACAATTCCTTATCTGCCCTGTCCTTATCAATGGCATGACCGTTATAAGGCATTGGAAAAATTAGGTGTGAATGGAACATTAGAGAGCTGGAGCAGCGGTTACAAACCCAATTTTTTAAGTAAGCTTCGTGCATGGACTTGTTGGACAGATTATCCTTCTTTTGAGACACTTTTGAATCAAACGGCTACGGTAATTTTTGGAAAAAATCAACAGGAACAGGTATTACAAGCATGGGAATATTTTAGCCGGGCTATCCGTCTTGTTCCCGACACCGGGCCTAATATGGGTACTAACAATGCTATTGGAAACCCTATATTTTTCCAGGTACCTCCTGTAAGAACGGCAACTTTTACCTATTCATGGTCAGATCCGGCAAAAAATGACCCAAATCTCAATCCTTATTGGCCGTTTACTGTTTCTCGTATGGTATTCTTCCCCGATTTCTCGAATCAGGTAAACAGGGCAGAACAATATGCCAGAAATGCAACAGGTATTGTCGCTACAAATGAAACAAAGATTCTGCCTCTTTTTCTTAATTATCTAAAAAAAGCCATTGATGAAATGGAGAAGGGGCTGACTTTATACAGGTCTGCCGCGGTTAACAGCCCTGAGGCTAAACGCAGAGAAGCGGTCAGAGAAGTAATTGTGGCAGAACAACTACAACGAATGATGCAAAGCGACTACGCTATCCTTGAATTTGAGGATCTCCGGATGAAGTTAGTAAAAGAAAAAGAAAGGGAAACTATTCGGGAGATCCTTGATAGAATGGAAGGTATTGTAAAAGACGAGATCGAACGAACGGAACTCTCATTATTGGCCGTAACAAGAGATTCCCGCATGGGCTTCCAGTTTGAGCAGGATTATGTCTATACCCCGTATTCATTAAAAGAAAAACTTTTGATTTTAAAAGACACCTTATTGTGTCAGCTGCCTAAAGTCAGAAAAGAAAACATTCGATAAACTATATAACAAAATTATTAATGTAAAAAACTGTATTATGAACACAACAACAATTCCAACAAGTGAATTTGAAGAAAGAATCAGGAAGTTTCAGGCAAACATCAAAAAAGAAGGTTTAGACGCCTGTTTAGTGCATGCCACAGAATCAGATATGGCATTCGTCAGGTATTTAAGTGAGTATTGGCCCGTGTTTGAAACAGCCGCGGTGTTTGTACCGGCACAGGGAGAAGCAATATTGTTAGTTGGCCCCGAAAGTGATTTATACGCGTCACAGAGAAGTTTTTTCAAAAATATTGAAAAGATGATAGAGTACCGTGAATCAGCTGAGCCGGACGCGCCCGGGATGTCTTTTATCACATACAAAGATTTATTGGAGAAATACGATTTGCAACACATTTGTAAATTAGGCATCGTGGGATGGGCTATTACTCCCCTACCCGTATATACATCTCTGAAAGAGCAGCTTCCTAACGTAGAAATCGTAAAAGCAGATATGACTCTTTGGCCCCTACGGTTCGTAAAAAGCGAGAATGAACTCGCTTGTATGAGAAAGGCATATCAGATATCGGAGCTTGCCGTGGAAGCTATATTGAATGAGATAAAACCGGGTATGACGGAACTCCAGGTCATTGGAATTGCCCAACGTGAGATATATAAACACGGTGGAGAATATGAGGGACACTCACTCTATTGCTTTTGCGGAGAGTCTACCAACAATGCTATCTCGAGACCGGGACACAATACAATCGTAGAAAATGAAGTAATACAACTTAATATAGGCGCGAGAGTCAGTGGCTATTCATCCAGCGTTGGTTTGCCGTTCTCCATCGGGCCGTTGCCCGAGCGAAAAAGACGTTTAATAGAATTTGGGTTAGAAGCTCACAAAAGAACTATAGGTATGATTGCTGCAGGAAAGCCTGCCGGACAAGTTGTCAATGATTATGAAAATTGGGTAAAGGAGCAAGGTTTTGGCCAATATCTTCTTTACGGCCCGTGTCATGCTATCGGTATGATGGAAGTAGAGCGTCCATGGATGGAATCGACTTCCGAGTATTTATTGCAGGAAAACATGACTTTTCAAATCGATACTTTTTTCTACGATAAGGATTTCGGTTTAAGGTGGGAAAACGGAGTCATTGTTAAAGATGGCGGTGTAGAAATGATGTCCTCTAAATTTATGAAATACATTGAACTTTAAACAATAAAAAATATGCGTTACGAATACATGTTTCCGGATCAAATCCGAAAGTCTATCGATGAGAATACTCCGGTAGTTATGGCGTTAGGTGTTATAGAATATCATGCCGAACATCTTTGCACAGGCGTGGACACATTAGTTGTACAAGGTGCGTTGGAAATGTTGGAGAAAGAAATGGAGGTGATTATTTTACCGCCTTTTTGGTTCGGCGCAGGATCTTATGCCGTATCCGGGCCTGAACGCAAGGGAGGCATGCACATTGATTCAGGCGTACTCAACACCTTTGCACGGCAATTATTTTACAACCTGTTGCGAATTGGTTTCCGGAATATAAATTTGTTTTATCATCATCAAAGCGAAAACTTCGCAAGCGGCATGCCGAACGATTTAGCTTTCAGACTGGCTGCCAAGCAGGAAATTTTTGCATTCCTCGACCGGGAAAAAGGAGATGGCTGGTGGGGAGAAGACAAGGCCTCTGCCAATTACTACGCAGAACATGATGCGGGAACTGACCCGTTCAGTTGGATTCGGGTAGAGCCTTTTATGAGTGCCGAAGCGCAGGCACAATGGCCGATTGATCATGCCGGGGAACAGGAAACCTCGCTTATGATGGCTTTTGCTCCCGAAGGAGTTGACATGAAGCGTTTCGACGATAAATATTGGTATGCACAACATGCGCCCAAGGCCAACATGGAATATGCGAATAAGGCAAAGGCCTTTATCCTGACAGATTTAAAGAAAAGATTAAGCAAATAAAATGACCGGAATTGAGCTAATTGAACTATTGAACAGGTCTTATCGACGTTGGCACCTTACAGGTGATATGGAAAACGGAGTAATAGCCGCGTTGGATCTGGAAGGAAGGTTGTTTACGATCATAAACGGACAAGTTATAAACAGGGTTCTGCCTTCGGCTATTGAGAAACGTTCCAATAAAAATGCATATCAAAACCCCGGAGGCGATGCGCTTTGGCCCGCCCCCGAGGGAACAACGCTGGGTTATGAATACCCCACGGGATATTGGCGGGTTCCGCCGTCTATTACCGGGGCAGTTTGGGAAGTGGTTTCCGCGGAAGAAAACAAAACGGTCTTAAGAACCGAAATTGATTTGATAAACAACCAGCAAACAGGGCTGCCCTGCGAATTTGAAAGACACATAAAGATTGAAACAAAAAAGAATGTTTTAATACAAAATGTTACCGAACTTATTCGATATGTAGGAAAAAAGACGATCAATAACGGAGAATTCATGTTGGCACCCTGGTCGTTGTGTCAGTTTGATTCAGATGAAAGAGGCAAAGTTGTAATACCTGTTTCTGATGAAGAAAATGTTTGGGATCTGTACAGTTCCAGCGGACAACAACGTTTTATTAAAGACAATCAACTGATTGTTAACACAAAAACCGATCAAAGATTTCAATTAGGATTAAGTGAAAAAGTAGATTGGATAGAATATTTTGCCGGTGATGAGTTCAGGGTAAAACGCAGCGTGTTGAATTCTGTCCCAACGCATCGATATATTGATATTGCGGATGATTCTCCCGATAAGACTCCTTCAGCCAAAGGTGTCAAATTGAGTGTTTATTGCGATCCCTCCGGATTTATGGAAATAGAAGGTTGCGGCAGATGTCCCGATATGCTTACAACGGGTATGGAGATGAGTGTGGATATTTTAACAGAATATGTAGTCACAGAATATAAATGACATAAATTTAAAAATGGACAGAGATAAAAAAAACATTATTGTGCCTTTACTTCTGGTAGGCTCGATGAATGCCATTTTAGGTTTTGCACTGGGAGTTAATGCTTTCTTTATTCCTTTTGTAAAACAAGCATTTCACGTAACCACGGCAATGTCATACTTGATAATGCTGGCTACTTTTTCTGCTTACCTGGTTTTTGGAGGCGTGGCGGGCAATATTTTAAAAAAAGCAGGTTATAAAGGCGGAATGGTTATCGCGCTCATACTAATGGCGGCAGGTTTTCTGATCATCGTGCCTTCAGCTAAAACGATAAACTTTCCATTGTTTTTATTGGCCCTGTTCATCAATGGTTTGGGACAGGCATTACTAACAGCAGCCTACAGCACCTACGTCTCCATTATAGGACCGCCGGAAAGCGCGGCATCAAGAATTTCGTTTATGGGAATCTGCGCGAAGATATTTTATGCAATGGCTTCTTTTATATTAGCCGTATTTATTGATTTAGCCGATATAAAGATTACCGATATTATTACTCCGTTTTACATCATTGCGCTGGTATTATTTATAATGGGCATAATTTACTACTTTTCGCCTCTTCCCGAAGTGAAAGCAACAGGGGAAACATCAGATGAAGCAGAAGAAACACAACATGCAGGATCAGCCAATGTAAAAACGAGTATATGGCAATTTCCGCATTTGCTTCTGGGTGTGATAGCCATATTTTTTACTGTCGGGGTGGAATATCTGGCGTTAGGAACCATAAATGATTATGCCTATATCTTAGGGTTACCTTCTCCCCATAATTATGTCTGGTATGTTTCCTTTGCAATGATTGCAGGTTATTTAGCAGGTATATTTCTCATACCTAAATACATCAGCCAAACACAAGTTTTGTTTTTATCTACAATAGAAGGAGTAATTTTTAGCTTATTAATTTTGTTTCTACCCGATAGCGTATCAATCTTTATGATTCCCTTATTAGGTTTAGCCAATGCTTTACTGTGGCCTGCCGTTTGGCCGTTAGCGATTGCCGACTTGGGAAAATTTACCAAGTCGGGGTCCGCGTTATTAGTGACCGGTATTGTAGGTGCAGGCATTATCCCATTATTTTTTGGGTATTTTGCACAGCATTTTTCCTATCAAATGGCTTATGCCATAGGATTACCGGCTTACCTGTTTATCATGTATTATGCACTGTGGGGAAGCAAGATACGGACAAGTTAAGGAACATATAAATCTCGTGACCGGAATTAGATCAGACCCATTCCACCCTTGTACCCACTATCGGAAAGCAATTTTAAAAACCCCGGGTGGAGTGGCACTCCTCACCGTAGTTCCCCGAAATGTGCCGGGGAAAGGTTTTATCGCACCAAGCGATAGACTGACAAAGGGGATTGGCTGTCGTTTGGCATTATTGATTGCAGTATGCGCCCAAGGCGGCACGTTGGTAAGTTCCTCGTCAAGAACGCCGTATGTGAATAGACCGGTAATCACATAAATCTTTTACGATATTCTATAGGGGTACTCCCCTTTATTTTTCTAAACAACCTTAAAACGTTCGAATAATCACTAAATCCGGACTTAAAGATTATATCGGATATGGATAAATTTGTGGTGGTTAGTAAAAAAGTAAAATACTCAATTCTTAAATTTAGAATAAATTGGTAGGGAGAAATTCCCATTTCATTTTTGAATTTACTCTCTATACTTCTCCGGGAAAGCGGCACTAAAGAAGTTAACTCATTTATTTTTACTGTCGAATCAAAATGTTTTTGAAGATATTTTATAATTTCCAGGATATATTTATCTTTAACATTGTAATTTTCCGTAGATTTTCGCATCTCAATTCCTAAAGGATTGATGCAAATACTGAAAGGTTTCTGATTATTTTCTTTTAATGTCTCTTGAATCTTCCTGCCCAGCTCGAACCCTCCTTTTTCGGCATCCAATATAATTGAAGAGATTGGCGGATCGGACAAATTGCATATCAACCTATCGTTGTCCACCCCTAAGAGTGCAATTTCTTTAGGAATATTTATGTTGTTCAATTTACAGATTTCCGATATCTGTATGGCGAAACTATCATCGCATGCGAAAACTGCCACGGGCTTCGGCAATGAAATTAGCCAATCTTCCAATTGTATGTGCTCGTGTTCCCACTGCCTGTAATTTAAATCTTCACTTTCAAAATAATAATAATTCCCTTTTATTTTTTCAATCTCGCGCCTATACCCCTCGGCTCTTTCTCTTGACCAGATAAATCCTTTATTTCCGTAAAAAGCGAAATTATTATAACGTCTTTGAATAAAAAAATTCGCGGCCATCACTCCCATCCCAATATAATCTCCTGTAATATTGGAAAAACATTTACCTTCCTCTTTGTAATTTTGTAAAAAAACAGGGATCTGCAGCTTCCGAAGCGATTCCAGACTCATATAATTCCATTGAGCAATAATAACATTAGCCCCCCACTCTTGAGCCCACGCTATAACGCCTTCTTCTCCATACATACTTTTATAATAAATCGGAAGGCGGTAAAAACGCCATTGCCCCGTTTCCTGAGCATACTGGATTAACCCATCCAGAAAACGACGGCTGAACTCGGTTGAGTAATCTATCAGGACTAATACTTTAATCACAATTTAACTTTCTTTTACAGATCATTAACTACCAATACATTTATGACGATATGAAGTATCTATTTGATATAAACTTCGGCAGATTTGTCCCAACCAAGCTATAAGACGCTTTTAACCAGCATTTTTGGGGATTAAACTTATTTTCAAACTCAATATGAAAAGGACAACCGTTTTTGAGATCAATAGCTGAACAGCATCGCATAGATCTTATGCAAATGCAAATATAAACAAATCTTCGTTCTTTTACAAGAAAAAATACTATTTTACTGATTATCAAAGTTGAATATCTTTTCAACAGGGTCAATCATTAATAAATATTTAAAAAACACTTCGCAGCAGAGCTGGTGAAGAATGAAAACAAAATAAAAAAACCGCCTCACTCCTGAGACGGCCTTTTATTGGGAATCAATTTATATGGAATTACCTCACTTCCCAACCCAATGCGCTGGCGCCAAGCACCGCAGCATCGCTTTCCTTAAGTTCGGAGAAGATCAGCTTCACTTTGTTTTTGAAAATAGGCAACAGGTTCCTTTCCATTGATTCGCGGATAGGATTCATAATGAGGTCGCCTGCCTTTGCCAATCCGCCAAAAAGGATGATGGCTTCGGGACTTGAAAATGCCACAAAATCGGCAAATGCTTCACCCAGCATTTCACCGGTAAAACGGAAAATTTCTTTTGCCATTTCATCACCTGCCATGGCTGCGTCAAAAACATCTTTAGAGGTGATATCATCGATGGGAATGTTGCGCAACTGAGTTTTAGCATCATGTTGCATTTCCAGGTATTCGCGTGCGGTGCGTGCAACTCCCGTTGCCGATGTATATGCTTCTAAGCATCCTGCCCGTCCGCAACCACAAATTCTTCCGTTTGTACGGCGCATGATGACGTGGCCAAGTTCTCCGGCGAAGCCATCGTGGCCGTACACCATTTGTCCGTTTACCACAATTCCGCTTCCAACACCGGTCCCGAGTGTGATTACAATAAAATCTTTCATCCCGCGAGCCGCGCCATATGTCATTTCGCCGATAGCCGCCGCATTAGCATCGTTAGTAAGCGCTACGGGAATGCCCACCCTGTCTTCGAGCAACTGCGCAAACGGAATAACGCCTTTCCAGCGAAGGTTGGGAGCAAACTCGATACTTCCGGTAAAATAGTTGCCGTTGGGAGTTCCGGCTCCGATCCCTTTGATCTGGTCTTTAGTGGCAATATCTTTCATCACATCTTCAATCACCTGGCTCAATTCATCCAGATAATCTTCTACTTCAGCATGTTTGGCCGTCTTAAGGCTTCCACTACGTAAAATCTGCCCTCTCTTATCAACGATACCCACCACTGTGTTTGTACCGCCAACATCAATACCTATAACATAAGGTTTATCCATGAGTTTCTGTTTAAATGTTATTCAATAAGATCAATTGTTCTCGCAAATATACGATTAATTTGTCATCCATAATTGAAATCGTTAAAAAAATTGTGATCAAACTGTTTTTTCTTAAATTAAAACCCAATAATGGGTTGTGATTTTATAATTTGGCCTATCTTTGCGGATTATTTTATCAAAACGACAGATTTTATCATTAAATTTTGACCGATTAAAGAAATTTAAACTTTTATCTTTACAAAATAAAATAAACAATTGTTATGCAGGAAATTAAATTTTATAACGGAGAGAATATTCCGTTGGAATTGCACAAAGTGCGTATTGTACAAAAACTAAATCTGGTACCCATTGAGCGCCGGCTGGAAGCATTAAAAGAGGGCGGATTCAACACGTTCAGGCTAAACACGAAAGATGTGTTTCTGGATATGCTTACCGACAGCGGAACCAATGCCATGAGCGACAACCAGCTGGCCGCCATGATGCAAGCCGACGATGCATACGCCGGATCGCAAAGTTTTTACCGGCTGCAGAAGGCCGTAGAGGAGGTTTTAGGAAAAAAATATTATCTGCCGGTCCATCAGGGGCGGGCCGCCGAAAATATCCTGTCGAAAGCATACATCAAACAGGGGAGCCTGGTTCCGATGAACTATCACTTTACCACCACACTGGCCCATATAACCGAGTGCGGCGGGCGTATCGTGGAATTGCTTTACGATGAAGGTTACGTCATGAACTCCAGCCATCCGTTTAAAGGCAACATGAATATCGAAAAGCTGGAAGAGAACATCATCCGGCACGGGGCGGAGAATGTTCCGTTTATCCGCATGGAGGCTTCTACCAACCTGATTGGCGGACAACCGTTCTCGGTTCAAAACCTGCGCGATGTGCGCACCATTGCCGACAAGTACAATATCCGGCTGGTGCTCGACGCCAGTTTATTGGGTGAAAACGCTTACCTGGTAAAATTGAGGGAAGAGGAGTTTAATGAAACTTCAATGGCGGATATTCTAAAAACAATGACCGACTTAGCAGATATTGTCTATTTTTCGGCACGGAAACTCAGTTCTTCGCGCGGCGGAGGTATCTGCACCAACAGCGAAGCAATCTACAAAGAACTTGAGGCGCTCGTTCCTCTATACGAAGGATTTTTGACTTACGGCGGCATTTCGGTACGCGAAATTGAGTCGATGGCGGTGGGATTATACGAGACATGGGACGAAACCATGATTTGCCAAAGCCCCGATTTTATCCGGTATCTGGTGGACGAATTGGACAAAAACGGCATCCCCATGGTGAAACCCGCCGGGGTTCTGGGTGCGCACGTAAACGCGATGGAGTTCTGCTCGCACATACCGCAAACGCAATATCCGGCAGGGTCGCTTGCCGCCGCCCTGTTCCTGATATCCGGGATCCGGGGAATGGAACGCGGCTCGGTTTCCAATCAGCGCGACGAATATGGCAACGAAACATACGCCGATATGGAATTGGTTCGCCTGGCAGTACCTCGCCGGGTTTTCACATTGTCGCAAATAAAATATGTTATCGATCGCATAACGTGGCTTTACGACAACCGCGAACTTATCGGCGGACTGAAATTTGTGTACGAACCGCCCGTCCTCCGATTCTTTATGGGCGGGTTGGAACCGGTCAACGATTGGCCGCAACAGCTCTTGGCTAAATTCAAAGAAGATTTTGGAGAGAGCCTGTAAAGATTTAAAAAGACCCGGATTATTTGTGAATAATCCGGGTCTTTAACACCTGATGTGATGTGAAATATCTTCAGGCTGCCGGAATTGGTCAACAATTGACCACAACAGCTCCTGGCTAAATTTAAAACTCTATTGCTTCAAATTCGCATTTATGTAATTGTTGGTATATTCAATGAGTTCAGTAAACGCTTTGGAAAAATCCTGATGTGCACCGGCATTAATGGTTACAAATTTGCTTTTGCCGTTTTGTATTAATTCAACCACATACACAATTGAATTATCCGAATTTTTATTCTCCTCGAACCCATAGGCATCATTCATATTGTTGACATTACTTTCATTGATCAGCTCGCTGAATTTTTCAAACTCCTGCTGCGATAAAACGCCTTCCTTTTCAACCGGGCGGCTGGTTCCCTCAAACCTATCGAAAAAGTAATTATTTTGTGCAATTGTGTAGGTCGAATCGGGGTTCAACTGAAATTCCACCTTGAAATTACCAGCACTTTCCATACTGTATTTGTAAGTGAAATCCTTTAACCCAGTATTGCTCCTACAACCGATAACCAAAAGAATAAATAAGGCAACGAATAACTTGTATTTTTTCATATTTCACATTAAAAAGAAGGGAGGAAAACCTCCCTTCGTGAATAATCTATTTATTTCCAGGGATCGGGTTGTACCAAATAAGGTTTGCCGTTTTCGTCAACACCCATGGTTTGTACTTGTCCATCGGGCAATGGAAACATTGTTTTAGCGGCTGGCAATACTGAAGCCGTAGCGAATTTAGCTAAAAATTGAGCTTCGAAATGAACATAATCCGCCAGTTCTTTATTCATGTATTGGCCTCCCCAACGAGACAGGTCAAACCAGCGTTGTCCTTCCATAGCCAGTTCCAGCTTGCGTTCCATACGAACCGCTTTGATGCACATGTCTTTATCGGTAAATGCAGCATGAGTGGCAGGATATTCTTTAATTAAATAATTAGCCGCAGGAGTTCCATCTTCTAATTTTACAACATTTACGGGCAATGCCGCACGCTTACGAATCTGGTTTACCTGTGCCATTGCACCCGTTAAATCATTTTTATTGGCGAGGCACTCGGCATAAAGCAATATTATATCTCTTAAACTCAGGTATTGTAGGTTTATAGCCGATCCGGGAGCCCAGCCGGAACTTAACCCACCATCTGCCAGTCCGGCATCTTGTTCTTTTTTGGTGTAAACATGTTTCTTGGGCATATAAAAACCTCCGTTAGCCACGTCGCGCACCCAGTTGTTTTTGGGAAGCCCCCAATCTTTATATGGAACTTCGAAACGCCCGATGGCAAAATCGATGCGCGGATCGACCGGCATATCATTGTTAACCGACAAAGGTGCATCTTTTTCAGAGGATGTGTTCCTTTCCGTAACATAAGGTTTATTCCTGTATGAGTTGTCCAATAGCGGCAATCCGTCGGTTCCTACTTTGAATGAATTTGCCAGTTCATTAGACGGTTGATAAAATCCGCAACAACCTCCCGGCGAGCCGGCTCCCCCATGCGGATAACATAAAGATAATCCCGTATTGCCATTATCGCGGTCGGCCGAGAATTGTGCAGCAAAAATGGATTCTTTACCGTTATCGCGAAAACTGTCGAAATTGGCATTCATATCGTCTTCCAATCCGTATTTTTTGCCATTGGCAGTCATTCCGTTATCAATCACATCCTTAAGGATGGGTTCAGCGGTAGCAAGATCACCTTTATGCATCAGGATTTTGGCTTTTAATGCTTTGGCAGCCCACAAATTTGCCCTTCCCGCCAAATCCTGTTTTCCGGGTAAATTAGTTATTGCAATGTCTATATCGGCCAATACTTTGGGATAAATATCCACATCGTTATGAATTTTGGGGTCATTTTCGGTATTTGTTTCGTCCACCCAAGGCAGGAAGGGCCCAAAAACTTTAATACCCTCAAAATAAAACATGGCACGGAGAAAATGCAATTCACCGTTTCTGGATTTCTTAAATGCTTCGGGCAAATTCTTAGTTTGCTCCAATGTTTGTAACGCAATATTTACCCGTTTAGCTCCTTTATAAACCCAGGCGTATTTTTCTCCGATATACCCATTGGTAGATAACACACTGTAAGTTTCCATTGTATTCAATACAGACTGGTCATTACCGTCTGATCCTTTATTAGCATCCCCGCCATACATACCTCCGAAAGTCCAGTTAAACGGAGTGGCACCCCATCCGTTTTCAGTTATATTGGCATACGCAGAGGTGGTAAGCAGGTCAACCCCAGTCTGATTCATTAAGGCTGCCTGGTTGATACTTCCCTGCGGGTCTTTATAAAGAAAACCTTCACCGCAGGAACTCAGCATTACAAATGTTGAAACGATGAGCAATAACAATATATTCTTATGTTTCATATTTTTTTATTTTTAGTATGATTTAAAATGCAAAATTTACCCCAAAGAGAAGACGCATGGTTGTAGGCCATCCTCCTGCATCGAGGCCTCTTCTTAAGTCTGACCCACTACCGGTACCCGTTTCCATGTTGGTAATTTCCGGATCCAATCCGCTATACTTAGTAAATGTAAACAGGTTTTCTGCCTGGATATATACGCGTAAATTAGAAATGTTTACTTTTTGTACCAAATCTTTAGGCAGAGTATATCCTATTACAAGATTCTTCAACTTGAGGAACGATCCATCTTCAACATAATAGGATGAAGATACGGCCCCACCCCAACTATCTTTGGAGTCGAGAATCGGTAACTTGGCTTTTGAATTGTCTGCGCCCTTTTTCCACGAATAATCCCTCATCATTGCCGAACGGTTTCCTCCAAATAACGGAAAGTCGGTAAAGTATTTTGGATTATTATATAAATCGTTTCCAATAGTCGAATACCAGAACATGGTCATATCCCAGTTTTTATAGGTCAGTGTTGCGTTTAAACCGGCCATCAGATCGGGGTGTGGATTACCGATCATAGTACGGTCGAAACCATCAATCTTACCATCAGGCACACCGTCGGGGCCGCTTACGTCTTCAAATTTGAATTTGCCCACGTAAGATGGCGCCACTTTGGGATCCGAGTCAATCGCATTCTTGGTTGTTCCGTAGGGAACGGGCGAAGATTTAACATCCTGCTCATTTTCGTAGAAACCAATTACGTTATAACCCCAGAAGTGTGAAATAGGAAGCCCCTTCATGGTTCTGGTAGAAGCGGTGGAAAGACGCATACCCCACCCGTAAATAGCATAATCATCTGATGTGGATAATTTCAATACTTTATTTTTATACGTTGAAAGATTTAATCCGATATCCCAGCCGAAATCGCCTTTTTTATCACGGTAATTAAAACTGAAGTCAAATCCATTGTTCTGCATGTCGCCATAATTGATATAGGGGGCACTCGGCTCACCTGCCAAATTAGAATAAGCGGCAGTAATAAGCATATCCGTAGTTTTTTTATTGTACCATTCAAACGTTGTATTGAAACGCCCGCCACCAAATGTTGCATCCAAACCAATATTGGTCATTTTGGTCGCTTCCCAGCGTGTTTCGTCGTTGCCATAGGTAGCCAACCGATAACCGGGGGTTGTGCCCGTATTGGCACCGCCAAGGTCATAGTTTGTCCGATCGGGAGCTGTCGTAAAAAGCATGGTAAAGTTAGTAGCTCGCGGAATCTCAGAGTTTCCGGTCAAACCATATCCAACACGCAATTTCAGATCATCCAACCAATCGCGGGTTCCCTCCATAAACGATTCCTGTGACATACGCCATCCGAAAGATGCCGACGGGAATGTACCGTAACGGTATTTCTTAGCGAAACGGGAAGCGCCGTCACGGCGAACAATACCGGTAAACAGGTATTTATCGGCATAGCCGTAATCTACACGTCCGAAAGCCCCGAACAAAGCCGTTTCCCCCCAATACCATGATTCGGTTTCACGTTGGTTGTTATTCTCTCCCATCTGCAATGTCCACGTGTCAACGTTATCTTCAAACAGGTAATTATACCTTCTGCCTCTCAACGTTCTTCCAATTCCACTTTGCAAAGCATCGGTACCTAACAACACAGTCAACGCATGTACATCATCAAACCTTTTTGTGTAAGTCAACGTATTTTGCCACTGCAAATTGTAACCGCTGTTGGCCTCTTCGTTGAAATAGTTGTTGCCCGGACTTTCCGAGAATTCAAGGTTTTTCTTGCTCATATTATAGCTCCAATAATTGGTATAATCAAGGCCAAAACTGGTACGGTAAGTCAACTCCCGGTTCTTCATAAGATCCACCTCAGCCCATACATTACCAAATATGCGTGTGTTCACATAATAATTATCTTTGGTTCTGTATCTATCGGCTATCGGGTTTATGAAATTTCCGGTACCGGTAATTTTAGATCCCGCCCAATTATCGAATTCATCTTTTACCGGAATCCAGGGCGATGCACGATATACCCAGGAATAAGGGTTGCTTTCGGACGAGTTACTGGTCAAACCCTGGTCTTTTGTGTAGGTAAACTGAAGATTTTCACCCACACGCAACCAGTCGCGCAAATCGAACGATGTGTTCATACGTGTCTGATAACGTTTGTAGTATGAATAGATAACCGTTCCTTCCTGATCGAAATAGTTTAATCCCAGCAAATATTGCCCCTTATTGTTACCACCGGACAATGTTAACTGATGGTTTTGAATAGGAGCCGTACGATCGATCTCATCCCACCAGTCGGTGTCGGAAAACTTCACCATTTGATTGTTTGGGAATGAATAATCATTAATATCAATGTCCTTACGCCCTTTAGCTCCCGTAGTGGTCAGATAATTAGGAATAGAGGGTGTAGGGCTTGGGCCATCACTAAATTGCAAATGCTCAGGATGCCCCGCTACACCTCTAAGATCAAACGAATTTTGTTGTGACTCCCATTCAATAGCCAATCGCTCCATCGAATTTGTCAGATCATATCTTTTGGTCGTTTTTTGAACTCCATAGTATGCATCGTAGGTTAATTTGGGTTGTCCGCTCCTGGTCCCTTTTTTTGTTGTGATCAGGATAACTCCGTTAGCTGCCTGTGCCCCGTAAATTGCAGCAGCGGAAGCATCTTTCAACACCTGCATGCTCTCAATATCGTTCGGGTTCAAACTGCTTAAGTTCTGGTTGCGTGTTGCCACACCGTCAATTACGTATAGAGGCCCGTTATCGTTCACCGTGTTTACTCCACGGATACGAACCATAGTAGCTGAACCGGGAGAACCGGTTTGCCCGATATACACACCCGGCGTTTTACCTTGTAGTTGCTGCGTTGCAGAAGAACCCGTAGATGCCAAAAGATCTTCGGTTTTTACAACCGCCACAGAGCCTGTAATGTCTTTCTTGGCCTGTGTACCATACCCAACTACAATTACTTCTTGTAAAGTTTCCGTATCTTCAGCCAATACAACCGCTAGCCTGGTTTTATTACCAACAGGAACCTCTTGTGATCTAAAACCCACATAAGAAAAAACTAAAACAGAATTCGTTGAAGCCACGTTCAAGGTAAAATTACCGTCCGTATCGGTCACGGTTCCGTTCATGGTACCTTTTTCAATTACGTTAACCCCGATGAGTGGATCTCGGCCGGCATCGGTCACGGTTCCCGTAATGCGTACTTGTGCAAACATCATGCTTACACTCATCACCAAGAAGAGAGAAGGAAACACAATCTTTCTCGCCTTCCAAAATAAATGTTTTTCTTTTTGCATAAAAATAATGATTAATGAATGATTAATTGAACAATTTAAAAAACAAGGCCCATACTAAAATCAACCTGATTTTGAACTCAAAAGAAAGCATGAAACTCTCATGTAAGTCCAGGGTTGATTTCAACATCATATTACTATAATTTCGTTACACTGTTTATCATTTCTTTAACATAAAAAAACCTCTCCGGTTACAGTATAGTATGGCTGTAACCGGAGAGGTACAATAAATGATTTTCCGGAACTACAACGTCCGGATGCAATATATTTGATAAGGAATAAGTTGAAAAAAATTGCGCAATTGGTTGTTTTTGTATAAATTGCGCGCGCGAAACTCTTAACAGTATTGGCGGTAAGTCTCTCTCTCTCTCTCTCTCTCTCTCTCTCTCTCTCTCTCTCTCTCTCTCTCTCTCTCTCTCTCTCTCTCTCTCTCTCTAACAAATATCCCGTTCTTACCAACGATATTTCGTTAATAATAGCTAATTGGAAATAAATGGATTGAGCGTGAAGAATCATACGATATATATTAAAGTACAACAACAAATGGCTAAAGTCTTCCCTTTTTTCTTGCATAAGGATCGCTAAATATCCCCCTATTTGAAGTTAAACAAAACAAAGATATATATTATTTTCACAAAAACAACAATATTTTAAATAAAATTCAAAATTCCACATCTTTTTCGGTTTATTATAAATATATAAAAATCACTACTGGTCGGTTAATTTTTCTGTGTTGTCCTTGCTCATCCGTTTGTAATATCGAGCGATATCAGTATCAGGACAGTTAATGCTTTATCAGTTTCTTGGTATATGTTTTTCCGTCTTTTATCACGCGTATAAAATAGATATCTTTATGTAAATCGGATACTATCATATGGAGAATTATTCTTGTAATGTCTTACCAGGCACCCACAACCCATTTTAGAAATAAAAATGTTGGAATCAGTTGTTGTTATTGCAGAATGATCATGATGGATGACCAGCCTGTCGATAAAAGCGGGAGTTGGAATTATCTTGTTACCATCGGCAAACTTCACTACTTATTATAATAAATAGCTTTAGCTTAACTTGCTGATATTTTAGCACAAAGAATGGGGAGTACTATACATTGCCGCCCTATTTCTTTCGATAATAGAGCGGCAACCTGTGTTGTTTTTTCAAAGACCTAAAAATTTAAATGCGGGTGTGGATTTAAAAGAGCTGTTTGCCTTTCCGCTGTATGTCTCAAAATTATCCAAATTCAGTTTCATCACTTTTCCTTTCTCGCTCAGGTCGAAATCTTTCAGGTTAACCCAAAATGTATTGGGCGTCAGTGCTGTTTCGAAGAAATAGACTAAGTTCTTTTGATCCGATACAGACCGCCAACGGGTAGAAGAGAGATTAGGTTCTGTTTCGGAAGAGATACCGAATGGCACAGAGCAATTTCGAATAACGCTAAAGACACTGGCCACAGATGTGCGGATATCGTTGGTCTGGGGAATAGCGTGGATGTAATAGGAGGCACGGACAAAACGGTCGGCAGCCCGGTTAGTCCCCGGAAGCATTACTGTCCCGGGTATTCCTTTCCAGTACTCATTCAAAGCCAGTTGTTGTTCAAAGACAGGCGAGTTGGTCATAACCACATAAGAAGGATCATGATGGATGACCAGCTTCCCATTGATGTATTCAAAAATGGCATTGTCTCCAAGAGCGTCGGAAACCGATAAATGCAAGGTCGTGAACTTTTCAGTGCCGGGTATATAGTCACTAACCAGAACGAACGGTTCATCCTTCAACCCGTTAACAGCTTCCTCCACTGTTGCAAAATTATCCAACACATATTGGGCCCACAGAGAGATGGACATCCCCTGCTTTGTGCCGTTGGGATCGAACTGGGGATATTTCGACTCAACAAGCCACAATACATTGGTAACCAATCCTCTTTCGTTCATGCCGTCAGCTGTTGCAATATCCCATGCACTGGCAATGATGCTCCCATACTTCGAGGTCCATTTTACAGAAAGCGGGCCCACCTCTCCGTTGCGTTGCATCCCTTTGGGAAATACCCATAAATTAGCATCTATTTCGGTTTTCCAATCCATGGAGCGGGCTGTTATCACCGTGTTCTCCGGCCCTTTATATACAACCCGTGTGCAAGCGTAAGCAGACGGATCAAGCGCCGCACTTGCCAAAATTAAAAACACAACTAAATTAAAAATTTTCATAATAGTACATTTTAAATAAAAAATCACTCAACTTTCGCATGTTTTCTTGAATAGTGTGTATGCGACTAAAACAGAGACCTTTTAGCTATTTTACGGGGTACCCATTGCTCGCGATAAACGTAAAAAAGAGTGTTGTTTGAGCGAAGCGAGTTTTACTCTTTTAGTTGGCGCGAGCTAAGATGGGTCGTAAAATATCGTCAGACGATGATTTAGTCGCAATCACATATTGTGCATGCGAAATTATTTCTGTTTCCTGATAATATGCACAGCCTCTCCCAACACATCGGCACAAGCTTCGAACAGCGCTTCGGAGTAGGTAGGGTGTCCGTAGATAGTTTTGATTACTTCGTCCACGGTAATTTCCATTTCCATCAGCAACGATGCCTGATTGATGATCTCAGCAGCGGCAGGGCCTACGATGTGCACACCGAGAATTTCGCCGTATTTACTGTCGGCAATAACCTTCACGAAACCTACGTTATCGCCGGATGCCATAGCCCGGCCGTTGGCCGCAAAATCGAAACGGCCGATACGAACATCGTATTTCTCACGTGCCTGTTCTTCTGTCAGCCCAACCATTGCCACCTCGGGGTGTGTATAAACCACCGAAGGCGCCGAATGCAGTTTTAATTCGCGATGATTGCCTTTTACAGCGTTATCAGCCGCCACTTCACCCATACGGAATGCAACGTGTGCCAACATCTTTATGCCGTTTACATCACCCGGTGCATAAACTCCCTTTACGCTGGTTTCCAAATACTTGTCAACCTTTATCCGGCCACGCTCCATTTCTAACTGAATATCCCCTATCCCTTCCAAATCGGGCAAGCGTCCGATAGAGATCAACACCTTATCTGCTATAACCGATTCGCCACCTTCGATTTTAACTTCTACTTTGCCCTTCTTATCTGCAATTTCAGTAATCTTTGTAGAAGTCATTATCTTCACATTCTTCTTTTTCAGCAGTTTGGTGAGTAATTCCGATGCTTCGACATCGACCGACGGAATAATCCTGTCCATCATTTCGATAACGGTTATTTTAGTTCCAAGGGCCTCAAATGCCTGAGCCATCTCTATGCCGATAACGCCGCCGCCAATTACTGCAAGGGTTTCCGGCAATACGTCCAGAGCCAATAGATCGTCACTGGTGAGCACGTTCGGATTCTCAATGCCCGGAATATTAATTCTGGATACTTTTGATCCTCCCGCTAAAATAATTTTGTCGCCTTTTATTACTGTGGAATCATCAACTACCACATCTTTGTTCTTGTTGATCCGGGCAACTCCTTTAAAAATATCCACCTTGTTGCTTCGCAGAAGCGCTTCCACACCACTCGTCAGTTTCTTCACCACCGAGTTCTTGTGTTGCACAACCTTAGGCATATCTATTTTATATTTAACGCTTTCGAAGATAATCCCACGTGATGCGGCCATCTCCACCCCTTCGATAATTTCACCACTTTTCAGGTAAGCTTTAGTTGGGATGCATCCTAAGTTGAGGCACGTTCCCCCGAACTCTTTCTTCTCAACGATGGCCACTTTGGCCCCCTGTTGTGCGGCACGGATGGCAGCCACATATCCTGCAGGGCCGCCGCCAATTACGATAACATTGTAGGAATCCTCGAGCCGCGTCATCGACTTATCCGTCGCCTCTTCTTCAGCCGGCTTTTCCTCTGCGGACTCTTGCGGAACTATTTCCTCGCCTTCCTGTCCGATATAACCGATAACCTCCGTTACCGGAACAGTCTCTCCATCGTGACGCAGAATTTTCAACAACACGCCTGTTGCTTCCGCTTCAAGTTCCATACTTGTTTTATCGGTCATGATTTCCAGGATGATTTCACCTTCAGTTACGGGATCTCCTTCTTTTTTCAACCATTTAACAATTTGCCCTTCGGTCATATCGATCCCGGCTTTGGGCATTATAATTTCGTATGCCATATTTTTTTCAGTTACGAATTAATTAAGAATTAAGAATCAAGAGCCAAGACAAAAGAACTAAAAACTAAAAATGAAGAATTAAAAATCTTGAACTCTGAACTTTAAACTTTGAACTTTATATTAATAATGTTAGCGGATTTTCGAGCAGTTGTTTCAAATCTGTCATGAATTTTGCAGCAGTAAGCCCGTCAATGATTCGGTGATCGCTGGTGAGGCTGATCTTCATTATCGGACGGATTACGGCTTCTCCGTTGCGAACCACAAGCATATCTTTTGTCGATGAGACGCTTAAAATAGCCGCATTCGGCTGATTGATTATTGCCGTAAAATGTTCCACACCATACATTCCCAGGTTGCTGATGGTAAATGTACTTCCCATTTGTTCGTCGGGCATCAGCTTTTTTGAGAAGGTACGTTCGGTAACGTCCTTCAATGCCACTACCAGTTCGCTCAACGACATTTTATCGGCGTTTTTCACTACCGGTACCAGCAATCCCTCGTCCATTCCCACTGCCATTCCCAGATTCACATAATTGTGGAAGGTAATTTCAGTAACCTCACTGTTCAAACTCGCGTTGATAAACTTGTGCTTCATCAATGTTTTAACAACAGCAAACGAAAGTAAATCTGTAACGGTCAGTTTCTTATCTGTCTTCTCCTTTATCGGGCCCATCAGTTTCCTGCGCAATTCAAGCAGTTCGGACATATCAATTTCCCAGGTTTGAATAAACGAAGGTATCGAGAAATAACTTTCCGACATGCGTTTTGCAATTACCTTGCGCATCATACTCATCGGCACGGTTTCGGTACCGGCGGCTTCTTCCGATCGAGCAGATAAATCGGATTTATCACCGGCGGGTATTATTTGAAGTTGCTTACTTATTCCCGAAAGGATCTTAGGCGGCGCCGTCGCTTCGGCAAAATCATCCCGGGTAAGGCGTGCTTTCAATACGGGATCCGAAATGAGCAACAGGACATCGTCCTTCATGATCTTGTCATTGTGCCCGGAGCCTCTGATGCCTTTCAGATCAATATTGTGTTCCTCAGCAATTCTGCGCGCAAGCGGCGAAACGTGAACTTTACCCTGAAAATTCCATCCGGCGACATCCTCTTTGTGAATGCGCCCTTTATAACCCGTCCCGGTTACATTAGCCAGCGTCACATTCATTCGCCTTGCCAACGATCTTGCTGCAGGGGTTGCCCTTACTAGTTGTCTCTCTTCCATCCTATTCGATTGTTATTCAATTGTTAGTCGATTGTGGCGATTCATCTTTTATTAACCAACTTGAGGATATATTTTTTAATCCTTTCAACGCTGGGCAGCATGGCTGCTTCAAGTTTAGCGTTGTAAGGAACAGGAACGTCTTCTGCCGCCAATCGCAGAATGCGGCCATCGAGGTAATCGAAGGCATCGCTTTCAGCAATTGTTGCGGCAATTTCACCGATGAAACCACCGGTTTTGTGTGCGTCATTAACGAGCAACACACGGCCGGTTTTTTTCACCGAATTGAGAATGGCTTCTTTGTCAAGCGGCATCAATGTTCTCAAATCAACCACTTCCACGCTTACGCCTTCGGCCTCCCGCACTTGGTCGGCCGCCTGCAATACGCGTTCGAGCATTCTTCCATACGTAACAACAGTTACGTCTTTTCCCTCCCTTTTAAGCTCGGCTTTGCCTAACGGAATGGTAAATTCCGGATCGAGAGGTACTTCACCTTTCATGTTGAACTGCGCTTTATATTCAAGGAAAATAACGGTATTATTGTCCCTGATAGCGGATTTAAGTATTCCTTTAACATCGGCAGGCGTTCCCGGGGCTACAACCTTGAGTCCCGGAATGTGAGTAAACCAGGCTTCGAGCGACTGTGAATGTTGCGCAGCAGCGCCCACACCCGATCCTGCCGCACAGCGGAACACAACAGGTACCTGTCCTTTTCCGCCGAACATATATCGGGTTTTTGCCGCCTGGTTTACTATATTGTCCATCATATAAACAATGAAGTCCATAAAAGTTACGTCAACAATGGGCCGCAGGCCGGTCATGGCTGCACCGATGGCACAACCGGAAATAGCATTTTCAGAAATAGGCGTGTCACGGACACGTTCTTTCCCAAATTCCTGAAGCATCCCTACCGATGTTCCGAAGTCGCCACCAAAAATACCCACGTCCTCGCCCATAAGAAACACGTTTTCGTCGCGACGCATTTCTTCAGACATTGCCAAAATAATGGCATCTCTTACAGACATTACTTTAGTTTCGTTTTCCATTTTTGTTTTTTAATTGCTGAGAGCTTAGGGCCAGTTGGCCCTGTGTTATTTTGTTGTTGTTTTGTTTTGCGTTACGGGTTGTAAAGACGCGGCATGTCGCGTCTCCATGTTTTAATCTGCAAAAATATCTTCAAAAGCCGATTCTAAAGTCGGTTCGGGGCTTTCCATCGCAAATTTCACAGACTCTTCAATAGCTTCCATCGATTTCCGGTCTATTTCGTCCAACTCTTCTTCGGTTGCCTGATTATTTTCTATCAGGTAATTTTTGTATTTAACAATCGGATCTTTTTTCTTCCACTCATCAACCTCCTGTTTTGTCCGGTATTTTCCAGGATCGGACGTTGAGTGGCCGTGCCAGCGATAGGTGAGCGATTCAACCAAAACAGGCCCGTTTCCGCTGCGGACATAGTCTACCAGTTCAACAAATTTGTCGTAAACTGCCGGCAAATCATTTCCATCTTCGATAAAATGGCCGGGAATACCATAGGCGCAGGCACGCTGGTAATTGTAATCTACGTTGATAACGCTCGAAATAGGTGTGCTGATCCCGTAAAAATTATTGATGGAATAGAATATAACCGGCAACTTCCAGACGGAGGCCATATTCATTGTTTCGTGAAAAGTTCCTTCATTTACCGCTCCGTCGCCAAAACAGCACATCACGATCTTTCCGGTTTTTTTCATTTGTTGTGTCAGAGCGGCTCCGATAGCCATCCCCATTCCACCGCCCACGATTCCGTTAGCGCCGAGATTTCCTTTATCCAGATCGGCAATATGCATTGACCCTCCTTTTCCTTTGCAGGTTCCTGTGGCTTTTCCCATAATTTCGGCCATCATTTCGTTCAGGCCTATTTCCATGGCTATGGCCTGGCCGTGTCCACGATGGTTAGAAGTAATTAAATCGCCTTTCGAAAGAGCAGCAATGGCGCCCACATTGGCAGCCTCTTCACCTACCGAAAAGTGCGTCATCCCCGGTACCTGCCCCCTTTTCACCATGTAATTCACCTTTTCGTCGAAATTACGGATATCGCACATTAACTTATACATGTGCAGTAATTTTTCCTTGGGTATTTCTTGTTTAGCTGTTGATTTTTTAGATTTTGCCATAATATATTTAGCTGTAATTTTGGATTAAACATATCGTATTCCTCGAATCACTAACAATAACATATCTTGAGTGACATTTGTTTAACATATACCATTTTTTTATCGACAATAAAAAAGGTTGATTAAACCCTAATCCTGATTCTGTGATTTTCGCGCAAAGTTATTTAGAATTGTTTTAAACTACAAAGCAGTTTGATTTATTTAACTAAACGCACTACATTTTCAGCTAAAATAAGTCTTACAGCCCAGTGTTAGCAGGGAGAGGTTTTCGGGAAAGTGATGAGAAAAAGTAAACCTCCCCCGGGGCGATTTTTAGCTACGATATTGCCTTTGTGGAACAGCACGGCATTTTTGACAATGGACAATCCTAAACCTGAACCGCCGGTATCACGGGTACGTCCCTCGTTTACCCGATAAAACCGTTCAAAAATCTTTACCAAATGCTTTTCTTCCACTCCCGCCCCATTGTCGTGAAATTCGAAATAGACGGCATCATCGGTTTCCATATAACATTGAAGCATGATCTCAATGGATTCGCCTGCGTATGCAATGGAGTTCTCGACCAAATTGCGGAAAATGGAATAGAGGAGTGTGCGGTTGCCATAAATAACCACGCTATCGGCTACATCGACGTTGAATATAATATTTTTTTCATGAAATATCTTGGTTAAATCAGATTCCAATTCATCGAGAAGTGCTTTTATATAAACGGGTTCTTTAACAAACCTGTCCGCGGCCTCTTCTATTTTAGTCAACATACTTATATCCTGTATCAATTCCGATAACCGGATGGTTTGGACATAAGCACGATTAATAAAAGCCTGTTGGCGGCCTATATCTTTGGGATCGAGGCTGAGAATTGTCTCCAGATAGCCCCGGATGCTGGTAACCGGCGTCCGGAGTTCGTGAGCGATATTGTTGGTCATCTCCTGCTTCAGCAGGCGCCGCTTTTCAGCCTTTGTAATATCGCTGATATAAATTTCAAAATTTTTATCTTCAAATATGATAACCCTGACATTGAATTTCTTCCCGCTTTTTTCAATACGTGTAGAGAATACATTCCCCGTACGGCCGGTTGAGTCGAGGAAAGCAACAATCTCTTCAAAATCGGGATCGGAAAACAAGTATTCGTCTTCCAGCACAGGCTTATCGGCTATGACATTCAAAAATTGCAGAAAATGTGAATTGGCGTATATCTTCTTCCTCTCTTCGGAAAAAATGGCAATCCCCTCTTCGGAAAATTGAAAATGCTGAATAAGTTTTTCCCGCTCTAAAGCTAATTTTTTCCGATTTTCTTTCAACAAATTGTAGTTTTCCACAATTTCGGCGCTTATCTCTCCTATCTCGTCATCAGGAAACTCGAACGCTGTTTTTGTTGGTCTCTCGTTTTTCAGGTTTACCGCAAATTCTTTCAATTCCTTAATCGATTTAGAGAATTTATCGGCAAAGTAGAACATCATCACGGCACAAACGATAAAAAACAGGATAATGAAATAGATGAAACTGTTCTTGGAGTTAAGGAACGCCCTCACTTCCATCTCATAAGGCAAGGCAACACGAATGAAATATCCTCCATCGTAGCTCTTGGCATAGTATAGGTAGCGGATATGATTACTGTCGGACATCCGTATATTGGAACCGTTACCCAAAACAATCGCTTTCTGAATTTCGGGACGATCTATGTGGTTGGCCATCATTTTCTTATCCAGAAAATTATCATACACCACTGTGCCCGTTTTATCAATAATGGTTAAACGCAAGTTATCGGGTAAATAAGACATAAGTGTACTGTCCGGGAATACAATATTTTGGCCTTCCATGTACCGGTGAATAAAATCAGCATTACCGTTGAGTATATTTTCGAGGCTCTTCGTACGTTCATGCCTGATCTGTTTTTGTTCAAACAGAATGATTCCCGCCGTAAAAAGTGCAATGACTACGGAGAAATACAACAAGATTTTTTTTCTGTAAGACAGCCGGAATTTCATTCAACAGTTTTGGGCTCTAAATTCAGGTAATATCCAAATCCTGAACGATTTACAATAATGGATGAATATTCGCCCAATTTCTTGCGAAGGCGGGTTATATGCACATCGACCGTCCTGTCGAGAACAAACTCGTTATCGCCCCAAATCCGGTCTAGAATTTCGCTGCGGGTATAGACGTTTGGAGAAGTCTGCAACAATAGGGAAAGGATTTCGAACTCTTTTTTTGTAAGCGAGACTTCAACATCATCTATGAGAACCCTGTTGTTGGGAATATCAATGGTTAAACCCTCATACCGCCACAGGGCCTGCGGCTGTTTCCTGTTTGATCCGGCTCTTTTCAATACTGATTTTACCCTTGCGATGAGTTCTTTTACGGAAAAGGGTTTAGACATATAATCATCGCCACCTGAGGAGAAGCCGGTTAGCGTATCGTTCTCGGTATTTTTTGCCGTCAGAAATATGATGGGAACACTTTTATCTTCTTCTCTGAGTCTTTCAGCCATTTTAAAGCCTGACATTCCTCCCATCATAACATCCAGGATGATCAGGTCGTGCTTATCTGTAAGAATTGACAAGGCTTCTTCGGCAGAATAAGCTAAATCCACTTTATATCCTTCGTTTTCTAAATTAAACTGAAGAATGTCGCAAATATCTTTTTCGTCATCTACAACCAGTATTCTTTCTTCCATAAAGGCCAAACTGATGTTTAACTGATGCAAAGTTACTACTCTTATCTTAGAAACTGTTTTGAATTTTACGAATTATTTTTTTACATCTCTCTTTTATGCTGTTTTGTGCCCTTTTTCGCCTCTTTGAACTTCCCTTTCTTTCGTATAGCCCGCTATACGATGCGAAACGAAAATTCAAATCCATCAAAAAATGACTAAAAAGCAGTACATAAAAAAATTCAAAACACATTCTTAGAAAACTATTACGTTTTTGTTACAAATTCTACTCATTTAGCTGTCGCGGGCAGATACGGGTTGTGAAAGTTAATAATTGTTTTTATCTATTACACAAATTTTGTGCAAAAGCGACATTAATCTATATTTGCATCCTAATTTGAAAACAAGATGTTTATAAAGAAATTTTTCTTTGCTCTTTCGTTGTGTGCAGTTGCTGTTTTACAGGCTTGTAACACGACTCAAAACTACGATGGACTAAAAGACGGCGATTTACTGTTTATCGTAGGCAAAAGCAAATCGGAACTGACCAATGCCATTAAAGAAAGTACGTCGGAAAAAGATGATGTTCCGTTTTCGCACGTAGGCATCGTAAAATTTGAAGATAAAGACGTATATGTGATAGAAGCCACCCCCTCCGAAGGAATTATCCAAACGCTGCTGTACGAATTCATGCAGAAAGCCGAAAAACGCAAGGGGAAACCGCTGGTTGCAGTTGGAAGGGTGAAACCTGAATACCAATACATTGTTCCACTCGCCGTAGAAAAAGCCGGGGATCAACTGGGAAGACCTTACGATTACGCTTACGAAGAGGGAAACGATGCGTATTACTGCACCGAGCTCGTCCGCTTCTCTTATTTAGACTCTTTGAGGAACCCAATCTTTCCTGCCGTCGCCATGACATTCAAAAACAAGGAAACAGGGGAAACGGAGGAGTATTGGAAAAAACACTTTGCCGGGCTTCAACTGGAGATTCCCGAAGGAAAACCGGGAACAAATCCCGTAGAAATGTCGAAATCGCCGGTTATTGATATTGTTCATAAATATTATTAAAAATGGATAGCAATTCACTCAAGCCACACAAACTAAACCCCATAACCGATTGGTTTGTAAGGCTTATCAAAGGTATTATAGTGGGAATAGGTTTTATCTTGCCCGGATTATCGGGCGGCGTATTGGCAGTTATCGTGGGGATGTATGACCCGCTGATTAAATTTCTCGCCAACCTGAAAGACAAATTCCTGAAAAATGTAATGTTCTTTCTGCCTTTTATTATCGGCGCCGCGGTTGGAATTGTACTTTTTGCGGTGGTGGTGGAAAAAGCCTTCGGGAAATATGCTGCGGAATTTGTTTGCTTGTTTGTGGGGTTCGTTGCCGGAACGTTTCCATCGTTGTATAAAACGGCCGGAAAACATGGACATAAAAACAAAGATTTTCTCATCCTCATCCTCTCGGCGCTTGGAATTTTTGCACTGATGCTCGCCGGTGGCAAACAACTCACGGAAGTGAATCCCAATATATTGTCGTGGCTTGCCTCAGGCTTGCTGATGGGGTTAGGGTTGATTGTTCCCGGGTTAAGCCCTTCCAATTTCCTGATTTACTTTGGGATGTACGATAAAATGGCCACCGGAATCAAGGATTTCGATTTCGCAGTAATTATTCCGTTGATTATCGGATTTATTCTCTGTGTGCTTCTATTCTCGAAAATAGCAGCGTATCTGTTCAAAAAATATTATTCGGGGATGTATCATTTCATCCTTGGTCTGGTTATCGGATCGTCGCTGGCAATTTTCCCGACAGTTGTTTTTCCCGCTTTCCAACCCGATCAATTAGCCGCGGCCGGACTTAGTTTCGCCGCCGCACTTCTTTTCTGTTTGGCGCTTTTTGCGGCAGGGACCATTGCTTCGTATTTTTTCAGCAAATTGGAAGAGAAGTATCCGAGGGAGGAAATATTTTAAATGGCAGAACTTAACAAGAAACACGGTCACTTGGCTTTGTTTACGTCAAGCATTGTTTTCGGTTTAAATATCCCCATTGCGCGTACCATAATCCCTGACACAGTGGATCCGTTTTTGATGACGTTTTTGCGGATGTTCGGGGCGGCAGCCCTGTTTTGGACCGTGTCTCTCTTCACTAAGAAAGAATTCGTTCCAAGAAAAGATATTCTTCTTTTTTTCTCTTCCGCTGTTTTTGCCATCGTCATTAACCAGGCGTCTTTTATCGTTGGATTGTCCAAAACCTCGCCCATCGATGCTTCGCTGGTGGTAACCCTGTCACCCGTTATCACCATGTTGCTGGCCGCCATCTTTATTAAAGAACCTGTAACGCCGGTAAAAACCCTTGGAATACTTATAGGTGCTTCCGGGGCATTGGTCCTTATCCTGAGCAGTTCGCATAACGAATCCGGCGGAAGTTTAGCCGGCAATCTGTTTGTCCTGTTGTCCGTAACGTCCTACGCGCTTTATCTGACGTTGTTCAAAAACCTGATTTCACGTTATTCATCCATAACCTCCATGAAATGGATGTTCCTGTTTGCGACCATCCTCACTTATCCAATGAGCCATAAAGCAATTGCTGAAACCGATTTTACCACATTCGACACAAGTGTTTATTTGCGAATAGGTTATGTTGTAGCGCTCGCCACCTTTTTCACCTACATGCTCATTCCTGTCGGGCAAAAAACATTGCGCCCCACCACCATCAGCATGTACAATTACCTGCAACCGATTGCGGCTTCTTTTGTAGCAGTTGCCATCGGCATGGACCGGTTCGGATGGAATAAGATCATTTCCACCGTGCTTGTTTTCACGGGTGTCTATATGGTTACACAGAGCAAGTCCCGTGTACAGCTGAATAAAGAAAAAGCCCTGAGAAAGAAAATTTTATGAAACAAGCCGCTACAACCGTTGAAGATCAACATCTCTCCGTTGCGATAATATAGAACTGCTCACGGTGCCGTAAGATTTGGTACAGATCGGCATTACATCGCGGCAAGCTTCAAACAGACAGGTTGACTGACATGAATATCTTGTCCGGTATCGGTGAGAAGGCCGGTCTCGTTGTCGATAGTAAAAACTTGAATTTTATTGTCGTCACGACTGGCCACAAGCAGCCATTTTCCATTGGGTGTGATCACAAAATTCCGAGGATGCCGCCCCGTTGGCTGATACCCCGCCTTGGTAAGGGTTCCGTCGTCAGGATTAATCGAAAAAATAGCTATACCGTCAGCTTTCAGCCGATTGGAAGCGTATAGAAATTTTCCGTTCGGTGAGATGTGAATATCTGCACTTCCCCGCGAGCCTTCCACCGAATCGGTTGCAATGACTTGTTTTTCTTTCAGGTCACCCTCGTCGTAATCATATACGATTACATCGCCCGACAACTCGCCCAACAGATAAAAATATTTGCCGCTGGGATGAAAATCAAAATGACGCGGTCCTGTACCTGCAGGAGCAGAAAACTCTTTCAGGCTGGCTTGGGAAAGTGCCGGTTGGCCTTCAAAAACCGATCCAATGGCGTTATAACGATAAATTTTATCTGTTCCCAAATCAGTTGCAAACAAAAATCTTTGGTCGGGAGAAAACCGGATGCTGTGCAAGTGAGAACTTTTCTGCCGGACAGTATCGGGACCCGAGCCCTCAAAACGTATTACCGGATTTGCAGGCGACAACGTTCCGTTATCTTTTACCTGGAACAATGAGATGCTCCCGCCGCCATAATTTGCGGTAAGGACGCTTTTACCCGCTTTGTCAATTTCAATATAGCACGGCCCCGGACTTTCGGTATTGCTCGAATTTAAAAACTGGAGTACACCGTTTTTTTTATCAAACGCAAACGCATTGGCGGTACTATTTCCTTCGCCATTTTCACCCACTGCATACACAAATTTTTCGTCAGAACTCACCACCAGATACGATGGATTCTCGGCTTTAGCCAGGCTCAGGGAGTCTGATTCACCGGTTTCCGTATCAAATTTATATAGATAGATTCCCTTGCTGCCTTCCTTGGAAGTATAAGTTCCCACAAGCAGAAACATATCGCTAGGGGTTGCCGATTCAATGATTTTATTATTGGTGTTTACATCTTCTTTTTTTGTTTTATTGGTGCACGCTGCAAGAAAAACAGCGAAGATAAGTGCAAAAATAATTTTTTTCTTCATTTGCATGTCATTTGTTTAGTTTACTTATAATCAGTTCGTAGTTATATTTTTTGTTTTCCCTGTGCCTTGCAGCCATGGTGCACACATTTTCTGCTTTTAGGAGATATCTTCCTTTTAGAAACTGTTTTGAATTTTACAAATGCTAAATTACATCTTTTTACGGATATAACCGTGGCAAGTAAAAAACATTTGCCGTTTTATGTTGTAAAATTGCCGGAGACTATGTATTTTTGCAAACTATTTTGAACTAAAAAAAGTAACTATGCTAACGAAGATATTATCTGTTTCCGGAAAGCCGGGTTTATATAAACTTATCTCTACCAGTAAAAATCTAAATATTGTGGAATCGCTTCCCGATGGCAAAAGAATTCCCGTTTATTTGACTGAAAAAGTGGTCGCACTCAGCGATGTGTCTATCTACACAACCGACGAAGACGTCCCTTTACGCGAAGTTTTCCGGAAAATTAAAGAAAAAGAGAACGGAGGGAAAACGGCTCCCGGCTCCAAGTCGTCCAACAGTGAAGTCTTCAGGTATTTTGGCGAAGTGCTTCCCAACTACGACACCGACAAGGTATATGCTTCGGACATAAAAAAGATCTTAAGCTGGTATAACATTCTTCTCAACAGCGGAATCGATTTCGAACAAGTGGAAGCCAAGACAGAAGAATCTGCCGGAACCGAACCGGAAAACAACGAAAAATAAGATAAATTGAACTCTAAAGATCTGTTCGCCCGGATAGTAACGGGAATTATTTACATTGCCGTTATTTTGGTTGGTATTCTGGGAGGTAAATACTCTTTCATCTCTGTTTTTGGAGTGTTTTTAGTTATCGGGCTTTACGAATTTTACCGGATGACCGAAAAAAACACCTCTCACGCCATCAGCAAGACCTTTAATATGGCATCGGGTTTCCTTATCTTTTTTTCGGCATATCTCTATTTGGAGAATATTTGTGGAATTGCGTTGGCTATAACCTCCATAACCTATTTACTTATTCTGTTTGCTTCGGCTATCTTCATAAACCGTAAAGATATCCTTCACGCTATTATCTATTCCGTTTTCGGACAAATTTACATTACTATGCCGCTTTCCGTACTGATGCTCATATCCTATCAGTACCAGACACTTTCAAACGAGTATTACTACGCTTTTGTGCTGGCCATTTTCATTTTTATCTGGGTAAATGATACGGCGGCTTTTGTGATAGGTTCTCTCTTTGGGAAGCACAAATTTATCGAAAGAATTTCGCCCAGGAAGACCGTTGAAGGTTTTATCGGAGGAATTGGATTTTCGTTCCTGGCCGCCATTGTTCTTTCTAACTTCTTTACCGATTATTCGTTGGTTTTCTGGATAGGGTTCGGTATTATAGCAGCCCTTTTCGGCACACTGGGCGACTTGTTCGAATCACTCATTAAAAGGACTTACGAGGTAAAAGATTCCGGCACCCTCATTCCCGGACATGGCGGCATTCTCGATCGCATCGACAGCCTGCTTATCGCCATCCCGGCAATCTATATTTATCTTGCTGCCACGCTTGTTTCATAACCTTATTTTCCCATAAAAAATACTTTATTTTCACTGAACTTTTGAAGCGTGTCACTGTTTCAATAATAGAGACTTGAGATCGTTGTTTGTGAGTTTCTCCAATGGTTACACCCTTAACACGTAGTAAAATGAACAAGAAAGCAATTGGAACAAACGCCGACATTATCTGGAACTTGCTGAATAACAGCGAGAGGTGGGATATTACTCAATTAATGGAAAAATCAGGCTTGTCAGAAATAGAAGTATATACGGCCATCGGCTGGCTGGCTCGTCAAGACAAAATAGAAATCGAAGAAAAGCCAAACAATAAACACTATTATTATCTTATTGTAGAGTATTACTTCTAAGGAAGCCTAAATAGAAAAATTAAAGTCCGAAACATCTCTGTTTCGGACTTTTTAAATTGTGGTTCGTAATTACATTACTCCCCTTTCCCGCAAACGCTGCTGCCACTTCCACGCCGAAACCATAGTGTCTTCAATAGACTCTTTGGCCGTCCATCCCAGCACGTTATTGGCCCTCCCGGGGTTGGCCCAGATCTGCTCGATATCGCCCTCTCTACGACCTACTATTTTGTAATTCAATTTTTTACCCGAAACTTTCTCAAAAACATCAATCAATTCCAATACCGATACTCCCCTCCCTGTGCCGAGATTGAAAATTTCCACCTTTTCGTCCGATTTATCGGTAAGCATCCGTTCAACGGCCGTCACATGCGCCCTGGCTAAATCCACCACATTGATAAAATCGCGGATACATGAGCCGTCGGGCGTGTTGTAATCGTTGCCAAAAACACTTAATTGTTCACGGATCCCCATGCCGGTTTGCGTAATGTACGGCACAAGGTTTTGCGGTACGCCAATAGGCAATTCGCCGATTTCTGCCGACGGGTGTGCACCAATCGGATTGAAATAGCGCAAAATAATGCTTTTAACAGGTGCGCCGGAATGAATAAAGTCCCGGATAATTTCCTCATTTATCTGTTTAGTATTCCCGTAAGGCGATTCAGCGGGTTTTATGGGCGCGTTTTCATCGATGGGATTGTTATCGGGTTCGCCGTAAACCGTGCATGACGATGAAAAAACGATGCCTCTCACATTGAACTGCGGCATCAGTTTCAGCAGGTTGAGCAACGATACCAAGTTGTTGCGGTAATACATCAGCGGTTTTTGAACCGATTCACCCACCGCTTTACTGGCGGCAAAATGGATAATGCCATCAATTCCCGGATATTTTTCGAAAAAAGACTTCATGGAAGGAAAATCAACACAATCGAGTTTTTCGAAAACGGGGAGTATTCCCGTAATTTTGACAATTCCCTCAATCACATCCACATTCGAATTCGACAAATTGTCTATAATGATCACTTCATAGCCGGCCTGTTGCAGTTCAACTACCGTGTGCGAACCGATATATCCGGTTCCGCCGGTAACAAGAATTTTTTTTGACATAAAGAATAAATTTCAGCTTAAACAGAAGTTACAAAGTTAATAAAATATTTGGCTCAATAGCCCGCTGTAATTGCCGGAACAAGAAATAATTCTTCCGGAAAATAGTTCTTTTTCGGATAACGAAAAAAAATTAATTCAATATCGCCGTTAGAATATGTTTTAATCAAAGTTTTTTCCTATTTTTGCGTATATCGTAAATAATGGAATATCAGGTTAAAGCATATTATAAAAAGGAAAGTCTTCCCCCCTTGGACGATGTGAAGTTCTTTCACTACGCATCTTCTTTTGACTGGAACAAAAATATTTCGTTCTACAGGCCCCTGATGCTCATTGTTTTTCGCAACGAAAAGCCTATAGCGTCAATGTTTGCGCTCATTATGCGCATCAACCGGTTTATGTATGGTTCAGTTTTCAAAAGGTGTTACGTCTCGCAGCAACCTGGCTTCTATGATGAAAACGCCAACAAGATAGAGGTTTTCGACCTACTTATCTCTTCTCTTGTAAAAGAGGTTGAAAACAAGGTTTTTTTTATCGAATACCGGAATTTGAACGATGCCGCCTTTGGGTATAAAGGCTTCCGTGAAAATGGGTTCTACTCTGCAAAATGGATCAACGTAAAAAATTCATTGCAGCGAAAGCGAAAGATATGGGACCAGTTGTCCTCAACCCGAAAAAATCAAGTCAACAAAGCCAGACGAAAAGGTGTTGTTATAGAAGAGCTCACGTCACACTATGAGTTACGGGAGATTTACAAGCTGATCGACAAGTCCAGAAACTGGAAAATATCGAACAGATTCCCTCCTTACCAATACTTCGACAATTTTTTCAACTGTTACGTTAGCGCCGGAAAGGGAAAAATACTGATCAGCCGCTATAACGAAAAGATCATTGGTGGAATAATCCTCGGATTTGAGCAAAAAACGGTCTATGTGCTTTATTTTTGGGGAAAAGAAAAAAGATACAAAACATACTACCCTGCCGTTTTTACTATTTATTCGGCAATGGAAATAGCTGAAAAAGAGGGATACGAATTTTTTGATTTCATGGATTCGGGCTATCTGAATATTAATGCAGGGAAACCTCGTTTCTTGCTTCAATTTGGCGGAAAACCAAGAGCGACACGGCGCTGGTATCGTTTCAACTGGCGATTACTCAATTTTTTTGCAAAAAAAATATACGATTAATCGTTAGAAGTCATTCATGTATGCAAAATTGTGTAAACAACTCGTCCATGCACTCGATTGCATAAGCACTACAAAATTAAATAAAGTTAATGTCATTCACTTTTTCACTGTTTAGTTTGGCTGTAATTGAAAAGCACGTTATATTTGCATCGTGTTTTTCATGGTATTAGATTTAAGGTTAACAATGGAGATTGGTTGTCGTGAGACAACCATTTTCTTTTTATACCAATCCGGAAATCGGAACCTTTTAGCTTTCATCTTTAAACTTCTCCCACAAAGCGGAATGAATTATTTTTCTTGATTCATCTATTAATGCGGAAATATCACTTTCATTCAAATTTTCGGTAGGTATAGGCTTATGAATGATCAATTCCAGTTTATCAGGCCTCAAGCACAACGAGCCACGTTTCATCACATCGAAAGGGCCGTTAAGTGTCAGCGGGACGACGGGTAATTTAAGGTCATAAGCAATTTGGTAAGCTCCGCGTTTAAAACGCCCCATTTTTCCGGTACGGGATCTTGCCCCTTCGGGAAAGAGCATGATGGAGACGCCATCCTCCATTTTCTTTTTGGCTTCATTGATCGTGTTGACACGCGCTACCGGGCTTGAATTATCCACAAAAACATGACCGGCCATTTCCGATGCAAAACCCACCAACGGTATTTTACGTAAGCTGGCCTTTTGCATCCATTTGATGTTTTGATTCAAAAAACCATAAATTAAAAAAATATCGAAAGCGCCCTGGTGATTGGCTATAAAAACATAAGATTGATGAGGATCAAGATTTTCGTGTCCGCTGCTTTTAATCCGGCACAAAGCCAGCCAGCAAGTCAATCTCGACCACCATCTCGGGGGAACATAACCCCAATACCGGCTTCCGAAAACGGGTGCAAAGATCATTACTGTTAATGCCGTTAAAATGGTAAGTATAACAAAGATGGGCACAAAAATAAGCCACTGATACAAAAAGATGAAAACTATTTTTATCAACTTCATAACAAAAGATAAAACATTGTAGCAAAAATAATCATTTTTTGACATTTTCTGATTATAAAACCGGGTTGTTTTTCAACTTCATGAAAGTTTTTGTCATCACGTCTAAATTTTTAGCCTAAATAATTTTATTATTCGTGGAATTTTGTGTTTATTTGCGCTACGAAATCAAAAACATAATATAATAAACACACATGAAAGAATTAGCAAAGTATTCAGGCGTAATAGTAATGATTATTGGCGTGCTGATTTTGGCACTTCCGTTTTTTAGCGGGACGACCAACAACACAAACCTTTTAATTGGTTTAGTATTGATAGTTGAGGGTTTTTTAGGGCACCTCTATGTGAACAACATGAAAAAAGGAACCATTGTGAGCAACATTGTTTGGGCAATTATTCTCCTGGTTGTTCCCTTTTTTCTTTTCATGGCAATGAAAAATCTGGCATACAGCAAAGATGAATTTGCGCTGTACAATTAATTACGACAACCGTAAAAGATAAAAAAAAGAGGATTTTGCAATCCTCTTTTTTTTATCTTATGGCATCCTGTATATGATGCTGTTTATGTTCATCCCCGCCCCTACCGATGTAAGTACCAGATTATCGCCGGATGAAATGTTGTGTCCGTTCATTTTACCTCTCATTACCATGTCGAGCAATGTGGGAACAGTGGCAACCGATGAATTTCCGAGCCACGAAATCGTCATTGGCATTACCGATTCGGGGATATCGTTGATGCCATAGAGTTTAAAAAGTCTTTTAAGAATAGCATCATCCATTTTCCCGTTTGCCTGATGGATCAGCACTTTTTTCACATCGTTCACATGTAATTTAAGCTTATCCAGACCTGATTTTATCGCTTTAGGCACATTCTCCAAAGCATACTGATATAAACGGCGACCGTTCATTTTCAGATATAAATCTTTTTTATCGGCCAACTCCCGGTTATACGAATATCCCATATGGAGTAAGTTTGCATATTCCACAGAATCGCTTCGTGAATTATGCCCGATAATTCCCATCGGCGTTTCACTTTCCATTGCTTCTACAATGGCAGCACCGGCTCCATCAGCATAGATCATGCTATCGCGGTCGTGCGGATCTGAGATCCTCGACAACACATCAGCACCGATAACCAATATCTTTTTAGCATCGCCCGAACGGATATAATAATCTGCCTGAATGAGCGCCTGTACCCAACCCGGGCAACCGAACAAAACATCGTATGCAACAGCATTGGGGCTTTGAATACCAAGTTTCGCCTTTACGCGTGAAGCCAGTGTTGGTAATATATCGATGCGGGTATCGTTGGGTTTGGTTTCTCCAAAATTATGTGCCATAATCACATAATCAAGCTCTTCCCTGTCTATTCCGGCAGATTTGATGGCTTGTTCTGCTGCAATGAGAGCCAAGTCGGACGTTGATTGGTGATCTTCGGCATACCTCCGTTCGGAAATAGTAGTTATCTCTTCGAACTTATCTACTATTTCACGATTCTCCTTGTCGATTTTTTCCCCTGTCGATTCCAGAAAGTTATAATTCAAAAAGTCATCGTTCTTAATAACTTTGGAAGGAACATAGCTTCCGGTACCGGTAATCAGGCTGTATATTTTTTTCATAATTAATTTTTGTAAACAATAACCTAATTTTTCAGCAAAGGTAGCAATTTATTATCAATACATTTAGAAACTGTTTAAATTTCTTACGAAAGAGGTAAAAAAGGATTTTGGCTCAAATAGCCCGGCAATCAACTCAAGCCCTCTATTTTTCCGTCCACGATATCAATCCGTCTGGCTTGCGGGTCGGCCGGAAGCCCGGGCATACGCATCATTTCACCGGCAATTCGTAACCTTTTCGGCATCTTTCCGGCTGTAAATATAAATCAAGTACGGATAGTTTCAATTTATTCATTGAGGTTTTGTAAGATGGAAGAGAAATATAAAACGAGAATTCCCGTAACAATAGCTATTCCAAAACTCAGTAAGGTTCCAATAAGGATGTATTCTGTCAGTTTCCGGTTTCGTGAATCTTTCAAATCGCCAAAACGAAATACCGATTTAGCCGCTACCAGAAAACCAATGGCTTCCCAACGTCCTAAAACGACAAACAGAAAAACCAATAGTCTTTCCAAAATACCGATATAACGGCCGGCATTGGGTAACGATTTTTCTTTATCGAGGTATATATCCTTTGTCCAGTTTGTCAACAGTATTTGAATTCCTATACCGCATACCACAGTTAAGAAAAGAATAGCTGTAAGATAAATCCAAAAATTCTGGTTTTCAACCAATTTACCGAAAGATATATCCGGATTAAAAAACACGTACCACAAAACGATAATGCTCAACACGTGCAATAACTGATCCATTAGGAACCAGCCGGTTTTATTGTTTTTTTTCTGAAAAGACAACTTCGTAATATCTATCCCAATATGAACAATAGTGATTGAAAGCGCCACAGCCCAATACCGGAAATTCCATAAAACCAGCCATGTCAACACACCGTGAATAAGACCGTGTAAGTATAATTTGAGAGATGTTATACCTCGTCTTTCTTTTTCATCAACCCACGATTTTGGTTGAAGAATAAAATCACCAACTAAATGTACTAAAATCAGCTTGATCAATACAATCATAGCAGCATCCTCTCCAGTTTACGCCGGTACATCTGCTCCATGGACAATATTTCATCTACATTGGCCCTTTTCCATCTTCCGCTTACAGAATTTTGTTTTATTCCCAACTGGGTTCCAATCTCGTTTTGGGTATAATCGGGATGTTTCAATACCATCTCTACCAATTCAGCAGAAGCGACCGACCATTTATCCATATAAACAGAAGCCAGCTTAATGAAAAGATTCATTTCCCCGTCAAAATCCTGCCAAGGGCTTTTAACAAGCAAGTTGGATTTTTCTTTTTCCAGTATCTCAAATTTTTCTCCGGCATTTATAAACGCTTCTCCGTTACTTTCCGTTATGCGTCTGCCTGAATAACTCTTCTCGCCTATGCCAATCGCCATTCTCACATCAATAAGGCTTTTATTTGTCTCCCCGGACGCTATCTTCTTAATTAATGCTTTCACCAGCAAGGCTTTTCTCAAGGCTTCCTCCGGATGATCTACTTCCAATTGAAACGAATCACCCCACACTACCTCCCACTGTTCAGGCGATTTGCCCCATTCATTGAACAAATCTTTCAGTGGCAGCATCCACTTTTCGGGATTTTTTATTTTTCGAGACGAAACAATGTCTCCCTTTATAACTGCTATCATAAGGCAAATATCGTGAGAAAAAATGATATATCAAATTATCGTGAGAAATAACGATAATTTTAATTATCGTTGAAATAGATGATATTCTTTATGCCACAAATTTCAGATTCCAAATTGCAATCAACTCAAGCCCTCTATTTTTCCGTCCACGATATCAATCCGTCTGGCTTGCGGGTCGGCCGGAAGCCCGGGCATACGCATCATTTCACCGGCAATAGCCACGATAAACTCCGAGCCTTGGTTGATTACAATATCGTTGATCTTAAAACGGAATCCTTTGGCTACGCCATATTCTTTAGGATCGGCAGAAAACGAGAATTGCGTTTTTGCTATACAAACCGGAAATTTCTCCAGCGGGGTATTCTCTATTCCTTTCAATCGTCTCAATGCCTTTTCGTTGAAAACAACATCACGCGCCCCGTAAATATTGATTGCAATTTTTTCGAGCTTTGTGCGGATGGGGTCTTCATCGGAATAGGTAAACTGCAACGGTTTGGAAGGCTCATTTTCAATGGCGTCCACCACTGCACTTGCCAGTTCAACCGCTCCCTGCCCGCCTTCGACAAAAGCATTGTTTACGGCAAAGCGAATACCGCGTTCCCTACAAAATTCCGCCACAACATCTATTTCATCCTGTGTATCGAAAGCATATTTGTTAAATGCTACCACCACGGTCTGACCGAAAGCCGCCAGATTTTCCAAGTGTTTAGATAAGTTTTCCAATCCTTTTTTCAATCCGGCCATATCAGGCTGTTTAATACCGGCCTCGGGTGTCCCGCCATGCATTTTCAGTCCCTGCGCGGTGACTACAATAACCGTTAACTTTGGTCGTAAGCCGCTTTTCCGGCACTTGATATTAAAAAACTTTTCCGCTCCAAGATCGGCGCCGAAGCCGGCCTCGGTAATCACATATTCGCCGTACGACATGGCCATTTTTGTGGCCAGGACCGAATTACAACCGTGTGCAATGTTCGCGAACGGTCCACCGTGGACAAATGCTGCCGTATTTTCGGTTGTTTGCACCAAATTGGGATGAATGGCATCTTTCATCAGTACGGTTATGGCACCCGCAACGCCCAGGTCTTTTACCGTAAACGGCTTATCTTCGCGAGTATAACCCAGCAAAATATTTTCGATACGGCGGCGCAAATCGTCTTCATCCTCCGCCAGGCATAAGATCGCCATCAGTTCCGACGCTGCCGTAATATCGAAACCGCTTTCGAGCGGAACTCCGTTTCCCGGGCCAAGTCCGGTTACGATGTAGCGCAAACTGCGGTCGTTCACATCCAGTACCCGCTTCCAAAGCACTTCTTTAATCTCGCTGGGAGTGCCTTGAACACGAAAAATATAATTATCCAGGAGCGCCGAAATGGTGTTGTGTGCCGATGTAACGGCGTGGAAGTCACCTGTAAAATGCAAATTGATATTCTCCATCGGGAGCACCTGGGCATATCCGCCGCCGGCTGCTCCGCCTTTCATCCCGAAAACGGGACCCAATGAAGGTTCGCGTAACGCCACAATGGCTTTCTTGCCAATCTTATTCAAGCCCAACGCCAAACCGATGGAAACGGTGGTTTTTCCAATTCCCGCCTTGGTGGGTGTGATGGCCGTAACCAAAATCAGGTTACTTTGATCAATTCTTTCTTGATTTTTCAACCACAACGGCACTTTTGCCATATATGGCCCGTAATTGTGCACGGCATCCCGGTCGATACCGATACTTTCCGCTACTTCTTTTACTTTCTTTAGAGGTGTTTCTCTTGCAATTTGAATGTCTGATTTCATTTTAATAAACTTTTCACTTTTCACTCAACCTATCCTCCAGCTGAATTAACTCATCCCGTAGCCGCGCCGCTTCCAGGAACTCCAGTTTTTTAGCAGCTATCAGCATAGCTTTGCGCGTTTGTTCTATTTTTGTTTTCAGATCGTCGGCCGTAGCATATTCCGGTAAGGGTTCCGATGCCATTGAATAATAGTCGGGTTCTATGTATGCCCAGGCTTCTGCTATTGCCGTGTATTCCTTGTTCAGCGCCGACGACCGAGCTTTTACTATCTGCTGCGGCGTAATGCCGTGTTGCTCGTTATACTTTATCTGTTTCTCGCGCCGGCGATTGGTTTCGTCAATAGTCATCTGCATGCTGTCGGTTATTTTGTCGGCATAGAAAATAACCTTTCCGTTAACGTTTCGGGCTGCACGCCCTGCGGTTTGCGTAAGCGACCGATGCGATCGAAGAAAACCTTCCTTGTCGGCATCCAGAACAGCGACGAGCGATACTTCGGGTAAATCCAATCCTTCCCGAAGCAAGTTCACACCGATAAGCACATCGAAAATCCCGTTTCGCAAGTCGCTCATAATCTTCACGCGTTCAAGCGTTTCCACGTCGGAATGGATGTAATTGCAACGTACATCGTGTTGAGAAAGATAATCGGTCAGCTCTTCCGCCATTCGTTTGGTGAGCGTGGTTACAAGAACCCGTTCGTCTTTTTCGACCCGTAACTGTATCTCCTCCATCAGATCGTCTATCTGATTTAAACTCGGACGGACGTCGATGGGCGGATCGAGCAATCCGGTCGGGCGAATCAACTGATCGACTACAATGCCTTCCGATTTTATCAATTCATAATCCGCAGGAGTGGCGCTTACGAAAATAATTTCAGGCGTATGCGCTTCGAACTCTTCGAATTTAAGCGGGCGGTTATCGATTGCTGCGGGCAAGCGAAAACCGTATTCAACCAGATTAAGCTTCCGGGAATGGTCGCCGCCGTACATCGCCCTGATTTGAGGAATGGTCACGTGGCTTTCGTCGATAACGGTAAGATAATCATCGGGAAAGAAATCAAGCAGGCAGAAAGGCCGGGTTCCGGGCAGGCGTCCGTCAAAATAGCGCGAATAATTCTCAATTCCCGAACAATATCCAATCTCCTTTATCATTTCCACATCATACGTAACACGTTCGTACAATCGTTTGGCTTCAAGCGGTTTCCCGATGGACTGGAAAAACTCTACTTGTTTTCCCAAATCGATTTGGATCTCATCTATGGCACGGAAAATACGTTCTTTGGTGGTTACGAACAAGTTGGCCGGAAAAATCCGATACGAGCCCAAACGCTCGGTAGTCACTCCCGTAAGCGGATCAACCGTTTCGATGCTTTCTATTTCATCGCCCCAGAAGATGACGCGCACGATGTAATCGTGGTATGCCAAAAACACATCAACCGTATCTCCTTTCACGCGGAAGTTTCCCCGGCTAAACTCTGCGGTCTCGTCGCGCGAATACAAACTGTTTACGAGCAGCCGCAGGAAATGGTCCCGTTCCAGCGTTTGTCCCTCGCTGATATCGACGGTAGTTTTACTGAAATCCTCGGGATTCCCGATTCCATACAAGCACGAAACCGACGAAACAACAATAACATCGTTCCGTCCCGAGAGCAACGATGAAGTAGCTGCCAGGCGTAATTTTTCAATTTCATCGTTAATCGACAAGTCTTTTTCAATGTAAGTATCTGTAGTTGGAATATACGCTTCGGGTTGGTAATAATCGTAATACGAAACAAAATACTCCACTGCGTTATTCGGGAAAAAGCCCTTAAACTCACTGTACAGCTGTGCAGCCAATGTTTTGTTATGGCTCAGCACCAACGTGGGTTTATTCAGTTGCGCAATCACATTGGCAACGGTAAAGGTTTTTCCCGAACCGGTAACACCCAGCAGCGTCTGATAGGGTATCTTCTGTCTAAGTCCCTCTACCAGAGCCTTTATAGCTTCCGGCTGGTCGCCGGTAGGTTTATATTCGGATGTAAGTTGAAACTGCATATTTAGAAACTGTTTTGAATTTTTTTATGCACTGTTTTATAGAAACTATTTAAACAGTCCTTCGTCATTTTTTGATGGATTTGGATTTTCGTTTCGCACCGTATAGCGAGAGGCGAAAAAGGGCATAAAACAGCATAAAAGATAAAAGTACAACTATAATTCGTAAAATTCAAAACAGTTTCTTACATCGTTATCCTTTTTTCACGATGTTGGGAAGTTCCAGGCCATAACCTTTTCTCTTGTCTTCCGCTTTAAGAAGAAAAGCAAAAATTAGCGCCAACACTCCGAAGCCTGCAAAAATAATCATAGGAAGCGTATAATCGTATGTGTTTACGGTGAGTCCGTCACGAACGGTTTGTCCCGTAATGCAATATTTTTCCAACACCCATCCGATTAAAAGCGGAACGCCCATTAATCCCCAGTTTTGTACGTAGAAGATCATTGCGTATGCGGTTCCCAAACGTTTTTCGGGAACAATCTTGGGAACTGAAGGCCACATGGCGGAAGGAACCAATGAGAACCCGATTCCTAAAATGATGACAAGTATAATGGCTACGATCCAACTATTCAACCCCGGGATAGAGAACATCGAGTGTACAAAAATCAATAAGAGTGAACCTAAAATCATGATGCTAGCACCCTTTCCTTTTCTGTCGTATATACTTCCGAACAAAGGCGTTAACAAGATATTTCCAAACGGGAGCAACATAGGTATCAGTCCGGCGATGTCTTCCTTCACCCCAAATTTATTAACCATTAGATCAGTTGCATATTTCAGGAAAGGGAAAACGGCAGAATAGAACAACACACAGAGGATGGCGATGTACCACCAGCCCCGGTTTGAAACTATTTTTAAAATATCGGAGAATTTGAATTCATCTTCGCTTGAACCGGCGTCTGCCGTTACGGCTTCCGATTTATCCAGTTTCTTATCCAAAACCGTATAAACCATAAAAGCAATCATTCCGATACAAAGTCCGATCAAGGCAACCAAGATCGGGCGCGAGACATCAATCACTCCCATCGCTTTTGCAATGGGAACCGAAAAGCCCAAAGCCAACCCCGTGCCGATACGCGCCATCGCCATTTCCAAACCCATGGCTAATGCCAGTTCTTTTCCTTTAAACCATTTTACAATGATTTTAGAAACCGTGATCCCGGCAACTTCCACCCCCACGGCAAATGTAGCGAAACCAATACTTGCCCAAAATACCTGCGCGTTTATCCCTACTACAGTTTGTCCGTCTAACGAATTTGTAGAAACCGCCCAGTACTTTATAGAAGTACCCACAACCATCAGAATGGTTGCACCCATCCCTGTGATGCGTACGCCTACTTTATCGAGAATTATTCCGCCCAAAATAAGCATAAATAAAAACACGTTAAACCAACCGTATGCACTGGTGAATGTACCGTATTCGCTTCGTGTCCAACCCAATTGTCCTTCGAGCAAGCCTGCCAGAGGGGCCATAATGTCCGTTAAGAAATAAGCGCACAGCATGGTGAACGAAACGATAAAAAGCGCTGTCCAGCGTGCTGTCTTAGAGTCTCTCAATGATCCCTGAATTTTCTCTACCATTTGTTTTAATTTTATTCTGATTTTAGGAACTGTTTAAATTTCTTACGAAAGACATAAATATAATATTGAACTTTCGCAAGTTGTATGCACTATCCGATGGAACATACGAAAGTTGAATAAAATATCTTCGCTTTCAAAAAGTTTTTTTGTATTCTTCTCCCTTTTATTTGGCTCAAATAGCTCGATTGAAACGTGCAAATGTACACAAAATTTACAACGCATCCACCTGCAACCGATTTAAAAATGCGACGGTTTTGTGGATCTCCTTGTACATCACGATATCCTCTTTCACAAATGGCACCTCTTTCCGGTATTCTTTGAGGGTTTTTTCGATAAGAAGCGACGATTTAAGCGGGCGTCGGAACTCCATCGCCTGTGCAGCATTCATCAGCTCTATCGACAAAATCAGGTCGAGATTATCCATCACTTTCAGCAATTTTATTGCCGATGTAGCCCCCATGCTCACGTGGTCCTCCTGTCCGTTTGACGATACGATAGAGTCGCTCGAAGCCGCGTAACAATACATTTTGTTCTGGCTTACGATGGATGCCGACACGTATTGCGGGATCATGAAGCCGGAATTCAATCCCGGATTAGCCACTAAAAATTCGGGTAGCCCGCGATGTCCCAAAATCAGTTGTGCCACACGACGTTCCGAGATATTGCCAAGTTCGGCAAGGGCGATAGCCAGAAAATCGAAGGTGATGGCGAGTGGTTGGCCGTGGAAATTTCCGCCCGATATGATCTGATCTTCATCAGGGAAAATGGTAGGATTATCGGTTACGGAATTGATTTCCGTAAGCAATACCGATTTCACGTATGCGATAGCATCTTTGGTAGCCCCGTGAACTTGTGGAATGCACCTGAACGAGTACGGATCCTGCACATGCTTCTTTTCCCGTGAGATTAACTCGCTACCTTCCAGAAACTTGGTAATATTTTGAGACGTTTCTAATTGTCCCAAGTGCGGACGGATAAGGTGCAGTTTTTCATCGAAAGGCTCTATGTGTCCGTCGTAGGCATCGAGCGAGATTGCAGCAATCAGATCGGCACGTTTCGACAAACGTTGTGCTTTCATAATCGCGAACACTCCGTGTGCCGACATGAACTGGGTACCGTTCAGCAATGCCAGCCCCTCCTTACTTTTCAGCTTGATGGGTTCCCAGCCAAATTCATCGAGTACCCTCCCGATATCGCGTTTTTGTCCTTTATAATATACGTCGCCCACTCCTATTAAGGGCAGGAAAAGATTAGCCAATGGCGCCAGATCGCCCGATGCTCCCAGGGAGCCTTTGTCATAAACCACAGGCAGGATATCGTTGTTGAACAGATCGAGCATCCGTTGCACGGTTTCCACTTGTACCCCGCTGTATCCCAGCGAGAGCGCATGTGCTTTGAGCAAAAACATCAGTTTCACAATGACCGGTTTCACCTCTTCACCCACACTGCATGCGTGCGACTTCACCAGATTCTCCTGCAACGTCCTAAGATCGTTGTTTGAAATGGTGCGATTGCACAACGACCCAAATCCGGTAGTAATTCCGTAAATAGGTTCAGTCTGATTTTCCATTTTCTTATCGAGATAATCGCGGCATTTCTGAATGCGTTCTTTAGCTTCCTGCGATAACTCAAGCTTGATGTTTTCGTTGATGATCCGTTCCAAATCTTCGAACGTGAGTTCACCTTTTCCGATGTAATAAATATTTTTCACTTTATAGTTGTGTTTTTACCCAATCCGTTAACTCTTTTTCTTTCTCTACCGTTTCTTTCTCGATGCGGTCGCAATTGTCTGCCAGTTTTTTCACGAACTCCGGGTCCTTTAATCCTCCCAGGTTGATGCGGACGTTCAGCAGCGCACCCAACACGGCCGTTCGACAAGCCATCATAGCCACACAGCCGTCGGTAACGGCATTTTTATTGCCTTTGCGGGTAGTTTCGACAATGAGGTCGAGCATCTCAAAGGCACGTTCGGCAATTTCCATCGGGACGAGTGCAGCCACTTTGGTTGCTTCCTGAATTTTTTCGCTGCGAAGCGCTTTTTCCTCCACCGTTTCTTTCGGAAGCTTGAACGCGCCGAAAACCAGGTTATAAGCATCACTGTCGCGGTCGATATCGTCCAGGAAATGCGTCCGGTATTCTTCAAATTTCACACCGTTTTCCTTCATTTCCTCTTCCACATCCACGTAGTTTTTTTTGCCAACGGTTAAATTAGCCAGCATTTGCGCTAACGACGATGCAATTGCACCGTTTAATGCGGATATGCTTCCGCCCCCGGGAACAGGTTCGTTCCCCGCAGTTTTTTCTAAGAATTCCTTTAATGTTAAATCTTGTAATTTCATATTTTTAAAACTAAAAATTTTTCACTCTTCACATTTCACTTTCAGACTGTCTTTTGTCTTGATTCTTGGTTCTTGTATCTTCACTCTTCACTATATTCTTTCCCATTCTTGATTACCGTGTCCACAATATTCATCCCCACGTGATAGGGCAAGAATTTGTACGATGGGAATTTCAGCAACACCAGGTCACCCTGTTTGCCCACATCGATACTCCCGATTTTATCGGCTCTACCGACGGCTGCCGCGCTGTTAATAGTGAAGGCCGTAACTGCTTCTTCGGGCGACATTTTCATATAGATACATGCCAGGGCAAAGAGCAGCGGGACCGATGCCGAGAACGAGCTTCCCGGATTAAAATCGGTAGCAAGAGCAACCATGCAATTGTTTTGGATCATTGTCCGTGCGCGGGCAAACTCCTCGCGAAGCGAGAATGCCGTAAGCGGCAACAATGTGGCAACCACACCTTCCTGTGCCATTGCCCGAATACCTTCGTCCGACGCTTGCAGCAAGTGGTCGGCAGAGAGGCAGCCGAGTTCGGCAGCAAGTTCGGCGCCACCGAATGACACGATTTCGTCGGCATGGATTTTCAGTTTGAAGCCGTGTTTTCGAGCTGCAGTCAGGTATCGACGCGATTGTCCTGTGGTAAAAACATTTTTTTCGCAGAAAATATCGGCACATTCAGCCAATTTTTCCTGCTTCACTACAGGCATTACTTCATTGATGTTAAAATCGATAAATTCGTCCTCCCTGTCCTTCCACTCGGCTGGCGTAGCGTGTGCACCCATAAAAGTGGAAACAATATCCACGGGATGTTCTTCGTTGAGGCGGCGCATTACGCGCAGTTGTTTCAGTTCAGTCTCCTTATCGAGCCCGTAACCGCTTTTACCTTCCACGGTAGTGATGCCGAGTTGCATCATGGCATCGAGGCGCTGTTTCCCGACGGCAAAAAGCTCATCTTCCGAAGCGGCACGTGTGGCGCGTGTGGTATTCACAATACCGCCACCTCTGTTCATGATATCCATATAACTGTCTCCGCGCATCCGCCATGCGAACTCCTCTTCGCGATAGCCTCCAAAAACAAAATGGGTGTGCGGATCAACAAATCCGGGGAGCAACGCTTTGCCTTCGGCAGAGATTACCTTGTAATGCGACGGGTTTATGGGAATGCTTTCGCCCTCTTTCAACACATGTGAGATAACACCGCCGGTAACTACGACCGTTCCGTTTTCAATCACTTGCAGGTCCGACATCTCCTTGCCGCGTTTTCCGGCAAATCCGCTACAGGTAACTACTTGAGAAGCATTTTTTACAATAAGGTTATTCATATTTTATTTTTCTTTTCCACTCTTTCCAGCCCAATATCGCCAATATTAAAAAAACCGAATACTGTGCGCTTGTAAAATACAATCCCTGCGATGCGTATATAGGGATTGACACAATGTTCCCGATAATCCAGAACTGCCAGTTCTCCAACTTTTTCAATGCCATTAAAACGGTGGCGACCAAGAAGAATGCCGTATTAAACGAATCTATATAAGGCAGATACGATTGAATATAATCGGTATCGTTTCTGTTCACGTACCTCAAAAGAAAAAACAGCATCACGTAAATCACGACTACTGCTGTCCGGGAGATCACGTTTTCTTTAAATGTACTTCGCTTTATCTTCAGTTTCCGGCCGTCCCCGTCGATACGGGACCACATGTACCACCCGTAAATATTCGTTACCAGATAGACCACGTTAATTCCAGCGTTGGCATATAATCGGGCAGCAAAACAGATGTACACATAAATGAGCACGTTAATTATTCCAAAAGGGAACACCAGAATATTTTCCTTTCGGGCAAACCAAACGCTCAACACACCAAATGCGGCTGCAACGGGTTCTATCCAGTTCATACCCTTCGGTTGGTTATTCCATCAATTTCGCTTCGAGCACCTGGTTCATCGAGAAGTTTTCAAGGCCAAGATAATATGCGGCAGTATCCACCAATGCTTCCATGGGTACCAAACCAACTATCTCCGCTCCTACAACAGGCACCCCGTAACGGTTGGCTTCGATGCGAACAAGTTCGTGAGCACGATAAATGGCCGTTTTGGTATAATCGGTCAGGTTCATGGAGACTTGCGTGATACCCCGTTCTTCCAACGCCACACCCATTGCTTTGCAAAAGCGCAGCCCCCCACCGATAAAGCGTACTTTTTTAGCAATGGCATTAGCAATTTCAACATTATCGGTTCCTAAATTCACATTATAGGCTACCAGCGGCATACGTGCTCCAATAGCAACGGTTCCGGCTGTGGCATGACGTTCTGCAGGGCCAAAATCAGGTTTCCATTCGTCTTTTTTAATTTTTTCCGCCATCCCCTCAAACTCGCCCTTACGAATATTCGCCAGGTTTTCGCGATAGGGTGCCGAGGCCGATTTTTCGTACAGGAAAACAGGCAGGTTGTGCCGTTCGGCAACTGCTTGCGCCACCTCTTTTGAAAGGATGACAGCTTCTTCCATTGAAACATTTTTGATGGGAATAAACGGAACTACGTCAACAGCGCCCATTCTGGGATGTTGTCCGCTATGTTGGTTCATATCGATGAGTTCAACAGCTTTGCCGATAGCTTCGATAACACTGTTTCTCAATTCTTCGGGTTCGCCCACTACGGTTACAACAAGTCGGTTATGGTCTTCGTCTTTACTGTAATCGAGCAGCTTCACGTTGTTTTTTCCACGGAAACATTCTACAATTTTTTCAATTTTTTCTTTGTCGCGCCCTTCACTGAAATTAGGGACGCACTCCATGATTTTGTTCATAATATTTTTAATGTTTTTATTATCTCCTCATCCACCAAATAGGGTTCGGTAATGTGATAGCCCTCGGCATACGACCGGTTAAATTCCCGCACAGTACTTATAGCGTTTGCGTTACGTGCCCACGAACGGCGGGCAACGCCACCCATTACGTCCCAAAGCATGGCAGAGCGAAGGATTTCATCCACACGTTCACTGCCGTCGCACACCATTCCGAATCCGCCGTTAATGGCTTTTCCGATACCTACGCCACCACCGTTGTGCAGCGCAACCAGGCTCATTCCCCGTGCGGCATTCCCGGCGAAACATTGCACTGCCATATCCGCCATCACGTTGCTGCCGTCTTTGATGTTGGCTGTTTCACGGAAAGGTGAATCGGTTCCGCTCACATCGTGATGATCGCGTCCGAGCATAATAGGTCCGACCTCTCCGTTCCGCACCATCTCATTGAATTTCAAAGCAATATTCATGCGCCCCAACGCATCCTGATACAATATCCGGGCTTGCGTACCGACAACGAGTTTATTTTTTCCGGCGTCGCGAATCCAAATCCAGTTATCCATATCTTGTCCGCGGCGTGTTGGATCGATACAATCCATGGCGGCCTTATCCGTTTTAACCAGGTCTTCGTGTTTTCCGCTCAGGCATACCCAACGGAACGGCCCGTAACCGTAATCAAAAAGCTCCGGCCCCATAATATCTTCCACATACGAAGGAAAAATAAAACCGTCTTTATCATCGACGCCATTCTTCGAGATTTCTTTCACACCGGCATCGTAAACAGCTTTCATAAACGAGTTCCCGTAATCGAAAAAGTATGTGCCCCGGGCGGTTAATTTTTTAATTACACGAAAATGACGTTCGAGTGACTCGTTCACCAGTTCGTGGAATTTTGTCCGGTCTTCCTTCAGCAACCGGGTACGCTCTTCGAACGATATTCCGGCAGGACAATATCCCCCCGTATATGGTTCGTGGCACGAAGTCTGGTCGCTCAACAGTTCAATGTGGATGTTCTCTGCTTCTGCAAATTCAAGCAAATCGACAATGTTTCCGTGATACGCGATGGAGAGAGGCTCTTTGCGTGTCATCGCCTCATGTGCCCAGGCGAAGGCCTGTTGCTTATCGCCGGTTATCTTGTGTACCCAGCCCTGTGAGTAGCGAGTCTCAATGCGCGAATAATCCACCTCGGCAATGATGGATGCCGCACCGGCAATATCTGCTGCTTTTGGTTGTGCACCGCTCATCCCGCCTAATCCCGAGGAAACAAACAAGTGCCCGCGCAGATCCCCGTCTTGCGGCACTCCCAGTTTCTTCCTTCCGGCATTGAGCAATGTGTTGAATGTGCCGTGAACAATTCCCTGCGGGCCAATATACATCCAGCCTCCGGCAGTCATTTGTCCGTAGTTGGCAACACCCATTTGCGCAGCAATCTCCCAATCGGGCAAGTTGTCGAACTGCCCAATCATCATGGAGTTGGTAATGATAACACGTGGCGCATCGGGTTTCGATTTAAACAATCCGAGCGGATGTCCGCTTTCCACCACCAGCGTTTGGTCTTGTGTCAGCTCTTCCAAATACATCTTAATCAGGCGATACTGCATCCAGTTCTGACACACTTGTCCGGTTTCGCCATACGTTACCAGTTCGTAAGGATACAAGGCGATGTCGAAACACAAATTATTATCTATCATCACCTGGAAAGCTTTTCCTTCCACACATTTTCCTTTGTACTCGTCTATCGGTTTTGCTTTCAGGTCTCCATCAGGACGATAACGATAGCCATAAATTCTTCCTCTGGTCTCGAGTTCTTCTAAAAATTCGGGAGCAAGCGTTTTGTGCAATTCACACGGAATATATCGCAAAGCGTTTTTTAGAGCGATTTCGGTTTGAACAGGCGTCAGACGGAAACCGCGATCGGGTGCACGACGAATGCCCTCTTTAAACTCAGGATAATGAGGCAGTTCGTTGGATAAGGTTATTTTCATAAATAAATAATTGATTAACAAGTTCGGCGACAAAGTTAGTAAAAATTGCTTGAAATAGTGCAACAACAAACTTCTTTTATAACTGATAAATAGCAATTCAGTAAAATCTTATTAATTTTGCATCAATAAAAAGGGAAAAATGGATTACAAACTCGAGATATGCGCCAATTCTGTTATGAGTTGTGTGGAAGCACAAAAAGGCGGCGCATACAGGGTGGAGCTTTGTGCGGCAATTCCCGAAGGCGGCACCACACCATCGTACGGCGAGATTGCCGTGGCGCAGGAACTGCTTGACATTAAACTGAATGTGATTATCCGTCCGCGCGGCGGTGATTTTCTTTATTCCGGATTGGAACATAAAATCATGCTCAAAGACATAGAAATATGTCACAAGCTGGGTGTTGACGGCATTGTTATCGGTTGCCTCACTGCTGAAGGCGATGTGGATATGCAACGCTGCCGGGAATTAGTTGCAGCGGCAGGAGAGATGGATATAACGTTTCATCGGGCGTTCGATAAATGCCGCGATCCATTCATCAGCCTCGAAGATATTATTTCTCTCGGTTGCAGCAGGATACTCACCTCTGGACAGCAGCCCAAAGCAGAACAAGGAATCGGGTTATTGAAAAAACTGGTTCAACAAGCTGGAGATCGTATCATCATAATGCCGGGAAGCGGGATCAACGAAAACAATATTGTAAAAATTGCCCGGGAAACCGGAGCGGTTGAATTTCACCTTTCGGCACGGGAAGCGGTGGAAAGCAAAATGAAATTTAAAAACCCGGCCGTTTCCATGGGAGGCGCGAATATCACGATCAACGAATTTGAACAATTGATTACCAGTGCTCAGAAGGTAAAAGAGACATGGACTATTTTAAACACAAAATAAAATGAAAGAATTTAGGAATTTCACCGTAATCTTTACAGCGATAGCTATGTTGTTCTCCTGCTCACAAAAAGGAAGCAAGAACAGGGAGCTTGCCAACTATGAGGTTATCCCGCTGCCATCGGAAATCGCAACATCCGCGGGAAATCCGTTTGTTCTATCCCCGTCGGTAAAAATCGTATTTCCGGAAGGGAATGAAAAGATGCAGCGTAACGCTGAGTTCCTCGCGGAATTTCTGGAGACATCAACGGGAATAAAACCGGACATTACATCGGTAACACCGGACAATAATGCCATCATTTTAGCCGTTGGGCTACAAAATCCGAATGCAGAAGCGTATGAAATAGTAGTCAATGAAAATACCATAACCATAACGGGTGCAAGTGAAGCCGCCGTTTTTTATGGGATACAGACGTTACGCAAGTCGATTCCTGTAAATTCAAGACAGACTGCCTTCCAGCCTGTTACAATTAAGGATGAACCCCGGTTTGCTTACCGTGGCATGATGCTGGATGTGGCACGCCACTTTGAATCGGCAGATTTTGTAAAAAAACAGATCGATATCCTGGCATTACACAACATCAATCGTTTTCACTGGCACCTGACCGATGATCAGGGATGGAGAATTGAGATAAAAGCATATCCGAAACTGACGTTACTGGGTTCGACGCGTAAACAAACCGTTATCGGTAGAAACACAGGTGAATATGACGGTACGCCTCACGGCGGATTTTATACGCAGGAAGAGATTAAAGATATCATTAAATATGCTGAAGACCGGTATATCACCATTATTCCCGAAATAGACCTTCCCGGACACATGCTGGCTGCTCTTACCGCATACCCCGAACTGGGCTGCACAGGCGGGCCATACGAAGTTGCCGGTTCGTGGGGAGTTTTTGACGATGTACTTTGTCCGGGAAAGGAGGAGACTTTTACTTTTCTTGAAGGCGTTCTTTCGGAAGTGGTTGAACTTTTCCCATCCAAATATATTCATATCGGCGGCGATGAGTGCCCAAAGGTCCGTTGGGAAAAATGCCCCGACTGCCAGGCTCGGATAAAAGAACTGAAGCTAAAGGATAAAGACGGACATAAGGCCGAACATTACCTGCAAAGTTACGTGACGGCCCGCATAGAAAAATTTCTGAACGATAAAGGCAGAAGCATTATTGGCTGGGACGAGATCCTGGAAGGGGAGCTGGCTCCAAACGCAACGGTCATGTCGTGGCGCGGGATGGAAGGAGGGATCAAGGCTGCTCAAATGGGGCACGATGTAATTATGACACCCACCACCTATTGTTATTTCGATTATTACCAAACCCGGAACACAGATGAAGAGCCGTTGGCAATTGGCGGGTATCTCCCTATAGAAAAGGTGTACAGCTTTGAACCGGCTCCCGATATCTTAACGGCCGGGCAGAAAGCACGTATTCTTGGGGCACAAGCCAACCTGTGGACAGAATACATACAAACGCCGGAGCATGTGGAATACATGATAATGCCCCGTATCGCCGCACTTTCAGAAGTACAATGGGTGAAACCCGAAAAGAAAAATTACGAAGAATTTCTGACCCGGTTGCCCAGACTACTTAACTTATACGGCAAATTAGGCTACAAGTATGCTACACACGTTTTTGACGTGCAGGCTAAAATGACTCCCAATTTCGAAACAAATTCGCTCGATGTGGAATTGTCAACTATCGACAATGCACCGGTCTATTATACGCTCGACGGTACAGAGCCCACCGTTTCATCAACGAAGTACGACGGCAAATTCTCCATCCGGGAAAACTCTGAAATTAAAGCAATCGCTATTCGCAAAGGCGAAAACCCGAGTAAAATGCTTTCGGAAAAGATTAATGCCAGTAAAGCCAGTTATAAACCCATTACACTTCTGACAGAACCGGATCCGGACTACAAATATAGCGGAGAAGGCATGTTGGTCGACGGTCTTTTCGGAAACAGTACAAATTACAGGACCGGGAAATGGATCGGGTTCAAAGGTGAAGATATGGTGGCAATAATAGATATGCTCGAGCCCACGGAAATCTCAACCGCCGAAATCCGTAACTGCGTAGTAACCGGCGATTGGATTTTTGACGCATCGGAAATAATCCTCGAATCCTCCAATAATGATTCCACATTTACCGTAGTCAACAGCCAAAAACTATTGGATGCGAACACCACACATTGGTCGGATATTGCTACCCACACACTATCTTTCAATCCCGTAACCGCGCGTTATTATAAGCTGACGGTTAAACCAACAATTATACCGGCATGGCATCCGGGAAAAGGGAACAAAGCTTATATGTTTATCGACGAAATTACGTTGAATTGATTCGGGTTACGCCATCGCCATAAACAACAGGATTCCTGCAACATATCCCAATGCTGCCAGCGGAGTAAATCGCTTTAAATAATAACCGAAGCTTATTTTTTCCAATCCCATTACTGCCACTCCGGTGGCCGATCCGATGATAAAAATGCTGCCTCCGGTTACCGCACAATATGCCAATAAGGTCCAGAAACCGCCGTCGGCTACAAAATACTGCATGTACGGTGTTACTGCTGCCGATGTTTCCACTACCGGATACATTCCCATTGTCGCGGCAACCAATGCCACGTTATCCACTACTGACGAAATGGCGCCGCTAATCACACTGATGGCGTAAGGTTCTTTTATATTTGACGAAAGGACATCGGCAAAAAGCGAGAGCTGTCCGCCAACATTCAACGCTGCCACCGACATCAGGATACCGAAGAAAAAGAAAATCGTAGGCAGATCCACCGAACGGGACAGAGTTGGAATACGTAACTTGTCCGATTCCCGGATACCGTTTATCCGTCCGTACATTAAATCGGTATATATCCACAAAAACACCAACCCAATTAATACACACATGAAAGCGGGCAAATGGGTTATGGCCTGAAAGACAGGGACAAAGGCAAGAGATGAAATTCCTATCCAGAAAATAATTATTCTCGACCTGTTCGGGATACGTTCCATGTAAATATCGTCGGCCGACAGATCGCTGCTTTGGCGCAACTTTGTCCCTTTCCTGAACAACCAAAAATCTGCTATTATCAACGGAACCAACAAATTGGCCAACGCCGGTAAAAACAGATGCGATATCTGATGCCAGGCCGTGATATTTCCGCCCGTCCACAGCAAAAGCGTGGTTACGTCGCCAATAGGCGACCATGAACCTCCTGCATTTGCCGCCATGATAATGATGCAGGCATACTTCATGCGATCGGTATGATCGGGCACCAGCTTGCGGAGGATGGCGATAAGCACAATGGCAGCGGCCAGGTTATCCAGCAAGGCAGAAAAGAAAAAAGACGATAGCCCAATCAACCACAACAGCTTGCGTTTATTCTGGGTACGCAGTGTGCGCGAAATAGCCATAAACCCACCGTGTTTATCCACGATATTCACGATAAGCAATGAACACATCACAAAGAACAACGTTTGTGACACATCACCCAAATGAGGCACAAAAGCTTTTTCGGTTAGATAACGTATGACCTGATCATTAACGGAAAAATTTTCCAGTTCCGCCTGTTTAACAAAGTGCAAAAAATCGGAATTTTGCCGTTCTATCAAAATGTCCTGCGAGCCAAACACCAGCATCAGCCAAAGTGTGATGCATACAAACAGCGCCGTTGCTGATTTATTTACTTTGATTTTATCCTCGAGCGCAATGGCTACAATGCCGAGGATAAAAATAACCGGCATAGCATAGTACATAAGTTATGATTTATGATTTATGAGGGAGTAGAGCAGTTTTATTTCCTCAGCCCACAACGATTCGTCGGGAGTTTCGAGGATTAACGGCATGTTGTTGAAACGGTTGTCGTTCATTATAAAAGAGAAAACATCCATTTTCATCAACCCTTTGCCCAGGCTGTCGTGGCGATCTACGCGGGATGCCAGTTCTTTTTTTGAATCGTTTATATGCATCCCTTTCAAGTAGTTAAATCCAATGATCTCATCGAATTTGCGAAAAGTATTTTCAAATCCCTCACGGGTTCTTATTTCGTAGCCCGCTGCCAGCGTATGGGCCGTATCAAGACACACCCCTACCCTACTTTTATCTTCCACTTTATCAATGATATGGGCTATTTGCTCAAAGGTATGCCCCAGATTGGTTCCCTGCCCTGCGGTATTTTCTATAACAGCAGTTACACCGTTCGTCTTTTCGAGCGACAGGTTGATGGACTCGGCAATTCTGTCCAGGCAATCGTCAATCGGCAACTGATTCAAATGGCTGCCAGGATGAAAATTAAGCCGGTTCAATCCCAACTGTTCGCAACGTTGCATTTCATCGAAAAAGGCGGAACGCGATTTTTTCAACCCTTCCTCTTCAGGATGCCCCAGGTTGATCAGATAGCTATCGTGTGGGAGGATATGATCGGGCGAGAAACCATATACTTCACACCGCGATTTAAACAAGTCGATATTTTGCCGCGTCAACGGTGCGGCAACCCACTGGCGCTGATTTTTAGTAAAAAAAGCAAAGGCCTTTGCTTCTATTAAATGTGCATTAACCGGAGCATTTTCCACTCCGCCCGCTGCACTGATATGTGCTCCTACAAATTTCATCTGTTTATTTTTTTATTAACCATTAAAGTCCGTTGCCGGCCTGCGGGCAGGCAACCTTTGGCGATCAATCTGCCAATTGACTACAACAAAGATAAGCGATAAAGATTAAAACCATAAAAAAAATTATTGTTTTTATACGGAAATTCTTAATGGAACAATAAAATTTATTATCTTTCGAAAAAATAATAGTTGAATAAAAGAGACAAATGAGAATGAGAACAATAGTAAAATTATTTTTCACAGCCATTATCGTAATGAATTTTATATCGTACGCCGAAGCGCAAGACTGGGCAAACTTAAACCGCTTTAAAGAGGACAATGCAAAAATCGGAATGCCGAAAACATGCGACGACCGGGTAGTTTTTATGGGAAACTCCATCACGCAAGGCTGGATAGAGAAAGTACCGAAATTCTTTGAAAACAGGCCTTACATTAACCGCGGTATAAGCGGACAAACCACGCCGCAGATGCTTATCCGTTTCCGACAGGATGTGATAAATCTTTATCCGAAAGTGGTGGTTATTCTCGCTGGGACGAACGATATTGCCGGAAATACCGGGCCTTCAACGCTGGAAATGATCGAAGATAATATCCATTCAATGACTGAACTCGCGCAGGCAAATGGAATTCAGGTGGTGCTTTGTTCGGTTCTTCCCGCGTTTGATTACCCGTGGAAGCCCGGCATGGAACCCGCCGGAAAAATTGTGGAACTGAACCAAAGAATAAAAAAATATACCGAGACACAAGGCGCTGTTTACTGTGACTATTTCTCGGCTATGGCTGACGAGCGAAACGGCTTGCCGGAAAGTTTATCGGGCGACGGCGTACATCCCAACGTGGAAGGATATGCTATTATGGCTCCCATTGCCGAAAAGGCCATTGCGCGAGCCCTGTTGATGTGGAAAGATAACCCGAAAAGAAAATACTAATCAGAATTACGATTAATGAAGAGCCAAGAGCCAAGAGCCAAGAACCAAGACAAAAGACAAAAGACAGTTTAAAAACTATAAACGAAAAGTGAAAATTCTTGCAGATGCACATATCCCGTATTTAAAAGGCATTGCCGAGCAGTTTGGCGAAGTGGAATACTTGCCGGGGGACCAATTCACAAAAGAAACCATTAGCGATAAAGACGCGTTGATCGTACGCACGGTTACTCATTTCGGAAAAGATATTCTGGAGGGGACCAACGTTAAACTGATCTGTTCGGCCACCATTGGCTTTGACCATATCGATACCGGATATTGTGATGCGCAAGGCATTGCCTGGCGCACTGCACCGGGTTGCAATGCCAATTCGGTGGAGCAATACGTAACCGCCTCGCTACTCTATTTGGCGGATAAATACCGGTTCGATTTAAAAGAAAAAACAATCGGGATTGTTGGTGTGGGGAATGTAGGCAGTAAAGTGGAAACGGCGTGCCGAAAACTGGGCATGCAAGTGCTATTAAATGATCCGCCCCGACAAGAAAGGGAGGCTTGGCGAGAAGGCGAAGAGGCGGAAAAAACGGTATTTGTGGATTTGGAAACGATAAAAAAAGAAGCCGATATCATCACCCTACATACCCCGTTAACAAAAACCGGGAGACACAAAACCTATCACCTGGCGGATGAACATTTTTTTGACACGTTGGACAAAAAACCGTTCATCATCAATTCCTGTCGCGGCGGCGTCGCAGATAATGTTGCGATGAAAAAGGCATTGAAGTCGGGAAAAATCTCGGGAGCAGTGATCGATTGCTGGGAAAACGAGCCCGGGATCGATCGGGAATTGTTGCAGATGGCTGATATCGCCACACCGCACATTGCCGGATATTCGGCCGACGGCAAATGGACGGCAACCAAAATGTCGCTCGAAAATCTGAACGAGTTTTTCGGGTCAGGAATCCGTCCGATAAAGTTAATGTCGCTGCCCCAACCCGAAAATCGGGTTATCGACCTAAAAGAGATTGCCCCGAATAATCAATTGGCTTATGCCGTTTGGCAAACATATAATCCTATGGTGGAAACGGTAAACCTGAAAGCAAACCCCGGTAAATTCTACCAGTTCCGCTCCAGTTACCCGTTACGCAGGGAATATTATGCTTACGAACTAAAAAATGCAGACTCCGGTATTATGCCTGTATTAAGAGAACTCGGGTTCAACGTTTAATATCGCCATTGCGATTGACCCAATTCGTACCAAACCCGGTAATCTCACAGTCCCAAAAACAACCCATAAGATATTTAAAAAAAAAATGCCTAAATGTGCCTTTTTTATTTTTTATTATCGTAAAAAAAAGGTATTTTTGTTGAACCTTGTTTCCATTTATTGAAAACAGCGGGTTAACAGGAGTAGAATTATGGAAAATCCAATTATTTTTTGGAAAAATCAATTAGAAAATAAAAATCAATTAGAAAATGAAAAAAATCTTTTTTTACACTCTGCTCGCCGGGCTTGTCACTTTTGCTGTATCGTGCAGCAGTTTAAAGCCCCTGTCGCAATCGAACTTTAGTGTAACGCCGTCGCCTTTAGAAACTGTTGGCAACAGTGTGCCTGTAACCGTTAACGGAACTTTCCCCGAAAAATGGTTCAACAAAAACGCAACCGTAAGAATTACCCCGGTACTGAAATATGCCGGTTCCAAAGAGTCCTACGGATCAGCTCAGACTTATCAGGGAGAAAAAGTTTCAGGTAATGCTATTGAGATTCCGCATACCCGTGGCGGAAACTTTAACATGAGTTTCAGTTTCCCTTATCAACCCGACATGCTAACGTCGGAACTTTTTATGCGTTTCGATGCCAAGATCAAGAATAAATCCGTAAAACTTCCCGAAGTAAAAGTAGCCGACGGTATCCTGGCCACTTCGGCTCTTGCAAGTGCCCAATCAACGGCGCCATCTGTTGCTGATGACGGTTTCCAGCGTATCATCAAACAGAAACAGGATGCTAACATTCATTTCGTTATTCAACAGGCAAATATCCGTTCATCCGAAACAAACACGCAAGACATGCGTTCGTGGCAACAGCGTGTACAAGAAGCCTTCAACGATCCGCGCCAGAACGTAGATATTGAGGTTTCTGCTTACGCGTCACCCGACGGAGGCGTTTCGCTGAATGAAAAACTGGCCGCCCAGCGTGAGAAAAATACCACACAATACCTGGAAGGCGAGATGAAAAAAAGAAAAATTGAAGCCGATGTCAATGCCCGCTACACGGCTCAGGACTGGGAAGGCTTCCGTCAGTTGCTGGAAGCCTCTGATCTACAAGACAAAGAACTTGTTTTGAGGGTTTTATCTATGTATCCCGATCCTGAAACACGCGAACGCGAGATCAAAAACATATCGTTTGTTTACAATGATTTAGCATCCACCATCTTACCGCAGTTACGCCGTTCGCGCATCACGGCAAACATCGAAATTATCGGAAAATCGGATGAAGAAATTATGGAATTCTGGCGCACCGATCCTAAAAAACTTTCGGTGGAAGAGTTGCTTTACGCTTCTACTCTAACCGATAACGATGCCGATAAAGAAAAGATCTATCAATACGTTACTGTGAACTTCCCGAAAGATTACCGTGGATGGAACAATATGGCTACCGCTTATTATCAGCGTGGCGAATACAATAACGCCAAACAGGCCTTGGACCGCGCAGCTTTGGTTTCGCCCAATGCCGCCGAAGTGAATGTGAACAAAGCTTTGTTCGCTATGATGGATGGCAACACACAATCGGCAAAAGAATTACTGGGCAGATCATCGGGTGCTAACAACCTCGATGCGGCAATGGGATTGCTTTACCTGATGGAGGGTGATTATAACCAGGCCGTTGATGCTTATGGAAATACGAAATCGAACAATGCCGCACTGTCACAAATCTTGACAAAAAACTACAATGCTGCTGACATTACCCTGAAAGCCATAAAAAATCCCGATGCGCTGACCTACTATCTGTTGGCTGTTGTTGGATCGAGAACGAACAATTTCAATGATGTAATGACAAACCTGCGCTCGGCCATAACGATGGACAAAACAATGGCAACCCGGGCATTAAACGACCTGGAATTTGTAAAATACAGAACCAACCAGGATTTCATGGCCCTGATAAAATAAACCTCAACCGAAACAATAACGGGAAAATGGAGTGCGTGACGCACTCCATTTTTAAACCCGTACATTTACTGCAATTTTTTTTCGTTTCCCACTTCAAAACAATTTTATTATGCTTAGATCGTTGAGAGCTAAAATATTTTCAAGCTTTATGCTGCTGGTGTTAATACTTATAATTGCCGGGGTTATGTCAATTATTGAGTTCGACAAGGTAGGGGCATCCATTAAAAAAGTTATGGATAATAATTACAAATCCATTGAACAAACTAAATACATGATCGACGCACTGGAAAGAGAAGACAGCGGTTTGTTGATGTATTTGATAGGGAACCGGGAGGCGGGGAGCCAAACCATTGATTCTGCCTACTCAACCATAGAAAATGCCATTCAAATTGCACAAACCAATATCACTGAAAAAGACGAAGATAAATACATCACCAACATTATAAAAGAATACGACAAATTTCACACTTCCGTTAAACAAATTGCCGATACCTCCGACACATTGACATCGGAAGAAAAAAGCATTATCTACCTAAAGAACCAGCAATTATACTTCACTGCAAAAAAATCCATTAACGAACTGATGCAACTCAACCAAAATGGTATCTACAAACAGACGGACTTGATGAAGGAAAACTCAAAAAGAGCCATGATGCCTGCCATTGTTTCCATCGTTGTCGCCATCGTTTTTGCCCTGTTGCTCAATTTTTTCATATCCGAGTACTTCATCAATCCCATTCATCGCCTGATAGACGGTATGAAATCATATTATCCCGAGATGGGCAGAATTGATGCAAAAATCAGCTTAAAAGATGAGATAAAGACCCTTGAAGATGAAATCAACAATTTAATTGTAAGGTTCAAAGTAAAATAACGATTTGAATGAGAACAAAAGCTATTGCAAAATACCTGGGATTTGTGTTGTTGTTTAACGCGCTGTTTCTTTATATTTCCGCCGCAATCTCATTATTTCTTCATGAAAACTCACTCTCTCCACTTTTATACAGTGCCGTGGTATGCACCATCTTAGGCCTTTTCCCACAAATATTTGTGGAGAAGATTGACGAAATCAATTTCCGCGAAGGGATGGCCATCAGCGTTTTCGGATGGATCTTAACTTGCCTTGCAGGCGCTGTTCCCTACTTTATGTGGGGCGGTGAGTTCACCTTTGTGAATGCGCTCTTCGAAAGTGTTTCGGGATATACCACCACGGGAGCGACTGTTCTGAAAAATGTGGAAGCATTGACCAAAGGGTTATTGTTTTGGCGGGCATCCACGCATTTTATAGGTGGTGTGGGAATCATCTTGTTTGTTCTATTGATTTTGCCCAGTGCGAGCGGCGCAAGATCAAGTATTTATAACTCTGAACTATCCGGATTGTCAAAATTAAACTTTAAAATAAGAACAAAACAGATAGCCCGTGTTATCGTTGTTGTTTACCTTAGTTTGATTCTTATCGAGATTGTGCTTCTGTGGATATTGGGCATGAGTCTCTTTGATGCCATTTGTCATGCTTTTGCAACAGTGGCTACGGGTGGTTTTTCAACCAAAAACCTCAGTGTGGCTTACTACAACAATGTCTGGATTGAAGTGGTCATTATGGTATTTATGTTGCTGGGAAGCATCCATTTTGGGTTATTATACGGTACAGTGACGGGAAATAAAATGAATATATTCACTTCAAAGTCGGTCAGGGCCTACGTAGGTTTAATGTTTCTGGGAATTATTATTGTTGCTGCAAAGTTGACCAACGATGGGTTTTACTCGTGGTGGACCTCCCTTCGGTACGCCTCGTTTCAAGTCATATCACTGGGGACAACTACCGGTTTTGCCACGGTTGACACGCCGAACTGGCCCATTTTCACCATTATCATTATCATGTATTTTACGATTCAATGCGGTATGGTCGGTTCCACGGCGGGGGGATTGAAATTCGACCGGGTATTGCTTTTTTATAAATCGCTCAAGCGCCAGATAAAACTTGTGTTGCACCCAAGCGGCGTATATATTACCAAATTGGAGAATGTGCCCATCACTACCGAGATGGAATTACAAACCGCCATTTTCTTTATACTCTACCTGTTTACCTTGTTTATCACTGCTCTATTGCTTTCCGGCATGAATGTTGACGGCATAACTTCCATATCGGCCTCCATTGCGACCATCGGTAATGCCGGACCCGGCTTTGGTGATGTAAGTTCACTCGGGAATTATTCATCCATTCCCGATGCAGGAAAATATGTTTTATCGGCAAATATGTTATTAGGGCGTCTTGAAATAATCAACGTCTTTGCATTGTTCACGGTGTTAACTCACAAAAAATAACTGTTCTTTGGGAAGAAAAACGTACCTTTGCACACTTTTCAATGGTCATTAGGCTTCGCCGATATTCGCTACGCGTTATTCAATAGTGATTAGTCGTGGCAATCAAATTTTCATCGAAACAATAAATTACCATTGGATATCAACTGAACAACAATTGAATTACAACTGAATGAGTATGAACTTTGTAGAAGAACTCCGTTGGCGCGGCATGATTCACGACGTGATGCCCGGAACGGAAGAACAGTTATTGAAAGAACAAACATCGGGATACCTGGGAATTGACCCCACAGCCGATTCGCTTCATATCGGACATCTGGTGGGCGTGATGATGCTTAAACACCTGCAGCGGTCGGGACACACCCCCATAGTACTTGTTGGCGGAGCCACGGGAATGATTGGCGACCCGTCGATGAAATCGGCAGAGCGCAACCTGTTGGATGAACAGACCTTGCGGCATAATCAGGAAGCGATTAAAAAGCAGTTGGCAAAATTTCTCGATTTTGAAGGCGATATTCCCAACAAAGCCATTCTGGTAAACAATTACGACTGGATGAAGGATTTTTCGTTCCTTTCGTTTATCCGCGATATTGGCAAGCACATCACCGTTAATTATATGATGGCAAAAGACTCCGTAAAGAAACGCCTGAGTGGCGAATCCTCTGAAGGAATGTCGTTTACCGAATTTTCGTATCAGTTGATGCAGGGTTACGATTTTCTGCACCTTTATCGTGAGTACGGCTGCCGCCTGCAGATGGGCGGGAGCGACCAATGGGGCAACATTACAACCGGAACGGAACTTATCCGCCGGATTGCAGGCGGTGAAGCTTTCGCATTGGTTTGTCCGCTTATTACCAAAGCCGATGGCGGAAAATTCGGTAAGACCGAAAGTGGAAACGTGTGGTTAGACAGCCGTTACACAACACCTTACCGGTTCTACCAATTCTGGCTGAACGTCAGCGATACCGATGCCGAAAAATATATAAAGATCTTTACATCGTTGTCAAAAGACGAGATCGATTCATTGGTTGCAGAGCAGCAAGCAGCACCGCATCTACGCCCGCTGCAAAAACGCCTTGCCGAAGAAATAACCATAATGGTTCACAGCCGCGAAGATTACGACATGGCCGTTAGCGCATCGGAAATTCTTTTCGGGAAATCCACGTCGCAGGCGCTACGCTCGATTGATGAAACTACCTTCCTGCAAGTTTTTGATGGTGTTCCGCAATTCAACATTTCCAAAAATTTGCTTACCGAAGGTATGAAAGCTGTAGATTTATTGACAGAATCGGCTGCCGTTTTCCCGTCCAAAGGTGAGATGCGGAAAACCGTGCAAGCCGGTGGCGTATCGATAAACAAAGACAAGCTGGAGGACTTTGAAGCAATTATCGATAATTCTTATCTTATTGCCGATAAATATATTCTGGCGCAGCGCGGCAAGAAAAACTATTATCTGCTGATAGCGGAATAAAATGGATAAAAAGAGGAAGTATCAATTTCAGATTTCTACCCAACATATCGATTTTCAGAAAAAAGTTTCATTATCATCTTTGTTCCACCTGGTTTTGAAGGCCGCCGGAAAGGACGCCGACCATAACGGGTTCGGGTTGCTGAAACTACAATCTGAAGACTACACGTGGGTACTTTCGCGTTTCGTTATGGATATGGAAAGGTTTCCGCTGGAAAATGAAACAATAACCATCGAAACATGGATTCAGGATGTTGCCGCGATGTTTACAACGCGTAATTTCCGAATTGCCAATGAAGAAGACCGGCTAATCGGTTATGCATCATCTTCGTGGGCGGTAATAGATATGAAAACCCGCGAAAGCATTCTGCTGGATACGTTGCCATCATTGAACGGCTTTATATTGGCGGAAACCACTCCTATAGGCGTTCCCACGCGTATTGCAAACGTAAAAGGCGATATTGCCAACCGGTTTGAAGTAAAATACAGCCATATCGATGTAAATCGCCATGCAAGCAGTCCGTTTTATATTCAATGGATTGCCGACTGCTTTTCGCTGGATTTTTATCTGAAGCATAAGTTAAAAAGATTTGAGATAAATTTCCTGAAAGAAATAACCTTTGGAGATGCAGGGGTGGTTTATCAGAAATTGAAAGCCGAAAACGATTATTTTTTTCAGCTGGTCACCCTGGAAAAAGGGATTGCCTGCCGTGCACGGATGCTATTTGAGGATGAGGAAACGCGGCGATTTGATCCTGGAAATTGATCGCCCCGGCAAAAAGAGAACGGAAGTTCACACAATATTTAAAATATAGAGCAAAACGGAAAAACAGCTCTCAAATATTTGGTCATTTACAAATATTGTTATACTTTTGCACTGCTTTTCACGAAGCAGATTAAGGATTGTCCTATGGTGTAATGGTAGCACTCCTGGTTTTGGTTCAGTCAGTCTAGGTTCGAATCCTGGTAGGACAACTTTTAACTACATAACCGACTCATTAGCAGTCGGTTATTGTTTTTTTATAAAACTCTGTCCCCTATCCTTTTATGAATTTTTGCTTGCCATGGGAGAAAACGGAATTGCCGGACTACTGCACAAGGTTTACAATGTATCAAAACCGGCCTTACCGTTAGTTGCTTATCAGGAGTTGTCCGCATTTAAGCTCTATCACAATGATGTTGGGCTATTGAGTGCTATGTCGCGATTAAGTTCAAAAACAACCGTTGATGGTGATGCTACTTTTACTTAATTTAAGGGAGCTTTAGCAGAACAGTTTGTATTTCAACAACTGACTCAAAATGAGAAGCTGTCCATTCATTATTTCACATTTGACAACAGCAAGCACGAAGTTGATTTTCTTGTCCAAACCGAAGATGACGAAATAATACCAATTGAAGTGAAATCAGGTGAAAATCTTAAAGCCAAAAGCTTCAAGATCTTCTGCGAAAAATACAAGCCGACAAAAGCAATTCACACTTCCCTTTCCGACTACAAAGAGGAAGAATGGATGACAAATTTACCGCTTTACGCGATAAATTCAATTTAGGACGCCAAAACTTTCACTTCCGATTGAACTGATTAAGCTTTCATGGGTTTATTGTATATATTGTATAAAACTAAAAACTTAAAAACAGATGAAAACTTCCAACGCAAGTGATCACAGCATATTCGTTTGGTGGAGATCCGTTCCTGATAGCAATAAACGCGAGTATCTCGGTATCCGGTTTGCTTCATCTGACGATCATATCGATTACAGCAAAAATATCGCCCGGGATGAAAAAGAAGAGGTCGTAATTGACGGAAAACAACTTGATGCACTTTCGTCCGATGAAATTTGCAGTTTGTTATTTTCCAAATTGCTAAAACCGGAATGGGAATGGAAAATTGGAGGAAGGGAATCGATAAAAACAGATGTCTATGCGATCTGCGAAAGGTTAACTAAATGAAGTAAATCCCTGCACTCCTAAAAAAATCCCTGCTCCAATTCTTTAAATTCAGGCAGGGATTTTAATTTTTTAATGCAACATTTCAAGAAACCGCCTCATCAACTACTTCGGCATCGGGAGCATTGGTTTTTACCGATTTGATACCGTTTTCTCTCGCGGTTTCGCTTTCATACATTTCACTGTTACCGATCACTTGACCGTTAACGGCTTTCAGATTGAAATAAAATTTACCGTTTTTTGCCACGTTTCTTTCGAAACGGGCATCTTCCTGCGAATTTTTCTTTACCGACTCCACACCGTTCAAGCATGCAGCTTTGGTAGTGTAACCCTCGCTCGATAAGATCACCTGTCCGTTTCCGGCCTTGAGATTGAACTGAAATTCACCATTTTTTCTGGTGGTAATAATAAATTTCCCCATAGTTTTTTTGTTTTGGTTAGTTAGATATAAACACTCTGTTTTAACGATTTACAAGCAACTTTGTTCAACGTCGTTAACAAAAAAAGGGTGAAATCACATTGTGATACACCCTCTTTAAGGTAGTAAATTATTCAGTTCAGTTGAAAATATATTTCACGCCAATCTGCATTGAATAAGTCGATGGATACCCAATATTTTTACTAAATGTCTCTTTTAACATTTGGTCGTTATAAGGATTCAATCTATAAGTAGGTCTAACAGTAGAACTTACTTTATCCGCATTTGTCGGCACCAGGATGTTGCCTTGATTGTAACGGAATTGATTTCCCCACTTGCTGTTAAGAAGGTTTCCTACGTTCAAGATATCAAAACTAACCTGCAACGTATTTCTTTTTCCCGACACATTCAAGAAAAATTCTTGCATAAATTTCAAATCGAATGTATTTATCCAAGGCATCAGTGCTCCATTACGTTCAGCATACATACCCTTTCGCGAACTTAAATATTTATCCTGGTCAATATAAGCAAAGAACGCGTCACTTTGTTGTTGTGCAGTCCAAAGAGTTCCTTTAACAGTCTGATCAACGAAAGTGATTTCGGAAGGATCTTTCGGAACATAAATCAAGTTTGCGGCACCTGCTCCGTCCCTAACTACATTTGAATTATAAACGTACGAGAAACGTCCTTGAGCACCTCCATCATAGAATAAAGATATGGTGGAAGCCATTGATTTTAAATACTCTATTCGGTATGAAACATTAGCGATTACTTTATTCGGCATAATGTAACCTGCATAAGCTTTCTCTACACTATTTGCTCCGTTTACATTAGGATTATTTTGCCAGGCTGAATAGGCTTGATCCCCGAATCCGTCAACTAAGTTTTTAGCTCCGCTGCGTGTATAAGCAACCATGCCGGAGAAACCTCTCTCAAAAGTTTTTTCTAATTTAGCAGTCACAGAGTAATAATATCCGCCTTTTTCATTTCCAAGAACTATGGGAGTAATCGCTCGTGCACCGCTACCCGGCTGTCCTGTCGAAGGATTTACTACTTGATAATATTTATCGTTATTATTAGGATAAATTAAACGATTGTCAGGATATCCTGAAATATTCAACGGTTTAGCGCTGTCATCTTTCAATCCTGCATTACGCCAGAAAGCAGCATTTACGTCTTTGTTGTAAATTCCTTCCAGCGAACCCCTCAGTCCCCAAGGGAGCTCTGCTTCAATGCCTAAACTCGTTTTCCACGTTTGAGGCAATTTAAAATCCGTGTCGATAACTGTAGGATTGGTTGGAAGAACCGTACCGGCTGCAGGTTGTGTAGCAGGGTAATATGCTCGCGGATCAGGATTGAACGGATAAGGAACTGTACCGCTTGCACTGCCGAAATTTTGTGTTGTTTGCAACATACCTGCATCACCCACTTGACCAACGATCCATACAAAAGGAACTCTACCGGTAAAAAGACCGGTACCACCACGTAATATCACAGTTCGATCACCCATTACATCATAGTTAAACCCAAGCCTTGGCGAAAACAATACTCTTGATTTTGGTAATGTAGCAGAATCGAATTTTTTACCGTTAAAATCCAATTTAACAAGCATTGGATGAGTATCAGCAGGCTGAGTATAAGTGGGCAAGTCTAATCTAATACCGGCAGTAACACGTAATTTCTCACCCAAATCCATTTGATCCTGCAAATAAGCAGTGTATTGACCGAAATTGAATGATGGAAATGCTTGCTCGTATCCGGGAGTGTTTGAAAATGTAACGGCAAAAGCTCTGGGGTTAGCTCCCTTTACAAAATCATCCCATGAATTAAAAGCGTAGTAGCTGGCACCGAAACGCATAAATCCGTTTTTGGTCACATTATGTTCGTATTGTAACCCGGCGGTCATATTATGAATCCCCATTGTCCAGGTAAACTCATCAGTTAATGTAATGGTTTTTACATCACGCAAATTTCCGTATGAAAATAATTCTGTACCGAATGAAGTATATACTCTGTTATTCTCCAAAATATCAACAAATGGAAATAATTTTCCGTCTGTAGATCGAGGATCGTTTTGATGTGAATAGGTAAAACGGAACATATTACGGTATTTTCCTCCACCGAATTGAGAGTTCAACTCCGAAGCCAATGATGTGAAGTTGCTTTCATTGTAATACCCTGCATTTTTGAAAGGAATAGCATCCATTGCCAGACGATTTCCGGTATAAAGGTTACTGAATGGAGAATACGAAGTACTCGGCAAACTTGGAGACTTACTGGTTTGATAACTGTATCTTAAATTCAGCTTATGGCTACGGTTAATGTTCCAGTCCACACGCGCCAAAAATCTTTTAGCCGGGCTATCATTCGAATATCCTTGATAAGGACCCGGATCGTACCCGTAAGTATCTTGCAAATATTTGCTTATCAAATTCATTTGCTCTACTGTAGGACGGGCTATATTATTATCATAATCAGGCGGATTTTGTGCAGTTGATGCAACTCGTGATGGGCCTGGGACAACACTTTTTTCTGTTTCAAAGTTTGTAAAGAAAAATAATTTATTCTTAATAATCGGGCCGCCCACTGTAAAGCCGTACATGTTGTATTTAGCCGGAGATTTATCAAATGTTGCATCCCCCACTTTATTACCCCTCATTTTCTCGTTGGTAAAATAAGTATAGGCAGAGCCTTTAAACTCATTGGTCCCCGATTTTGTAACAGCATTAATAGCCGCTCCGATAAAGCCACTCTGGCGAACATCGAAAGGAGTAATATTTACTGATATCTGATCCAAAGCATCGATGGAAATAGGATTTCCGCCACCGGGCAGGTTCGAGCCAATACCAAAGGCATTATTAAACTGAGCTCCATCTACAGTAATATAATTTTGACGATAGTTACCCCCTGCAATCTGATTTCCATTAGCCTGTGGAGTCAAACGAGTGATATCGTTTATACTTCTCGAGACCGTAGGCATTAAATTAATTTCGCGATTTCCAATGTTGACAGATGCTCCCATTCGTTGTGAATTCATAGCAGCCATTTTATCCCCGGTAACTATGACTTCTCCCAAAGCTACTGTTTGTTCTGTCAGAACCACATTGTGGACATAGTTTTCACCTAAACTTAAGGTAATATTGTCAGCTATATTCTTTCCATACCCAATATACGACACTTCCACCTTATATGGACCGCCTACACGCATACCATTCAGGTTGAAGCGGCCCTCCATATTGGTAACCGTTCCGTAAGTTGTTCCTGAAGGTTGGTGCGTAGCAATCACCGTTGCGCCGATCACGGCACCCTCAGTATCGGTAACCCGTCCGCTCATACTCGATGTGGTTACCTGAGCTTGCATTGCAGTAGCAATCAGCAAGAAAAAAGCCACTGCTAAAAACTTCACCTTTTTAATCATAAATCAATTTTTAATGTTTTTGGATTATTTTATTTAAAAATCTGTGCAAAATTACAAAAATTTAATGTGAAAAGCATTACGTTTTTGTTACATTTTATAATTATATAATATTTTAAAACTCAATCGATTGCGTCTATAACTTTTCAGTAAATCTGTAAGCAAAACAGCTGTAAAACAATCAAAAAGAAACAATCAGAGGATCAACAGTAACAAACAGAAAACGCGCGACCGATATGGCCGCGCGCAATTACACATTATGCATTATTAATTATGCATTAATTTACATCATTCCTCCCATTCCGCCTCCGCCCATCGGCATTTGCGGTGCAGGATTCTCTTCTTTCTTGTCGGTGATCACACACTCGGTAGTCAGGAACATACCTGCAATGGAGGCTGCATTTTCCAGTGCCACTCTCGCTACTTTGGTAGGATCGATAACGCCTGTCTGGTATAAGTTCTCGTACTGATCGGTACGGGCGTTATAACCGAAGTCGGCCTTCCCTTCACGAACTCTCTGTACGATAACGGCTCCTTCTTTTCCGGAGTTGGCAACTATCTGGCGAAGGGGTTCTTCTATCGCGCGTTTCACGATTTCGATACCTGTAGTTTCGTCTTCGTTTTCACCTTTACAGCCGTCCAACGCTTCGCTGGCGCGAATATAGGCTACTCCCCCACCCGGAACAGTTCCTTCTTCAACAGCAGCACGTGTTGCGGAAAGAGCATCGTGTACACGATCTTTCTTTTCTTTCATTTCCACTTCCGACGGGGCACCAACATAAAGGACAGCAACACCACCGGCCAGCTTAGCCAGGCGTTCCTGCAATTTTTCGCGGTCGTAATCGGAAGTAGTTTTTTCGATCTGTGCACGGATCTGTCCTATTCTGCTGGAGATGGCATCTTTGTCGCCCTCACCGTTAACGATAGTGGTTGTATCTTTGTCGATAGTGATTTTTTCAGCGCTGCCGAGCATATCGAGCGTAGCGTTTTCAAGGGCAAGTCCTTTTTCTTCTGAAATCACGGTTCCACCTGTCAAAATGGCAATGTCTTCCAGCATTTCCTTACGACGGTCTCCAAAGCCCGGAGCTTTTACGGCAGCAATCTTCAACGATCCGCGCAAGCGGTTTACCACCAGTGTGGTTAACGCTTCCGAATCGATATCTTCTGCAATGATCAACATCGGTTTACCGGTTTGAATTCCTTTTTCGAGGATAGGAAGAAGATCTTTAATGGCCGAGATTTTTTTATCGTGTACCAGCACCAGCGGATTTTCAAATTGAACTTCCATATTTTCAGTATCGGTTACAAAGTACGGGGAGATGTATCCGCGGTCGAACTGCATACCTTCTACAACATCCACGTAAGTATCGGTCCCTTTGGACTCTTCAACAGTGATAACCCCCTCTTTGCTCACTTTTTGCATAGCTTCCGCAATAAGTTTACCGATGGCCTCGTCACCGTTAGCCGAGATTTTGGCTACGTTTTCGATTTTCTTTAAATCATCGCCGATTTCAACAGCCTGTTCCTTCAGGCTATCCACCACTTTAGCCACAGCTTTATCGATACCGCGCTTCAAGTCCATCGGATTAGCACCTGCAGTAACGTTTTTTAAACCAACGCCAATAATGGATTGAGCCAAAACAGTGGCTGTTGTGGTACCGTCACCCGCATCGTCATTGGTTTTGGAAGCCACTTCTTTCACCAATTGAGCTCCCATGTTTTGGAACGAATCTTCCAATTCTATCTCTTTCGCTACCGTAACACCGTCCTTTGTGATTTGCGGCGCACCGTATTTTTTGTCGAGTATCACGTTACGGCCTTTGGGCCCTAAGGTTACTTTTACTGCATCTGCCAATGAATCCACGCCTTTTTTAAGCAAATCGCGTGCTTCCATTTCGAATTTAATTTCTTTTGCCATATTTATATAGATTTTTTAGATGTTTAGAGTTCAGACAACCGTCTGTTAGTTCTTATTGTCTTTTAAGAAATGATTGCCAAAATGTCTGATTGACGCATGATTAAATATTTTTCCCCTTCGAGTTCGATTTCCGTACCGGCATATTTGCCATACAATACATTGTCACCGGCTTTTACGACCATCTCTTCGTCCTTTGTGCCATTTCCTGCCGAAATAACTTCACCTTTCAACGGTTTTTCTTTTGCTGTATCGGGAATTATGATCCCACCTACTGTTTTTTCTTCTGCAGCTGCCGGCTTTACCAGCACTCTGTCTGCTAATGGTTTAATACTCATGTTGATAAAAAATTTAAATAATTATATTATGTTGGTTTTAATTTTTTGTCATCAGACACAAGTCTCTATGCGAATTCTGTGCCAAAAACTTTGCAGGTCGAAAATTCCATAAAACAGCTTTTCAGACTGACAATTTTTCAGATTCACTGCCTTGCCAAAAAGCATATTGTACATCACCTACCGTGAAATTGTCTCATCAATTATGCAACCATCCAAAGATACCCGCAGATATTTTGTACCTTTGTATTTTAAAAACGAAAAATGAAAGCATTTGTTTCCTGGAGCAGCGGTAAAGATTGTATGTATGCCTTGTATCGTTTTTTGAAGAATCCCGAAAACAAAGCAGCCTGTTTATTAAACATGTCTGACGCCGGTAACGACAAAGGCGCTATCATAGATTCAGGTGTTTTTGGTGATATTTACCTGCAAGAGCATTGTACATGGATAGAGCGCGTTTGTTGCAACACGGACATTTCTGCCGTCTTTCCGCTTTGGGGTGCAGACAGGTCCGCCCTTATTGGAGAATTCGTTGCAGACGGATTTAAAGCCATTACCGTATTCGCAAGAAAACAAAAATTGCCCCAATCGTTCACAGGGAGATTGATAGACAACTATTTTTTAACCGATATGCATGCGTTCCCCGCCGCCGACCCCAGTGGCGAAAACAATATGTTTTGAAAATTACAGATATGGGAAAAAGACTTTTTTTTGCAGTGCTCCTCTTCTTTTCTTTTATGGGTTCCTTTGCCCAAACACAATATAAAAGAATCGTATCACTTGCGCCATCCCTCACACAGAGCCTTTATTATTTAGGCGCTCAAGACAAACTTATAGGTTGTACCAGCTATTGCATGGCGGCAAAAGAAGATAAAAAAGAGATTGTGGCTTCTGCCGTAAAAGCCAATCTCGAAAAAGTTATTGCCTTGAAAGCCGACTTGGTATTGGTTACAGTACTTACGGATTTGCAGGATATTGAAACGCTGAGAAAGTTTGGAATAAAAGTGGAAGTTTTCCAGTCGCCTAAATCGTTTAAAGAAATATGCAACCAGTTTATCCGCCTCGGCATGCTCATAGGAAAAGAAGAAAAAGCCCGTCGGATAGTCCTCGAAAGCGAGCAAAAAATTAAAGAGATCTCATCCGGAGTAAAGTGGAAGAAAAAACCGCGAATGTTTTTTCAAATAGGCGCGGATCCTCTTTTTTCGGTATTACCCAACACTTTTATGGACGATTACATAAATTTTTTTGGAGCAGAAAATATTGCAAAAACATTGAAACGGGGTTCGGTAAGCCGCGAATTTGTAATAGCCAATAATCCCGACTATATTTTTATAGCTACCATGGGCATGGTAGGCAACGAAGAAAAAGAGATCTGGAGCAGGTACTCCTACTTGACGGCCTCAAGAAAAAAACAGATCCATATTATTGAGTCGGACATTGCGTGCCAACCTACTCCCATTACTTTTGTACAGACAATGGAAATTTTGGAAAAAATGATAAATGAATAACTTAGGGCTTATACATAACGATAAAGGCGTTCTTAGCCGCGAAGGGTATAGAATATTGAGATAATGCAACGGAAAAAACTAATGTGGGCTTTATACGCGCTGGCGCTTCTAGCAGCGTTATTTGCCGTCGTAATCCTATCGCTAAGCTTTGGCGAAATTTCCATACCGTATAAAAAAATACCGCAAATTCTTGCCGATAAAGAAAGTATGGAGTACGGCGTGTTGTTTTACATCCGTATTCCGCGTACATTACTTGGCTTTGCCATAGGCGGAAGCCTGAGCCTGGCCGGCGCTATTTTGCAAGGGATTTATCGTAATCCTTTGGTGGAACCCTATACGCTGGGCATATCGGGAGGAGCATCTTTGGGAGTAACATTTGCCATTGTGGCAGGATTGCATTTGCTTAACATCCTGTTTTTACCGCTTGCCGGATTTATCGGTGCATTTACAACCATATTCCTGGTTTACACGTTAAGTTTGAAAAAAGGCACATTGAGCGTGAACAGGATGCTGCTTATCGGCGTAATGATCAGCTTTATCTCGTCCTCACTTATGATGTTTTTAATGTCTATCACAGCGGCAGAAAACATTCACGGCATTGTGTTCTGGATAATGGGGTCGCTCAACGAATCCAATACCACCATGGTTTGGGTAATGGTTGTTTTGTCTGTTGTGTGCCTGCTTATCTCTTATTTGTTTGTAATGCCGCTCAACGCGTTACGCCTGGGAGAAGAAAAAGCCCGTCATTTAGGCATCAACTCCAATGTCACTATCCGTATTTTATTTATCATAACCTCTATTCTCACCGGGGCATGCATAGCCGTAGCGGGAGTTATCGGCTTTGTGGGGCTTGTCATCCCCCACATTGTCCGCCTGTTTGTAGGTTCGGATTATCGCATCATGCTTGTCTCGTCTTTTTTAAGCGGAAGTATATTTTTGATTTTATGCGATATAATTGCCCGTACCATTATTTCGCCCAACGAGCTCCCTATCGGCGTAATTACAGGAATTACGGGCGGGGTGGTATTTATTGTTTTGCTAAGCCGTTCTCAAAAACGCTCTAAATTGCTGCAAGGATGAAAGAACTACTCACATTGAATAATTTTTCATGCGGATATAAGGACGGCTTTCATATAACCGGTATCAACTTTTCTCTGGCAGAAGGTACGTTTACCGGCATCATCGGCCCTAACGGATCGGGAAAGACCACGCTTTTCCGGGGCATTTCCGGCGACCTGCCCATAAGTTGCGGATCTGTAGTATTTGAAGGCAAAGATTTATCGATGTTTACGCTTCGCGAAAAAGCACAAAAAATCTCTATCGTATCACAATTTACGGAAACAGCCCACATTACGGTTGAAGAATATGTGCTGATGGGAAGAATGCCCCATAGAAAACCGTTCCAGTTTTTCGACAAACCGGAAGATATTGACATTGCGCATCATTACATGCAGTTGACCAATACCTACCGGCTCCGCGATAAATCCATGACAGAACTGAGCGGGGGGGAACAACAAATGGCAAGCATTGCCTCGGCACTTTGTCAAAAGCCCACGCTCTTACTGTTGGACGAGCCTACATCGCACCTCGACATCACACACCAGATGAAATTTATGAATCTGATACAGAGACTGAACGACGAACTGAATTTATCCGTAATCATGATTATACATGATTTAACATTGGCTGCCGAATATTGCGATTATCTTATCATGATGAAAAACGGTAAGATCCACAAAAAAGGAAGTCCCGAGACCGTTCTTACATACGAGAATATCGAAAATGTTTACGATACTGTTGTGGTTGTAAAAATAAATCCCGTATCGGGAAAACCGGTGGTATTCCCTGTTTCGGAACGGAAATTAAAAGAATTAAACAAGAGATAAGTACCGTTATCGGGAAAAAACAACCATGCGAAAAATCATTTTCATAACAGGAGGGCAACGTTCGGGCAAAAGCTCATTTGCACAAAGATTAGCGGAGAAATACTCTGCTGATCCTTTGTATCTGGCTACTGCCCGGCATTGGGATGAGGACTTTGAAGAGCGCATTCGCCGTCATCAGGCCGACAGGGGCAAAATGTGGACTACAATTGAAGAGGAGAAACTATTGAGCAGACACGATTTAAGCGGTAGAACCGTGCTGATGGATTGTGTAACACTGTGGCTGACCAATATCTTTCACGATAACAAATATAATCGGGACATATCGCTAGAAGAAGCAAAAGCCGAATGGGAAAGGTTTATCAATCAGGATTTCAATCTTATAGCAGTAAGCAACGAGATTGGCATGGGCCTGCACGCTCCCGGTGAAACCGCCCGCCATTTCACCGACTTGCAGGGTTGGATGAACCAGCATATCGCCAAGACAGCAGATGAGGTGTATTTTATGGTTTCGGGTATTCCCATACAAGTAAAATAGTAATTAAATAATATATGACACGGGAAGAATTACAAAGGAAAATAAACAATCGAACCAAGCCGTTGGGCTCATTGGGAAAACTGGAAAAGATCGCGCTAAAAATAGGCACCATCCAGAATACACTCACCCCGGAACTTAAAAATCCCGCTATTCTCGTTTTCGCTGCCGATCACGGCATTGTTGACGAGGGTGTAAGCCCCTGCCCCAAAGAAATCACGTGGCAAATGGTCATGAACTTCATAAACGGTGGTGCGGGTATCAATGTGTTTTCGCGACAACACAACATCCGCTTACGCGTAATTGATGCCGGCGTAGATCACGATTTTCCGGAGGGGTGCCACGTGGAAAACCACAAGTTGGCCAGGGGTACAAAAAACATGCTGCACGAACCGGCTATGAGCACGGAGCTCTGCCAGCAGGCAATGGACAAAGGCGCCGAATGTGCCCGTCAGGAGTTTGAACGCGGTTGCAACATCATCGGTTTTGGTGAAATGGGTATCGGAAACACGTCGCCAGCATCGCTGCTGCTCAACAAATTTACCGGTATTCCGCTCGATGAGTGCGTGGGACGCGGCGCCGGGCTCAATGAAGAGGGGGTGCAACACAAATACAATATTCTAAAACAAGTAGCCGGGAAATACAACCCCAAAACACCGCTTGAAACACTCGCTACTTTCGGAGGATTGGAAATAGCCATGATCTGCGGCGCAGTATTGGAAGCCAAACGGTTGAACATGCTTATCGTGGCCGACGGTTTTATCGTATCATCCGGATTTTTAGCCGCCTACGAGATGCAACCCGACGTACTCGACAACGTGATATTCAGTCACGCTTCCAACGAACGTGGACACAAGGCCATGGTAGAGTATATGAAAGGCGATCCCGTATTGCATCTCGACCTTCGCCTGGGCGAAGGCACGGGCGTGGCGTTGGTATATCCCATCCTGCAATCGGCGTTGATTTTCCTGAACGAAATGGCAAGTTTTGAAGATGCGGAAGTGTTTGATATAGAAAAAAACAGGTAAGTGATCAGTCTTTAAGCGATGAAACAGCAACTTAACCTCTTCTTGCACGCGCTGCAATTCTACAGCCGTATTCCGGCAGGAAAAATTGATTACACCGAAGAAAATATCGCACAATCGGTACGTTATTTTCCGCTGATAGGCAGTATTGTGGGAGCCGTGGGTGGAAGCGTATTTATGCTGTCCATGCTGGTTTTTTCGCAAGCAATTTCAGTAACAGCCGCCATTATTTCGATGGTAGCCGTTACCGGCGCACTGCACGAAGACGGCGTTTCCGACTTTTTCGACGGGTTCGGCGGAGCCCGCACGAAGGAACGCATCCTGGAGATCATGAAAGACAGCCATGTGGGAGCCTACGGCGTTATTTCGCTCGTACTGCTGTTCCTGGTTAAGTTTTCGTTGCTGACGTCCATCGCCCCCCAAAAACTTCCGTTGGTGCTGATCGCCGCGCACGCTTCCAGCCGTTTCATGGCTGTGGTATTGATGAAATCGTCCACGTACGCCCGCACAGGGAACAGCAAATCGTCGCATACGCGCCATCCGTTAACGCGGACAACAGTGATTACGGCGTTCGTTTTCGGAGCATTGCCGCTGGCTTTCGTTCCACCGTTTATAATCGCCTGCGTAGTCACTATTTACGCAATTATCTTCTTCGCATTGAAGCATTACGTTGAGAAAAAAATCGGCGGATTCACGGGCGACGTCCTGGGTACGTTGCAACAGTTTTGTGAAATAGCGTTTTACCTTGTTTACAATCTATGAAACTCTATTTGGTAAGACATACCCGCGTGGACACGCCTGCCGGAATTTGCTACGGCAATTCCGATGTAGGCCTGGCGGGCACTTTCCCGGAAGAGTTGCTCGCCGTGCAATCGGAACTGGAGGGTATCCGATTTGCAAAAACATACAGCAGCCCGTTGAAAAGATGTGTAACCCTGGCACAAAGTTTATCGCGTTCGGTTATCGTAGATGAAAGAATAAGGGAATTTGATTTTGGCGAATGGGAACATAAGGCGTGGAACGATATCTATGCTCTGGAAACGGGTAAAAAGTGGTTCAACGATTATGTGAACACATCATGCCCTCAAGGCGAATCGTTCCGTATGATGCTTCGACGGGTAGATAAATTTCTTGGTCAGCTGCCCGATACCGATGAAAATATTCTGATTGTCACCCACGCCGGAATTATCCGGGCATTCCTCATACTGATAGAGGATTATACGATAAACGAAGCATTTGACACGCCAGTGGCGTATGGAGAGGTAATAACGATTGAAAAAAAGAAGAGGGATACAACGAAATAAAATTATGCTTACCGGACACGGCAACGACCTATACGACTACAACGGAAAAATAATCGCCGATTTCAGCTCGAACATCCCTTACCGGAACGCTTCGGCGCAGATTGCGGCGCATCTATCGGGTTGCCTGCACCTTATCGAAAACTATCCCGACCCGAATGCGCGTACGCTTACACGCGAGATTGCCGCCCACCACAACATTCCTCCGGAAAACGTGCTGGTCACCAACGGCTCGGCAGAAGCGTTTTATCTTTTGGCGCACCTGTTTGCCGGGAAGCACAGCACGATAACCTATCCCGCTTTTGCCGAGTACGAAGATGCCTGTACCGTATATAGGCACACCTTGTCGTTCCTGCCGGTAAACGAACTGTGCGAAAGCAACGATTTCACCGGTAGTGAAACCGTTTGGTTTGCCGTCCCCAACAATCCCGACGGTATTATCGTGTCCGATAAAACCATTAAAGCACTTTGTGATAACCATCCGCATACCCGCTTCATCATTGATAACGCCTACGGCGAATTGTGCCCGCAGTGCCGCTCGGTCGTATCCTTGCATGCGCAACACCCGAATCTGATTTCGGTACATTCGCTCACAAAAACCTTCGCTATCCCCGGCTTGCGGTTGGGTTACATTATCGCTGGCAAATCCATCATAGAACAGCTCCAGCCCCTGCGCACCCCGTGGGCGGTGAATGCGCTGGCGCAGGAGGCAGGCAGTTTCGTGATGAAAAATTACAACCGTTTATCACCCGACGTCCATGCGTTATGCCGCGAATCGTATATGTTTCAACAGCAACTTGCAGCGCTGCCACATCTTGAGGCAACACCGTCGCCGTGCAACTATTTTTTGGTGCAGTTGAAGGAAGGCACGGCATCACAGCTGAAGTCTTACCTCATCGACGAGCACGGCATCCTGATCCGAGATGCCGGTAATTTCCGCGGGCTGTCGCCCCGGCACTTCCGGCTGTCGGTACAGGAGAAAGCAGCAAACGATCGTCTGGTTGAAGCGTTGCGTGAATTTTTAAAAAAAACGCCCCGATGTACGATTTTATCCTGACTCATCGCGATTTCCTCATCCCGCTTGCAGGCGGCTTTTTGCTCGACGCCCTGTTGGGCGACCCTGCCCGATTACCGCATCCCATCCGGCTGTTTGGTAATATGATTGCATTCTGCGAACAGAAATTCAACAGAGGTGGGCGGAGAAGGACAAAAGGCATCGCGGTTGCATCGGCACTGGTCTTCATTGTTTTTGGAGTATTTTATGGCATTCAAATCGCATTGAAGGATTTTTCCGCAGTAAAAATCGCCATAAATACCCTGCTGTTTTTCTACGCCCTCGGCAACCGAAGCCTGATTACCGAAGCATTGAAGGTGGAACGCCAGGTACAAAAAAACGATTTGTCCGCTGCCCGCAAACAGTTGAGCCGGATTGTAGGGCGTGACACGTCGCAGCTCTCGTTCCAACAGATCCGTACCGCCACACTCGAAACACTTGCCGAAAACCTGAGCGACGGCGTAATCGCACCGCTGTTTTTCTATGCCGTTGGCGGAATTCCGCTGATGATGACATACAAAATGATAAACACTTTGGACTCGATGATCGGCTATAAAAGCGACCGGTACAAAGATTTTGGATGGTTTGCCGCACGTATCCTCGACGACGGCGCAAACTTTATCCCCGCACGGCTCACAGCGTTTTTCATGATCTTAATTCCGCCGTCGGCACGTGGATTTCGCTTCGTCCGCAAATATGCACGCCGGCACTCCAGTCCCAATTCGGGCTATCCGGAATCGGCACTGGCAGGCATTCTCGATTGCCGTTTCGGCGGCCCGAATATATATTGCGGGGAACGGGTAGAAAAACCCTATATCGGAGAAAATAACCGCGAGCTCACACACGGGGATGTTATAAAATCGTGCTTCATCAACATCAGGACAAGCCTCTTGATGCTAATCTGCATGGTGGCGGCGTATTGTATTTTTCACGCATCAACCGGTTTTATCGCATAATTTTTTATACTTTTGGGAGCTGAAATAATGAACACTATGAAATCAAAAAAATCACTTATTATCGGGATTGCTGCGGCGGTTGCAATTGCGGCTACCCTGTTTTTCCTGACAAAAAAAGAAGAGACGCCCGCAACAGATGAAGGTGCTTTTGAAATTTCCTTCAACAAACAAGGGAGCCTGGCATTTTTGTCGGCAAAGGACAACGATACCCTCTCGGTTATAGATATTGAAGTGGCCGATGATAACCAGCGCCGCGCACGGGGACTGATGTACCGGAAATCACTTCCTGCCGATGCCGGGATGTTATTTATCTTCGATACGGAGGAAATTCAAAGTTTCTGGATGAAAAACACCTACATCCCTTTAGATATGCTTTTTATAAACGCCTATAATGAAATTATTACCATTCACGCAAACACCACTCCCCTGAAAGAATGGAACTACTCATCAACACAACCGGCGTTGTACGTGGTGGAGGTAAACGCAGGATATTGCGTCCGAAAAAATATTGCTGAAGGAGATAAAATTATCTTTGAAAGGTAAACTCAAGAAAAAAATTTATGGTTTCTTATTAAATATTGTACCTGTTGCCTGTGCTGTAGGCATAACAGTCATATCGTTGATGTTTACGTGATCGGGGCGGGAAATGGCGAAAAGAATGCAATCCGCAATATCTTCGGCTATAAGGTTATCGAATCCTTCATACACTTTTGCAGCACGTACCTCATCTCCGTGGAAACGAACAACGGAGAATTCAGTTTCAACTGCACCGGGGCAGACTTGCGTAACTTTTATGTTATGCCTGAGCATGTCTATTCTCATCCCTTTCGTGAGCGCATCTACCGCGTGTTTGGTAGCACAATAAACGTTTCCGTTGGGATAAACCTCTTTTCCGGCAATGGAACCCATGTTTATAATGTGTCCTTTTCCGCGTTCTATCATAAGCGGTGAGACGTATCGGGTAACGTAAAGCAGGCCCTTGACGTTAGTATCGATCATCCTGTTCCAGTCGTCGGTATCCCCTTCCTGCAGGGCACTTAATCCGGCTGCCAGCCCGGCATTATTTACCAGAACATCAATATCTTTCCAACTGTCCGGCAAATTTTCCACGGCCGATTTTACTTCAGATTCAACACGAACGTCAAAACAGAGATCCAGGACACGGGTCCCGTTTTTTTCGAGCTCTCCCTTTAAGTTTGTCAACCTGTCGCTTCTGCGCCCCGTAATAATAACGTCAAAACCATTGTCGGCCAATCTCCGGGTTGTGGCTTCACCTATTCCCGATGTAGCGCCGGTTATTAATGCAATTTTTTTCTTCATAACGTATAAAATTTAATAAAATCAAAATTACATCAAAAATTGGAGTTTTTTACCTTTATCATCAAAAAATAGACTATTTTTGAAGTTCACTAAATAAAAAATACCTGCATTATGGAAGAAGAATTTATCACCATCAAGACATTTACTTTTCCTGCCGATGTACCCATCGTTCAAACATTCATGGAGATGAGAGGTATCGAAGTGTTCATGAAAAACTTAACAGCAAGCCGGCTGGCTTATAGCATTGGGGATATCGAGATGCAGGTGAAGGCTTCGGATTACGAAGTTGCCAAAAATGCCCTTATAGAAGGAGGTTTTGCCGAACCGGAAGATTTTGTTCTTTAATTTTTTAATCGCTTAGAATTGTATGATTGAGAATAATCTCCCTTATAAAAAGAAAGAATACAGGTATATATTAATTGCTTTGCTGATACTACTCGGGCTGATTCTTTTCAAAGAGTTGCGCATTTACCTGAGCGGTTTTTTGGGAGCAGCCACGCTTTATGTTTTATTGAAAAGGCAGATGATCTATTTAGTGGAAAAAAAGAAAATAAAAAGAGGATTTGCCGCCACACTCTTAACTATTGAAGCTTTGCTGTTATTCTTAGGGCCGCTTACGGGTATTGCTTTTTTGGTTATCGATACCGTATCGGGAATTTCCATTGACCCTAAAGCCATACTCGACAGCTTCAATAACTTTGTTGAGATGATTGAGAAGAAGCTTGATTTTGAAATCTTCACTCCCGAAAATTTATCCAGCCTGCCCAAACTAGGTGGAAACATATTGCAATCGCTGGGTGCAAGTATCTACTCATTGGTAATTAATTCCCTTTTCGCCCTCTTCATACTTTTCTACATGCTCTATAGCTACGATGGTTTTGAGAAGATGGTTAAAGAAATTCTGCCATTCAAAGAAGAGAACAAACAAATTTTGACCGAAGAGACCAAGCTGATCATTCAGGCAAATGCAATAGGAATACCTTTACTGGCCATTATCCAGGGTGTTTTTGCTTATATGGGATATGTGTTTTTTGGGGTGGAAAACGCCTTGCTGTATGCTGTTTTCACGGGATTTGCATCCATCATCCCTATTCTCGGGACGGCTATCGTATGGGTCCCGATCGCACTAAGTATATGGCTTGCAGGAGATATTGGAAGTGCTATTGGGATGACTGCATACGGATTTATGATCATTGGTGGTGTTGACAATGTGGCGCGTTTTCTGCTTCAAAAGGTTTTGGCCGATATTCACCCGTTGATAACTATTTTCGGGGTATTGACCGGTATCCCCATGTTCGGATTCTGGGGCGTTATCTTCGGGCCTTTGCTGCTCTCTCTGTTTGTGCTTTTCTTCAATATGTACCGGCACGAATATATTCCGGGTTCAACGGCGGAACCTCGCGTTACCACCCGAATGAAATCAAAAGAATTCGATATCCTCGGATACAAGAAAAATAAAAAGGAAGAATCCTAGAGCACAATTTTGCCGGCTTACAAACGACAACTTCCTGTAAAATAATTTCAACTTTTTTCAATCTAATCTGTTAGTTAAATGTAATAGTGCGGATTGGGTTAAATTTGTAAAAAGTTAAAATTATGGAAGAGATTGTTAAAGTATTATCAACCGAATATCTTACACACGATGTGATAAGATTGGTTTTAGAAAAACCGGCCGGTATCAATTTTGTTCCCGGCCAAGCTACGGAAGTTGCCATCAATAAACCGGAGTGGAAAACCAAAAGAAGGCCTTTTACCTTTACATCATTGACAGATGATGACTTTTTGGAGTTTGTAATCAAAACATATCCTTCTCACAACGGAGTTACCAACGAATTACTTAGTATAAAACCGGGCGACGAATTGATTATCCGCCATATTTTTGGCGCGATAAAATATAAGGGCGAAGGAATATTTATTGCCGGCGGAGCGGGAATCACTCCGTTTATTGCTATTTTGAAGGAGCTTGAGAAAAAAAATGAAATTGGGAATAACAAATTCATTTTTGCCAACAAAGCCAGGGCAGACATCATTCTGGAAGACAAGTTCAATAAACTGTTGGGGAAAAATTTTATAAACGTGCTTTCGGAAGAGATGCTTCCCGAATACGAACACGGTTATGTTTCTGCAGAACTGATTAAAAACAACACCGATATATCCACCAGGTATTATTATTTATGTGGGCCAAAGCCAATGATGAAGGCAGTTGAAGAACAATTGTCAACACTAGGGATTAAACCCGAATTCATCGTGAAAGAGAGCTTTTAAGAATGTGTTTTGAATGGATGAACTGTTGTGCGAAATACGAAACTGCAGAGTCTGTGAAAAGTTTCTTCCCTTAGGTCCTAAACCAATCATCGCGGCAAGCTCTAAGAGCAGAATCGTGGTTGTCGGACAGGCGCCGGGGCGGATTGTCCACGAAACAGGAGTTCCCTGGAACGACAAGAGCGGCGACAATCTACGTGCATGGATGGGGGTTGACAGGCTCACTTTTTACGATCCTGAAAAATTTGCCCTGATGCCGATGGGCTTTTGCTATCCGGGAAGGGGAAAATCGGGCGATTTGCCGCCGCGGCCCGAATGTGCTCCGTTGTGGCACGGAAGATTGCTGGATAAGATGGAAGATGTACGGCTTGTTTTGCTTGTAGGCTGGTATGCACAGAGATATTATCTACGGGATACTGCCAAAACGACCCTGACAGAAACCATCCGTCATTTCGATTCGTACCTGCCCGACTATTTCCCGTTGCCACATCCATCACCACGCAACAACATATGGCAGGCAAAAAACAGATGGTTTGCCGAAAATGTATTGCCCGAACTCAAAATAAGAGTTAAAGCCGCTTTAATTTAGTCGTAGAATCCAAGGATTAACTAACTTTGTTGGCATTGTTTTTGTTATTATAGTAAATAAAAAACTATATTTGTAATCTACTATATAGAAGATAAGGAAGTTAATAAATGGACAACAATTTTTCTCAACGAGTCAGGGACATCATGGCATACAGCCGTGAAGAAGCCGAGAGACTGCAAAACAATTATATCGGGCCGGAACACTTGATGCTCGCCATTCTCCGCGATGGGGACGGAATGGCCATCCAGGTGCTTCAGGACTTTGATGTGGACATAAAGCATTTAAAAAATTATATCGATGACAGGTTCCGTCAGATCCAGGAGCCGTACGACGGGACCCGCGAATTAGTCATCAACAAAAGTACGGAAAAGACGTTAAAGATGAGTATATTGGAGGCAAGGCTCACAAAAAGTGCAGAAACCGATTCGGAGCACATCCTGTTGGCTTTGCTGAAGGAAAAAAATACACCCATTAACGACATTCTGCAACAGTTTCATCTCGATTATTCCAGCGCATTTTTATATGTGAAAAGCATACTCGACGCGCGTGCTGAAAGTAATGCGGATGCTCCGTCCATGGGCCCGAACTTTACCGATGACGATGACGATGAGCAAGGCGGAAGATCATCTTTCAACCCGGGCGGGCAACAAGGTGGCCAATCACAGGCAAAGAACCCTGCTTCAGACACGCCGGTGCTTGATAATTTCGGGACTGACATTACCCGCGCCGCAATGGAAAACCGCCTCGACCCGATTGTGGGACGGGAAAAAGAGATCGAGCGTATTGCCCAGATACTGAGCCGCCGCAAGAAAAACAACCCCGTCCTCATTGGTGATCCCGGCGTAGGAAAATCTGCCATAGTGGATGGGCTGGCGCTGCGTATCGTACATAAAAAAGTATCGCGCGCCATGTTTGACAAACGCGTGATTGCGCTCGATATGGCTTCCATTGTCGCCGGAACCAAGTATCGTGGTCAATTTGAAGAGCGTATCAAAGCCATCCTGAATGAACTGTCGAAAAACCCGAACATCATTCTCTTTATCGACGAAATCCATACCATCGTCGGTGCCGGAGGTGCTGCCGGATCGCTGGATGCAGCGAACATGCTGAAACCTGCTCTGGCTCGCGGGGAAATTCAGTGTATCGGCGCTACCACGCTCGACGAATACCGCAAGAACATTGAGAAAGACGGTGCGCTGGAACGTCGTTTCCAGAAAGTAATCGTTGACGCAACCACACCCGAAGAGACGTTGCAGATCCTCCGGAACATCAAAGAACGGTACGAAGACCATCACAACGTCCGTTATACCGACGAAGCATTGGAGGCATGTGTGAAATTGACGGAGAGGTATGTTTCCGACCGTACTTTCCCCGATAAGGCTATCGACGCCCTGGATGAATCCGGTGCGCGCGTTCATATCTCCAACATCTCCATCCCTAAGGTAATTGAAGAGATGGAGGAGGAACTGAAAGCGGTGGAACAGATGAAAAACGATGCGGTAAAGGCTCAGAAATATGAATTGGCGGCCAGCTATCGCGACAAACAGCGTCAGCTCTTGCTGGCCTTGGAAGCCGAAGAGCAGCGCTGGCAAAAAGAGATCAAAGAGAAACCGGAAATCGTTGACGAAGAAAAAATTGCCGAAGTAGTGGCTATGATATCGGGCGTACCGGTACAACGGATTGCCCAGGCCGAAGGCCAGCGCTTGCTGGAAATGAAAAACGAACTGAAAGCGCAGGTTATCGGTCAGGACGAAGCGGTGGACAAGATAGTGAAAGCCATCCAACGAAACCGTGTGGGACTCAAAGACCCCAACAAGCCTATCGGCACATTCATGTTCTTAGGCCCGACCGGTGTCGGGAAAACACATCTGGCAAAAAAACTGGCGGAATACCTGTTCGACTCGCACGAAAACCTTATCCGTATCGATATGAGCGAATATATGGAGAAGTTCAACGTTTCCCGCCTGGTAGGAGCGCCTCCCGGATATGTGGGTTACGAAGAAGGCGGGCAGTTGACCGAAAAAGTGCGTCGCCGCCCCTACTCCGTTGTGTTGCTGGACGAAATAGAAAAAGCACATCCCGACGTGTTCAATATTCTGCTTCAAATCCTGGATGAAGGGCACATTACGGATAGCTTGGGTCGCCGGATTGATTTCAAGAACACCATATTGATCATGACTTCTAATATTGGTACACGTCAGTTGAAAGATTTCGGCCGCGGGATCGGATTTAGCACCAACAGCGATGTTACCGATACCGAATATTCGCGAAGCATTATCCAGAAAGCACTGAATAAAGCATTTGCTCCTGAATTTTTGAACAGGGTGGACGATATTGTGATGTTCGACCAATTGAGCAAAGAGTCCATCTTCAAGATTATCGATCTGGAACTCAATGGGCTGTATAAACGGATCAAAGAGTTGGGTTACAGGGTTGAACTCACTGCCGAAGCCAAAGAGTTTCTTGCCGACAAAGGTTACGACGTTCAATTCGGCGCCCGTCCGCTAAAACGTGCCATCCAGAAGTATGTAGAGGACGAAATGGCAGAGATGATCCTGCGTACCGGCATCAAAGAGGGCGAAACCGTTCTGGTGGATTTCGACAAGGAACAACAGAAGATTGTAATGAAAGTGGCGGAGCACGAGAAGATGGAGCACAATTAACAGACACCAATCACTACCTTTTTCAGTGGGAACATGCACATGTCCTACAAATATAAAGTCTAAAAAAAATATGAAAGTTGAAGTTTGGACAGATATTATGTGTCCGTATTGTTACATAGGCAAGATTCATTATGAACAAGCTTTACAGCAATTTGCGCACGCCAGTGAAGTTGAACTGGTTATAAAAGCTTTCCGGTTGAATCCGAATTTACCCGATAAAGGGAACGGTTATTCCGTAGTGGATTATTTATTAAAGACGGCCGGCCTTTCGGAAAACAATTTGAAACAGATGTTTGCTTATATCGAGCAACTGGCAGAGAATGCGGGCGTAAAATTCAACTTGCCGAATGCAATTGCAGCCAATACACTTGACGCCCATAGGCTGGTAAAACTGGCAGCGAAAAAGAACCTGGGCTCTAAGGTTCTATCACTCATATCGAAAGCCTATTTTGAGGACGCACAAGATTACAGCGACATTAACTTGTTGACCGGGATTGGAATAAAAGCAGGGCTTGATGAAGCGGAAATAGATCAGATGTTTGCCGGGGACGACTTCAAAGCCGAAGTGGAACGCGATATTCAGGAAGCCCATCAATTGGGAATAGATACGGTTCCCACTTTTCTGTTCGAACGTAAACAGGCGATCATCGGAGCAGAACCGGTACAGGTTTTCCTGGATGCACTCAAGACAACAAACATCACTCTTGGCGATATGGAGGTAAGGAAGGGGAAATCGTGCAACGCAGACGGGACATGTGAAATATAGGGCAAAAAATTAAACGATGGAGTTTTTACGTATAGAGCAATCGGACAAGGGCAGGTGGAACAAGGTATGGGAATTGTATGAATCAAGCTTTCCTATTGCCGAAAGGCGGAAAGAGACAGACCACGTCAGGGCCTGTTCCGATCCGCAATTTTATCCGTTATCGGCCTGGGAGGATGGCGAGCTAATCGGGTTGATGTTTTATTGGGAGTGGGACAGGTACCGGTATCTGGAATATTTGGCCATCAACCCCCAATTACGGGGACACGGTTTTGGTTCTCAATTGCTTCGTTACTTACGCGACTCCGACCACACCATCATCCTCGAAATAGATCCGCTGATAAACGAGTTATCGGTAAGGCGGCTCCAATTTTACGAACGTGCCGGATTTACTCTCACGCCTTACCGGTTTGTACATCTGCCTTACCGCCTGGAAGGGCAACCCATTGAGTTGCTGATCCTCAGTTACCCGAAAATGATTACCAAAGAACAGCACAACAGTTTTTTGAAATTTCTGGGCAAGCACGTGATTTTGTATTGCGAAGGCTATCCGTTTGAGCAGCAGTAACGGTATTCATTACACATTAATGCAGCTCCGGAATAACCACCTCCAATGTAATGTTGATATTTTTGAATCCCATCTCCTGCAGAAGTGATTTTACTGCAAGTTCTGCCTGGTTATTGGCATCTTTCAGTACTCCTTGTTTCATAGCGTCCTGCCTCATCGTCTCTTTTTCTTCAATCAAGGCATTGTTGTAATCCGATATTTTTATGGGATTGAATGCGTTATCGCTTTCATCGTAAACTTTCACGCTGTTTTCATCAATAACGATATCGAAAATCTGTGCGCGAGGCATTGAAACATGAACATTTGCACCGTTGATATTCACTTTTATTTTGCTGAAATCCACACCTGCCTTAAGATACCCGTTGTATTTCAGCAGAAAATATTTATCGGTAAGCGGAACGCTGATGTTTAGTATTTTGAAGTTATCCTTAAATCCGATAACACCCGAGTAGCTATACTTAACGGTAGCCAGCTCCTGGATATGAACAATTTTGCTAAGAACAGTAGAAGTGTCGTATCTCTTTTCCCGGGCTTCGTTCATTTTATTTATTCCCAGCAACAGCGCCAAAACGATTGTCGTACCCAGAAAGAAATAAGTTGAATAACTCGTTTTTTTCATTGATCTTGTTTTTTATTTTTCCTTCATTTTCAGAGTAATGAAGTGCTTGCTAATGTAGCTCCAAAGCCTGCCTGATATCTTCAAAAAGCGAATCTGCACTCTCCAGGCCCACCGATAACCGTATGGTTTTATCACTTATATCCATAGCCTCTCTCTGAACTTGGGAAAAATTTCCGTAAATAGTGCTGGCAGGATGAATAGCAAGGCTTTTGTTATCGAATAAATTTGTCGCCCGCCGTATCATTTTCAGGTTATCCAGAAATTGGAAACAGGCATCTTTCGATGCCAGGCCGAACGTCAGCATCGCTCCCGGATTCTCACCGAATTGGCGGCAACTTACTTCGTAAAACGGGTTTCCAGGCAGTCCCGGATAGTTGACCGATTCAATACTTTTCAACTTCTGTAAACGTTTTGCCAGTTCAAGACATGTACGGCTTTGCCTTTCGTAGCGCAGATGCAATGTTTCAAGTCCGATTGTCTGCAGATGCGCTGTCCCCGGATTCATGTATGCCCCAAAATTCCGGTGAATTTCCTTGCGCAGTTTATAATTAAACGCATAATTCTTATGAACTTTAGCCAGTTCGTTGAGGCTTTTATTTTTTGTCCAGTCAAAAGTGGCATAATCGACAATAAGCCCGCCTATGCTGGTAGCACCACCCGATATATATTTTGTGCTGGAGACCACTTCCACATCTATCCCGAAACTTCCGGCTTTAAAAACAGAAAAAGAGACCAAGGTCGTATCCGCGATCAACGGTATGTTCTTTTCATGCGCTAACTCACTTATAACGGAGAGGTCAGCAACCTCCATTTGCGGATTGGTGATAATCTCTAAAAATATTCCGCACGTATTTTCGTCGATATTCTCAAGGATCTCCTTTTCGCTCGTTAAATCACAGAATCGAACCTCTACGCCAAAGGTTCTCAGTGTATTTGCAAAAAAAGAATAGGTGTTCCCGAACAAATGGGGCGAAGTGACAATATTGGCCCCGTTGTACGCAATAGACATGAATACGTTACTAACGGCCGCCATTCCCGAGTTGAGAGCCGTAACATTAAAAGCTCCGGTAATCTGTTTCACCCGTTCTTCAAAGTAATGAACGGTGGGATTCGAAATCCGCGAATAGGTGTGATCCGTTGTCTTCCCGCAAAATGCCGCCTCCATGTCCGAAGCGCTTTTAAACTCGTATGCGGCAGCATTATAAACCGGCATAGAAAGGGAACCATAAACGTCCGGCTTGGGATAAGGAACATTGAGTAAATAATCTTCAAAATCTAAATCATCCATCTCTTCAGAATTTAAGGCTACAAAGATACAAAAATGATACGGTCAACTTGAAATTAGCCCGAAACAAAATCAGAAAGTACTTTTTGATAAAGCTCAGCCACTCTTTCCGCTTTTTCATCCCAGGAAAATTTTTGTTGCAGAGATTTACAATTCAGTGACAACTCTTCCAATAGTTCACGATCATCAAATAGCGCATTTAATTGTTCGGCAAAATCAATAGTTGATTTTTCAGGGTTTGTGAGTGGAATTTTACGTCCGACAGTTTTATCGATTACTGCTCCAAAGCCGCAGGCATCGAAACACAATACGGGTAAACGATTACTTATAGCCTCTAATACGACGGTAGAAGTATCTTCACTTACGCTTGTAAAGAAGAAAAGCTGTGCTTCACGCATAGCTTGCTGTACGATTGCATGAGGTTTGTTGCCGTGCCATACTACCTGATCAGAGATGCTCAAGCTTGTAGCAAGCTGTTTTGCATCACTTTCCTGAAGCTCATCTCCCTGTCCATAAACATTTAGAATGATTTGTTTATTGTTTGTTGCCGCCAAAGCTCTCAATGCCAACGGCAACTGTTTGCGAAAATCGAATTTTCCAACCCACATCACGTTAAAATCCTCACTGTAGAATCTTTTCGTTGGAACATTGTCTGTAATAAAACAACCGGTTTCCGGAATTAGGACAGACTCCGTCTGCTTGTATTTTTTTATGGCACGATACGAATCAGGTATGGAACTAATTAACAGATTAGCCCGTTTCATCGCTTTATCCACCCGGACATCATACTTGATCTGGAATTTATTGATGAAATTTTTCAAACGGATAAAAAGCCGCATCTTTAGTCCTGCTCCCTGCAGGTATGCGACAGGAAATTGCTTTAGGCCTCCTATAGGGCCCCATACAAAGGGAATACCCTCTATTTTCCACAAGTAACCCGGCTCTCTGAACCCAATCATATTCAATTGATGCAAAATATCTATCTTGTGTTCGGCAATAATCTGCTCTGCCATTTGGAGCGTTTTCTTTTGCCAGTTTTTATAATGAGTATAAAACCTCCAGTCGCCCTGTTTTTCACACATTTCTCTTGCTTTCCCCGATATCGGATTGTAATAAAAATGCATATTTTCGGCCTGAGGTAAAGTTGCGAGGACAGCCTCTATCCTCTCCCGGAATTCCCCTTCACTAATGATATATAATTCACAGTGTTTGGCTAAATACACGCACCAGTTCCAACCCATACCGGGTTCACTACCCCTATCAGGTGAACAGGCGTAAGCGTTAATGAGGACTTTTATCTTTCCCATTTTGTAATTGACTTGCAATGAATAAACTGTAAAATCAGCTTTTTCCGGGTATGTGATTTACTTTACTCTGTGGCCTTTCAGCTGATACGTGTTACCATAAGGTGTTTCATCGTCCTCAAACTGTATCTCAAGATAAATACTGTCGGAATTAATTATTTTCCCGTTAAAAACTTTTACACCAATTCTGTAGGAGCAATGTTCACAAATGGATTTTTGCGTCTCAAAAGTTCCGTTCTCGTGATTTGCAGAAACTTTAACCTGAAAATTCCAAAAATATTTGGAAGTATCGTTGATTGTGACAGAATCCGTTTTCGACGGAAAATCACTGGAAATTAGTAATGGAAATATCCCGTGAATAGGAGTATTGTCTATGTAAGCCATAACCTCCCATTCTCCATTTAAAGAACTGGTTAGCGCTATTTTTTCTTCATCCTTCTCGCATGATGTAATAACAGCTGCTACCATCAACAAAATTACATATATTATCTTATTCATCTGTTCTCCGGCCTCCGCTTAAATTATTTAATGACTATTTGTTTTATTTGCAATCGGTCATCGCTTTCCACCTTCACGATATATGTTCCGGATGGTATTGTCCTGTCAATCGTAGTGTGATAACCTATTACAGGTATGCTGAGTATCTTTTGTCCGTTTTGATTTAAGACCGATATAGTTGCGGAAGAAGATATTAAGCCTTTACAATTTGCACATATACGATCGAACGTATCTTTATAAATACTTATGGAGGGATCCGGCACTACTACCTCATCGGGTTTTTCACCGGGTTTCGGCTCCGTCGTTATCCTTGCCCTCCCGATAATTTGTTCGGGAAGTATGGCCGGCGACAGGGTTGGATCATCTCTGTTTGTTTCTATACCGGCTACCGGCTCAATGTTTTTATAAATCCACCAGCTGTTTTTTGAATAACCGTCTTTATTCGTGAAATTAACGCTGTTATTGGCTATGGTGATGTTAAAAGATTTTCCCAATTGTTCCTCATACCAATTACACCCGATAATGGCAACATTAGTAAAATAATTTTTCTTTCCGTACACTTTATTGTTCCTCAATGTTATATTATTACCGCCGGCAACGGCAATTCCATATTGCCCGGGATCTACTAAGATGTTATCTTCAGCTATTTGATAAGAACCGCCAATGTCTCCTAAAATAATTCCGCCCCCCGACGGCGACGGACCACCGCCTCTTATCCAGTTTCCTTTCACCGTTATCGGACTTTGAGGCGTACCGTTTGATTGGTTTACATTAATAAGATCACCGGGTGAACTTTCTCCAAAAATATTTTCCGAAACATTGTAGCTAACACTGTTTCCGGCACCATTTACCCTGTCAAACAAAACAACAAACCCGTTGTTGGTATCATTGCTATTCTTTAAAAGCCCTCCCACATTTTTCACATCGTTGTAATCAAACCTTACTCCCTGCGAATTATGTGCGGTTAGAGCAGTATGCACGTTTTCAAACCAATTATCTATAATTGTAATATTCTTGCAATTATCCAGATAAATGCCCCTTTTTGACGAAGAACTGAATTTATTGTTCTTTATAACCACGTTTTCGCAGCTATACAGGGCAATAATATCCTTTTCACTGTTTGAAAACTCCAGCCCTTCAATCACAAAATTACTTTTGCCTACGTGCTGTATGGCCGGAGCCTTGATGTATGCCCCTGTATATCTGGAGCCTTGCCCGTAAGATAAATGAGCGGCAAAACATAAGAACATTATATTCAGCGCTATGATTTTTAGACTTTTTTTCATTGAATACCTTTTGATTTTACTTATTATTCGCATCATACGATACAGAAAATATAAAATTAAGAATAAAGATTATATTAAATGATTAATCACGTTACAAAATTACGTACAAATTTTCTATTATAGTGCTAAATTACAACCAAATAACACAATTTACACACAATTAGACATTGTTACTCTTTATTAACAATGCGTCTTTTTTACTACTTATATTTTTCCATTTAGAGTCGGTTTATATTGTTTTTTATACACTTCCCTGCTATTGGCATTTTGCAGTGATATTTCGTGTTTATATATAATATTTTGTAAGTGAAAATTGAATTAATTAGGATAATTGGAGCATTTTTTTGTCAGGCAATTAACTAAATTAGATAAAAAAAACAAGATTCAAAGAAATAAGTAAAAAAATACGCAATTTACAAGAAAACTATTATTTAATTGATTGTATGTATTTTAACGGAACAGTATAAAATCCTTACCCGAAATACTCACCCATTTCCTCCTCACTATTTTGTATGTTTTGTACATAAAAGCTTTTTTAAAATATACATCTCATTCTTAATGGATTGTAAATTCATTTTGCCTGTGTAGTTATAATTTAACAATAAAATTAATCCGGAAATACAAAAAAATGTTCATATAGTCCTAACATCTCCCCTCCTTTCTTTCTTAATTTTGCCTGCAGTGCAAACAAGTTTTTTTTAATTGTCGCACCAACTAATGTTTAACATAAAGCTTCTGCTTAAAGCAGAAAGTTGTTCTGAAAGTCTGAAAAAAATTTCAATCGATAGCTGCAAACTGCGGGTATCTGTTTGATGATACGAATAAAGAAAGATGATTCAGCTAAATTAAAAATCACAGTATGAAAAAAAACAGTTATTTGCTTATCCTCATAGCCGGGTTGACTATTTCGTGTTCTACGGTAACAGACATAGCCTATTTTCCTCAATTCGATAAAGAAATAAATACCGTCAACGAAACACTGTATAATGTCCGCATAAAGCCAAAAGATTTACTGTCAATTACCGTGGTAAGCAGTGAACCTGAGGCTTCCAGAAGATATAATCTTTTTACACCGCAAATACAGGAACTCACAAGATCACTTAATTCGCAACCCACAATCCAAAGTTATTTAGTTGATAACGACGGAAATATCGAGCTTCCTATACTGGGAATCCTAAATGTGAAAGGGCTGAATACGAAAGAGCTGGAATCACTTATTGAGAAACGGCTAAAGCCATTTTTTACTGAAGAGATGCCAATCATTACCATTCGCATTTTAAATTATTCGGTAAACGTTTTAGGCGAAGTACTCCGTCCGGGAAAATTTGAGACTACCAACGAACGGATGACCATTTTTGAAGGATTGGCATTAGCAGGTGATATGACTATTTACGGCAGGCGTGATAATGTAAAAGTACTGCGCGAAGATGTGAATGGGGAGAGAAAAATTTACACAGTAAACCTCAGCGATAAAAATGTTTTCAATTCTCCCGCTTATTTCCTGGAACAGAACGATGTTGTGTATGTGGAACCCAATCAGTCGAGGGCTAATTCGTCAAAGTACGGTGCTGCTGAAACTTATCGAATATCAACATTGTCCGTTTTGATTTCATTAGCCACTTTGGCAGCCACGATCTACAGTATCACCCGAATCACCAGATAATTGAATACTTTATCAATATAATATTATATAAACAAAATATAAATAATGAAGAATTACTCCGAAGTGGAAGAAGAATACAGTATGCTTGCTGAAAAACCGATTGACGTCGTGGGCATATTGATGAAGTATCTCTCTTACTGGAAATGGTTTTTAATTTCCATATTCGCCTGTATTACCATTGCCGCAATCTATCTTTTTTACGCGTTACCGCAGTTTAAGGTAGAGACCTCAATTTTATTTAAAGACGATCGAAGAGGAGGCGGGGCTTCTGAAATGAACGTATTTAAGGAGATGGGTATTGTAACACAAAAGAACAACGTGGACAATGAGATTGAGATTTTAAAAAAATCATTAATTGTAGAGAGTGTTGTGAGAAAACTCGGGATTTATGCATCATATACAGAGATAAAACCATTTAAAATTGCTCAGATAACAGGATTGGATAAATTTATCCCCGGGTTTCCAAAACGAAAAACGAGAATTTTATACGGAGATGAAACTCCTGTTCTTATAAATATACCCGAAAATGTACTTAATAATTTAGAAAAAAATATCGTTTTCGATGTAATGGCAGAGCCGACCGGCAACTACGAGTTTTCCGGCTCCTATAACGATAAAAAGTACCATATAAAAGCAACATCATCAGATAGTGTGGTCATTTTTCCGTTCGGCAGTTTACAAATGAAAGAACGCAAGATAAAACCGGCAGAAAGCATGTCTGTAAGGGTGGAAATTCAACATCCCATGAATGTTGCCGCCCGATATCTGAATTCATTGAAAATAGAGCTGACTTCAAAAAACTCGTCTGTGGCAAATCTTGCTTTGACCTGCCCAAACGGAATGTTGGGAAGGGATTTCCTAAAAGAATACATCGATACCTATAACGAACAGGGGATAAGGGACCAGATTGAACTTGCCGATAAAACGTCGCAGCTTATTGATGAACATCTGTCGAAACTGAGTGATGAGCTTAGTTCTGTGGAAACGCAGGTACAGGACTTCAAACAATCGCAAGGATTAACCGATATCTCCTCACAGGCAGATGTTTACAATGCACAAATGGCCAATGTCGGACAAATGAAAACAGAGGTAGAAACTCAATATGCGATTGTTTCAAACCTGAACAGTTATGTGCAGGGAATAAGCAATCACAACCAACTTATTCCCGCAAACTCCGGGATCAACAGTACCGCTTTAACTGCTCAGATTAATGCCTATAATGATTTGGTTTTAGAACGGAACAAGCTTTCACGTATTGCTTCAGGCAGCAATCAATCCATGATTGACCTGAATAACCGGATAGAATCCACGTTCAATTCCGTAAAATCGGGCCTGCAGAACGAAAAGAATAATCTGGAAATTCAACAACGCGATATTTCTGCTATGTATTATCAGAATAACGCGCGGATAAGAGCCATCCCCCGCCAGGAACGGGTCTATTTCGACATAAAACGCCAGCAAAATATCAAAGAAGAATTGTTTCTCTACCTCCTTCAGAAGAAAGAGGAAAAATACATGAATATGGCTTCGGTTGAACCAAATTCCAAACTGGTAGATAATATACGTATTTTGGGTGAAGTGTCGCCAAACAAAAAAATAGTCGGATTATTGTTTTTGGCAATTGGGCTGATTATACCGATTGCAAGCATTAAGATAAAAGATTTGTTACGTTATCAGATCAGCAACAAAGAAGAGCTGGAGGCGCTGACCTCGGTGCCTGTTTTAGGCGAAATCCCTCAGATTTCTCACACCGAACATGTCGTTATCAAAGAAAACAACAACGACAATTTCAGTGAGATGATGAGGCTGTTGAGAGCCAATCTGTTATTCATCATCGACAGTAAGGAGAAAAAGGTAATCAATATGCTGTCAAGCATCAGTGGCGACGGGAAAACATTCATTACCATCAATATGGCTATGAGTTTAGCCCTGCTCGATAAAAAGGTGTTGATTATTGAACTCGACATCCGTAAACCCAGGCTGTCGGAATATCTCGGAATAGACAATAAAAAAGGAATTACCCTGTATCTGTCCGGGAACCTGAACAAAGAAGAACTGGTGAAACCCTTGGATATTCATCCTAATTTATCTGTTATTACGGCCGGATCCATCCCACCCAATCCCAACGAATTATTGGCTAAACCATTGTTGGATGAGCTGGTCAGTGACCTGCGAAATGATTTTGATTATATCATTATAGATACAGCACCTGTGGGTGTGGTTTCCGATAGTTTTTTACTGAATCGCCTTGCCGATGTAAACCTTTATGTGGTCCGTGCAAATCATACGCCTAAAAAGTACATTGAAGAAGCGGAAATGTACTTCAAGGAAAATAAACTTACCCGAATGTACTTCGTCCTGAACTCGGTAAACATGAACGCCATTGCATATCGTTACGGATATGGCAAAAAATATGGATACGGATATGCATAAAAATTTATAGTAAAACAAACATGCAATGAAAATGAAACTTAATGGCGCAAAAATAATAGACCTTCCGAAAAATTTAGACAGAAGGGGAAATTTATCTGTGATTGAAGAACTCAGGAACATCCCTTTTAAAATAAAACGGGCGTATTGGATTTACGATGTGCCGGGAGGAGAAGTGAGAGGCGGCCATGCATACAAACGAAATCAGGAATTTATTGTTGCCCTTTCGGGCAGTTTCGATGTGATACTCGACAATGGAAAGGAACAGCAGACATTCTCCCTGAATCGATCTTATTATGGGCTATACGTTCCTAAGGGGATGTGGAGACAAATGCAAAACTTCTCAACAAACTCCCTGGCGCTCATCTTAGCATCCATCAAGTTCGATATCACGGATTATATATATGATTACGAATTATTTAAAAAATTGGCAAATGAAAAAGACGAACATCTATGATTGTTCTATAATAGAAATAGACAAACACCATCACGAGAAAGGAAATATCAGTGTAGTTGAAAACGGCAGGACCGTCCCTTTTGATGTCAAGCGTGTGTATTATCTCTATGATGTTCCCGGCGGGGAGTCGCGGGGCGGCCACGCTCACAAAGAACTGCAACAGTTCATTGTCGCGGCCAGCGGCAGTTTTGATGTAACATTAGATGACGGCGAATTAAAGAGGACTTTCACCATAAACCGGCCGTACCGTGGTTTACTTGTTGTTCCCGGCATCTGGAGGGAATTAGACAATTTTTCTTCCGGTTCAGTCTGTCTGGTCTTAGCATCTTTGGAATATTCTGCCGACGATTATATAAGAGATTACAACGAATTTAAAGAATTTAAAAAATGATATATATCCATCCAAGAACGGATGTTCTCTCCCAAAAAATAGGGGAGGACACAACTATCTGGCAATTTTGTGTGATTTTACCCGATGCGCAAATTGGAAGCAATTGTAACATTTGTGCGCATGTATTTATAGAAAACGATGTGGTCATAGGCGACAATGTAACTATTAAAAGCGGCGTGCAGCTGTGGGACGGGGTAACCATTGAAAATAATGTATTCATCGGCCCTGATGTAACATTTACCAATGAATTAATTCCAAGATCGAAAGCGCATGATACATCCAAATTTAAACCCACATTGGTAAAAAAAGGAGCGTCTATCGGCGCAAACGCAACAATACTTCCGGGACTCGTGATTGGAGAGTATTCCTTTATCGGCGCCGGAAGCGTCATTACAAAAGACGTTCCCGATTATTCGCTTTGGTACGGAAATCCTGCCACGCAAAAAGGATATATAACCGAAGAGGGAGTTTTGCTGGATATGGACAAACGGGACAAGAATGGTGTGAAACACGTATTAAAAATTGACAAGGATGATCAAGTTTCTTGATATACAGAAAATTACACAGAGATACTCTGATGAAATTCACCAGGCTGCATCCAGAGTAATAGATTCCGGCTGGTATCTGCTTGGTGAAGAGAGCAAACGGTTCGAAAAGAACTATGCCGGATTTATCGGGACCGATTATTGTGTAAGCGTTGCCAACGGCCTGGATGCCTTGCGGATAATTTTAAAGGCCTACATGGAATTAGGCATCATGAAAGAAGGGGACGAAATTATTGTACCCGCAAACACTTTCATTGCCTCGATACTTGCCATAACCGATAACAGATTGGTTCCCGTGTTGGTCGAACCCGATATCCGGACTTATCAGCTTGACGACACCAAAATTGAAAAGGCCATTTCTCCTAAAACAAAGGGGATTATGATCGTCCACCTTTACGGACAATGCGCTTACACCGGAAAAATCGGAGAAATATGCAAAAAATACAATTTAAAACTTATCGAAGACAACGCTCAGGCAAGCGGATGTAAATTTAACGGAACGGTTACCGGTTCTTTAGGGGATGCAGCCGGACACAGTTTTTATCCCGGTAAAAACCTGGGAGCTTTTGGTGACGGTGGAGCAATCACCACCAACGACAAGAAATTGGAAGAGACGGCACGGGCATTGGCCAATTACGGCTCAAACGAAAAATATATATTTAACTATCAGGGACTTAATAGCAGGTTGGACGAAATCCAGGCAGCTATCTTGGACGTAAAACTGAAATACTTAAACAAAGACAATTTACGAAGAAAAGAAGTTGCACGTTACTACCTGACACACATCAATCATCCGGAAGTTATATTACCCGAAGTAAATAACTGGGATGCACACGTATTTCACTTGTTTGTCATACGCTCGCCCCATCGTGATAATTTGCTTCAATACCTCAACAATAATGGAATTCAGGCACTTATTCACTATCCGGTTCCGCCACACAAACAAAAAGCATATAAAGATTGGAACAACTTGCATTTGCCGGTCACCGAGAAAATTCACAACGAAGTCCTGAGCCTGCCGATAAGCCAGGTTATTACGGATGAGGAAGTAACTAAAATTACAGAATGCATTAATGCATATAAAAACTGATTATGAATGTATTAAGGAATATGGAAGAATCTGTGAACCGGTTTTTGAACTTGTCGTATTTACTATTTGCTAAATCGATTCGTAAAATCAGATCCTTCTGGTATTCCCGAAAAATTGACACCGGTGGTGGTAAAATAACATTGCACGCGCCATTCGTAAATATAAAAATAAAGAAGCACAAAAACGCTTCCATACATATCAAAGGAAATTTAAATACCATGTCGCATATGGGAAATAAAAATCCGATCTACATTGAGCTTGAAGAAAATTCGACATTAAAAATTAATGGTGATTTTCTAATCGGACAGGGTGTGAGAATTTTCCTGAAAAATAATTCAACGCTGAGCATTGGCGGGAAAGAGAAGGAATCTGATTCGGGCATTTCGGGCGATACGCTTATAATGGCTTATAAAGAGATACACATTGGAAAAGATTTTTTATGTGCATGGAATGTATTTATCAGCGACTCCGATTGGCATCAGATCAAAGGACAAGACCACCAAGCCGGTGTTTTTATCGGAGATCATGTCTGGATAGCCAACAGCAATAACATTTTAAAAGGATCAAACATCGGCAATAACTGCATTGTAGCCAGTAATTCAAAAACAATAAATTCCGTTTTTCCGGATAATGCCTTGATTGGCGGGATTCCGGCAAAGCTATTGACCCGGAATATTGACTGGAACAGAGATATAGATAAAGTTTAAAAGATGAACAAACAGCAATCGTCATACCGGCAAATCATGAAAGCCACTTCCCTTTTTGGCGGAGTCCAGGTTTTTCAGATCATCATTTCGGTGATCCGTTCAAAATTTGTAGCAATATTACTGGGACCATCCGGTATGGGTATTGTGGGATTGCTGACCTCAACAACGGGCCTGGTGGCGGGACTTACCAATTTCGGATTAGGAACGAGTGCCATAAAAAATATTTCAGAAGCAAACGCTACCGGCGACGAAAACCGGATTTCAACCGTTATCTCCGTTATGCGCCGGCTGGTTTGGATTACCGGAATTTTAGGTGCGGTTGTAACACTTGTTTTTTCGTCCTGGCTCAGCCAATTCACTTTCGGTAACCGGGAATACACGCTGGCTTTTGTGTGGATTTCCATCACACTGCTTTTTAACCAGTTAAGCGCCGGAGAATTGGTATTGCTGCAAGGACTTCTAAAGTTGCAGGAACTGGCAAAGGCAAATGTTTACGGCAGTATTGCCGGGTTGATAGTCACCGTTCCCTTGTATTATAAATTCGGTGTAAAAGGAATTGTGCCTGTAATTGTTATTACGGCGTTGATTACCCTGTTTTTCTCGTGGTATTTTACCAAAAAGATAAAAATAAATAAAACAAAACTAACCAAAGAGATTACTATTACCGAAGGCAAAAGTATGCTGGTGATGGGCTTTATGATTAGTTTAAGCGGATTAATCTCATTGGCCGTAGCCTATATTTTGCGCATATATATAAACAGGACCGGCAATATAGCCGATGTGGGACTTTACAATGCAGGTTTTACGATTATCAACACGTATGTAGGAATGATTTTCACAGCTATGGCCACCGATTATTATCCGAGGCTGGCCGCAGTTGCACAAAGCAACGACTTATGCAGGCAAAATATCAATCAGCAGGCAGAGATTGCCATTCTCATTTTGGCACCTATTCTTATGGCTTTCTTGATATTTATCAATTGGGCGGTTATTTTGCTCTATTCATCGCAGTTCCTGGCCGTAACGGGTATGATATATTGGGCTGCGTTGGGAATGTTTTTTAAAGCGGCAAGTTGGGCTGTGGGATTTGTTTTTCTGGCAAAAGGGGCAAGCAAGATTTTCTTTTGGAGCGAATTAGTTTCAAATGCATATGGATTACTATTCAGCATTTTGGGGTATCATTGGGGCAATTTATCGGGATTAGGATTGGCATTTCTCATCAGTTATTTTGTTGCGCTCATTCAGGTATTCGTGATCGCCAAACTAAAATACCAATTCTCGTTCACGCCGTCGTTCGTGAAAATTTTTATCATCCAATTCTCGCTGGCGCTGATGAGTTTTGCAATAGTCAGTTTAATAAGCAAACCCTACACGTACATTTTCGGGATAGTTCTTATCGGAATTTCCTGCTGGTATTCATACATAGAATTGGAAAGTAGAATTGGAGTGAAAGAACTTGTTCGGGAATTTATACAAAAAGCAAGAAAAAGATAATAAATTATGAGCAGTATTAACACACCGTTGGTTTCGGTAATCATCATAACGTACAACAGCTCAAGATACGTGTTGGAAACGTTGGAAAGCATAAAATCCCAGTCGTGGAAATACATTGAGCTGATAATCAGTGACGATGCTTCTAAGGATAATACGGTTCAACTTTGTCGGGACTGGATAAAAGAAAATAGGGAGCGATTTGTGGAATCGAAGATAATTACAGTGGAAATGAATACGGGAATTAGCGCCAATTGTAATCGCGGATTACAGGCCACCACGGGCGAATGGATAAAATTAATTGCCGGAGACGATGTCTTGATGGATAATTGCATCGCCGATAATTTAGAGTACGCGCGGCGTTTCCCCGAAGCCTCTTTCATAGTATCGGATATGACGGAGATTGACGAAAACAGCGTACCAATCGACAAAAAAAGCATCAATGAAGGATTAGCTTTTCTAATGAGTAAGTCAACAACAGAAGAGCAATTGAAAGCCTACTCGCGTTGGCCCGAATTTTTAAATACGCCCACTTTTTTCTATAGGAGAGAGCTGCTGAATGTCATTGGCTACTGCAATGAAAAGTTCAAAATTTACGAAGATATGGTTATGATTTTTAAGATTATCGGCGCAAAAGTTAAAATTCATTATGTGAACAAGCCAACCGTACAATACCGGATTCATGCAAACTCTGCGTCACGAAATAAATCAATTGACGAGATAAGAGAGCGGGAAGCATTGGATATTTTTAGAATGTATCAGAAGAAAAATCTGAACGTTTTCAACCTTATTGATTTATCGGTTTATTACGAAAATTGGTTAAGATTTAAATACAAAGGGCTTTACAAATTAAAGGGAATTTCATATCTGCGAAAACTCAGCCTGTTTTACTGGTATTTGAAACTCCATGGAGTGAAAAATTATTGATAATATAATAAAAACAATGCGTATTCTCTGGATAACACATGATATCTTCGACGCCTTTTTCCCGTACGTAAAAGGCAACCCTACAAAGGGAAGGCCTTGGATTGCCCCATTGTTTTACAGTATTTACAAACAAGACGGCGTAAAACTGGCGGTCCTTACTCCCGTAGTTGACGGGAAAGAGCAAAAGTGCACTATTGATGATATTATCTATTATTCCGTTGGAATTGAGAAAAAAGGAAATGTCATACCTATGAATAATAAATTGGCAAACAAATACATATCTGCAATAAATGATTTCCGCCCCGACATCATTCACGTTCACGGAACCGAAATAAATTTCGGGCTTCTGCGCAAGTATGTAAATGCCAATATTCCGATTGTTTGCTCCGTACAGGGCATTATTCCGCCCTGTTTTGAATATCTGAAATACAGCGTGGCAAATATCGATATCAACAAATACAGATCGATAAAAAACAGATTGGGAAGGGGCGGTGTAAATCAAGCCTTTAGAAAATGGAAACGATATATCCCCATAGAAAAAGAAATTTACAGGCTCAATCAATATTTTATTGGAAGAACATTGTGGGACAAAGCTTACGTAGCTGCTTTCAATCCGCAGGCACGCTATTTTCACGGCGAGGAGTTATTGCGGGATGAGTTCTACAACATCGATTGGAATTCGGAATCGTGCGAGCGGCACAGGGTTTTTATCTCTTCATCGGAATATGCTTTAAAAGGGTTTCATGTCTTGTTGAAAGCCACCTCAATTTTAAAACAAAAATACCCCGATATTAAAATAGTGGCTCCGCTCTCCTCCGTTCGTCCGCACTTTTCGATATTTCTCGATTATCTGATTTCGGAAGATTACAACAACTACCTGAAAAAAGAAATAGACCGATTGGGATTACAGCAAAATATCATATTCCAACAGAGATTAAGCGCTGCCGAAATGGCTGCCGAATTTAAAAAAGCGCACGTGTTTGCCTTGCCGTCTTTTGTTGAAAACAGTCCCAACGCGTTGGGAGAAGCCATGATAATTGGTGTTCCGTCGGTCGTTACGCCCGTTGGAGGCATCACTTCGATTGTAGAAAACGAGAAAAGTTCGCTCTTTTTTCCTTCGGGTGATTATGTGATGATGGCGCATCAGATTGACAGGCTTTTTTCGGATGACAAATTGGCATTCACCATCAGTAAAAATGCGAAAAGCATTGCCGGAAAACGACACAATATTGTTGAGACCACGAAACAATATATGGAAACTTACGCGGCGATTTTAAAAAGCCACAAAGAGCAATACAACTGAAAAAAATTGAATAATTGAGTAAAAGAATGAACACGGTTAATAAACAAATAGTAAGTCAGGTAATTCCCGTCACCATTTTATTGATAACGGTTTACTCGGTTTTATATTTTCTAAGGCCGTCTTTCGCTATGCTTGCCCCGTTAAACAATACAACACTGTGGTGGGGAATTTCGTCGCTTATTCTGGTTGCGTTCTTTTTTTCGAAGCACAATTTCATCGAAAAAAGGGAGAACAGAAATCTCCTTTTTGTTTGGATCTATTTGCTTTGGAATATAGCTTGTATCGTCAGGGGGATGTTTGTGGCAGAAGTTTACTGGGACTGGAAAGGATTGATTGGCAACGCAATGGCTCTGATATTGCCCGTCGTGGCATATTCGGCAACCAACAGGTTGATTGTGCAGTCGATACTGTTGTATTACATAAAATACGTTTTACCGCTATTTCTGGTTTTTGCGGTAATTATCAGGACAGACGCTTACGGATTTTATCTGATTCCCGTGAGTTTTCTACTGTTGTTTCTGCCGGCAGTCACAAAGCGTTGGCGGTACCTTTTGTTGGCAACAACCGCAATTGTGTTAGTTTCCGATTTAGGCGCCCGGAGCAATGTGATAAAATTTGGAGTTCCGATACTGATTTTGGGCATTTATTACCTGAGAAATATAGTTTCCATCAAGTTTTTAGAAACCATTCGCCTCCTGCTCTTTATCGTGCCGATAGTGCTGTTCGGACTTGGTGTAAGTGGAATTTTCAATGTTTTTGATATGGACAGCTATGTTCAGGGAGATTTCAAAATATCCGGGACCGATATGGATGGCAGCCGCGTGGAAGAGAGTGTTACAACCGACACACGCACGTTTCTTTATGAAGAAGTGTTGAACTCGGCTATCGACAACAATTACTGGATGCTTGGACGGACACCCGCCCGCGGGAACGATTCCAATTCGTTTGGTTACATGGGATTCGATTTGACAGGAAGATACGAAAGATTATCAAACGAAATAGGTTTGGCTAATGTCTTTACCTGGACGGGAATTATAGGAGTAATCCTTTATATGATTGTCTTTTTCCGGGCTTCGTACCTGGCTGTAAATAAATCCAGGAACATATACATGAAATTGATCGGGCTTTATATCGCGTTCCGGTGGCTTTTCTCATGGATAGAAGACGTAAATAATTTTTCTCTGAACTATTTTATGCTTTGGATAATGATGGGGATGTGCTATTCATATAGTTTTAGAGACATGACAAACAAAGAAGTTGTCTTTTGGATACGCGGCATTTTCGACGCCCGCTATATTCATTTTCAGAATTATCTTATAAAAAAAAGAAAATATGAAAAGTCAGCAAATAGCCGTTTTACTAACGTGCTACAACAGGAAAGCTAAAACATTGGCGTGTCTGGCATCTCTGTATGAGGCAAAGTTACCATCGAATTGCCAGTTGGATGTTTTCCTGACCGATGATGGTTCTACCGATGGAACGGGGGACGCGGTAAAAGAACTATATCCGCAGGTAACCGTCCTGAAAGGCAGCGGCGATTTATTTTGGGCAGGCGGAATGCGGCTGGCTTGGGAAACGGCCATGCGGAGAAGATCATACGATGCTTACTTGCTGATAAATGACGATGTCTGGTTACAGCACGACTTTATGGAGAATTTGATGAAAACAGAAGAATATTCGCTCCGGAAAACAGGTAAAAAGGGTATTTATTGCGGTGCAACCGTTGACGGGGAAACCGGGAAAGTAACCTATGGCGGCTCCCGAATAAAAACCAATCACGTTGTGATGAAAAGCGAATTATTAGCGCCGCGGGAAATACCGCAAAAATGTGAAATTACAAACGCCAACATATTGTGGGTCAGCAGACAGGTAGTAGAAAAAATAGGAATCCTAAACAAGCGGTTTACACACGGAATTGCAGACTACGACTACTCGCTGCAAGCCTGTAAAAAGAATATTCCGGTCTATTTGGCACCAAATGTGTGTGGCACATGCTCTGACGATCATGGAAAAAACTGGCGAAAAGCAGACAAACCGCTAAAAGACAGGATAGCCTATTTAAAAAGCCCTGGAGGATTGGCATACAACGAGTATCTGTATTACATCAGGAGAAATTTCCCCATGTTTCTGCCTTACTCTTTCGTTATGTTATGGATGAAAACGTTTTTCCCCTTTTTGTGGGATAAGTTTAAAAATTAAGAAGAAATGGAAGTACAAAAAAAGAAGATACTGATGTTCCATCCGTCGCTTGCACCGTACAGGATTGACCAGTTTAATTCGCTCAACGAGTTGTTCGATCTGACTGTGGTTTTTCTTTTCGACAATATTTGGAACAACAAAATGGATCAGGCAAAATTATTGAGCCAGTGTAACTTCAGGATATTATTCTTATTGGAAGGTCCGCAACGCAAAGACAAAGTTTTTTTCCGGTTTGGGATGCTCAGGATGATTAAAAAAATACAACCCGACATAATTATGGGATTTGAATATTCTCTTACTACACAGTTTTTGATTCTGTGGAAACAGTTGGGCATTATCCGTCAGAAGATCGGGACAACAGTGGACGACAGTATGGACATCTGCAACAACATGCCATCCAAAGTACGATTTTTAGCCCGGAGATGGTCGATAAGGTTCTTGGATTTTTTAGTAGTCATGTCGGACGAAGTTTCCGGATTTTATCAAGAAAATTTTAAGCTAAAAGAGTGTCAGCTCATTGTTTCGCCCATTTTGCAAAATCCGGAAAAATTAAGAGCTAATGGGGAAGAGCTGGAAGCAATTGCACAACAATACTTACAAAAATACAATTTGAAAAATAAAAAGGTGTTGTTATTTGTTGGACGGCTCGCTCCCGAAAAAGCTCTTCCTTCGTTTTTGAGCACAATATCTTCTGACTTGCTCACGGATCCGGACCGGATATTTGCAATAGTTGGAGAAGGACCTGAACTTTCTCTTTTACAAACGATTGTAGAAGAGAAGAAATTGCACGACAACATAATATTTACCGGGAGATTAGAAGGGAACAGCCTTTACGCGTGGTACTTATGCGGTTCGGGATTGGTTTTGCCGAGCATATCCGAAACTTTTGGCGCGGTGGTCAACGAAGCATTGATATTCGGAATGCCGGTTTTATGTTCATGTTACGCCGGAGCATCGAGTTTAATAACATCAGGAAAAGGACTGATATTCAACCCTTCGGACAAACACAGCACGATTGAGAGAACAATGCTTTTTCTGAAAACAATAAAATCCGTCGGAGAAATTCGTTTAGCAGATAAGCCATCCATGATGGAAAATTATCAGTCACAATTCAACAAAGAGTGGGCAAAATTGACAAATTCAACTTCCAAATAAGACAATAAATAAAATATGAGCACTAAACAAAAAAACATACTCTACCTGCTTCATCTGCCGCCACCGGTGCATGGATCTTCAATTGTGGGTGAATTTGTTAAGGAAAGCCTGTTGATCAACAATTCGTTTCACGGCAGATATATTAATTTGCTCATGTCCCGTTCTGTAAATGAAACCGGCAAAACCAGCCTCATCAAGTTGTTCCGGTTTGTTACAATTTGGTTCGAGCTTTTCGGGAAACTTATTTATCGCAGGCCAAACCTCTGTTATTACGCCTTGTCAACCACCGGAGCCGCCTTTTACAAAGATTGCCTGATGGTAGGATTACTGCGCCTTTTCCAAATAAGAACAATCTACCATCTTCATAACAAAGGGGTCAGGCAAAATCAGAATAAAAAGATAAATAATCTCCTATACCGGTTTGTATTTAAAAACTCCAGCGTAATTCTCCTGTCGGAGCAATTATATCTGGATGTGGAAAGGTATGTTTTACCATGGAAAGTTTATTATTGTCCCAACGGAATTAAAGACTATCAGATGGAAGCGGAACTTTTTTCATTGCCGGAAGCCAAAATATTTAAGATACTTTTCTTATCGAACCTCTTCACAACAAAAGGAGTTTTCGACTTAATTGATGCTTGTTCCCTTTTAAAAGAGAAGGGTTATCTGTTTAAATGCGATTTCATAGGCGGAGAAGGAGATGTGAATGAAGAACAATTCAATGATTATGTAAAGCAAAAAAGATTGACGGAACATGTAAAATATCTTGGGAAGAGGTTTGGGAAACTAAAAGAGATGGCTTATGAACAAGCCGACGTTTTTGTGCTGCCCACTTATTATCCAAACGAATGTTTTCCGCTGGTCATTTTGGAGGCTATGCAACATAGCCTGCCGGTTATTTCAACTTTCGAAGGAGGGATTCCCGACATGGTAAAAGACGGAATCAACGGATTCTTGATTCCGCAACGCAATGTAATTGCACTGGAGGAAAGACTGGAGTTACTGTTGCGTTACCCGTTATTGCGAAAGCAGATGGGAAAAGACGGAAGAATAAAGTACGAAAATAACTTTACCCTCAATATTTTTGAACACAAGTTGCTTTCCATATTACAAGATGCTATTAAATAATAAATATTTCGTTAAAAAATGCTTACAGACACGACAAAAACACTATACAGAAGGTATTTCAGCACCGACCCAAGCCCGTTCATTTCAGAAGCGTTTCTCGGGCTCGTTGAGAATAAAACCGGCCAACTGATCAGGCTGGTCGATGAAAACGATAGGTCTATCGGATTAATTTTAGGGTTGAAGGACGGCGTTCTCTGTTCGCCTTTTTCAGCCCCTTTTGGCGGATTCCATTACACACACGAACATTTATCGTATAGTGTTGTGTATGATTATCTTTCTGATTTAAAAGTATTTGTACGCGAACACGGTTTCAAGCGCGTAATTATCACCTTACCCCCTAATCTTTATCAGAACAATATGAATGCAAAATTCATAAATGCATTTATCAGGCTGGGATTCAATATGGCAATACCCGATATTCAGAATTGCATGAACCTGAAAGATTTTGATGGCACATGGATAAAAAACACAGTAGGGCAAAATTGCAGGAGAGCTATAAAAAACCAACTCTCCTGCAGTATTGTCACCGACAAAACATCCATGGAAGATGCGTATGAAATCATCTTACGCAATCGCATTGAGCAAGAACGGAAAATACATATGACCCTCGACGAAATATTAAAAGTAAGTGAAATATTGCCGGTCGATTTCTTCTTGGTAAAAGAGAGCTCCGGGAACAACATCGGTGCCGGAATTTTTTACCGGGGGCACCCTAAGATTGTCCAGGGTATTTTTTTAGGCGACGATATGGAAAAGAGATCGCTGGGCATCATCGATTTCCTGGTCATGAATATCTATGAACACTACAAGAAAATGAACTTCGAATATATTGATCTGGGAATATCCAGTTTGTGCGGTGACCCCAATGTGGGGCTGATCCGGTTTAAAGAAATTCACAATTGCGAGACAACACTCAGGTTTACATTCTGGTGGAGTCCCGATAATAATTAATCATTTTAATAATAAAGAATAAAAGATATGTTACACGAATTTAACTTATTTAACGGGTCTTTGCAAGAAATCAGCCAGTCAAAAAAACTGATCACTACCCTCAACGCCCATTCGTTTAATACATTGCATAAAGATGTTTTTTTCAGGGAAGCCCTAAAATCGAGCGATATGCTGTTACCCGACGGAATAAGCATTGTCTGGGCACTTCGCCTGCTGATCGGCGAAAAATTAAAAAAGATTGCCGGAGATGATCTGTTTCGATACGAAATGGAGCGGATTCATTCGAAAAAAGGGAAGTGTTTCTTCCTTGGAAGTTCGGAAAAGACGTTGAATCTCATCCGAGAAAGAGCAGAGAAGGAATATCCTGATATGGAAATCTACAGTTATTCACCGCCTTATAAGCCGGAGTTCAGCGAAGAAGAGAATCAAAACATGATAGACGCAGTAAATGAAATCGAACCCGATGTGCTTTTCATTGGCATGACAGCCCCTAAGCAGGAAAAATGGGCTTTTAAACATTTTCCTCAGTTGAACGCAGGGCATATCTGCTGCATTGGCGCGGTATTCGATTTCTATGCCGGAACAGTAAAAAGAGCGCCCGGTTGGATGATATCCATAGGGATGGAATGGTTTTACCGTCTGGTCAAGGAGCCAAAGCGCATGTGGCGCAGGTATCTTATTGGGAATACGTTATTTATTAAGCATGTCCTGAAAGAAAAATTATTATCCCTCAATAATTATAAAAATACTCAACCCCGTGTAGTTTTACGCGATGTACTCTAAAAAACTGAAAGAAACGATATACTCTCTTTCAGAATAAACACAGCTTTGAATGTTCAATGTATTCTTTTATATTTCGCAGTTATGGAAACAGATCATCCGGGAATAAGGTTCTTTTATCTTTTAATAGACTTGTTTCTTTTAAATTTAGCGGTCTTTATTGTTTTTCAATTCAGCCCGGTTCACAATTATATGGACATACCCCGAAGGAACCTGTATTATTTGCACGCTAATATTTCAGAAATTATCGCATACATCTTATATGGTAAAAGAAATTTTTTCTTCACCGACAAGTACAGGTACAGATTAAGAATTATAAGCATACGTTTTATTATTTTGATCGTAACCCTGTATGCGTTGGGAGAAATTTTCCTTCCAAAGGACTATTACCGAATATTTTTGTTGGAATATGTGGCGTTTTTTTACATTTTTAAGGTAACAATATTTTATTTTATTTATCAACTTCATCGATTCCGCCATGTAAAAGGATATTCACTCAACAGAGTAGTTATTTTAGGTTCAGGCAATTCGAGCCGGGTATTGGAAAAAATACTGAACAACAATCCCACGTTAGGATTCAAGTTGGTAGGATATATTTCAGATAAAGAGAATTGTACTAAAAAAGACCTGTTGGGAGGATTGAAGGAGTTACCCGTTCTGGCAGAAGATCATAAAATAAATATGATTTTTGTAACCAATCCAAAATACTTCACCATCAAAAATACGAAAGAATTACTTGCATTATGTAATAAAACCGGATTAAGAGTGAGGTATATTCTCATGAACGGATATTGGAACAAATGCTTGTACAGGAAGGTAGAATCCGCACGTTTCTTCGAAATGTTTAATCCCCAACAAATTCCTCTGGACGATTTAACATTACGCCTGAAAAAAAGGTCGTTTGATGTCATATTTTCATCGGCGGTCATCCTTTTTATTTTCAGCTGGCTGCTCCCTGTGCTAAGCATTATAATAAAATTGAACTCAAAAGGTCCTGTATTTTTTGTTCAACAACGAACAGGAATAAACAACAAGACTTTCAACTGCATAAAGTTCCGGACCATGAAGGTAAATCATGAAGCGGATACAAAACAAGCCGTAAAAAACGATAACCGGATAACTTCCATCGGTAATTTTTTACGTAAATACAATATCGACGAATTGCCTCAGTTCTTTAATGTACTTATGGGCAACATGTCTGTGGTCGGGCCGCGCCCGCATATGCTCAAACATACCGAACAATATTCCGCTTTGATTGAATATTACAAAGTACGCCATTTTGTGAAACCGGGTATTACCGGCTGGGCACAGGTCAATGGCTATAGAGGGCTGACCGATGAGCTTTGGAAAATGCAAAAAAGAGTGGAATATGATATGGAGTACCTGGAAAAATGGAATTTTCTGTGGGATATCAAAATTATCTTTCTGACTCTGCTAGGTAAGAATGCATATAAAAACGCTATGTAAGAAAATTACGATATATTTGCATTTTAATTACAACAGAATAATAAATATGACAAAAACAGCATTAATTACAGGTATAACAGGACAAGACGGATCATACCTGGCAGAATTTCTAATTGACAAAGGATATGAAGTACACGGATTGTTACGCCGTTCATCATCATTCAATACGGGTCGTATCGAACATTTATATTTAGATGAATGGGTAAGGGATATGCACCGGAAAAGACTGGTAAACCTCCATTATGCCGACATGACAGATTCCAGTTCGCTTATCCGGGTAATCCAGACCGTGCAACCCGATGAGATCTACAACCTGGCCGCCCAAAGCCACGTCAAGGTGAGTTTCGACGTACCCGAATATACAGCTGAAACCGATGCCGTGGGCACGCTCCGCCTGTTGGAGGCAGTCCGGATCCTCGGGATGGAGAAAAAAACGAAAGTCTACCAGGCATCAACGTCCGAGCTTTACGGTCTGGTGCAGGAAGTGCCTCAAAAAGAGACCACTCCTTTTTATCCGCGCAGCCCTTACGGCGTAGCCAAACTATATGGTTACTGGATTACGAAAAACTACCGCGAATCGTACGGTATGTTTGCCGTAAACGGTATTCTTTTTAATCACGAGAGTGAACGGCGCGGGGAAACCTTTGTTACCCGGAAAATAACGATTGCCGTCGCACGTATTGCCCAACAGATGCAGGACAAACTTTATCTCGGGAACCTGGATGCGCTGCGTGATTGGGGTTACGCAAAAGATTACGTGGAATGCATGTGGCTGATACTCCAGCACGACGTCCCGGAGGATTTTGTTATCGCCACGGGCGAAATGCACAGCGTTCGTGAGTTTTGCACACTTGCTTTTTCAGAAGCCGGAATTCAATTACGATGGGAAGGCAAAGGGGTTAACGAGAAAGGGATCGACAAGTTGACAGGAAAAATTCTTGTGGAAGTTGATCCTAAATACTTCCGCCCGACCGAAGTGGAACAACTTATGGGAGACCCAACCAAAGCGAAAACGCTTCTCGGATGGAATCCCCGGAAAACATCCTTTGAAGATCTGGTGAAATTAATGGTAAGACACGACATGAAATTTGTGCGAAAGCTAAAAGCCAAAGACGAAATAGACAATGAATAAAAAGAGTAAAATATATATAGCCGGTCATAACGGATTAGTTGGGTCGGCCATCTGGAAGAACCTCCGGGAAAAAGGCTACACCAATCTTATCGGCCGTTCTCACGGGGAAATGGACTTACTGGACGGAGCAGCCGTAAAAACATTTTTCGAAACTGAAAAACCCGAATACGTTTTTCTCGCCGCGGCTTATGTTGGCGGAATTATTGCCAACAACACCTATCGGGCAGATTTTATCTATAAGAACCTCCAAATCCAGAACAACGTTATATACGAAAGTTTCAGGAACAATGTAAAAAAACTGTTGTTCCTCGGCAGCACCTGCATATATCCCAAAGAATCTCCACAGCCGATGAAAGAAGATTATCTCCTTTCATCACCCCTCGAATATACCAATGAGCCCTATGCCATAGCCAAAATTGCCGGGCTGAAGATGTGCGAAAGTTTCAATATCCAGTACGGGACAAACTATATCGCGGTAATGCCTACAAACCTTTATGGGCTGAATGACAACTTCCACCTGGAAAAAAGCCACGTACTCCCGGCTATGATGAGAAAGATGCACTTGGGTAAATGCCTGCATGAAGGCAACTGGAATGCCGTAAGAGAAGACCTTAAACGAAGGCCTCTGGATAATGTTGACGATAAAAGCACGACGGATGAAATTATTAGCGCATTGAACAGGTATGGAATCTTTTCCGGACATGTAGAGCTCTGGGGGACAGGACAACCCATGCGGGAGTTCCTGTGGAGTGAAGATATGGCCGATGCCTCTGTTTTCATCATGGAGAACATCGATTTTGACGACTTGAAAAAAGATAAGGAGGAGATCCGTAACTGTCACATCAACATCGGCACGGGCAGGGAGATCAGCATAAAGGATCTTGCAGAAACAATAAGAAATATTATCGGTTATAAAGGAGATATCCGGTTCGATTCGTCAAAACCGGACGGCACAATGCGAAAGCTGACCGATGTTTCAAAATTAACATCGTTAGGCTGGAAATATAAAGTTGAAATCAGGGAGGGTATAGGCCTGATGTATGATTGGTATATAAAAGAATTGTTATGGAATACAGAAAATTAATAGAAATCGAATTAAGGGAATTCGATCGTGAAACGTTGGAGAAGTCGTGGGAATGGCTAAATGACCCACAATTAAAAAGTCTGACAATGACTCCGGATTTTGACCAGGAATCTCAGGAAAAATGGTTCGAAAGCTTAAAAACCCGGAACGATTACCACCTTAAAGCCGGATGGTACAATGGAGTACCGATTTCAGTGTACGGCCTGAAGCACATTACCGGCTCAGACGCCGAACTTTTCGGGTATATCGGTGAAAAAGAGTTATGGGGGAAAACGGCCGCTATACAGATGATGCAGGATGTAATCGCTTATGCGAGATCCCGGAATCTGGAATCCCTGTACTGCATTACACTGAAAGAAAACAAGAGGACCTACAGGTTATGCAGCAGATTCGGCTTCAAAACAGAGAAAGAGGTTACAGACGAAACAATTATGATGAGGCTTTATCTCTGATTGGCAGATAACATTTCAGCTATTTTACTCATATTATCCATATGTGTACATTATTATATTTTGAGTAATTACAATCACTCCTTGAACAAAAATAACCGATTTTCCAATAATTCAATATATTTTGCTTGATTTTGCGGGGAAAGGAAAGAGGATTTTATCTCTTGCTTCATTTTTTTCTCTGCTTTGGCTAATCGTTTAAAGGCATTCAGAATTTGTTTTTCGGTCAATTGAAATTTCAAGCCCAAGTTTATAAAATCTGATTTTGTCAGTTTTCGTTTTTTCCCGTTGATGGTAAGCGCCATTTCTTCCATATCTTCCGGAAGATGCAGATTTATATTCAATAAATCATACGCCGGCGACAATGTCCATTCCTCATTGCTTAAAATTAAAGAGAAATTTTTCAGATGCATATCGTTATTTCCCGTGATGTAGCTGAAAAGCACCACTTCAAAAAGTCGAAGTAAATCAAGTAACGTATTGCATGAGTGTTCGGCAACTGCTTTACCTACCTTTTCTACAGAGCTTTTGTATTTATCAAAAGCTTCCAAAATCTGAAACATATCCAGCATATGGATTTTTTCGTTTGCTTCCGTGCGGTCTATCCGTTTGGTGATGTAAGAAAGTTGTCCCGATTTTAACCGAATCAGTGAAGAGGGAACTACCGAAATTCCGCAAAGCTCAGCCATTCTCATGGTGAGGTGCTCGTTTTCGGGCATTTGAGGAAAAGCCTCATTTTGAGGTTTAAGAATATAGTTTCCGCCCAAAGCTCCCATTACGGTTAATCGTCCCTTGCCGCCATCCTGCAAAACATCTTTGATAAATCCTAAAGAGAGTTTTGGCTGAACTCCGGGAACAGTTATCGAACTTTCGACCACTTCTTTGGCTAATTCAGCCATTTCAGCCATGGTATAGTCTAAAACAGGCGGCTGGTTGCTCCCGAAAAAACGAGAACTACATGAAGCATGAAAATCATCCTCCGTATTCAATTCTTGATAACAATATAAACATCTTTTACTCATCGCTTTCATCTATTATGGGGATTACACCTACCGCGCCAATGCAGTTTCTACAGCATGCCAACAGCAAGCCCATACGGTCATTCTGATTAAGTTTCCAGCTTTTGGATGCAATTTCCAACAACCAGCCTTCGGGGATTAATCCCTCAAAAAACGGAAATAACCGATTGTCCTGATATACTTTATCCGAAACGGGCATAGAAAACGTTATCGGTTGCTTTGGGAAACGCTTGATGTAATCGTTGTCGTACGCGAACAGATATTCACCTTCATCTGTTTCCGTAAGGATTCCGGCAAAGTCATCTTTATAGAATACTTTTCCCTGTCTCATGTCTCAATCTCCTTATGATTCACAGGCGCCAACTTATTCCCAAACATCATCAGGACCTGATTAACTTTTGCCAAACTAAGGTTCTCCTTACCCTGCTCTATTTTACGTACAACCGTAAGCGCAACACCTGCTCTGTCGGCAAATTCTTGTTGCGTAAGCTTGGCTTCCTTCCGTTTTGTTTTAATAAATGTGGCTAAACTTAATGCCATAATTATATGCTTTTGCAGTTATTTTGATACAAAGATATAAAATTATATTCAAAGACATATAAATATAAGAAAATAATTAATTTTATATGCAAAGAGATATACAATCTAATGTCCTAATCCTATAATAGCAAGCTTCCCGATCGTATGAGCCATTCCCGGATTGATTTGATTTTACAGTAATGAGTCCGCTTGAATAAGTCTTATTTTATCGAAAATGAATAAAAATCAATTGAAAATAAGATTATTACAAAACACATTTTCTGTATTTTGGACTTTTTAAGGCAGACTCAGTAATCAATCTTTTTAATATTGTTCTTATTGACAAAAAACCTCTACCATTTTCAAAGATACCTCTCTTACACTGGAAAGATTATTGTGACATTGAGTTTAAAGAACCTTGTGAAATGACATAACCAAAAATATCAGAAACTGTATAAATTTTTTCATCGGCTGTTTTTTCGAAATTTTATGATGTTGTGAAAATCTTTTCACAAAAAAATGATTTTTCTGCGATTCTTTTTGCCAAAACAAAATTTATGTCTAATTTTAAAAAAATTTAAATTATAAAAAAAGTTGAATTTTGAGCAGATGGAAAACCTGCAAGGTGGATGGACAATTGGACAACACATCGGTTGTGGTTTATTGGGAGCCGTTGCGAGTGGCTTTAGTGGAGGATGGCTCGGTCCTACTGCATATATTGGATGCCTTTTGACTATTGCTGAGTACTAATGTATTGTTTGGTTTCAGAGAATGGAGAAAGACTTTATTCCTTGAAACGGGAGTATTCCATGAACTGTGTAAGTTGGTAATCTGAAGGGTTCAAGTCCGGCTACAAGCCAAAAGATGGTGTTAGCTGAAAACTCGTCAACTCCCTAAGCCAGAATCATTGTTGTCAAAAATTAAACCAACCATTAATTATTCCTATTTATCAGATTAACAACCACTTTCACCATTACGTCTTTCTCTTCTGTCCGGCTTTCGGCAATCATAAGAGTAAGTGCAACAAGAGTATTATTTTCTATGAGTTTTGTCCCATCTGCTTTATATAGTATCCCGTTTTTCTCCAGAAACCAAAGGAAGAGAAAAGCCGCTATTCGTTTGTTCCCATCGCTGAAAGAATGGTTTTTAGTTACTAAATAGAGTAACATCGCACCTTTTTCCTCTACGCTGGGATAGAGGTCTTGTCCGTCAAAGGTTTGGTATATGGTATTAATGGAACTTTTGAACGACTGGTCTTTCTCGTTTCCAAACAGGTCACCTGTAGCAAGCCGGTTACTTCATCAGCAGATAGTTCTTTTGATTGTAGCACATTTGATAATAATTTGACAGTTTGTTTTAGATCACTATATTGCTGCAACTTGATATTCTCATTTACAACGTAACCTTTAACAAGATATTCTTTCAGAGTCTTGTTTGCCCATGTGCGAAATTGGATGCCACGTTTAGAATTGACCCGATATCCTACTGATATGATCATATCTAAGTTATAATAAGATATGGTACGGGATACTTCTCTATCTCCTTCCTTTTGAACTTGTGCAAATTTTGCACAAGTTGAATTTTCTTCCAATTCCTCCGATTTATACATGTTTCTGATATGTCTTGAAATAGATGTTCTATCTGTGCTGAAAAGATCAGCCATCTGGTATTGATCCAGCCATACCGTTTCATTTTCAAGTCTTACGTCCAGATTTGTGCTTCCGTCTGGAGCTTTGTATATCACAATTTCTCCTTTATCCATAATTCCATGTTATTTTGTTTCGGCAGTGTCACCACTTTTTATTTCAAACTCATTTTATTTGGCGGTGTATGAAGAGAGTAGTTCACTCTCCTTCAAACACCTTCAAATATAGAACTATTATTTTACAAATCCTATTCTAAAATACGATGACAAAGTTGCAATTCAACAAGACTATGTTAATAATGGATGTATCATCAGGGTGAAAAATCATCATCTCGAAATCAACATCTGAAATAAATTCCATGAAGTATGAAAGACTATAGCATGTGCCAGACCATGTTTGATTCTGATATAGCTGAGAGTCATGCTTATATAAAAGAAAACAGACATGATTAGTATGTAGAAAGACAATTGAGACAAATGAAATGGAAAATAATTAGGCAGATGCAATACCGAGAAAACTATTGCAACAAGATAGACAATTTGATTGTAATATCTTTCTTTTAAAAAACTCACATGCTTTTGTGTTATTTTTCTCCCTACGGTAAAGTATAAAATCATAAGAGGAACAACTCTAAAGATTAAATTCACAATATATTGACTATCAAACTTGGCAGGGAAAATAGTTCCACCGGTGACCAGAAAAAGTACCATAAACAAAGAGAAGACAAAACTGTTTCTTTCGAAATTCAGTCCCATCCTAAACGTAATCTCCTCATAGGCCGGACCTATTAATATTATCCACAGATAGGCTAAAGGCATTTTATTGACATACTCTTTCAAGTTATTGGCGTAATTGTCAGGAAATGAAAATCCGGAAGAAGGATCCAATATAAAAGAAATTAGAGAATAGACCACTCCACTTACAAATATAACCGCCAATAGTTTGAAAAAGAGCAATGGGAAATTCTTCCAAAAAGAATTCCCATTGCTTTCCTCTTTAATTAAGGTTGATGGATTTTTAATATAGTTAAAAATCATAGTGAAATCACAGGATAATATTTTTAAATCAGTTATTCTGCAACAACCACTTCCAAGCTGGAAGAACATTTATCTGCTTGCCTTCCCTGGTTATTACACTCTCCTCATCCTTTGTGACAATAAAAAGATTGTCGCACCGGGTTGAAAGTGAAGCCTCTAAAATGCCCGCAATCTCTCTTTCACGAGTGTTTTCGTCAAACATATCCCAAGTGACCTGTATGAGCTGCATTACACTATCATTACGCTGGAATACAAAATCACATTCACCGTCACCTTGATAATAAGAAATCTTGTCCGACGATAGTTTTGTCCGGTTCAGTTGCATGAAAACCGTATTCTCAAGATTCTTTCCGTTATCATTGCTTTGCGGTATAAGTATTGCTCCCCGCAGACCGTTATCGATGCAGTAATATTTATAGAGTGAATTTTGTTCCTTTATCAAAGAACGGCTATACTTGGGAATACGTACAAACATAAAGATATCACATATATAGTTTACCCAAAGGTATAAATCATCCTTGCCCACTTTCAAGCCCTGGGATTTGATATCCTTGTATATGGCATTGATGGATGTGGGTTTAGTCAGGTTTGCCATGATACGTTTTACAAAATATCTTACCACACTTATATTGGATATTTTGTAGTGCTCAGCCAAATCTTTCAGTAACATCGTATCAAAGTAACCATGCAACAGCTTTAATTGCTCCGACTTGAAGGCTGTCAACACAACTTCAGGAAATGCACTTTCCTGGTTATATGCCTCAAATGCACTCCTCAACCTTGCCCAGTCCTGTTCCAGGTAGCTGTTTGTGCTGATTCCTTTAAAACGGCAATACTCGTTGAATGAAAGCGGATGCATTTCATATTCGAGCGGGTAACCTCTCAAGGCCGAACTCAATTCCGTAGAAAGCATCGTGGCATTGCTTCCACACACATAGATATTTTTGCAATAGGACTTATAAATCCGCAGTACAAAATATTCCCAGTCTTTAATGAGCTGGATTTCATCAAAAAACATATGTACATCTCTGATGGGTGTGTCCGGAAACATTTCCATATAGGAAGCGATGACCTCATCCAACTCTTCAGATGCCAAACTTTTCAAACGCTCATCATCGAAACCTAACCACAGAATATTCTCCCGTGGCACACCGCTCTGCACAAGAGCGTTGATGACAATCTCCATCAAAGTGGATTTACCGCAACGGCGTACACCCGGGATGGTGATAATTTTTTTGCGACCTATCGGCAACTTTATATCACGCTCAATAACATTGAACGGAATTTCACTCTGTTTGAGAGCAATTAGAGACTTGATAACATCTTTCCTCATAGCCTTTCCTGAATTTCAGGACAAAAATACAATTTCTTTCCTAAATAAAAGGAAATGGGGTCAATATTTTTATCATCAAAGGGATAAAAGTCAGAATACAATACACAATAGATGAGAATATCCAATCTGACAACCAACAGGGTAATTTAATAGAAAATGTGGGTTTTGAAAAACCACTAATTTGTAGCGACAGTGTTGTTAAAAATTAAACCAACCATTAATTATTCTTATTTATCAGATTAACAACCACTTTCACCATTACGTCTTTCTCTTCTGTCCGGCTTTCGGCAATCATAAGAGTAAGGGCCACAAGAGTATTATTTTCTATGAGTTTTGTCCCATCTGCTCTATATAGTATCCCGTTTTTTTCCAGAAACCAAAGGAAGAGAAAAGCCGCTATTCGTTTGTTCCCATCACTGAAAGAATGGTTCTTAGTTACTAAATAGAGTAACATCGCACCTTTTTCCTCTACGCTGGGATAGAGGTCTTGTCCGTCAAAGGTTTGGTATATGGTATTAATGGAACTTTTGAACGACTGGTCTTTCTCGTTTCCAAACAGGTCACTTCCTCCAAACTTATTTCTAAGATAGTCAATAGCCTCCATCGCACTCTCATAAGTCGCTCGGAAGGACTCTTTGGGAGTAGTTTGTTCTACGGTTAATTTCTGATAGTCGTATCTGTCCAATGTATCCAATGCGTACGTATAGTCACTGATCACTTGTAACAATCCGGTTGCTTCATCAGCCGACAGTTCTTTGGACTGTAGCACATTTGATAATAATTTGACAGTTTGTTTTAGATCATTGTATTGCTGCAACTTGATATTCTCATTTACAACGTAACCCTTAACAAGATATTCTTTCAGTATCTTGTTAGCCCAGATTCGGAATTGGGTTGCGTACTGCGAGTTCACACGATAACCAATAGATATAATGGCATCTAAATTATAAAATTTAGTCCGATATACTTTACCGTCACTTGCAGTATGTTCCAAAATGGAACTAACTGAATTTTCATCCAACTCTCCAGATGTGAATATGTTTCCCAAATGTTTTGTTATTGCGGGTCGCTTCGTTCCAAATAACTCTGCGATTTGCTTTTGGGTTAGCCACACTGTTTCTTTTTCTAATCTCACCTCCAAACTAGCCCCACCATCGGGAGTTTGGTATAATACTATTTTATCTTGATCCATAATTCTATGTTATTTTGTTTCGGCAGTGTCACCACTTTTTATTTCAAACTCATTTTATTTGCGGATTCTCTTTTCTTTGAACTCACCAACTCCGCATAAACTTGAGTTGTGGCGAAAGCAATGATTTCATCCCATGTTAGATTGAGCACATCACTAATCTGCAAACCTGTCGGGTAGGAAAAGCCAAAAAGTCATTTACGTTTTCCTTAATCCGTTTACCCCTGAATGCAATTTTCAATAATCCGCGGAAAGTAGAGAAATGTCCGGCAGCCGAATTACGAGCTATCTTCATCTTTGGGCGATACAACCTCTTAAACAGCTGATTGCCGGATATTTATTTCCCGATACAGAACTTACTGAAAATGTTTTTTAAAATCTCATCGGTGGATATTTGTCCGGTTATTTCTCCAAGGTAGAACATACACTCGCGGATATCTTGCGATATAAAATCGCTGGAAACACCGATCTCCAGCCCTTCCTTCACCCGGCGGACAGCATCCAGCGCTTTTACCAATGCCTCGTAATGACGCAGGTTGGTTACAACTACATCGTTTTCGCCTATTTGCGGGATATCTGCTGCTTTTAACAGCAGCTGCTGCAGGACATCGGTATTCTGTCGTTTTTTTGCCGATATCACTATGCGTTCGGCTTTGAGTTCCGACAGGATATTTTGTTTTTCCGCCCGTTCGGCATCCGATACCAGATCGGATTTATTGAATACCAGCAATACGTGCTTGTCGGCAAGTTTGGGAACAATGGATTCGGCAAGCGATTCTATTTTCTCCACAGGAGTGGCCAGGTCAATCATCCACAGCACGATGCCCGCTTGTTCAATTTTTTGAAACGTGCGCTCGATTCCCATCGTTTCAATGGTATCGGTAGTGTGGCGGATACCGGCGGTATCTATAAACCGGAAAGAGATCCCGTTGATATTTACGGTGTCTTCAATCACATCGCGCGTGGTGCCGTGGATATCGGAAACGATGGCTTTCTCTTCGTTCAACAGCAAGTTCAGCAATGTGGATTTCCCGGCATTGGTTTCTCCGATAATGGCAACGGGAATACCGTTTTTAATCACATTTCCCAATTGAAATGAATTGGCCAGCTTATCGATCTCATGTTCAATCTCTTCCGTCAGTTCGTAAAGTTTCTGCCGATTGGCAAACTCAACATCCTCTTCCGAGAAATCAAGTTCGAGTTCAACTAACGACACAAATTGCACCAACCTATCCCGCAGTTCCGTCAGTTTTTCGGCAAAGCCGCCACGCATCTGATTCATGGCCACACGGTGCGAAGCCTGTGACGCGGAAGCAATCAGATCGGCTACCGCTTCGGCCTGGCTCAGGTCGAACTTGCCGTTCCCGAACGCGCGGCGTGTGAACTCCCCTGCCTGTGCCAAACGAATACCTTGGGCAATCAGCGCCTCCACAATCTTCTGCTGGATATATACCGAGCCGTGACACGAAATTTCCACGCTCTCCTCACCCGTAAACGAATGTGGAGCGCGAAAAACGGTTGTGAGCACCTCATCTATAACCTCGTTGTTGAACACGATCTGTCCGAAATGGGTTGTATTTGCCCTTGCCGTCACCAGTTTTTTGCCGGATGGTGAAACAAAAAGTTTGTCAACTACAGCGGTACATCCTTCTCCCGACAAGCGGATAACGGCTATCGCCCCCATTCCGGGCGGAGTGGAAATGGCACAGATAATATCGTTCATATAAGTCATGAGTTAATACCGGAAACTGCTCCCTCCCAAAAACTCCCTCAACAGAGAAGTGGGCGGCAACTCCCTATCGCCTATATAATTAAAATAGCGCAAAAATTTCAGTAAGCGGTAAGCCTCGGAATATTCTTTCACTGCACGCGGAACCTGCTGCAGCACAGGCTCAGCATGACGACGAATAGCAGCCAGCTCATAAATCATGGCCGAGTTGAACATTACGTCGGCGTTTTCCTGATACGGGAAAATCCATTTCTCTTCGCCCCGGCGAACACTGTCCCATCGTGAAATAGTCTCTTGTGCGGAATATCCGCGATACCGGTTGTCGCGGATAATCCTTCGCAACAGCCGGTTATCTGCAGGCGGAATCCAGTTGTGGTTATCCAACGAGATAGACGTGAGCGCCGAAACATAGATCATAAACTTCTTATCACGTGCAATATGCTCCGTCAGCTTGGGGTTAAGCGCGTGAATTCCCTCAACAATCAGCACGCTTTTTTTATCCATTACAAGACGGCGATTCCGGAACTCTCTTTTTCCGGTCACAAAATTGTACGATGGCAATTCAATCTCTTCCTCATTGAGCAGGGCTATTATCTGATTTTCGAAAAGCTCCAGATCGATAGCATATAACGACTCGTAATCTTTTTCACCAAAGTCGTCGAGTGGAGTCAAGTCGCGATCAATAAAATAATCGTCGAGTGAAATACCCACCGGTTTCAGCCTGTTCACGTAAAGCTGCACCTCCAATCGTTTCCTGAAAGTTGTTTTTCCGGACGATGACGGCCCCGAGATCAGCACAACCCGTAAACCATCGTTGTATCTTTCCGTGATTTCTTTTGCAATATCGGCAATTTCATTCGCCTGATAAGCTTCGGAGACTTGAATTATTTCCGAGATTTTATTTGTACGAATAGCTTTATTCAGATCGCCAACGTTATCTAACTTACTTATTTTCAGGAATTCGAGATGTTCCCTGTAAACCTTCAGCAATTTCTGCTGCGGGATGACCGGCTCCAACTCAACCGGATCCTGTCTGTTTGGAACCACAAGCAAAAAGCCGCCATTATAAGGAACAACATCAAACAGACGGAGATAGGCCGACGAAGGCAGCAGGCAACCGTAATAATAATCGATATAGTTGTCTAATTTTGAATAACGCGCATACAACAAATCGTCAGACGTCTCAAGCAACAGCGCTTTGTCTTCCATCCTGTTTTCGCGGAACAGTTTTACCACTTCCGCTATTTCTTCTTCAACCTGAACAAACGGAATATCAGCGTCGATAATTTCCTGCATCCGATTCTTCACCGTCAGCAATTCCTTTTCTCCTACTTTCACATCACTTTCTATATTGAAGTAGTATCCCCTCGAAACGGCGTGTTCAATATATACTTCCGAATTAGGCAGCGTATCGTCAACAGCCTTTGCCAGCACAAAGCATAACGAGCGCACATACGTGCGCATAGCAGACGAGTCGCTGATATCTACATACTCCACTCTACGCGGACGGTAAACCTGGTACGCCAACGACTCCGTTTTGTTGTTCACTTTTGCATTCGCAACGAGATATGGTTTTTTCACTCCGAAAACCTCGATCAGTTCTTCCAGCGAAGAACCTACTCTAACATCCTTATATTCATCGGTATTAAGACAATGAACACGAACAGTATCAGTCATATTTTTTCAATTAATTTTTACATTTATTTGCAATCATATCGATTTTAGCTATATTTGCACGCTAATATACGCTATTTTTAGAAAATGGACTACAGTTTCTACGACTTTTTAAAGCTCATCGGCTCGTTAGCGCTCTTCCTCTACGGTATGAAAATTATGAGCGAAGGCCTGCAAAAATTAGCAGGTAATAAGCTCCGAAACATTTTGTCTGCGATGACAAAAAACCGTGTCATGGGCGTTTTAACGGGTGTTTTAATCACTGCGCTCATTCAATCTTCGTCGGCCACTACGGTTATGGTAGTGAGCTTTGTTAATGCAGGATTACTGAGTTTGGTTCAATCCATCGGAGTTATAATGGGCGCCAACATCGGGACAACGGTTACGGCGTGGATAATCTCTCTGTTTGGGTTTGGGAAGTTTTCCATCAGCGCTCTCTCTATCCCGTTGATGGGTATTGCGCTTCCTTTGATTTTCTCCTCGAAAAACAAAAGTAAATCTATCGGTGAGTTTATCTTTGGTTTTTCATTTCTTTTTATGGGGCTCGACTTCCTGAAAGACTCAATGCCCGATCTCCAGAACAATCCCGAAGTTTTATCGTTCGTACAGAACTTCTCCGACATGGGTATCTGGTCGGTTCTCTCTTTTCTCATGATAGGGACTGTTTTGACTATTGTTGTGCAGTCATCGAGTGCAACAGTGGCCTTAACCCTGATTATGGCGACAAAAGGATGGATAGATTTTCCATCTGCGGCAGCAATGATCATGGGTGAAAATATCGGCACCACCATAACGGCAAATTTAGCAGCAATTCCGGCAAACATATCGGCAAAAAGAGCCGCCTTTGCCCATTTCATGTTCAACGTGCTGGGGGTCATCTGGATGTTATTCGTATTCAAGTATTTTGTAAGTATGGTGGAGAGTCTGGTGACAAACTTCGGACCTGCCAATCCGGCTGAAATGTCATCGTTTATTTCATCGCTTTCACCCGAAGAATATTCGCAGATAACAACGCTTCCAAAATCGGAACTTTCTGCACAACTGGCATCCAAACAAGAAATGTACCTTAACTATCAGGCTTCCACGTCATACGGATTATCGCTCTTCCACTCGTTGTTCAATATTTGCAACGTATCAATAATGATCTGGTTTGTAAATCTATACGAAAAGATATGCCTTAAGGTTATCCGTCCGAAAGCCGGAGAAGAGGAAGACGAGGAATTTGTTCTCCAGTACATCTCCACGGGGATCTTGTCAACGGCTGAGCTCTCCATTTTACAAGCCGAAAAAGAAACGGAAGTTTACGCCAAGCGGGCACGGAAAATGTTTGGATTTGTCAAGAAAATGACCAATATGGATCATAACGACAAGAAATTCCTAAAATTGTATAACCGGATTGAGAAATACGAAGATATTTGCGACCGGATGGAAGTTGAGATCGGATCGTACTTAAGCAGGGTGTCGGAGGGAAGGCTTAGCAATCAAAGTAAAGAACACATTCGTTCTATCCTTCGTGCCGTTACGGAGATTGAAAGTATAGCGGATTCGTGCTGTAACATCGGCCGCCATTTGAAACGGAAAATGGAAGCAGATGCTGTTTTTGATGAAAACGTCCTTGCCAACATCAACTCGATGTATGCATTATTGGACAAGGCACACGAGAACATGCAATTGATGCTGAAGAATCAACGAATTTCGGAAAAAGAGCTACACGAAAGCCAGGAGATAGAAAATACCATCAATGAGAAGCGGAACTTACTGAAACGAAAAAATGTGGAAGACCTGAACGATAACCGGTATTCTTACCAGAACGGTGTTTTCTACATGGACATTGTTTCGGAATGCGAACGGATGGGTGACTACATTATCAACGTGATTGAATCACTGAAAGTGAAACCGGATTGATATTCGTATTTAAATAGACAAGGGTAATGATGAAGGAAAACGACTGGAAAAAACGATTGAATATTGTTTATTCAACCAATCCCGATTACCACTATCAAGGCGGGGAAACGGAAGAGGAGCCCACACTTCCCAAAGAAAAACAAATGTTGCGCGTAAGTCTCGATAAACGAAACAGGAAAGGCAAAGCCGTTACATTAATTACCGGATTTACAGGAACGGACGAAGATTTGGAAATATTGGGGAAACTGCTGAAAACAAAATGCGGTGTGGGCGGATCGGCCAAGGACGGCGAAATTATCGTCCAGGGCGACCACCGGCAAAAAGTGCTTGAGATACTTCAAAAAGAGGGGTATGCAAAATCGCGCGTCATCTGACTTCAACCACCTGCTGCTTATAAAGGCTTCCGCCGGATCGGGAAAAACACACCGGCTGACCGGTGAGTACCTGCGTTTGCTTTTTTCTGCCGAAAATCAATACAAACACATCCTGGCCGTCACCTTCACCAATAAGGCTACGGATGAGATGAAATCGCGCATCGTAAAAGAATTATACAAACTCTCCAAAGGCGAAGAATCAGATCACAGTGAAGACCTGATGGGACAATTCCGTATCCCGGAAACCCAAATCAGGGAGAGGGCTACAACCATTCTCGAAAACATCCTTCACGATTACTCCGCTTTTTCCATCAGCACCATCGATCGGTTCTTCCAACAGACAATGCGTGCTTTTACCCGCGAAATGGGCCTGTCGGGAGGTTACAAACTGGAACTCGACGAGAGCTTTGTGCTGGCACAAATTATCGATCTGATGATTTTTGAACTGGATAAGCCGCAAAACAAAGAACTCTCCGGATGGATCCTCGATTATATGAAACATCAGATTGAGGACGGGAAAAGCTGGAACATAAAACAAAACATCGCCAAACTGGCCGGGCAACTTTTCAACGAGAAATATAAGCTGTTGCCGAAAGACGATAAGTTGAAGATTGAAGACAAAAAACAGCTGGACGATTACCGACAGACATTGCTGAAAATCATCCGGTCGTGGGAAAATGAGATGAAATCCATCGGCATTCGCGCTCTCAACCTGATGGAAAGATTCGGGCTGAACTACACCGATTTCAAATACGGCAAGAACTCCGGCTTCCTGGCTTTCGTCAAAATGGCCGATGGAGATTTCAAGGAGCCGTCGCCGCGTTTTTTTAGCCGTGCCGATAACCCGGAAGATTGGACAACAGCAAAAAATGAAAAAAGGCCGGCCATAGAATCTGCTTATTCCGAAGGGTTGAACGATTGCGTGAAGCAGGCTGTAAACCTGTTCGAAAACAACCTGTTTTATAATACCGCCAAGAGCATTCTACTAAACTACCACACACTGGGAATCCTTAACGACATACGAAACCGCTTGCAAGAATATCAACGGGAAAACAATACCCTTTTCCTTTCCGATACAACCGAACTTCTGAACAAAATTATTTCCGATAGCGAGTCGCCCTTTGTTTACGAAAAAACCGGCACACGCATCAACAATTATATGCTCGATGAGTTCCAGGACACATCATCCATGCAATGGCAAAATTTCAAACCGTTAATCAAAGAAAGTTTAGATAGCGGACATTTCAATCTGATTGTCGGGGATGTGAAGCAAAGCATATACCGTTGGCGGAACTCCGATTGGGAATTGCTCGAAAGCCGGATTCCGCAGGACTTCGGCGAAAACGCCATCCGCAACGATGTGCTCGATACGAACTGGCGGAGCGACTCCAACATCGTGAATTTTAATAATTCCGTCTTCTCCGCCGCCGCAGAAATCTTGCAAAACGATTTTAATGTCTCGTCAGAATTACAAGAAAATCCCAACCGAAAAATAACGGAAGCTTACCAACATGTCTTGCAGCATATTCCGTTGGATAAAAATCCGGACGGGGGATACGTCAAAATCTCGTTTCTCGACACATCCGACAAAGAAAACGACTGGAAATCGCAAGCATTGGAGCAGCTTCCGATCGAAATTGAACGCTTGCAAGACCAGGGATTCGCCTTAAGAGACATAGCCATTTTGGTGCGAAAAAACGACGAAGCCATACAGGTTGCCGAAACACTGCTGAACTACAAAGAAAAGAACCCCCAATCCGGTTACCGGTACGACATTATTTCAAACGAAGCGCTTGTCATCGGCAATGCGCAAAGCGTAAAAGCCGCCATTGCCCTGCTTCGCTATTTCCAGAACCGTAACGAGGAGACCCGCCGGATGCTTGCCGTGTATGAGTACTACCGGTTTCATCGGGGTACATTGCCCGAAAAGGCTATCGGTAATTATTTTGACGAGGGAGTGAAAGATTTTCCTGAAGAAATCAAAACAGAGCTAAACCGTATTTCTACACTGCCTTTCTACGAGATGATCGAAGCTTTTTTTGCGATGAGTGCAGATGCGCTCAATGAAAAAGAAAACGCTTATGTACAAGCATTTCTGGATATTGTACTGAAATTCAGCACGGAAGCTTCGTCGAACATAAATGATTTTCTGGACTGGTGGGACGAAAAAGGATCTGCAAAAACACTTTTTTCGCCCGACGAACAAGATGCTATCCGGCTGGTTACCATACATAAATCTAAAGGATTGGGATTTGGTGCAGTTATTCTGCCGTTTTTAAAATGGGACATTGATCACGCCGGTAGTATGGGCCCTGTTTTGTGGTGTAAACCCACAGTGGAGCCATTCAATGCACTTGGGATATTGCCCTTGCAATACAAAAGTTCACTCGAAAGCACCATCTTCAAAGAGGATTACCTGAAGGAAAAGCTATACACATACATAGATAACCTGAATTTGCTTTATGTGGCTTTCACGCGCGCCAAAAACCGCATAGTGGCCTTTGCTCCAAAACCGGTTAAAGATTCCGTAAGCGACGTCTCTTCGTTGTTGTGGAAAACGCTGAAGTCAACCGGGTTGTGTAATTATCTGGAGGAACAGGAAAACAGTACACTTTTCGAGTTGGGAAGCCCTGTCCCGCTCGAGCATAAGACAGAAAGAAAAACGCCCCGGAAGCTGGATTCGGGAAAATGGCAATCCATCCCGTTCAATAACCGGTTGAAGTTGCGGCTAAATTCCATCGGTTTTTTCTCCGATGACGGAAGCCGTGCCTACGGAACGCTGATGCACGAAATCATCAGCAACATACAGACCATTGACAATTTGGACGATGCTATCGAAGCAAAATACATTTCGGGTGAAATTGATGCCGACAAAAAAATCGAAGTAACGGCACTGCTTACCCGTATTTTATCCGATCCCAAAGTTGCTGAATGGTATTCGGGAAAATATCACGTTATCAATGAAACGCAGGTGCTTCATCCGGCTTTCGGCTTTAGCCGGCCCGACAGGGTAATGATTGGAAACAACGAAGCCATCGTGGTGGATTATAAGTTTGGCGAAGCGGAAGAAGAGAAATACAAACGCCAGGTGCAACATTATATCAGGTTAATAAAAGAGATGGGATACAATAATGTAAAAGGATTCGTGTTTTATGTAAAAATGGGGAAAGTGATTGAGATTTAAAGTTTTTCACTTTTAGTTTTTCATTCTTTTGTCTTGTGTCTTGGCTTAATAAATTATGCTGAAAGAAATTCTATATGTGGGATTGGGTGGTGGAACCGGCAGTATATTGCGGTTCCTTACATCGAAAATCGTGACGCAGTATGCACACGGCTATTTTCTGTTTTTAGGAACATTCACCGCAAACATTATCGGGTGTTTCCTTATAGGGATTTTATCGGGATGGATGCTCGCCAATCAACCAGATAATCAATCGTTCAGGCTGCTTTTTATCGTCGGATTCTGTGGTGGATATACCACATTTTCGGCTTTTGCGTTTGAGAATCTCAGGTTACTGGAACTCGGCCAATGGACGCTATTTTTGGGATACACTCTATTCAGCGTTGTTCTGGGAATTTTTGCTGCCTGGGCGGGAATGAAAATTGCCAATTGACTTAAAAAAATTCAAGAATACTATGAACAATTCATTTAAATTTTTTTTAATCGGCTTATTTACAGCCGTAAACACCGTAAGTATTTCAGCCCAGTCCGATTCTTTGCTGAAAGAAATCAACTCGTTAAAACAGACGGTAAACGATTATCAGCATCGTTTTGATGTGCTGGAAAAGCAGATCGACGACCTGATGTGGTTCCGCAGGCTGGAAGACATCGCCCACGTCGATAAAGTGCGGTTAACCGGCACACCGCGGTGGAAGCCAAAAGACCAGGACGACCGTTTCGCGGGCAATAAACTGCAGTTTTATGCCTATGTGTTCATCCCCAAAGATGTGGATATCAACAAGAAATATCCGCTTATCGTTCTGCCGCACAGCGGGGTCCATGCCAATTTTTCCACCTACTACGTCCATATCGTGCGCGAGCTGATTGCTCAGGAATACGTGGTGGTATCGGCGGAATACCGGGGCAGCACGGGTTACGGAAAGGCCACATATGAGAACATCGATTACGGTGGACGCGAAAACGACGATGTACTGGAGAGTCGGAACTATATGATTGAAAATTATAGTTTTATAGACTCCACCCGCGTAGGGGTAGTCGGATGGAGTCACGGCGGAATGATCGCCCTGATGCAGATTCTCCAGCACGGCGATAAATATCAATGTGCTTTTGCCGGAGTGCCCGTAAGCGATTTGGAAAATCGGCTGACGTCGCACGATAAAAGCTATACGGCGTACTTTACAGCACCGCATCACATTGGCGAAAGTATCCAGGAGAATCCCGGAGAATACGCACGGCGCTCCCCCACCCACTATGCCGGGAACCTGAACAAGCCGTTACTGATACACACCAATACTAATGATAATGATGTTTATGTGGAGGAAGTGAAACTGATGATCGACACGCTCAAGAAATACGACAAAGAGTTCGAATACAAAATCTTTCAGGATGCCTCCGGCGGGCACGGTTTCGACCGTATCGACAGCAAGGAGGCCACCGATATCCGGTTCACTATACACAAATTTCTGGAGCGTTACCTGAGTCCGGCCAAACCGTTTAAATCTACTCAGGAAATGCGCATGGCTGCATATGGGTTTAATTAGGGCGAGTTACTTTTTGTCGGAATTGCTCTTTTTCGTCGTAATCATTATTACTCTATTCCTTCCTTCTCCACCGTAAATTTCGTTTGTCGATTTACCTTTCAAAACATCTATCGATTCAATCTCAGCAGGTTTAAGAGTATTCAAATCAAAATCTCTCGGCATCTCCTTTCCGTCGATAATAATCAACAGACTATCCGGTTTAAAATGCAAGGAAGAATTTTCCGGTTTTTTCGTTGTAATCAATACCACACCGTTTTTTCCGTCTTCACCGTAAAGGGATGTAGATGCTTCGTTCTTTAAAACGCTTACCGCATCAATTTTCTCAGTGTTGATTTTCTGCATATCTTCATGGGAAATTTGTTTTCCATCCACGACATACAATGGCCGCTTTCCGCTCAGGGTACTGATGCCGATAACTTCTTTACTTTCTTTTGACTTATCTTCAACATCTTGCATTATTCCCTGAAATGATCTCATAGCTCCAACTCCCACCGTTATTACCTCATCGGGCCGAAGGACAATAACCAAATTATCTTCCGCTTTTTCAACCACATATTCAGCCGATTTATAATTAATCATTGAAAACACCAGCGTACTCCCCTTATCCACTTTGAGCACAAATTTCCCTTGTGAATCGGTGATGGTTCCTATGTTGGTCCCTTTTACGGCAATTGAAGCACCCATTATAACGCCCTGATTGTCTTTTACATAACCAGACACAACAATTTTAGACTGGTTATCATCAGCGCGACTTCTGATATCGCGATCTTCCACTTGCGCGGTTATTTTTTCCGCAACAGTCCCAATGGTTTCCGCCGATTCTTTTTCCACAGCTTTCGCGTTCAGCTTCGAAACCGAAAGTACGATCATTGCCAGGAACAGTATGGGAAGCGCCGCCATATAGTTCCATTTCATTCGCTTGTTTGTTTTGTTTTTCTTCATCATGATAATTCGTTTGTGCAAATCGCGTTGACGGAAATTGTTCGCCAGAGCAAATTTATATTCGCCTACGCTTTTGCGGATTAATAAAAGTTGATATTGTTTAGCATCAATGCCGGAGAGAAGCACCTGTTCGTCTGCCTGATACTCGTGGACCGACTGAATTTCCCGGCGCAGCAGCCATGAGAAAGGGTTAAACCAGAATATACAAGTGAAAATATCGAGAAAGACCATATCAAACGAGTGCCGTAAACGGATGTGTGCCCTTTCGTGGCGGATCACCGCCCGGTTGTCGGCCGGCAGTCCTTTACACGGCAAAACGATATACTTCACCCAGCTGAATGGCGAGATATCCTTGTCAGTCATGCACAAAACGGTATTGTCGGCAAGCGTTTGTCTTTCCGACTTTCGGATGATAGCGGCGATTTGACCCAATCCGATCAGATAGCGGACAAGTGCGAAAAGAAATCCCGCAGCAAACAGAACTATCAAAATCTGCATCCATGGAATCTCTACCGGCGGTTGCGTTTCCACAAATTCAGTGACGGGAATGGAAGAAAGATCCGCCAGAAACGTTTCGGTAACCGGATCCGTTTTTTTCTCCGGAATAAGGTGAAAATGGAAAAGCGGAAGCAGGAATACCGTCAGCACTATGAATATCAGCAAAATACGGTTGATATGGTGAAACGTGCTTCCGGCAAGAAAAAGCTTGTAAAAGCCATAAAATAGTGCCATTAAAACGGATGCGCGAAGCAGGTAATAGAGAAAAAGTTCCATGGCGATCATTTTTTGGCGTTCAATTTTTCCACTCCGTCCAACAGTTTCCGCACTTCTTCCACAGAGATATCCTGCTCTTTGATCAGCGACGAGACCACACTCAGGTACGAATTGTCGAAATACTTCCTCACCACATTCCTGAGTGTCCCGTTGCGGTATTCTTCTTCACTGACGACGGCAAAATACCGGTACGTTGTACCGAACGCCTCGTGCGATAAAAGGCCTTTCTCTTCCAACGACCGCACGTACGTGGAAAGCGTGTTGAAATGAGGTTTCGGGTCGGGATACATTTCAACGAGTTGTTTCACGAACAACACATCATTTTCCCAAAAATAACGCATTATTTCTTCTTCTTTGGCTGTTAACGGTTTCATTTTAATTTATAAGCTTGGTAAATTATATTCGATTTAATCACGATACAAATATAACTATATTTTTTAGTTTTACAACTAATATATTTAGTTAAATAAACCAAACATTATAGTTAAAATTGGGACAAAAAAAATAAACCGACTGATAATCAACCGGCTTATTGAAATAAACATCTGATGGTTTAAAACTTTCGGACACATCTATTCTTTCAACCTCCCGTTTTTCTTCAATGCCTGATCCAAGATCCATTGAATCTGACCGTTCACGCTGCGAAACTCATCGGCCGCCCATTTTTCAATGGCTCCCATCGTTTCCGAGTCCAGCCTCAATGCGAAATTCCTGGTTGTCTTCTCTTTCTTAGTCATTTTTCATTCGCTCCATCTTACCAAGTTTTATCAGTATCTCCTCCGGATAGCCGGATCTTTCTATTGATACAGCGTTCCCGTATTCAATACCGGCTGCGCCGATTCGTCGGCGCAAAGCACTACGAGAAGGTTACTCACCATCGCCGCTTTTTTGTCAATATCCAACGTTACAATATTTTCATCCTCAATACGCTCCAGCGCCATCTTCACCATCGTTACCGCACCTTCCACAATCTTCTCACGGGCCGATATAATGGCTTCCGCCTGCTGTCGGCGAAGCATTACGGCCGCAATTTCGGGGGCATACGCCAAGTAGTTGATACGTGCTTCCACAATTTCTATGCCGGCCATTTCCAACCGGTTGTTCAACTCATTAAGCAGATCCACGTTCACCTCATCTCCTCCAGAACGGAGCGTAATTTCCACATCCGATACCAGGTTATTGTCGTAAGCGTATTGTCCGGCAACCTGACGTAAAGCCGCATCGCTCTGAACGGCAACAAAATTTTCGAATGCGTCCATTTGTTTACTTACCGAGTATGTTACCGCACCGTGCCTGTCGGGTGTTGAATTTGAAGCAGCCATCGTTTGCGCGTCGATTTCGAACATCGCCTTGTACGTATCTTTCAGCTTCCAAACCAGTACCAACCCTATCAAAATGGGATTCCCGACTTTGTCGTTCACTTTAATAGGCTCCACATTCAGGTTCCGGGCACGCATCGACAATTTTTTCTTAGACATAAACGGATTCACCCAAAAGAATCCGGTCTCTTTCAATACCCCTTTGTATTTCCCAAAAAAGATCATCACAACAGCTTCGTTGGGTTCAAGCTTGACAAATCCGAAAAGCAGGATAAACCAGATCAATGCTAAAACACAACCGGCTATAATTCCCGCATCACCCAGGAAAAAACAGAAAATGGTACCTCCCAACAGGAGAAACAGCAAAAAAAGCATAAGAAATCCGTTGACTCTAAAACCTTTAAAATTAAATTCTTTTGTTTCCATATCAATAAATTTAGAATGATATTATTTTAATATCACAAATATATCAACTGTTTTTATAATACAAAAAAAATCGGGAGTCATTTATATTTATTTATTGTTTTTTCACAAAAAGCATAAAAAAATGATAGTTTTTTGTACAAAACTGCCGGCTAAACAGTTAAGTTATTAAGCAAAAAGTTATAACTTTGCATTAATCTTCTAAAATCATTCAATGGATTTTTTACAATCGTTTAAATAACAACTAATTAGTACTCGAATGAAAAAATTATTATTAATCACGTTAGCAACTATGGCTTTAATTGCTTGCAACAACAGAAAAACCGGGGAACAAGCCCGGGAAAACGGAACTATTTTTTACACCGAATTCGATACACCATTCGGGATGCCGCCTTTTGACAAAATTTCCTTTGCCGACTTTAAACCCGCATTTTTGAAAGGGATGGAAGACGAAGCAAAAGAGATTGACTCTATTGCCAATAATCCGGAAGCGCCCACATTTGAAAACACCATCGCGGCGATGGACCACAGTGGGCAATTGCTAAACAGGGTTTCGGAAGTTTTCTATGGTTTAAAAGGAGCTGAAACCAACGACTCCATTCAGGCATTAGCGGAAGAATTATCGCCGTTGTTGTCTGAGCACAGGGACAACATCAATTTTAACGATAAATTGTTCGCCCGCATCAAAACTCTTCACGACGACACTACAGGCATGAATCTTACTACCGAACAGTATCGTCTGTTGGACAATTACTACAAAGCGTTTGTCCGTTCGGGCAGTATGTTGGGTGAAACAGAAAAAAACAAGCTCCGTGAAATCAACAAAGAGCTTTCGTCCCTCACACTTAAGTTCGGAAACAATTTGCTGAAAGAGACCAACGGTTTTAAATTGATTATCGACAAGAAAGAAGACCTGGCCGGGCTTCCCGAAGGAGTAATTGCTGCAGCTGCAGAAACGGCTAAAAATGAAGGACAGGAAGGAAAATGGATTTTTACTCTTCAAAAACCCAGCTGGTTACCGTTCTTGCAGTATTCCGAAAAGCGGGATTTAAGAGAAAAACTATACAAAGCCATGTTCAACCGTGGCGATAACGATAATGAAAACGACAATAAGAAAATCATTAACGACATTGTGAACCTGCGTATTGAAAAAGCGCAAATGCTTGGTTACAAAACGCACGCCGATTTCATCCTGGACGAAAATATGGCCAAGACGCCGGCAAACGTTTATAAACTGCTCAACGATGTATGGAAATACGCTCTGCCACAGGCAAAAAAAGAAGCTGCCGAACTACAGGCAATGGTTGATGCCGAAGGCGGAAACTTTAAAATCGAATCGTGGGACTGGTGGTATTATACCGAAAAAGTCCGCCAACAAAAATATGCGCTCAACGAAGAAGAAATCAAACCTTACTTCAAAATGGAAAACGTTCGCGAAGGCGTGTTTGAAGTAGCAAATCGCCTGTATGGACTGAATTTCAAAAAACTGGAAAACGTTCCGGTATATCATCCCGAAGTAGAAGCTTATGAAGTGCTGGATGCCGACGGTTCCCACATTTCGGTATTCTACACCGACTACTTCCCACGCGCCGGTAAAAATGCCGGAGCATGGATGAGCAGCTTCCGCGACCAGCACATACTGAACGGCGAGAACATCCGCCCGCTTGTTTATAATGTGGGCAACTTTACACGCCCGACTGAAACTGCCCCCTCTTTGCTTACGCTGGACGAAGTGGAAACTCTTTTCCATGAATTCGGACACGCCTTACACGGGATGTTGTCAAACGTAACCTACTCACGCGTTTCGGGAACAAGCGTTTCACGCGATTTTGTCGAACTTCCGTCGCAAATTATGGAACATTGGGCATTTCATCCCGAAGTGCTAAAACTTTATGCCAAACATTATCAGACGGGCGAAGTGATTCCCGATTCACTGATCGCAAAAATAGACGCAGCATCTAAATTCAACATGGGATTCATCACCACCGAATTTGTTGCTGCCGCGCTGCTCGATATGGATTATCATACGCAAAGTGAAAAGAAGGATATTGATGTTCGCGATTTCGAGAAAAAATCAATGGAGAAGATCGGACTGATCAAAGAGATTATTCCACGTTACCGCAGCACCTACTTCTCCCACATTTTCAGCGGAGGGTATTCTGCCGGATACTATGCCTACCTGTGGGCGGAAGTATTGGATGCCGATGCTTTTCAACCTTTTGTTGAAAAAGGCGTGTTCGACAAGGCAACAGCTGCATCGTTCCGCGAAAACATTTTATCGAAAGGCAATTCCGACGATCCGATGACGCTTTACAAAAAGTACCGTGGAGCAGAACCCAATCCGATTTATTTGTTGAAAAACAGGGGATTCGTACAATAATCAGCTTTTAACTGTTAACGCCAGCTAAATTTACAATTTATTTCACGGGATAACTTTCAGAAAGTTGTCCCGTGAGTTGTTTTATAATAATCAACAAAAATAATCCAAAGATATTGTTCTTAAAAAGACAAAAAAAGTGTATATTTGCAGGCTCAAATCGAAAGACATTTGAAATGCCTTTCGATTTAATAGTATATTTCGGATAAACGCCTAAAAAAGAATAAATTAATACACATAAAAATAAACGTAATATCGAAATGCAAAACAAAGGATTTATTAAAGTTTTCGCAATCATACTGACGCTTATCTGTTTGTTCTACTTGTCTTTTACCATAGTAGGCAGACAATACAATAAAAAAGCTGATGCGTATGCTAAAGGAGACTTGGAACTAAAAAATCAGTATCTCGACTCGCTTTCTACCGAGAAAGTCTATTTAGGATACACATTAAAACAAATTCGTGAAAAAGAGATCGGTTTAGGACTCGACCTGAAAGGCGGTATGAACGTGATTGTGGAAATGGATGTAGCCCAGGTTCTCAAAGCCCTGGCAAACACTGATGACCCACAGTTCAATCAGGCATTGCAGGAAACCATTGTTCAAAACAGAAAGGGAAGTTCATCCGACTTCATCACTCTTTTTCGTCAAAACTACGAGAGAATAAATCCCACCGGTAAGCTGGCAAATATTTTCAGTATTACCATGAGCGACAGGGTAAGTCCTACCGCGACCAATGATCAGGTAATCAACGTACTTCGCCAGGAAGTGAAAAGTGCTGCCGATAACTCGTTCAATGTGCTCCGCACACGTATCGACCGTTTCGGAGTGGTCGCCCCCAACGTTCAACGCCTCGATCAGGCCGAACGTATCCTTATCGAAATGCCCGGGATCACAGAGCCAGAACGTGTTCGTAATCTTCTGCAAGGAAGCGCCAATCTGGAATTCTGGAAGACCTACGACATAAACGAACTCGGAACATACTTCAACGAGATAAACACCCGTTCTGCTGAATATGCACAGAACGTGCGTGGAGCTGCTACTGCATCAACAGATTCTTTGTTGACGGATTCATTAGCATTGATTCCGTCGGATGCCGCGGGAGCAAAAATTGAAATTAACAAAAGCTTCGTTGAATATTTTGCCCAGCCCCGTTTTGGCATGGGCGGCGCCAACGGGCCCATTGTGGGAGCGGTTGCCCAAAACGATACTGCAGCGGTTAATTACCTGCTTCAGCGATACAAAGATATTTTCCCTGCCGACGTTCGTTTTAGATGGGGATTCAAACCCATCGACCAGCGGGAAACCTTATATGAATTATACGCGCTGAGAGGTGACGGAAGCAAACGCGGCCCGGCTCTCGAAGGCGATGTGGTAACCAACGCCAAGGCCGACCAGGGACATCAAGGTTCAGCCTGGGAAGTTAGCATGACTATGAATTCTGCCGGTGCGAGCCGTTGGGCAACCATCACGGGAGCAGAAAAAGGCAAGTCCATTGCCATTGTTCTCGACGGTTACGTTTACTCGGCGCCTACGGTTAATGACCGCATCGAAGGCGGGCGTTCGTCAATTTCCGGACGATTCACCCCGGAGGAGGCCGGTGACTTGGAAAACGTATTGAAATCGGGTAAAATGAAAGCCGGCGTCCGCATTGTCCAAGAGGACGTGGTTGGCCCGTCACTTGGACAGGAAGCCATCCACGACGGTTTGGTATCGTTCGTCATCGCACTTATCGTGTTGTTTATCTTCACCTGTTTACTGTACGGATTTACTCCGGGAATGGTAATCAACGGTGCATTGCTTATTAACTTCTTCTTCACGTTGGGAGTCCTGGCGGCATTTCAGGCGGTACTTACGCTGCCGGGCATTGCGGGTATGATCTTGTCACTGGCTATGGCCGTGGATGCCAACGTTCTTATCAACGAGCGTATTAAGGAAGAGCTTGCCAATGGGAAATCGTTGCGTAAAGCACTGGAAGACGGTTATAAAAATGCTTTCTCGGCAATTCTCGACTCCAACCTGACAACTATTATTACCGGTATAATTCTGGCTATCTTCGGAACAGGTGCCATCAAAGGATTTGCTATTACATTGATCATCGGTATTTCTATTTCGTTCTTAACCGCCGTTTTCTTAACTCGTCTGGTTTATGAACATCAACTTGAAAGAAACAGATGGCTAAAACTGACATTCAACACCGGATTCTCAAGAGCCATTTTTAATGTATATAACTTCGATTTCATCAAAAACAGCAAGAATATTATATTGGCAATTGCTATTTTTGTAGTAATCAGCATCGTTTCGCTCTTTACGTTGAAACTGAATACGGGTATCGACTTCACCGGTGGGCGTAATTATATTGTAAGGTTCGATCGTCCGGTGAAAACAGGAGATATTGAAGAAGCATTGCAACCGGTTTTAGGCGGTTCGGCACAGGTGATTACCATCGGCTCAACCAACCAGGTGCGTATCTCGACCAACTATATGATTGATAATGAAAGCGCAACTGTTGAAGAAGATCTGATTTCATTGCTGGGACAAGGATTGAAAGATTACATTACGCCTGGCAGCACCATCAATGATCACATTCAAAGTTCGCAAAAAGTAGGCCCGAGCGTAGCCGAAGACACGATGAAAAATGCCTTCCTGGCACTTACCATCGCCCTGATCTGTATGGGTATCTATATCTTTGCCCGATTCCGTAACTGGGCATTTTCTGTAGGAACAGTTGCCGCACTATCTATCGATACATATGCCGTTATCGGATTGTATTCATTGCTCTGGAAAGTAATGCCGTTCTCCATGGAGATCGATCAGACATTCGTTGCGGCTATTCTAACAATTGTGGGCTACTCCATTAACGACAAAGTAGTTGTATTCGACCGTTTCCGCGAAGTACACCAGCTATATCCTAAACGCGAGCTGCGCTCGTTGTTCAACGACTCCATGAACGCCGTATTGGCACGTACCATCAATACCGGTCTGAGTACGATACTGGTCATTATATGTATTCTGTTCCTGGGAGGCGATGCCGTAAGAAGTTTCGTATTCGCTATGTTGATTGGTGTGGTTGTTGGGACTGTAACGAGCTTGTTCATCGCTTCACCCGTGGCCTATGCCATCATGAGAAAACAAGACGGAAAGAGACAATTGGAGCCTCAAAAATAAACGATATATTAAATATTATTATGTTAAAACGGGTTGCGTTGCAACCCGTTTTTTATTGCATTAGCGAACAAATTACTAATTTTACCACGTAATACATCACATGATTATGAAAAAGACGCTACCTGTTGTTTTTCTTTTGTGCTTTATCTTATGTGCAAACGCGCAAAATGCGATCAATAATTTCTTTATAACAAAAGATACCGTTATCGGAAAAACGTTTGACGGAAATGACATTGTTGTAAAATGCTACAAACCGCAGCACAAGATTTATCAATGGCATTGGGACGGTTTTTCTGATAATCTGTTGCTTGAACTCAGGCAGACAAACAAGAAAGGGACTTCATTCAGGAACGAGGGAAACATCGCAATGATCGATCTGGATAACAAATCGGTTAAATGGAGCAGGAATGTCAACTACAACAACTCCGAAACAAAACAACAGGGAAAGTACCTCTTCTTCTCCGAAAAGAAAAAAAACTTCTGTCTCGATCCCGAAACAGGAAACGTGTTTTGGGAAACTAAAAACAACTTATATTTTATAGATTCGAAGCTGAACATCGGCGTGGGTTATCCGGTTCAGAGCATGTCGAACAACTTGTCGGCAATCGATTTATCCAACGGTAACACACTGTGGACTAAACCGGTTGACAGAACGCGTGGCTGGGACGATGCTTACATGCTGACCGACTCTGTTCTTTTGGTTGCCGTTAACGGAATTCAGGCATTGGATTTACCCACGGGAAATGGCTGGTCGTATAAAGCTACTACCAGTCAAAAGAAAATAGGACAAATGATCGCGGCCAATGTCACCGGTATTTTGTTGGGAGTTCTCTCCGGAACCGTTATGTATCAGACAAGCCCCGACGAAGTTACGGAGATGGTTTCAAACATGCTGATAGATGAGGGAAACAGTATCGTTCTCGCTTCACGCGATATGATTTCCCGGATTGGAAATTCGGGAGAAATCCTATGGAGTACACCTCTACCCGAAAAATTCACATCTAAATCATCCATCTTTTTAAAAGACTCGGTGGTTTATATGATCAATCGTGGCTATGCTTTCTACAACGGTGGTTTTTCTATGGTCGGCGACCCGTATCTTGCCGCTTTTAACATAAATGACGGCAGCCGGCGATACCTGACTATGATTCCCGAAAAAAAAGAGTTTATCCGGAATTTTCAGGTTATTGACGATATGCTTTTTTTGGTTTTCGAAAACAAAATCGCCACCTATTCCCTTTCCGGCGGAAGTTTGCTGACGGAAAAGATTGTCGGTCTGGAGAAAGGTGAGCAACTGGACGCTTTTGTAGAGTCGGGAATTTATGTCCTTCAGGGCGATTCTACTTTTATGGATATGGCAGCCGCTTATCCCGAACAGAATCTGATAATGACATCCGGAAATCGGGTAATTTCGCTGACAGACAGTTTAGAAACGCTGATTACGTACGACAAAAAAGATGTTTTTGAAAAGACAATCGATAACGGTGCCTACAGACTTCTGACCAACGACGAAAAAGAATTTATCGTTTGCGATTTTTCGGGAAAACCGATGATGAAATTTCAGGCATCGCCCAATATGTTCATGACAAACAACAAATTGTATGCTTTCGATAAAGAATTATTTTGGGAATTGGACTTAGACGCATATGCGCAATAATAATACTTTTGGCATATAATGTGCTTTACACGGTAAAAACTTGGAATTATTGTATCCGGTTTCGGTTATTTTTTGTAATTTTGCCACCCGAAATGTCGCCACAATAGCTCAGTTGGTAGAGTAACGCATTCGTAACGCGTCGGTCGCGAGTTCGACTCTCGCTTGTGGCTCTTTCTTTAAAGCCTTTGGCCACCTTCGGTTAGGGGCTTTTTCAGTTACTTTCGCAAATCTCCTTGATAAATCGTTCTTCCGCCTGATGTACCCAATCACGGAAATTTTCATCGGGCCGGTAATGCGGTATGAAATTCAACAGTTTGTTCAGTTTAAACTTTCCACTGCTTATCCCGGCTCCCGAAAGGCTGGCATCATAAGCGTTAAATTCCTGCTCCACATGGACAGGAATCATCAGGATAGGTTTTTTGTAATACAGCGCTTCGCACACCGATTCAAAACCCGATGTGGTGGAATAAGCCATACACCCCGCCATGCTTTTTAGAAAAAGCTCATCGTTGATACGATAAAGAATCAGATTCTCGTCTATTACCGTAACATCATCGGCATCTTTTTTGTCCCAGAAAAAACGGAGCGGTATGTGCGGATTCTTGGTGTGCCAATCCAGAACTTCCTCGTAATATCCGGTATTAATCATATACCCATGAACATAATCACCGTCAGTAGGCTCATTTTCAAAAACTTCCGGTCTTAGCAGCGGCGGAACAACCACCAGGTTTTTTTCGCTGCATCCGGGCATATCACGAAACGAAAGCGCCAGAATTTTTGATGAACACCGGCAGGTAACTCTCGTAATCATCCGAAGAAAATAAAATTTGATATCTTGCTCGTTAGTGGTTTTGTATTTCGGGTTTAACAGCATATATTGATGCGCGATGCTGATCAATTTAATATTTAACTTCTTATCCAATCGATAGGTCCTAAAAACCACACCCGTAATCATTTCATAAAAATTAATCACTGCATCGGGACGATATTCTTCAATTTTAGACCTGACGAAAAGAATGCTTTTGCGGAAGATGAGTGATTGTGAAAAATTACCGATGACACTTAATACAAGGTTTGGCCGTTTTTGTTTGTATAACGCGGTGAAATTAGGACTTCTAAAATCAAAAACAGGCGCGTCGATCTTATCGAGATAAAACCTGGGGATTTGTCGCGAATCGTCTTTACCCACCAATACAGCCATTACTTCGTGGCCGTGTTTTCTTAATATAGACGCCAAAGAGAGCGATTGCGTAAAGTGCCCCCTGCCCTCGCCCTGTACGGTAAATAAAAATTTCACAGTTATTTCTTCTTGATTCCGCGCAAAGATATAAAATTATTGTCACAAAATTGCTACAACTTCACACAGAATTACCGGTCGAATATCAATGCTTTTCCCTGAGCCGATTCAACGATATGTCCGTTATCGAAGACCAGGTTACCGTTGACAAACGTTTTCTCTATGCTGTGACGGAATATTTCTCCTTCAAACGGCGACCAGCCGCATTTGTACAGAATGTTATCCTTGCCTACGGCATAAGGTCTATCAGGGTTTATAAGCACCAGGTCAGCAAAATATCCTTCGCGGATAAACCCACGGCCCTTCACCTGAAAAAGGTCTGCAGGTGCGTGACACATTTTTTCCACTACAAATTCTTTTGAATAGAGACCCTGTAACGACAACTCCAGCATAACCTGCAAAGAGTGCTGAACCAACGGCCCTCCCGAAGCGGCTTTCAGGCATCCACCTTCTTTTTCGCTCAACAAATGTGGTGCGTGGTCAGTGGCAACGATATCCAGTTTTCCCGATTTCAGTGCGGAGCGCAAGGCATCGCGGTCGGCACGGGTTTTTACGGCCGGGTTCCATTTGATCCGGGCACCCAACCGGGCATAGTCTTCATCGGTAAACCAAAGGTGGTGCACACACACTTCCGACGTTATTTTTTTGTCTTTTACAGGCGAACTGCTGAACAAACTCATTTCCCGGGCAGTGGAAAGATGCAGTACATGCAAGCGCGAACCATACTTATCAGCGAGCCCTGCAGCTTGTACCGAAGACCGGTAACAGGCCTCTTCACTACGAATAAGCGGATGATACTGAATGGGAATATCTTCGCCGAATTGTTTTTTGTAAACACCTATATTGTCGCGGATGATCTCTTCTTTTTCGCAATGCGTGGCAATAAGCGAATCTACTTCGGCAAAGATCCGCTGAAGCGTTTTAGCATTGTCCACCAACATATTTCCGGTGGAAGCGCCCATGAATACCTTTACACCACAAACGTTTCTTTTATCAACCTTTATCAGTTCTTTGATGTTGTCGTTGGTAGCACCCAAATAAAACGAATAATTGGCAATGGATTTTTGCGCGGCCAAATCGAATTTTCCGCGTAAAGCATCTAAAGTTACGGTTTGCGGGTTGGTGTTGGGCATTTCCATAAACGAAGTCACACCTCCGGCAACAGCCGCCCTGCTTTCCGTGTAAATATCGCCTTTGTGCGTAAGCCCGGGATCACGAAAATGCACCTGGTCATCAATCACGCCCGGAATCAGATATAAGCCTCTGGCATCGATTATTTCGCAACACTGTTGAAGTACATTTTCGGGAACTTCGCCTTCAAACACTTTCGAGATCCTTTCTCCCTCAACCAATACAGAACCGATGAATGAGCGGCCTTCGTTAATAAGAGTCGCCTTATGAATGAGTTTCATAATTGTTTAGGTTTTATTTTGCCCAATATTTTTCGCCATCGCAAATTTATTACACCAAGGAAAGCTTCCCCAAAAATGCTGGTGTTCATCTTAGATGTTCCCAATTGACGATTAACGAATATAACCGATACTTCTTTTATCTTGAATCCCAGTGTATAAGCCGTATATTTCATCTCAATCTGAAACGCATAGCCTTTGAATCTTATATCATCCAGATTGATGGTCTCCAACACCTTCCGCCTGTAGCAAACAAATCCGGCAGTGGTGTCCTTAATATTTACATTCGTAATCATTTGAACGTATTTTGATGCGAAATACGACATCAAAACGCGTCCCATAGGCCAGTTAACCACGTTCACGCCGCTACAATACCGCGATCCCACCGACATATCGAATCCGTCATCGCGACAAGCAGAATAGAGCCTTGGCAAGTCATCAGGGTTATGGGAAAAATCGGCATCCATCTCAAAAATATAGTCGTAGGAACGATTTAACGCCCATTTAAAACCATGAATGTAAGCCGTCCCCAAACCTAACTTTCCTTCACGTTCTTCAATAAAAAGCCGATTTGAAAATTCAGTTTCCATCAAACGGCGTACAATGGTTGCGGTTCCGTCCGGCGACCCATCATCAATGACGAGTATATCGAACGGTTTTGGTAAACCAAAAACTGCTTTTATAATGTTTTCGATGTTTTCTTTTTCGTTGTACGTGGGTATAATTACAATGCTGTCGGACATGGTCGTGAAATTTATGCCAAAAGTACAATTTTTGTTGTAGAAAGAAAAAAGAAAGAGCAAAAAACTTGTTTTATAAATTAAAATGTCGTATCTTTGCACCTCAATTAATGAAAACATATCGCGGAGTGGAGCAGTTGGTAGCTCGTTGGGCTCATAACCCAAAGGTCATAGGTTCAAGTCCTATCTCCGCAACTATCGAAGGAAGTTTCAACGCTTCCTTTTTTATTTTGTACAGGTTCCGATCCCATCCCAAAAAAATAAAAAAAACAGGGAAGTTCTCGTTTTTTTTATATATTTGCAGTGTTAAAATCAAAAACAAGAGGCAATGAAAAAGTCACTCTTTTTTATTATCATTCTGTTTATAAACACATTAAATTATTCTGCTATCGCACAGCAAAAAGGAAGGGCGTCGTATTACGCCGACAAGTTTCACGGGCGAAACACATCAAGCGGCATACCCTATCACAGGGACAGCCTGACTTGCGCTCACAGGACTTATCCGCTGGGGACCATTTTGGAAGTGGTGAATCCCAAAAACGGGAAGAAAGTTTTGGTGGAAGTAACCGACCGCGGCCCTTTCTCGCGAAATAAAATTATCGACTTATCTTATGCCGCCGCCAAACAATTAGATATTATACATCAAGGCGTCACCACGGTGGAGCTCAGCGAATGGGTCTGGGATTTTACAAAATTCAAGCCACTTATTTTTGAGTTTAAAAATGTCTTCGTGAAAGTATCCCGTCAGGCAGATAAGAATTTGAAAATTGATAAGGAAAAAGTGCTGAAGTAAATTTCAGCACTTTTCGTTTTGTTATCTTATTCAACTCTCGCATGTATCCCTGTATAGTACTATCTTATCTGTTCTCATTGGAAAATGAGTATGGAAAATCGGATTTTTTGGTCCCTCTTGTCTTATTCGGTTGATCCGACAGTTGTATATCTATTGTAGTCCCATTCATCAGATCCTGATGCTTCACGTAGTTCTTTGTATATGCTTTTCCGTTCAGTTTAAAATCTGAAATATAACGTTTTGATTTGCTGTTCCCCGGAGAATTTATCTGCAGGCTTTTTCCATTTTCGAAATGAACGGTCATTTTCTCAAACAGCGGTGAGCCTAAAATATATTCATCGCTTCCCGGACAAACGGGGTAAAAACCCATAGCCGAAAACACATACCATGCCGATGTTTGTCCGTTATCCTCATCACCGCAATAACCGTCGGGCGCAGGCGTATAGAGTCTATCCATCACCTCACGCGCCCAGTATTGAGCTTTCCAGGGTTCTCCGGCATAGTTATAAAGATAAACCATATGCTGGATGGGCTGATTTCCATGAGCATACTGCCCCATATTCATAATCTGCATCTCCCTGATTTCGTGGATAGGGAAACCGTAATAACTATCATCAAAAACCGGCGGCATCTTGAAAACAGAATCCAGCATATTCACAAATTCTTTGTTTCCGCCCATCAGATCGATCAACCCCTGCGGATCGTGGAAAACCGACCACGTGTAGTGCCAGCTATTACCCTCGGTAAACGCGTCTCCCCATTTTGTGGGGCTGAAAGGCGATTGAAACGTTCCATCCTTATTCTTACCCCTCATCAGTTTATACTCGGGTGAATACAAATTGCGGTAATTCTGACAGCGCTTCGCATAAAGATCAATCTCCGATTGAGGGCGATTCAAGGCTTTGGCCAGTTTGTAAATTGTCCAGTCGGCATAAGCATATTCCAATGTACGGGCTGCATTTTCATTGATTTTCACATCGTATGGAACATAGCCGAGTGTATTGTAATATTCATGTCCCAAACGTCCGGTAGTCGATACCTTCGGGTGCACATTCTCCGTCCCGTGTATCATCGCCTTGTATAGCGTTTCTATATCGTAGCCGCGCAAACCTTTCAGATAAGCATCGGCAACCACCGAAGCCGAATTGTTTCCAATCATAATCCCCCGGTGTCCGGGACTTGCCCACTCGGGCAGGAAACCGCTTTCCTTATACGCGTTAATCAATCCTTCCTGAATTTCCCTGTTAACAGACGGATACATCAGGTTGAGCAACGGGAACAAGGAACGGAAAGTATCCCAGAATCCGGTATCGGTGTACATATATCCCGGGAGCACCTGTCCGTTATAAGGGCTGTAATGCACTGTTTTTCCCTGCGCATCAATTTCATAAAACTTCCGTGGGAAGAGCGTCGAACGATAGAGGGTAGAATAGAAAGTACGTTTGTTATCGATATTGTTGTCTTCTATTTCTACTCTACCCAGCACATCATTCCACAATTTCCGCCCTTCCGCCTTAACGGTCTCAAAATTCTTGTTTTCAACCTCTTTCAAATTCTGCCAGGCCTGTTCGTAACCAATAAAAGAGGAGGCAACTTTCGCAATAACCTTCTCTCCTTTTTTAGTGGAAAATCCGATAAAAGCGCCCGCATGATTATCTTCAGCCTTATAGGCATTCTTTACAATCTCTCCGTTTTTCACCACACACTTATATTCAAATGGCTTATCAAAAACAATCACAAAATAATTTTTGAAGTTTTCCGGAACACCTTTGCTATTGCGTGTTGTGTAACCGATGATGGCATTTTTCCCCGGAATAATTTCCACGGATGACCCTTTGTCAAAAGCATCGACAAGTACATACGAACTGTCTGTTTCCGGAAAAGTGAAACGAAAGAGAGCCGCACGTTCCGTCGGAGTAATTTCGGTTGTAACATCGTAATCTGCCAGATAAACACTGTAATAATAGGGTTTGGCCGTTTCAGCCTTATGCGAAAACCAACTTGCCCTGCTCTCTTCGTTAAACTCCATTTTATCAGTCATCGGCATAATCGAAAACTGTCCGTAATCATTCATCCAGGGACTTGGTTGATGTGTTTGCTTGAATCCGCGGATTTTATCCGCGTCGTAGCGATAAATCCATCCGTCACCCATCTTTCCCGTCTGCGGAGTCCAAAAATTCATTCCCCACGGCGCTGCAATGGCAGGATAAGTATTTCCATTGGAAAGCTCAAACTTGGATTGGGTTCCGACAAGGATACTCACATAATCAACCGGTTCGGGTTTAACCTGTGCATTTACAACATATATACTCAGTAACAAAATAAACAATACTGATTTCAACCTCATTACTCTTATCTCAAAAATTTAATAAATTCATTTTATTTTCCTTCTCCAACCTGAGGATCAACTCTCCAAAAAGAGTGTTTACCCATGCAAACCACTTTCGGGTGAAATTCGCAGGATCATCCTTATGAAAGGATTCATGCATAAATCCGGTACCGGCATCTGTGTCCCGAAGCATCCTGAGGCAATGTTGAATCTCGTCATCACTCTTGCTGGTCATTGCCCGCAAAATAATACTCATTGGCCAAATCATATCGTAACCGATGTGCGGCCCGCCAATTCCCTCTGCGGCAGTTCCTTTAAAAAAATAGGGATTATCTTTGCTCAGGACAAAATTCCGGGTGTTCCGGTAAATCTCATTATCATCATACGCGTTGCCTAAATACGGTATTGCCAGCAAACTGGGGACATTGGCATCGTCCATCAGGTAATGACTTCCAAATCCATCTACTTCAAAAGCGTAAATTTGTCCATGGGTGGGATGAACAGTGATTGCATATTTTTTAACCGCTGCATCTACCTCATCGGCAAGCAACTTACATTTTATCTGCATGAGACCGCTGTGAAACATATTTACCCGCTTGGGTAAAGGTTGTTGTTTTTTCTCTTGCCCACGAAGGTGTTACTGCTAAAGCCGTAAGGCCCAGGGCACTTTTTTTAATAAAATTTCTCCTTGAAGTCATTTCTAAATTCCTTATGAAAAATCTATCGGCAATTTCTTGCGGAAAGCATCTTTGAAACACATCAGCGTTTCGGTTCTGGCCAGGCCAAGAGGTTGAAGCTGGCTATGGATGATGCGAAGTAAATCTTTATTGTTTCTCGCAAACACTTTAATTAACAGGTCGTATTGCCCGGTAGTGTAATAACATTCCACTACTTCGGGAATTTTCTCCAATTCTTTAACTACGCCATCGAAAGACGAAGGGGAGACAAGGAACAGCCCCACATAAGCACACGTTTCATAGCCTATCTTTTCAGAATCGATAATAAATTCCGATCCTTTAATAACGCCTAAATTGACTAATTTTTGTACGCGTTGATGAATTGCCGCACCCGACACACCACATTCACGGGCAACCTCAAGAAAGGGAATTCGCGCATTGTTTACAATCAGTTTTAGAATTTTAGCATCCAGTTCGTCTAAATCATGATACGCCATAGTTATACTTTTAAATTGTTAGAAAAACGATTTATTTTTTGCAAAAATATAAAAAAATACGTTCATAACAGGCGAAAACAAATAAATTATTACAATTTAAGCGTATCGAGGGCGATAAAAGCGAATAACGATGAAGAGGTTAACAACGCTTTCTCGTCAATAAGGAAAGAAGAAGAATGAAGTTTGCCACAGGCACCCTCCTTGTCGGCCACGCCAAACCGATAGAAACAACACGGATATTGTTGGGAAAAGAAACCAAAATCTTCTGCCGTCATCCGTACGGGATATTCCGAAACACCGGCTTCGCCCATAAATTCGAGAGCCTGCAAACGTACCTTTTCTGTTACGCCGGCATGACTGATGGTACACGGATAGCCGTCGGGCATAACAATCTCGCATGTACAACCATAGGCTGTGGCGGTAGATTCAATAATTTGCGGAATGATGCAAAGCATTTTCCGCCGTTCGTTTTCGTCCATACACCGGAGTGAGCCGGCGAGCACAACCTCCGAAGGAATAACGTTGGTGGCGCCATCGGCAATGAATTTCCCAAAGGAGAGCGTCATCGGCTGAAAAGGGTCTCTACGGCGGCTTACCACTTGTTGCAGGGCAATGATAATATTCGAAGCGGCAAGCACGGTATCATTCAGTTCGTGAGGTAATGCCCCGTGCCCGCCCTGCCCTTTCACCTTGATGTGAATCTCGTCGGCTGAAGCCATTACCGTTCCGGTCTGGAAGGCCACCATTCCGGCAGGCAAATCCACATAAGCGTGTTGTTTTACAATAAAATCGGGTTCGAAATTCCGGAAAACACCCTCTTTTAACATCAATCCGGCGCCGCCGGGCGATTGCTCCTCACCCGGTTGAAACACAAACAATGCTGTTCCGGCAAATCTGCTCCGCAGCGAATTCACTACCTTAGCCGCTCCCATCAGCGACGCGGTGTGCGAATCGTGTCCGCAGGCATGCATTACACCTTCGGTCAGCGACTTATAAGGCACACTGTTTTTTTCGTGTACGGGCAAAGCATCCATATCGGCAACAAAAGCGACAGCCTTTTCATTGTTTGCTTTTTCTCCTTTTACCCACGCTAAGATTCCGTATCCTCCAATATTTTTACGGTACGGGATTCCTTCGACATCTAAAAATTCGGTGATGTATCTTGCCGTATTCTCTTCTTTATAAGAAAGTTCGGGATGTTGATGCAAATAGCGGTAATGACGAACTATTTCGGGGAAGATTTTCTCCGTTTCTTTCCTTATCATTACCGCTATACTTGCCACCTTCATTTTATCTATTGTATTTTACGGGGTACCCATTGCTCACGATGAACTTATGATAACTTATGTATCACTAATCCCGACCGTAACTTCGGTTCAAACCACGTGGTTTTGGGCGGCATGATGTTTCCGGTATCGGCAATCTCCATCAACTGTTTCATGGATACGGGATAAAGCGCAATCGCCAACGCCATCTCTCCGCTGTCCACCCGTCTTTTCAATTCTCCCAGACCACGGATTCCGCCTACGAAATCGATACGTTTATCGGAACGCAGGTCTTTTATTCCCAAAATTTCGTCCAGAATAAGATTGGAAGTAACCGTTACATCCAGCGCGCCAATAGGGTCGTTATCGTTGTATGTCCCGGGTTTTGCCGTCACACTGAACGAGCGCCCGTTTAAATATATCGAGAAATTGTGTAGATGCCCGGGTTTTTGTATTTCGGAACCGGTAGGTTCAACGGTAAAATTCTTATCTAATTTTTTCAGAAATTCTTCGGGAGTTAACCCGTTCAGATCCTTTACCACCCGGTTGTAATCGATGATCGTCAATTGGTTGTCCGGGAAGCAGACCGCCATAAAATAATTGTACTCCTCATCTCCCCTGTGGGCGGGGTTATTTTTCGCCTTTTCTGCACCTACCAAAGCAGCAGCCGCAGAACGATGATGCCCGTCGGCAATGTACATGGCCGGGAAAGTGGCAAAAATTTCGGTAATGCGGTTAATATCGGCATTGTCCGAAATCAGCCAGAAGTGGTGCCCCACCCCATCCACTGAAACAAAATCGTATTCCGGTTCCTGCTCGGTAATACGGGCAACAATAGCGTCGATTTCCTTATTGTAAGGGTAAGCAAAAAATACAGGCTCGATGTTGGCATCATTCACACGCACGTGTTTCATCCGGTCCTCTTCTTTATCGCGTCGGGTTAACTCATGCTTCTTGATTTTCCCGCTGATGTAATCTTCCACATAAGCGCCGACAACCAAGCCGTACTGTGTTTTGCCGTGCATTGTCTGGGCATATACATAGTACATCTCCTTGTTGTCTTGTACCAACCAACCCTTATCCTGGAACAACCGGAAATTTTCTGCTGCCTTCACGTACACATCCTCATCGTGCTCATCTTTTCCAACCGGAAAATCTATTTCCGGTTTAATGATGCGATACAGCGATTTCTCGTTTCCTTCAGCTTCCTTGCGGGCTTCATCGGAATTAAGCACATCGTACGGGCGCGACGCAACCTCTTTTACAAACTGTTTGGGTGGACGAACACCCTTGAATGGTTTAATAATTGCCATAATTTAAGATTAATAGTTGTTTCTTAATATCGTTGCAAAATTACTGTTTTTTTTCTTATCCCATACTCTTTTTCTCCCAACCTTATAGTTATTCGGCGAAATTGCTTAACTTTGATGCGAACAATCAAATATTTACTATTATGGGTGGCGAAGCAGACATGTTGGACATGATAAAGAAGGTGGAGCTAAACAAATAAAACTTAACGCACCATGATTCAGATTCCCGAACAAAAGATCGTCGAAGCAGCCGAAAAAGGCATGGATGAATTCCTGAAGGTATTTACCGATGCCTACCTGACAGAGTTAGGCGGCGATATTACGGCGGAAAATATGGATAAGCTTAATGGTTATCAACACACTCTCCTCGCTTTCCGGTTTTTTACCGATAACGTACGCGAAGGAGGTTTTGTGCAGTTGATCCAGAACGGATACGGCGGATACGTTTTTGATAATCCCACGGCGAAAGCCTTGAAATTGATGGGAGCTAAAGGTCTATCGAAAATCCTGTACAAAGCCAAGGAGATTTACGACACTCACCGGGACGAACTGGAGCGCGACACCACCGAAGAAGAGTTTATGGCCATGTACGAAAAATTTGAACAGTTTGATGAGCTGGAAGAAAAGTATATGGAAATAGAGGAAGAACAAACCGCTATTATCGCTGAATACGTGGATGAGAACATGGAAGATTTTGCAGAAGTGGTGAAGTGATTGTTACTCCAGTAGTTTCGCCGCTTCACAAACCTCGTTGTACCATTCTTCACCGAATTTCCGGATAAGCGGTTCGCGGAGGAACTCGTAAATTTTCACACCCTCATGTTTTCCCAGCTTCACAGCAGGTTTACATATCAGCCAACGGTTATAGTTTAGCGCCGTAAATTCGCTGAGTTTCTGCAAACGGATGGGATAAAGGTGGCACGAAATGGGTTTTTGCACCGAAATCCGGCCTTCCCTATGCGCCTTTTCAATGGAACATTTGCAGGTGCCGTCTTCATCGAAATAGGTGAATACGCACTCCCGACCGTTAACGATCGAAGTGACCAACTCACCGTCGTAATCGGTATAAGCAATGCCTTGCTCTTCGATAAGAGCCTGCGCCCGCGGCGACAGGTCGTCCCAGATTTCGGGAAGGATCGACTTTATTTGCTCAAACTCTTCCTGTTCCAGTGGCGCGCCAGAATCGCCTTCAACACAGCAAGCACCTTTACATTTGGCTAAATTGCAAATAAAATGCTTCTCAAAAATATCGTCCGACAATACAGTATCTCTAATTTGAATCATCTTTTTTAAACAGTTCTTTGTATCGTAAAAACAGGAAATAAGTCAATAACCCGCTTGCAGTCATCACAACTAACGACATCCATGTCAACGGCTTATCTTCCAATTGTTTCAGAAAATTATTTTCATCCCAAAAGTAAGTGATTACAACCACAGCAGCATTATTCACAAAGTGATAAAGTATGGGGATCCATAAATTCCGCGAATAAAGAAACAGATACCCCAACACAGCTCCCATAATCAGCCGCGGTATAAAACCATAAAATTGTAAATGAATGGCACTAAAAATAAACGCCCCTATCCACACTGCCGCGTGTCCGTTGTGCAGCCATTTCTCTATAAACTGTTGCAGGACACCCCTGAAAAAAACCTCTTCCACAAAAGCGGCAGCTGCGGCAATAATCAACAAATTCAAAAACAGATCGGGGATGGTTTCTCCTGAAAGGAATAAATCGGTAACCTGCTTGGCGGCATCCTCCATCTGTCGCATCCAATCCTCGATAACTTTTAGCGAATCCGGAAGTACAATTTGTTCATTCCACCGGCCAATAACGGCTATCGCAGGATAGGAAATCAAAAAAATCAAAAGTCCATAGAAAAGGCCTTGTGGCAGTTTCCCACTCTTTTTTAACCCGATCATCTTCAGCGGATTATCCGTAATCCAACGGCAAATGGTATAAGCCGGCAAAAACACCACAAAGATATCCTGCAAGACAATACTGAGCCGATAATACCAGATGCTGTTCTCAAACGAAGGCAATGAGGTGCCGGCCATAAATAAAATGCCACTCGCCACAAACGAACCCATCAGTGAAAACAAAAACAGGTAAATAATTCTTGTCCGTTGTGAGCTATGTTCAAGTATTTTTTGCATATTTCGTAATTTCAAGCTGCAAAGATAGCTAAAATCGGGTGAATAATTTTTGTAGTTATCAATATAAAGCGTATTTTTGCATCCGATTAAAAAAATCGGTTTTTAATATTTAAATCGATTGATATTCAAACTATAACAAAACTTAAAAAGCGTAAAATAAACAGTTCAAATGAAGGTAACACTCAACAAAACAGACCATGTGAACGGCATCATCGCCATTGAATTAGAAAAGCCTGATTATCAAGAAAATGTTGACAAATCGCTGAACCAATTCCGTCATAAAGCCAACATCCCGGGTTTCAGACAAGGGAAAGTGCCCAAAGGAATTATTCAGAAGATGTACGGAAAATCGATACTCGCCGAAGAAATCAACAAGTTAGTCAGCAACGAATTATACAAATACATAAAAGATAACGAACTGAATATCCTGGGTGAACCGCTGCCGAACGAAGAAGAACAAAAAACAATCGATTTCGATAAGGATGAAAATTTCGAATTTAAATTCGATATTGCCCTGGCTCCTGAATTTGAACTCCCGCTCAACAAAAGAGACACGCTCACCTACTACAACGTTAAGCTGGAAGACGATTTACTCGACAAACAACACGATGCTTACAAACAAAATTACGGAACATATAAAAAAGTAGAAACAGAAGCAGTTGAAACCGATCTTATTAAAGGGAGAATTACGGAAATCGACAACGGCGAACCCAAAGAGAACCTGATCGAAATTGAGAATGGCATGATAATGCCATCGTACCTCAAAGACGAAGAGACCAAGAAGAAATTTGTGGGTGCCAAAGTGGGCGACAGCATCGTTTTCAACCCAAAAACCGCTTATGACAACAATGCTGCAGAAATAGCATCGTTGTTGCAAATTGCCAAAGAGAACGTTCCGGATGTCATCAATTCCGACTTCTCATTCGAAATTCAGGAAGTTACCCGGTACGAAGAAGCGGAGATGAACCAGGAGTTGTTTGATAAAGTGTTGGGCGAAGGGGCGGTTTCATCGGAAGAAGATTTCAAATCGAAAATCACCGAATTATTGAACAACCAGTTCAAACCGGCTGCTGATAATTTGTTTATGAAATCGGCACGCGAACTGATCCTAAAAAAGCTGAAAGACGTTGAGTTTCCCGATGCTTTTCTGAAACGATGGTTGTTGGTCGCCAACGAAAAAAACAGTGAAGAAACTATCGAGAATGACTATCCGAAAATCGCTGAAGATTTGAAATACCATCTGTCGAAAGAAAAAATCGTAAAGGAACAGGATATTAAAATTGAAGATGCTGATTTGGAAGCATTTGCAACCGAAGTAGCCAAAGCACAATTTGCACAATACGGGATGAGCAACGTTCCGGCCGATGTGGTGGAGAACTATGTTAAGCGGTTACTGGGCGATCAGAACACGGTTAGAAACATGTATGACCAGTTGGTTGAAAACAAAGTTATGGAATGGCTGAAACAAACCATTAAGGTCAACGAGAAGGAAATTCCATCGAAAGATTTCGAAAAACTGCTTTCTGAGGAGAAGGAAGAAAAATAAAATCTTTCTGCCGAAACATGGGCATTATTTCATAAAAATAAATATCTTTGTCGAGCAGGATGCCTATCGTATCGGAGTTAAAACCGATGATAAAAAATAAGAATTATGCAAAACGATTTCAGAAAATACGCCGTTAAGCACCTTGGAATGAGCAGTGCCCGTTTAGACGGCTATACAAAAATAATAAGTTCCGGCGGCGGATATATCTCCCCCACTATCATCGAAGAACGTCAGCTGAACGTTGCTCAAATGGATGTTTTTTCGCGTCTGATGATGGACCGCATCATTTTTTTGGGCACTCAGATCGACGATTACACGGCCAACGTTATCCAGGCACAGTTGCTTTATCTCGACTCTGCTGATCAGGGGAAAGATATTTCCATTTATATCAATTCGCCGGGTGGGTCTGTATATGCCGGTTACGGAATTTATGACACCATGCAGTTCATTTCCAGCGACGTCACAACCATCTGCACGGGAATGGCAGCATCAATGGCAGCAGTCCTGCTGGTTGCCGGGACGCCCAAAAAGCGCTTCGCACTGACGCACTCGCGCGTGATGATTCATCAACCGCTCGGCGGCGTGCAGGGACAGGCATCGGATATTGAGATTACCGCACGCGAAATCGCCAAGGTAAAACAAGAATTAAACACCATCATTTCAAAACATACCGGAAGGCCTATCGAAGAGGTCTCCCGCGATTCGGACCGCGACTTCTGGATGAGCGCTTCGGAAGCAAAAGAATACGGAATGGTGGACGATATTTTAACCAAGAAATAAGTACGATATCGGATCAAAAGATGGCAAAAAAAGCAAACAGCAGCAATCATTGCAGTTTCTGCGGAAGAAGTGAAAACGATGTGAATTTACTTATTTCGGGAATATCGGGTTATATCTGCGATATGTGCTCGGAACAGGCACACGAAATTGTAAACGAGACGTTCAAAAGCAGTGGAAAGTCAACTCCCGATATTTCACTGAATTCACTTCCCAAACCCAAACAGATAAAAGAATTTCTTGATCAGTACGTTATCGGTCAGGACAGCGCAAAACGTTTCCTTTCTGTTTCGGTTTACAACCACTACAAGCGGATCCTGCAAAAAACGGTAAAAGACGATGTGGAGATCGAAAAATCAAACATTATCATGGTCGGCGCTACCGGAACGGGGAAAACCCTGTTGGCAAGAACTATCGCTAAATTGCTGCGTGTGCCGTTTACAATAGTTGATGCTACAGTCCTTACCGAAGCCGGTTACGTGGGAGAAGATATCGAAAGTATCCTCACCCGGTTGTTACAGGTCGCCGATTATGATGTTGCCGCTGCAGAGCGCGGCATCGTTTTCATTGATGAAATAGATAAAATTGCCCGTAAAGGCGACAATCCTTCCATAACCCGTGACGTAAGCGGTGAAGGTGTTCAGCAAGGATTGTTGAAGTTGCTGGAGGGATCGATCGTAAACGTTCCCCCACAAGGCGGAAGAAAACATCCCGAACAACGGATGATTGCTGTAAATACCAAAAACATTTTGTTTGTTTGCGGAGGTGCTTTCGACGGAATAGAGAAAAAGATAGCCAACAGGCTGAATACACGTGTGGTTGGTTATGCGGCTAGCGGAAGAAACGCAGACATAGACCGTAACAACTTGCTCCAATACATCACGCCGATGGATTTAAAAGCTTTTGGCTTAATACCTGAAATTATCGGGCGTTTGCCTATACTGACCTATCTGGAACCGTTAGACAGAGATGCTTTGATGAGAATTCTCGTCGAGCCTAAAAACTCCATCATCAAGCAGTACGAAAAGCTCTTTGCCATGGACGGTGTTACACTCACCTTAGATAAGGATGTTTACGAGTATATCGTTGACAAAGCCATTGAGTTCAAACTCGGTGCCCGCGGATTACGTTCCATTGTGGAAGCTATCATGATAGACGCAATGTTCAGTTTACCTTCCGAAGAAAAGAAAAAACTACACGTAACACGCGAATATGCAGTAAAGCATTTTGAGAAATCAGATTTCCGACACTTGAGGGTAGCTTAAAAACTGCTTTTCGGTCTTTTATCTTTCCCATTCCTGTTTCAGGAAGCGGTTTATTGTGTCTTTATTTCCCCCGAAAGATCAGGGAACTGTTTAAACTTGTTTTAGGCGAAGCTCTTTTTTACTTCTTTTGAAATTTAAACAGTTTCTAATATCAAAATTTGTATATTCGGTTTTTATTCATTAATATTGGTTTTATTTTTAAATTGGAATTGTTTTTAAATATAAAATACTTTCTTACATTTGCATTATTCCATTTGCATTGCACGAAATTGCACGAAAATATTTTTTAAGTTTGTGGCGTAAATTGCTCTTATGGAAAAACAAGAAACTCTATACAAGGAATTAAAGAAATATTTCGGGTTCGACACCTTTAAAGGAAATCAAAAAGCCATTATAGAGAGTGTCCTATCCGGAAAAGATACTTTTGTATTGATGCCTACAGGCGGCGGAAAATCACTTTGTTACCAGCTGCCGGCATTGATTTCCGAAGGTACGGCAATCATCATCTCGCCACTTATCGCACTGATGAAAAATCAGGTAGATGCTATGCGGAATTTCAGCGAGGATGACGGCGTTGCGCATTTTCTGAACTCTTCGTTGAACAAACAGGAAATTGAGAAAGTAAAACAGGATATCGTTTCGGGTAAGACTAAATTACTGTACGTTGCTCCCGAATCACTCACCAAGATGGAGAATATCGATTTTCTCCAAAACGTGCCCATCTCTTTTTATGCGGTGGACGAAGCGCACTGTATATCGGAATGGGGGCATGATTTCCGTCCCGAATACCGGCGCATAAAGCCTATTATCAACGAGATAGGACCAAGACCGGTAATTGCCTTGACAGCGACGGCCACACCCAAGGTGCAGCACGATATTCAGAAAACATTGGGGATGTTGGATGCAGCAGTTTTTAAATCATCATTCAACCGATCCAATTTATACTACGAGGTAAGAAAAAAGACCGATAAGGTAGATGAAGAAATCATAAAATACATCTTGTCACAAGGCACAAAATCAGGAATTGTTTATTGCCTGAGCCGTAAAAAAGTAGATGACTTTTCGCTGATACTGCAAGCCAACGATATACGGGCCTTGCCCTATCACGCCGGGATGGATGCTGCCACCCGAAGCGCTAATCAAGATGCGTTCCTGATGGAACAGGCAGAAGTGATTGTCGCTACTATTGCCTTCGGGATGGGAATTGACAAACCCGATGTGCGCTATGTGATCCATTATGACATTCCCAAAAGTCTCGAAGGGTATTACCAGGAAACCGGCCGTTCGGGACGCGACGGAGGCGAAGGCAAATGCATCGCTTTCTATTCCAAGAAAGATTTACAAAAACTGGAACGTTTTATGCAGGGTAAGCCTGTTTCCGAACAGGAGATCGGGAAACAACTGCTGTTAGAGACAGCCGCCTATGCCGAGACTTCCGTTTGCCGGAGAAAAATGCTTTTGCATTACTTCGGCGAAGATTATAACGAACCAAATTGTGGAAATTGCGATAATTGTTTAAATCCAAAAATAAAAGTGGAAGCTAAAGAATTACTTGTAACCGTTTTAGAGGCGATCTCTGTGCTGAAGGAAAAGCATAAAGCCGATTATTTGATCAATTTTTTACTCGGAAAAGAAACATCCGAGATAGAAACATTTGAACACAACGAACTGGAAGAGTTCGGTTCAGGCTCGGATGAGGAAGAGAGCACTTGGGAAACGGTTATCCGTCAGGCACTGCTTGACAATTATTTAAAGAAGGACATCGAGAACTACGGAATTCTTAAGATCACAAAAAAAGGAAAAGAATTCCTGAAAAAACCCGTTTCATTCAAGATCACGAAAGAAGATTACGAAGATGAAACCGATATTGAAGAACTCGAATCTGAAGAAGGTGTAATCACATCGGGCGGAGGAAACTCCGGAGCGGCCGATCCGGCATTGTTCTCGATGATGAAAGATTTAAGGAAGAAAATATCCAAAAAACTCAACGTTCCGCCATATGTCATATTTCAGCCCGCATCACTGGAAGCCATGGCCACTTCATACCCTGTTACGCTGGAAGAACTGCAAAATATTCCGGGCGTAGGAGCAGGAAAAGCAAAACGTTATGGACAAGAGTTTATTGAACTCATCAAAAAGCATGTAGAGGAAAACGAAATCATTCGTCCCGAAGATTTGCGGGTTAAGACCGTAGCTAATAAATCGAAGCTCAAGGTTTCTATCGTACAGGCTATCGACAGAAAAGTTGCCCTTGACGACTTGGCTGAATCTAAAGGAATAGATTTCAACGAGATGCTTTCGGAAGTAGAAGCTATTGTCTATTCGGGCACAAAAATAAACATCAACTATTTTCTCGAAGAGGTGATGGATGCGGATACGGTTAAAGACATCTACGAATATTTCCGGGAAGCCGAAACCGATAATCTGGATAAAGCCATGGACGAGCTTTCCGATTATACCGAAACGGAAATCCGTCTGGTTCGTATCAAGTTTTTCTCCGAAATGGCGAATTAACATTTCACAATGAACTATCGAACCCGGTCCTTCGTTTATCAAAAACGAAGAAAAAACAAAAGGAATGATATATTTACAAAAGATAAATAGCCCGGCTGACCTGAAAAAATTCAATATAGAACAACTAGAACAAGTCTGCAAAGATTTGAGAGAATTCATTATTGAGCAGCTGTCTCACAATCCCGGACATTTTGCGTCGAGTTTAGGTACCGTTGAACTTACTGTCGCGCTTCACTATTTATATAACACTCCGTACGACAAGCTGGTCTGGGACGTTGGCCATCAGGCCTACGGACACAAAATCCTTACGGGGCGGCGTGATGTTTTCCATACGAACCGCAAACTGGGAGGCCTTTCGGGCTTCACCAATCCACAGGAAAGCGAATACGATACTTTTGTTGCCGGACACGCCTCCACCTCCATTTCCGCCGCATTGGGAATGGCCGTTGCCGCATCGCTCAACGGCGAAGAAGACCGCCATGTAGTAGCCATTATCGGCGACGGGGCCATGACCGGAGGCTTGGCTTACGAAGGACTGAACAACGTATGTTCACAACCAAACAACCTGCTTATCATCCTCAACAACAACGATATGTCTATTGACAGTAATGTGGGTGGAATTCAGGATTATCTGGTTAAAATGACCACCTCTTCCAAGTACAATAAAATGCGGAACACGGTTTATCAGTCCATCAAAAGTAAAAATCTCATCACGGAAGAGAAGAAAAACATTGTACTCCGCTTCAACAACAGCATAAAATCGCTTATTACCCAACAGCAAAATTTGTTCGAAGGGTTCAATATCCGATATTTTGGTCCCATTGACGGGCACGATTTACCGGGGCTTATCCGTGTTCTGCGTAACATCAGGGATATGAAAGGCCCTAAACTGCTTCATATCAAAACCGTCAAGGGAAAAGGGTTTAAGCCCGCTGAAAAAGCCGCTACCATCTGGCACGCCCCCGGGTTATTCGATAAAGATACAGGGGAACGGATCATAAGAAACAGAATAGATCAGCCGCAACTCTATCAGGATGTTTTCGGACATACATTGGTGGAACTTGCCGAAAAAAACCAGAAAATAGTCGGGATTACGCCGGCTATGCCTACGGGCTGTTCCATGACGTATATGATGCATAAATTTCCGGGCAGGGCTTTTGATGTGGGAATTGCTGAAGCACATGCCGTTACTTTCTCTGCCGGACTGGCAAAAGAGGGTTTCATCCCGTTTTGCAATATCTACTCATCGTTCATGCAAAGGGCTTATGACCAAGTCATCCACGATGTGGCGCTGCAAAAGCTCAAGGTTATTATGTGCCTCGACAGGGCCGGTTTGGTAGGCGAAGACGGGCCAACGCATCACGGGGTATTCGATCTGGCCTATTTACGACCCATTCCCAACCTGGTTATTTCGGCGCCTTTCAATGAACATGATCTCCGCAACCTGATGTACACAGCCGTTTATGGCAACGATGGCCCGTTTGTGATCAGGTATCCGCGCGGACAGGGCGAGATGATTGATTGGCGGAACCAACCGCAGCTTATCCCGATAGGAAAAGGGAAAAAACTGAAAAAAGGAAAAGATATCGCCCTGCTTTCCATCGGAGCCATTGGCAATACTGCTGTAAAAGCCATCGCACGGGCAGAAGAAATGGGAATTAGCGTGGCGCACTACGATATGCTTTTCCTGAAACCCATAGATACAGAGATGTTGAGTAAGGTTGCAAAAAAATTCAAGTACATCATTACGCTTGAAAACGGAGTAATAAAAGGCGGAATGGGAAGTGCCGTAATAGAATTTTTAGCCGATAACGGCTTTACCAATAACAGGATTTTCAGAATTGGTATAAAAGATGAGTTTATTACTCACGGGGCAATAAAAGAGTTGCAGAAAGTAGCCAAAATTGATGAAGATAGTATTTTACAAAAAATTATTGAGGCATACGAATTAAAAAAACAAGAACAAAAAGAAAATCAAAACGAAGCTATTGTTATCATTCAAGAACAAAACAACTTGAGGGATTAGAAACAAAATAACGGCGTTTGGTGTTGTTCATGGGAAATTGTAATAAACCATAACTGATGAAAATATTAATAGCAGGAGCAGGGGAAGTAGGCACCCATCTGGCAAAATTGCTCGGGCAGGAAAATCACGATATCACATTGATGGACAGTAGCAAAGAGCGATTGATGGCCGTTCGCGATAACGCTGAGTTGTTGACTTTCGTAGGAAACTGTACATCGCTGAAAGACCTTACGGAAGCCGGTGTTACCGATTCAGACCTCTTTATCGGCGTTACCCCCGAAGAATCCAAGAACATCAATGCGTGCATGCTTGCCGCCAACCTAGGCGTCAAAAAAACGCTGGCCAGAATTGATAATTACGAATACCTTCTGCCAAAAAACGTAGAGTTTTTTGATAAATTAGGTATTCACTCCATGATTTATCCCGAGATGATGGCCGCACGCGAAATAGTCTCTTCGCTCAAAACTCCCTGGACAAGAGTTTGGTGGGAGTTATCGAACGGCTCCATCATTCTTACCGCTGCCAAAATAAGGGCGAACGCGCCTATTGTCAACTGGTACCTGCGCGAACTTCCAAACGTGGGCAAGAAATTTCACATCGTGGTTATAAAACGTGGAAATCAAACGCTGATCCCAAAAGGAAGCGATCAGATTTTACCAAACGATATTCTCTATTTCACTACGTTAAGAAAAAATCTGGATGAAATGCCTACTATCATGGGAAAAACATCGTTCGAAACCAAAAATGTGATGTTTATGGGCGGGAGCAGGATTACCATGCGGGCTGTGCAATATCTGCCATCAAACATAAACATAAAAATTATCGAGCAAAACCGGGAAAGGGCGGAAAAACTCGTTGAAATTTCTCCGTCGAACGTAACCATATTTCTGGGTGATGCACGCGATGCGGAGCTATTACTCAGCGAAGGGATCTCCGAAATGGATGCTTTTGTTGCGCTTACCGGAAATTCCGAAGCCAACATACTCGGCTGTATGATGGCAAAACAATACGGGGTTAAAAAGACCATTGCCGAAGTAGAAAATATAGACTATATACCTATGGCCGAACGTTTCGACATTGGTACCGTAATCAACAAAAAACTACTGGCCGCCAGCAAGATATACGAACTTCTTCTCAAAGCCGATGCCTCAAACATAAAGTGCCTCACTTTCTCGAATGCTAACGTTGGGGAGGTCATTGCGAAACCTAACTCAAAGGTCACCAAAAAACTGATTAAAAACTTAAATTTACCTTCCGATATGACCCTCGGTGCGCTTATCAGAAACGGGGAACCGATGCTTGTTGACGGTGACACGCTTATTGAGCCTTACGATCAGGTAATGGTGTTCTTTATGAATACATCATTAAAAAGCATAGAGAGCTTCTTCAATTGATATTTTCAAAAGCGGGATGACTGCCAATCAGTCATCCCGGCTATAAAAATCACTCAACTTTCGCATGTATCAACTACTCATAAATACAGCGAAACTTTAAAAAATCACTTCCTGAATTTCGAAAAATCGGCATTGATCATGTCTCCGGTTTCCATAAATGCTTTATGAAATTCGAAGCACGCGTATAAATTCTGCGGCGTATGCCCTTTTTTGGTCAGGCTAAGATAGTCGTGCAACAACGGACGATAGTCAGGATGCGCACAATTCTCAATGATCTCTTCGGCACGTGCATAGGTTCCCTTACCGCGCAAATCGGCAACACCATACTCCGATACAATTACCTTTACAGAGTGTTCGCTATGGTCTTCGTGAGCCACTTTCGGAACGATGGCGCTTATTTTTCCACCTTTTGCAGTAGATGGGGTTAAGAAAACAGAGATATATGCGCTTCTGGTGAAATCACCCGAGCCACCAATTCCGTTCATCATCATATTGCCCATCACGTGGGTAGAGTTGATGTTTCCGAAGATATCTGCTTCGAGAGCCGTATTCACGCCAATAACTCCCAAACGGCGCACAAGTCCCGGATTGTTGGAAATTTCCGACGGGCGAAGCACGAGTTTATTCTTGAAGAAATCCAAATCGCGATAAAAGCGCTCCATGGCTTCGTTACTTAACGTAAGCGAACAACCGCTGGCGAAAGAGATGTGCCCCTTCTGCATCATGTCCAATACCGCGTCCTGAATAACCTCGGTATATACTTCGAAACGGGGAATATCCTTATTCTGTGCCATGGACGCAAGAACGGCATTGGCAATATTTCCCACACCCGACTGAATGGGCAGGAAAGTGGGCGGGATATGCCCTTTTTTCAATTCCGAAACGAAAAAGTTAGATACATTCTCTCCGATTTTTGCCGTGATCTCGTCAACAGGTGCAAATCCGCTGCCTTCGTTCTCTTCACTGGTCTTAACCACATATATTTTTGCCGGATCAACTTTCACGTATTCCAACCCAACACGTCCCTGTACTTCAAAAATATTTATATGCCGGCGTTTTGGAGGATCCTGAAGTTCATATAAATCATGTACTCCGCGCATTTTGGCGGGTACCTTGTCGTTAAGTTCAACAATCACTATTTTTGCTAAACGGCAAATAGTGGGCATAATTCCAACACCGCTGGTGGGAACTATCTCCCCCGAATCGGTAACTTCACAAGCTTCCACAATGGCAACATCAACGCCGCCTAAAAATCCGTAACGGATTTCCTGTGCCACTTGCGATAAGTGCATATCAAAATACTGTACCGGTTCATGCTGCACGGCATTAATGGCATTGCGCATATCTTTGTTAGTCTGGTACGGTGTGCGGAACTTTACCGCATTGGCGCGGGCCAGGCTGCCGTCGATAGAATCGCCGGTTGAAGCGCCGGTAAACATACCGATCTTGAACGGATTGCCTTTGGCGTGCTCTTCTTCGGCACGTTTTGCAATTTCAACCGGAACCACTTTGGGGCATCCGGCATGTGTAAAGCCGCTGAAACCCACATTGTCATTGTGGTTGACAAGCGCAGCAGCTTCTTTCGCTGTTACATAAGTAAGACCCATAAATTCTTTTTATTTTTATTGTTATTTTTTCGATAATACCATTAGTATTTTCTGTTCAAAATCTCACTGTAAATGACTGCCTTACGAATTTCAGACTGCCCGTCTTTGCTTCTCAATTGTTCCAGAATGGGATGGATGGTTTCCTCCACTTTCATCTCCTGGTGATTGTCGAACAACCCGGATGCGAACATGGAGCCCTTCAACGAAGATTCACCCTCAAAATTAGTTACCAGATCCAAAGAAGACTGAAACTCCCGGTAAGTACGTCCGACAGGGTTGATGGTTGATCTTGCAAGCTGACTTTTACTCTTTACAGTTTTTGGTGTTGGCGGCGGGATTGGTTGTTTTTCAGGTTGGGTACTTTCACTTATCTTCTTTCTCTTCTTAGAATCATTAAAAATTCCAAAAACAACGAAAGCAAGCAGGAGTATTAAATAAATGATATCGCCAAATTCCATAAATTGATTAATTTTGCAGTCCGACAAAAGTAATCAATTTTCACGAATAAAGGAAGGGTTATTCAAAAAAACAGGGGCAACTTCACAGCCGCCCCTGATTGTTTAACCAAAACCTTAACTATGAAAAAATTTTTATTTTTTCGTTCGTGACAAAAGTAAAACAAGAATTTAGATTTTACAAATATTTTAATTTAAAATATACTAAGAAACTATTTTAATTTTTTTTATGTACTGTTTTTTAGTCATTTTTTTGATGGATTTGGATTTTTGTTTCGCATCGTATAGCGGGCTATCCCGGGAATAAGAAAAAATTACAGCAAAAAAGATAAAAATGAATACAAATACAAAAACAACAAATACCCCAAAAGACAAAAAGTTATTTATCGAAACATACGGTTGCCAGATGAACGTGGCCGACTCTGAAGTAGTCGCGGCCATCATGGAGATGGACGGTTACTCGATTACCGAAGACGACAAGGCTGCCGATGCCATTTTCGTTAATACCTGCTCCATCCGCGACAATGCCGAACAGCGGGTGATACAAAGACTTGACTATTTCAACGCTTTAAAGAAAAAAAAGAAAGGCAATCTCATTATTGGCGTTTTGGGATGTATGGCAGAGCGCGTAAAATCGGAACTGATTGACCATCATCATGCCGATCTGGTCATTGGCCCCGACGCCTATCTCGATTTACCCAATCTTATAGGCAGTGCCGAACGGGGAGAGAAAGCAATTAACGTGGAACTTTCCAAAACCGAAACCTACAAGGATGTGATTCCATTGAAAATGAACGGTGTAAATATTTCGGGATTTGTTTCCATTACACGCGGATGCGACAAGTTTTGCACCTACTGCATCGTTCCGTTCACACGTGGCCGCGAACGGAGCCGCGAACCGGAAAGCATTCTTAACGAAATCCGCGACCTTAGGGATAAAGGCTACCGCGAAGCCACCCTGTTGGGACAGAACGTAAATTCATACAAGTTCGAGGAAGGTGAAAGAGTTATTAATTTCCCCGCTCTTTTGGCAATGGTTGCCGAAGAGGCACCCCAGATGCGTATCCGCTTTACGACTTCTCATCCCAGGGATATGACCGATGAAACGCTGGAGACCATTGCCAAATATAAGAATCTATGCAATTATATCCATCTGCCCGTGCAATCGGGCAGCTCACGGATGCTGAAACTGATGAATCGCAAGTACGATCGAGAATGGTATCTAGACCGTATCTCGGCCATCAAGCGCATTATTCCCGGTTGCGGGCTCTCTACCGACATTATGTGCGGATTTCACAGTGAAACCGAAGAAGATCATCAGGAGACACTTTCGCTTATGCGTGAAGTGGGTTTTGATTCGGCATTTATGTTCAAATACTCCGAGCGCCCGGGTACATACGCCGCAAAAAAGATGGAAGACGATGTACCTGAAGAGGTAAAAGGGCGTCGTTTGCAGGAAATAATCGATCTTCAGCTTGAACTATCGCAAAAAAGTAACGAACAAGACGTTGGAAAAGAGTTTGAAGTGTTGGTAGAAGGTTTCTCAAAACGCTCCCGCGAACAACTTTTCGGAAGGACCGATCAGAATAAGGTGGTTATTTTCGATAAGAAGAAGCACAGGATTGGTGAATTTGTAAAAGTTAAGATTACAGGATTTACTGCAGCAACACTTTTTGGGGAGCCCGTCGGGGAGTGATAAATTAACTTTTTCGGGAGCGAGTAAACATTTTCAAAATAAAAACGTTTTAGTAGATAGACAACGTTGTAAACAAACTATTAACATCTAAAAAACAAGATTATGAAATCAGAAGCAAAATTATTACTCGGATTAGGAATTGGTGTTGCTCTTGGAGCAGCTGTGGGTTACATTATGGGAAGCGACAAAAAGGAAGAGTGGCTCGAACAAGCAAACGCATTTGCCGACAAAGTACGTGCTAACGTAAAATCCGCTATTTACAAAGGGAAAAGCGAAGTGAGCGATCTGAAAGAAGACATTGACGACATTGCAGAAATTGCAAAAAAAGAATTGGCTAAACATTGAAATTTTCTTATATTTTAATACACCACTTCGATGGAGGACAAAACGGTTACCGGTTTATTTGAAGAGATGAAAAGTGATGTTACAAGTTATGTAACAAACACTATTGAAATTGTAAAACTCGAAGCTTTCGAAAAAGCAAGTAAGGGAACAGCGTCAGCTGCCATTACTCTGTTTTTGGCCTGCTTCGTTTTTCTGATATTAGCGTTAGCACTTCTCACTCTCGGATTTTATTTGGCAGACGTTTTTGACAGTAATTGGAAAGGTTTTGGCATTGTTACCTTAGGTGCAATTGTCCTTACCTTAGTTTTGTTGTTGATAAAAAAGCCACTGAAGAACTCAATTATTAATTCTGTAATCAAATTCCTGCAACGTCAGGAAGACGAAGAGGTTAAATATACAACGAAAAACTAATGAAAAGTTACAAACTTACTCCACTCGACGAGCTCCATCTAGAGAAGAAAAAGTTGCGTGAAGAACGCGCAATCTCAGGGCAACGTTTATCTTATCAGATTCAGTATCTGGCAGATAATTGGGGTTCTATGCTCACCAAAGGTGTAACAACTAGCATTAAGAACAAATTTAGTGAAACGGTTGACAACCTGTCGTACGGTTCGTCGTCATCCGTTGCACCCTTTAAAACAAAGAAACCGGGAAATCCGTGGGTAAACCTGGCTCTCTCGAACTTGCCTTTAATAAGCGGGATTGCCTGGAGAATTGCCAAGCCGGCCATTTTTGCCTTTGCTGCAAAAAAAATTACCGGCAGATTGTTTGGGTGGAAAAAACGAAAATAAAAAAGTATAACTAATTAAATTAAGGCTCTGTGGACGGTGGTTACGCCGTCCACTTTTGCTATCTTCGAAATCAAGATATTTACATCTTCCACGCTGTGGACATGCACATGGAAAGTGCCTTCGAAAATACCGTCTTTCGACGTAACGTTCACACTTTTAATATTTACCACGATATCTTCCGACAGTTTAGACAATATGGTATTTAGAATTCCTATCCGGTCGATCCCTGTGAAAACGATGGATGAAAGAAAAGAATATTGCTTGTAATCACCCCACTCTGTCGCCACGATTCTTTCTCCAAAACTCGATTTCAGTTTTATCCCTGTTTCACAGGAGCGTTTATGAACCTCCACCTCATTTTTGTCGGTAATAAAACCGAAAACATCGTCACCGGGCAACGGATTGCAGCAAGGGGCAACAATGAAGTTTTTCTTGAAATTCACTTCCTGTAGTTTATATACCGATTTATTGTCGATACCAACGGTCTCTTTGCTGTTTCCTTCCGCAACAGCAACACCCTTACTTTCCTCGGGTGCTTTCTTAAAACCGCTCATCGCCTGCTTCATATAGCGAACAAACAAGTTGTCTTGTTTGGGTTCTGTTGTCTCCCGTTGTTTAAGCAGTTTATCCTTTGAATCGGGAAGTTTCAGATCGCCGTTGCCAAGGCCATAGTGCAAATCCTCTCTTTTTTCTGTTTTGTAATAATTCAGTGTTTTGTTGTACAGGGTATTATCGAGTTGTTCTTTTCCGATAAACTCTTCCAGCATTTTCTGGCCGCGTTCACTTATCCTCCTTCGTTGCCGGCGAAGGGCAGCTTCGATTTTTGTCCTGGCTTTGGCGGTAGTAACATAGTTAAGCCACTCGGATTGCGGCTGTTGCGATTGAGATGTCAGAATCTCGATCTGATCGCCGCTTTTCAGTTTCTGGCTGAGAGGAACCAACGTATGGTTCACTTTTGCTCCCAGGCAATGGTCGCCTATACGGGTGTGTATGGTGTATGCAAAATCGAGAGCGGTAGCGCCCAGAGGGAGGGTTTTAATCTCACCTTTTGGGGTGAAAACAAAGATTTCGGAAGCGAACAGGTTCATTTTTACCGTATCAAGAAAATCAATGGCGTTGGGATTGGGATTTGCCAACACCTCCTGAATGGTTTTAAGCCATTTATCGAGTTCATTGTCTTCTTCTATCCTGTTTTCCTTGTATTTCCAATGAGCGGCAAAACCTTTTTCTGCAATATCGTCCATTCTCCGGCTTCGGATCTGAATCTCGATCCATTTCCCGTCGGGACCCATTACCGTCAGGTGAAGGGCCTGATAGCCATTGGCCTTGGGATGGCTTACCCAGTCACGAATACGGTCCGGGCGGAGTTTATAGATATCCGTAATGGCGGAATAGATGTCCCAGCATTGCTTTTTTTCATCCATCCCGGGATATATCTCAAAGATGATCCGGACGGCAAAAAGGTCATATACTTCGTTGAAATCAATACCTTTAGCCTGCATTTTCTTCCAGATGGAGTAAAGCGATTTTACGCGGGCACGCATCTCATATTCGATGTTCATCTTATCAAGCGCTTTAACCACCGGTTCGGCAAAACTCTCATAAATTTCATACCGCTCCTGGGCCGACTTTTCAACTTTTCTCGAAAGTTCAGCATAAGATTCCGGGTGTTCGTACTTGAAACAAAGTTCTTCGAGTTCGGTTTTTATGGCAAAGAGGCCCAATCTATGCGCCAAAGGCGCATAGATGTACATGGTCTCACCAGTTATCTTGAATTGCTTGGCAGAAGTCATGGACGACAATGTCCGCATATTGTGCAAACGATCGGCAATCTTTATCAGGATCACACGGATATCTTCCGACATCGTCAACAGGAGTTTACGAAAATTTTCCGCCTGTGCCGATACATTTTCACCAAACATACCGTGTGAGATCTTTGTTAATCCGTCAACAATCTGTGCAATCTTATCGCCGAATATTACTCTAAGGTCTTCCACCGTATAGTCGGTGTCTTCCACCACATCGTGCAACAATGCCGCCGATATGGATGTAGATCCTAGCCCCATCTCCCTGGAAACAATCCTCGCAACGGCCAGCGGATGCATAATATACGGTTCTCCCGAACGACGGCGCGCTCCTTTATGGGCTTCTTTCGCCATATTAAAGGCTTTGGTAATGATTTCCACTTTACGCCGGTGATTCGAGTTTAAATAATCGTTAATAAGCGCTTGAAACTCATCTTCGATCATCTGTTCTTCTGCCGCTAACTTATCCTCTTCGCTCATATTTCCACTCAAACATAGTAGTGATTGAACTTTGAAATGAAAAAACGAAATTACAAATAAAACAGCTATTAAAGCCATCTATAACGAACTTTTTATTACCGGAAAGTTAAAATCCGGTATTTTCATTCTTTCATGAACAAAAAAGAAGTACCTTTGTTTCATCAACAATAGGGGTGCCACATAACAACGGGCTGAGATCATACCCAGAACCTGATCCGGATAATGCCGGCGGAGGGATGCAAAAACCCCTTTTTTATTTTACTGAATCCGACACAAAAAACATTTTTTTGTGTCATAAAAGTCAATTGTAAATGAAAAAGGTATTTATTCTTGCAGGGCTTCTTGCCCTGAGCTTTTCATCGTTTGCCCAGGCAAACAAACAAACCGACAGTTTAAAAAACATACGCCTCGAAGAAGTAGTGGTTTCTGCCACAAGAGCGGGAAAGGATACACCGATGGCGTACAGTAACGTTCTCCAAACAGAGATTAAAAAAGAAAACGCTGCACGAAACATTCCGGTAATCCTGCAAAACATCCCATCGTTGGTGTCGTTCACCGAAGATGGATCGGGTGTGGGGAACACCTCCATGCGCATACGCGGAACAGATGCTACCCGCATCAACGTTACGCTCAACGGAATGCCGCTGAACAATCCCGAAAGCCAGGAGGTGTATTGGGTGAATTTACCCGATTTATCATCATCCCTGCAAAGCATTCAGGTACAGCGCGGCGTTGGAACTTCAACAAACGGAGCGGCTGCTTTCGGGGCCAGCATCTCCATGAAAACCGTTGGCTCACGGCCGGAGGTATATGGCGAAGCCTCTACGTCAATCGGCAGTTACAACACATTTTCGTCTTCCATTGCCGCAGGAAGTGGAATCCTGAAAAACGGCCTGGCGCTCGATGTGCGTTATTCACGAAACACTGGCGACGGGTATATCCGCAACGGATTTGTGAATCACGGTAACTTGTTTGTATCGCTCTCTCATCATTCTGACAATCAATTGATCCGGTTGAGTTATATTAACGGAAAGCAGAAAACAGGAATCACGTGGGAAGGAATTTCGCCCGGAGATATGGAGAAACAGGGAAGGAGGTATAATCCGGCGGGAAAATACCTGGACGAAGCCGACAACGTACATTACTACGATAATGAAACCGATAACTACACCTCACACATCCTGCAATTTCTTTTTACACGCCAACTCAACCAATATTTATTCCTGAACGCCAACCTGAATTACAACAACGGTTTTGGATATTACGAGAATTACCGTTCCGATCCGGATGGCGGATTCAAGCGGGGCGATAAGTTTTCTAAATACGGATTGCCCAATCAAACCGTAAATGGGATAACCTATTCGCGCTCACAGTTAATTCGTCAGAAACTGATGCGCAACGATTTTTATGTGGCAAACCTGTCGTTGAACTACGCAAAAGATGCCCTTAATTTAGCCCTTGGAGGAATGTATAGTTTTTACGACGGCGATCATTACGGAAAACTGCCTTGGGTAAAATACAATCAGAACATTCCCGAAAATTATGAATGGTATCGGAACAGGGGTAAAAAGGGCGAATTTAATTTTTTCACAAAAGCGGAATACCGGTTCAATGAAAAAGTCTCGCTCTTCGGGGATATCCAGTACAGGCATATCAATTATCGTTTCACCGGTATCGACGATGACTTGATGGAACTCACCGGTGTTTTCAAATACAACTTTTTCAATCCCAAAGCCGGAATTTCCTATCGAATAGATGATCGCAACAATCTATACGCTTCGATAGCAGTGGGACAACGCGAACCACTTCGTACCGACCTGAAAGACGGGGCAAAAGGAGGCGCCGTAAACCCTGTCAAGGCGGAACGCATGCTTGATTATGAGCTTGGATATCGTTTTTCGAACGAGAACGGCGTGAATCTGGGTGCAAACTTTTACTATATGGATTATAAAAACCAATTGGTCCAAACCGGAAAACTCACCGATGTGGGTTATAAGCTGATGGAGAATGTGAAAGATAGTTATCGGGCAGGTGTGGAATTAGAGGCATCGGTACCGTTTGCAAATAACAAATTTCGTTTGGATGCCAACGCCACGTTGAGCCAAAACAAAATTAAAAATTACACGGCCTATTTCGATCAGTACGATATACCGGATAACTATGAATGGGTAGGACAAACCACTAAATCGATAAAGAGCACAAATATTTCATTCTCGCCAAATGCAATAGGAATGGCAAGCCTGACCTACCAACCCCTGCAAACGTTGTATTTTAACCTGCTGGGAAAATATGTAGGAAAACAGTATCTCGACAATACATCGGATGATGCAAAAGCCATTAACGCCTATTTTGTAAGCAATTTATCGGCCGGATACACCTTCGACAAAACACCGGTCGGCAGAATTGCATTGCAGGTTTTTGTGAATAATCTCTTCAACAAAGAATATATCGCCAACGGCTGGGCGGCTACCGATACTTTCCAGGACGGCAGCGCCCTCAATTGGATCGGTTATTATCCGCAAGCTACCCGGAATTATACGATAAGGATTACAATTAGTTTTTAGACGCATTTCATGCAAACCCTTGAAATTTCCGGAGCCATTATCGGGCTTATCTATCTCTATCTCGAATACAAAGCCAATAGATGGCTGTGGCTCTTCGGCGTTATTATGCCGGTGGTGTATATTGTCATCTTCTATCAGTCCAAGTTTTATGCCGATATGGGTATCAACATTTACTATTTCTTTGCGAGTATCTGGGGATGGATGGTTTGGACAAAGAAGAAAGATTCAGCAGAAAACGGGAAGATCTCCCATACTCCCATCCGCTTCATTGCACCGCTAACGTTAACAGGGATCGCCATTTTTGCACTGATCGCCTTTATTCTGGTCAACTACACGGACAGCCCGGTACCTTATGGGGATTCGTTCACCACAGCCCTGAGCATCATTGCCATGTGGATGCTGGCGTATAAATACATCGAACAGTGGGGGTTGTGGTTTGTGGTGAACATAGTTTCATGCGGACTTTACTTTTGGAAAGATCTGCATTACACCGGCGGGCTGTTTGCCGTATATGCCGTTATTTCCATTTTCGGGTATTTTAAGTGGAAGCGGATGATGAGGAATGAGGTAAGGTGAGGCCGGTCATTGGATTTTTTTTTATCTATATTCAAGAGATGAAATGAAAACGGTTGTAGTAATCGATTGTATCTTTGGTCAGAATATCGAGGCTAACATAGTTCTGCAGTTTGACGGGACCACGGTATATTAAATACTCGATCAGGGTCTTCATGGCCAAAAAGCCCTGAAGTTCAGGTTCCATTGCTGTAAATGGTATTTTCACAATCTCATTGGAGATACTCCTCTCCTTGAGATAATCAACAAAGCCCATTTTTCGCAGGATACTGGTATTGGCACTCTCATCCCCAATTCTAACTGCCTGAAGCATACCGATCCGAGATAATCGATCCCTGTCCAGAGGAACTGTCCGAAGATATGCTCCCTGTCGCGCGTGGCTTTCCATGCAGCCTCGTACCTGTTTTCACTTCCATAAATCACCCGCCCGGGATAGGTTGAATGGTCGCTTACGAGTCTATATGCTTCTATCTCCCTGGGGCGGAAAAATCTGCATTTATTTGTTCAAAGGATATAATTTTATTACAACAACATCCAAGCTAAGTTATTAACATACAATACTATATATTATCAATAACCCATATTTTTTGAAGTTCTTTATACGTTGACCCTGAATAACGTTGTTCTATTTGCTTTACCTACCAAGACAAAAAATAAATTCTTTAATTTGGAATTTAATTTTGCAGTTTGGCATCTTATACTTATCTTTGACTAACAAAACGGACAGAGTATGAGAATTTTCATATACCGTACGTTGGCAGAATATTACCAAAAGCATCCCGATGCCAAAACAGCATTGGAAGATTGGTTCTCAAAAACGAAAGAGTCGGAATGGAATAATTTTTCCGATATGAAAGCCACATTCAACAGTGTGGACGCTGTAGGGAATCGCAGATATGTTTTCAACATAAAAGGGAATTCCTACCGTCTGGTAGCCATCGTACTGTTTGTGCCCAAATATGTCTATATACGATTTATAGGTACTCATAACGAGTATGACAAAATCGCGGATTGTTCAACCCTTTGAAAACAACAAGCAATGAAAGCAATTACCAACGACAGGGAATACAAGGCTATAACCAAAAGAATAGATCAGCTGTTGGACATAGTTACCGATGATAACTACAACTCCATACCCGAGGCTGTGGAACTCGATTTTCTTTCAACACTGATTGAGGAATACGACCGTATGCACTATCCGATAGCACTGCCGCAATTGTCCGAAGCGATTAGGCTCCGGATGTATGAAATGAACATTAATCAGGCCCAACTGGCTAAACTACTGAGTGTAAGCCCCTCGCGCATTACCGAGTATTTGTCAGGCAAAGAGCCCAGCCTTAAGGTTGCCCGGACAATATGCGAAAAATTGAATATCAGTGCCAATGTCGTGTTGGGCGTATCTAAACCCGTCTATCCGAAGTCGGTATTGATCGAATCATCTTAACGGTTTCACTATTCCCATTTCTAACGTAGGGCTATATTTGAATAAAAAAAGATTCGTTTTTGTGCCCAAATTTTTGCATTTCCCGGTAAAAAATAAGGAGTTCCTTTTCACTGAAACTCCTTTATAGAACTGTAGCGAGACCGGGGGATGATCCCGGGACCTCATGATTATGAATCATGCGCTCTAACCAACTGAGCTATCTCGCCAACATGTTATTCCGAAAATGATTCCAAATTCGAGGTGCAAAAGTAGTTTAAATATTTTAATTTTGCAACCCTAAAACAATAAAACCCGAGAAAAATTTGTTTTTATTCCAACGCCATCAGGGCAAATGATGCCAGCCAATGCTCTCCGCCATAATTCCCATCAAAAACAAGCGGAAGGGCATTGCTCAATAGTTTTTGTGCGGTTTGTTCAAAATGCGGCTTCAGCGGATGTCCTTCGGACAACGATTTTGCAATTCCCTTCATGCACCACGCCCGCGAGAACGATAATCCCACCAGATGAACGGTTTGATAATCACTTAAATCGCTCACTACAGGAATTTGACTGATTCTGTCGATCCCCTTTTGTGTATAAAAAGAATCGAGCCATTTTTCAAAGTCGTTCCGGGAAAGGATTCTCCTCATTAAATCAGTAATTTCCAGGCTGGGAGAGAAAAAATCAGCGCCGTCCGGCTCCAGATGTGCCGGGGTCTCTCTGTCATCTCCGTAAAAATCCAGAGATTTATTTATCAATTCTTTTTCAAATTCTTTATTACCGTTCTCCCTTGCCCAGTCAATGGCAAAGCCCAATGCAAAAGCTGAATTCGGATGCACACCGGTTCTGTTCGGATAGGTTTGTTTGGGTAGATACTCCATCCACAACTCAATGATTTGCCCGATAAGCGGCTGAAGATTTTCGTGCCATTGCCCGGCAATCGGGTTATCCCACGATACCAGTTCCTCATCAAGCTTCAATAACCACGCCCAACCATAGGTCCGCTCAAATCCTTTACCTGTCACGTACTTCGTAAAGTATTCCTTTTCAACCTCAACAGCCTGTTTATTGAAGGAGCTGTTCAACTTTGCAATGATTTCGTTCTTGTTCGCAATATCGGGTTTTATCTTCAACAACCGGACCAACATCCAATGTGCGTGGACGCTACTGTGCCAGTCGAAGCATCCGTAAAATACAGGATGCAGCGCTTTGGGCGAAAAGCCTGTTTCATCGGCAGACCCGTACGTGTGCCCCGGCTTGTTGGGATATTCCTGATCGATGCAATTGAGTGGCAGGGCAGACAATTTAAGTGCAATTTCATCGGTAAGATCCGGCTTATTTTGTGAAAAAAGAGGTAAAAAAGTCACGACGAAAAAAAGGTTGAGAAGCAAAAGAAAAAAGGACGATTTCATAAGAATTCTGATTTATGACTTCAAAGATACGTATTATATCGGCTAAAAAGAGTATTTTTGCACCAAATCCGAAATCGTAAATCGTAAATCCCAATTCTGAAATTTAAACGTGATTTATCCCGAAAATTTTGAGCAAAAAATAGAGTTCTTCAAGATAAGGCAGTTGCTGGAACAACATTGCCTCAGCCCGCTTGGCAGAGAGAAGGTGGAAGAGATGCAGTTTTCCGCCACTTTTGAAGAAGTTGATATGCAATTGTCGCAGACCGATGAATTTGTACATATATTACAGGAAGAAGACTCTTTTCCGTCGGACAACTTTTACGATGTGCGCCCTGTTCTCAGACGCATTCGCGTTGCAGGATCGTGGATTGAGCAAAACGCTTTGTCGGAACTGAATAAATCGCTGCAAACGATAAACTCCATCGTGGCGTTTTTTAAAAATGACGAAGAGAAATCGGAACGCTATCCCCATTTAATGCTGCTGGCAAAAGATGTATTCGTTTCGCCGGAAATCAGTAAAAAAGCAGAGCTGATCATTGATGAGACCGGACAAATAAGGGACAATGCGTCGCCTCAACTGAGCAATATCCGCAGAGAAATCACCTCAACCCTCAACGGTATTTCGCGGAGCCTGAATTCAATTTTACGCAAAGCACAAGCCGAAGGTTTTGTGGATAAAGAGATCACTCCCGGCATGCGCGACGGACGATTGGTGATTCCCGTAAACCCGGCTTTCAAGCGAAAGATAAAAGGTATTGTCCACGACGAGTCAGCATCGGGTAAAACCGTCTATATAGAACCCTCGGAGGTGGTAGAAGCCAACAATCGCATCCGTGAACTGGAAAGTGACGAGCGTCGCGAGATCATCCGCATCCTGACCATATTTACCGATTACCTGCGCCCTTTCCTACCCGATTTGCTGGGATCGTACGATTTTCTGGCCCAAACGGACTTCATCCGCGCCAAAGCTAAATTTGCACTCCAGATAAACGCCCTGAAACCCGGTTTCGAAAACAGGCTCGTCATCGACTGGGTGCAAGCTGTCCATCCGCTCCTTTTCCTGGCCCTGCAAAAGCAAAACCGTAAGGTGGTACCGCTCGACATAACCCTCGAAGATAAAAACCGTATATTGGTCATTTCGGGGCCCAATGCCGGAGGCAAGTCGGTTTGTTTAAAAACCGTCGGGTTACTACAATATATGGTTCAATGCGGTCTGTTGATTCCGTTACGTGAAAATTCACGAGTGGGCCTGTTCGATGATATCTTTATTGATATCGGCGACGAGCAGTCCATCGAGAACGATCTCTCCACATACAGCTCCCACTTGCAGAACATGAAGTTCTTCGTAAAAAACTGTAGCAAGCATTCGCTGTTGCTTATCGACGAATTTGGCAGCGGCACGGAACCGCAGATTGGCGCTGCCATTGCCGAGTCGTTGTTAGACAGGTTTAACCAAAGGAACTCTTTTGGCGTCGTCACTACCCATTATCAAAACCTGAAACATTTTGCCAACGAAAACGAAGGGGTGATCAACGGCGCCATGTTGTACGACAGACACGAGATGCAGCCACTTTTCCAACTTTCTATCGGAAATCCCGGAAGCTCCTTCGCCGTGGAAATTGCCCGGAAAATCGGGCTGCCCGACTATGTAATCACCCAGGCGTCAGAAATTGTCGGAAGCGATTACATCAATATGGATAAATACTTGCAGGATATCTCCCGCGATCGCCGCTACTGGGAACGTAAACGCGAAGAAGTGCGTCGCGAGCGAAACCGCCTTAACGAAATTTCGGAAAAATACGAATTCGAAATGGAGGAGATAAACCGGAAGAAAAAGGAGATAATGGCCCAGGCCAAACAACAGGCCGAGCAACTCATTGCTGAAAGTAATGCAAAAATTGAAAGTACCATACGTCAGATAAAAGAAGCACAGGCAGACAAGGAAAAAACCAAGCAGGCACGCCAGTCACTCAGCGAGTTTCGCGAAAAAATAGACTCACACACGGACAAGGAAGTGAGCCGTAAAAAACATAAACCCAAGCCCACAGCTCAACCTCAAACATCAAGCCTTAAACAACAAATCACCACAGGCGACACCGTCCGCATGAAAGGCCAAACCGTAACCGGAGAAATCTTAGAGATACAAGGCAAAAAAGCAACCGTTGCTTTCGGCGTGATAAAATCCACGGTCGATCTTGAAAAGCTGGAAAGGGTGAGCAATAAACAACCGGCCAAAGAAAGTAAATCATCCAACACACGCGACTTGCTGCACGATCGCAAGCTCAATTTCAGGCAGGATATCGATGTGCGCGGAATGCGCGGCGACGAAGCGCTCCAAGCCGTGATGTACTTTATCGACGATGCCATCCAACTGAACGTTTCGCGCGTACGTATTCTTCACGGTACCGGCACCGGCGCATTACGACAAATTATTCGGGACTACCTGAGAACGGTTTCGGGCGTCGTCCATTTTCAGGATGAACATGTCCAGTTTGGCGGCGCCGGAATTACGGTAATTGATTTGGATTAGAATTATTATTTTAACTTTGCACGAAAAATTGATATTTGTGAACCAAATCAACAGATAAAACGTACTATTATGACGAGATTTTCAAAACCTTTTTGGGTCGCGAACTTTGTAGAACTACTTGAACGTCTGGCATTTTATGCCGTTTTTATTGTAATCACCTTATATCTGTCCAATGTATGGGGTTTCTCCGATGTACAAGCGGGCATCATTTCCGGGATATATTCCTCATTTTTATATTTACTTCCAACCTTTACCGGCGCCATTGCCGATAAAATAGGATTCCGCAACTCCATCATCCTCGCATTTGCCCTCTTAACCATCGGTTACGGAGGATTGGGTTTAGTTCCCACAATTTTGCAAAGCGCAGGGCTGGTACATTACGGAATGACAACCACTTACTCGGGATTGATCGGAAGCGTACACCAATGGTCGATTATCCCGATTCTTGTTTTTATAGTGATCGGCGGTGCTTTCATAAAAGCCGTAATATCGGGAACAGTGGCTCGTGAAACCACTACTGAGACTCGTGCCCGCGGATATGCTATTTTTTATATGATGGTGAATATCGGGGCATTTTTGGGTAAAACGGTGGTTGATCCGTTACGCAAAAGCATGGGTGATGAAGGTTTGGTTTATCTTAACTATTTCTCTGCTTCGATGACGTTTCTGGCACTGGTTGCAGTGTTCTTCTTTTACAAATCAGCGCATACGGAAGGGCAGGGAAAGAAAATTCAAGAACTTTTTCAGTCGCTGGGCAAGGTGCTGACAAACGGCAGATTGATGATCCTGATACTTATTATAAGTGGTTTTTGGATGATCCAAAGCCAAATGTACGCCACGATGCCTAAATATGTAATACGACTGATAGGCGACGGCGCCACGCCCGGATGGTATGCCAATGTAAATCCGCTGGTGGTATTTATAAGCGTTAATTTTATCACTTCGATGATGAAAAAACGAAATGCCATCACCTCCATGATGGCGGGAATGTTTATTATTCCGCTTTCAGCGCTGGTAATGTCTTTTGGAAATCATATGGGAGATACGTACATTTTTGGGATACATCCCGTTGCGTTAATGATGATCATTGGTATTGCCATACAGGCATTGTCCGAATGCTTTATTTCACCCCGTTATTTAGAATATTTTTCGTTGCAAGCGCCTAAAGGAGAAGAGGGACTATATCTGGGATTCAGCCATTTGCACTCTTTCTTCTCCTATTTGTTTGCCTTTGGAATATCGGGCTTCCTGCTTGAAAAATATTGTCCCGATCCACGTCTGTTTACCAACGCCGAAGGCCTACTCGATACAGCAGCCTATTCTGCAGCAACACAGCATGCACATTACATTTGGTACGTCTTTGTGGGGATAGGGGCGATTTCTGCTGTCGCGCTATTTATCTATTCCAGAGTTGTTAAAACACAGACAGAAAGACAAAAAAACTAAAAGTGAAAAATTAAGAGCAAAGAATCAAGAATCAAGACAAAAGACAAACAGACTGATAAAACTTGTGAGACCATAAATTTAGAATACTTAACGGTCAATATTCATTAAATTTTTTCATTAGTTGCCTAATTTTGCCTATTTTTGTCAGTGGAAAATCTTTTTTAAAAATCATGTCATGCGATTAGATTTAAGTTCTTACATTACACTCGAAAGAATACCGCAAAGGTATTACAAACCGGAAAACGATTTTGAAGAATATACGCTCAGCCGCTTCGAAAAAATCCCGATCCATATTTTTGAAAAGTCGGATCGTGCTGCAAGAAAAGTAGCCAACGGCATTGTAAAAAACATGCAAAAGCATCAGGCAGAAGGGAAACAGTTTATACTCGGCGTTTCCGGCGGCTCTTCACCGATTCAGATATATGAAGAATTGACCAGGCTACATAAAGAAGAAGGAGTCAGCTTCAGTAATCTGGTTGTATTCAATATTTATGAATTTTATCCGGTTTACGAACCTTCCCTCACCAATTTATACGCCATCAGGGAAGCTTTTTTAGATCATATTGATATAGCTCCCGGAAACATATATTCGATTGATGCTTCAATCGAAAAGGACCTCATCGCAGAAAAATGCGAAGAATATGAAAATACTTTACATCAATTAGGGGGGTTGGATTATTTACTGCTGGGATTGGGGAGTAAAGGAAATATCGGTTTTAACATGCCGGGTAGCAACCTTCACTCGCAAACCCGTTTGGTGATGCTCGATGGAGATTCGCGCCGCGATATAGCCTCAAGCTACGAATCACTTGACAAAGTACCCGTCAGCGCTATTACCATGGGGATTGCGGATATGATGCGGGCAAAAAGAATTTCACTGATCGCCTGGGGCGAGCAGAAAGCAGAAAGCATCAAGCAAATGGTGGAAGGAAGCGTAACAGAATCGATGCCTGCATCAGTTTTGCAAACTCATCCTGAAGCAGATGTTTACATCGATTTGGCCGCAGCCAGCGACCTGACCCGTATAAGCCAGCCTTGGCTTGTAACCAATTGTGAATGGACAAGCAAGCTCATCCGCAGGGCAATTGTCTGGCTGTGCGGCATTGTGAATAAGCCCATTTTGAAACTTACCAACAAAGATTACAACGATAACGGACTAAGTGAACTCATCACCCTCTATGGCTCTGCCTATAACGTGAATATAAAAATATTCAACGACCTGCAGCACACCATCACCGGCTGGCCCGGCGGAAAACCCAATGCCGATGATTCTAACCGGCCGGAAAGAGCCAAGCCGTTCCCCAAACGCGTGATTATCTTCAGCCCCCACCCCGATGACGACGTGATATCTATGGGCGGTACATTTCAACGGTTAGTGAATCAAGGCCATGAAGTGCACGTTGCCTACCAGACTTCGGGAAATATTGCTGTGGGCGACGAAGAGGTAATCAGGTATTTATCGGTATTCAAAAACCTCATTAAAGAGTTTGAACCGGCCAACACCACCGTTCTTAACAAGCTTTCGAATATATTGAACTATCTGTTCCACGAAAAGGGAAACGATGACGTGGACTCACCCGAAGTCCGTTTCCTCAAAGGCAGAATTCGTCGCGAAGAAGCCCGCTCTGCCGACAGATATGTGGGTTTACCACACAGCAACGTCCATTTTCTCGATTTGCCATTCTACGAAACCGGAAGGGTAAAAAAAGACCCTATTTCGGAAAAAGACGTGGAAATTGTACGGGATTTCATCGAAAGCATCAAGCCTCATCAAATTTATGTAGCGGGAGACCTTGCCGATCCGCACGGAACACACAAAGTGTGCCTGGATGCTATTTTGGCCTCTATAGATATGATGAAAGACGATGAGTGGTATAAAGATTGCCGCGTCTGGATGTATCGTGGCGCCTGGATGGAATGGGAAATAGACCATATCGAGATGGCGGTACCTATCTCCCCCGAAGAGCTGCGCCAGAAACGAAATGCTATCCTGCGCCATCAGTCGCAAATGGAAAGCGCACCATTCCTTGGTGATGACGAACGTTTGTTCTGGCAACGTTCAGAAGAGCGTAACCGGGCAACTGCCGCCATGTACGATAAGCTGGGGTTGGCATCTTATGAAGCCATAGAAGCCTTTGTGGAATATAAACCCCTCCGGGAAAATATCGATAAATAAGTTCCGGACAGGCGGTTTAGAGCGAATCACACCAATTTTTGCTCCAGGGCTATACGCACCAAAACCGCCGTGTTCCTGGCGTTAAGTTTGCAAAGGAGCTTTTTTCGGTAGTTATTAATGGTATCGACGGCCAGAAACATCTGTTCCGCTATTTCAGGATTGGTGTATCCGTCCACGATATACTTCAACAGTACCTTTTCCCGTGGAGTCAGCCAAATTTGTTCCAGGGAACGTTTATTCATTAAAAGATCGATCTCTTCGCACAAAAAAGTTTCGTTATTAGTCACGGCTTGGAGACCCAATAAAATTTCTTCGGGCATGGCATTTTTAATAATATAGCCCGATGCGCCGTTCTCGAGCATTTGTCGAACGATGGAATATTCCGAATAACTGGTGAGCGCCACTACTTTCACCTGCGGATATTTCTCTTTTATTACGTTGCAGAGATCAATCCCGCTCCAATCGGGCAGATTGATGTCCAGCAAGATGACTTGCGGCTGTTCGAAATTTAATTTCCACAGGCAATCTTTTCCGGTGTAGCTCACAGCCGTGGTTCGGGCAAAGCCGGAATTATCTACCAGCTTTTTCAGCCCCTCCACCAAAATCTTGTGGTCGTCCACTATATGAACTGTTATCATATCTATATCTTAATCTCCACATCCACTTCTGTGCCTTCACCCGGGGAAGAATGAATGTTCATTGTACCGTTAACTGCTGCAACGCGTGTACGGATATTGTTTAAACCTGCGCCTTGAGTTTCGGCGTCCGGATCAAAACCTTTGCCATCGTCCTGGACGTTTAAGGATATCAGATCGGCGCCACACACCAGTTGCACGTTTACGGTCTCTGCATCTGAATATTTTAAAGCGTTGTTTATCAACTCGGTTGCGGCACGATAAATAACCGTTTCCAACTTTTTTTCAACCCTCTGCTCTATACCGAAGTAATGGAATTTTACGTTTCTGAAGTTTTTACAGAAGTCGTTCAAGGCTGTTTTCAACCCATAGCGCGAGAGCGTTTCGGGCATCATATTGTGCGCCACGCGCCGGAGCTCCCCGATGGAATTATCCAACATTTCCATCACTTTATTGAAGCGTAAAACATCTTCCTCTTCTATTATTACATTTTGTTTCATATCGAATAAGTTTAATTTTACTGCCGACAGCATTCCGCCCAATCCGTCGTGAAGGTCACGCGCAAGCCGGGTGCGTTCTGCAGTTTCGCCACTCAGTACAGCTTGTGCGGCGATGAGCTGGTTTTCCTGTTCGAGTTGAAGGATTCTTTGCTTGTTCAATTGCTCTTTGGTTTGTATTGCCCTGTTTCGTAAATAGAGTACCAACAAAAACAGGAACAGGCCTACCGTACTTATTATGAAGATAATTGAATAAAGTTTTTTTTCTTCCTCCAGTGTACTTATCCGGAGCTCCTTTTTCTCGGTTTGGTAGTTTTTCTCCAATTCTGCCATTTCCTGCTCAAACTCCGCTGTAGAGCGCGTATCAATCAGGCCCCGGTACTTATCGAAGTAAAGGAGCGCTTCCTGTTGATGGTTTAAAAATATCCCTGCCCTCACCATGTTCGCGTACAGGTTTGATGTTACGTTGGCATCCGTGGTGTCGACTTCTATTGCTTCCCTGGCCGACTTCAAACAATTGGCATAATCTTTCTCGTTAAAATAAATATTCGACAAGATATTTAACGAACCGGCAATGTTTGCCTTGTAATCTGTTTCTTTTGTTAACTCCAAGGCTTTCAGGGCATATTCTTTAGCTTTCGGATAATCTTTATAATCCAAATAGTAAACCATGGCTATCCCTTGAAGGGCTATGGCTTCGGATGCTTTATAATTGCCCTTGTGAAAGATATCTGCTGCCTTTTTAGAATATTCCAACGAAGCTTTAAAATCTTTTCGTTTTAAAGCTATTCTACTGAATCCCTCATACGCACGCCCCATATTATACATATCGTTGGCCTCAAGACTCTCTTTTTCAAGCTTCGAATAGTATTTTTCGGCCTGGCTTAAGTTTACCAAACTGGAATATAAGGCTGCTATATTTCCGAGCAACGACCGTATCCGCTCTTTATTGCCTTGCTCCTCAAACATAGAGAGCGCCTTGAGGTAATACGTGAGCGCTTCCTGATAATTTCCCGATACATTGTGTACATTTCCGATAGCCCCATAAATGCCGGCTTCCAGTTTTTCATCTTTTAACAGGAGGGCTTTTTCGAGTGAGGTATTTAAATACAATTGAGCCGTATCCATCCGACTATTCATATAATAGGCCACACCCAAATTCCGGTATAGCCGCGCCTCCATGAGCAGGTTATTCTCCGATTTTGCCCTTTCAATACCCAGCACAGCATATTTTTTTGATTTCACAAAGTCATCGTTGAGGTAGTTCCAACTTAAATCGTCGCATGCTGCCAGATACTCTTTCGATGAAATATTTTTGTCGTTCAGCACATTTTCCAAACTATCCAAGTCCTGGGCAAATCCGTTTACAGAAGACAAGCAAAGCCCGATAAACAGGAAACGCATCAGTACTCTTTTCCAGAAAGTAGCCATTGTGTTTAGTTATTTGTGTATTAGCACGTTGAAAGCAACAAATATACGAGATTTTATTGATACAAAATTAATATTGTCCGGAATAAATAAAAACTCCCTTTTGGGTCTATTTTTCACTTTTTACAGCTCGTAAGTTTGTATCCAAAGAGCCGGATAATAGAAAAGCATGTTCAATAAACAAATTTTAAAATCAATATCTTATGGAAATTATTAGCAAAGTAAAAAACATTTTGTTGAATCCCAAAACAGAATGGGAAGTAATATCGGAAAAAAACGATACACATGTGAAAGTATTAATCACTTACCTGATTCCTCTGGCGCTCATCCCTACCATTGCGGGGTTCATCGGGTACGGAATCCTCGGCTACGGCATGTTCGTAGGAATCGGCGTACGCTATGCATTGTCCTCGTTTATCTCTACCGTAGGAGGAGCTTACCTGTCGGCGTGGATCATCGCTTTTCTGGCCGATAAGTTTGAATCAGAAAAAAGTTTCGACAAGGCGTTTTCTTTGGTCGCTTACTCTTACACCCCCATGTGTGTGGCGGGAATACTTTTGCTGTTGCCCCATCTGTCGTTTGTAGTTATGCTGGGCGGGCTGTATGGCCTCTACCTGCTCTATCTGGGCCTGACGCCGATGATGAAGACACCCGAAGAGAAGAAAATAACCTTCTTCATTGTGAGCCTGCTCAGCGTGGTGGTGGTTACAGCCATCATTTCCGCCGTACTGGGTACCCTGATCATTTCGTCTGCACGATTCATTTATTAAAACAAATGATCATGAAAAAAGTACTTATTTTATTGGGTTTTTGCCTGCTGTTTTCCCTGCAGGCAGATGCCCAAAAATGGTTGAATAAACTGGGCAACACGGCAAAGGAAGCGGCAAAGAGCACCATGGAGCGACGGGTGGAACAGAAAACAGAAGAAGTGACCGAGGGGACGCCGAATGAAGCAGAAAGCACGGTAATAAAAGAAGAAACAGAAGCGGAAGAGAAGGAAGAGACCGGCCTGAAAGAGAGCAAGGAGGAGGCAAAGGAGCCCCCGCAAAAATTGGTTAGCGCCGGTAAGTACGATTTCGTGCCGGGAGATAAAATCCTCTATTTTGAAGATTTCTCGCAGGATGCCATCGGCGACTTCCCGGCTCTGTGGACAACAAACGGAAGCGGCGAAGTGAAAACGGTGAATATTGCTCCCGGAAAGTGGTTCCATATGAACGGGGAGGATGCGGTATATTGTTACACGCGTCAGATAGATTTTCCGGATAATTTTATTGTGGAGTTCGACATTATTCCGGAAAAAAAAGACAAAGATTATTATTCCAGTATTCAATTCTCACTTTATCAGGAGAGAACAGGTGAAGCAAAAGAGATGAATGACGAGTTGTATCCGGGCGAAGCGGGGCTTCATATCGATCTGGGGTTTAGCAGCATGGATACTAGCTGGGAGACTAGGGGCTACAAGGAAGGTGATAATTTAGACTGGCTTAGCGGACAGGGAGGTAAAAATCCGGTCCTCCTCGAAAAAGTGAACCACGTGATCCTCTGGATTCAGAAACGCCGGGTACGCATTTATCATCAGAATGAAAAAGTGTTGGATATGCCTACCAACATCTATCCCGATGTGAAGTTCAACCGCATGCGCTTCTCGGGATGGGATAGATACAGCGCGCCGTATGTGACGAACCTTAAAATAACAACCGCATCGCCCGACACGCGCAGCAAACTGATTACCGAAGGAAAACTGGTTACCTACGGCATCACCTTCGATGTGAACAAGGCAGATGTGAAGCCCGAATCGTACGGGACACTGAAGAGCATTGCCGATGTACTGAACGAAAACGCCTCCGTTAAAGTAAAGATCGTGGGGCATACCGACAGCGACGGCGATGATACCATGAACCTCGAACTGTCGCGACGCCGGGCCGAATCGGTGAAGAATGAACTGGTCAAAAACTTCGGGATCGATGCGTCGCGGATGGAGACCGAAGGGGCGGGCGAAACCAAACCGGTTGCACCCAATGATATTCCGGCCAACAAGGCACAAAACCGCAGGGTCGAGTTTGTCAAGTTATGATTATAAACAACGGTCAGTCAACGCACATCTGTTGGCTGACCATTATTAAACCGAATAATCATGAAAAGAATTACGATTGTTATCCTATGCCAACTGGTACCCTTTTGCTCTTTTGCAGTGGAGCGGTATGATCGTAAAACAATAATAAATATAACGTGCTATGACTAAAACATCAATATTTTTTGTGATACTATTGAGTATCGTGACGGGAAAAACACCTGCACAAGTTACGCCCGAAGCGCTGTTGAGTCAATTACCAAGTGTGCCAACAGTCAATTGTGCTACCGACACAGCAGAAATAAACCGTTTTATGGGCCAAATTTATAAAGTAAAAGAGATGCTCAATCAAGAGGTTGACCGTATCCATTCCGATGCACAGAGTAATATGGATCAGTCGAAAGATAAGATTCTGTCAAACGTAACTCGCCAATTGGATTTGAATAAAAGCGATGTACAGAAACTTCAACAGTCGGGTGGTAACGAAGAGCTAGAACGAAAAGTCGCAGAAAAGGCTGTTGCCAAACAACACGGAGTTTCGTTGCAAGAGCTGGAAAAAGTAAGCGAGATGAGTGGTGCCGGACAGGAGAAATGGGCACAGCAATACGCTGCTCAAATGATGGATGAGGCGAAAAAGAATCCCGAAGCCACTATAAAAAAAGAGAATAAAACCAAGCATCTGATTGAACTTGAAGAGGAGAAAAAAGCCCTCGGCGAGCGCATTACGGAAAAGATGGAAAGAATAGCACTGTTGTATAGAAATGTGGAGCAGCAAGATTCAATCGAGACTCATGAGCTCGAAGAGAAACTCCGCCCGCTCAGAGAACAAGAACAGATGATGTACAACGAAATATGTTCTGATGCCGAAATCGCCCGTTCCAAGGCGGCAAAGAAGCAAATTTATGCTCTGAAAATAAAGTATTGCGAAAAAATGTCGCCCCTGCAAACCGATGCTATATCGCAATCTTTGAGCATCATTAAATCTCTTTTTCCCGATTACAGAAAATTTACCGACGTACAAAATGAAATATTTAAATTACAGCAAACAGGTATAATTATATCCGCCGATTTGAGCTGCTATGATGCGGTTAACAAATATGCCAGCGCTTTGTCAGGCGCCTATAAATATTGGGTAGGAAAATTTTAATAAACCACCCCGCTCTCCTATTTTTGCACAATTACACAAAAAACTGTTACAATATGCAGTTATATTGAAAAAAAAGTTGTACATTGAGCGCAATTTATAGTGAGCAGTTATGCTTAAAGAGAAGTTTCATATAGAGTTTGTGATGGGAAGTGCCACACAAGCGAGTTTGTGGAGAATGATCAGCCAGGTTGACGGATTAGCGGAATGGTTTGCCGATGAAGTCACGATGAACGAGGAAGAAAATGTTTACACATTTTTTTGGGGCAAATCGGATAATCAGGCAGAAATTGTAAGTTTGAAACCGCAGCAAAGTATCCGTTTCCGATGGTTGGACGAAGACGATGAAAATATATATTTTGAATTCCAGCTCCACAAACTGGAATTATCAAACGAAATTGCTTTACAAGTCACCGATTTTGCGGAACCTGACGAAAAAGGCGATGCCATAACCTTGTGGGAAACACAAATCGATAAAATGAAAAGACAGCTTGGAGTGTTGTAACAATCGAAAACAAGCCGAGTTATTCTTTTTGTTTTCTTAAACCTTAAAGCTGTTTTGAATTTTATATTTATACTTTTCTCCATAGGAATTTATTATCTTTGTATCGAATTCAGAAACTGTTTTGAATTTTACGAATTATAGTTGTACTTTTGTCTTTTATGCTGTTTTATGCCCTTTTTCGCGTCTTTGAACTTTCCTTTCTTCCGTATAGCCCGCTATACGGTACGAAACGAAAATCCAAATCCATAAAAAAATGACTATAAAACAGTGCATAAAAAGATTCAAAACAGCTTCTTAAAAAAGGTTTCTTTTTAACAGATGAGAAGGAATTTCCACATAAAAAGACTTTACGGCTATTTGTTAAAAACCTATATCCCCCTATTTCTGATGACATTTGCCATATGCCTTTTTTTGGTATTGATGCAATTTCTGTGGAAATATGTTGAAGATATGGTTGGTAAAGGACTGGGGTTAAACGTAATAGGCGAAATGTTCCTGTACGCCGCACTTCAGTTGATACCCTTGGCGCTGCCCTTATCCATATTATTGGCGTCCTTGATGATGTTCGGAAATCTGGGTGAAAACCTGGAATTGCTGGCCATTAAATCGGCGGGGATCTCTCTTATCAAAGCCATGGCCCCGCTTATCGTCCTGGTTGTTTTGATAAGTATAGGCACCTTCTTTTTCCAAAACGACGCTATGCCGAAGATCCAACCTAAGTATTACTCGCTTTTGATTTCCATTCGGCAGAAATCTCCCGAACTGGAGGTTCCCGAAGGGGTCTTTTACAAGGAGATCGGAGGATATAATTTGTATGTGGACAAGAAGAACAGGAAAACCGGAATGCTATATGGAGTCTCCATCTACGATGTCAGCAAAGGGTTTCAGAACATGGCTGTCATTATCTGCGATTCGGCCGAGATGCGTACCTCACAAGATAAATTATCCCTGATCTTCACCATGCATAACGGGCAACAGTTCCAAAACTTTACCGAAGGAACGGAAAACATGGATTTCTCATCGGAGTTTATCCCTTATGCCCGCGAAAGTTTTGTTACCAAGACCATGACCATACCTTACGATGACAATTTCAACCGCATGGAAGAAAGCGTTTTGCAGGAGAGCTCATCAAGCAATTATGTTTCCAAAAATATCGCACAGTTAAGAGTTTCCATCGATTCAATGGAACAACTTATCGATAGCGTAAATATTTCTGACCGGAAAGTAATGAAACAATATACCTATCTTTCTTTCCGGAACAGCTATCCGCAAGATAAAAAGGACTCCATTATCCAGCATGCAAGCGCATCCGTGAAACCCGATATGGACTCTATCTTCGCATCGAAAGATATTCAAACCCAGACGATGATCCTTCAAAATGCTTACTCAAAAGCCGATAATAATGGAAGCGATTATCTTTTCCGGTCGATGTCTAAAACAACAACACAACGAAATATAAACCGGCAATGGATAGAATGGCACACCAAATTCACCATTCCCTTTGCCTGCCTCATATTCTTTTTCATCGGCGCCCCGCTGGGTTCCATCGTGCGCAAAGGCGGTTTAGGAACACCCATTGTAATTTCGGTAATCCTGTTCATCATCTATTACGTGCTCAACAACGTGGGCTATAAGATGGCCCGAGATGGTGTTTGGGACCACTGGATCGGGATGTGGTTCAGCTCGATGATCTTGCTTCCTTTGGGTGTTTTCCTGACTTACAAGGCTATGACAGACTCGGTAATTATGAGTGCCGATACTTATTTGAGCTTCTTTAAAAAACTTTTCTTCATCCGCGAGAAAAGAAATTACACCATAAAAGAGGTCGTTATTGAAGAACCCGACTATGTTGAGATTTACAATTGGTCAAGCAAGTTGACTCAGGAAGTGTCTGATCATTTGCAAAAATACGGTAACCTCGGATACAAAATCTATTGGACGGATAACGAATACGATGAGGGTTTAACATCGATAAAAAACAGTATGGAAGATATTCTTAATCAATTATCCAACTCACGTAAGCCGGTGATCATTGAGAAAGCAAAAGAATATCCGGTTTTAATAAAATACGTCAGGCCGGTTAAAGCGGGATCTCCTCTTGCAAAAATATTTATGTACGTTTTTCCCCTCGGGATTGTGACGAAACTACTTTCGTTGCCTTTTGAAAGGCGAATCAACAGGGACTTGAATGCCATATTGAGATTAAACAAAGAATTGACTGAATTAATGAACCAGCAAAGTAAAATAGCTGTATAAAAGATACGAAATGAAAGAATTTACGCTAAACACGATAGAAGAAGCTATCGAAGAGATAAAAAAGGGAAACTTTATTATCGTGGTTGATGACGAAGACCGCGAAAACGAAGGCGATCTGATTATCGCCGCCGAATGTATTACCCCGGAAAAGGTCAACTTTATGGAAACGCACGCCCGGGGGCTTATTTGCGCACCCATTACCATAGAGCGCGCCGAAGAGCTGGAGTTGCCCATGATGGTCACCCACAACACTTCCATCCACTCCACACCGTTTACGATATCCATAGACTTACTTACGCACGGCTGTACAACCGGAATTTCCGCCTACGATCGCGCACAAACCATACTGGCGCTTGCACGTGAAGAGACCAAACCCGAAGATTTCGGCCGGCCGGGACACATTTTTCCGTTACGTGCCATGAGCAGGGGGGTTATTCGCCGTGCAGGGCATACGGAAGCTTCTATCGATCTGGCCCGTTTAGCCGGATTGTACCCTGCCGGAGCGCTTGCAGAGATCAAAAAGGAAGACGGAGAGATGGCGCGTTTGCCCGAACTCATGAAGATGGCGAAGGAATTCAACCTGAAGATTATCTCGGTTGCCGACCTCATCAAGTATCGCCTGAAAACCGAATCGCTTGTGAACCGTGGTGAAGAGGTGCATTTACCAACACAGTACGGCAACTTCCACATGGTTCCTTTTCGTCAGAAATCAAACGGATTAGACCATGTGGCACTCATAAAAGGCGAATGGCAAAAAGACGAGCCCATTTTGGTCCGTGTTCACTCGTCGTGCGTAACCGGCGATATTTTCGGTTCAATGCGTTGCGAATGCGGAGAACAATTGCACAAAGCCATGCAGATGATCGAAAAAGAAGGGAAAGGCGTACTGGTTTACCTCAATCAGGAAGGACGCGGAATTGGTCTTATGGCAAAAGCATCCGCCTATAAATTGCAGGAAAAGGGAATGGATACGGTTGATGCCAACCTTCATTTAGGCTACAGGGCCGACGAACGTGATTATGGCGTAGGCGCACAAATACTCCAGAGCCTGGGCGTCACAAAAATGCGATTAATGACCAACAATCCTGTTAAACGTATCGGATTGGAGTCTTATGGCCTGGAAGTGGTGGAAAACGTCCCCATCGAAATTACGCCTAACCAATACAACCATTTTTATATGGAAACCAAAAAAAATAAAATGGGACATATTTTGGGAAACATAAAAATTTAGAAACTGTTTCTTAATGCAACTTATTTATCTTCTCATAGGTTTTATAACCGGTGGAACAATTGCCTGGATCATAGCGACACTGCTCGTCAGATCGAAAATGAATGCCGAGCTCGTTGTTGCGTACGAAAAACTGAGATCAATGGAAGAAAATGAGGCGGAATTAAAAGAAGATATCGGCTCTTATAAGTTGGAATTGAAATCGAAAACTGATGAATTCAACGAAACCAACAAATTGCTTGCCACCTCTACTGCCGGATTTAACGCGCTGAAAGAAAAGCTGGAAACGCAAAAAATCGAAATGGAGGAGTTGCGAAAGCAATTCAACCTGGAGTTCGAGAACATCGCAGGGAAGATATTGGACGAAAAAACACACAAGTTCACCCAAATGAATCAGGAGAACTTAGAGATCATTCTCAAACCGTTGGGTGAAAATATCGACTCGTTCCGGAAAAAAGTGGAAGAGGTTTACGTTACCGAAGCCAAAGAAAGGTTTTCGTTGGGCGAAGAAGTAAAAAAGCTGAAGGAGTTGAACACGAAACTCAGCGAGGATGCTGTGAACCTGACCAATGCCCTGAAAGGAAGCTCTAAAACGCAAGGCGACTGGGGACAGATGATTTTGGAAAACATTCTTGAAAAGTCGGGTTTAACGCGCGACAGGGAATATTTCGTGCAAGAGTTCCTGAAAGACAGTGATGGCGCCTACCTCGTAAACGAGGATGGCAACAAGATGCAACCCGACGTAATTATCTCCTACCCAGACGACCGCAAGGTAATTATCGATGCCAAGGTTTCACTCTCGGCTTATCTCCGTTACACGCAAGCCAATGAAGCGGGCGAACAAAATGCATGTATCAGGGAACACCTGCGCTCGGTAAGAAAACACATTGATGAGCTAAGCCGGAAAAGCTATCAGGATTATGCCGTAACACTGGATTTTGTGATGATGTTCGTTCCAAACGAACCGGCATATATGCTTGCTTTGCAACATGATCCGGATCTCTGGCAGTACGCCTACGACAAAAAAATCCTGCTGATCAGCCCTACAAACCTGATTGCAGCGTTGAAACTGATTGTTGACCTGTGGAAGCGCGAATATCAAAATCGCAACGCGATAGAAATTGCCGAACGCGGGGCAAAACTGTACGATAAGTTTGTCGGGTTTATAAGTAATCTCGATAGAATCGGGAAAAACCTGGATCAGGCTCAAAACGCGTATAACGATGCCTACAAACAACTTTCTGCCGGAAACGACAATTTGGTTTTACAGACCCAGAAATTAAAAGATCTGGGAGTTAAAGCAAAAAAAAGTTTGCCGCAATCGTTGCTTGAAGGATAAAAGATAATTATTAAATAAAAACTATTATGTACAAAAAAATGCAACAACACCTGCAAAGCGAATTAGCCGCTATCCGGGAAGCAGGGCTTTACAAAAACGAGCGGATTATCGTAACGCCTCAAAAGGCAGAGATCAAAGTAAAATCAGGCCAGGAAGTGCTGAACTTTTGCGCCAATAACTACCTGGGGTTGTCGGACAATAAACAACTGATTGAGGCTGCAAAAAATGCTCTCGATGAGCGCGGATACGGAATGTCATCCGTGCGTTTCATCTGCGGGACGCAAGATCTCCACAAAGAACTGGAGGCCTCTATCAGTGAATTTTTTAAAACGGAAGACACCATTTTATACGCCGCTTGTTTCGATGCCAACGGCGGACTGTTCGAGCCCTTATTCACCGAAGAAGACGCCATTATTTCGGATGCACTTAACCACGCATCCATTATCGACGGAGTCCGTCTTTGCAAAGCCAAACGCTATCGCTATGCCAACGCCGATATGGCCGACCTGGAAGCAAAGTTACAGGAAGCGCAAGCGCAACGCTTTCGCATCATCGCAACGGATGGTGTTTTCTCGATGGACGGGAATGTAGCTCCCATCGATAAAATAATGGAATTAGCCGAAAAATATGATGCGCTGGTGATGATCGATGAAAGCCATTCGGCGGGGGTTGTCGGGAAAACCGGACGCGGCGTCACCGAAAAATACAACTGCATGGGAAAAGCGGAAATCATCACAGGAACCCTTGGAAAAGCGTTTGGCGGCGCCATAGGCGGCTTCACTACCGGACGCAAAGAAATTATCGATATGCTCCGCCAGCGTTCACGCCCCTATCTTTTCTCCAACTCTATTCCTCCTTTGGTGGCAGCTGCAGGAATCAAGGCTTTTGGCTTGCTCCGGGAATCGAACGATCTGCAAGACAAATTACACGAGAATGTCGATTACTTTGTGGCAAAAATGAAAGAAGCCAATTTCGATATCAAGCCTACCCAATCGGCTATTTGTGCCGTAATGCTCTACGATGCCAAGCTGTCACAGGAATTTGCGTCAGAACTGCTCGATGAAGGTATTTACGTTACCGGATTCTATTATCCCGTGGTTCCGAAAGGGGAAGCGCGCATCCGTGTTCAACTATCCGCCGGACACAAACGCGAACACCTGGACAAAGCCATTGCAGCGTTTACAAAAGTTGGCAGGAAGCTGAATGTAATTTAAACTCATAACTTATAATTCACAACTCATTATGAAAGCCTTAGTAAAACTACGCCCCGAAAAGGGAATATGGATGCAAGAGGTACCCGTTCCTGAAATCGGAGTGAACGATGTTCTCATCAGAATTAAAAAAACCGCTATCTGCGGAACCGATTTGCACATTTATAAATGGGACGATTGGGCGCAAAAAACCATAAAAACCCCCATGACCATCGGTCACGAATATGTGGGCGAAATTGTGGATATGGGAAGCGGGGTGAAAAACCTGAAAACAGGCGACCGTGTTACGGGCGAAGGACATATTGCCTGCGGACACTGCCGCAACTGTCGCCGCGGGAAGCTACACGTTTGTGAAAACACCATCGGTGTGGGCGTAAACCGCGATGGCGCCTTTGCCGAATACTTGTCGCTCCCGGCGGAAAATGTAGTTAAACTGGACTCCCGCATTCCCGATGAAATTGCTTCCATTATGGATCCGTTCGGAAATGCCACGCATACGGCGTTATCTTTCCCGCTCATTGGAGAAGATGTGCTTATCACAGGGGCCGGCCTCATCGGGAGCATGGCAACCGCTATTTGTCGTTTTGCAGGCGCCAGGTACATTGTAGTCAGCGACCTGAATGATTACCGGCTGGATATAGCCCGAAGAATGGGCGCAACACTCACCGTTAATCCTACGAAAGGAGAATCCATTAAACAAGCCGTCGAAAAATTAGGTATGCGCGGCTTTGACGTAGGGTTGGAAATGTCCGGCTCCCCGGCAGCATTCCGCGAAATGATTGCCAATATGTACAACGGTTCAAAAATATCGTTGCTGGGTATTCTGCCTAACAACACAACCGTTGAATGGAACGATATTATCTTTAAAGCGCTTACACTGAAGGGGATTTACGGTCGTGAGATGTGGGAGACCTGGTATCAGATGGAGCAAATGCTGATTTCCGGAATTGACCTGACTCCCGTTATCACGCATCGTTTCTCCATCGACGAGTACCAAAAAGGTTTCGATGTGATGGAAAGCGGAGAATGTGGAAAAGTAATCCTCAGTTGGGATTAGTAGCTTCTAACTTTCGGTTATGGTAATTATCTGAAAGTCCCTGTCCAATTCGAGATGAATGATGTATCCCGAAACGGTTTTCTGTTGTCCGCCCTCGGTAAATGATTTTTGAACAGGAACATTTACCTTGTAATGTTCAATCAACGTTTTTTCATACGCTACTGCACTTATGTCCGGTAGGAATTTAATGGTTGGAGCTTGTGTCCTCGCTCCCGAGATAATCAAGTCTCCAACTATTTTTTCACGTTGCCCTCCACCGGAGTTGAAAAATCGAAAAACCACAGGAGCCAGGTATTTACTTATTTCATTGGCATTAAGAGCAGATAATGCCGTAAAAAATCCGTCAACGGTGAGCCTGATACTGTCCAAATCGCTTTGTGTAACCGGAAACGACTGAAACAGCATCTCGTATCTTTCCTGAGCATTGCCAAAGTAGTCGCCCGGAATTTCTCCGCTTTGCGACATAACCATATAGTTGGAATAACTTTCCACGGTATTATCGTTTAGTGTAGCCACCCAGGTAAGCGAATCCAATCGCTTTTTCACTAACGGTTGGTAAGGGCTTTGAGGATATTGCGTCAAAAAGTCACGTAACTCCGCACCGTTTTCGGAGGTTTGTAATTTCCTCCAGAGCTCCGCTTCGTTTTCTTTGAGTTTCATCAGGCTTTCCTCTGCCAGGTTGTAACATTTTCCTTTTGGAAATGCCTGCATATAGGTCAGGTACCCGCTTACCGTATTCTCTTTCACAGCCATATCCCATAGCGACCTGTCTAAATTGCCTTTTCTCACTGTATTCCCGTAATAAAAGAACCCGGCAACCAGCAAAACACCCAATACAAGCAACCCCACAAATAAATTTCGCCTGACATCGATACTCTCCTCTACCGGTTCCTGCCCAGCAGAGGCCTGGCCAATCATCACAGTATCAATCCTTTCTTTTTCTGCGGGAACATCAACTTCATATTCCTTTTCTATCTTTTCTTTGCAGTGGCTGCAAAACAATGCTTTTTCCGGTTTACTCTTTCCACAAAGCGGGCAAAATTGAGACATATTGTTCTATTTAATTCAGAAACTGTTTTGAATTTTTTATGCACTGTTTTATAGAAACCGTTTAAATTTCTTACAAAAGAGGACAATAAAGATATCTTCGCCTTCAAAAAGTATTTTTGTATTCTTCTCCCTTTTATTTGGCTCAAATAGCCCGAATTGATTTGGATTTTCATTTCGCATCGTATAGCAGGACGCGAAAAAGGGCACAAAACAGCATAAAAGAGAGAAGTGCAACTATAATTCGTGAAATTCAAAACAGTTTCTCAGACAAAGATAAAAAATGCACAGCAATAAAGAGAAAAAAACGACCTGTTTTTGTAAAGAGCATCAAAGTTTGTATATTTGGAAGTTCATAAATAACCGCCCAAATGATCGAAATTATTCGTGCAAACAAAAATCATATCAAGGATATCCAGGATGTATCGGACGTGGCCTGGCCACACACTTTTAAAGAAGTTTTATCACCCGGGCAGATCAGGTATATGATGGACTGGATGTACAGCAATGAGTCGTTGCAAGAACAGATGGATGTAAAAGATCATCACTATTTCCTGGCAAAAGAGAACGATAAATTTTTGGGATATATGTCCATACAACATAATTGCGAAAACACCGGTAAAACCAAAATCCATAAAATCTATATTTTGCCCGACATGCAAAAGAGAGGTATCGGCAAACAGTTGCTCAACACGGCAATCAACGAAGCCCGCAAGCAAAGCAATACAGCCATTTATCTGAATGTGAACAAATATAACGAAAGCGCCATCGGATTTTATAAAAAAAGTGGTTTTTTTCTCGTCAAAGAAGAAGTGATCGATATAGGAAACGGTTTTGTGATGGATGATTATGTATTTGAAAAAGAGATTGTTTATGAATAATTTTTGTAAAAAACGCACAGATAGTTTTAAATACGCCTTTCAAGGTGCAGCAACACTATTCCACGAAACGCCCAATGCGATAATTCACCTTATAATGGCCATTTTAGGGGTCCTTCTGGGGTTTATCTTTTCAATTTCCGCTACGGAATGGCTGGCAATAATTATCGTTATTGGATTGGTTTTCGCGTTGGAAGCCGTAAATACGTCCATAGAATCGCTTGCCGACTTTGTTTCAAAAGAGCGGAACGAGTCGATTAAAAAGGTGAAAGATCTGGCTGCTGCAAGCGTTTTAATAGCCTCTATGGCTGCATTGGCCATAGGAATTTTGGTTTTTCTGCCGAAGATTATTGAGTTATTTTAAACATAATGCCGGATTACACAACGTACCTTACGGAGATACAAGAAATTTCAAAATCGGAGTTAACTTTTAACGACAAACTTTTCGAACTAAAAAAGTTGTTGGAACGGTTGTCGAGGGAACTGACTTCCGGCGAATCCATTCAGTTTCCCACTCTCTTTTCACGGTTAGTGTTTTTAGCTCAAAAACATCAACTTCACAAACAATTGGAGTGGCAACTGCAAAATCTGCGCGTCCGGGCGAAAGAGATCAGAAAAAAGAGAGAAGATTTGTCAGGGATCGAGTATCGGCAACACGAAAGAGCGCTGCTCAACTTTCTGGAACTCCTTTCGGGCAACAAAATTAATCCGGATGAAAATCTTAGACTTGCCCCTCAACCCATTCACAAAGGAGGGACACTGCGTGTACAGGTTCAGCATATCGACAAGGAAAAATCTGAAATCCGGTGTCTGGCAGAAGAACATCCGGGAACAGTGGTGACGGTTAAATACAGCCCGATAGAAAAAATTTGGGAAGGTGCGCAGCTCAACCTGATAGATTTTTTGGTGGACAAGAACGGAAGTTTAATTCCCAAACTCATCGTTTTGGAACCCGATTACCTGATAGACGCTTCAGCTGTCGCGGAGTGTTTTCACGATTATTGCACTACGCCGATGCACTATTTCAGAAATAAGTTCGAAACACTCGAAAACCGCTCATACATCCTGCTGGGTAATCTGGCAAACCTTTTTCTGGACGAATTGATTTTTGCGCAAAACCCCGATGAAGTTAATTTCGGCGAAACTTTTCTCAAATCATTCAAACAATTGCCTTTCGAATATGCAAGTTGCCAGGACATCGCCTCGAATGAAGATTTTCGTGATTTTATGAAAAAAGCGCACTTGCAGTTCGAAAACATCAAGCGGGTAATTATCGAAGATTTTCCACAGAGAAAAATAGATGTGCACAAATGTACGCTCGAACCCTCTTTTTTCAGCGAGAAATATGGTTTTCAAGGACGGCTGGACTTACTGCACATCAACAAGAACGAGTATAAAATTGTAGAACTGAAATCGGGAAAACTCCCCTATCCTGCTTATGACCCGGGAAAAATTGCCCTTAACCACGAAGTTCAAACAGGGGTTTACCGATTGATGACCGAAAGCGTATTCAGTGTGCCCCCACGTCAGGTAGAGGCCGCCATTTTATACTCATCGGGAAACATTCCGGGAACAAATTTGCGTTTTGCTGCCGAATTCCAACAGTTGGAAAAAGAGATCATCAACGTCAGGAATCACATTGTCGCCTATGAACATACCGTGGTGAACGGCGACAACGATACTGTAGCGCAACTGTTTGATGAACTTTATGCCACAACCGGTTTCGCACGGGATACCGCTAAATTTTACATGCGGAAAATAGAAGATTTCAAATCGGTTCTGCGGCAATGCACACCCACGGAGTTGAGCTACTTTTACCGATACATCCGTTTTGTTTCGAGAGAGCTGTACCTGCAAAAAATTGGCGATATAGAATACGAGTCGCCCACCGGTGCGGCTTCGTTATGGAACAGTGACTTTGCCGAACGCGCCGAGGCATTAGACGTCTTGTTCGATTTATCCATCGAGTCGATTGACGATTCGGGGAACGACATGAAAATTATTTTTCGCCGAAATCATGTTGACAACGAAATCACAAACTTCCGCGAAGGTGAAATCTGTATCGTTTATCCGCGACAAAACGAACAGGATACTGTTCTCAACAAGCAAATCATAAAAGGCAACATAGCGGCAATCTCCAAAGAATTTACCGAAATCCGCTTCCGAAACAAACAACGAAATCACTCGTTCTTTAACGAAAACAGGCTTTGGGCAGTTGAACACGACACGTTGGACACATCGTACAACAGTATGTATAAGAGTCTGTTTACTTTTCTGAACGCCGAAAAACAGCAACGGGATTTGTTGTTGGGAGTTACAGAGCCAAGAGCAGAAAAAAATGAGACAGAAAACATCAATTATCCCGAAAACATTATCCGGAAAGCCATGGCCGCCGAAGATTATTTCCTGATTATCGGCCCGCCCGGAACCGGAAAAACATCCATCTTTGCCCGACGGCTGATTGAAGAGCTTTGTGCGAAAAAGAACACCAATATATTGGTTTTGGCCTATACGAATCGTGCTGTCGATGAACTTTGTGAAGTCATAAACTCCGACAAGTTTATCCGTGTGGGAACAGAACTTTCGTGCGCCGGGAAATATCGCGAGCGGTTGTTGCAAAACATCTCCGGAAAAGCCAAAAATCGGGAATCGCTGCTGCAGGAAATTCAGGACACCCCTGTTTTTGTTTCCACATTGGCATCGATAACTGGAAAATCGGAGCTTTTCAACCTGAAAAAGTTCGATGTGGCCATTATTGATGAAGCATCGCAAATCCTGGAGCCACAAATCATCGGGTTACTGCCCCGTTTCGATAAATTTATTATGATCGGCGACCACAATCAGTTGCCTGCTATCGTCTTGCAAAAAAAACAGTTCTCTGCCATCCGCGAACCCGAACTAACCGGAATAGGAATTACCAACTGTGCGCATTCCCTTTTTGAACGGCTACTACGTAACTGCATTAAAAACAACTGGACACACGCGTATGCCCAACTGACCATTCAGGGTAGGATGCACGAGCAAATAGCAGCGTTCCCCTCCATCCATTTTTATCCACAAACCCTTTTGCCGGCGCTGGAATGGCAATCTCAACCGTGGGAATCATCGTTCCCCTACACCGATAATATTTTTCTACAGAACGTATCAAAAAACCGGATGGCATTTTTTTCGACCGAACAACTATGTTCGCCAAACATTTCATCGAAAACAAATGACAATGAAGCGGAGATCGTGGTGGAGATCATAAGATCCATTACGAAGGTTTATGCGCACGATAAGCGGAATTTTGACACACGGAATATCGGGATCATTGTACCGTACCGGAATCAAATCGCACTCATCAAGCACAAACTTGTGGAAGCAAACATTGCAGCGTATGAAAATATCATGGTGGATACGGTAGAGCGTTTTCAAGGCAGCCAGCGCGATGTCATCGTTATTTCCTTCTGCGTGAATAAACCGTATCAATTGAATTTCCTGTGCAACCTGAACGACGAGGCAACCGTTGACCGGAAACTGAACGTTTCGCTCACACGTGCCCGCCAACAACTGTTTATGGTGGGGAATCGCCAGATACTCAAAAAGCATCCCGTTTACGCTACGTTAATAAATTTTTTGAAAGAGAAAACAGCAATTGTAAAAGATACTACCGGGGTTAACTCAACGAAATAGCCGGATTGCGCTTCAACAACTCGTGCTGCACTTCAACAAAAAAAATAAACTTTAAGCCTGAGGAGTTTTTTGTTAGAATAAATTTTTGTAATTTTGTGCCCAGAAATTGTCTTATGGTGTAATGGTAGCACAACAGATTCTGGTCCTGTTTGTCCAGGTTCGAATCCTGGTAAGACAACAATTTAAGAATCAGACTGTTGGCAAAAACCGACAGTCTTTTTTATTTCATATGCAGCAAAAACGAAAAATAATCAACGATCCGGTTTTTGGATTTGTAAATATTTCCGACGAGTTCATTTACGAGCTTATCCAACATCCGTACCTGCAACGGCTGAACCGGATCCGGCAACTTGGAATGGCATCGTATGTTTACCCCGGTGCACAGCACACCCGGTTTCACCACACCATAGGCGCGATGTACCTGATGGATGTGGCGTTGCGGAATTTGCGCGACAAAGGGCACGAAATCACCAAAGACGAATACCGCGGAGCGTTGGTTGCTATTCTGATGCACGATATCGGGCACACACCGTTTTCTCATGTACTCGAAAACACACTGACAAACAACGTGCATCACGAAGAAATTTCGTTGTTGCTAATGCAACAGATAAACGACGAGGAAAAAGGCGCGCTCAACACGGCAATCGATATTTTCCGGGATCATTATCCCAAACGGTTTTTACATCAGTTGGTGAGCGGACAGTTAGACGTTGACCGGCTGGACTATCTGCAGCGCGACAGTTTCTTCACGGGCGTCAGCGAAGGAAATATCGGTGCGGCACGCATCATGAAAATGCTGGACGTGATTGACGATAAGTTGGTGGTAGAATCGAAAGGAATCTATTCGATAGAGAACTTCCTGATGTCGCGCCGGTTTATGTACTGGCAGGTTTACCTACACAAAACGGCGGTGGCATCGGAAAAAATGTTGATAAACACCATAAACCGGGCAAAATACTTGTCCCGAAACGGCGACAATTTGTTTGCGCCGCCATCGTTGGCATTCTTTTTGAAAAACGATATCACACTAAATGATTTTCAGAAAAACCCGGAAGCATTGGAACATTTCATCAATATAGACGACAACGATATCTGGACATCGTTAAAAGTATGGAAGTATCATTCCGACAAAGTTTTATCGTTGTTAAGCGGCGGAATGGTCAACCGGAAATTATTCAAAATCCAGATCACCAATGAACCGCATCCCGTAAAGAAAAAACAGGAATTTATCGAAAAATTCACCCACAAATACGGAATTTCGGAAAGCGAAGCTGCCTATTTCGTCTCATCAGACTCGTTGGCAACCGATATGTACAACAAATACGACGAAAGCATCAAAATCCTTTTCCGCGATGGGTCCATAAAAGACATTTCCACCGCTTCCGATATGTTCAACATCGAGTTGTTATCGAAAAAGGTGGAAAAATATTATTTTGCGTATCTGCGGGATTAAGAATCCCCTTCAGCATTATCTTCGGTATAATCTTTCCCTTCGGGAACAAAAAACCAAACCACAATCGCTCCCACAAGGCCTGCGAAGAGTATAATAACCTTTATAGTAAACACCTTAATTATCACGAGAGAAGAGATCAGTACCATCGTCCCCATCAAAATAATCACCTTGATTTTTCCGCTTTTAGAAATACCCTTCCTGCGTTGATAATTTTTAATACGCGGACCTAAAATTTTGTTTCCCAACAACCAATTATATAGCTTTTCGGAACTTTTGGCAAAAAGGGCAGCAGACAATAAAGCAAAAGGAGTGCAAGGTATTCCGGGAATAAAAATTCCCAGTATAGCTAAAACGAGTGCAAAAGAACCGCCTACAGCAAGCAAGACTCTTTTACTCCTGTTTTTCTCCAACTCCTTTTTAGCTTCAACAACTGTAATTTCTTTGGCTATAGGTTGCAATTTTCTCTCTTCCGGTATGTTCATTACGATATACAAAAATGGTTTAAGCCTGCAAATATAAATAAAAATGTTATCTTTGCCCCATTGTTTTAGATTATAATCGATTAAGCGCTATGCATATTCCTCACGTCAAAAATCAAAAAGTCAGCGTTCTCTTTGTTTGTCTCGGAAACATTTGCCGTTCTCCGGCCGCCGAAGGAATTATGAAAAAACTGGTAACCGACAATCATTTGGAAGAAAGTGTTTTTGTAGATTCCGCAGGCACATCCGGCTGGCACGAAGGCGAATTGCCCGATAACAGGATGCGTATGCACGGACAGCGGCGCGGCTATGACTTCTGCTCACTATCGCGTAAATTCAGATACGATGATTTTGAATTGTTCGATTACATCATCGTGATGGACGACGACAACTACTGGAATGTAAAAAAACTGGCAAAAACGGAAGGTGATGTTGCCAAAATCTACCGTATGACCGATTTCTCCGATAAGTTTTCCCATCACCAGGTTCCCGACCCCTATTACGGTGGTGCGTCCGGTTTTGAACTGGTAATGGATCTGCTGGAAGATGCTTGCGGAAATTTGCTAAATAAAATCAAAAGCAATTTTGAATAGAACCCTCATTATTTTGTATCTTTGCATCCTTAATTAAATACTCAGAATTTCATATAAGATATGGCAAAGGAATTGAAAGAGCTTACCCCCCGCAGCGAAGACTATTCGCAATGGTATCTCGACCTTGTTATTAAAGCCGAATTGGCGGAAAATTCAGCTGTACGCGGCTGTATGGTAATAAAACCTTATGGTTATGCTATTTGGGAGAAGATGCAGCGACAGTTGGACGATATGTTCAAGGAAACCGGACACGTGAATGCCTATTTTCCGTTATTTATACCCAAATCGTTTCTCAGCCGTGAAGCCGACCACGTGGAAGGTTTTGCCAAGGAGTGCGCTGTGGTCACACACTACAGGCTAAAAAATGCTTCCGATGGAAGCGGTGTTGTAGTGGACCCCGAAGCCAAGCTGGAAGAAGAACTGATCATTCGCCCCACTTCCGAAACCATTATCTGGAATACATATAAAAACTGGATTCAATCGTATCGCGACTTACCGTTGCTCATCAACCAATGGGCAAACGTGGTCCGCTGGGAAATGCGTACACGGTTATTTCTCCGCACGGCCGAATTTCTCTGGCAGGAAGGACATACGGCTCACGCCACGCAGAAAGAGGCTATTGAAGAGACCGAAAGAATGATAAATGTCTATGCCGAGTTTGTAGAAAAGTACATGGCATTGCCGGTGATAAAAGGGAAAAAATCGGCTTCGGAGCGATTCGCAGGAGCAGTGGATACCTATACCATCGAAGCGTTAATGCAGGACGGCAAAGCACTACAGTCGGGCACATCACATTTTTTGGGGCAGAACTTTGCCAAAGCGTTCGATGTAATGTTTACCGATAAAGACGGCGGGCGCGACTACGTTTGGGCAACATCCTGGGGGGTTTCCACCCGGTTGATCGGTGCACTCATCATGGCGCACAGCGACGATAACGGGTTGGTACTTCCTCCCAAACTGGCTCCTTATCAGGTTGTGATTGTGCCGATATACAAAAATGCCGAACAACTGGCACAAATAGACGAAAAAGTATCGGGTATTGTTTCCCGCCTTAAAGCGCTTGGAATAAGCGTGAAGTACGATAATTCCGATAACAAGAAGCCGGGATGGAAGTTTGCCGAATACGAGTTAAAAGGTGTTCCCGTCCGCCTGGCAATGGGTGGCAGGGACATGGAAAACAATACTATCGAGGTTGCACGCCGCGATACGCTGACCAAAGAGACCGTTTCCTGCAATAACATTGAAGAATATATTAAAAATCTGCTTGACAAAATTCAGGAGAACATCTACAAAAAGGCGCTCGATTATCGTGCATCAGCTACCCGGGAAATAAACTCATACGAAGAGTTTAAAGAAGAGATCGAAAAAGGCGGATTTCTACTCTGCCATTGGGACGGGACACCTGAAACCGAAGAACTCATCAAAAACGAAACCAAAGCAACCATCCGCTGTATTCCGCTGGAAGGCGATAAAACGCCCGGGAAATGTATGGTTACCGGAAAACCATCGGAACAACGGGTGATTTTTGCAAGGGCATATTAAACATGGCGAAGTTAGAGGACTGGATCTCGGCTTTCAGGCTCCGCACGCTTTTCCTGGCAGTTGCCGGAGTTACTCTGGGTACAGGACTTGCCCTACACGAAGGAAAGTTTTCTGTAACTACTCTTGTATTGGCACTAGTTTTGGCTGTATCCATCCAGATTTTGTCGAACCTGGCAAACGATTTGGGCGACTACCTGAAAGGTACCGATATTACAGGTAACCGGCAAGGTCCGGCACGTGCCGTTCAAAGCGGAAAAATATCCCCGGGACAGATGAAAACGGCAATCGGAATCGCTATCGTTATCGTTGCCACAATTGGGCTTATACTGGTTTTAAACGCTGCTGAGAGTTACACTCAATTATCCATTTTCATTCTTCTTGGTATTGGGTTGGTGTGTATCTTATCCGCACTGTTCTACACCATAGGCAGATATGCATACGGCTACGTGGGTTGGGGCGATTTTTTTGCTTTTTTGTTTTTTGGCCCGGTAGCCGTTATCGGAACCTACTTCTTACACGCCGGTTCTCTCGATTTTCAGCCTGTCTTACCGTCTGTAGGACTGGGCCTTATAAGCACGATGATCCTTAATATCAACAATATGCGCGACATTGAAAACGACAGAGCGTCGGGGAAAATCACATTTGCTTTGAGATTAGGCATAAAAAATGCCAAAATCTATCATACCCTGCTCACTTTCGGAATGTTTGCTTGCTTTTTGCAGTATAGTTTTATGTTTGCAGCATCGCCCCGGTACCGATTTCTTTATGTTGTTGTTTTCTTTTACCAGCTCTACATCTTGACGCAAATTCATAAGAAAACAGCCCGGGAACTTGATCCCTACCTTAAACTCACCTCCATGTCCGGTTTTTTATTAGCCGTTATCTTCAGCATCTGCATCAATATTTAAAGCGTTAAAGAGAGAAGAGAATGAGAAGAATTTTAGTGCTTACGGGAAAATTTATTGGTGATATAATTGATTTCTTCTATCCACCGTTCAAACGCTATTTCAGCCGGCAATTTTTCCGTTATGGCGTGAGCGGCACCATGAATATGGGTTTCGACTGGCTGCTTTATTTCATTGTTTACAATTACGTCATACAAAAACAGATTGTTTCAATCGGTTTCGTCACTATCAGCCCGCACATCGCAGCCCTGTTCATCACTTTTCCGATAACACTCTTCACGGGGTTCTTACTGCAAAAATACGTCACCTTCACCGCGTCCGACCTGCGTGGCAGGGAGCAGCTGGTCCGCTATATGGCTGTTGTGGGAGTGAACCTGCTAATCAATTATTTCGGATTAAAACTGCTGGTGGAGGTGCTGCATTTCTACCCCACTCCATCCAAAATGGTAGTAACGTTGATTTGCACGATTTTCAGCTATTTCTCCCAAAAGGAATTCACCTTCAAAGTAAAAGGCAAGGGCTAACCTCTCAATTCGAGTTCTACCACGTAATCGGGCTCATCGGGAACTTTGTCGAATTTCAACAGGACACCATCGGCATCCTGAGTAAATTTTACCGGTTTCTTATCTACAAAAACACGGGCCGATTTCACTTTTTTACCGCTTATAGGCAAGTAGAGCGAGTTGTCCTCGTAGTTGAGGATGTGAACGTAGAGCGTATTCCCCTTTTGCGTGGTAACACCCCAGTCGCGCGGTGAAACCAACCCGCCGCGGGTACCGTAAATGCTTTCACCATATATTTTTAACCAATCCCCCATAGCTTTGTATCGTTGGATAGCTATATCGGGGAATGTACCGTTGGGACGCGGGCCAACGTTCATCAATAAATTGGCATTGTTGCCGGCTGCTTTTATCAAATAATGAATTAAATCCTTTTCCGATTTGTATTTCAAGTCGGTGATGTTGTATCCCCATGAGTTATTCATTGTTTCGCACGTTTCGAGCGGAAGTTGCCCGATTTCCGCATTAGCAGAAAATCCCGTTGTGTTGTGTCCCGGAAGGTCTTTTTCGAAAGTTTGTCCGTCTTCCCCTTCTTGCAGAGCAAGGTGGTGATTATTGATTACAAGGCATCCCGGCTGTATGCTGTGAATATGATCATACACCTCACGCAGGCGCCAATCGAAATCGGTAGGCTGATCCCACTGCCCGTCAAACCAAATTGCACCGACTTCGCCGTAATTGGTCAATAATTCGGTGAGCTGGTTAAGCATAAACTGATGATATCCATTCCAGTTTCCTTGTTCGGTACGCCCTACTCCACGGCCCGTCCGGCCTATCGGAAAATAATCGGAACGTCTCCAGTCGAGAAGAGAGTAATAAAAATGCAGTTTGATACCCTGTTTGTGACACTCATCTGCAAGCTCTTTTATGATATCACGCTTAAACGGGGTGCCGTCAACAATGTTATAGGGCGATTGCTTGGTATTGAACATCGAAAAACCATCGTGATGGCGCGAAGTGATACAAATGTATTTTGCGCCGGCAGCCTTCACATCGGCAACCCATTTTTTAGCGTCGTATTTCGAAGGATAGAAACCATCGGCCAGTTTGGCATACTCCTGCCAATTGATGTTTTTATTGTTCATAATCCACTCTCCATCGGCCATCATGCTGTAAATTCCCCAATGAATGAATACGCCGAATTTCATGTCCTGAAACTCTGCTCTGTTTTTCAGGTTCTCTGCTGTAGGCACATATTTTTGTTGTGCCGATGAATTACCGGCCAATAAAACAGCCAGCAATGACAAAATAACTAATCGTCTCATTGTAAAATCGTATATATTTAATTGTTTTCCAAATAGTTTATAACATCCTCAACACTCTTTTCGTCAGTCAGTTTCACCTCATTTTTTTTCAGATAATCGCCGATAAGCTTCTTTTTATCGCGATAAATCTTTTTCAGCTGGCCAAGGGTTGAGAAACTCTGCAACTTTCTGTCTCTGTTCAGCCAGAAAACATTATAAGGAATTACCTTGTAGTCGTCGGGCAGTTTCAGGTTATATACTCTGCCGTCCGACAGAATGGAAGAATACGATGTGGTGGATGATGTTTGTGATGTACCTCCATAAGCAGCCGGTTTCCCGGGAGGGATCAACCTGCATTTGTGTTCCACAAACAGGTCGATCTCTGGCTCATCGATTATAATTTTAACGAATTTATTGTTCACGCGGATAAACTTTTCACTCGCAATAAATACGGTATCTATCTGAGGTAAAACAGCATTGCCGATTGCCAGTATTTTACCGTTTTCATCGAAAACCATTTCTTCCGAAGCAGCATTATAATTGAGTTTAGCATTGTTCCTCACGCCATTTTTCAGCAACACAACCCCCGGTTGAAAATCGGGAAACACGTAATGCGACAGATTCACCTTTTCCTGAGCAGATACGGGAAAGCTCATCAATAAAAAGAGTAAAAAAGACTGGTATTTCATCTTTGTTTTATCGGTTTTATAATCATTTTAATCGTGCCTATTTCATCGTACGATACTTTTTTAATGTGTTTTAATGGTGTAAAGATAAATGATATTCTTTTCACAACAAAAAAAAATTAACCTTTTAGAGGGAAGCAGCGGCAGAGGAGATGGGACTGTATCGTTTTCATTGTTCTCGATTCTATGAAACATTCGTATATGCAAAAATATATTAAAGCTCAAATAAAACATAATAAACAGATTAACAATACAATATAAAAGCCAATATTTTTTATATAAATATCTATATACGAATGTTGTAAATCGGATATTTACGAAAGTTGTAATTTTATTGCGTAAATAACAGGTTGGCGGTAATTTGAAGAAACGATTAACAACAAAAAACATTCAAGAAAATGAAGCTATAAGTAACTGTAAGATAGAATAAGAATTGAAATATCCTTTACTAGGCAAAGTAGAAAAGACGATTGTTAATATTAAAAAAATTAGAAAATGATACAGTTACAAATGATTGACAAAACAAAGTCAATAGCTCAAAATGATAAAAATATTTCTGCCGTATTTATGTACGGGTCATTTACCAAAAATGAAGGGGACAAATATTCAGATATTGAATTCTACATCTTCTTGAAGGATAAAGAAAAATTTTCCGCTGAAAATTGGGTAAGCCAAATTCATCCATTGGCATTATATTTTACCAACGAGTATGGAAGTGAAGTTGCCATTTTTGAAAATATGATAAGGGGGGAGTTTCATTTTTTGACAAACGACCAAATGGAAGTTATCAAATCGTGGGACGGTTTGGTAGAGTTTAGCGACTTTGACAAGATGATTTTAGTAGATAAAGAAGTTTTATTGACTAACACGCTCAAAGAAATAAAAACTAAAGTACCTGATCGAACAACAAATGAAAATATCCTGTGGTTGAGCCAATCATTGTTGAATGTTTTACTTACAACAAGCAACTTAATTAAACGACAGGAATTTGCTCACGCTTACCAAAGCTTATCAAATGTTCAAAAATATTTACTTTGGTTAATAAGAATTGAAACATACCAAACCAAACATTGGGAAAGTCCAACAAAAGGCTTGGAAAAAGACATAGACCCAGATTGGTATTCGTTATTTCAGCAGACAACATCAGAATTAGATCCGACAGATATTAAAACAGCTTTCAAGAAGACATTAACATTGACTGAAAAACTTTTTGATAATCTTGGAGTTGAAGCAAAATTAAAGGGGGTATTAAGGAGAATTGAATAAAAAAACTCCCGCCAACATTGTATAAGCGTAATGCGGGCGAAGTGGCTAAAATTTAGTATTTTGGCATCTATCAAAGTTCGTGCTGGCGGACAGTGTATTGCTCCGAAAACCCGCACTACGCTTATACTTGACCGTTAGCGGTCAGCTAAAAAGACATCACGACAGACAATGAAAATAGATAACATAAAACCGTTTGACGGGCAACATTGCGAAACGACAGCGACAGGAACTTTGCTGTTACAACTCGGAATTGAACTTTCCGAACCCATGCTTTTTGGTTTAGGCGAGGGACTTGGTTTCATCTTTTGGAATATGAAATCAATGAATTTCCCTTTCATTGGTGGACGTGTAAAACCAGACGTTTTAACTGAAAACATTGCAAGAAATCTAAACCTTGAATTGACAATTAAGGAAACCGATTCAACTCAAAAGGCTTGGGAGGGCGTAAAAGAACTAATTGACAAAGGACAAGCAGTCGGCTTAAAATTAGACTGTTTCCATTTACAATATTTTTCAAGACCATTCCACTTTGCAGGGCATTATGCCGCAATCTATGGTTACGACAATGAAAATGCTTTTTTAGTTGACACCAGACAACAAGGTGGACAGGTAAAAACAAGTTTGAAAAGTTTGGCGTTGGCAAGAGCAGAAAAGGGACCAATGTCATCTAAAAATTTGTATTACACTTTGCGTAAAACGGACAAACGATATGACTTGAAAACTGCGACACTTAATGCAATTAGAAATAATGCAAGCGAACACCTCAATCCACCCATTACAAATATTGGATACAAAGGAATTTTAAAAACAGGCTCTGAAATAATCAAATGGTTCAAATCAAGTAAAGACATTGAAAATGACTTTAAAACAACTGCAATGCTTATGGAGAAAGCAGGAACAGGCGGTGCTTTATTTAGAAACTTATACCGAGACTATTTAAAAGAAAGTTATGACTTGTTAAAACTTGACAAATTAAAAGTAGGATACGAAGCATTTGTAGAAATTGCTGAACTTTGGACTTCGGTTTCAGGGCTGTTTGAAAAAGTGAGCCAAACAAAAGACTTTAAGTATATTGAACAAGCATCAGAAATTTTAAAAACAATATCAGACAAAGAAAAAAAGACAATGGAAATATTGGTGACAATATAGCCGAACCGCTAACAGCACATTTGCAATAGGCGGGGCTTCGTGCCTCGCAGACAGTTTTACGGTAGCAAAAAACTTTGTTCCCACATCAACATTAGTGGTAAAAAGCCCGCCCATCGCAAATCTGCAAACCGTTAGCAGTCACCCTAAAAACGACATACGAATGCATAATACAGATTTAAACAAAGTAGTATTCCACTCAAAAGAAGATATGGCAGGCGGCTATAACCTTCAAAAGGGCGAACATATCTTAAGGTCTGACACAAAATCAAATTATGCAGACATCAATGAAGTTTTAGAGCTCTACAACATTAAAAAGTACATTGACAACGACATATTTTTAAAAAGTTGGACGCAAGACGATATTAATAATTTCAAACTAAAAGCAACAGAATACGGCAAAGTGGTCGGACAATTTATGGCCACCATAGATGATAGTAATGTTTTGAATTTTTATAATAATACTCTGAGAAATTATATCCATTCATTTTGGGAGTTAGTTAATAATCAAAGTATTTTTAAACGCATTTCAAAAGCTAACTTTAGTAGCCTTTTAACAAATGAGCCTCACTTAATTCACGAAATTTTAACCCATAAAAAAATAGTTGAGCACTACGACTTAGAAATTAAAAACTTCCTTATGACATATTCGAAATCTGCTGAAATATTACTTTCATTTTATGAGGTAAAAGACGACTTCGGTAAAAAACAAAAATATCTACCCAATAGCCTGTCCGTGGAAGAAAAGGAAGCTGTTATTTCAAATTATCTAGATTCTGCTGAAGTAAATTATAATTACATTGATCTTATTCAAAATGCAAGAAATAGGAATGACTTTAAAATATCTGACAAAACTCGATTAAAAGCAAAACGCTTACATAAAAGTGAAACTGAAAAATTCTTTGCAGGAAATAAAGGGATGAGATATGGTGTTTCGGTTAGCTTTCCTGAAAATGCCAGTAAGATTAAAGATGGAATTATTGACGATGATTTTATAGTCAACTATACTTACAGCCTTGATTTTATCAAGCAAAATAATGACCCCTATTCACTATATCTAAATTTTATTATTCTGTTTGAATATCTCGACCTTCAACATAGAATTAATTTCGTTAGCAAGAAAAATAAAATGGGGGTGTTTGAACGGTTTATGGGTGTTCATTCCAAGAATGAGTATAGAGTTGGCACTGAATTCAATTTAATGGAAATGACTTCTCAATTACAGTTAGTAGGATACAATAAAGTACTAAGTGATATTGGTCTGTCATTGGAAAACATTTTACATCAGGTTTTCACTTCGTCTTTCCAAGAAAAATATGAATTTGCAGAAAATGCTCATTTTTCAATCCCATCAGCTTCAACATACTTTGAAAAAGTTAGATTATTAGCTCCTGAATTTGAGTCAGTACTGAAACAGTTTAAACTTTTTGTTGAAGATGGTATTATTGACTTTGAGCTTTTGCAAATCTCATCAAACCCAACAGCAATAAAAGATATCCCTAGCTTAAATAAAAACAAGTATATACACTTAAACGAGAACAATAAAGAAATAGTAGGTTGCGTAAATTTATTCTTCTCCGACCAAACTTTATTGGCATATGTTGAACCATTCAGAGAAAAAAACTATCACACTTTTTTTGATTTGCTTGCGAATGAACAAGTAAAATTTGGTAATTATGAAGAGCATCAAAAACCTGCGTTAAATTATCTCATAGAACAGGGATTTATTTTAATTGACAGTAATGATTTTGTTCAAATCACAAATCCAGCGAGAATAATAATTCTAAAAGACCTGTTTGATAATGAAGTTGCTTCATTTTATCGATATTCCTTTGAATTAAGGCAAGAGGCCGCTAAAATGGAAAGTGAAAATATGATTTTCTTCGACAGCTCTTTGTTTTCAAAACCCGAACAAGCTTATTTCAATTTTTTCTTGAATAAAAGTGATTTTACAAATGGACTAGACTTAAGAAATAGTTACCTACACGGGACACAAGCTAAGCCTGACGAAATTCAAAAACACGAATACGCATATTTTTCCTATTTAAAACTACTAATATTGACATTTTTAAAAATTGAGGACGACTTGATGATTTATAAAGCTGTTAAAGACAGAATATGAAAGGGCGAACTGCTAACAGGCGTTTGGCTCAATGGCGGGTGACGTGGTTAATTGAACATTCTACCTCGCATCAACTTTTGTGGTGTATTGACAGTATTGTGCTCCGAAATCCGCCACTGCGCCAAGCGCCAAACCGTTATTTGCCATTTGGTGAAATACTGTCGAATAATTTGGTAGAGTGATAAGAAATTAAAATTTGTAGTACAATACAGGATATAAGTAGTAAAATGGATACAGAAGGAACTATACAAAAAAACAGAATGAGTTTGATTTTAAAGAAATTTGTCTATTTTCCAGTAATTAGCCTTTGCTTTTGTAGTTGTACTCAAGACAAATCCAAAAACAAAAATATGAATCAGGATAATATTTCAAAGACCATTATTGCAATGGAGAAAACAGCATTGGAAGAATTGAATAGAGGAAATCCTTCTGGTTATTTGAAAATTTACGCAAAGGATATTACCTATTTTGACCCTTTTAAGGAAAAACGATTCGATGGATTAAAAAAGGTACAGATATTTTATAACAGTTTGCAGGGAAGTGTTTATGTAGAGCATTACGAAATGATTGACCCTGTAGTACAAGTATCTGACGAAATAGCTATATTGAGTTATAATTTAGTATCACATATCGGGAACGAGGTATTTCGTGAGAAATGTACAGAAGTTTACAGACAAGAATCTGATAAACAATGGAAAATCATCCATAGTCACTGGTCATTAGTTCAACCGGCAAACGGGAAAGAATAAAAACGAATGGCTAACATAGCCTCGTCCGTTAGCAGACAGTTTGCCAAAACACTGCAAAAAATCAAATGGAAGAAAATAAAGAATTGGATTTAAGTGCAATAAGAACTTTTAATGGAGGTGCAATAATTCTTTACTATGAACCGACAAATGAAGAAAATGAACAACGAAAAACAGACAATTCACGAATTTGACTTGAATATTATTTATGATTTTTTTTCAGAAACAGAACGTCAGGGACCCGGAAGTTCCGAAGAAACGCTTAAAGCATTGGGTTTTATAGACGGTCTGACTGGAAAATCCAAAATTGCCGATATCGGTTGCGGAACAGGTGGTCAAACAATGGTATTAGGACAAAACACACCGTGTGAAATTATCGGTATTGATGTTTGGCCCGACTTTATCAATCAATTCAACCAAAATGCCCGAAACAAAAATCTTCAGGACAGAGTGAAAGGCATTGTCGGCAATATGGAAAATCTTCCGTTCCAAGAGGAAGAATTAGACTTGATTTGGTCGGAAGGTGCAATTTATAACATTGGATTTGAGCGTGGACTGAACGAGTGGCGGAAATTTCTGAAACAGGACGGATATATCGCAGTTACAGAAAATACTTGGTTTACCGAAGAGCGACCTGCCGAAATTCAGGAATTTTGGCAAAAAATCTATTCTGAAATAGATACAATCCCGAATAAGGTTGCTCAAATGCAAAAAGCAGGTTATCTTCCGGTTGCTACTTATATCTTGCCCGAAACTATCTGGATAGACTATTATACTTGGCAAACATTGAGGCGGAAATCCTTTCTGAAAAAATATAACGGCGACAAAACCATAGAAGAATTTATCGCTTCCATGCGTTATGAGGCAGACCTATATTACAAATATAAAGCATATTATGGCTATATGTTTTATATAGGAAAGAAGATTTAAAGTATAATGAAATCAGCCGTAAATATGCAATTCCTTTCGTGTGTGAGTTTTTACGCACGAAAGGTTTTTTGCTTATTCTTTTTTTGTCTTCATTTTCCTTGTCGTTCTTATGATACAATTCAATGAATGTAATTTTTTGCTCGTCAGGATGGATATTTTGGAGCATACTGACCCCCTATTCCGGGCATACTGACCCCCCCTGGAAATCAGGTTTAACAGGTATGTTTTAACTGACATTCCGGCGGTTATTGTAAGCCTCCGGTAAACCACGTATTTCCTATTTCATCAGGTGCCTGTACCTTTGTGTTCAAAACAGAAAAAGAAGTATGTTATGACACAAGAAGAAGTAGCATCGGTGATTCACTACTGCAAAGAGA